>Ga0307517_10000073_pt1 | contig 136078 bp, 132 predicted proteins | sample 23_EM_MG_FD_194515 | JGI IMG/M metagenome (GOLD analysis project Ga0307517, IMG submission 194515) | Populus trichocarpa ectomycorrhiza microbial communities from riparian zone in the Pacific Northwest, United States - 23_EM | ecosystem: Host-associated > Plants > Roots > Unclassified... | reverse complement strand
TGGTGTCATTCAACAATTCCACCACTATCTTCATATTCACACCCGATGACTCCATACTGGAATCCATCGTCTCGCTCGATCGACTGTCTTCGTCGGCGTAGGGGTTCTCGTGAATAGTGTCCTAGTTTGTTGTTGGCGTCTCTGTGAGCGCCGGGCTCATAACCTGTTGCGAGGATAATGCGCAGGCAACGGTCAACCGGTCGAACTAGACTAGGGCAAAACTAAAAGGGTACTGGGGAGAATCAAAAACTTCATTCGCTCGTCCTCTCCACAAAACTAACTAACCAAACATAAGTCTATATAAGAAAACTCTCTCAATCAATCTATCGTCTGCCACACCTATCAATCTCTCCTTCATGCGTAATCCCCTTCTGCCTATCGATCTCCGTACTCTAAACAAAGGAAAGACATAAGCAAAAAACCATTCCATCTATCCTTCCGTCTATCCTTCTGTCTAGAACAAATGAAACAACTAAAACTACTATCCCGTCTATCCTTCCGTCTAGAACAAAGGAAACAACTATCCACTTCTGTGAACTCTAACAACAAATGCTCGGCTACCCTTCCAGACACGGGCACCCATCCTGCCTTCTTGCACCCACGATACCCACTTCCTCCCCCGTCCCCATATTTGCCGTTCGGGTATGATGAATTCCTCTTTCTCCCTTGCTTGCGCATTATTATTATTTGTACACTGCCGGTATCAAACTGTGCTCGGTTGTGACATGGCCACTTGTGCAGTCGTCATGTCATATAGTATCACTCGTAGTTCTGATCACGAGACGTATGCACTCTTGCCCTATGCAGTCAAAATTCGCCAACTCGTTAGATCGTGATGCTAGCGAGCTCTTTGTCCGTATTACCCGCCCGCGCAGGCACAAGTTTGGCGGGTTTCGGGCTGCTCATAGTAAGGGTACCGATAGGTTAAGCCTGGTGGCGTTATCCTCGTTTTTTTCTTCTTTTCTTTGACGAACCGGGGATTCGGGCAGGGAGCTCAGCTGAATACCTTACCAGAGTTTTTGGTTGGGTTGAGTGTCCAAGCGCTGCATTTCCGTGTGGATACCGTAGGCTCCTGAGTTGATATCACATCACGTAGCAGTTTCCCCCGGGGAAGCCGCGCAAGTGGCGTAAGCGATGTTGCTATGATATCGGTCCGGTGCGATACCGGCATTCGTCTAATCCCAGGATCCACCCCACATGCTTCTTCTGGGCCGTTTCGAACCGCTTTATCAACACATTTCGGGACATTCCTTGGGAGGTGACACATGCAGTATGCAACACAATGGCACCCCCCGGATTTCTTGCTTTTTTTCCCTTTTTTTTTTGTTGGGGTTGGAAGGGGGAATACAAATACCGCACACTTCCTCCGGGATGCGCCAGCAAAATCGGAAAACCATTTCTGCTGATCTCATACAAGTCTTTATGGGTTATGTTTTCTGGTTTTTATAAACATACCCAAGCACTCGCTCCCCCGACCCCTAGGTACTTGGAAGTAACTTGGCTCAACCCTTCTATAGAAGAATTATCCGCGACGAGACAAAGATGGAAGGCAAGCAGAAGGCTACTGAGATAGAGGTGAGTTTTCTTTTTTAGTTTCTTCCCTTTCCGGCTAGGGGGTCTCCTGCTTCTCTTCTCTTAGATAGGGTTGGTGTTAATTGGACTTAGCAATTCTACGAGACGGATAGTGGAGAGTATGTACAGCCTTTGGAGCCAGGGTTGGGTTGAGTTTAGTTAAGGAATCTAGATCTTGGTTGGGTGTTGACTGTTCTGTTCCATGCCGGTAGGTCTACTGAGACAACTTCGCTGTCTCCGTCAGTCACAGATTATGTGTATGAGAATGGCCGGCGATATAACTCGTAAGTCAATTTCTCCTCTTCGGATAGGGTCTCTGGACTGAGAGACTGTGTAGAAAATACCGCGAGGGGCACTATTCTTTCCCGAATGACGAGGTAGCAGCTCTTCTCTCACACAGTACCCTCTTTAGAATTCTCTAGTTAAACCAGAGTAGAAAGAGAACTCCCGCATGGAGCTAGCCCACCATGTATACACCAGTCTCTTCGGCGGAAGGCTATACTTTGCTCCACTCAGGACTCTAAACCGGGTCCTGGACATCGGAACAGGGACCGGGCATTGGGCAATCGACTTTGCAGATACCCACCAGGACACATCAATAATCGGAACGGACATCTCCCCAATCCAACCAAGTTGGTCCCCACCGAACGTAAGCTTCGAAATCGACGACGCAGAGTCTGACTGGAATTTCGCCAACAATTCCTTCGACTATATTCATTTCCGCCATTTGATAGGGAGTATCGCGGATTGGCCGAGATTGATTAAGCAAAGCTACGAGTATGTTTCTTTTAGCCTTTTTTTATACTTTCCTACCCCTCCGCGCCCATCCCCTGCTACGGCTGATGCGTAAACCTAGCGCCCTAAAACCCGGCGCCTGGATTGAGGGTCAGGAATGCTACTTTTACCCTGCCAGCGACGACTCCAGTCTTCCGGAAAACTCCGCCTTCAAGCGTTGGCACGACCTTATCACCGAAGCCTCTATTAAAGCAAACCGGCGGCTGCTCACGGCCGCCAAGATAAAAGGCTGGTTCGAGGACGCCGGGTTCGTGGATGTGGTGGAGACTGTGATGAAGTTGCCAAACGGATCGTGGCCGAGGGACCCACGATTGAAGGGGATCGGCGCATACCACATGTCCACCCTATTTGATGGGCTGGATGCTATATCATTCGGCTTGTTCACGCGCATGCTTGGGTGGAAGATAGAGGATGTGAATTCGTTCCTCACTGAGGTGAAGGCGGACTTGAAGAATAAGAGAATTCATAGTTATTACCCTGTGTTAGTAGCCCCCTCTACCGCTGTATGAGGATCTTGGAGTACTGACTGTAAGTAGACACGTAATATATGCGCGAAAGCCACGGTAAAATTTTCTTGTCTGATGAATTACGAACTGGACGATTTTTGGCGCGTATTGGAGCAATTATTCTTTCTTTTTTTCTTTCTTTCTTGCGCGTCGTAAAGGCGAAATATTAGCAGGCGTATCTATTTAATACAACTGCGCTGTGCCGCAACTATTACATTGTCACGTCTCCTCGTTGGCAGCATAATACATGCAACTATTACCAGAATGGGCGGCAAGCCCTTGACTACGTTTGCTGTTTTATCACACCTCTACCAGTCTACGTTAGCGATACTATTGGCGACGGATGTCAAATATATGGGGGATGGCGTCAGCAGTAGGGTGAGACTCTCATGTGACCATCACAGTGGAATGGGAGTTGGCCCCAAAACAAGTGGCCGAGTGATCATATGTGAGTAGTGGTTATTGAAGGGCAAAGAGAGCATGGATGAGAGACGGACATTTGAAAGAAATATAAAAGTTGAAAAACTGACAAAAATTTGGAGGGCGATTGTGGTAATCGGCGGTAACAAGAAAATCTGCAATCTTACTCCATCACCCTCGCCCAGACGAAACTCCAGCATACACTTTCAAAAGCGCACAAACTCCGTTCCTAACAAACCCAGTTGCTCCCCCTGAACAGATCATACTCTGAATCATCGTATCTGAGATCGGGAGTCTCAAAAAGAGCACTTATTGCCTCTGCGTGTTCCTCCTCAGTAACCTGTAGCGCTTCCTCTCTATCTTGTGTTTCCTGCGCCTGTCGCTCTTGGACTGGCTCCTCTGGAGGAGTTAGCGGCATCCCGGCTTTTGGTCTGCCGACCCTCCTGGCCGGATTCCTGGTGGAGCGCCTTGTGGGAGCCTCATCTGAAAACGTGTTGAGGAATGTGATTGGGGAACTGTAGGAGCTGCTCGGTGGGGTGGGCATACCCGGCCCACTCTCTGCCATTTCTTGGGCTTTCCGCTTCCAGTTCGTAGAAGTGGCAGCAATGGGTTCAAGCTGTGCATTCATGTCGTATGGGGGAACATTTTGGTGTTCAGGCTCCAACTGAAGTTCCCCCTCCATTAATGCGGCGAACTCACCCACTCCTGCGGCGAACTCATCCATTGCTGTAGCGAACTCGCCCATGGTTGGCTCGGGGATGTGCGACGGTTGAATTGGGAGCATTTCGCTGATATATCTATCGTTGTTGAGGCTTTTCTCTTCTATGCTGATGGTCATGCTGACCGCATTGTGGAGATTTTGCAGGTCCAGTTCCCGCGTAAGGGTGGAGCACTTTTCCTCCAGAGAACTCACACGCCTGGCCAGCTCCTTGCAACAACCTATCAACTGGGCCACCCAAGTGTCGGATTTCTTACTCTTCTCATCGAGTATCGCGTTTTCGTTCCACAGGGTCTCGACCTTCTGAGACAAATTCTTGACCGTCTCCTCCAGTTCTTCCATTCTAGAGTTTTCGGTATTTCCTGGCATGTCGCTGCCGTGTCTCGTAAGGTTTAGCATCCGCTCAGAGTCTGGATTCTATTGGGGGGGGGGGGGGGTGTACCTTTGGACTGAGCAGTGCGCTGAAGTATAGTTTTGGAGTGGTGAGAATAGGGAAAGTACAGCTTAAGGAATATGTTTAGAAAAGGGGAGCCTGTAAGAATGGAGGGAGAAATATGGAGGATGGACTAGAGAGGATAGAAGAGATCAAAAGCGTCCTTGGGTTACCCGAGTGGTTTTTTGTGGATACTTGGGGGACCCGTGGCGGGATCAGTTCCTCGGACAACGGGCGTAGTCACGATCTCACGGTCGTCCTCGCAACTGCAACTATATATCTGCCTAGGTCTTAACAGGCAAGTCCAGGGGCCTCCTTTGAGTTTCCCAATACTTGAGAGAGGGGGGGGAAGGGAGGGGGGTGTAGTGAGTCAGTCTGCCTTTCCCCACCGAATCCCAGATATCATACCCAGGAACAAGGCCAACATTTCCTTTTATTTTCTTTATTTTTTTGACCAATCATAGCCACGCCCGTGTCATCGGAAACATATCCCTAGATATTCGTTAGACTTTCACAATGGAAGGGGGGGTGACTGCGAAATTTGTGGGTCGAGTGACGATATCTGTAATTAGTAGAAGGTGAATCCTCCCCCCCACCCCATCATCGACAACTCGTGGGTTTGGGAGACTGCCCTTGACTTCGATTACCGTTCTGGGCATATGTGTGGCTTAGGGTCGGGCGTTATCTCATAATCTCATTCGATTGATTTTCGCTGAGTTCGTCGGTGCGATTATATGAGAAGGTTATAGCATTATATTTGCGCAAAGCGGTACCGGTGGACTGTCATATCTGGCGATGAGTGACTGGCAATGTGGCTATTATGTCATACTTTCATATAATCACATGGCTAGCGAACAGATTAAAAAATGAAAACAAAAAACTGGTCTGATTCTCGGATACTTTGGTGCTAGATACAAGTGCCGTAGAGTTGTAGAGTGCAGGGTAAGAAACGTCACAATGTGCGAGCAAGTGGGCAAGGTAGAATGGGGTGATGATCGGGACTAACTTATGCTCTTATAGGCTAGGGCCTTCTTCAGAACTTAGTTTTTGTAACTTTGTGACTTCGCATCCAGAGTCAAATCTGGGCAGTCCAAAGTCTGGTGACAAGCTCGAGTTAATGGCCATTTTACCCTAAAAACTGTGCACTCTTTATCAACCACCCGAGTACCTCCAACGAATCCAGGAGTTCCACTTTAGGCCAAGCCAGGCAGAGAGTAGTTTTCAAGAAGAAAAATTAGGCGCAGGGTTTATGGAATTGAGAAAAACTAGAGATACCGGTATGATAGCTTGCAACAAAAGGTGGTTGTCATGTATTATACCCATCCCTTTTGTATGGCGCCCTCATGTGAAGTCTCAAATCGCCTTCTGATCTCACTATCAACTGATGCACAAAAAATCATGAGTTATTAATTTACAGGCTTGGTATTCCATTATAGAAAGAGATATTATAGCTGCCCTCATGCTCCTTGCAACTTGAGATTCCTTACCTAGGCAGTGAGTGTTGAGCTATGAATTTCTGAAAACGGCTGTTTTTGGTGTAAAATAGCCAGTGGTCCGAGTTTTGTCACCAGACTTTAGTTAGTATAGTATTCGTCTCGCATCTAGAGTCTCCTTGGGAAAGGCGCTATCATAGCACACGAAGGAGGACTTCTGGCGCCCTTTCCCAAAAGCGAAATCCGTGTAGGCCCTTCTGACCGTCCACCATTCATCCTTCAAACCTAACCAACCTCTAAAGATCTCTCCTCCTACAGTAACAACCAACAACCAAACTACTTCCGAACAACAACCTCCAGCCCCTCAAACTCCACCTCTAACCTCCCCCCCTGCCCATCCCCATCCCCATCCCTAGTAGGCTTCGCCAAATAAACCCCAACCCAAACCACAGGGTCCCACTTCACAAGCTCCTCTCCGAAAACCCAGGTAACCTCTCTGACCATAGTCTTCCTCTTCTCCCCCTCCTCCCCCTCCACCAAAAATATCTGCAAACTACTCCCCAACTCCCCCCCCATCTACCGCTCCCTCCCTCTCAAAAGTGATAGAAACCCCAGCATCAAAACTCGGCACGAGCGACCAATCCGCCCACGAATTGAACGGCGCAGAAACCGTCCCGCGGTTAGGGACACCGTTGACGAATTCGATGCCGGACTTGATCCACGCTGGCGGGTGGCCGTCCGGCAATTCCAGCGGAGGCTCGAAGCCTCCGAGGAGGAAGAGTGTGGGAAGAGGAGGATCAGGCCGGCCTGGTCGTAGAGTGTTTTCCAGTCCGCTCGGAAGCTTGCTGTTGCGCTGACGAACGTTGATACTATAGGTGCAGTGGGGTGCAGAGGGTTGGTTGGTTGGAGGCAATGAGGTTTGGGGGTTTGCGCCAGAGGTCTGTTACCGGTTCTGTGGATAGGGCGAAGGGGAGGGAGGTTGGGAGTGGAGGTGTAGGTGTGGTGGCGTGGTTTAGGAAGGTGAATTTCGAAAGGGGGATTATTGTCGTCATGTTCGCCATTGGTTATGAGTGGGGGGGGGAGGGGGAATTGAGAGAGCATTTTCCCTCACCCCCCCCCCAAGGACCCCAACCCCCCCCCCCCCCCAAGCCTTTGATACCCCGCAGTAGCAGCTACATCCGGAGGATAGCTTCGAATCCGCCGAATCCTGGACATCTCGGACATGCGAGCGGAACCACACTCCCTTTATGCGTAATCATCCTGGTACTGTACTCGAGTATAGTGGTGGGGGCTTGCTCAATTAGCTTACCTACCCCCTTCGCAAGCGTAATCCTCTCCAGTTAGCCTTCCGATTTCAAATATATGTACGGTAATGTGGGAGGGGGATGACAGCCGTTGAGGTTTGGCGCGGCCAATTCGCGGTGGATGGGAATCATAAGGCAAGGGAGGCATGTACTCGTACCAGTAATACAAGATATTGTAGTTTGTGTAACTTGCGGGTCGGATCGTCCTATGATTCACTCTTGTATCACAACTGTCATCCCGGCCATAATGGAGGCCAAAAATGGCGTCATTAGTGTTCGAGTTCACTACTCGTACTCGTACTCGAGTATCATACTTGGAACATACAGTCCTTGATAGAGCAAGCAAAGCACAGCACCCGTTAATAAGAGAACAGCCCTACCCGAGTACATACAGTATCATAATATAATACATGAAAACACCCGAGCCCCAGCGACCGCCAAAGCACCAGAAGCAAAGCCATGACATCCGGCACTCAAACACCCAACGATAACCCTTGTTTTCGCCTTTTCTCTTTCGTTCCATTTCCTTTTCCTTTTCCCCGCAACGTAGCAGACATATCCAAACCAAGTTAGCCCCCCGAAGCCATCCCCCCCAGCCAAGACCACCACCGATCCCTGCCTGCAACCGGGATTGTGAGACAAGACGGCCCGACCCCGGCCACTTTGCGGCTCAATTAAGCTTTTTCTTTTCTTTTCTATTTTAGAGATTCCTTCAAGATTACCTGTATGATAAATTACAATAGAGAGGGGGTTCGAAAACGTTTATGCAAATGTTTATTTATTTTTCGAATCTGAAAAAGAGTTTGTATGCAAGGCTGGTTTGGTGATGTTGGATCGGCTCGGGAAGTTGGGATCTGAAAAAGAAAGAAAAAAAACACTTTTTCAACTCTAAGGCTGGTGCTTCTAATCGCGCAGATAAGGAATAGGTTTTGTCGATAAGCTGTCAAACATTTAAGTCAAGCCGAGCCGTCTGGTTCCCCAGCGTGGTGTAGTAATATCAGCCCATTCCAGCCCAGATAGGATGAAAAATTATGACATAAACTCTGCAGCGAGTAACTTAAAAAAAAAAGCATATAGAGAGAAATAGTATATAATGAAAGAAGGAAAAGAGAGAAAAAATATTATCCACCATGCCCCTCATCACGAACCAATCCAAGATACCCAGCTATAGTCGTGCTACTAGGGGTATGAGTAGGTGAAGCCAGCTGGATTGTGTCCTCCCCCTCGTTCTCTTTCTTCTTCTCTTCCTCCACCTCCTTCCCCTTCTTTTTGCGACCCCTCTCATCACCACCCACCACCTCCGTAGAAGCCGTAGAGGAAGGAGAAGCCCTCTGTATCCCAACCTCCAGAAAAACCGGACACTCCCAAACGCCATCATCCGGCTCTCCCAGGCGGACCCGGGCAAAGTCAATTAACTCCCCGATAGTGATCTCTCTGCCAACCTACCCATCCCTCATCAGCCCACCCCCAGCACGAAAAGGAAGGAAAGGAAGAAAGGAAGGAAAACAAACCTTTACCCCACAAAACCTCAACGAAATATCCCCTACCCCCACCCCCATCTTAGTCCACCCCTCAAGTGCCCCAACCCTCCTCGCACAGATGCTCACGAGCTCGCCCAGCGTCACACCCTTCCACGCCTCTCCGCGAAGGAAAATCTTCCGCCGCTGGAGCATCGCGGCCCATTGCTTGCGGAGCATCTGCGGGTGCGTGGGCGGGCAGATGTGGTATAGCCTTCCGGACTGCGGGACGCGCAGGATCAGCACTGGCTGCGAGGTTGGCGGTGGAAGTGGAGGCGATGGGGGGGTAAGGGGGGAGGCGGGAGGCGGGAATCGCAATTCGTACTCCTTGCGCAGCGCTGGGGAGAGGAGGGGGCGGTTTTGGAGAAAGTCATCGCGGGAATCGAAGTGCCAACCCGTCACGAAACGGCCGTCCTTGATGACGGTCTCCTGGCGCATTCTTTTCTTTTCTTTTTATTTTCTTTTTGCCTTGGTCGAGGGGGGTTACCTCCAGGGGTAGTTATTCTTCTCCTAAAGCTTTTTCGTTCGGGGGATGCTTTTTCGTTCGGGGGATGCTTTTTTGGTTGGCTGGTGTGGTGTGGTGTACTTGTATGGTGGTGGGGTAGATGGTGGGGCAGTTAAAAGGCTATCGTAGCTTCGGCGGTTGGTTTGCTCACCTAAAAACCTCGTCTTTGCTCCACCACGCGTCACTCGATTTCATATCCTACCCCTTCCGGCCCCGTCAAGCTCTAACGGTAAGCTCACGAGGATGGCGGTGAGGGTACGGTATCCTGACCGAATAAATCCCCATAAACACGGCAAGCACTTCACCCGAACACAAAGCAATCCCGTTGCGACAATCAAATTAAGGCCGCCAGTTCTAGCTCGCTGACCGAGACGCAGTCTGCCCCGTACGGCACGACGCCGTCCTTCCACTGTACTTCTAAAAAGCTGAAACCTTGGCTAGACTCCTTAGAAGCCGTACTAGAAACGAAGAAGATCGGGTGCTGTCCGGATCATCCGATAGGCTCGCTTCCCTAAGCCCACAACTCAACGTCGGACCGGACCGGACCCCACCGCTCAACCTCTTGGGTGGGGGCCTTGCTATAATAATATTATCATAGTATACTCGAGCACAACAATGGTATTTATACAGTCATTTGGCACTTATTTTTTTTATTCGAAAAATCCCATATTTCGAGCCGCACTTCCACTTTACGGATGGGGGGAAATGGGCGTCTAACGACTCTGGTACTTGGGTATAGTAGTTCCTTTCAAACTCTCCAGTCGTTGTATTGTGTCGCAGAAGTATCATAGCTGCGTCTCATTGGTATGATAGGTTAGTTCTATAGGTTTTGAGTGACCTCAGGCCTAGGTACTGGAACATGCGAGTGGATTAGGTGTGGATAGTGATTTACAGGGTGATTCTGAAATAGGCTATCTGTGGTATGCATTACTATACATTGCTTCATATGGCTGTGGTGGAGTGCATGATAGATATAGTGAGTGAGTGCGTGACAAAGTGTGCCGCACTGAGCTGTTCTGTCTGTCTGACCTTCCCCCACCCTCCCGAACGGAGTTTAGAGTACTTGTATCGTATTGACTGAGCGGAACGGCCTGGCGCTAGTACGTTCATATAAGATTTTTATCCCAGTTTTGTCTCGAGATCGCGATAAAACGCCATAGGCTAACTCTTTATAGCCAGGAATATGCTTTTCATGGCTCTGATTTTGACTCAATTGTAAGTTTTGCCTCAGGCGCTTCTTATTTCAACGTGCAAGTAAAGGTGTTAGGCGGTTCTCCTTAGTTAATGCGGTATCTGTCCTAACTAATCTCACACCGAAACCTCCCTTTTAGAGAAACCGGTTCAAAACACCGAAAGAACACCCATGCGTATCCAATCAATATTGTATCGACTAACTTTTACTTAACTAAACACACGCAGATACATACATTCCATACCCCCCGACGCCAAAAATGCAACTACGCAGCATAGGGTAATATGAGGGTAAAATAAATATAGAAGGAAAAACTCCCGACAACGAAAGAAACGCCCCTCAAGTTAGGTAAAGCCGATCAAAAAGCAAATGTGTATCATGAAAGAGGAAAAAATACGTATAGCATGAAATGAAAAAGATATCACGCATGGACGGCCCCATGTTTTCTATGGGCAAGCGCGGTATCGGTGGGTAGGGGAAGGACTGGGGGCGAGGAGTAAAAGTTCGGGGATATTGAATAGGTGGAGGGGGAAAGAAGGGCAAACCCCTCTGGCACACAAAGACCAAATAGTTAAGGGCAAGAATGGTTGCAAGAGCAGAAGGTATAGTACAATTGGGGTCGAGGTGGAGGCGGGCAGTTAATCCTGACGTTTTATCGCCGACGGTTGCAGCGGGGAGGTAGACATTAAAGCCGCCGCAAGGTCATTCGGTAGTATTGGCTTCGCGATATGGCTGGACATTCCTACCTGTTGGCACTTCTCCCGATCATTTGCAGTCGCGTTTGCTGTAAGAGCGATGATGGTCGGCTTTTCCCCATCAACATATCTCCTACGCAGTTCTAGGCTTGTTTCTATACCATCTGCTCGGGGCATTTGTATATCCATTAGGATTACCTGCAGAGATCAGCAATTGGTTCAAAATAGGCGTGGGTAGATTAGCTTACATCAAACATATCGCCTCGTTCTGCCGCTTCTTCACACATCTCGAGAACTTCTATGCCATCCTTCGCGTGCTTTGCTGAGTAGCCCATTCTCTTTAGATGCTGAAGCGCAACCCTGGTGTTTACCGGGTTATCCTCCGCTAACAAGATATTCAGTGGATGTCGACGGGCAAGAGACCGGAGCAATTCCATCTCTTGGTTCTTGGAAGGGATAAGATGTTTCTTCTTGTTCGGGTTCATGGCGTCGTGAATAGCCTGTACATATCTGCTCCTCGGCGCAGGTCTGACAAAGCTCAGTGCAATGTTGTACGCTTGGGCATCTGGAGGGATGCTGACTCCGAACCGAGACATCATAATCACCCGGATCTTATGATCGAATTTGTTCACTTGGTCCACGAGGAGGCACGTTCTATCCACAGATAAATCGATGAGTGCAAATTCGTAGTATCCGATTCCGTGGTCATGAAGTTGTTTCAATGTAGCCTCAGCGGTGTTGGTACGGGTTACGGTCAATCCTTCCACCTCAAGTTCGTCGGCTAGGATATTGGACGACAACGGGTGGGTATCAGCAACGATCGCCTTTCTTCCAACCAACCTTTTGTCGGCACACCAAGTTCTTTCGCTGACCTCAGCCGTGATAGTCAAATGGAATGTTGATCCGACGTCTTCTTCGCTTTCGAACCTGTTGATCCTGAGTCAGCCTCACGGGCCTAGGTTTCCGCATTAGAGAGTATCAGAAAATCTTACCAGATATTGCCCCCCATCATCTCAGCCAATTTCTTGGAAATTGCCAGACCCAACCCGGTCCCACCATAGGTGCGACGCGTTGAAGTATCTACCTGGGAAAATGCCCTGAACAGTCGATCACGCGCATTGTCAGGGATGCCAATTCCAGTGTCTTGCACAGAGACTTCCACCCTCCATAGCTCGCTATTGGGTAATTTTTCGGCCTTAGTCGTGACAAGTATGTGACCTTCTTGTGTAAACTTGACGGCGTTACCAATCAAGTTGATTACACACTGCCGGAATCGAGTAATATCTCCATGAACGGTATCGACGTTGGAACATTTATTTCGGAATGCTAACTCCAGGTCCTTTGTTGCAGCCGGCTCAGCGACAAGCTGCAAGGCACTTTCAATACAGTCCCTGAGTGAAAAGGGTGACACCTGGAAATCAATGGCGCCATGCTCAATCTTCGAAAAATCAAGGATGCCGTCAATTATCTGGAGCGTAAGGACCGCAGAATTTCGGATTGTCTCTACATATTCTCTTTGTTGCTCTGACAGGGTTGTATCTAGTAGAAAGATTGAGCATGAAAGCAGGGCATTGAATGGCGTTCCTATGACCATTAATACTCACACAAAATAAGGACACTTAGTAAACATACGAATTTCATGAGACATGTTCGCGAGAAAACTGGATTTTTCCGCAGTGGCTTCCTCAGCTGCCTTCTTCGCCAGCTCCATCTGTCGATACAAACGCGCTTTATCAATTGTCACCGCGGCCTGGGTGCAGAGCACGTTGAGTAACTCCTGCCTCTGCCTTGTGAAAGCATGGTTGACAAGTTTGTTTTCTAAGTATAGGACGCCCATGGTCTTTAGTTGGTTCTGTATTGGCATGCAGAGAACGCTCTTTGCCCTCCGGCTCTGAAAGTAGCTATCTCGTCCATACGTCGCATCAAATTTGGGATCATCACTATCCTTTAAAATCTGCTCTCCGAGGCTTGCAACAATGTTGACTATTGAAACTGGGACTAAGTCGGCACGCGTGTTCAAAGGTTCGTGCTCCAGAATTGATACCTGATCGAGCAAGCCAACGGTTTCAACGTGAAGATTCCCGTCCTCCTCAAGAATGAGGACTCCATAATCTGCTCCAGCGGTTTGTAAGACACTATTCATGAGTTTCACAATAACCTCTTCGAGATGTATCCCTTCCGAGATGACAAGTGATGCTTTCAAAACAGTCCGGAAGTCCAACTCAGATCCTAAAGACGATGGTTCGTTCTCCCTACAAGATGCGTGCGATGTCGCGTCATCGTCGTGTGGGTCCGGCGCAAACAGGTCCCTGGAAGATGCTAGAGATGGGGAATTATTTTGCAATGATGAATGGTCGAATCCGTAGTCGTTCGCATAGATCCTAGAAGATCGAGGGCTAGGTCTTGGCGAAATGTTCATCATTGCACTATTAATTGATGCAGTTGCCATCATTGAGTCGCTATCGACCCTTATCATGGCCGGCCGACTTTCAGCATGCCCTGACCGGTAGTTGTCAGTGTCACATGGGCCGTCCCAAGACATATCGTAGTCATATGTGTGTATACCTTTGATTGCGATGTCCTCTGCGGACTCTTTTCGTAGTTCCATAGCTTTATTCGTCGCGCCCCAGGCAGTATACCCCCGAATTGCTTCCCTGAGATATGGCGCTGCTCGTCTCTTCGAGAACGCTCGCAACCACGAACCACACCTCTCGCTAATAAAAGCAGCATCATGTGTAAACCCGCTGCTTGTAGCTAGTGAAATCGCATGATCGTATTTGTCTAATATCTCTAATTGCTGACTAGGCTGCTGGACTCTCATCAACTCAGCCTCCAAGAGCACACTCTTGTGCAAAAAAGTGCCTTTGGCGGTGGTGCTCCAAATTTGAATTTGCTTTATATTCCGGTCAAGGAAGTCCTTTTGTTCGTCCGAGATCGTATCATATAGGTGCAAGAATGCGATCGATGAATAAAAATACGTAAGCGAAGCATAAAAGGTCCCGGTGACCCCCCCGCTCATGGGCTCACAGTAATGTGTCGCGAGGTCTGCTGCAATATCGTAGCGACCGTAAATTACCGCTACGATCAAACGGTACATGTGGTAGAGGTATATATGAGTCATGCTCTCGCTACTCAAAAGCTTGGACAAAGCCTTGGAATCGCCTAGTTCTTCTCCTTCGAAGCAGAGCGGGTCCGGGTTGCCTAGGCCTCGGAGATTCAGGAGAAATTGGAGAGGAAGACTCAACCACCACATCCCGGTTAGTTGTTTGAATTTCCGTATGTTGGGTTTGGTAGCGACCATTTTGGAGTGGACTACGCTCAAGTTCTCGCCACCGAACATTCCAAAAGATGGGATCTCGGCCCTATGCGAGTCAGCTCAGGTCTCGAAACTAGAAGATGGTGTCTTACATGGCGAAAATCGTGTAATCCACATTGAACAATGCCATACCTGCTGTAACAGCTTGATGCAGTGATTTAAGGACCTCGTTCATGCTGCAATGAAAGATTCCAATGTGTCCAGCGTATACCTCGTAGATCGCGGGCGCCGCTGGGCACATGATAGTATCTTTTTCAATGAGGTTTATGGCTAGTCTACCGTAGGCGTAGCTTTTGAGGTGGGCTTCTTGCGTTCCCTCAGCAGAAAGTATAACGCCAGTCATTAGCATCGGGTAGGCGCCGGCAGTGGATATCCCAAACTCCAGACTGATAGCCACACTCGTGAAACATACTGCCTCTAGTAAGGCTGGTCTGCTCATATATATCGGTAGTAGTAAGCTAGAAATCAGCTCTTGGAGCAATATCAGGTTCTCATCTTTCAATCGGTGCATCTTCTCGAGAGTTTTAATTTGCACTACATCCATCAAAATCCTAGGTCTCATCATATCGGCGTGCGATTTTGCATCGGCGTCATCGAGGGGGACCTCCCAATTTAGAACGCCCAACCCCAAAAGCCCAGTCTCAATCGTCTCGTTGAGTTTCCCCTGAACAAGAAGGCAACTCATCTTATGAACCAAACATCTTATCTTGTCTCGGGGTTTAATGCACTTGGGAAGAACTGCATCGGCAAGATTGATCGATCCCTCGTACTTTTGATGGGCGAAGTATCCCTCGATCAAAGATAAGTTGATTTCCAGCCCGAGGTCCTCCATGTCAGGCTCTTTATCAGGGACTGCCCCCGGTCTAGTTTCCCACCCCATACTAAACCTTTTCCTCAGTTTAGCTGTGACGGTTCCCGCCACTTCCTCCTCCTTCTCATGATCGCCCAGCAATTTCTTGGCGGTTAGAAAATATGAGAGCGCCGCATCAAAGGCTGTCGCCGCGATCGCTTTCTTGCCGGCTCGCAGGTTTAGTTCCATTAAGGTATGCCGTTCATCCTTCTCTAGCGGTGATAGCCAATGGTTTAGTTGGTTGACGATTTCATATAACATGCCACCCAAATCCTCCTCTGGAACCTTTTCTAGCAGCCTCATCCCAATCATCCTGTGAACCCCCGCCCTCTCATTTTTAGGGATTAAAGAATAGGCCGCCTGCTGAACCCTATCGTGTAAAAACCTGTAGGTGACCGCTTCTTCCTGATCTGAAGGTGAAGGTGAGAACCGCGCTTGAAAGTATGAGTCGCCACTTGGCCCATTCGACAATACGGTATTATTTTCGCCACCTCCATGCATGGGTGCATCCTCATCAAGGGCAAGCGGTATTTTATAATTCCCGCTGGTAGGGAGAAGCAAGCCGGCATCCAGGGCCCCCCATAAATCACTTGCCATCTCCTCCGGTTTCTTCCCGGCTGCTGCAGCTAAAGATTGTAAGCCCACATTATCAGTTCCGATGCATGCTGCCAGCATCATCGCCGTCCGCGTAGGCCCACTGAGCTTGAGCATCTGTTTCACGAGCAAATCTACTACAGTAGGAGGCAAGTCATCGGCCTCAATACTAGTCAGATTGAATCTCCATTGCCCACTGCCTTTAGCTCCAAAATCGAATACAATGTAGCCGCCCCGATATAAACTCTTTAATAACTGCATAACAAAAAATGCATTTCCACAAGTCTTCGCATATACCAGTTCAGTCAGGGTCTGCATTTCAGCGTCCTCTCTTAGTCGGCCATAATCGGGGTCCCGGTGAAGCGTGTCACCAATTATCTTTCTCACGGAGTCCTGGTCTAAGGGGCCGAGTTCGATATCCACTACGTCCACGCCAGCCCTGGTCCGGACGTATTCAAGCATTGGTGGTAGGGGGTGATCTTGGCCGATCTCGCTATCCCTATAAGTGCCAATGACCAATAAACCTGTAATGTTCGGCAACCGCGGAGCCGCTGTCAGCACGTCTAACCAAGCGGATCCCTAAAAAAAAACTAAAAAAAACTAAAAAAAACTGCGAGAATCGATGAAGCAATAGCAAATAAAAGGTAATAGAGGCGGGAATTCAAACCCCAGGCCCCAGGCTCCCTACTTTGCTTGATACCCCATTTACCGACAACCCCGCTGTCGCCTATACTCATCGCTCCTGATCTCCATTCTCGCATTTTTCTGTTGGCTTCATCCGCAATTCCGGAGATAAAGTTCAACTCGTTCTGAGAGCACCACTGAAGGTCATCCAGGAAGACCACTAGCCCTCTTCTCCCAAAAACTGCCAGGAATCGACCCATTACTTCCCGAAATCTGTTCTCCCTCTCAACTGGCCCTAGGTTTGCCAAGGGCTCAAATCTGTAATCAGGGCCAAGAAGCAGTTTTAGCTCCGGGATAACATCCACTAATACAGCAGCGTCTCCGTCCAGGGCTCTAATTGTTTCCGTCCGCCACCGGGTGAGACTCTGCACAGACTCAGAAAGTACCTGGCGCACTAGATCCTGGAGTGTTTGAACCAAGGTGAAAAAGCTGAAGCCCCGTTTATACTGATCGAATTTCCCGGATGTGAAATATCCTCTGTTCTCCGCCACCGGTCGTTGGATTTCGTTGACAAGCCGAGATTTTCCCACACCAGATCCTCCCCTAACCATAACCATACTACATCCCCCCTGGCTCGAGCATTTCTCATAGGCTCCCCTCAGCATTGATACTGCCTCCTCCCTTCCATATAGCTTCTCCGTAATCACAAATCGACTGGTTGTATCCAACTCCCCGACTCTCATACCTTCCAGACTCCGACCCTCCGTCATCCTCCGGATAAGCATATCAAGGTCCGCCTTCAGCCCAGAAGCGATCTGATATCTGTCTTCTGCATTCTTTGCCAACAGTTTCATCACCACAGCCGATACCGCCGTAGGAATAGAAGCGTTAACATCGGTTGGTGGTACTGGCTGTTGGGCAATGTGTTGGTGTATCAATTCTAGTGGATCGGCACTCCTGAATGGCAAGAACCCCACAATAAGCTCATATAGTGCTACTCCAAGGGAATAGAAGTCTGCTCGGTAATCAATAGATCTATTCATTCTGCCGGTGCACTCTGGTGCGATATATTGCAAAGGAGCCGGACTTAATCCCCGTAGCATTGTGCCTTCAGCTCTCCCAGGATCCTCCCGCTCTAAGCGTGATGCCAGATGCCATCCCGCCAGCTTCCCAAGCACCGGTACGCCTGTCTTTGTGGTCCTGGGGGATTTTGTGACGAGAATTGAGTGTGTATTCACATTATTATGTGTTATCCCGACCCTATGCGCAACTGCGAGGATATGTACAACATCCGAGAATACCGATAATATCTTGATCAAATCTGACTGAGTCCTTGGCTTGGCAACAAAGAGGCGTGGAGATATTGGCATGGCCTGACCGGAGGTACCAATATACAAAGGCAAAGCGTCCGGCAAAAACATCTCCCTAACCGTCATATGAGTAGGCTCGTCATCGTATATCAAGGTCATACCGCCGTCAGGAAGATACTCCCAAGCGAATGCTCGAACCACATTGGGTAAAGAGGCTAGGGAGGCGGATGTCGAAGGTTGCGAGTTCAGCCCGGAATGATTAGCATTTAGGGCTGCCCCGGCAGACGCGGTGGATTGGGAGTAGACAGAGACACGGGATGAGCCAATATTTGTCTCTGAGAGTAGCTTCCACTCATGACGAAGGAGAGCGAGGGTATCAAGATGATTTACAGTGCAGAGCTTCAATACCACCGGAGCACCCGTTGATATTGATTTTGCTCTAAAGACTTGAATATGATTCTGGGCGATAGCACAACCCCCCGTTAGCCGCTACAAGCTAAAACCAAGCCACAGCCATCAAGACAGAGGGAGGTACGATAGAGGAACGTCGATGAAATCAAGTCCGAGGGCAAAATATATCGCAAAATGCCGGAGAGAAACCTACAATGGAGTAAACCGGTCGCAAATCCTCATAGCCAGGGACTGTCGGGAATGCCATCCCACCACCTTCCACCATTTCACTTATATCCCCCAGATCGTCGGTCTCTTCAAGTTCTGTGATGCTATCGCTTGTAGCTGCCGCATCCTCGTTCTTCTTTTTCACAATTTCGTTCTGCACAGTTCCATCACCAACAACAATCATCCCAAACGGGGTAGCCGCAGCACCAGGGTCCACCACACTTGACGCACTCCCGACCAGGAGTTGGGAAACAAGTAAAGACGAAGTGGGATTGATGCCAGACCCCATAGAATTTTGGGAGCCTATAAGGGGTGATACGGATACCGGTGCTTGCGTAGGCGTTGGCGTTTGTTGCGGGGGCATTGTAGTGACCCTATTGATACGTGGGGAATTCGAAAGGGCATTAGCCGCCACTTGCGAAGGATAACGAGAACCTCCATGGCGAGAGCCTCTAGAGGAACCGGAACCTGTGGACATGTCTCTAGCGTATCGGACGATGCCCCTTGACTCCTCCCTCCCCTCTTTCCCCTCAAATATCTCGGTTAAGCCGCAGAATCTGTAGTGCACTGTTCCGGTATAAAACAACACTCTCCCCTCAGTTTAAGGAAGACAGAAATGAATGGGTAATTATTCGGATCTCAATGACCGTATCGTTTATTCGAGCATCCTCGTGCTCCAAGTCCCTCCTTCTCACTCCTTTCCAGATCACAGAATGTCAGTTTTTAGTTCGATAAAGGCCAGGGAGAAGGATCCGGAGAGATCAGTTGCTCTATCTATATATTCGTAGCACAAACTTAGAATCCTAGATGCCGAGTCTAACGATCGAGATGTGCGCGTCTTTGGAATCCACGTGAGAGAGAAAAGCCTATCTGATAGCTCTAAAGAAGTTAGTTCACGAGTCAAAATAAAAGTGTCAAGTGATCAATACTAGTGCGAGGCACCTACGTGTTGTGAAAACCCCCAGGATGACCGAGTTCTCTTCAGAGGAACGATAAGGTCCACCACGGCCGAAGGAAGGTATCCGGAGGGTAGGGATTGTTCGGTGGTATAAAACAAAAGACCTTGTTCTTTTCAAGTGGAGACAATGAAGATGGGGAAAGTGAAGGAAAGGACCGAAAGGACTGAAATGGAGTCTAGAATGAATGGTTGAGGAGAGGCTTTGGGTAGGAGATAGGTGGGGACACCCCGGGCGACCACCGATAGCTGCGATTCAGGCAGGCTTACGATATGAGCGAAAATACCGGTAGTCCCACACTTCCGTTTTCGGGTGGCCGAGTGAACAGCGAACACAAAGCAATGATTGAGAAAAAGTTACTTGCACTCGTACGCACTGGTACGATGGCCTACCTAATCTACATAGCGGTATCTCTTTTGACTGAAAGTGTATTCCTAATACAGCACTGCGATTTGCAGAGATCAATACCATTTACTGAATCTGAAGGAAAATACTGTGTGGGGGGGAATGGGGCCAAAAAAAAAAGGGAACCTGGGCTACGATTGCGGTACTGCATGAGGGCCGGCATAGCGCTATGGTCTGTATTAGTCTAGCTAGAAGAAGGAGATTTACTCGCGCAAAAACGCCCCTTGCCGGATTTCTCTCCCGGGCTCAGGGGACCATACTCGAGTAGAACATGTTCCAGGATGCGCATTGGTGGCACCCAGTCCAAGGCCATCGCGATATCCCCAATTTCCTCTTTCTTTTCTTCTTCTTCTCTCTATAGTATAATAAACTTCCCCTTGTTTATCGCGAGAATTCCCTTACTTTCTCTACTGTCGGTGGTCCTTAGCATCCAACCCATCACCCTTGTGACTCGGAAATCCGAAGCGTGCCAATCGTGGGGAGCAACAGATAGCAAGTCAGCAATACTCGACTACCGTCATCCACCAATGCAACCATCCAGTGATAGGAAACTGCGCAGCAGGGGCTCGTAGAGCAATGGAATTTAGACCATCATTATTTTTCTTCTAAACTAGATGCAACAAACCGCCGGATTTGGGCTAAGGGCTCTGGGGAATTATGCCTATCAACAGGGTGGTCCTTTCTTCTGACATACCCGGCACAACAAGCGATCTGATGCAGTGCAGCCCCCTACTCGAGGAATCCGACTCTCATGCTGGCGGAAGAGCTGGCTCGACCAGCTAGGAGACACCACTCTCGCAGGCGAGCATATTCATTGGCATCGCGGATTCGCCAACACGGCAAAGCATGGCGAATTAAGAATTTGCCGACCCCCTGTCTATAATCCGCCCTCCCCTCCCATACATGCGCCTGTACTCGTGCAGTAGGCGGGAGGAACCAGGAGGGGGGCGAAACTGAAGAGAAAGGCGAAACCCTGCGCAACAAACTTTGGCTTCAAGCAAAGACAAACGGCATTAGACAAAGGATCGAGATTTTGTCCAGTGATCGGATTTAGATGCCTGCGAAGAGGGAGCAAGGCGCACGGCATCTCCATGCTTCTTCAATGTTTTTTTTTTTCAGTCGAGGCTCTTTTAGCTCAATGCGGTGCAACGAAGCCAGCCCAGAACATGGCCCACCCGATGTGGTGCCTATAGTGGGAATTAATACTAGCGGATATAACCATCTCACTCGCAACGATTATTCCGCCGTATCCTAGAAATTGGCTCTCTTGTGACTTTACTGTGTGACCCTGGGAACAAAGGCTGGCCAAAATTGTCAAGTATGGCGGAACCAACGAGACGAATAGCATACCGGTGCCCTAAGTGAGGGGAGGGGAGGGGAAGGGGTGACCAACTATTTGGAAGAATTACGAGATTTCAGACAATTCTCATCACCCTCATCCCAACAACGGCGGGCACCTGCGCGATGACGTAGTTTAGTCCCTTGCTGTTACCCGCTGTGGCTGGAGGAAGAGGCTTTTTGCCAAACCTCAAATGCTCCCCACCCCCTAAAAAAACAAAGAGTTGGAAGAAAGAATGGCATGGCGGATTCCGTTTATTAACCCACGCACAGTTTTCACCTATGGAAAACCGGCAGTCAACCGATACTGGAAGGTAAAGCAGCCTGGTAGATGGAACGGCCAACCGAGTAGCTGAACTGGTGCACGATCTCGGAGAGGAGGGCTGGTAGTCTAGAAGCCATCGATCTTAGCCCTATTTGCACCCGACCCCACGAGAGGTAGGAGGAGGAAAAAAAAGTCACAACTTCGGATCTACTAACAAGCTGCTCTATCGATACCACCATTTTACGGACTCGGACCTACAAAAAACTGTCGGTGCCGATATCGGCCCGACGTCGAGCGCTATATGACACCGCACGGGTACTGACCGGCCCGCAGCCTGATGTGATGGATTACCGCATCCCAACGCGACAAGTTGGTCTCCCTTTCCCCTGTATCCCATATCAACGCTCGTACTTGTATGATACTATCATAGCGCATTGAGAAAGGGCTAAGGTAGCTGGTAACGCAGATAACACCGCACATTTCGACTACCATTCACTGACGAAAAAATCAATATTAGGCCCGGAATGCCCTCTGTGGCTGGTCTTGCATCGTCCGTGCGAGGAGTTGAACGATTCGATCTCAGTTGTCGCGTTTGAAAAATTAGTTCTTGGGACGGTGGGGGCGGATCCGAAGAGCCGCCCAATGAAGCGGCTTATTTAGTGGCTGCACTGTGGCCATGAATTATCACTCGGGCTATAAGTCGGGCTGCGAGATGATTCCAAAATTTCTTTATACTCTCTATGGTCTGTTGATTTCCTTTACCACCATTACTAATGAAGGAAAGACCAGGGCGGATAGATGTTATTGTGATTCCTTTCCTTTCCCTGTCCATGTGGCTGTGCCTGTTCTCGTTACTTGTTTATATGCCTTCCTCTATTCTCGGGTCAATAGTGGTGTGCGGGAGACAGATAGATCTACAAATAGCCAGACTATCGCCCGCAGTGTTGGCAGCTCTTTAGATACTTCTATCGATCGGCTCGCGGGAGTTGAAATTAATAGTGAACCTGCTCTATGCGAGCCCAGTCTGGCTACTACCGTGCTCTCGCTCACAATAACCAATCCTTCATACCGTAAAAACTTAAATAATTGGACGGTGTGCTATGAAGTGAAAATAAGGTGCAAGACACGGAGACGCGGAAATTAGTGTCTCGGAGATCAATTTAGACCAAAAAAATACGAGAAATCAGAAACCTCTGATGTCACTGGGAGCATATTGCAACCTCAGCTCATAATGTAGATCCAAAAAATATGTACATAAAGAAAGGAAAAATAGGAGAATGAATAAATACAAGAATAAAGTGAAAAATTTGTGAAAAATGGCACCTCAACCTTGCGTCCGGACTCAGATACAGCCAAATTTGCCTCCCCTACCTGCCAGTGCCGATAAATTCTACGCCAGAATAAAGAAAAAGCAAGGACCTATGCGAAAGTCATTAGCGGAGGTTCTCCAGAAGCCGGAAAGAGGCGTGGAAAACCCCTATTGGTCGTTTACGGTTAGCTATAAACTCCGGATTCTCTCCTACTGGATTGAAAAAAGAGTAGCCTGTGGCCCAACAAGAGTTTGTGAACTAACACGGGAGGAAGTGGCATACCATTTCAAGGTCCCTGCTGCGAACCTATCGCAGTGGATGAAGGAGGCGGGGGAGGGGAAGTTTGTTGCTATGAAGGCAGGACAAAGATGAGCAGGGGGAGGAGGACGGGGACGACGATGGGTCGAGATGGAGAAGGAGTTGTTCGAGAAGTTTCGGGAGCGAAGAGCACAAGGGCAGCCAGTTGGGCGAAGCTTGTTCCGCAGAGTTAGCTGGGAGCTCTTCCAGACAAACTATCCCACCCGAGACCCAGCTGAGTTCAGGTTCTCCAACCGCTGGTTTCAGGGTTACCTAGGATGGCACCAAATTAGTCTTCGCACAGTAACTAATAAAGCAAGCCAACTGCCCAGAGATTTTGGAGAATCGATACTTAGCTGGCTACGGCTTAATCGCCGTAATTCCCGGTATCTCCCTGGGGAGGAAGGAGGTTTAGCAGAAGGAAAGCACCGGGTGGGCCAATACATGTTACAGAATATCTGTAACATGAATCAGACCCCCGTTTCTTTCGAATATCTAGAGGGGCATACTTATAATCAGATAGGAGAAAAAAGTATCTGGCTTCAATCAAGCAAGTCAGGGTGGGACAAGAGACAGGGAACTATACAACTCACCGCTTTTGCTGATGGGGTTGTACGCGTAAAACCCTTGATCTTCTTTCGTGGGAAGGGTACTGGGTCCACTATCATGAGTGAACAGCGACTATACGACAACAGAGTTGTCATAAAGTTTAATCCCACTGCCTATGCCAACTCAAGCAATATGCTCGAGTGGCTAGATGAACAGCTTGTGCCTGTTCTCAATGGTCAGCCAACACTGCTTGCCATCGACCTGTTCTCTGGCCATAAAACAGAAGAGGTACTGGATACCTTCCGCGCTCACGATATTATGCCAAGCATAATTCCAGGGGGCTGCACAGGTCTGGTACAGCCCCTTGATGTATCCATCAATCGCCCATTCAAAGACCTATTAAAGGTTAGTCATACTCGTTCAAAATCTTAACCTAAGGGAGGGGGGAGACTTTCTAACAATTAACTTCATCATAGGATTTGATGGAACAGCACCTGGGGGAAATTGAGGAAGAAGAGAAACGAATCTTGCAAGAGGGGGGAAGACTTACTAGCAGTATTGTAGGTCGTCGGTGGATTGCAGTCACCTGGGTGGTAGGTGAGACCTGGAAGCGGTTTTCGCTTGAAAGGGTTGCTGTTGTTTGCCTGGCATTTCGAATTGTTGGGCTCTCACTTCCGATTGACGGGAGTGAGGACTATGAACTAAGTATTCGAGGGTTAGCAAACCAGTACCTTGCTGAGAGGCTCAGGAATGGGGAGGTTGGGGGGATTGGGGAGGTGGAAGGGGTTGGGGGCTTTGTGGAGGAGGAGATTAATCCGGGTGATGAAGATGAGGGCGAGGACTTAGGGGAGGAAGTAGATTTCTACTATGAATAGTTGCCAAGGATTAGTGAAACCCATATTGACTGATGTACATGACGCTATCTTGGCAAAACATACTCTAATTTAACTGCTCGGCATACCCTCCAATTATTCAAGTTTTTACGGTACTAGGACTAAGAGTCCATAGAGGAATCCTACCCCATCTTTCTATCACCAGCTACTTTTACTAAAAAATGAAAATAAAAACTCATAAAGTTCAGCCCCCAACTACCCCTATCCGGTTCTGAGCAGAAGAGGTCAATTGAAACACTGGCCTGTAATCTGATTTATGAGAAACCCAATATTCGCAATATACCAACCAGCATGACTATCATAATATTGTAATATAGTGCAACAAGAGATAAACGTGAACCTCATTTAGGGGTGTTTTCAAAGCAGTATAACCAACCCAATAGTTGTCCAAATAATTTGAAAAAACCGCAGAAATACAGCAGAAGTGAATTAGAATAAAGGTACGGTTTTTTTAATTAGTAAAGGCATATGGAATAAATGGTATACTTGTTTGAAAAGCTCAGGTTTTTGGTTTAATCTTTGTAGTCTTGGCATTAGAATGCAACATGAATGTGATGACTAATTATAAAAAACACTACAGAATTTTAAAATAATACATAAGTATAATATTATATAATAATATGGATTGTGGAGATAACGATCAATAGTGGAAATTAACGAATGTGAAATGAGACAGATCAAAAAGTGAATACAACAAAGTCATGATGGAGGCCCACTAGGTGGTCGGCCCACTAGACCAGTTAATGAGCAACCAGTGGGTGAAGCCCATATTCCCCCGAAAAGTAGAATTAATCCGAGTCGTGGTCAAATGCAAGATATTGACATTCTCAAAACAATTGTTTATAATTAATAAACTTTCTTTTATCTTCTTGATTATTTACCCTACTTTACACTCTATGACTGACAGGCTTGGCACTGTGTTTGCACAGCCACAGTTGCATTTCTCTGTGCCACATGGTTCACCTTCTTCCATTTCTGAACCGTATCATACCGCATCCGAGTATTCTACCCCATCGCCCGTAGTCCTACATACTGGAAAGCACACTTCAACACTCCAAAAGGTCGAGGTCATTATTTCACGGTGGCGGACCCAGTTCCCCAAGAAGGGGCAGTAGAATATTGGGCACCATATGATACTAGAATCTAGCTTCCACAATCACATATCGGAGCACCAGCTCACATCCACCTCCAATCCATACCCCTTAGTCTTTTTCCTCCTCCTCCTCCTCCTCCTTTCTTTTCTCCATTGCCAGGATATTATACCCCAAGGCAGAACATCACTCAAATAAACACTTCGTAAACTCCCATCACCTCCTTCTCCAATTCCCTGTGCGACACACGCGAACGCCAGTACTATCTCTACAGAACAGGGCGCCCGGACTGCACGGCGAATCCGTTGTTGGTCACGACTTGATCTTTGCTGGTTGTGCTTTTAATCCTCTTACCCTCTTCTCCTCCCGCTCTCTGGATTGATGATGGCGCGCCGTCGTTAGTGTGGGAGGGGGTAGCTTAGGGCCAAAATAGGGAAGCAAGATGCCCGAGTATTATAGATCTTTTTTTTTTTTGGATTATTTTGAGTTTGTCTTTTTATGGTCTGGGCATTGTAGCGGGAGGGAATATTGGGCTCCCGGTTATTTGAAAGCAAATAGCTGTGAAGTTTCCAGTCAACCGCGTGAATGGCGCTCAATGGCATGATGTGGTATGAAGCACTGGGATGAGTTGACTTGGTTGTCAGTGCTTGCTGGACCACGTTGACAATGATGGAATCTTCATGATACGTCACTCGGGTTTAAGCCCTATGGCTCTGACGGTGGAGCAGATAATTTTAAATCCATGCGAACAATTCACTACCATATGGTTTTTTATTACCTAACTAGCTATAATATACACCCCCTTAACATTAGGCAAACTCTGTCCCTCCACTCATTCACAATATTCCCACCCTGATAGCATCGCCAATGATTACATAATAACCGGCACACAGGATTAAGTTCATACTTACAGATATCATAGCAGGGAGCAATGTCTAAGCTAGGCTAAATAAAGGGTTCACTCCTTCCTCTCCACCACCTCCCCGGCTCCACTCTCCTCCCTGTTGACCTTCTTCCCAGAGCTGCCAAACACTACACCTTCAACCCTCTGGTCCACCTCATCGAGTTTGTAATTAGTCATGCAGAGACCTGCGGGCAGCATTGGAATGCACACACAGACAGCAACAATCAGGAGGATGCGCATAGTTTCGTCATAAGATCTGATAATCGCAGCTCGCTCAGGAGATCCCATGGGGTAGCTGGTAGCCATGACGGCAGAGCCATATATCATCGTCATGTTCACCTTGGCGGCTTCGGGAAGGTACAGCATTAATTTGTTCTGGATGTTGTGTGACCAGATCGCGCCCGAAACGGCTGATCCGACAGCCCCACCGATGGACACAATTGTCAGGAAGAGTGCGGTTGCGGCGGCGACTTCTTGATGCAGGGAGGCGGCCTGCACGCCCAATTGGGCGGGGACGTTTAGCATGCCACCGCCGATACCGACGATGATTTGGGTCCAGATCACCTGGGCATCGCTGGAACCGATGTTGCGGTAGCGAAGCATTAGCCCGATTCCCAACATGTATATTAGGATTCCCCCGATCATATAGTATTTGTAGTGTTTTGTATATTTGATAACCAGGGAGATGATGACCGAGGAGACTGTCGCGGCGAAGGAGAAGGTTAAGGTTATGTGGCCCGCGGCTACGGAGCCGGTGTTGCGGGCGACCATGAGGTAGGAGTAGAAGTAAGGTTGGAGGGAAAGGTAGTAAGCCACTGTGGTTGGTCGGTCAATATATATTTCTAACTACAGGGGTGGTGATATTCACTGAAGTAGAAGAAGCCAAGAACACAGCCAGCAATGACAGTCCTGTTCTTGAATAATCTCAACGTCAAGAGAGGCGTAGGAGCAGCCTTCTTCCACATCTCCCAGAGTGGGAAAAGAATCAAACAGACACCTCCAATGACTACAAAACCAGTTAGCCCCCTTCAAAATCTTCCAATGAACAGATATTAACCCACCAATAGCAGCAATAATACTCGGATTCTTCCACTTGCCCACAGCCTGTCCACCAAGCGTCAAGGGCACCAATAGCAAACTAAAAGCCGCAACCAATAGCAGAACCCCCATAATGTCCAACTCGGTCCAAAGGCTCTTCAAGAAACTGGTAACACCCTGCGACTTCCACGGATATTTGGGTAGCAACCCCGCCTTAGCCGCCTTCCTCTGGTTAATCCACAGAGAAATAAACAATGGCAGCGAAAGCACAGGGGTGATGATAGTCCACATCGCATACCCCCACCTCCAAGGCCCAGTAGTAAAGTGCCCAGCAATCTCCGGCCCCACCCACACAGTTATCAAAAACGGCGTATCGGGGAGTGAAGAGAGCAGCGCACGGTTGAGAAGATCAGAGGTGTCGGCGATGAAGATCTGCTGCAGGATACGAAGACCTGTGGATCCCGCTGCGTAGAATATTTGGGCGCTGGCGTAGGTCGAGATATTCTTCGAAGCGGCCATTTGGATGTATCCGAGGATGTAGAGAAGCATTGAAATAGCGAACGCCTCAGTTCGTCCGAAGACATCAGCGACTTTAGCCATTGGAGGTTGGACGACAGCTGTTGCTCATGGCGAATTAGTCAATCGTGAGGTACGATAATTAGAGATGGAAATCAGACGGTTGACATACCCATGAGAACACTGCCTACAACACCAACAGTTGACAGCAGGGAGTGCGAGGAGAATGATGAGGTTGCATAGAATGCGAGTAAACTCGTTACTTGAATATCAACCGATGTACAGAATGCCATTAAGAAGATACTATCACCGCCATCAATTATTAATTAATCAAGCTCCCTCCCTCTCACTCTTTCTGTCTGGCTGGTTGCTCAGTGCGAGGTGATAGAACATACCCAGCATAAGCAACGTACAATGCCTTCCTCGTCCAAGTCTTTGCGACTGCCTCAACCCTCTGTACGCCCGTTTGCAGAATCACACCCTCAGAGCCGGTGCTCGACGCAGTATCATTAGCGTCAGATGGCGGAACCGCAGCTTCTAGATTGGCGGACTTCATAGCAACCGCGATAGGTTTTCCTGAGGCCGCCGATATCAAAAATAAATAAATAGTGAAACAATAGTTCACCCCACAATGATTTTTAGAAGGCAAAGTCCCGCGGTGGATGAAATAAATCCCAAGGCACAGAACCGAAAGAAGTAGCCACACCGTGCAGCAGTACACGTCGTCAGGTGAGGGTTGGGATGAACTGAGGCGAGGTCGGGGGGGGTGAGGGAAGGACCCTGAACTTAAATATAAACGATCAGAGCCTGATCCTCCATACAGAACCGGAAAACCTACAGATTTATTCACTCCCCCCTGGTGGTGGTGGTGGAGGAATCAAATAATTATTGTACCGACCGGCCCATCCTCCAATCCCAAACCTCACCTTGGCGCAATCCCCATCCTCCATACTTTTTTCTATAAAAAAAAAGTGAAAAAGACTCCCCAATTCCGACCCATGGTAAACGCTACTAACTCCAATACGCAATAACCAAAATATCCCCTCCCGCTTATGGTAGACGAAGAGTAACAGCAACCTCATAGCATCGACATCAGATACCAAAACCAGTTCGCCCCATCCCAAAGCTGCCATTGGTTACCTTTCCCTTCCCCCCAAGAAAAAAGTCGACAGACACAGATAGATTATCCCCCCCCACCTAGCTGCATGCCCGCCCACCGCACACTACTATAAACATCCCCGTCCTTCCATCAAACTGGTTTCCTAATCGAATTATACAATAATTAACATGGTAAGTAGAAGGAGGAAAGAAGGGAATAAGGAGATCTTTACCAAGACAACACAGCACAAAACCCCCCACCCTTCCCTCCACCCATCGCAAGGATGTGCAGGCCCTTGCTTGGTCGTTGAAGATACAGTAGGTGCTCTAGGCCTGCACTTGGCGCCCAGCGCTGGCTCGGATCGGATCAGATATGATAAGGCAAGTCGAGCAAGGTATGATACAGTACTCGTACCGGTAGGTGATACAAAATCGTTGCAGAAGGAAGCTCACTTGCGCAATTCACTCCGAGCCTGAGAAAGAGCGAATAGCACAACACAAAACAGCGCCCTCGCCCACTTCTTCCACTTGCCCTTCACTTACCTTGTCTCACCACATTCCTCACTTCAATCCCGTCCCCCCGCCCCCTGTGGTATTGCACTTCAGCGCCTGTGCGGTCGCAACCCCAACCACAATCACATCAGATCAATCAGATTACTCTACCCCAGCCAGCGGTCAGGCCCAGTAAAAAGGAAAAAGCAAGAAGGAACCCCCACCGGCCCATCCCATGCAGGGATCTTGATGCGCTTTATCAAATCCTGAGATAACTTTAGTTTTCCTTGCTTTTTCGGCCTGCCGTGCCAAACCGCCTACTGAGTGCATATGCGGCAGAAACAACCGATATTATCTGATTTTAGGGTTAGATCGTTTCTGATAACGAGGGGGCATGGATATTCGTATGGGCGATATGAGAAGAGGAGGAGGAGGATGGTGGAGATGGGACGGGGTATTCCGGAATGATGATATTGTTATTATTATTATTCCCCCCCTTCTTTTCCTGACATAGATAAACGGATGGTACCGGTATGGACGGTGGAAGAAGGGTGGCGAGGGGGGTTGGAATTACCGGAGTTGATTTTTTTCCCCTCCCTAACTCTCGCAAAACCCCGTTGTCGAGGATGAGCTGAAAGGGGGAAGAATAGAGGCATGTATAACGGTACGGCGCAAGTAGATTGTAGACCGTATATACCGTATCAAAGGCTCAGAGGTTGTAATAGTCTACTTAGCGATTCATAAAGTATTCGGATGAATTCGCGGCAAGGTGTCCCAGCATACACCTGAGCACCCGAATCTTGGCGCCAATTCATCCGAATACTTTATGAATCGCCAAGTGATGGTGGTGTGGACTTATGAATCTTGTCGCAACGCATAATACGAGCACCGCAGTGTCCGGCGGGGTGATATCCATTATCATATCAAGTAATGACACAGCACAAGCCTACCTTCAACTGCCGTAGCGCACTAACATACCTCCAACCCGCCAGTTGATCTCACTGGCCATGCCATCCCACCCCGCCGTCTCCACTCGCAGTCGCGTGAGCAACGCCACAAGAACGTGCGTTCATTGACACAGGTACACACACTGATTTCTATACTCTAACTCTACGATTCAATTTCCCTCGCCCCCCTTTGGTTGTTTTTGTTTCTTTGTATAGTGCTGTACATAAGGCATATAAGGACAAACAGGCCTGAATGAACACCAACGGGGCCAAAGAAGAGAAAGAAGCCTACGCACATAGCCCTTGTATATTCCCCTCTAGTTCTTTACTCTCTCTTCCCCCGCCTACCTATCATGCTCCGGCCCGCTCAAGATTCTACCCACGCCGAGACAATTTATTCCCCACCTGCGAACGAGCTTTCATAAGCAATCATTGCTTGTAGAAAAGAGTCAATCCTCCCAAGTTATACTGGCTAACGTGCCGACCGGTACAGCGCACATGCTCCAGCGGGTACTAACATGTCCCCAAAGAGCAAGAATTGGGAAAGAATTATGCTTGGTGCCATCTTACCAGAAAAGACTAATATCAACATCTCCCCCCCCCCCCTGCTATGAGTATTCATATTGAAACCACTGACCATAACATTCCAGCAACAAAAACTACACCTCCTGTTCCTGATATTAAACTATACTGTACATACTACTGGCAATACATTGCAACCTGGGATTATATGTCTCAAAGGCTCTCCGGTATGCAAACATACCTTCACTTTTAAAAGGACAACACCGGTAGCTTGCATGAAAACAGTGAAAACATTACGAAATAAAAGAAAATGTAGAGTTTGGAATTAATGAGAGGGTGCAGCCTCCTGTAGGGTTGCGAGAGTTGTAGCTTAAAAACGGGTACATGCCTGCAGTTCAGACAAGGTTTAGCCCAATTTTTACTTTTTTTCAATACCAGGAGCAAACAAGAAAAGTATCGCGGAAATTTAAAAGTATGGTTCACCATACTGTGGATTCGGGAGAATCCATGCTAAGGGGCCAAGGGGGGGCGCCACTCTCGCAACTCGAGAATCTCGCGACCCTACAGGAGGCTGTAATGGAAGTAAAGAATATTGTATGCGGAAAATAGCTTGCGGGAACTTAGAGTACCAGATCAGGTATTGGAACGATTTTCCCTGAATCGTCGACTTAGTACTAATTTTCTTCTCTAATAGTCCACATACCTCATAACTATGATACTATACATGCAGCACAATTTGAACTCGCGAAGGAAGGGAGGTGTGATTTTACTTGCAATAGCGGGAACTATTAAAATTCACTTTACCATAATATTATCACAACCCGCCCGAGGCCCGATCGTGACCCATGTGTGCTACTGGCATACCGGTGCACTCTAGTTAAATTGGGAATCCTAAACAGATCCCCACATAAAATTTTATAGTAGTAGTAGCCTGGTAGAAAGGAAAGAGCCGGCTGAAGTCACCTACAACTAATAACGACAAATAATTTTATGAGCATTTTCCCCCACATTCCCCCAACCTTAGTCCAACAAATTCGCAACCCTTGCTCAATCAAGTTGCAAACAGTGGTTTCAAGGAAAATAACAAAATGAAAAAAACAAAGAAAACAATGGATCAGTAGTCGAAATCATCGTCAACCCCCTTAGCTCCAGTTTTGTGCGCGACTTGATCCTGGCGGAGATACATTTCCGCAACCTGACCAGAGCTAGTCGCGTCCTCACCGGTCTTGTCAGTTCTAGGACCAATAAATCTCGGAAACCTGAGACTAACGCCCTTATCCCGGTGCCCGGCTAGGCCGGCTGCGGCCTTGTAGCGAGGGGATAAGGTCAAATCGGATGCTTTAACTTCCCAGAGTATTTTAGGTTCGAACCAAACATCCGGCTTGCCCGCGTTACCACTCGGATGGTCATAGAAAGGCTTGGCCCTATCTATTTCGAGGGGGTGTAAAGTGTCGTAGAACTCTTCGAGGGCAGCCTCGCTGAAACCGGTGCCAATATTGCATACAGATTCATAATTCTGAGTACTGGGATTGTAACAAGCCAGTAGGAAGGAGCCGTAGACGGAGGTGCGTTTGCCTTTACCCCAGTAGGCGCCAATGACAACCAAGTCTAGGGAATCTCCTAACTTATCGATATAATCTTTCTTAATCTGATTGTGGCGCGCAAAATTTTCATCAGATAAAAAATCCCTCAAATCGCGACAGAAAACAGAAAGGAGAGCATGGGGGTTTGCGCGCCGCTTGTCAGATGTAGAAGGGGAGCGTGGGAATGAAAGGCGGCGTTAGTGTCTTGGCACAGGTCCAGCTCGCTTGCTAAAAACAAAAAATTAAAAATTAAAAAAAATAAGCAACTCACTTTAAGCCAATTACGACTTCTCTGACTAGGCTCATAGAAGCTCTCGGGACCATCCATTATTTTAACCATGAGTCCTTCGCAAGAGTCCTTCACACTCTGGTCTAGGAAGAGACGGATTTCTTCGAGATCGCTACTATCCATGTACCTAGCAAAGACGAACTGATTGGGAACCTCGATGAATGTTTCGTGCATGAGCCTCCTTCTGTCATTAAGAGACTCACGAACAACAGGCTTCAGGCGTTTAAGCAACAGCGTTAACATATCGCGAGCCAAACTCAGGAGCGGACCTCATCACATACCTTTCCATTCAAAAATAGAAGATCGAATGCATGAACGCACACTCTGATCTTTACATCCTCCAACGCGACATCTTTCTTTTTCCTAGTCATAAGCATTTGAAATGGCAGGAGACGATTATTTGTCTCATCCCATCCGACCGCTTCGCAATCAAGAACAAAGCTTTCAACTTCGGGTCTAACCCAGTTGTTCATCGCCGCAAGGATATCAGGATACTTGCCGCTCAGATCCTCTGAATTGCGAGAAAAGACCTTAGCAAGATTCTTGATTGGTTCTCCGCCAAGAGTAGCTGGCGGATATTCAATTGAAGACTTTGGAGACACATAATGAATTTGAGCACGTTCCCCATCGTACTTATACTCGCAAGTAAAACGTTGATTTTCAAACCTATCAAGAACCTCTGATATCGCTTTTGTTGGCTTTGCTAACATGGGTTTTACAGGGACACCTGCAAGGTTGTCAGTAACGGATTTGCAATTGGAGCACTTAAAAAGTAAAAATACCAGGCTGTAACTTGCAATACTTCTTAATATCCATGATGCCGTGTTTCATCATAGCGGGTATGATAATCTCGTAACTCGGCAACTCACTGTAGACCAAATTGTTAGCTGGACTTCAGAAATTGTTAAAGACCGTCGATCGTAACGAACCTATACACGCTTCTGAGATTGAGTTCCGACTGGTCCAACATTGCTGTAGTCGGCATTTTACCACTTAGCTCCTGCTCGTGGGTGATCATAGCGCTGCTTAAAGAAACTAATACAGTTCGATCCGCAAGTCCCAATCTGAGTTTACCCTCTAGTCCTCTAATTAGGAACTTTGCCTCATCGCCCTGTGCAGCCGCGAGAAGCTTTCTGATAGCCGAGACCTTGCGGCCTTGACCACCCTCGCCTTTAACTTTTGCGATACTCAGTAGACCGTTATGAACAACAGCAATAGTCAAAGCCTGAGGAGGAAAGAGTGTTAGCTGTTTGCTTCTGCTTTTCATTGCAACAAGCCCCAAGTCACCACACTCTCTCTGATCCTCTCTAACCCTCTCCATGCTCCTGCCACAGCTCTCACCGATAGCTTTCATAAGCAAACTCTCGCCAATACCCATTTCGACACCTTCGAAGTCGGCAGCAAGTTTGTTGATCATCAAGTGAATTACCAGTAAAAGTTCATCAGGCGAAAGGCGAAGAACCTGTCTCAGGAAGCGAGATGCATGCGAGATTTTCTCAAGACGTTTGGTAGTGGACTCCAAGAGATTGAAGGTTGTTACCAAGGCAGCATAGGGGGTCGGTTTACCAGCAACCCAATCAGGATATGCTGGAGGAACGGATTTAGATAATTTTTTAATCATCTCGCGCCCCGCAGCAGGTGCAAGTGAAGGCTTCTCAGTCTCACTATCAGAACCTAACGCTTTACGGGTCGCGGAGCCTTCAGGTTTATCCGCAGCTTCAGTGTCTGAGACGACCACCCGCTTTTTAGCTTTCCTGCCAGTAGACGATTTTTTAGCAGTCCCAGCCTCAGACTTATTTTTCAACTTTTTAGACTTTCTTAAAGCAGTTCCTGAGAGGGAGAGCTCAGCGTCCGTTGATTCACGTGACGAGACAGGGGGCGATCTCTCGGCAGTTCTAGCCTTAGGCTTGGATTCCGACCTCCGGTGTTTACTTAACGGAGCTTCAGAGAGGGAGAGCTCAGAGTCTGCTGTTTCGCGAGGGGGGGTAGAAGGCTGTTTTTTCGTAGTCCTGGCCTTGGGCTTAGGATTCGGCCTCTTGGCTCTACTTAAAGGAGCTTCAGAGAGAGAGAGCTCAGAGTCTGTTGTTTCGCGAGGGGGGATAGAAGGCTGTTTTTTCGCAGTCGTAGCCTTGAGCTCAGGTTTCGGCTTCTTGGATTTACTTAAAGGAGCCCTAGAGAGAGATAGCTCAGAGTCTGTTGATTCACATGACGATTTCGGGGGCGATTTTCTGGCAGTTTTAGCCTTAGGCCCCAATTTCGGCATCCTGGATTTGGTTGAAGGAGCTTCAGGGAGGGAGAGCTCAGAGTCTGTTGACTGGCAAGGCAAGACAGGGGACTTCTCAACAGCTGTAGCCTTAGGCCCAGATTTCGAGACAGCCGGTGGAGAAGCTGACGAGGGCTTGACCCCCCTCGTAGCTTTGAGAGCTTTGAGAGCTTTGAGAGGTGAAGCAGGAGTATTCGCCCCCACCTTGTCTTTCCCTTTTTTCGTAGTCGTCTTTGGAGAATCCACGGGCGGCAACCGCCTTTCAGGTGCAATGTCTTCATCTGACGATTTAGAACCATCGGAGCCCTTCCTGCGTGATTTGGTAGTTGTAGCATTTTTAGAACGTTTAGGAGGGGGTAAATCGTCTTCAGAAACCTCAGCCTCTTTCTTAATAATTTGGGACTTGCGACTGCGCTCCTTAACCTCTAATAAAAAATTGTTAGCGAGGGTTTCACAGAAGATATTCTGTTTACTCACGAGGTCCCGCAGATCTCGTTCTCTTCGCAGGGGGATTCCTTAAAGCTTTTTCTTCTTTGCTCGAATCAATTGCTGGTTCTGAGGCCTCCGATATCTCCATCTCCGAAGTAACATCGGCCTTCGTGTCCCTTTCATCCCCATTGGATCCATCACTCTCCGGAACTGTGGGTTTCGTTCGAGCTACCCTTTTGAGAGTGGGTTTCTTAACCTTAGGAGAAGCGGCATCGTCACTATCGGTGGGTTTGCCAGACTTATCGATCAGCTTAAGCTTCGCTTGGGTAGGAGTCGCTGCGTTAGTACTGAGCGAAAGGTTAAAGAACCGTCTATAAAATATAAGTTACAAGGTATAAGCATATAACCACTATGAATAAGAAAGAATCAAACACAACATTAAAGACGGTGGAGGATAAGAAAGGGAAATAGGAAAGGGAGAAGAAAAAAGAAGAAAAGCGAGACACAGCAGATCAAAGGGGTATTGGGAAAACGCACCCCAAGGTCGTCTGAGTCTTTACATACCCTAAAGTCGTTTGCTTTTTGTTTGACGACATTGTACCAAGAGAAAATAGATGGCCGTTAAACGTTGGGTAAACGCGATGGGCTCTCTGTAAGAGCAACGTAGGGGGGAGGATTATCCTACGTGAAGCCACAGCGGAGGAGAGTTAAGAGAGCGCGACGCGTTACAGATCTGTGGCAAATTTGAAATTAGGTGTGGGGGGGACAGCCTGATAGGCTTGGGGCTGGTGCTTAAATTGTATCAAATGGGAAGTTAATGATGAGTCTCACCTCACTTGGTGAAAAATATGGATATTGTGTGGTCCCTGAAATGCGGCTCCGCCAAGTGTGCAACGAAGCTTGGCAATGCAGCGACAAGATAGAGGGAGACGGCCTGCCTCAAACAACAACAAAAGGAAAACTGTGTTAAAGCCGATAGGTAATGATTAACATGGCTGGATCAAACCAGTCATGAGAGGAAATGGAGGGGAAAAAAGGAAAGGGCTGAAAAGAGAGAACTGGTGCTGCAAAAGAAAAGATAGTGGTAACTGTAGCTTGCGGCAAGAACGACGAGGAGCACAAATAATAAGAAGAGTTGTTAAGATGATATTAGAGAGAGGCTAGGTGGTGAATGCCTAGGAAGGAGTGGTCACAGGAAATGATGGGGAGAAGGTTGTGATGGAGGTCTAGTCGTGCGCAGGGACAACTGCCGCCGACAAGCACTGCTGGAAGGCTGCCGTGAGGCCAGCGTCGTGAAAAGAGACCTGGAACGAAGGTGGTGGGAAAACTGAAGTGTGTTCGCTATTCGATGTGTAGAGTGATGATTGTTATCATTACAGAGAGAAAGAGAACGCAGCTGAGACTAAATACAGTTTGTGGTAGCCGCTCGCACAGTGGGCTCTCTATCGCACAAACACCAGAACACCAGTCGCCCTCGACATGGTGACAGTCCCACTCGCCTGCTAACTAATATGCCCTAACATGGCATCCCACGATGGAGCTACTCCATCAGGTTGAAGGGAAAACAGGCGTTGTAAGATCAATTTCCTCGATCAGCTGTATTAACGACCGCCCGTGATATGCGGGAAAAAGGCAAACCCTCAAGGAGGGAGCCTGAGCGAGAGTTGCCAACGAGAGGGGGGTGTATGGAATAATATAAAGGGAGTGGAAGTGGAAAATGGAGGGAAAGAGCAGTAGAATGATGCTTTCACTGTAGGAGGTATGATATTATGATAATTTGAGTTGAGACGATAGTAAGGTTGTGGGGTTGTGGGGAAGGAAGGAGAGGATGAAGGAAGGGAAGAATTAAGCGAAGGGAAGAATTAAGCGAGGGGAAGAGGGGAGAAATTTGGAAGCTGAGAGGAACGGCATAGGAGGAAGTGAGTTCGTACCCACTTACCTAGGGGGGAAACTAAACTATCACGAAAAGCTCATTGCTCACTCAATTACTTACCTTATCCCTAGCCCATATCGCTTACAGCCGGCCAGAAGCAAATGGTTCTATATGAGGAATGGCTACCCCATGGTTCCTATGCCGGCGTGCCTCTTCATGCTTAGAGTCCCGAGTTTCTGAATTTGTCCTCTTAAGCCCATGATACTCCGCGGAGCTAACATCCCCAGAAGCTACCGAAATCACCGAAGCTTCGCTACCACTTCCTAGGGTATACAACACACGTAGTCAACTACCCCGCTAAAGAGGCGGCCACTGCCTATGCTACTTAGGCACTCCAAACAGCTTGGGCCGGGGATGAATGTGCCCGAGTGATATTCTATGACCTTGGAGTTTTCAGCCATGTTCCTGATAAAACTACCCAAACCCACGACGCACAGCTTTTGAAAGAAAAAAGAAGAAAAAAATCGTTCTCTCGAAGAGCTACTCAATAATTCACTGAAAGTTCAGTTCTGGTTCCAGCCGTCTGTACACAACAGTTTGGCGAATGCAACAACGGGGACGGCTAGGCATAAAATTTCCTATAAAAAAACTAGGAGGTGTATGCTTAAATTAGAGTTAGAAGTTGAGTTATTTTTTAATATTCATTTAGTTTTTTTAGGGCTAAAAACTACACGAGGAGAAATTTTTGATGTCAAGGCGTCCCCCGCTGCATTCACCAAACTTTATATATAGAAGGCGGGAGCCATGCCCAAATTTAATACCCGCTGAGAATACTTAAATGACAACCCTCACCCTTCCTTCCTCTCATTTTTATTCTCTTGCACTTGGAGTCTTTTGCCTCTCTTGATCCAGCCTACCCAGACGTACAGGAACTACTCACTCATAAAACATCTTTGCATCACAACTGCCGGCACCATGAGGGTCGCTGCAGTACTTCTTTCCTTTGTGCTGCTCCAAGCGGGATCGAATGCTATACCCATCTTGCCATCTGGGATTCTTCCCCCGGAGGACTACCCTCTCAACCTAAACGAGAATCCCACTGTAGCGGAGCAACTCGCAGGCAAGGGATACGAGGGTCCGCCATTAACTAGATACAGTATAAACCCCTTTCCAAATGAAAAAAAAGGCTCCCACCTCTATGTTATCATGAACCACTGACTAATGTTTTCATCCCTAACAGCTGAACCAATCTTATGCCCCACCCCGGACCAACATGGGGCTGCAAAAGACTGGCATGAATGTTGGGGCTCAAACTGCTCCTCCTGTACTAAAGAGTACCCCGAACTCACGCTTCATCGTATTTCACACCCTCTCCCCCATTCTCTTTCCATACAGTACCCCATTTAACCCTACCCAGACAAGCCAAAGAAATCAGTCTGGAGGAGATTCTGGGATTGGTTCAAAGGTCTCTTCTCGTGTTTCAAGAAGGCTAAGGGCGATAAGGACCATAAGGAGGTAACGATGGCAAACGGCACAGACGGGGCCGCCGACAGAGATGTGGAACCCCTGCTCGGTTTTAAGGGGAATGATAAGGATATTCGGAAGGCTGATAAGGGAATGGATTCGGGGAAGTCTGGTAAATCTGGTAAGGGAGTGTGGGCGGATTAGAGTTGGCGAGATTATTATTTTTCTTCCCTCTGGCTCCCCCTTCACTGGTGAGCTCTGCTAACTTGGATGTGTAGATGCCAAGAACAAGTATACTATGCATGGAGCTAAGGGATATAGATAAGGGCTAAGGGGGTGTTTAGGAGAGGGCGATTGTGGGGAAGTATGATATCATATCGTGGGACATCTTCGCAATATGACCCAAGCCAAGCCTTTTCACGGGCATCCCTGTCATTAAATATCACTCGATTGAAATTTCTAGAAAAGTGTTGAATTATATACTTTCGGATATGCACTTTCTACGTCTTTGAGTACGACAGCGCTTCCCAGTACATACTAGTTTCACTTCAATGCCGTCAGAGTTCAAGCTCAACTCATTTCGGTTCGGATCTTTCATTCATTTCACTACTCAATCAATTAATCATAGGTGCAGCTCTATGCGCTCAGATTTCTTTCATCCCCCATTTTGCTATCTTGGATTTCTTTTCTACTGTGGATATGTAGTTATTCCTGTTGCGCAGCATAAATAGCCGGCCCATCAGACAGAAGGAAGTTCTCTATGGTTTTTTTGTTCCCTTAAATTTTCGGTATAGAGCTTGACTATTTCAGAATTTCCAACAAAAAGTGCGAGGCTAGTTTTTTTGTTTGCATTTTAGCGTAATGTAGGGAAACTCGGCACTATTGACACTGCGGGGATACCTGCCAAATTAAACCATTTTTTGCTTCTGATAGTAATGAGCACGGCGACCTTCAAACCCGTCCCCCCCCATCACGAACGTCCACCCCCCGAGTACATTTCAGGCTTTTGTCTGGAGTTTGCGCAGAGCTGTGTGCAATGAACTAGGCAACTTTAAGGGGTGGTGCAATGCGCCTTTCAAATACTCGTAGAAAAACTCTAGTCTTGGCGGGTGCTTCGAGGGAAAGGACATTCCACCCCTCACCACCCTGAGAATGGAAGGGAAAAAAAAGATCCCACACTGCTTCGCGCAGGAGCCATTATAACAAACTGCTTTTTGAAAATTTCCAATATCGTTTCCGCTCACGGCCACTGAGCAAACGATACCCCCCAAAGCCTCCGCTTTCGATGTTGGCTCTTCTAGCCTCCACCCGGCTATCCATACCAAACGACCCCAACCAGCAGCAAGAGGGGATTATCCCGTAAAGTATAATAAAAGAGCCAGAGAATCAAAAACACACCAAAATCGGAGAATTTTTCAATCCGGCAAAACTCAACGAGCTTTATCAGGAAAAGTTGCACGAGGGTAAGTAGATAGGAGAATATACCGTAATAGATTACCCCGCGAGGTTTCTACTGCCCACTGTCGGATATAACTTTTCCCGATTTTTCTGCCCACCCCAAACTGGGATCAGGCGGTTGTCACCAGGGTGATCAATGCCTTCTTGGCGGCACTTGTGGTACCTGCCAAGACGACCGTTTTGCTGTCCGTATGTGGAGGGAGGGGGGTGCGTTATGGCCGGCTACGATTAACTACTTTGAATGCCCCCCACTTTGTGCACTTTCTGTATTGAGTAGATCGGGATTGGCAAGGGCCGGACTGTGGATTTCGGACGCTCAGCTATTTTTTAAGGTTACTTTGAAGCTCGTTATGGTAGAGCCTATACGATACAGTGATGGTTGCTCGGGAAATCTTATTTTGGTATGGTTTGGCATGGTCTCCTTACTAAACGGCCCGTCTTGCCAGGGTGTAGGGTTCAGAGGGTGAGTTTTCCAGCATATATCATAAGTACGATGCGATATGATACGGTATGGGAACTTACTGTCAACTTGCCGGATGCCAATAGCCGGGTGAGTATAAAAGAGGCATCTCGGGTCTCAATGGAGATGTTCTGCAAGAGGGGGAGGAATGGGGTATCGAGGAGGAAAAGCAAACTTAGTTAATATTATAATACAGGGTTTTAAATAAACAGCTGGCTAACTCTCAGCATTGGGGATGGGAATATCGTGGGCCCAACCTGGCTCTTCCTCAGGAGCATCCTGGACACAAGCCTCCTCGTATGCTACTAAAGCCTCATCCCCAGGCCCCTCATCCAGCCACCCCCCAATCTCTGTAGGGCGACTATCTAAAATCTACTTGTTATAAGGAAGCTTAACTAATCAGCACGCTCTCGGCATGGGCTCATATGGCAAAAGACACCTCTTACTCGGCATCACGTTTTATAGCGCGATATACTCCCCTCCGGAATTGCACCTTACAACCGTAATTTACGGTTTGGTGTTGGTGATAAGCGGTACGGTAACGTACAGTATTGCCCGAACCCCCAGCTCCGAAAGATGTGAGTTCCGGGACCCTGACCTTCATTGCTGTGTGTTGCTGCGGCACTATTGGCATCTGTATGACAGTACTTTGGGTGAACCGTGAATTGGCCCTTCGTGCCAGAATTGATAGTACAGGAGGGGGAGCTGCGTCCGGCAGACATACCATCCTCTTTGGGACCATGCCCCAAGCATAGCTTGCGGGTGAAACAAGCGCCGCATCAACCCCAGTTACTCGGGTGCCTTGCGCGTGCTCCTGAGCGGAATAGGATAGTCTAGCTGGGTTAGATGGTTTGATTCTGATGGAGTTCTACAGAGGTACAGCTCCTAAGTTTTGTATGTTCCACAGGAGGTAGGGGCAGCAAACCTCGCTTGTGGAACATACAAAACTTAGGCGCTGTACCTCCGTATGCTGACGATCAGGTTGGCCTGATCGGGATGATCGAGAAGGGTCCTAGTGCGAAGGCTCTCCTGTCTCATATTCCCGGGAGTGTCTGATATTTCGTCACGAAGGGAGCAACCTTAGCTACTCTTGATGGTATTCTAGCCCTTCGCCGCGCGGGGGGGGGCTGGATTTGGTATGCGGTATGGCATCGGCCGCCACTTTGGCGGTGAAAGTTCGTGGATTTCACTCGGGGGATTAGGCGCACCAAGAGACGGGGGGGGGGGGGGGGTAGGTGGATGGGTTGGGCTGGCAAACCGGATTTTGGCTCTTGATCAGGATTCGTGCTGCCTCTGGTGAATAGACATTAGACTTCCTGCATCTGGCCGTTTTCGTTATTTGCTTCGCGCCGCTTATTGTGATGGAACCCTAGGATCCTAGCCCTTGGAATGCTGGTACATAATTTTGAACCCGGCCAAGCTAGCCACGCGACGAATCCGCTGGGACTATACCTTGATAAGGTATGATACTCGAGTACGAGTACTCAAGTGCACGCAGCTCGGGTTCGAAAACGAGAGCGAAGATAGTGCAACTTGAAATGACGAAAATTGAGTTAGGTTTGACAGCTTGCAGAGTGCAACAGTGGAAGTGCAATAAAAACCCACAGTTTTTAGGCGGGCGCAGAGAGTGGTGCATTACTGGTGGTAGATGCCTAAAGGCTTTCCACAGAAAGGGGCTGGGTTGCTCGGAAAAACGCACTTGGCCAGAATTCGATATAAACGTGATTCTATGCTCCGTGTTTCACAAGTTACGGGGACTGAGAGGGGTTCGCTAGGAATCTATGAAAGCGGGCGACCCCGCCATACGGACTCGTGCCCAAATCAATTTATCGGCAAGCCGATGCTCTACCAATTCTCAGGCCAGGGCTGCTCTATAATGCGTTGACAGAACTCTACTCGTAATGTCCTGACGTTTGTGAACACAACTGCTATTGCAGGATGCCAAGATCAGCGCAAAAAAGCTGAATTTTGGCGGTATGCAATAGCAGTTGTGTTCACAAACGTCAGGACATTACGAGTAGACTATCATCCGTTGATGGTCACCCCAAGGACTCCTCTTCCGTGGGACTGTGTGGTGCTTCGTGGAGTCGAGTCGATGGATGTGAAACCAGATTCGTGTGGCGCTGCAAGGTCCGGAAACTGTTTGTTTCCTGAACCAGAGACAAATACAGGGTTAGCACGAGCCAGCATGGGGATCAGGGCGTTCTGGTTGAGACGGCAAGGACTAGGATTGTTGTCCTCTGTGCCAAGCATGCCAAGCCGACCCTGGGAATTACCGTAGGTTCCTCTCTGGAGTTAGGTTGAGTTGACCGTCTCCACTCTTTGAGGTTCTCACGAGGATGCGAGTGGGTTTCGATGTCGATGGAGGAGTAAGAGTGCTGGTATCATATAAAAAAACAAAGGGAAACCTCATTTTTCTTTCCGATTTTTGTTGAGCAGCCCCGGATACTTTCTAATATTCAAGAAGGTGTAGCCGCTGACATGCGAGGGGGATCACAAAGAGGACCAACGATCGATCGCAATACCGGTGCAAGACTGCGAGGATAGCGTCTAGCGTACTGGTACTTGTACTTAGATGATACCGGTGCTGTTGCCACACTCGTACCACACTCCCCTTGATCAAACCACAGTCCGAGATTGCCCAGTCTCTGTAGCCGCTATAGTGACGTGTCGCTCGATGAAGAGAATAATACTCACGGACTCACATGATGGCGATTGGGCTCGGGTTCTGTTCTCTTTGTGGAATCTCCAAGAGAAGTCGTTCAAGTCCATTCTACGCTCGAATTGGAGAAGGGAGAGAGAGACTATAGCCAGCCTGTAAGAAGACACCGGCTATAGCAGATTGCGTTGAAGACACACTCGAACGGGCTGTGATCAATGAAAAATCTAGCTCGGAGCCCGGTGCTGAGGACATGCACAGTGCGGTTCTCGAGCGCTGTGCCGGCAGACCAAATGCACTCGTGCAGTGCAAATTTATCATGTATGAAATATTTGTGTGTGTGCGTGATGCGCGTAACGCGAGACCCTCGGCCCTCCAATTGGTGATATTTTTTTGATGGTTGTTTAATGAAGACATCTTATCGTCATTTTTAACCACGAAGATGGCCCTATAAACTGGCTAGTTTTGCGATATCACAAAAGCAAAACACTCGGTTGGGGGGGAGGCTGGAGGGATGCGAGAGATAGTAAATTCCTTCCTCTCTGTGCAGATATTTTGTATTATCGGCCTCGGTGCTCAGAGTTACACCTGTGCTCTGGCACACAGACTCTCTCTATGCGGTGATTTATCCAAGGTTTCTGCCCTCCTCATGGGGAAACAGAAATGCAGAGTGTGGCTTCCCCGGCTCCACAATCCCCGCCAGCCCCCCACCCCCCTTGCGAGAAAAGTCCCTGGACTAACCTACTTCTTCAATGTCCAACACAGAACCACCACACCGCCTGCAAAAGAAAAAAATAAACCCCCGCCGCTTCTCTCTCCCTTTGCTCGCCCTCCTCCCTCCCTCCATCCTCCTCCACTCCCATCCTGCACACGACATCCACCTCCCTCTCATTTGTCCCCCCCCATCCGCTACTTTCCCTTTCCACCCTCATACGGCAGAGAGCCCGCATATTTCCTTCTCCTGCTTGTCATCGGTAAGTCTATGTGTTGGCTCACCTTTCCATTCCTTCTCATCTCTGAATTCGGGATTTTACTCGATAGTTGTCTAAATGCACTGCTTCTTCCCTCCATTTCTCTGGCTTAAGACGCACTAACCGGATCACGTAAAGTAGTTAGTGGGAGTGGAGCAATCTCTACACCATCACGAAGGTTACGAAATAAACGAAACGAATTTCAATTTGGACCACTTGCACGAGAATTAACAATCAAAGAGAAAGTCCACCTTTCTTCCACATCGCCCAAACTCCCCTCGACCTCCTCCCCTCATAACCTACTCTCCTGTTGATATCATGAGCTCTACGGTCGATTCTGAACATCCTCCTGCCGCCAGTGAAAAGGCATGTATCCGGATCTTTACTGCATCCTCTTAATTTCAATCTTATACCAAGCGTTTCACGGGACAACTGTTTGCTAACTAGAGGAGCCACAGCCCCTTCTTGACCACATCACCACAGACTCCCCCGAAGATTCTTATGCAGACTCTGGGGATCCTACAAAGCTAAAAAATGCCAAGAATATCGGCACGACAACCCCAGAGGTTGAGGGTGAGGATAACGAGCCTGTGACAACTATAGAGGATTACCCTTCTACTCCTGTCTCAACAATGGATTCCTTATTTCAAGCTTTACCTTTGACAGGGGAGAGTAGGGAGGATTCGACGCCGTTACCCCCTACCCCAGAAGAACCTGAATTTCGTGTTAGTGAGGAAGCGGAAACCACGGATCTCTCTCCTCCTACTGAAGCCGAGGGGAAGCAATTAGATGGCGCTGGGGAGCCCAACGCTGAGGTTAAGGAAGACTCAAATGTGGCCGGAGGTGAGGTAGATTCAAAATGCGCGGAGGGGGAAGAAGTCGTCGAGGCCAATGAGGAGGTCGAAGTGTCGGAATCATTGGAAACAAAGCAGGGGCCGTCTGAGGTTGAAGCAGTTGACTTGGAAACTGGGGAAACTACTCAAGTCTCTGAGCCTGCCATTGACGAGCCTAAGGCTGAAAGGACTGCGTACGGGAGTGGGGAAGATAGTGAGGTTCAACAGGAGCACGAGGCCAAGGAGGCAGAGCATCTAGAGGTCACAGGACCAGCTATGGGCAATACGGATCCTAACACTGAAACCGCTGAACACACCCCTGACACCATTGTGGAGGCAGCGGTCGAGAAGCGCGAAGATGGGGAAGTTGGGCCTAAGGCTGGGGAAACTGATACCGCAATTGGGGACCATGAGTCTATGCCGGAGTCAGAAGCGGTTCCAGTACCAGAAGCAGACTCCGTGCCGTCTCTCGAAGAAGGTTCTGGTGCTGCGGAAGGGTTTGAGGTGGCCCAATCGGAAGCTACAGATTCAGAAGCCAGAGATGTTCCTGAGCCGGTTGCGTCATCCGAGGCTCAAGAGACTGAGGAAACTCGGCCCGAAGTCACTGGGACCACTGATGTCGAGCCAGAAAAGGAAAAATTGCTATTGGAAAAGAGCACGGAGGTTGCTGAGGAGCCACAGGGTGAAGTTGAGGATGACCTTAAGAAAGATCCCGAGGCGTTTAAAGAAGAATCTGAGGAAGAGCCGAAGGGGGAGGTAGAGGTAAGACTCGATTCACCGATTTAGCCTGTTCTGAGTGTTTTACTAATAACGGTCATAGCTCAAGACAACCGAGACTACGGAAGCCGAACCGCCCGCTATGGGGGTTTTGCCTTTGACTGAGCCTCCAAAAGAAGAGGTTTCAATTTCTTCGACAGTCGGTGAAGATACACCTGACCCTGAGCTTGCTAAGGAGCCCATTGAAGATGCTAAGGAAGAATCAAAAGCAAGTGCCAATCTGTCATAGTTTTGATTTTATGCTAACCTGAACCATAGGCCGCAGAAGTGTTGCCTGTGACCGAACCTTCAAACGAGGGGGACGATTCTCCTTCCATTGAGGCCGGCGCTAGAGTGGAGCCCAAACCTACTGAGGGGTCTAAGGGAGAGGAGAAGGCGGAAACGAAATATGAGGTGGAAGGGGAACTTGAGGTAGGAATTGCTTTAAAGTGTTCGGTCTGTATACTAATGATCTCGTTAGCCCGAAGCTGCCGAAATCTCGGAGCCTGTTAAAGTGGACCCAGCAGTCCCAGATGTCCTACCACTCACTGAAGCTCTAAGGGAGGGAGTTCCCTTTATTGATGCAGATGCTAACCCTCAGTCTGAGCCATCCGAGGAACCCAAGGATGACGGGAGAGAAGCCCTCAAAGTTGAACCACTAGAGGATTTGGCCGAGGCCGCCGGGGAAACTGGGAACTCAACTTCGGAGGAGCTAAACGCACGGGAGGGAGTCGAAGCACCGGCTTCTATGGGAGCGTCTCTGGATGATGGCTCTGGCCAGGGGTTGAAAGGGGCTGTTGCTGCAGAGCCAGAGGTGCCTGCGGTTCCCGAGGAGTCCGAAGGACCACAAAATGGGCCTGATTTCTCAGGACAACCAGCCGGGGAGGTCAAAGAGATGGACCCAGAACCAGATATCCCGAAAGATAAAGAACAGGAGACACAGGAGGCAGTACAAGCTACTTCTATCCTAGATGAGGTAAATATAAATCTTTATTTCTAGTTTCTGTCATTCGGCCTAAACTAATTTTGCCAATAGGCTAAACCCGAGGAATCCGGGGATGGGCCTGCTCATGCAGAAAACCCGCTCGTAGTAGATGCTGGCGAGGTGGCGCCAGTGGAGATCCACGAGGGGAGTGATCCATCCATTGTCTCAAAGGCCGAGATCGGGGACGGTATTTCCACGGATGCTGGGCCCAAGGCCTCTATCGGAGAGAGTGAGGAAGTTACCAAATCTGAGCCTGCCACCGGGCTAGAGCCTAGGGAGGTTTTTACCGAGACTCCGGTTGAGGAGGGCAAGCTGTCTGAGCAAGTGGAGGTACCTATCCTGGTTGTAGAGAAGACCGTCGAGAACCAACCTAGTTATGGCGAGGATCTTGGACCCGATGCTACTGAGGGACAAAAAGAGGCCTTTGAAATGCGAAAAGCGGATGCTGAACCAGATGAAGTTATTATGACAGAGGAATCCCCTATGTCGCAGATTGTACCGGCTGAAGAGGGCACCTTTGAGCCAACTCCTGATGATTCGAGGGAAGCACCTTCTGAACCAACGGATGAGGCTAAAGCCGAACCTGCCACTAATCCCGCCACCAATCCCGCGGCCAATGAAAAAGGCGAGGATCTTGCACAGGATGAACCTGTTGTTGTTAGTCACGACGATGCCCCCCCAGGCGAGGTTGAGAAAGCAGAGGCTGCAGTTGAATATCCCAGACCAGATCCTCAAGGATCATCGCCATTGGGTGAACCCCAGTCCTTTGAAACCCCTAGCGACGTTGCTACTGAACGTGTTCTCACACCTAGGACTGAGGAGCCGGGGGTCATGGCGCTAGCGGAGACGAATGATAAGGCCGAGGAACCAACGTCTAAGGAGCCGGAGGCCTCCCAGGCCATTGGAAACCCCATCGATCTCGCGCCGGGAAAGAAAGCCTCGGAGGAATTCAGAGTTTCTACTGAAGACACCGTTCAAGCCGAGGATAATCTCTCCGAACTCGCTGGCGCCAAACCCTCGGAAATCAAACCCTCGGAAATTCCGCTGGTGGCTATGGTTGACGTTAAGCCAACTGTGCAGCCGGAAGCCCCGGTGGAGTCTCAACCCGAAGACCAAATATTCTCTGTCAACCCCCTGCCTGATTCAAAGACCTTCGGCAACCCCATCAATCTCCGGCCTGGAGAACCAATCCCAGTATGTTTAACTGAAGCTTCTGTGGCTGATAATGTTAAGTTAGATGAGGAAATTTTCAAGAAGCCCGAAGACAAAGCCCCTGTTGCTGAAGAGGCAAAGGCCGAGGGGTCCGATGGCGGCGCCGGCGAGAAGATACTTGCTGCAGGCGTAGGAGCTGGTCTTGTAGGGTTGAGCGCCTATGCAGCGGTTACGCATTTTGATGACGAGACGGAAGCTAGTAAACTCGGTTCGGAAAAGGCTTCCCCTGTTGCTGGTAAGTGCATGGACCTGGCCCTTCCCAAGTATTTCTTTAACGAATTGGTGTCAGCTTCCCCTACGGATCCTAAGATTGGAGGTGGATCCCCAGCTATAGATACGTCAGCCAAGTCCATCCCTTCAACGGTCCAAGAGCAGGTTCTTCCTGTTGAGGTTTCGTTTACCACCCCGGCCATTCCGAAGGAGTTGAGTGAGTCCCCTGTTGTTTCGAAGACAGAGATTGAGCCTGCCCATCCGGTGGACAGATCGACTGAGGAAATCAAACCTGCCGGCACAGCATCACTGGATAAAACTCCCTTACAGGCCTCCGCGATCGATATCCCTGATGACTTAGTAGTCGGCCGGTCAGTTGGGAACTCGGGGTCTGATAAGGGTGATGAAGTCATTCTTGAGCCTACTCTTCAGAATGCCCCATCGTCCGTTCACGGTCTTGTGGCTCCAGAAGAAGTTCCAAAGGCTCTGAAAGATACAGAGGCCTCGGAGACGCCGGCGATTGTGGTGTCGGCTCCGCCCAACCCAGCCACTGGATCTGGTACTGCAGAAGTCATTCAGCCTAGCTCCTCAGAGGTTGCATTTAATGAAGCGTCGGCGAATAAGGCTCGAGAATCAGGTGAGATCTTTGCTCACCCGGTGTGGAATCAGTCCGTTAGCCCTCTCTTACAATATTCATTAGAAAACACCCCAGAAGGTGTCCGCAAGCGGAGAGCCACCGGAGCCGGAGGCGAGGTATCCCGTCCTACCAGCAGTGGTGCCGACACTGTCTCCACAAGACATCACAGGAATATTATGGACGGATTCTGGCATGTTGTCCTCTTCGGATGGCTTAGAGGGTTCGGGCGATTCTTCGGAGGGATTTTTTCGAAGTCAAAATCAAGGAGACAACGAAAGTAGACAGGTGAAAATTATGGAGACAGACCATGGGGAATGGTGGCCAATGGTAATGACTGGATGATTGACGGTTTTCTTTTCCTTTTACTTTTCTACTAACCTTTCATTCCCATTTAACTTACTTTCCATCCCCGGTTAGCTTCTTTGGTGTACTTTACCTTGCTGTTTTTCTTTTGAGGGCGGTTTTCTAAGTCAGTTCTTGTCTCCCTTTCTTACATTCTCTCTGTTTTATCTATTTATTCTCTCACTCGCCTTAGTGTATTTCTTATACCCTATGCTGTACTCGGGATTGTCAATTAGCGGCACAGATTGTTGCAGCCAGATCGCCATTATTTCTGAGCGGATTCGCATTGGCGGAAGAGCGGACGGGAGGGGAGATTCATTTCTTGTCCATTTCTTCTCTTGGAACGATTAAATTGTTCCTACTGGTTTTTTCTAAGCCAGTGTTTTTGTTGTGATTGACAATTTTCTTCTAACGTTAATGATCATATGATGGTTGATTGTTTCATGAAGACAGTCCCACCTCCAGGCACAGAGCGTCTATCGCGATTGGCTGGTTTACATATTGGTTCTGTGTAATCCCATAGGGTTACAATAGTATGTTGGAGTGCTGCGCCTTACAGTATGATACTAGTATAATATCGTATCCTATCACAGTCCGGGTACTGTGTGTGGTGCCCCAGTCGCACTCGCCGCTACACAAAGCGTGGTAAAACTAAATTTGGTAGTAGGCTCAACTTGATTGGCCAGGTCACAACAAAATGGCAGGTGACCCGTGGGGCAGTGCGTGTAGCATCACGCCTGGAGAAGCACTTCCCGGTAACCTGTAGCGGGGACCTGGCCGCTATGGGAGCGGTGGGCCTCCGTGGACTACGAGTGCGGCACCGGTAATTTAACGATCGATATCGGGCGAGATAGTAGAAATGATATCCTGCTTGGCATTGTGTACCATCCACCCCATCAATCGTAGCGCCTTGAGCGACAAGATTCCAATTAGAGAAAGCATGGATCTACCCATCGTAGCTAAACTTTGGGAATAATATTTATGTTGGTACTGTATGCATTTGGAGTCTGTGGTAATTATCCCAAGTAATACTGGTAGGTGCTGTAGTTTTTGCGGGAAAAGATCAACCTCTTAGGCAGCTGTAATGCAAAACTCATTCCTCACACCACTAGTATCCCCTCCAAGAGGTGGAGAAAGCTTAGCTTCCCTTCCCCCCGCATAGCATAACAACAAATTCTCCTGTACCTGCACTCTAATTAGGTTATGCGCCATGGAGTTTTGTGGTGGGTACCTTACGGTAATTCCGCCGCAAGTGTCTTGCTGGTAAAAGCTTAATTTGAGGTCTGATTTTGTTCCTGGTAACTTAAGTCTGTTACGACAGTCTGACAGTAGTGGTCGGAAGCACCCCCAACTGAACACAATCGATGGCTGCTGCGGACAAAACTACTCGGGTGTTATTGACAGGAGCTAGGAGCGCGTACGCGCATGTGAGTTTGGAGGCTATTGAGGAGTTTAACCACTCCTCATCCCCTCCTCCCTTCTTCCTCCACTCTTCTCTTGTTTTCCGATACGTGGTAGTTGTTGGTGACGGTGTTTTACCCGTTGCCTTCCTACCGTGCAGCGCCTGCACGCAACGGGATGGTTCTCAGGGCACTGGTATCGGGAGGCACGCGTGTATTCATACATCCAATCGACCATTCGCCCCCCTCGTTCAGCTACAGATGGGGGGGGGGGGGCATTGGAGTGCCGGGTTCTTTGGCCGGTTGGTTTGTTGGCAGTGTACTGCAGCCTAAATTGTAGTCTGCGCAAAAACAACTTTGGGGACAGGGGGTAGCGTCGCGGACAGTGGTCAACCTGCCTTTCGAAGGTCATGACATAGTAGAGGCAGGTTTTCCTCACTGTATCCGTTAGACTTTGTGCCATTGACGAACAGTGGTGGCAGGGCAATTATTCTTACAGGCCGTTATTCTGGGGGTGCTATCTCTGGCGCCCTTCAATGCCAGGGTCAACACTCAACACACAGTCTATCACTATAACCGCATCTAAAGACCGTATCGAGAACGGGTGAAGGCATTGTGATAGCCATCACAGGAGGGGTAAAACAAACACCCTGATGATACCAATTGGGTTTTGTATCAACAGTATCTTCATCATACCGCCGATAGGTTGCTCGAGGGTGCCACCCAAATGTCGTTTTTGCACAGTTGGCCACTTAGGCTACTATACAACGGTCTCTAGGGAGGTTCTCGTGGTTGGGGAGCCGGCGGGGATGCAGACGAAAAGGCTTGTGTTGGGCGAGTGAGACATGGATTTTCGCGATACAGAATTGTGGAAGTACCGGTACCGACGCAAGCGCTGGGGCGGGAAGCGTCCACAGAGCAGGCTAGAAATAGAGAACAGTCGACTGGGTGTTGTGAGTTATCGCGCTTGCTCTGGAGTGCTGGATTCGAAAGGTGGATGTTGCCATGGTCTGCTTGTCAAACATTAGTGGATTCCACCCGGGCACCTATCCTACCAGTAAGGGTATTCAAAGTTCAAAATGTTGTAATTTCTTAGCTTACTTACTTGTTTCATGTAAGCTTGGCACACTCGGAAAAAGCTAGTTTACCATTACTTTACCTTACCATACAATACCCCAGTTACCGATGTTCTGAGGTCGGTAACAGGTAAGAGTAAAGGTGTAAGCTGTGTAAGCTAAGGGGAACTTGAGGATAACAGGCACAACCACAATTCCCCACACTCAACTATTGCAATCCTATGGGTGACTCAAATCGAGATAACACTCAAAATCTAAGGTCAGACTTCATGCTCCTGAAGGGAGGGAGGGACCAAAGTATACAGGGCTCAGAATTAATAGCCATAATAGTTGTGGTCACAATAGCACTACTACTATTACTTGGGCGCAAACTAAAGATCTGGAAAGAGTGTCCTGATATATATGCCACCACTATACATTTTGTTTGTCACCCCTTCTCCCAGATTTTTAATTTGGTCTCAAGTCTGAATCTCACGATAGTTGGGGCATGGTGGTTGTGAGGACTTATTCTTGTCACCAGTAGACAACGGGCGCAACTATTTCTACCACACCCAGCCATTACTATGGTTAAAATGAAAAGCCCTATTAAGAAATTGAATGAGGGAGGAGCTCAAATAGACAGGTAATATTAATAGTGATTATAGTTGTAGTTGCCATCGTAATTGCCATTGTTGTTCTCATGACAATTGAATTTTGTGGGGTATTGTGGTTGTGCCCGTTGTCTGAGAACTTATTCTCACCGCAAGTAAGATTCTGTAAGGCCTCTTTCTTCTCCGAGCCTCTCAAATATGTTACTCAGTTTCTCTCAACACTATTGGCTAATTCTGCAAAGTACCCTAATGCAAGATCCTGCGCTAAATTTCACTCAAAATTCTTGTTTTTAACTTTGAATACCCTTAGTATCTCACTTTGTGAAAGTATCCGGAAATCTTGGCGCTTCTTAGACCTAAACCGTACCAAGCTTTCTGAATATGATAGTCTTTGCAATGCCAGTTACTGTAGCGGTTGGGTCTGGGCTTAATCAGCAGTCGACTTACATAGGACTGAGGGTTCATAATATTATATGATAATTATGATTCCTGGAATCCAGTCAGTTGCGAGGGCTGTACTCGTGCCCCGCCGCTGACAGTTCGCCAATTGGCTATTCGCAGCCTCAGGATGAGCGCAATCACACTCGTTGGGGCTACTCAGGACATCCTACCCCCGAAAGAGAAAAGGCAACTCTTTTTAAGTTCAACCTGGTTGGTTGGTGTCCTGGGGCATGCAATCTCGAGCGCCTGAGGTGACGAAAACTAAAGAGCCAAGTGCACCTGGGCGCTTATGAGCAGTCTCATTTCATAGGCAGTAATAAAGACTTCGATTCTATAGCACACGCCTGTGATGGGCCATGCTTGAGCCTTATATTAAGGATGCAATGGGTAAAGTGAAAGCTCGCATATATGCTTGAGTGGGCTGTGGATACGGTAGGCACGATTTGAGGGAAGGAGAAGGGATATCGCCGTTGACTTTATTTTCTGAGACATTGCCGAAGTGTAAACTAACTTCACTATATCAAGTAAAAAGATAAGTTATTTACTAAGAGGAGCTGGCGCCATGTACGAGTACTCACCCGTCTTTGCCAAGAATGCCTCCGTGAGCCGAATATTTGATGAGAACTCCAGCAAAATATCGGCTGACGGAGGTATTCTTGGCAAAGACGAGTGAGCACTGTAGCGCTAGGACGCAAAGGCTTTATGCAGGGTTGGCACCAGGCTCCGGGGGTTGCCCGCATAATACCAAAAACTACTCGTGGTGGGCGAGAGATACCCCAAGACAGGTTGGGAACCCGTATGGGCACTCAGCGATGCACGGATTTTTTGCTATCTTTTGCGACACCCCGTTTTCGGGTGGTTCCTGCCAGCTCCGAGTACTGTGCTTTGAAATACGACACATCCTGGTTGGTCTTGGTGCCGAGAGCTTCAACTGTTGTCACCAACTCTTTATGGGTACATCAACCACGGGAGGGTGGTAGTTTGTGAAGGAGGGAGCTTAGAGAAAGAAGATTTGAATTGAGGAACCGAGCAAATCTAATGATCCGGCCAGAGTCAGACCCCGTCGATCGCCCAACATGTTCCCAGGAGCCGATGGAAATGCTTGATTTCCCCTTCCCTGGAACCTCCGAACTTTTGCAACTACTCGCTCTTAATCATGGGCCCACATCCCTCTGGAGTCTGGAGGCATACTAGAAGCACACGAGGGAGATATACAGTGGTAATGCTTTCCTCGCTGTAAACCAGCCTACTCGGGCAGCTCTAGCGCAAAGCACACCTTACACTAGCACTTCCCTCGGCGAGATGCTGGCTTCGAAGGCCTTTATTCACTCTTGAGCATGGTAGATAATCTCCGAAGACATTCCTGCTCGTATGGCTTTCCGGACGTCTCGGGGGAAGTCCGCCCCCCACTCTGCAAGGCGGAGGTAATATGGTATGCAACGGTTTATGCACCGTATGGATATGTCTTGAAATTGGGGGCTTGTACTTGGCGAAAAAAAAGCAAGGCTCACTCGGTCAGTCAAGTGCGCTCCCTGCAGTTGAGTTGGCTACGAACAAGGCGTCATGTCAAGTGAGTGCTAAGATCCAGAAATCACTTATGGTTTCCCTGCGAATTACGATAATTTACAATACGATTGCGGTAGAGGATCTAAACTTTGTTTCTAGGTATCTACGCGATAGTAACAAACTAGTAGCTCTTACAGTCTGATATTTAAATGGGCTGCGGAAATCAGCCCCCGGGAGGCGCCAGTTATAGGAGAATTCTAAGAATCTTGCTTCAAAAAAAAAAGGGAAGGCTGTGAGAATCGGGAGGCTGGAGGAGCTATTTGATCTGGTAGGGAAGTCGGGCCGCACTGGCGGTGTGACTCCGTTCGCTGCACGCGGCTTTGGGCTTTCTCTCGAGCACAGCCCAGGCTGTACCCGGAGTGCGAGGACAGGTGTTAAGGAGTGGGGGATAGCAGGAATCTGCGTAGCTTAGCTGTGGATATCTGGGGAACAGTTGCCTGCAAAAGCCTTGCTGCGGAAAAGTTTTGATACTTTATTACCGGTGTTCGCGCTCTAACTCTGCATGGCTGGACACTGTTCGATCGGACAGAGGTATATTCTATGAAAGATTATCATGGCCTTACGGGTAGGAGGGAAAGCTCTGGGTAGGTCGCCATAGTTGCAATTGATTTGAAGTCTCTACTTACATGCTGTGTTGAAGCTCAATCGCAAGGTGAACAACCTGAGCTACCAAAACAATTCGTCGGGCTCTCAAAACTAGATACCAAGGAGAAGTCGTTTCGATATCTCGATTTCGCAGAGGGTGGCGCTAATGCCGCCCTCAACAAATGGGGCCAATTTTTGCAGTTTAGTAGGCTAGTAGTGGGTGGCGGTGACCCCGATAGCTGGCACTATATCTCAGTGGAGCCCCGGGATATCTTTCTACTCGAACATATCGCACCAGAACAAGAGGAGGATGAGGATGAGGATGAGGATGAGGATGAAGGAGGGGAGGGGGACTCGGAAAAAAGGGGAACTCTAGGCTGGGAACCGGATAACCCGGAGTGGAAACCTAATGTATGCTGCTATAGCGATCCTGCCTACCCACGAAGACACGATAAATTCAATGCACTTTGCGTTCAGAGTCAGGGACTCGGTCTTCGGTTCTCAGATAATACCAACATCTCAGAACCCGAACACTACTACAGGAACGATAGATGGCCGGAGGTACGTTACACAGCTGAGGGGAAAGTCGGGGTCGTTCTACAGCATTATATCCAGGATGGAGAGATCATCCAAGATATGTGCTTGACTTCAGAATCCGCTGAGGAAACCGAGCTCAATCTAGAATTTGAATTCACAACCGGAATCCGGATAGCTCCTGGGAACATGAGCCAACCAAAAGAAGGAGAGGAGGATGCTCTCAAACACTCCCTGCAACAACTGTCAGAAGAAGAAGCCCCGCAGTCCCACTGGAAGATTTGGCGTGGCAGTTATTACGTGACGGCAAGCCTATTCGAAGATGGCAAACCGAAGCCGTTTAGCCTCCTCGGGGACGGCAAACAAAGAAACATGACCGAGTGGGACATTGACATTTTTTCCGACAATCCAATAAGATATCGCGAGACTTTCACGTTGAAATCGAATGCAAAAGTGAAATTTACCTCGGTATTCAAATTGGATCATGAAAACACTCCAAATGATACCCTGCCACACTACTTTGATATATCTCCTCATTTAGAATCATTTGATGGCCGGTGGTGGAGTTTTAAGACTGAATCGTCATCGTTTATTTTCAGACGAAACCTTGAGACTATACTCTCGCATGCTATGCCACTACCTCGGATTGGGGGCGAAAACTACCAGCCTTATGTTATGCACGATCATGACCTGGTCAATACGTTTCAGACATGGAGCAGTTCTCTGTAGGTTGCCAAAATCCTCTCTCTCTTATTGATCGACTTGCAAATGCCTAATAGGGTGCAGAAACCAAGCCCTTTACCTCCTCGAAATTGATAAGGTACTACAACATCAGGATACGGCGGACCAAATAACGAAGTCACATTACCGTGAGAGGATTCGAAAGGTAATTTTTGGATACTTCGTTTGGTTACTACATGCCGAACGGAACGGTTTTCCTGAGTCGGTTCTTTTGCATTGGTCTGGGAAGCTTGCGGCGCTCACGGAAAAGGACGAGACCGAGGAGCTCGTGGGAGAGGTAGAGAAGGAGAGAGAAGCCCCGAACGGACCCACGGAGAAATCCCTTGAGGCTGAGGTTGCGGTGCCTGCGGAACGGGTCGGGACTCCACAAACGAAGGTAGATTCAACGGACACTAAAACAGACTCACTGTTATCTGTGGAAGCTCTAGGATCCATTAGCTACCTTGAGAAAGCAGGCACACCACACCTTGGAAAGACCGAAAGGCCCGTTGATCCACCCCCCGTGAGACCCTTTGAGCCAGAGCTATCCAAATACGAAGATAAGTTCCGGAATTGTTGCCAATTCCTTGTTTTGCTGGATATGTGCTTGACCAACTATCCAGATGAAGCAGCTCTATTCACTCGAATGGTGGAGGCTTTTCTAAAGCTAGCCTGGGAGCCAATCGAGATGAGCAAGCATCGAGGATCTCATCTATGGCCAGATCAATTAGATATTCTGGAGGGGTTCCCATCGCCGTATGCCCGATTCCAGGACCTGGGAGATCATCAAAGTTGTGGCTATGGCGGACAGGGTATCTATGTCTATGTTATCACGACGCAAGTGCTTGTCTGGCGGGCTGCTAAGTCTACGAATAAGCTGCTTGGCCTAGTTTCCAACGACCAGCGCTGGAGTAAATGGGTGGTTCATCAGAGTCTAAGCGACGAGGCAATTAGAGATCGGACGATAGAAGTTTTCCGCCCTCTCAACACTGACACCGGCCACGATTGTTTCCCAGACCGTTTTCTTTCAAAAATTAAAGGACATATTAGAGAGTCCTTCCTGGATCAATGGAGTTGTGATATCGTCGTTCCATCATTTGTGGAGAATTTCTTCTTCGATGATAAAAATGAACCGATGCTTGCTTGGGCAGAGACACTCAGGTACTACGATACATTCAACGATTGTACAAAGGCACAGAATCCAAACACCTGGGAATCGTTTATGTGCTACCAGCTTGCGATTGACAGAGATCGTCGTCAGGTGTTGCGGGAGGGCTTTGAGGCAAGTGCTTATTCGGTTGGGCTTTTTACTAACGACGCAGTTGCCCCTGGTTCCCATTGCCCTTACACCACATCTTGGGCAATGGCTACATATTTTCTCAGTGCCGATCATACTGAGTTACTGTACTCTCGGTTCAGGATTCCAATGTAAGCAGGGCCAAAGTCTATATGGCAAACAATTCAGTGGGCTTTAACCACGAACTAACGTTTCCAACTAAAGGACTATAGATCATCCTACCCGTGCTGACCGGATACAGGGGCCCATGCTCTTGCCTGAAGGCTTAATGAGCACTGGCTTCAACCCTAGCGCAAACGTCGGTGCGGCTGTTCGCCAGGATGGAAGAAAGCCAAGGCAGAGGGGGAAGGGCTTCGACATCACCGCTGAAGACCGAGGCCAAGTGAACGATCCACCTTGTGAGTAGTTTTTAAAATTTCCAGGAATGTCATGTTTGTCCTGACCGAGACAGCGTATGGCGAATGGTACTGGTTCAGAGAGCCACTCTTCATGAAACACAAGCCGAAGAAGTTCGAAATGAATAGGAAATTCATAGAAAGGTTTCTGGAGCTGGAAATTACTTGGAGTTGTTTTTGGGAAACTAGACAGGGCAGGGATGACTTTATAAAAAATATGGCGGACATGTCGAATTATAACTGGGGCGATCAAAAAAGCACCTTGATTCAACCATCTAGAAATGGAGTGTCTGGTTTCTTTCAGGGAAGGGAGGCCTTATCGAAATTGAAGATACAGGTATGAGGAGCAATCTCCCTGCACCAGTGATACCGAGTTACTGATTTATTTATCTATTGAAATAGAGGGATCGCAATGTGGATAAAAAAAGGATATTGTTTGTACCTGTCTATTTACTTTTGCACGCCTTATGTATGAACCGGAACCTCGTCTAACAGTGTGATATAGAGTCATGGGAGACTGCATGATCGAGCATCTAATCGCCCTGATGGCCAACATAGACCCCCAAGAAGCCGGTCATATAGGTGAATTTCTCTCCCGACTACGCCTCATGGATCCTCACGAGATGAGATTTACAGAGCAGGTATGTCAATCCGCCTACTCCCTCCACAAAATCCCCTTATAGTTCCTAACATCTCCGAAGACAATCATGCCAGACAATCTCTGGATCACAGAATTCAACATCAATTTAATCACAGTCCCATCCCTGGCTGATGTGGAGTCGTCACCCCCACTAAACTACTTTTCGAAGAAACGTGCCAGGTTCCAGAGTATCAACGACGTCGTGCCAGACCGCATAATGGCCGAGGCGGCCGTTGGGTTCCGTATTATCGGTGACCTGCACGACCAGTACTGGACATGCTATGTGTTTTACGACTTCGGAAGCCAAGAGCTCATCTCAGATGCGAGGACTGAAGTGGGACGGAGCGATTATGGTCACTCTTCGAATCAAAGAAAGTGTCTTGAGGGGTTTCTTGTGCGGCAGGCTCTCGATCTGGTACTCTCGGAAACCAAGACTGTCCTCCATATGATCGCTAAGTCTATGGGGGGGGACAAAGTAGGTTTATCGACCGGAAAGTGCTAGCGGTGTTATGCTTTTGCTGATGAAGCATTCGTTCAAAGGAAAAATCACAAACGCTTTTCAACCCATTACTCACAGAAGATGATCTTAGTGGGGAGAACTACTTCAAAACCATGAACAAAAATAGTGTGTTCTATCCCTGGCTACTTGAAGTTTATGGTACGCTGCGTGATAAGTGTATCGAGAGCCGTAGCGTTGCGGAGCAGTGGATATCAGCAGAAAAAACAAGAAAGTACAAGCCTCGGTGGACCGAAAAGGACCAAAAGAACTTTGGGGAAGAGGTTGCGAGGAACCGAATGGAGGTGAAGACGCGTTGCACTAAGCTGGAGAAAATGGCGAAGAACTTGCAGGAGCGGATTGACCGGATTAAGACCCTTAAGGAATCTGTAAGCATCCCACCATGGCTTGACGGTTTGTACGAGAAGAGGTATTCTGATGATGAAATTAGCTGTCGAGCGAGCTAGGGCTTCGGGAGGCGAGAACTTCGACACAACTCGCACAAACTGTGAATCTTTTTGCCGTTGTTACAACCATTTATTTGCCCTTAACGTTCTCTACCGTACGTCTCTGTCCTCTCCAGTAAGCCAACGGTAAGAATGCTGATCTGGTATCTATAGAGTATCGTCGCTATACAAGACTTTCATTGGTCATCTCCTGCAAAGGCTCTTGTCAAAATCACTCTTGCCGTCACCTTCGGGACCCTAATCCTCCTAATGAATCTCGCCTTCCTCCGGCGCAACCTTGCAGCCCTGAAGACTTGGGCCCAACGCTCAATCCGCCAGAGAATGGCCGGAGCCCCCGAGTCGCACGCTTGCGAGCACACAACACCATCATCCAACAGCCCCTCCCGAATCACCAGCAAGAAATCCGTCTACCAAGAACAGCGCCCGGGCTGGAAATACTGGAAAGAGCGCGCTCGTGGCCTCCGGGAAGCAGAAAAACGTAGCACACTCCTCACAGACAATACCATTCATGACAACGAGAGTGACTGGTGGTACTGGTACTTTATGGCGATATTTATCATCATCGTGGTTCCCGTGCAAGAACTAACCTTCATAATCCGCACGCTCCGGCTGCAGAAGATCGAGAATTCCGGTCCGTTGAAGAAGTTGGTAAGGATCCCTTGGGCCCCTATATGGATTCTGCAGCTAGCGTTTGTGTACGCGATCATACTCATCGGGCATGCCCTCCTCTTTTTGGTGGGATTGGTGCATCGCACGGCGGTCTGGTTGTGGACTGGAAATGACATCGCAGAGGGTAAGAAGGCTGTGTCGGAGGAGGATGAGAAAGGGTCCGAGCCAGAGAGCGCGCGGAAAAATGGAGGACCGGTTGGCTGGTGGATGAGGCCAGCGAAGACTATGCAGTTTTTCATCGTTGCTGAGGCGCTCCGGTCCGAGAAGAAAGCTGAGGGGGTCGATTTGGAGAAGCAGGACTTCACTGTGGAGACTAAGGAGGTCCCTCCCTCCCCCTAGTTGAGAAATGAGTGGTGGGTGGTCTTGATGCAAGAGGATTTTAGTGTTTTGAATTTTAGTGGGGCAAGAGCCACTCGCCTTGTTTTCCCCCGCGCAGAGGCGGGGCGGGGGGACAGGGGGCGGTTAAGCTTTATTTTCACAGACTAGTCGGGTATACTAGACGACAAGTGGCCTCCATGCGCCCATGCTAATACAGTAGTGATTTTTTAAGAGGCGTCAGAGTAGCCGAGTGATACTACATGATTTATAATCCACTCAATAATCGAAAATTCTGTTTCTATTTTTACCTCCATTCTTATCCCATCCGCCCTCCAGTCCTACACATCCACCCATCCAATCCCAGGTCGAGATTATTGAGGGCACAGAATAACCGTTATCACAGTGTTAACACTCTTCTACCCAGCTAACCAAACCAACCAAACCAACCAACCGCACGACCCCGAAGACGAAGCAAGCCGTACAGTAATAGTGCCCCTCTCACCCTCCCCCACACCATACGACACACGGCACACAGACCCCTTTACTCCTACTCACGAGTGCGTTCCACATCACTACGATTCCTCATCCCCAACACCCCCGCCCCCGCCAGAAACGATCTTCAGAACCAGCACCCACACCGCAGCACATCGCAAAGGACACCACGCAGGCCGAGAATGGCAGAAACGAAATCTTTCGCCTAGGCCTGCACCCATAGTCCTGGGGCGACACAGTCTGTGCGATACGGGTCTGTTACGTACTGCACATCCTGCCTGCGCTAGCTAGCTAACTATCGTATAATGCCTACTGGACTTTTTGTTCTTTTTTTCTTTTTCAAAGTCTCTGGATGGTGGGGCTGGGCATCTGCGGCCCGGTTTGCTGTTAAAATTCGTGTCAAAATCTGGCGCTGTGAAAGCTATGGGTTGTGGCATAAGTGAGGTACTTGTCTATTTCCCGTCTCGGAGACCTTCTGTATTTGGAGGGGAAAAGAACCTCGGGCGGTGAGTTGTCTCGTTTTTGTTTCGTTTTTCTTTCGGAAAATCCTCTGGCTGAGATTGGAGGTACGGTATTATTGGGGCTTGAAGTGAACGGTTTTTTTGTGAACGAGTGTATGTTTCATTAAAGCGGTCTCGTAGTGTAATTTTTCCGGCATTATCTGTCTGTACGGTTGCATACAGCAAGTACTTGCAGGTATGTTTCCTATCTCGAGCTACTGCAGCTACAGTAGAATAACCGTCGAGATCGTCCTCGAACAGAATATCTTATAAAGGCACCAGTGCTTTTAAATTCAACACGATCGCGGAGCAGAGGTGGATAGAGTGGCACCTCACCTCTCATACAGCAATAGCCTTACCTTGAGAGACTAATCCTCTCTTCTGAAGCTATGTACGATATAGGAGAGGAGAAAAAAAGAACTGGAGATACGGCGAATCGAACGCCGGACCACCTCTATGCTAAAGAGGTATTATACCACTAAACCATATCCCCATTTCTCACAATGCTCCCATTTTCCAAATATCAACTTATTTTTTCCACAGAGATTCGTTCTTGAAATTTATCTGCCTGAATATAGCTATCGCTCTACTTTCTCAAAGCTCCCTAATAACTCCTTGTGTATGACCCTCGATCAGCCCCCACTGTCCTGCTCCTCCGACTGTAGTTCTCCCCTCACGCGTAGCAGGATAACGCTATCCACACACCATCCACAAGAAAAAAATACAGAGGGAGAAAGCTCCTGGGAGACAGCAGACTATATAGTAAAACAATAGGACTTCATAGTAGTTGGCTTTCTAGCTCAGAGTGTGTGCCGAAGGGGGTGTTTGAGAGGGTATGGTTAGGGGCGGGTGAGCATGGGTGTGTATAGTTAGTATGGTGTGGGAGGCAGGATATATATGTTACGGGAAATGAGGGGGCTGGAGTGGTGAGAAAGGGATTTAGCAGTCTGATGGATGAGTTCCGGGAGTGAATGGATGCAGGGTATTGGGCCGGGCCTCCGGGCCCAATACCTGTCTTGTTGTTGAAGTTTTGCACCCATCGGTATACCTGGAGGCACTTCATGGCCTCGGTAATCTCGCGGCAAGTGCCGGTAGTTACAACAGCTCATATGAAGCTATCGTGGTAGTAACAAAACTCATCATCTAGCAGTATCATAATGAGCTCATCCGCATCCCGAACCTCCAAGGGGGCACAGTACTTCACAAAGACATATCACAATACACCACACTTGTCAATATTCCACCAATTACAGTGTGCCTCCCCACCACATACACACTTTGCACAAAATCATACAGTAGAGCTTTCGTATTGGATTTCTCTTTGATTTCCAGAAAAACAGAGAAGACAGAAGAAAGGGAAGACAGGAGAATATCGCTTTAAGAAGGTAAAGAGAGAAAGAAAAATAAACAATATTAGCCTCCCTTTCCCTCTTTTTCATTTCCTACCCGTGCTCTCCTCCCATCTCTGTTAGGTTAGGAAGAGGAAATTACTCCGCCTTCTTGGCGGCGGGCTTCTTCTTCTTTTTTGGTTTGCTGAGGGGCAGCTTCAGTAAGTCTAGTATTTCTGTGTTCTCGATAGACTTGTCTGTTGTGAGTTTTTCAAGTTCAGGCTCCGGAGGAGCGGCGATCTTGTTGATTCCGGCTTTAGTGATTGCTGTAGTTGTTATTAGTGTTATACTAGTTTCCACAAGTTATTACAGCTAGCAGGAAGCTTACCAATGGTGGTGAAAAGCCTTGATGTGATTGACCCATCCTTCTCTCCGAGAACCTCAAACTGCCTGATAACATTGTAACGAACGCATTCAACAATACCCATCTTTGCTGTCCTCTCATCCTCTAATTGCCTTAGTCCAAATGGGAAGTTTCCAAACTTCTTGTTAACTTCAGTGAAAGTAGTCTTTGAAGTCTGGCGTTTGAGTCCAACTTTTGTATCTGTTTTCTTGTGCAATGTAGGTCTTTTTCCGGGAACATCCTTGAGTTTACCAGAACCCTTGCTAAGAGCCACCTCCACTCCCCAGATGTCGCCAACTTCAGGGGTTCCCTCAGACTTCGGCATACCTTCACCGGGATGCAGTACCAGGCGCTTCTTTCCTTCAATCTCGTTTTGGAGAAAATTAAACGAAGTGGTAGATTCAACGATGGTGCAGTCGTGGGCCGCAGCGATCTTGTTAAGAATCTGGGTTATCTCGTAGGCGGAAGGTTGCTTATGCGGCTTTTCGGGAGTCGACAGTGGGTGAATTTCAGACGGGAGGAGAAGACGTAATAGCGCCTCATTGCAATAGTGGGTCGCTAGCAGGAGGTTTTTCTGATCGTCGGTGAGCTCTGCATCTTGACCGACAACAACCGTGTCCCCGACGATAGCAGGATAGCCACCTAGCTGTGCACCAAGTCTAGATAAATATAAGCATGAAAGATGAAATCCATTAGAGAGAGTTTCGTGCAGCCTCTTACTGAATCTTTAGTACATCGCCTTTCTTGATAGCAATTTCATTCTCACCGGGGTCAGTCGCTAAAGGAGTATATGGCGTAAGGATATCATTTGGAGAAACAGTTGTTGGGAAAGCAATTCCTGTGAACAACGCAAATATCAGCATCGAAGCCCCAGACATGGAATCGAAGAACAAATTTTCGCTCGGTCCATCTCAATAGAAAATTAACAAAGGATAAATAAGAGTGCCTACCTTTACTAATCTTCTTCCCCTTATAAACCTTCGAACATTCCTCACCCAATAGCTTATCACCCTCCTCGCACAAGCTTAAAATCGTCTTCCCATCTCCTTCAATCGCAAGTTTGCAGACCTTTGCAAGGACTCTGTGAGCAATCGCCGCAGCATCATTATACTTTGTAAGACTAAGGGTAAACTCTGTGACCCAACCAATCAGCGTTCAAATCTTCCAGCCCAAAACAAAAAAATAAATCGGGATGAGATTTAAAATCGTAGTAAAAGATAATTAAACCACGAACCGTTCTCGGGGCTATTCTCGGCCCCAGCGGCTCCTTCTGCCTTATCGTTCTTATCCGTCATTAGGTGTATTGGTATCCGTTAGTCCGCTTTTGATGAAAGCCTTGATGGAGGAAATGTTTGGAGGGGGGAAGAGGAGGTTAATGGTGGGGTCGTTTGTTTGAGTGCGGGGTTTGCATGAATTGCATCGGGAGAATGCAACGCCAAGACATAAGGCATATCACGGGTGAGTCGCCCTTCGGGATTCAAAGTGCGATGCCTTACATAATCTAAACAGGATTTCGGAACAAATTTGATCTCAGGGCCCCAAGTTATCCGTCGGTTATTATAACACAGCATTTTAATAATATTATTAGATTTAAGTATAATACCAGTATAGTATGATAATAATAATAATTTTATTAAAGAAAAAGAATAAGGCGACTTCAATAGGACCTTAAGATTCAGATTTATTCGGAAACACACCTTACCTTGACTATATAAGGCATTACATCCCGAATCCCCAGTGGTACACGTTTTGGGTGACCGGCGCCATATCGATAGGCACAGGCCCCAATTAGGTACGCCTATCTATACCTTTGCAGAATCAATGCCTCGTTGACTGACCCACGGGGGATCGGGCGAGCTACATTCGCACCAGATGGTACTACTTGAGACATGTATCCGAGTCACTTGTGAGCAAGGCTCCACGGCAGCTGGCCAATAATGCTGAATATACTCTGATACCTTACAGTGCCGGCACACTATCATGGTGGTGCTCTAATTTTACACCAGTGGGTGGAGGTGAAATTATCTACTCTATGGAGTAGATTTGGTCCATGGGAGGGCGCTAGCATCTTCCTTGAATGGTGAAAGTCGAGAGCAGTTTTCAGCACCCATCGTAGCTACAAAGATACTGCTGTTCTACTAGGCTTTCCGCAGCTAGTGGGCCTAGGAGAAGATCCCTCCTCTTCGAATGGGGTTAGATGGATGCACTCAGAGACTCAGCCTCGCAGGAAAACTAGTTGAAAGTCTGAAGTTTAATATCAAGTGATTATTTGTGAATGTCGTTTGCAACCTAAACAATTGATCGTCTATCACTCAGCCCATGGAGATATCATACAACACTAGATCTAGGCCAGATGAGTTCAGATCTCGGAGTTATGACACAATGGAATTTTCATATGAACCCGGGGCCCCATCTAGTTAATCCCTAAATCCTTCATCACGACCCCCCTGCAGATCGGATGATAGAAGTCCTTATTCTTCGCAAAGGTCTCCAATGCTAACTCCCTGTCGCACTCGTTCAACAGCCTGTATAGAGGCCTAACAAACTTCATTCTCCCCCATCTACCCAATACCTCCGCCGTCTTGCTATAGAGCCTCTCGTCTTTTGCTTTGAGACCAACTGTCAAGAAGCGGCTCAATATCTCTGCATTCTTGCTCTTAAGGAACCCGTATTCATCACGCATGAGCTCTACAAGATCCTTGCGAAGAGGGGTGGAAAAGTCCGTGATCCGTTCGAGGAAGACGACAATTTGGCCGGATGTCCAGCCGGAGATATCTGACGGTGAGGGTTTGAAAGGAGAGTTGGAGGACTTTAGGGTTTGCCAGGAGTCGGCAAGGGCATAGCAAGCATCTGCTAGTGTTGTATCAAAGTCAGGCTTTTCGGGGAGCCCAGGTTTGTAGAACCAGGTGTCCCAGTCGACTTTTGCGAGGGCCGCGGAAGCTTCGAAGTCTTTGAAAAAGAAGGATAGAAGACAGTCCTTGAAATCAAAAGAAGTAAGAGACTTCCTACGGTATTTTGAAAAGTACTATATATTGTTAGCTTAATGCTTTGGGGGGAGGTAGCGAAGTTTACGTGAGGAATAAAGGTATCCCATTTCTCCCTTCCCACAAGTCTGTCGAGATAATAGAGGAAGTTAAAGCCTTTTTCGTAGGGAATGCTGGAAAATGCGTCGTCAGGGTCTTTCCCCCTGAGGTCAATAACCAATTTTGTGAACTCGTGGTCTGCGCCAAAGAGCTCCACAGATTCCTTGAAAGCCTTCCATCCGATGATTGCGGAGAAATGGAAATGCTTATCTCCATGAACCTTACCCTGGATCCTTCTCTCAATGTAGGTTGTCCACCCCTCATTGAGCCAGAAGTGCTCCCACGATGCGTTGGAGACGAGGTTTCCGGACCAGCTGTGAGCAAGCTCGTGTGCAATGACATCGACGTTTGATTTGTCGCCAGAGATAATCGTCGGGGTTGCAAAGGTTATGCATGGGTTCTCCATCCCGCCTGGTGGACTTTGGTTAGTCAATTTTTTCTCCTTTGAGAGCGCAGTGTCACGTACCATAAGGGAAGCTAGGTGGGAGGATTAGCACATTGTAGGTTGTCCATTCGTATGCATAGATCAAAGATTCAGCTGTTTTGATGAAAGTTTCGACGTCATCTTCTAATTCCCTCTTGCACTGAAGAAGTTCCTCTGGGCCAGCATAAACCAAACTACGAGGTCCAATTGCGGCATTCGCAATATCACCTGATGCAACCGCCACCAAGTAGGACGGCATTGGGATCGGCTGCCTAAAGGTATAGGCTAGAGTCCCTGGCTCCGATGGAGAAGTCGCTTGAACAAACTGGCGAATGCCAGTGGGGAGACCGGACGCACACACTGGCAGGGGTGAGCGGATGGAGAACTCAAAGGTGGACTTTACCGAGGGGGTATCTTGGCAGGGGTATAGTGAGCGAGCATGAATTGCTTGACATTGTGAAACTTTGAGCCAGTTAGCAAAGCTACAGCCGAGAAAGTTGGTGGTGGTGGTTACACATATACGGATGTCGCTTGTCCGATGTTTGTTCGGGGGTCATCCATTGAAGTGCGGTACACTTCTCGGTGGTATCCCATGTGACCTGCGATAGGGTTGTTATATACGGTAGATACTAAAACGAAAGCTCTGAAAGAGAAGAATTACCTTAACTATGACCTCATCCTGGGAATTAACTGCCTTCTCGAGACCAACCTTTAAGGGACTCCCATAGGGCTCAACCCGATCTCCAACATTCCACTTGGCGCTCTTCCCATTGACCGCAACGGCCCTAACGGCTAAAAAGCTGGTATCAAGCACAACTTGTTTCAGACCATCTCCAAGAGCCTTCAATGTCAATTCAACTTCGCCATAAAGCGAAGATTTCGAGAATGACAAATCCAATGAGATGACTGTATGAGTAGTAGAAAATTCCAGATGGTTGGAGAGAGTATTCGGATCTTTGGTCGGCGACATTGAGCTCGGATATTTTGTTGGGATGGAGAATTGTCGGGCGAAAATGCGGGGTTGAAAGTTATTGCGGGGTGGTGAGGGGTGGCGCGGAGGGATGGTTGTGACGATGGTGACGGAGGGATACAAAGGAGAAACAACAAATGATCGGATCGGTGCTGTTCGGGGAAGTTTACCGCAGATACCGGTAGTGGGTGACTGTAGAAAGGGTCTAATTCTCCGGCTCATATCAGCCCAATTGGATTGTGACTCTGCTGCTCGGGGTAAGTTGGAGTTCGAGGGGCTCTCGAGCGCCAAGGAGTTTGGCCGGTATGTAGCTAGTATCATAATATACTATAATACAGTTATGATAGAATCGGCATTATTGCCCTTTCATCGCCAGGGTTTAAGATGAAGGGTTTGGAATATCGCTACGAGCTGCTGCCAGTTTCTGCTAGTGATTTCCGCGCTGCGATACCGATACGGTATTCTGGTCGCTGCCGGTACAGTATGTCGCTCTCGCGTTTGCGCTCGCTCTAAAAATGGGGGGCATTGCCCTCAAAATCAACTCAAATTGAAGCACAATACCCATTGCTGCTATTTGGATTGTCTGCCAGTACCAGTGCTTCTGCAGGGGCACCGAGAGTGACACAAGGAACCGAAGGTCATGCCGCTCACACTACTCGAGTAGTCGTCCTTTCAAGCTGTATGGCGCAACATGCGACCCCCAGCCAGCCCAGCATCATCCCGTTATTCGGACCATAAGGTATCATAATTCTAAAGTCTTCGGTCGCCGGCAGGGACCAGGGCGGAGGTCTCGATCATTGCAGTGCTATTTCTAGCATCTTTAGGGCGTGCCTGGTCGTCCCGGGGTTTTCAATCCCCGGAAACCACAAAACGGGAGCTGGTACAATACTGGCAACTGGAAGAATTCCAAGTTGTCATAATTAGGAATTTTCGATACCCAAGAAGTGTGTCTGGCTACCGGGGGGAAAATTTTGAGCCTAAGAATGGTGAGGCTCTGATCTGTTGCGCATGCTAAACACACCTCCGTTATATGATCTCCTGGAGAAAAAAACCGCCGCGAAAGCCGGAGACAGAAATTATCAGCACCCGGCCTTGGATATATATTTCCTTATTTTATTTTTCTATTCCGGCTGTTGACCGTGGCAGATGGTAGTTATTTGGGAGCAAAGGTTTGTGAGATATTGGGTTGGGCTGGAGCCTTTTCATTGTGGTTAGTTTTTGTGCTAGTGTAGCTTTTTCTACTGGAGTGCCTTTCGTACTCGTATCCTTTGCGCTCATCGTGACAACCGAACTATGGCTATCTCCTACTAACCGGAGCCACCAAACATTTTACATCGGAATGGGGTCATTATACTGTAAAGTTTTTGGGTTGCGGCGAGGCACTCTTAGCCGTTTAGCGAGAGTCTCGATCCAGCAATCCTGTGGGCTCTGATAATCTTACAAGTATCCTCGGAGAACTCCCGTGGTGCCGGGGAGCAGGTCACCTTAAAGCTAAGGTAGACGTTTCAACACACCCTCATTACTTGTAAAAACCGTCCTCTAGTTGAATTTTTAAAAGAAATTTTCGAGAAAATGTAGATACTGTACTGTATGACGCTCTAAAACTCCGGGTTAAGGTAAACTAATCGTCCGCATGAGTTGGGTGTTGGGCATCGTGCTCATAGAGCAGTACCAGCAGACTGGTAGTCCAGGATTTGTTCGACCCGCCGCCGTTTGCACTATTTCAAGGTGTTCCAAACCGCCGTAACTAGGGATAAAGCCTCCGCCCCGCAACAAAGAAGGGTAGCTCCGCAGGAATATTCCGTTGAATACAACCGCGGTACGTAGACAGTTCGAGTTAGGATAGGCCCATTAAGGGTTGTCTCTCGTGCTCGAGGCTTTTGGTAAATGAATATATATACTTGACCGAGCATGTAGTTCGGTGCCTAGGCTTCTATTCTGGTTTATCTGCTGGTAGAAATTGAGCATGAAACCTGCAGGGCAAAAGCGAGGCTTGATTTTGTATAGTCCCTAAACCACCGGACTCAATACTTGCGACGATAGCCTTGTTCAATGCTTGATGGGCATTATCAAGCATGGCACCAATAGTACTCAGTGTAACATTGAAGCTTCCAGCCTCCTGCACCACCAACTGCCCGCTTGTCTCACACTCCCGAGGAGTAGAGCCAATCACGCCGCAGGCAAACGAGGGTGTAGGGTTAGGGGCCACCCTCATGTAATCTCGCTAACCCCAACGCGGTATTTCGTACGGCTGCCGAGAAGGTCAACAAACCAGCCACCTCTCACCCTCCTCCCTTTCTAACTCATCCTCTTCCTCCCCTAACGTTTGGTTGGGCAATTTTCCATATTTCACCCCTCCTCCTACTCCTCCTCCACGTTCCCTAGCCCTATCTTCATCGTTCCTGACACGATGTCTGACGAGCACGATAACCTTGCGCCTGTAGCTCCTCTGAGGGAGACTCAGGCTTCAGCTGCCGATACGCCTGTTATCATTGCCGACTCAATGGAAGGTGTAGTTGTTGAGACCTCGAGTTTTGATAATAATGGTGATGGGGTTGTGGACCCTTTGTTTGAGGAGCAACCAGGCGAAGGCGAGAGCACTGACTTAATCGTCATTAAGGACGGAGACGACGGTGACGAGGGTGAAGAACACGACGGTAATGGGGTCCTAGCGAGAATTAAGAGACAAACATACGCAGAGTAAGTAAACGCCCTTCCATCCATCTCCCCCTGTTCCCATCCCACACTCCATTAAGACCCCCTCTTTACCCTCCAAACCCCAAGCATGAACCACAGAAAGGCGATTGCAAAACCCGAGCATGCTAAAATTTGGATAACCAGTTTCCTGTCCTCTCCAACCGTAACTATTAACGTCGGGGACATCGAAAATGGCGGCTCCGTGCTATCAGCCCACCAAGCCTTCCTCCTACGGAGCCCCTACATGGCCGAGATCTGCTCCTGCTACACACATGACATCCCTGCCTCCGAGCGCGTAGTCAGCCTCCCAGACGAGGATCTCGACGCAGTCGGGTGCTTCCTGCAGTACCTGTACACAGACGAGTATTCCCCACGCCTCACCCCGAACCCGCAGAGACAGGATGACACAATCCTCGAAGCTCTTGATCCAGACTTAGGCGTGCAAAAGGACCTCGACGGCAGTCATTTGCTCAAACACGCCAAGATCTACACCCTCGCTGAGAAACTCGGAATGGACGAATTGAAAACTCTAGCCCACGCTAAAATCCACAAGATCAATTCTACGGCAAAGGGAGAATTGGAATACGCGAGATTTGTATACGCTAATACCCCACGCCAAGACAAAACTATTCGGACACCGATTGCCACCTATTGGGCTCACAAGAGTACACCTCCCGTCGCCTCCTGCCTTGCGAATAATACTAACCTATTGAAATAGGTCATGTCCTCCGCCACCAGGCCGAAGATGAATTCCGTGGCATGATACTCGAGTTCCCGCAATTCGCTTACGACATGCTATCTATTGTCCTTGATCAGAAGGAGAAGAAGAACAAAGACGTTCACAGGGACGAACGCGAGGGGACAGAAATCATGGCCCCGCCAGGAACCGCCGAGAAGACCAGAGGATCTGCTAGGAAACGGCCGAGGACTTCAAGTATTATTTAATTTGGCGGGGCCTGCTGCAGGAGGTGTGGGGCGGGGTAGCTGTATTATCAACCCTTTTTTTTTTAACTCCCTTTTTCCATATCCTCCCCCGAAGGGGGTTTGAGAAAAGCTGGTAAATGTGAATGACGAAAAGGAAAAGAGGGTATTAACCGTCATTAGTCTTTTTTTGGGCCGTACTCTTTTTTAGGATCTCATTTCTTTCGTCTTGACCTGGAGATTAGATGGGAAAGGGTTTGTCATTGCTAACCCTGTCATCCTTGATGCCATCTTCTCCCCCTTCCCTTGCTCTCTCCCTCTCTCGAACCAAGGGCTTGTTTTGGCCTAACTTGGGACTCGTGTTTCCCATCACGCCTTTTTTCTGTCTCTTTTTCTGCTTATCAATTCATTGCAAGGTCTCAGTGCTGGTATGCTCGTTCTCATATTGTTGAGCAATTCTTATTTTTTTTCGTTCGGCGATAGCAAAAAAGGAAACTCTTAATAGCGAAATTTGCTTCTGCCTTCTTTCCCCCTTTATTTGCAAAATTGTGAAGAAATGGCGAAGAAAAGAAATGGCAGCGTATGTATGCATCCGCTCCATCCCCTCTACAGCCCCCGAAAAACCCCATGTCTAGATTGTATGTACAGTAGGGCGTCCTACGCTCATATGATACAAAAGACCACCCACCCCCACCGCCCAGCAACTTTTACCGTTTTACGAATAAGGCCAAACACCCATCCCATTGACGTACTGGCCAGAAACTGCCACAGGTTCATATCCCGGGCAAACACTCCTCATCTCGACTTTCGGGACTTCCCAGGGCTCCTTCTTCTTCCAGAGTAGCTCTCCCCTCCACTCGGGGTCCTTTTCTACCCTTACTACGACGGGGAGAACTCCCGCAGTTTGTAGAGCGTAAGGTCTATGCCCCAATGCCACGAGTGTGGAATTGATGACACCAGAGTGGCTCGTCATGCCGATGTAAGTGTTGAGATCATTGTTGAGAATCTCGTCGAGGACATACTTGATGCGTATATTCCTTCCGATTTCAGATTCACGATGGAAGTTCCACAGTGGGTCTTCCTCTTCGATCGGGAATTGCACTTCCGGGTATGTTTCTCTCAAGTACGAAGCTTTCGATCGCTTATCACCATAGTGCAGGCTAAGGGTTTCGCGGAGGAGTTCGTGGCAAACGGGGTGAGGAGGGTTCAAGGCTACTGGCTTCCAGGTTTCAATGAGGGTTGAGAGAGACCGGGAGAGTGGTGAGACGTGATGGGATTCAGGAAGCGGGATGCCGTACGGGACCTCGGATTTCCAGGCTTTGGACGTCCTGGCTACCTCCGAGTGACCTTGGGGTGATAGCTTAGCGTCGGGTCCCCAGTTGTAAGTGCCATTTGTGCCTCTCATCGCCCAGTAGCACTCCCAGGCTTCTTGGCCAAAGAATTTCTCTGCGAGTTTGGTATTTCGATTAGAGGTGGGAGGGTTCTAAAGGGGGGGGAAAGGAAGGTATACCGGCAACGTTATGATGTCCTTGCCCGTGTCTTGCAAGATATAGCACCACATATCTTACACCCTCCGGAGCGTTCGCGTTGAGGGCGTAAATGTTCTGACGAAAGCGATACCATCGATGAGGACTCGGGTCGGCAAGGCCAAAACTATCACGAAGCTGCCAGTTCGTCAACAATTAATCCCAAGCTCTCAAGGAATTGTTCTTGTTCCAAAACAAACCGCATCATATTTTCTATCATCCGTAGCTAGATTACTCTGCTTGAAATACCCTTGCACAACACTATACTTCAATCTCGGGGGCCCACTCTGACCCAGCAAAATGAAACTATTAGCCAGCCCGCTGGTAACAAAAAGTAGAAGGCTCCAAAATATCATTTTGCCTTTATTTTTCGTCGTTCTGTTGTAAGTTTCTCCCAGCGGGTAGGGGGGGGGGCAGTCGAGAATGTTTATATAGTCGGGTGAGTCATTTTTTTTATCAGTGCGCATTCTGGACGTGGGGCGGGGTGATTGGACACTAATCTTCTTTTGATCGTGTTTTCGCCCTACTGGCAGATGTGTCCCCTCGTGGCAGAGTGGGCTATTTTTTATTTTTTATTCTCATTTCCGAAGGAAAGAGGTTAGAGGAGGTTGCTTGCGAGTGACGAGTTGTGAGATGGGATAATTATGGGGTTTAGAAATGGTAATGGTGATCAACTGAGTGAGTTGTTAAGCCGAATTTAGACGAGTTAGGGGATTCTAAATTACCGTACTGCAGGTGGATCCGAGTACCGGTAGGGCCAATGAGACACCGGACCGTTGATGGACCTTGCTTTAGTCTCCCGTACTTTACTGGGGCTTGACCCGATTGGCTGGCGGGTTTGGAGAGCAACGTTGTGACTGGGATTCTTGGCGCCGAGCGTTTGGATTCGAGTTATGATCTGTGATTGGGGAGGTGGCGGGGGTTAGGTGTCTTAGATGGGTAGCGGTAAAGAGCCGTGATGTGAAAGATTAACTCTAGATTAGAGACTTTAGAAGAGAAATTCTGAAATATGGTAACTGAGGATTTATATCTGATCGAGTTATTCAAGGCAAACTAACAAGCTGTGAGATGAGCTATTAGAGGATCACTATGGATAAGTTGAGTACAAGTGCTTGAGCACGTAGGCATGGAATGGATGTCTATCGCGAGTTTGTCTCAATCCAAGCCTCTCTTCTCAGATGGTGCTAGAAGTAGTGGAGAGGAGTGTTTGACCCCCGGGTCCAATTTTTCTAAAATTGGTAGACGGCGGTCAACTAGGCCCTTTTAAGGTTCAGAGCTACGATGGACTGAATGTTTCCATGCAAGCCACTCTGTGGTCAGAGGGCTCATGCTCTTCGCATATACCGCCCCTAGCACCATACTAGTCATAAATCCTGGGAATCTGCCACCAATCTGCCACCAATCTGCCACCAATCTGCCACCATACACCGGAGATTCCGGCCGAGAGACAACACTCGAGACACCAATTGTTTGATGGGATATTGTTATCTGAGCAATGATTCACTGTAAACCATTGTGTTTTGAAGGGGCCGGCGTAGTGGGTGGGTGTATTCCAAATTTCCCTTTGTACTTAGTGAAGAGGAGAGTTTACATGGATGGGCACTGTTATGGTCATTCTACCCAACTGCGTCCCTGAGTTTTTTCTGGTCTTTCATGGTATCTTATTTCTGGTATTGTTGTTAGGGAATTGTTTCACTAGATCACTCAATGTAATCTGGTAGGAATGGGTATATGAGACTTATCGGGCTGCTATTAGAGCAAGTATTGGTTTATGCTGGCACCCATCTCCTGTTGAGCTAAGATACTTTCGAAGGCGCCCCACCACCCTGTAGCGACTCTTGAATTGCTCCTGGATGCCCGGATGTTACGGAAAATCTCTTTTGAGGGTGTCTTCCATTCTGCTTTTCGTGCCCTGTACTTTGAGGTAAAATAGTATGACGGGAACCTAGTTAAATACCTTTTAAGCGAGAGAATTGTGTCGTGGTCGCTGAGTGCTTGTAGGCATGGTGTTGGTAGACATGAGAAATGGATTGAATGCGAATTATATCATGCAAGGTTTCCGAGAGAGTGCATACAATAGGAGAGGTATCATGAATCAATACACCCCTATTATGCTGTGTAAATTACATCTATTAGAGCTGGTGAAGAAAGCTAATGTGGTGTAGCTGGCGATAGAAGCAACGAGATTGTTTTGGAGTTATCATGGTTTCGAGAGCAAGATTTTTTGTAAGGCTTCAGCTCCTTGTATATTATAGACTTGGCAAGCCCGGGAGTATCCTACACAAGCTGCCGTTGGAGAAACTGAGTTGCTCGGGGAGTGGCTCCTCGTATTGCCTATAGGATGTAACACATCCACACAAAATGGTAAACTTATTGGGGGATCACCACATTTCAAGAAGAAACTTCAGAGAGGGGTGTCCCTTTGAATTTCACAGGTTGGTAGATAGCTCTAGACTAATTTGTAGCTGAGCGCTAATGTCCTAAAGAATAGCTCTGTAGATGGGGGAAGGGTGTGATTTGGTCGTGATTGCTTTATTGATTCCTTTTGCTGGTAGACTAGACTCTTTGATCGATACATTCTTGTTCATGATCGAGGGCTGTTGTGAATTAGCTTTTTTTTGTTTTTAGTTGCTGTGTATTATTGACACGTGGGTGTGAATCAAGGAGTGGGTGTTGTGAGGTCGGAGCATGGACTCACTTGATGGTCTTGGGGATTAATTGGCTTAGTAGTCTATTGGTTGTCATTGGCAGCCGGTTTCTTGAGTCTTTTCAAATGTCCTCTTACACACAACTCTTTCCTTTCCGGCAAACTAAAAGTTAATCAAACTGATTTTACCACAACTCTCATTTCACCTTTCTTTTCTCTTGTTCTCACATTTGGTAAAGCTACCCCTAGCATGTTTCGTACCCAATTAGCCGTTGTGGAAACGCTCGGTTCCACCCACCGGCACTGCTTATGGGCTTCCGCTCACTGACTATCGCTTCTGGCGAATAGGGAGGGGGAGTTTATATGTGACTCATGTATACTCACTCGGCCGTGTCTAAAATTCGAGCCAGCAGTTGAGATGAAAATGTATATCATGTAATTGACAGCATCATAGCATACAATATTGGCATATCAACCTTCAGTTTTAGGACTTAACTGACGTTTTTATTTACAGCACTATACCCCCCCTACAAGCATCCTAGATATGAGACTAAGCTAGATCCTGGAATGAGTTCCTAACCTAGTTTCCCACTTTTAAGGTGCCAGTTCTATTGAGCCCCGACACATGTCGAAGAACTCTCGCAACACCTTTTGAGCGGCGAGGGTATAGTAAGACTATAAGTTATGACTAAAAAAGGATAATGGGAGTAAAAGGCTAGATGTACCTAGTACGAATAAGGAGAGGGGGCTTTTCACGATGGGGAAAATTGGTGTGTGTGACAAGGGATGGGTGGTACACAGGGAAGAAAAAAGAGGGAGAGAATGGAAAGAATAGACCAGACTCTGTGCATCATCCATCATAAACTCTTCTCCGTTGATTCCCACAGCACACCTGCTCTCATAATCGTATCGCACAAGAGTAACAAGCGCACAAAGCACTGATTCTGTTTTAGACCACGGAGAACCTCTCATTAAATACCTAAGGAGTAAGAACCACCTCCGTTGAAATCTACCCAACAACTCGGGAAGAGACACACTGCCAGTGCCCACCTATTAAAATCCCAAATCGGGCTTCCAGTAGGATAAATATTAGTTCCCGGGTTGACCTTTCATGAAATACCTAGCTGGCGCAGTGGTTAACACTCCTGTCGCAATAGCGGGAGCCCAGGAGTTCGATCCATGCTGACAATCAGTTATTATTGAACGATCCGTCATGTAGGGCAGGAGAATTAAAAAATCCTGCCCTATGGGAACTGGGAGATTGAAGAACTTGGCCCTCATCAATAGGGCTGTGGGGTTTAACAATCCTGCTACGAGGAGGTAGAATCCGACTCTAGACCTTAAAGGTTGGCGATCGGCGGGTAGCAGAAGCGAATGGGAGGGGGGTTGGCAAAGAAAGAAATGTGAAAAAATAAAAAAATAAAAAAATAAAAAGATATAATATAAAAGTAAGAATAGAAAGAATTTTTTTTTTTACCTTGGGAAGGCAGCTGTTGCCCCTCTCCCTATTTATTGCCTTGTATACATAGTTTTTTTTCTTAGTAAAGCGAGGTAGTACTAGTATTATGTACAGTATATATGTCTATAATATCTAACTTGCGTCCACACCCATGAAGTGATCATCTAACCCACTTATGATATAACACGGCTGCAGCTCAGGTCACGCAATAGTACGAATAGATATAGTCAATAGCTGGCGGCGTGGAATAACTTAACTAAATGGGCATGAGAAACAAAGCGCAGATCAAAAGAGTATGTATGGGGGGAAGGGGGTATGATGTACTATGGATATATACAAAATTAGTTAAGCCCAAATAATACGACAACAAGAAATGCGAAAGGCGATAGAGTGATTTAAAAGCACCAATGGGATAGCGAGGCATTCCAAGTGAATGACCCAAAGGTTTGGCATTCGTGATAACCTGCTAATCCGCATATAAAGAAAGGTCCGTGGCGGGCTTAGTATTTGTGCAGCCAAGCCAGCCTCCCTGCTGGGAGGGTATGTCTAGTGGATGGACGGAGAGGAGCAGGGGTTTATCCTTGGATTGGATATCAAAACCTGTGGGCTCTCCTGGGAGGAGGTTCAGATAGCCCGGGCTGCTCGGGGGAGCTCGGTTAATTGGGGGCTTGCTAGATATATGGGAATCAAATCCGTCTATTCCTGCGGCAACTCCGCAGCTCCCGCATGCCTATTACGGACAGCCCATTGGAACGATGCTCAGGCGTAATTGGTGTCAGCTGTGTCGTGACTAACATCGTTCCCTTCCAACAGCATACTCATGACCCACTTATGTCCTCTCCTAGCAGCCCACCAGAGCGGTGTCCGGCCCTTCTTATCGGTTTTGTCGGGATAGACGTCGTCCCGTTCTAGTAGCATCCTCACCACTCCCTCGTGCCCACCCTCGGCAGCCCACGAGAGCGGCGTTTGGCCATATCGAATGTCAGCTGTGTTGGGGTCCACGTCGTCCCGTTCCAGTAGAAGCCTCACGACCCCCTCACACCCGTTTTCGGCAGCCCACGAGAGTGGTGTTCGGCCATACTGGGCATCGACTTTTTCCGGATTGACGCTGTCCCGTTCTAGTAGCATTCTCACCACTCCCTCATGCCCACTTCCGGCAGCCCGGAGCGGCGTTCGGCCCTTCTTATCCGCTTTGTCGGGATTCACCTCGCCCTGTTCCAGTAGAACCCTCATGACCCCTTCATGCCCGCTTCCAGCAGCCTGCGAAAGCGGTATCCGGCCCTTCTTATCCGCTTTGTTGGGATTAACGTCGCCCCGCCCTAGAAATATCCTCACGACTCCCTCATGCCCACTTTTAGCAGCCCACGAGAGTGGTGTTCGGCAATATTGGGTATCAGCTGTGTCGGGATTAACGTCGCTCTGTTCCAGCAGTATCCTCAGAACCTCAACATTCCCTCTTCTAGCAGCCCAGGCGATTGCTGTGTTACCACGAAAATCAGTCGCCTGTACATCACATTTACTCATCTCCAATAAAGCAGCTGCTATTTCCACGCACCCGAAGTATGCAGCACCGTGAAGCCCTGTGAATCCCACGGAGGTGTCATCCTGACCAAAAGGCTGGCCCAAGGCTCTCATCTCACAAAAAAACAGCACCTTGGAGGATATGTGCTTATTGTATCCATCGAGTAGTTTCAATGCAAGCGCTTTCACACTTTCAGTTGTTTCCCATCTAGCGTGTGTACCCCAGTAACAAGAAGCATATTCGACAAAAGCCAAGCTTTGCGGGACAGAGCGGAGAGCAGGCGAGATGGCCCTGACCTGAGTAGAGTTGAGGTAGGTCAAACAGGTCTCGGCAATCGTCGAGTGGGGGTTAAGAAACAGGTTCTGGTCACGGGAGAGGCAATCTTGCACGGTGTAGTGAACAAGGTGGACGGTAGACGAGGACTCGTCAACCGTGACAAGCCCGAGGGAGCATTCTAGCAGTCTTTCTATTTCAGGGATATTCCGAATATTCAGATCGCCAGATCCTTCCTCGACCCCTAGGGCGTGGCGTAACTCGTCGACCCGCAGCGGCCGCTCCGAATGCGATAACCACATCAAAACCTGCATGCCGAGCTTTGATCTACTTCTAGGCTGCGCTTGCACTCGTGATAAAGTTTCCGCATAACCATCGCCCAAAGAATCCCCCTTGGTTATCTCGTCAAGAGTTTTTCTTCTCCCACGGAGAGTAGGCACGCTCAGGACTGCATCAATGGTAAGAGAAACAAGAAGGAAACTAGACACCATTATTAGTGAATACAACTCACTTGTATTGGGAATATGCTTGATATTCTTGCTCACACTTCTGAGATCTTCTCCGGAATCACTCTCATAATATCTGCCCGCAATTCGTTGTCCATCATATCAGGATCAATATCTTCGTCCAGCCTCATCTCCAGATAGCTCTTAATATCATCCTGGGTAGGAGTAAGATGTATCCTAACCACCTCGCTAAAACATTTTATAATATCTTCCCCAACATGGGGCCTCCCGGTAAGAAATAGTCGTGTGTTTGCTGACACCTGAACGATTTCTTGCAGTGACTCGAGGAGCTCTCGTCGACACTACTAAGTGGATTCGTCTAAAGCGTCAATGCATATAAATACCCGAGGTAGCGACGCAACAGCTTTCTTCACAATTTCTACCAGATCAGGAAGCAGGAGACCTCGGCCGCTAAACTCCTCCTTGGCCTTCTGAAAAGCCTCCCGTACATGCTCCGGGATTCCCCCTCGACTGAAAAGGTGCTTGAGGATAGCGCCCAACATACTTGTGGCGGACTGTTCCTTCTGGGCAAGGAAATCGCAGTAGAGCCATACGACAGCAACGTCTTTTCCTTCAGCCTGATCGCACAGGCTATCAATCACCAGGGAGCTATTGTTTGCTGATTGTCAATGACACCTGCATTCTCTTTCTCCCAAGAGGAAGTTTTCCTACCTCAGGTAGGTTTTCCCCACTCCCGGATTTCCGTAGCAGAACAACACTGGCTCAACACAACCATCTTCTGCACCACTCCATTTTCTGAACTCTTTGGTTTCTAGTACCCAGTTTCCTATGCCATCAAGTCGGCGGGTTCGCACATCTTGGTGCCATTGCCGTGGTTCAAGTGGTGATAACCACTGCAGAACTTGGCGTCCTTCGGCGTCTATTCCTGGAGTGAAGTTGACGATATTGAACGAGTTATTGTTGAACGAACCGACATTGCCGGTGAACTGCGGGTGCTCTGACGACATCTGTGCTATAGTCTATTATTTGAATTCCTTTTTTTTGAGAGAGAAAGAGCGGGATCGTGTGCGAGAAGCATCTGCCTTCACTCGGAGTTCTAGGGAATCTCTTGGGGTTGAAGAGGGGGTGGCACCGCAACTTATAAGGCTCTGGCGTTGCACAAGCGTGCTTTGATCCAACCATTATGCGGATAACTAGTTCTAAGACAGCCCCTGAAGCTCGAAGGATGCTCGTTTACTAATCAATTTTTCTCGAAGGTCAGCTCTTAATCTCAGAGCGAAAAGAATATTAGTCTAACTGGCATCAAATGTTTAAGTTAAAAAATGCCGTCTACTGGCGTTGCACTAAGCATTCAGAATCTACAGTACTGTTGAGTACAGTATCTGTTGCTTGTAATACTTACACCCTAGTACAGTATGTCTACCGTATCACACAATGCCTCTCTCTACGTTGCTAAAGGACGGGCATATTGGGCTTATATGGCCTGGCTGGTAGTAGACTACTAACTGATTCCAGAACCTGTTTTTGTGATCACATCAGTTCGAATTAGCCATCAGTCTAACAGAGTCTCAGCGATGCTTTTATTCCAAGGTACCTACCTGTATGGAGAACAGGAGGGAAAAATGAAGCTCCTATTGTTCTCTTTACCGCCTATTTTTTTTGAAAAATAAGTCATAATAATATGATCCTTGTTATATCCCCACCTATCATAATGAATTCACATTGCTATTATGGATTACTCTCTATGATGTCTTTATAATACGGGATCTTTCATAATGATATCTAACAGGAGGACGTGGTCGCAGCCAATGTGAACTTTATGCTTCTTTGTCATTGACACATAAGTAGAATGCATCATCAGGGGCCTGAGGGTTATACCCAAGGCTTCCGTTAAAGAACTAAAACTATGGGGAATCACTTCAGGTATATACGGACAAATATCCTACCTCGCCTAAAACAATACACCACTCTATCCCAAAATGAAATATTCCACGTGCAAAGAAACCCAATTCTTGGAGCATGACGGGATCTTACCACTGCTGAGATTATGATACAGCCTCCAAACCCACGCGCCGCCTGGCTTCATCACATGACTTCGCACTCGTACTATGATACAAGATACCCAAACGTGTAGGTTTGGATTTCTGGTGACTTGTGGCAAACTACGATACTTTATGTTAAGTACCCCCCGTTAATTAGCAGACAAAGTCCCACGGGACTTAATGGCTAAGGAACACTCGACCGTCCGAACAAAGAGGAGCTCCGCCTCTCTAACACCCCTCCATCTTCATGCGCCCCGGGGCATACAGATACCAAAAATCCCCATTCCCCACCAAATATAACCCGACCCCTAGGAGCAATCACAACCCATCACTCGCCCCCAACTACGACTTCAACAGCATGATTCAGCGCTAAAAAGGCAGTTCCCGGGCAACGAGCGAGCACAAAAGTTACCTTATATTACTTTACGGAGCCAGCCAATAGCCTCCTCACGTTTTGCCTAGCACAATTGAATGCACCAAGGGAACCTAAGACAAAGCGCAGACTCCGAAGCGAACCCCACAGACATCGCACAATCTCTATTGATTGACAAAAAAGTCAAAATTGAAATTTCTTTCTTTATGCTTCCTGTATTATTGCTTCCGAGTTCTAGTAGAGTTCGGTTTAAACGGAATCCTGTAGTAAGTACAAGTTACAGGCATATAGAACCCGAAAACACTTGGGTTCCGAATTTTGTATCATATGGGCGGTCAGATACTATATACGCATAGATAGATAATTTACCATACAAAAGTTCTCATCCCTGTCCTTTCCTGTACATACCAAAGAATAGTTGTTACATCGGGGATATCATGCTAAACTAGCCATGGAATTCGGGGAACATTTGTTCCTCTGACAGAAAGAAAGCGAGTTGTTTCGGAGGTAGGGTATAGATATACACCGGAACCCCCACCCCCATTCCTCGTTCTATCGATATCATGAGAGAGCACTATGATTGGATACCGATATTATTATTTTTTCCATCAATGATAAAGTTATCAGGCTCCTGAACTGTCTATTTTCTGAAGAAGAGGCAGTTAAAAGATCAAGAAGAAAAAGTTATTCTCGGCCAGTTCCTATGGTCTAATGGCTTAGGAGACTGGTCGGCTAATTTGAAACAGGGAGGGACCATCATGAGTTCGAATTCGGGGGGCAGTGGTAGTCGAGCATTAAAAAAAAAAAAGCTCGGCGAACCACTTTTTGCCGGGGGTTAAGGTCTAGGGTTGGTAATGAATGCCCTTGGGTCAATTCCCGCCAAATGTTGCGGTTGGTGGGAACTGTTGGCTAGTGTTTGGGTGCTATATGTCCGAATAACTTGTATCATAGTTGTCGACTTCTAAACAAACCCCCTTGGTTACTTGGGGAAAGAGGAAGTCTCGTATGGTAGGGCAAAGTGATGGCAAGTTAATTATTTTTGGCTGTGAGGGGCTTGGGTGAAATAGCAAAGTAAGTATGATAAGTAAGTAAGCTAGGGGCACCTCTAGCCACCATTGGTTCTTCAAAACCTTGATATTATGGCAAAATATCATTTGGAGCAGCCCGGACCAGCGCGGGACCCCTAGTGCTCACAATAAATTACTAGGCATTCTGGCTTTTACAAGTATGTAAGAATGACATTGTATACCGATGAGTTAGCAAAATCTGCTCTGCGTATCTTGCCCTCCAAATCGTTGTGCTCCTTTAGCGTTGATTCAATTTCAGGAGAACTGTGTGATATGGACCTCCCCATTTAATAGGCTAGCCCTAGTACGTGGGCCTCTTACCGAATTGGAGGCTTCTGCCAGCTCCTATAAGGAGTGTATCATACTCTAGCATAAGTGAGAGGAAGCATTGGAACGTTTGTTCATGAATAGTGTGTTCCAAGCTCCACTTTCTACAGCATTCCTTTATCGTGTATTCAGAACCGTGCAATGGCTGAGTAGAGACAAAGCAAAGCAGGGTAGTGAGGAAGCCAGCATTGCAAGGTTCTGGCGGGAGGAAGAGTGCCCCAAAGGGGGAGGGGGGGGAAGTGTTGAGACTGGAAGGGAAGGTGTAGAAAGTGGCCTGTACCCAGTTAGGCTGACTGGTAAAGGGGAATGCGGGCAAGCAAAAATAGAGATGTTTTTTATGCAGTTTTGAGAGTCGTTCTCGAACGGGAAACACATTTCAATCTTTCGTGGTGCAGATGAGACAGTGGATGTCTAGGGAACTGGAAGCACATGGGCACTTGCTACAACCCCTTTCCACATGTATACTGTCCATCCAAAAATTCAAGAAAAACAATGCCACACTACGGCACGCTGTAAGCTCCCGTCCCAAGGCCCGATGCTATAACAGAGTAGACATACAAGTCACTAAGCCCACCTCCCAACTACCCATCGTACCCACCGTAAATCTCCGAGCCATTATTTTTTCCTCTACTGTATCTACAAACTCTGTTCCTGCGTTGAGCTGGACGGTAGGTCAGCTGCTGCGGAGGGGTATTGGCCGATAAAGTTTATACCCACGTGTATGCATCTGGGAAGCCTAAGATAAAAACAGACGGTGGAACGGAGGGAGAATGTTCGGTGAGCGGGACGGTCCGGAGATGTGGAAACGTCAGGGGAAATCACCGGAAGAGAAAGGCTCGGCGCGACTAGTGACACTAGCGGGGATTTCGGGGCGCCCCGTGGGATCGCCAAAAGTGTTCAAGGGGTAGTTTAGCGGAGGCTTTTCACCATCTCGAATAAAAACCAGGATCCAAAGAATGAGCGACGGCGCATGAACCATTTGAACGTATTTGCCCTTTTAAAGCTATATCCACTACTCCTCCCACTTTTCGCTATGTGAATTAATCATGTTCATGGCAGCAGTTTCGCATCTACCAATAAATAACGACAATATTCATACAAAATTTGATAAAAAGGACTTTTCGTCTATTAGCCTTCTGTGTCACCCGTGTTTGCCTGTGCCTAGTGCGGACCCGGGTCCGTGTGGCGATCTGGAATAGATAAACAAAAAGAAATTCTGAAGGAAAAGAAGCAATCGGACGAGAAGCAGGAATTGAATTTGCAACGAAAGGAGCAGAGACAACAGGTGAAAACGGGAAAAAGAAACCTCCCCGATTATGACCGCTCTGTAGATTTGCTCTGCAGCTTCACCCTCTGCTCCACACGTTCTCTGTTCCAACCGACCACCCGATTGTCAGTATGGTCTCACCACTCCGGATAGGAAAAGGGGAGCAGACCTATGACCTCTATTCTTCAGATGCGTCAAAAAGTTCTCAATGGACTGACTCGGTCCAGGGGTATACAGCTTTCCAGGACAATCGTGGCAGCGAATACGCGGACTGTACTTGTACTTGGCATTGGAGTTTGTCGAGTGCGGAGGTAGAGGGTCACCAGTCAAGGGGTCGTAAGCCGTATATCGCATCATGATTTCGAAGCGGTCGGCCGGGTGCGAGACATGCAGTTCGGCGATAGCGGTACTGAGCCATTCTGGCGGGGGCTATTTCATCGGCAAAGAGCAAACTAGATGTTAGCGGGACAGCTTCTCTTTTTGCAAGGGGTGCCGGGGGGTGCTGAGGTTGCCAAAGAGATAAAGGAACAAAATAATGGGGTGACAAAAACGTAGTAAACGTAAACAGATTTTCAGTCCCCAGTCCCCAGTCCCCAGTTTTCTTTTTTTCTTGTCTTTTCTATTTAGATCACGCCCACTCTAGCAAGCGAGCATGGCATTTCAGGGCAGGAGTGTCTCTTCCTCTTTCTTCTGTTTGCGTCTACTTGCGTTTTGTTTTGGAGATAAGAGCTTTCTCCGTGGTGAGGGGAGCTTGAGTGCAACAATTAAAGACCCTACCGGAGCAGTTCCAGCTTCTGGCCTCTGAGCCGGAGTAGGTGTCGACTGTGCGGGTGTCAAGGTAACGGCCGGTGTCGAAGCCGCCTTTGGTGCCGGTGTGGGGGTTTGTGGTGGAGGCATTGGCGATGATTGGGACGACTGGCCTTGCTCCTGCTGTGGCCGCTGTTGGGCTGGTGGCTGTGGCGCCGGCTGCTGCTGTTGTGTCTGAGCTCGGGCTTGCGCTTCTGCTTGCTGCTTCCTTGCAGCCTCCCTCTCTTCCGCCCGTGCGAGTGCGTCTCGAAGCTTCTCTTTCCTAATCTTGAGTTTAACGAGCATACTCTCAGGAATGCCTGGCCTTCGTGAAAATAAAGGTGTGGAAGCCCGCGCAAGATGGCTTGGAGTATGGTGATGTTCGCCACGGTGGTGGTGTACGTGTTCCCGCTGCGTGCTCGCAACTTCGGGGGTCTGTGAACGACCAGTAGAAGCCCGAAGCTGGTTCTGGGCTGCTATCCGTTGCCTCTTAGTCATGTTAGCATAACCCGGAATAGCCTTCTCAATTGGCACATCTTCCATATCGGATTCTGACGAATCGTCGTCGGATTCTCCGTCCCTGACTGTCTTAGAGGTCATCGTCTTTTTGAGTTGTGAGACCTCCTGGACCGCGCCTGGAAGCACGCTAGACACAATCTGTGATCGATGTGTCTTGGGCACTTCTTTGAGATCGGGCAAGCTTGGACCTCCTCTCCGGTTGACTCGTCTCTTGCGACGTGCCTCACGGGAAAGCGATTTCTCTGCACGGTCCATCTCGGTATCCGAAAGCTCATACAGCAGAGGTGTGTACTCTTTTGCGTGTCCTGCTGGTCGGAAGAGATTGGATAGGGGCGATGGAAGCATGGCGGACCGAATGTCTTCATCATCAATTGGCCGGCCATCGAAAGGATGGCCAGTAAGGAAAAGCGACTTTGTGAACAATTGAGCCTGCTCTCGTATCGAGTGGGCGATTGCTGTAGTAAACTCCCCGGATAGGGAAAGCTCGCGGGTCAAAAGTTGCGCAAATTCCTCTGGTGAGTTTAACGGATTATTAATATCCCACTCAAACTGATCTACCAATGTATGCTGCCCTATGGTAATATTAAGCTTAATGAGAACCCGCATATCATCATTCTTATAAGCTGTGTAAGGTAATGTCGGATCCAGCGGATCATCGGCAAAGAAAACGTGAGGGTGATAGTCAGTAACCTGTTCCCGAATGGAACTGGCCACCATCGACACAAGCGCAGGGGCTAGAGGGAGGTGGAAATCCTCGACCAACTGTTCGGCAAAGAGCTCAAGGGGTATTGATCGATCGTGCATATTCCATGTAAACGTGTCCCGAAGCTTAATCTTTTCATAATCAATATCGAGTCGCACGGGAACCAACGATTCCACTATATCCGCCTGCGTCTGAAGTTGCGACCGACTTAATCGCAATTCTCGCGCTTTCCTCCCACCCGGCCTCTTCCGCTGGCATGGATACAAAATTCGCGACTTTCCATCAGTGAATCCATTCCCGTAACCTTGGTAACCATATCCAAATACTGCTCCCGGATTGACCTGTCGTTCGCGTCTAAGCTGCTGATAATACTCTACCTCGCGTCGTTTAGAGCGGATGAGGTTGTTAGAAGCCTCGGTCTGGGAGAATATCGCAGCCGCGTGTAGGTGATCGCGTGTGATGTATTGGTCGAGTAACAAGGCTGAGGTTGAAGGTCGTCTTTTGAGGGACTTCACTTCGGACGAGTCTGAGTCCGTTGGATCCTGCACAGCCTTGCCCTTGTTTTTAAGTTGCGATGGCTTCTGGTCCGGCGCGTCACCCCCAGCGCCCCCAGATGCGGATTTTACGGTAGTGGGCGATGATGGAAGCGATGTAGGCGATGTGGATGCCGCGAGCGACCCCTTAAATGATGATGGGAGAGATGCGGCTGTCTTCTGGTGCTGCTGGTGATCTAGTTGGGGAGACTGAGGGAGAGATGTGTCTGGCATAATGGAAGGACGGATGAACTGACGGGGGGAGGAAAAAATGCCGATGGCCTGGAGGAGACCGCCTCAACGTGGCGGGGGGAGCACGGGTGCGCGAGGCGATAGAACAGGATATGGTGGGCTAGTGAACAAGCAATAGGGGGAGAGATGTGATGGAATGGGATGGCCGAAATTAAGCTTTTGTGCCGGGAAGAGTTATTTGGTATGCGGAACACGGGGGGCGGAGGGCGCAGCGTCTGCAGATTCGGTCGGAGGAAGGGGAATGGATGCGGATGGATGAGATTTGAAAATAGGGAGGAAGGGGGAACGAGGAGGAAAGCGGAAGGGAGAGGCGACAACGGACGGATTGGGTGAGAGATCTGAGGAAGCGAGCGGAACGAAGATAAGGAAGCACCAATGCAAAAGCGCCTGCTCGAGTAGATGATTGTTTAAATGTTTAAATGGTAAAGCAGGTAAAATGAGGTAGCCTACCTAGTTTAAGAAATCTGCCAAGTACCGTGTGGAATCTCAAGTTTTGGGGAGTAAGAGAAATGTGATGGATGATGAGTTGTTAGGGGGGTGGTTTACTGCAAGGCTGGGTTGCGGTGGTGGAGATCCTCAACCCACAGTAGGCAAAACCATACAGGTACATACCCTGATGGGACAGCTTTTATTGTTTCTTCCCACCGCACTACACAAGCAACCATTAGCTACACCTCAGGAAATGTCACATATTCCAGAGGTCACTACTCCGTCATACTGGGGTACAATACTAACCATCACCATACAAGTACAGTGTGTTTCTTCGTGTAGGGGGTTGCTACCTTGCCGTAACGGGTGATCTACAACCATAAAGAGTTCTCAGTGATAGAAACTGCACCGAACGGGTTCCCACCGTACTCGCTCGCAACAACAGTCCTGATACCACAAGTTACGATAGTCTACCGTCCATTCTTCCACTTGATCTCAATGTATTACTTGCCCTAGCTTAATGATGATGCACCATCAACTCTTTGATCACCATTTGCCCTCTCGTCCTCAAGCCCCCCCCCTATCCTCTCTCGATCCCAATATCTTGAGATCGCCCACCGGCTTATTGGTACAAGTACCTGTAGCCCAACTTGGTGTTCAGGGGTCCGTGCGCCCTCCCCACCATTGAAACCAGCCGAGACAACGATCCTCGGAAGGGATTGACGGAGAATTTACTTTGGAATGGATGGAAGAATCTTGGAGACGAGGAAAGGGCCTGCGGGAGATTTTCTCGCTGGGCAGGGTCCGATCTACGATCATGTGCTGCGTGGTGAAAGGGGAGGTGCGGTATCGTAGGTGATGGAGGTTGTTGTTCCCTTCTCCGGCGGTGCTCAGAGCCATGTTGTGGCCCTCTTGCACACTCTCTCCATATTTAATTTCACCTCCGCCCCTTTTAGCCACGTGCTCTACGTAGGCGACAGAGAGGAGAGAACGTGGTGAGACCGGATCTTCTCAATGCCAGCATCTTAATGTCTCCCCGCCATCTTGGCTTTGGTGGATGTTCCTGCAAGTTTACCGGTGGTGCTGGTAACTTTACTGAACGGCAGCCTCCATCTGCAGGGATCATCATAATTCAAGTTTAAGCAATAGCTCGTCCACCAACCATCCAATCCAGTCGGAACTCTTCCATCGTCCGATAGCTGGCCTGCAAACATTCTCTCCTTCAATCAGGAAGTGCGGGTGATTTAAGAAAAGAAAAATTTGACAGCTAACATTGCCCTTGGCGGCCTATGTCTCTCGGGATCATCCATGCGGTGCTTGAAATAAAAAGAAGAAAAGAAAAGAAAAGAATGGCAAACATTCCCTATCAGACCCACCAGGCTCTGGGTTGTGATTGCTGTGTTGTGGGGATGGGAGGGTGTGTGCCTGGTGTTCTGCTACGTTATCGGGGGTATACACAACAAGCAGTGTTGCGGGCGCCCGGTACATTAATCAAGTACCGGTACCGGCACGATACGCATCCTGACATGCTCGAGCGGTACTTACGAGTACCAGCAGAGCAGCGACTGGCACGCGGTGGTATGCCACATTGTAAGCATGACTATTACCAAACCGGGAATCCTTTGCGTAAACTAGGATCCCCTTACTGACAATTCTTAATCAACCGCGGCCTATTCTCCCCAGGTTCCCTTTCTCTTCCCAAGGCCCTATGGCCCCGTTATACATAGGAGCTAACTCACTACCGGTACCGTGCTTGTTACCATTGCCAAAGCCTTCGATCTTGACATCTGACGTATCGTTCGTTAGCAAGTCAATAAGTATCGAGCCCTGCAGCATATCCTGAAGCGAAGCTACTTCCAGACAAACTCGTCCTGGTTGCGGTATTGCTCCCGGTCCGCGCTGTTGCCAATGCTGTTCCGGGTGTACAGTACAGAAGGAGGAAGGGAGTATGTGGCGCTCGGTACGCCGATTCTCCAGCTGTATTGTGTATTGTAGTTGCTATCAGCTCAATTTCTCCTTATACATGTGCTTCTAATGAGAGCGAGAAGGATGTGAGCTTATAGCCGTGCTAATAGGGCTAGTAAACATCAATGCCCTACCATCCTGTGCCGTAGTGAATGCGGCATTCACTACGGTGGAGTGCCCCATTGGGAGCCCGCAACAAGCACCGAGCACCCGCCACTCTCTGCTACGTCGCTGATAACCCAGTTTATATATGCAACCACCCCGGACGTGGCCCCCCTCCTACTCCTGTCGAGAGCTTTCACTGCAACTAGCTTCGCTGCCTTTGCACCGCCATACGCTGTCCCTCCGACCAAGCTCGCCACCACCTACCCACCAACATCCACCGAACCCGCAGCGGTATAGCCCCGGTGTGTCCACCCACTGAATTCAACATACGTCGTCAATATCCAGGCGAAGAGGACATATGCCCGTGTGCCCCCACTACCAACATCGCTGCCATGGGAATGTTCGTTTCCGGACTCAGTTCGGTGGGATATCTAATGATGGGCTAGCGGCGCGGGTATCTATGCTACTGTTGCTCTGGAGACTAGATTTGATACCTGGTTCACGAGACGTACGGTCATGTTGGGCTTAGTATAGGCTATGTTTGGGCCTGGGATGCCCCTGTGGTTCCTCGGGGGAGAAGACGCTAGTGTATGCTTTAGAGCCCGGGACGTTTGAAGGGGGCACGGAGCTCCAGGTGGTGGTGGTGGTGGCATGGGTATGAGGTTTGTATTCGGCTTTAGAACTATGATGTAGATGTCTCGGGTTATGTCATTGTCGCTCGCAGCCATTGCGGGGAGTGGGAGGGCCGTGATTAGACATGAGCAAGGGGGAGGAACATAAGGGGGTTTGTAAAAGTCATTGCTGCGGCTTTGGGGCGGATGCTAGTGATTTGCTATGATTGAGCAGGGGGGTTCGTAGTTTTGCACGCTGTCCATATACTAGTAGATCTCAAGATAGTACTAACTTTAGATGCCATGTGGGAACCTCCCTCACCAACCCCCTCACACCCCAATACCGTAGCGCAATTCAAGCTCCAACTTAAATGGCAATCCAACATGATGGTACTATACGGCACAAGGCTTGTGCCTCCTTCCCCTAGAGTTCCGAACAAACGGATCTCGGATATCATGGTACCATCCACGACCAAGCACCCACCTCCCTCTCTTTTTCCTTTTGTCTACGAGTCCAGCCACCCGACTCATCTATCTACTAGTAAAACTGCACTTATTTCGATTCCACCCACCCAAAGTCGCTATCACAGTCACTAGACAAAAGTCTTTGTGAAGCATAGCTTCTCTCTACCTCTTGAATGGTTGTCCCTCCTGCCCACAAAGTACAAAATTGCGTACCTTCTTCCCATATCGGCATCCTAATCTCCAACGGAGTGGGGTTTCCAGTTCCACCAGGACTTTTTGTCTAGTGGCTATGTTACACCCGCAGGAGACACCATGAGGTAAAAGGTGTCCTACCCATCCCGAATGCTGAGAACTCTCCTTTTTTTTCTTGGGAAGAGCATTACATAAGGTACCATAGGTGACACCAGGGCTTATCAGGGGTCGGGTTTCACCAGAACTAGTTTTTTGCTCTCTTTTTGGGGCGGGTGCGGGTATGCATGAACTCGTAATGGTTGTTGGATGTGGGGTTATCGTTGGGTGAAGGGGTGTGAAGGGTGGGCTTGTGCGAGTACCACACTGTATCACCGGTATACATATTTCAGTATGCGGAAGGTAGGGCTGTTCTGGCATTTGCGTATGAGCGACATATGTAGTATGATAACTTTTGTTGCGCTGGAGATATCCGGACCAACAGTGCGGATGGGGGCAGGGTGCAAGCACGGTAGATGTATGATGTGGTATATTGTGTGATATGATGGGCCAGGGGGTTCCCACCTCCTCCGAGCACGACGCCGCATCTACGCCACAAATATGGATGACGCCACACTCGTGGGCTTCCACATCTGCCACATCATTACCAGCCCACCACAAATAGTCGGAGGGGTGCATCCCGGTGCGTGCTCTGGGATTGCTACAATGCCCTGACATTATTTACTCGCCAGTTGCGGTCGCTGGAAGGCGGGGGGAGGTGGGTAGTGAGTGAATTCAGTAAAAAATCCAGTAAATGAAGTTGAAATACCCGCACATCCCCCCCTTGGGCTACCGCCTCCAACGAACAGGGGATCGCTAGAGCATACAGACTCCTCGGCCGATCCCACTTGTGCATCGGCTCCCTCTCTGGCGCATCCTGCCCTGCATTGAACCCATGATCAGTCTGGCGCTCCGGATCTGCTTCCAGGAACGAGGGCGGGCTCTGCACCAGAGCAACCCCTCATAATAGACGAACAGCCGTGGATGGGCTCTTGCTTGGCGGGTAAAAAAGGACCCGGGAGTCTTTTGCCTTTCGGCTTGGATGGGGTTGTTGTATAGATTTGATTGACTGTGGGGGGGGTCTCTGCGATGCACCAGGGATCACTCGGCTGGTGGTCCGGAGTGACATCCTAATCCTCGGAAAGGTGAAATTTCCCGTCCCACCAGGACTTTTTGTCTAGTAGCTATGCTACACCCACAAGACGCCACAAGGTAAAAGGTGTCCTACCTATCCTGAATGCTGGGATATTTCCCCTTTTTTTGGCAGAAGGAACATTGAATGGGGTACCATAAATGACATCATAGTCTGTCGGGGGCCGGGCTTCTCCAGATTCGATTCATTTTTTTTTGTTTTAGAGTGGGGGAGGGGCGGGTATGCATGAACTCGTAGCGGTTGGACTGGAGTTGCTGTCGGGTTGCCGCTAGGTGAAGGGGTGTGTGAAGGTTAGACTTGTGCGAGGCTGTATTATACGCTTTAATATGTGGAAGGTAGGACTGCTTTGGCATATTTTGCGTATTCACGATATAGTAACTTCTATTGTGCTAGAGATATTCGGACCAGTATAACGCGAATGTAGGTAGGGTGCAAGTAAACGCACATTGTAAGCCAAGAGGTTCCCAGCGGGTCTGGACACGACGCCACATTCGCGCCACCAATATGAAGTGACGCCACACCCGTGGGTTACCGAATGCTGTCCACATCTGCCACATCATTACCAGCCCACCACAAATAGTCGGGGGGGTGCATTCCGATGCGTGCCCTGGGATTGTTTCACTCTCTGTACTAATACTCAGACATTATTTACTCATTAGTATGGTCTCTGGAAGGCAGAGGGGGGTGGGTAGTGGGTGAGCCGGTAAAAAACGCTGTAAAAGAGGTGGAGCTGCCTATGCATCTTATACCTGGACTGCCGCCACCAAAACGAAGATGTGACCACTGGAGCATGCAAACACCTCAGCCGATCCCACTTATAGGCCGGCTTCCTCTCCAACGCATCCCTCTCCAAATTGAACCAACGATTAGTCTGGAGCCCCACACCTGCTTGACATGAGGCAGAGGGTTCTGTGTGGTTGAGAAATCCCTCTTAACAGGCGAACGGCAGTCAATGGGCCCTTGCTTAGCTGGTAGAAAAGCTCCCGAGAGTTTTTGCTTTTCAGCTTCGATGAGGTTATAGTATAGACTCGATTGAGAGAGGCCGGGGGTCACCAGGGATCACTCGGCTGGTGGTTCGGTGTCAGCGGGATTTACCAGGCACGTGGGGGGGGATTGTAAATTCTCGTTGTATGTATAATGAGTCAGTGCGGCAGCAGCTCCTCAGCCCTCCCCCACGTCATGGTACGATTTTGACTGGTTCAACCATGAATGCGTACTCATGGGTAGTATGATATACCTTTTTCACATCCAGCCCCCACATCCATTCTCATGGTTCCCCTTTCATAGACACCATGGCCACCTTGCTTGCAGTCCTGTGCATCCCTATCACCCTCTAATCCATTGTAATTCAACACCACCCTACTCCCCACCCGAATCATGAACTCCGACACACTATCTCTAACCAGTCATGAACTTACGCGCGATACCGCTACCAAAAAGGTGTGAACTAGAAAATCTTCCAATTACCTCCCAACGCAAGGAAGTTTAGCTAGAGTCCCCCGACCGTCCAAATACCTCTTAAATGGGTGCCCCTCCCCCACATAGAGTACAAATTAGGTAACTCCCCCTTCTATAGTGGCATCCTAATCTCCAGCAAAGTGAAATTTCCCGTTCCGCCACGGCCTTTTGTCTAGCGGCTATGCTACATCCACAAGAGACATTGCAAGGCAAAAGGTGTCCCGTTTATCCTAAATTCTAGGAACTTTACTTCTTTTTCGCAGAAATAACATTACATAAGGCACCATGGATAGCACCAGGGCCTGATTTTTTTGGGGGAAAGGGGGGGCATGGATAAACTCGCGATGGTTGGATTGGAGTTGGATGTGGGGATATCGTTGAGTGAAGGGGTGTGAAGGTTGAACCTGTGCGAGTACAACACTCTATCACCGGTGTATATATTTCAGTATGCGGAAGGTAGGGCGATTCTGACATAGTTTATTTGCGTATGAGCGACATAGTAACTTTTACTGTGCTGGAGATATTCGGACCAGTAGAGCGGATAGGGGTAGGATGCAAGTAGATGCATATTGTAAGCCAGCTCCTCCGAGCACGGCGCCACATCTGCGCCACCAATATGGGATGACGCCACACTCGTGGGCTTCCGAAGGCCGTCCACATCTGCCACATCATTACCAGCCCACCACAAATAGTCTGAGGGGTGCATCCCGATGCGTGCTCTGGGATTGCTACAATTCCCTGACATTATTTACTCACCGGTGTGGTCGCTGGAAGGTGGAGGGAGGTTGGTAGTGAGTGGGCCCAGTGAAAACCCAGTAAATGAAGTTAAAATATCCGCGCATCCCACCCTTGGACTGCCCCCCCCCCAACGGACGGGCGATCACTAGAGCATACAAACTCTTCGGCCGATCCCACTTATGCATCGGCTCCCTCTCCAGCGCATCCTGCCCTGCATTGAGCCCCGATCAGTTTGGAGCTCCGGATCTGCTTCCGGAAACAGCGGCGGGTTCTGTACTAGAGCAACCCCTCGTAATAGGCCAACAGCCATGGATGGGCTCTTGCTTGGCGGTGCAAAAGGATCTAGGAGTTTTTGCTTTTCGGCTTGGATGGGGTTGTTGTACAGATTTGATTGACTGTGGGGGGGGGGGTCTCAGCGGTGCACCAGGGATCACTCGGCTAGTGGTTCGGTGTTAGTGGGATTTATTGTGTGACGTTGGAAATTTCTGTTGTATTATATGCCAGTTGGTGCCGTAGTAGTTCCTCAACCATTCCCACCAGGTCATAGTACGACATTGACTTGCTGTTCAGCCATGGGTGTGTACCTTCACTTCCAACCCCCATAGCTCTTCCTATGGTTTCTTGTTCATACGGTCCCTAGGCAAAAGTGTTCGTGAAAATATGAGACATCCGGCTAAGCGATTTCACGAACACCTTTGCCTAGGGACTTTAGATACCATGGTGTTCGTGCTGGCGATCGATCCTGTGTATCCCTCCCCCCCTCTGACCTACAGTAATTCATACCACAGCCATAAGGTATAAAACTGGAAAGTCTCCCAATTATCTCCCTAACATAAGGAAGTTCAGCCAGAGTTGGTAGATTAACAACCCCCGACCGTCCGACGACTTCTTAAATGGGTACCCCTCCCCCACATAGAGTATAAATTGCGTAACCCCCCCCTTCTATAGTGGTGTCCTAATTCCCAGCAAAGTGAAACCTCCCGCTCCACTAGGGCCTTTTGTCTAGCGGCTATGCTACACACAAGAGACACCGCAAGGCAAAAGGTGTCCTACTTATCCTACATGCTGGGAACTCTCCTTCTTTTCCGCAGAAAGAATATTATATAAGGCACCATAGATGGCACCAGGGCCGGATTTTGTGGGAGGAAGGGGGGCATGGATGAACTCGTGATAGTTGGATTGGAGTTGGATGTGGGGATATCGTTGAGTGAAGGGGGGTGTGAAGGTTGAACCTGTGCGAGTACAACACTGTATTACCGGTATATATATTGCGGTATGCGGAAGGTAGGGCTGTTCTGACATATTTGCGTATGTAGGACATCGTGACTTTTGTTGCGCTGGGGGATATTCGGACCAACAGTGCGGATGGGGCAGGGTGCAAGCACGGTAGATGTACTGTACGATGTATGATACCGATATTGTAAGCCAAGAGGTTCCCACCTCCTCCGAGCACGACGCCACACCTGCGCCACCAATATGGGTGACGCCACACTCATGGTCTTCGGAAGGCCGTCCACATCTGCCACATCATTACCAGCCCACCACAAATAGTCGGAGGGGTGCGTCCCGGTGCGTGCTCTGGGATTGCTACAGTGCCGTGACATTATTTACTCACCAGTGCAGTCGCTGGGAGGCGGGGGGAGGTGGGTAGTGAGTGGGCTCAGTAAAAACCCAGTAAATGAAGTTGAAATACCCGCGCATCCCGCCCCCAGCGAACAGGCGGTTGCTAGAGCGTAGGAACTCTTCGGCCGACCCCACTTATGCATCGGCTCCCTCTCCAGGGCATTCCGCCCTGCATTGAACCCACGATCAGTCTGGGACTCCGGATCTGCCTCCGGGAGCGGCGGCGGCTCTGGACTAGGGCTTCCCCTCGTGATAGAACAGCCGTGGATGGGCTCTTGCTTGGCGGGTAAAAAGGGCCCGGGAGTTTTTGCTTTTCGGCTTTGATGAGGTTACAGTATACACTCGATCGATTGAGAGAGGGCGGGGGTCCAGGCACCACTCGGCTGGTGGTTTTGTGTGAGTGGGATATATTGGGCGTGGAGGGGGGATGGTAGATTGTCGTTATGTAGGGGTATACCGACTTGCTCAATGGCTATTTTTGGATAACTAGTTTCGCTACTACCCCTAACTCCCTAATACTACCGGTAGATTATCAAGAACGAAGGTGAATTGACTATTGTCATTGCGAACGGTTCCTAGATTATTGGAAATCCGGAGTTGATCGAACACTCCATGGGGGATGGTAGCTTGGCGGGCAGAACATGTCCCAACGTTGTCCAGGGCGCACGCTTCGCTGTCGGTAGAGGTGGCAGAGTTCCCATTAATAATCTAGCAAGAACCGGGGGCAGGGGTATCAGCGTCACCACTGCCCCAAGTGTTATTTTCACTGACAAACCTGCACAATGCCCCGCCATGGGAGGGGCAAAGCGGAGTATAACCAACCTCAGGTTCAATAGAGGTGCCTGGTTCATCTCCTTCATCTCTGGTTTCAGAAACAAGAATACTATAGGCATCGCCCCCCTTCTCGCCGCCCTTGGCACTCCCTTCATCCTTCTTGTTTTTGGAAGCCTGATACACCAATAACTCCCACCCTTGCGACGCTTGACAATGGTTTTCGGAGTGCGGGTGCAGAAGAGTGTTTCCTTCTGATCCTCGAACTGGGAATTGGGGGTGCCAATGGAGATCGACTTGTCGCAGTCGTAATGTATGATACTGTAGTCGGCCTGGGAAACATGTCATGGGGGAATATAATGAGAGATTTGGCATGTGCAGGAAGTATGCTGGAGTGGAAGCTTATCATTTGAGAAGGATAAAGGCTGCTCGTTTTTCATTTGCTGTTTATTATGTGAGCTAGACTACCACTTCCAATACAGGAAGCGAACATGTGGGTCACTACATAAACATTTACCACTTCCAGCTTGGCATTTGGTTGCTAAGCTAGTTGCCATAGAGGCATTTTTGAAGTTAGACTATTATTCCCATGCACTGTACCGCTGTATGGTCCAGAGAGTGTACCCCAATGCGTGCTCTGGGATTTTTGGAATGCTGTGAAATTATTTACTCACCAGCGCAGTAGCTAGAAGGTAGAGGGAGGTGAGCAGTGGGTGAGCCCAGTAAAAACCCAGCAAATGAAGCCGAAATACCCGCACATCTCACCCTTAGACTACCACCCCCAACGAACAAGCAATCACTAGAGCATACGAACTCTTCGGCTGATCCCGCTTATGCATCGACTCCCTCTCCAGCGCATCCCCCTCCGCACTGAACCCACAATTAGTCCGGAACTCTGGATCCGCTTCCAGAAACCACGACGGGTTCTACACTAGAGCAACCCCTCGTAATAGATGAACGGCCGTGGATAGGCCCTTGCTTAGCGCCAGGCAGCCCTTGCTTTTCGGTTTGGATGGGGCTGTTGTATAGAATCGATTATGGGGGTCTCATTGGTGCACCAGGGATCACTCGGCAAGTGGCTCGGTGTTAGTGGGGTTTACCGGAAACTTTCGTTGTACATATGATATTATATGCCAGTTAGTGCCGCAGTTCCTCAACCCTCCTCCAGGTCATAGTACGACATTGGCTTGTTCACCCCTACTTCCAACCCCCACATCTATTCCCATGGTTCCCCGTTCACAGACACCATGGCCACTATAGTTTACGATCCTGTGCATCCCTCTCCCCCTCTAATCCACTGCATTCAACATCACCCTACCCCCGCCCAAGCCATAAACTCCAACACCCACTATCTTTGACCAGTTATAAACTCACGCACAGTACCACCGCCATAAGATAACTTATAAACTCGAAAATCTTCCAATTACCCCCCAACGTAAAGAAGTTTAGCTAGAGTAGGTAGGTTAATAGGCCCCCTCAACCCTCCAAAGACCTCTTGGAAGTAGTGGAAGGAGTGAGAGAGGTGTCACATTCTTTGGGTTCAGTGAAGTGTATTCGGTGGTCCTGGTGCTGCCTTATCATCCGTCACTACGATGCACTCATTCAAAATAACTCGGCATTTTCTTCTCTAGGAGCCTATTTCCGATCTGTGGATGTGTTAGGTTATTGTGCGGAAGCGTGGCGGGGTCTTGTTTGGGGATAGGCTGGGAGGTTGGTTTAGCTTACTTGGTCTGCTGGAAGGTTGTGTCATCAGGTAACGATGTTTTAGAAATTGATGTTTTCCTGTTTGCTGAAGGGTGTTGGTTTGTTTGGAGGTGGTCGTATCGGCTAGACTGCGTTGGTGTTCGGGGTAACAGCTTAAATTGGGGTGGATAGCATTAGTGGGGAATCTGCGCTTGTGTCTTTGGGTGTTGCTACTCTGGGGTTCCTTGCATAGTCTCAGGCTACTATATTGCATGAGGCCCCACGTCCATATCCATGTTCGGCTCTAGGTGTCTCACCATGTACTCATTATCCAGTCGTGATGTTATGCTTCAAACGTATTTTGCGAGATGTTTCCCAACTCTAAGGAAAATGTGTGCCACTCCTGCAGCTAACGACTGAGTGCACGGCAACAAAAATACCAAATACACTAAAAGCACCAAAACTGCACTTGCAACTAATCCATCCGAAGAAAAAACTCAAAGCCACAGCCGATAAATTTCACCCCGAAGATCTCCGTTCATTAAATATCCTCGCACTCTCCCGCTGTCTCGCTAACTTCATCTGCCGCTTCGACATCCTCTTCTCCTTAGGAGCCTCATGGGCGCCTTCGGCCTTGCTAGAAGAGTCGGCGGTTTCGTGCGAATCAAACAAATGGTCGGGATCGTTCTCCATCTCGTCCTCCATCTCCATATCCCTCAGCCCCATCGCGACAATCAGATCCATCTCCGGATCACCAGTTTGCGTAAATTTGTACTCCTCCGCCAGCTGCCGAGCAGCAGCTTCTTTCACGGCGCTACGCCCTCCAGCTTCGTACCTTTCCCTGTTTCCCCTGACCCAATCACTTTCGGGCTCTATAAGCACAAATCAGTTACCGGGCCCCCTCATGTGACTCTCCTAAACGGTCGCCACAATGGCCTACTCACCTCTCTCGATATTCTGGTGTGGGCGGCTCGCATCCTGTGTTTGCATCAACTCCAAGATCTCATTTCCTTCTTCGAGATCCCCAGGCTTTGTGCCTAGCCCATAGGAGGCCTGGAAGTTGGTGCGGTCACCCCAACCGTCTTTTACAATTTTGTACTTGCTGTTGGGCATGGAGAATGATTGGGAATTCCGATGAATGCGCCTCAGTGTTGATAGAATCTAGACAGGTGGGCGCGCATCAAATTTCAGAAGGGTGAACCTCAGGGGGGAAGACGGTGATGTTCTGGGTGAATCGGTTGCTCAGATGAGGGGTGTTATAACAGTCGCTGTTAGAGGAGAGGAACGCGCGGGGGAGATGGTAGGTCACTTCTTATAGGAAAGAGGGGCTGGGGGCCTAATCGGACAGGTAAGCGAGGTGTGAGTGCGGGGGCGGGCCGCAACCGAACCAGGCGGTATCACAGTGCTCGTGCACGAATAAACTACGATAGGGTGGAGGGGCTGCATACATGGTCACGTGCTGGGCCATATCGGCCGACCAGTCGAGTGATGATGTGTGACGCTCTATTCTAGGTAACCATAGAAAACTACGATGTCTCTAGCTTAGCCCAAGGTGGCGGGCTACAGCCATGGATATTGGAGGCGCGTCTCTACGCGACTCTGCATTTGTGCAAGGCCAGCCGTATTTCCTTTGGCTAAGTAAATAAAAGATTAGATGCTCCAGAATCCGTGTAGTATGGCCTTGTTGTGGAGGGGAGGGTGGTTTTGAGGTTGGTGTTTCACCTCACACTGCCAATAACACATATAAGTCCCGCACTTCCTCAACCGGGCCAAAGGCATCGTGCCGTAGAGCAACAGCCCCTGGCTCAGACTTTGTGTAGGCTTTGCCTCTGTGTTTCAGTTTTACCAAAGATGCACAACATATCTTGAATCAAATCATGAGGTCTCACTCGTACGGGTCTTGAAGTAAGTGTTGTAATATGCGATTGGAGCTCGAACGAAGAAGTGATAATAGCAAAAGAGTCAAGATAATAGATTGCCGCAAACTGCTAATTGAATGACAGGAACGATATAGACAAGCTATATAGTGAGATGACTTGGTCCCACTTCCACCAAGCCTCCGTAACAAAGAACAAAGGCATTAAAAGAAAACACATACAGGAACAAAAGAAATAATAAAGAAAGTATAAAGAAGTCCGGACTTGTACCTGGCTTGAGAAGAAATACAAAGACGTAGAAGAAGAATTTGAGAGGAGAAAGAAACCATATTTGAGAGGACCAAGAAATCATATACGAACAATAAGCGTAGATTCCCTTGCCGTTTAAAAGCCACACCTCATCAGCAACGGAAAGGCCAACACAATAGCTACAGCCAAAGGAAGGGGGAAAAACCACGACGCAAAAATTTGAGGTATTTGTCATCACTGAAAGGAAGGGCATATTATAAAAAATGTGCAAGCAAATCAAAACGAAATATTCCTGCCGTCACTCAACTCGCACGCCGAGTATTGTGCCGAAAACCCCTCTTCTTCTTCCAGAAGACTCCGCCCCCGGCCCACCTCTGGTTCTTCCGGATTCTCAACATCATCGTGGGGAAGCTCATTTTTCGGTATACCTGCCGGCCCAGTCTCACCGACACACGAAACAAGCCACGAAAATCAGAACTCAACTCTAATCTGCTGTAACTGCGAGCTCGAGTTTCTTAGATCCCATCTCATAGCACTCAAGAAGGAAGTGGATCAACTCGGCACCCGGCGGAACGTCAAAGATGATGTTGCGGTTTTGAGAAGGAAAGGAATTACTGGCACCCCACCACAAGTGGAGAGGGGGTGTGTACTTACCAGGCGAGGAATCCAGGAGGGGGTCCGACCTTCCTTTCCGTCTTATTCGACTGGTTCAGGGCTGCAGTCGAGACAGGAAAGGTAGGGGATGCTTTGGGACTCTGGCCCTGTGTTTGACCAGGAGGAGCGGTTTAGAAAGCAGCGAACTACCCCTCGGGGAGGAGATACATTGGGGTTGGGTGAGTTATAACTTGGTGGCTGCAATGCAGTTAGCAGGTGTCTGAGTAGTTTGGGGAAGATTGGTAGATTTTGGAGTGATTCGGGGAGGGAGATTGGATAGTCCTGAAGAAAGGTTTTGGCAGAAGTAAGGTTTGAGAGGGAGAAAGGCTTTTGAACCCCCCAGAGGCGGTGCTTTTTTGTACAGCATAAGAGCGGGGGGGGGGGGTTAATGGATGACTGATCTCTTTTTGTTTTTTCTTTAATAAATGGATTGAGATTTCTTAAGTATTATCAACTGAACCAACCAGTAAGTTGGAGAGGCTGATAGCAGATAGCACTATCTCAACGATCAACATAAGTAGATCATAGTTACTTCGCATTTACTAATAGGCTTAATTACAAGCTCTCGCACCAAATCACCTTCCATAATATCAAAAAGTTAAGTGTTAGGTAAACTAAGCCCCAAAGTTAGATCTAGTTAACTTGACTAGTTATATAGAAGACACAGACTAATTTTAATTAGGGGTAAGAGACAGCCTGTGTGAAGCTCTCGAGCTTAACGTAGAAGCAACTCGGCACAGTCGAACTCAGACAGCCCTGCTTATGTTTTAAGCAGAGTGAAGTAGATATTGGTGAAAATAATGGCTCACTAGAAACACTTGAAAAGGTTGTGAATGGGCGAAGGAATGCGCCATATAGGGCATGGGCGTTTTGGGGGCGCTTCAATACAGGGGGGAAAAACCAGTATCCGAGTCAAATTGGTATTAAAGCTAGAATGGTTTAAAGAGAAATAACAAAGATTAAGTACGACTGCATAATTCCCTCAGCCTTACTTCCTGGCTAGTCTCTCAGCCATGCTCCCATCTCAGATCTTATTGACCCTGTGTACAGTGAATAGGACGGTTGGTACAATAGCCAATCCATATCCTATCACTTTCTTTTTTTTGTTGTTTTTACAATGCTGGCTAAAGTGCCAGGTCATGTGGCAGTGCATTTGTCTTTTTTTCTTTCATTCTAACTTCAGAAGCCCTATCCAAGTATAGGTAAACGAACCCTTAGTAGTGAAAATGAGTTTCACGGTTGGTTTAGGGCAGGCTTTGGTAGAGGTCAAGGGCGGAGACTTTATGATGTCCACTTGGCACCATAACCTATAACGGCTTAGCCTTGCCTAACTATTTGGCGTATGGTTGCTTGGCTAATCCCCGGGGCAGCGCCCTCACCCGGCAACCCACAAGACCATCACATGTTCTCAAACCCTAACCACAACAACTACCGCGAAGCTCCACGACCCCCGCATACCAGCAACATTGCGGGCATTGCCCATCTACCCACTCAGAATTGCCGATATCGCCGGGACTAGAAACCGCCATCAGCATTAACCATCGTTCGACAGAACCATCCTCACCCCTCCCTAAAAGGCAGAAAAAACGGTAACAAACAAAACCGCGCACCTTCCTCACATTACCTCACAAACACCCTCCCCCTCCCTTCCACCTTACAAAGATGGAAGAAAGAAAAGGCCGCAAAAAAAAAGTCCTCCTAATGGGCAAATCTGGCTCCGGAAAATCCTCCATGCGCAGCATAGTATTCAGCAACTACGTTGCCAAGGACACCCGCCGCCTAGGGGCTACAATCGACGTCGAGCACTCGCACGTCCGATTCCTCGGCAATCTGACGCTAAACCTCTGGGACTGTGGCGGCCAAGATGCCTTCATGGAAAACTACCTCGCCACTCAGCGCGACCATATATTCCGCAATGTCGAAGTCCTGATATACGTGTTCGACATCGAGTCCCGTGAGTTCGAACGAGACTTGATCACGTATTCATCGTGCATTGAGGCGTTGAGGGACAATTCGAGTAATGCTAGGATATTCTGCTTGGTACATAAGATGGATCTTGTACAGACAGAGCTGCGAGAGAGGTTATTCAATGAGCGCCGCGATGTGCTTGTGTCTAGGAGTTTAGGATTGGCGATTACCTGTTACCAAACGAGCATCTGGGACGAAACACTTTACAAAGCTTGGGCCGGCATAGTCTACACCCTCATCCCGAACCTCCCGCAGTTGGAAACGCACCTCCACCGCTTCGCCTCCATTGCTGATGCAGAGGAAGTGATCCTCTTCGAGCGTACGACATTCCTGGTAATCTCGCACGTCACCCGCGCGGCAACCCCCAACCCCTATCCCGACAGGTTCGAAAAGATATCGAATATAGTCAAGCAGTTTAAGCAAAGCTGTTCTAAGATGGCGAGTAATTTTACTGCGTTTGAACTTAGGGCCGCTGGATTCTCGGCGTTTATCGATGTGCTTACACCAAATACGTATATTCTTGTTGTCATGCCGGCGGGCGTCGCGGAGAGCGCGACAACTCTGATGAATATTGCGGTCGCGAGGAAGCATTTTGAGAAGTTGGAGAGAGATAGTAGCGTTAGGGGGGGTGAGAGAGGTGGTGGAGGAGGCGCAGGGGAGAAGGATGGGATTATTGGAAATTGAGATGACCCTACTGGGGGGGGGGGCTATGGATTGTTTTATCCCCCGCTTTCGTTGGATTTGATTTGAATTACTTTACCGGCTTTTCTTTGAATGTACGGACGGAGAGGTGGAAGGGACGGGGGAGTCACTTTATTACTTTTCTTTTGTACAGGGGATTTGCTTTTCTTCTTCTTGTGATTTTGTTCCCTTCTCCCTTTTAACTCTGCATCATGATTTACCTGGTTTTATGATTGCCACTGGATTTGAACGGGGCGAAATTGTAAGATAGTGAGTGAGTGAGCGAGTGGGTGACAGATATATTACTGGAATCAAAGTATATGATGATTCATTTCCACCACAGCTGTCATATCACAGTAACCATACAACATTACCAGTCGTGATCGTCCGGCATTAATGTCTCCCCCATTAAGGGAACTAAACATAAACCCCACCCGAGTAATAGGAACCTGGCATCAAGGCGCAGTACGCTACTGTATACCAGAGATTCTATATAGCATTTGGAGTTCGCAATTACTTTTCATCCCCAAACCAAAGGAAGCAAATCAAGTTTTTTTAAAAATAAAAAATAAAAATCTCGTTTCATTTTTTATTCCGCTACCCCGCCGATCGCAGTCCTCGCTCAATTCGAGGGAATCGAACTCCTAGGCCCCCACTAACCGCGCAGGGGGGGTTGATTGTTCCCTGACATGTTAACCACTGCGCCAGCTAGGCATTTTCACGCCATATTACTACAGGAACAAACACTTATTCCTATTGTCCTGGAGGATGGGACGCTAGGGACGGTGCACACCGTCACAGTATATTGCTAGAATTCCCAAGAGCTGGAGACAAGCGGTGTCGGCGAGTTGCCTCATAAATATTTAATGCTGGGACGGAGTAATGTACGAGAGATTTATGCCACTAATACCATACCCAAATCGAATCCCGACACCAACTTAAGCGCTCTCCTGTACAGTAAAATGCTGTGCTGTACCCAACATAGCCCGTCTAATCGAACATGTAACCAAAACACCTCAAATCCCCCTCACGGCCTTATCACAAGCCGCAAGATCTCCTAGATATTCCCTCGGGAGCATTTCAAAAGCTGAAGCCACCCCATATCTCCACAGGCATAGAAGTACCCTCCCCAAAAGCACCCTCGTTTGGAACTCCCACTGGCCGTTACCAGCACACATGGGTTATGACGGCCTTCAACAATCTATATCAAAAAAAAAAATGCCCCATCGGAGCTCAATACAGACATGACTGAAGACTAAACCACTTACGACACGCACCCAAGAATAGATTGCCCAGCACCCTCACCACCGCCCCAGGGCTTACACAAATCCACGGCTGATACATGTCTGCTACACCCAGTCACCTGCGCTAATTAAAGCACTTTGCGAGATTGTTCCCTTCACAGGTAATCACTCGGCTAACCTCGGTCATGCCCCCCCCAGTCTACCACAGGGAACCAATGGCTAGTAGGAGGTATTTCCATTAAGCGCTGCGCCCCAAATCCAACTCTTTTCATACTGCCTACATGATACATCTCCGCTCCTGCCCAGTTCCCCCCCCGCAATTCCAGATTTGTTCGCTATGCATAGGTTGGTCCTCCCAACAGACTGCAAGGTTAGATAGGTTTTCTAGCGTGCTTTGACTTCGATTGCTCACTCGGAGGCGTACCGTAGGATACGTTTCTTCACTTGACACGGGGTGCCTAACAACCCATAACGTTAGCGTAACAAACCATACCAATTAAAACCGTGGGTTGTAAGCTCCCACAGTAATTGTTATGCTTTATATATATATATAATAATAAGACTCCAAAAACATTATATAGCGTCTCACATATATACATGAATCGTACATTACACGCACACAAACGCCGTCCGTACCGTGCCACGCCAGGGGATGTATATGTATAATCAACCGCCTAGTCCAACTCAAAAGCTGTCTACTCCCCAGCAATCAGCTTTCCCAAGATCAAACTCTGAATAACCCACTCGTCATCGACAACCCTAATGTTTCTTCCGGCGCGGAGTAATAACCTCTCGACACGTTTCCTTTCTTTCGAATCGACATATACAAACTTGCACCTCTCGCTATCACCCGCTTCCTCTTCTTGCACCTCCGCCTCCTCTTTATCGAGTCCGCTATCCTGTTTCCGGGAGAGTGCCTCAAGAGCAGCTTCCACGGTCTGCACGGCAAAGACTTTTCCCGCACCCATGGCGTACGCGAGGAATAAATACGGCTTCTGCATGGCACCACACAATGGGTCAGCACTCACATCTCTTCAAACGAGAGAGCACGAAGGAAGGAAGTAGATAAAAGGGGGAATACAAACCCACCGCCCAACCCCCGCACCTCCTTTCCCCATAACCACAACCACAAGTCCACCAGGTAACAACCTCTTTCTCACCCCCACCATGCCCAAGAGCCGAGCCTCCCGGGCAGGCACGTACTCCATAACTCTAGACCTGACCGCACCAGCAAGGTATGCGCTCTCGCCGGCGGGCAATAGATAGGTATCCCAGTCCAGTAATCGCCGCTCCCTGGCACAGTCCTCGACCCACCTGGGCGCAAGACACGGTATTCCCAGGGCGAGAGCTTGTAAGAACTTTACGCGGCGTGAGTGCTTGTTCGCTATCACGCAGGTGAAGCCAACATATGCCGATTCCACCCTCGGAGTTAGGCCACGGCCAGTAGTGGTGGGGGCTTCTTGGTGGAAGAGGTCTTCGAAGTCGTTGTCTACGAGGCGACCACCGTTGCTAGTGATTCTATGCGAGACGGTGCGTTTCTCAGACTCGTTCTCGCCGAAGCTTAGAGCGAAGAGCATGTTGAAGAATAGGCCGCCGGCCGGTTTGGCAGGGATTGTGGTGATAGGGGTTGTCCGGCGGTTCCGGGATGGGGTGTTTGGAGTGGTAGTCGTTTGGTTGGCCCCACCAGCGGTGAGATCGGCAGTAGATGGTGTCGCGACTCTTGGTGGGAGGATTTGGCTGCGGTGGGGTATATCTTTATATGGACGTCCGGAGAATTGCGCCCAGAGTGTTCGGTTTAGGTAGATTTTTGTCAAAGGGATTTCGATAGTTTCGTCCTCGGTCATATCAACTGAAGCTGGTGTGACCCTGGGCTTGACTGTGACTATTGCATGACCTCTTATGTCCGTGAGACTCCGGCCGCCAACGTGCTCCTGTAGATCGGGCTCTCCAGCAGGTTTTTTCAGGCCCACAATGATCCAGATGGCCTTCTTCATCGATGGTTGGTCCACTTTTACCATGTCCCCAATTCGAAGATCTAGGCTTCGAACTTCCTTATCAAGAACATCTTCAGTGCCATCATCAAATACTACTTTGATAGAACCTTTCGAATCAGTGCTTAACACTGTCGCGGGGTGATAACACATCTTGACATCTTTAAACAGGGCAAACACCCTTTCTGGCGAAATAACACACGGGTCTAGTATTGGTGCCACAAACCCGACAACCGAAAATGCAGGATTATTACTCTCAAGCTCGTCCTCTGATTCCGGTGCGGCCATCGGTGTCGGCGAGTCCATCGCTGCTCCCACCGCAGAGCCCCTTAGAGAGGTCGAAGACCTAGTGTTCCTCGCTGCTAGACGCGGCTTACTATTTGATCCCCTCCCGGCAGACTTCCGCTGTGCCTTGCCTCTCTTCGTCGTGGTTGTAGCAGTAGGCTTAGTAGACTTCGCAGATAGTGACTTTTCTTTAGCGCTGCTGGCAGCCTTCCGCTTAGACTCCGAGGCTTTAGGAGTGACCTCATCATCTCCACCTATGGAAGCCCGAACCCTCTTAGGCAGTGGGGGTTCCGCCACAGATTCCGCTCGTGCTGGTGCCGGGTTCGGAGCGGCATCACCGCCGACGCCTGCCACTAAACCAGCCATGTCGATATCGTCTGGTTCGGGCCGACTGCTAAGTAACGAGCTGCTATTCTCCAATGCTGCAAAGCTCTTCATAGCGGTACCACCAAGGCTTTTACTACCTTCCGGTAAAGAATTGGGTATAACGTCGTTCCCCCAATCCACGTTCTGTACCTGTCTCTCAGTCGAATTCCTCTTCCGCTTCCCTCGGACTGGAGATTCTTGCATAGACTTCCTCCCCTTCTCCCGGGAAGTATGAAAGCCGAAATTATTCGGTGGCGCGGACTGTGAGGTATTTAGCAGCATAGGAGATAGCATACCGTCTCGATCCCATGGACTAGTCTCCGGGATCGTCGTAGCACCTTGCTTCATTCTCCTCAACTCACCGGCTCGCGATGGAAATGGCGTTTCTAAGGCGGCAGGCGGCGAGCTTTGTTGAACGCCGACGGCTGGGCTCGAAAGCGTAGAAGGGAGAGGAGTTAAACTACTAGTAGGCAATGGCAACCCGCTATTAGGTTCTTCGAGGCTCGATGTTTCCGGCACAAATTCTGGTCCAGATTTTGTAGCAGCACCCCACTTTGCCGGTGTAGTGTCCGGCGACGGAATGTTAAAAGGTGGGAGATTTTTCAGTGAGGTTTTGACCATGCTGGTTCCGCTCGGGATAGGCGGTTGAGAATCTGCAATAGTCGAAGGGAGCATTCTTTGGCGGCGAAGGGGAGGCATATCTGCGGGGGGTTGCTGAGAAGCAACTAAAGCGGCAGACTTTGTTCGTCTGACCACTCGTAATGGCTCTACGTTATGGATGCTCTCCCAATCGGATATAGGATCCGGTTGGGTCTGTAGTACAGCTGACGTAGGAAGATCTAACGACTCTTTTGGTGAGGAAGTTGCCGCGATAAGAGTGTCAGGCGGTAACTTTGTAGATTTAGGTGGCACCGAGGATCCCCTAGATCCCATTGGCAAGCGTGGGCCCTGTTCAGGGCTCATGCTCTTCCTTCTACTATTCTGTGGTAATGGCGGCGCGATCCCCTCTTCTTCATCACCCGTTTCGTCATCATCAGGGTCTGTGGGGGAACCCTCCCGGAGCTCCTGCTCTTTGGCAAGTACCTCTGCCCGCCTCTTATCCGTCTTCCCTGATGGCTCCTCCCGGGACTTGGGCCGCCTCTCCAAAAAACTACTCTTCGAAATCTTAGCCCACGATGCTACCCTCTTAACTTCCTCAATCCCCTTCTTCCGTGCTACAGCAACCTTCCTCTTCCTCATATCCTCGGGAGAAACCATGCCATCATCAGACTCATCCACCTTCTCCTTCTCCGAATCGGGCCGCGTATGTTTCTGGGTCATTGGTAACGACGAATTGAGCACAACAGGAGAACTAGATCCCCCTCCCCCGTCCCGTTTTCTCCCAGTAGCCTGGCCCATTCTTGCATGTCTCTTCCTAGCATTCTCCTCCCTTGCCTCCTGGGATTCTTGCATAGACATATAGACCTCCGTGCTTGGTTGGCCTTTTGACGACCTTGATTCCCTGACTGTAGTCGTTGCTCGCTGCTGCGGATGGGAAGGCCGATCCCGAGGGCGTGCCGAGTGGGATGACAATCTGGACATGGAATCCGCCATGACCTTCTCCAATTGCGCTTTTGATGGTGTTGGTGGAAGTGACGCTCCACCAGTCGGCGGCCTCACAGGAGAAGAAGTACTTTCAAACATCTGCGATAAGCTCAATCCAGTATGCAACCTCCCTCTCCGCCCTCCACTCGCTCCAACCGCCCCACCACAAGCTCCAAACCCGACATGCGCAAGCGGATTATATCCAGGTCCCGGGGTGGGCGTGGTCTTCTTAACAGGTGATGACGAGGAGTTATTACTATTCGGATGCCGAGGAGTATCGAACCTGCTATTCTCTGGAAAATAAGTAGTTCTTAAATCCGGGTCATCATCCAATTGTGTTTCCCCTTCTTCTTCTTCCTCCCCATAATCCTCACGTCTCGCATTCGTCATCGGCTCAGGACTGTTTGCAACAAGAACTTGTGCCCTCTCTGCCCCCTCCCCCTCCCCGTCTCCCTCTCCCTCCTCCTCCTCATAGTCTCCAAATTCCTCCGGCCCATCAACCTGCGTCTCCCCGAGATCTATCTGAGAATACCCGAGATCCAATCGTAAATTTCCCGTACGATCATGACTAAACGTCGTATGTTCACTCGCTCGGAAAGGCGTATCAGCCAGCGAGAACTTCCCTTCGCCTCCTGCCTCCGGCGAACCTATTAACCCCCGTGGTAACGGGGCCGGTACTGGAGAAGAACTGAGCACCTGAGTAGTTGGAATCGAAGAGGAATCGTCGTGGTCTTTCTGTAGCATTGTTAGAGGCAAGCTCCTGGAAGGAATGCAAGCACCTTGCTCTGCTGGGCGAGGTGGTGAGTGGAAGGGTAAAGATAAACACGTACGCAAAGAAGGCCTTGCAACCGACCAATATCCAGCGTGTCAGAGTCACCTGATGTTGTCATTATTTAGAGAGTTACTCATTATAGGACAGAAGAAGGTCTGTGGTGTGCTTTTCTTTATCACTTTCTTTTTCGGCTGGCTGCTGGTGGGCTGCACTCGGGAGTTGGAAAAAATGGTAGTGTGGGTTCAAGGGCAACAACAATGCGGCGAAGATATTCAGAACACCTTTTGGAGCAGGGTAGCGACAAGGATATAAAGCCCCACAGAACCAGAATTGTCATGGCAACCATCCCGCCATTTTAAGCCATGCACTCGACAGATTCAGCTCTGGGTGACGAGCACTACTGCTAGCGAAATCCAATGCCTCTCTTAGACCTTGAAAATAAAAACCGACCATTCCCCGCTCTAGCAGAGGACGTTGTACCGTAAGTTAGTTGTGTAGGACATATTAGATCTTATTCCATCCGGAGGCACATTGGGAGTGCTGGAAGAGTGGATAATGCCCGTTTGCTTGTAACACCCGCCCGTACCGTTGAAGGGATCTCGCTTGGGTTTCTGCCTTAGGATTAATCGGGGGGTGTGTGCATGAGGCGTTGTATCAGTAGTAAACATCTGAACAGGCCAACCATGCTTAAGCAACCTGATTGTCCCAGTGACTCAATGCTCAAGTTTTTGGTGGCGAGAATGGGATGGATAACATGATTGAATGAATGTCACTTGTGGTGGCCGAGAGGCCAATCCCAGAATCCTTAGAGAAGGAAGTTTAAAGAATTTACTTGAGGAAGTTGGTGTCAAGTTCGAGCTCCACGAGTATCGGTACTGATAATACGTGCAGTACCGGTACTTGTAGACTAGGACAGGTACCGGTACTGCGGTAGTAAACCAGTTATTTGATATTATGCATTATGATGTTCACTTCAGTACGGTACCCAGCGTGGGCCGGGAGGGGCCTGACGCCTCCTTAAAAAGCAATCCAAGGGCTCAATTTCAGTCTAATAATAGCCTACGCAACCCAATTTCTTCCCTAAGGCTCCATTTAACCATCCTAGAGTGTGGAGTGGCTGGGAGCTCCGGGTTATTATCACGGGTGAAATGCAAGCAGGTATCATAGAAAAGAAACCCGACACCACAAGCACTGAGTTTGAAACCTGAGCACAGTGCCGTTAATCGACCGCAGGTCAACGGGGCCGTATGCCCAACTAGCGAGGGGAATGGCTCCTCCTCCTATTTTACCCCAAAAGTATACCACCCTGTGGACTCAATCAACAGGTTGCACAGAGCAAACAAGATTGGTAATTCTTCGATTACAACTACAGCTCTGGGAAGATATGGTTTCACAGAAGTACCCAGAAGGCACTCCACCCCAATTCTATGTTTTCCGATTTCCAATCAGAGCAATATCAGCAGAGGCAAGCAAAACTTCAAATCACCCGTGTATAGTCATTTCCGCCGTTACACCCACCAAGGCCCACTATTTATGTGTATTATGAGGGCAAAGTGAATTGCCCATGAAGGTTGAGTCCGAATGCCCACAACTTTCCATGAAATTCGATTGCAAGCCTTTTCGTGCTCCCAAGTCTCATTGGCCAAAATCTATTCCCGCTAATTATCCCACACCTAAGATTCTCCACAAACATATCTCCTGTATTGGGCTCTCGTACGAAATCACAAAAACTACTCACAACTGCTGCCAAACATCTCCTCACTATTCTCAACAAGATTTCTAACACGGGAATAACTTTCAGAGGGGTGTGTTAAGGGCGGTTGATAGCGCGGGCATATAAGAGAACCTCCCCCGTTGAAATGGGCTGGTCTGCCTGCCACAGTTTCTTAACGAGAGCGATCAGATGAGTTGGTGTGTCTCATGGGTAATCACTCGGCCACGTTTTCCGGCTTGTGGTTTGCGGCGGGGAGGTTGGAGAACTTACAAGATATTGGGTCGCATTATACTATATTATTGCATAGCGGCAATGGCTATTCTGTTTCCTAAAGGCGAGAAGAATAAAAAAGAGACGAAGCGCAATGTAGAATAAAAGCAGCTGATATTATCTTTAGAGCAAATGAAACAAAAATTTCCATCAAATATCCTAGTAAAGCTTTCCCCGCCAGGGTCCATATATCAACAAGCATCTTGAAAAACGAAAAATCTTAAAAACCCAGCAATGACCTCTGCGAGCTATGCAGTATGCATAATATAACATATCACCCAGTACACCTCTCACAAGGCTCCAGCCACCTCAACCCGACCCCCTCCACAACTCTTCTCTCCGCTTCAACCATTTTTTCGCCAACCCTCCACGTTCCATCAACCCCCGTGACCCTCCTTCCAGTAACCCTCTCGAACACACCTTCGCTAGTAAACTTCCAGCCGTGCTCTCTATCGCACCAGAGCCTCAAATCCCGTTCAAATGTTGTGCCGCCGGTCCAGCCCAGGAGCGCGGAGCCAACGCTTACTGGAGGGGCGAGAATTATGTCTACCCGGCGGTGCAGACCGGAGGTTGGCGCGAGGAATACCACGAGGGCTTTCTCCAGAGAATCGAAACCGTAGCGGTGAGCATTCACAGTTGTTGTGTTGTTGAGTTCCCGACCGAGGTGTAGAGTGTGCGTTATATGCCCGCTTGCTTCGAGTTCGGAAACGAGCTCTTTCACAACGCCGCCGGTGGTCATGCTGTGCGTTGTATGTGATAAAAGAATGTCCACGTCGTGGATTTCCATCTTGCCGCGGCGGTACCCGCCAACGATGGTGTAATCCATTCCCGCCCGGAGCTTGCCAGCAGCCTTCCCAACGACCGCGGCAATCTCCCTCGCCTCGTTCCTTGATATCGGACTCTGAAATTCGTCGAAATACTTGACCCCGATTTGCTGTGCGCGGGTAAGTTGGCCCCATCCATGGTCCACTATGTCCTCTAGTGTCTTCCATCCCTTATCGTAGAAGAACTCTCGGGCGCCGACCGGACCAACGCCCCAGATCGAGGAGAAGAGTTTAAGGATGTTGAAGGAGGGTGACTTTTCCAGCTCCCGGACGACCGCTAAGCTATGGTCCGGGGAGGCTATGTACTCCTGGAAAAGAGCAGAGGATTTCCCATCGCAGCCGGGGAGGAGAGAGACTTCTGAGGGGGAGATTAGCGGGTATGGGTAGGCTTGGAGAGTAGCGATTGTGGTGGAGTAGGCGCGGACGCCAACGCCGTCAGAGGTGAGGATTCGCGAGAGCTTTATAGTGTCCAAGAGGGAGATGAATTCGGCGTTGGGGGAGATGAGGGGGGTAGGGCGGCAGCAGGAGTATTTGTTCTGAGGCAGGTTAGTAGACGACGGTGGTGCGATGGGTAAGTACAGAATGGTGTACAAACGTGTTGTTGTGCCCAGTCGGGCATCTCTTTCAGCAACCTAGGCCTACCCCTCGAGGCAATCTTCTCCCGCATCTCTTCATACTCTGGTGTGCTCTGCCTTGTCGTACCCCCAGAGCCCGGTTTCGAGATCGTCATCAACTCATCAATCCCCTTCCTCTGTCTCCGTGTCGCATACAAGAGCTCCATATCCTGAAGCTTCCTAATGTCGTCACGCGCATCATGTTCCTTCTTCTCTCTATACCGAGCCTGATCACCCCTAGCCCTCTCCAATATCTCCTTCCTGAGCTGCCGGTCCGCCGCATCCTTCTCCGAAGCACTCTTCTGTTCCTCATTCTGTCCGGGAGAGGATACGAGCGATGGCCGCTTCGACGGTTGTACATAGCCAGTAAATACAATATACTCATCGATAGGAAGAAGTTTTGAATTCTCATACGATTCCGTGAACCACTTAAGTTTCACAACCCTAACCTTTTTAGTGTCGGGAGACATTTTGGAAGAAACACTTAGTCCCCGTCCACGGAGCTCGAATTCACAGCGCTTGGGCATGTTGATGTCCCCGACAAACAGGCTGGCCTCAGCGGGGTTGCTGGTCAATGGACATTTGCAGGATCGGAGCTGGCTCGAGATCTCATTGGCTTTCGGCTGGGTTAATCGGGTCGGGAGGAGAAATGTCGGCGGGAGGTGTGAGAGGTTAGGGGGAGTAGAAGACATGGTAACGGGAATGTTCAGACGAAAGCCAGGAGGAGTTCATCTGATGGGGAAGACGTTGGTAGCCGGCAGCATAGGAGGCGGAGAGAGGGGGGACGGTCTGGAGGAATAATAAGAGTAATAATATTGATGTCTATGGTTGTGTTTGTGATTGTGCTTCTTCTGGTGAGTGATCGTGCGGGATGTGATATGAGGCGCGCTGGGCTTGGGCAGGCCGGCCCCACACAACTTCACGATATCGCCAGTAGAAAATACTATCTCAGGCGGCGCACAGACCATTGTGAAGGAGAGCGCACGGCAGCTGGAGGAAGGGAGGGAAGACAAGGTTGGTAATGCCGGGGGAGGGGGCGGTCCAAGCTAGTAATCAAGGCAGGATCAGGGGATCAAGGGTTGCGGATTGGCCGGGTTGGTTGGTTTTCCATGGTTGGAGTGCATAGTATGGTATCATAACTTGGGATCGTGTCATGCCGGTACTCGAGTACAGTGGGGACAGAAAGGAAGGGAAGGAGAGAGATAGATATAGGTGAAATTGAAGTGAAAAATTTGACGCTCTAGAATTTATTATCAGACCTAGTGATGTCGTTCGCTGATGGTACCGTACCTATGATACCGATAACCGATAACGCAGGATACTCGAGTACCCTCTCCAGATCAAATTTGCCCTTGTGCGTATGATGTCTCGTTTACAGCCGAAGTCGCGTGTGCAAGCTTTTCTAGCCCTCCCCCCCAAGTGGCCCAGATCAAACCCTAAACCCTAAAACCACAGCAAGCAAGGGCTTCAGCTTGGCATTTCAACGTCATGGGTGACCGGGGCTGCTTGACTAAGCGTTGATTACTATGTATATCATACCGGTGCCAGTGCCGTAACCTATTGACTCGCGCAGTCCCATAACATTACCGTACTAGGGGCGCCTAAAAAGGTCGTGAATGGGTGAAAGAAATGCGCCGCATATGGCATAGATGTTTTAGCATCACATCAATATGGATGGAAAAAGGTTAGTATCAGAGTCAAATTGGTATTGAAGCTAGAATGGTTTAAAGAGAAATAATGAAGATCAAGTGCAACTATGTGATCCCCTCAGTCTTACTTCTTTGGCCAATTTCCCAACCATGTTCTTCCCATCATATCTTATTGATCATAGAATAAAACACTTCAAGGCCACCCGCATGAGCAAACTTAGTTACATCGGACGCACTTAGAACCAGCGTAGGAGCTATCCCATTGCCGGAGATTTAGACCACATCTGCAGTATCTGTAAAGCCGGTAGGAATCTGGATCAAAACTTTATCGTACCCGGGCAGAAACTGTCGACATCCAAACCCTAACTGCTAACCCCTCTCTCGCGGAAGGATACAAGCAGACGGAGACTCTACCAGTGGGAAGAACTGCGCATGTGGAAGAGCCTCCCGTTTGACCATAAGTTAACTCACGATATTTAGTGTCATTGGCGGCGGTGGTGGTTGCACCACACAACGAGAGCTTTGTTGCCCAGCTCCCGTCGCTTGATCTCGCAAAACCCTCACTTCCGTACCCCTAACCCTCGCTCATCCACACCCGGCCACGCCCACCCCCCCCCCCCTTCCTTTCTTTCCCGTGCTGAGAGCCCGAGACCCTCAAGTTAGAACACCATCCCATATCATCAATCGCTCTACCGTCGCGTCCCTCTTACACCATCGTCCCTATTGGAGCCCAAGAACTACTGTCCGCCTCTAGATTGCAAATGGCCCGCTCTTCCCGTCCTCTCGCCGGGGACGAGGACGAGCAACAAGCATCGTCGGAAAACGCCTTGCAATTTCACGAACCGCTCTCATGGAAAGCTGGCAAGCCTATTCCTACTGGTACCCTCATAACCCGTCTCAAGGCACTTTCTAAGGAACTTGTCGCGCTTGAGCAGGAGGCTGTGGATCGCGACAGTTTGGCGACTCCGGCCAAAGAGCTGGTATCAGTTGGCTTACTACAACACAAAGATAATGGCGTCAAGGCCTACACAGCTTGCTGTTTAGCAGATATGCTGAGACTTCATGCGCCAGATGCACCTTACACCGCCGTTCAGCTCAGGGTTGGTCTGCTTCTTCCCTGCACTATTGACTTGCATTTCCGCACACGCGACGATGTCGTCTTGATTGTCTGGGGATTTCGGCAAATTCGTGTTTTACTCATTTTTAACTGACATGTCCTCGTCGCGTGTAGGATATCTTTGAGCTTTTCGTACGGCAGTTGAAAGGACTCGCGGATGCCGAAAACCCATATTACCAACAATATCTCTACCTTCTTGAATCACTAGCGTCCGTAAAGTCCGTCGTTTTGATATCCGATATTCCCAATGGCGAGGCCATCACTCTAAAAATTTTCACCACATTTTTCGATCTAGCAAAGCCGGACGGGCCCAAGAATGTAGAGTACCAGATGACCGACATTCTCATCCAGCTCATAGAGGAGTGCAATTCTCTCCCAACGGAGGTGGTGGATATAATTGTCGCACAGTTCTTCCGGGTCAATCAAGCGGCTCTACAGAACTTGGCTGGCAAAAAAGCGAAGCCCGGTGTACCGGACGCGAAGGACAAAGGCGCGGGGGTGGCTTCAAAGGGAAAAGATGAGGACAAACAAATGAAACTTGTCAGCGCTTTACCGCCGCCCGCATACAATATGGCCAAGTCTATCTGTAATGCATCTGTTGATAAAATGGCACGCCACATATGCCAGTATTTCTCTGAAGTTATTCTCGATGCCTCGCCTTCTTCAAGAGCACGCAAGGCTGGTGGACGACATACATCAATGTCTCCGGAGTCCGATATGGACGATCTAGACGCTGAGACTGCTAATCACGAGCCTTCTGCGGAAGATCTACAAGAGCTACACAAAGCCCATCTTCTCGTTAAAGAACTCTGGAAAGCTTGTCCCTCGGTTTTGCAGAATGTGATACCACAACTGGAGCAAGAGCTTTTGGCGGAGAATGCGGAGCTACGAATACTGGCGACCGAGACAATTGGCGATATGGCACTGATAGGAAATTTCGGTAGCTCGGCCCCTGTCACATGGAAAGCATGGATTGGTCGTGCCAATGATAGATCAAACATTGTTAGGTCCAAATGGGCGGAAGCGGCAATCAAGATCATCAGGGAACGCTCTGATCTTATGGCCGTACAGCTTGTTGAACCTGTGGCGGGGAAGCTTAATGATCTGGATGATCGAGTGAGATTAACTGCATGCATTTCGTTGGGCGAACTCGATTACACAACCATAACAACCAAACTAGGCGCGGACCTTTCCCCATTCAATACGTACGATACGGCGGCAGCGACTGGGGCTTCTACTGGAAAAGCCAAGGGGAAATCCAAAGTTACTGAGGAGGAAACGTCGGGCTGGGGAAAGAAAATCCTGCATAATTTGGGCGAGAGGGTTAGGGATAAAAAGTTTTCAGTCAGATGGGAGGGAATGTTTTGTCTTGCCCGAATGTGGGGTATGGCATATCCCGATATCCTCTCGGGTAACGAGGTTGTTATGAATCAGCTCGGCTGGATTCCTAGTAAGATTCTGGACACATTCTACATTAATGACGCTGAGGTCAATGTCTTATTGGATCATGTTTTATTTGGTGTCCTGATTCCCGTCAACTATCCACCAATTGAAAAGATAGAGAGTAGGATTGCTGATAAGCAGACCAACGGAAAGAGCAATGGAAAGGGAAGAGAGAAAGATGCCGCCGAGGCGGAGAAGGCAAAGGAGAAGGAGATACAAGAAGGCGACAAAATCCGCGTCCAGAGGTTATTAGTCTTGGTGAGAGGCCTTGACCCAAAGGCAAAGAAGGCTTTATTTGCTGTCCCATTGAGGCAAATTTCGTATGCCAAAGTCATGGACGTGTTTTTGAAATCTTGTGAGGATTATAATGTGAGGTCGCTTCCCTTATTTCCCGTTAGGCTGCTAACGTGTCACAGGGCGGCATAATTGACGATGGCGCTGAAGAGGACCTCGTTAAGAAAGCGCTTCATAAGTTCATCGAATGGTTATCCCAGAAGCTCCCCGACACCCCCAAAGCTAAGGAGAATTTGATGAAGTTCGCAAAACTTCATGACCGCCGATGTTATCAACTAATCAGATTCTGTTTCAGCCCCGACAGCGACTACAGAACCGTGGTCAAAGCGCTCAAAGAGATCAAGAAGAGGATTACAGAAGCGCCTGGATCCGCAATGACAATTATGGAGACATTGACCCCCTTGCTATACAGAGTCAGTCAACTAATTTACAACAAGAGTCACGTGCCGCACATTGTGGAGTTCTCCAGGACGGATGAATATTCACTTGGAGCCGTAGCACATGAGGTTCTGAAGGTATTTATACTGATGGTGAAAAGGTTTAGATATTCGCTTATTTTTAAATAGGAAATGTCGTCTTCAAATCCTGCTGTATTCAAAGCAAATGTTAAAGCCCTCTCCGATCTCCTCCAAGAGCAATCCTTGTCCAAGAACTATGGTGCGGCTGATTCCGGTGCAGTGGATACGCTAAAGGCTTGTGCGGGCTTCGCCAAATTTTATCCCAAAGACATGCCCCAGGAGCGCAAGCTTTTGGATGCGCTAGTCAATTTCTCGTTGACCGGGAAGCCACCCGCGGCAGCCAAGCATGCGGTATCCATTTTGATGTATTCCGCGAATCGGAAGGTCATGTATGCTTCGGATTTACTGAGGGCGTGTGTTAAGAATTTCAAGTACGGAGAAGAGCACTTCTTAACAAAACTAGCCTGCCTTTCGCAGTTGGTGCTTTTAGCACCCGACCAATGTGAAGACGAATCTAAGGCGATCACTGCTATTGCCAAGGGTGTATTATTTAAAGTGAGAAACCCGGCAACAGAAGAGGATCAGGAGAGCTCAAAGGAGTGGATCGACGACGAACTTCTCGACGACGAGTGCAAAGCAAAATTACTTGCCCTCAGGATTTTAGTCAACAGACTTAGAGCTAACGCTGGGACTGGGACTGGGACTGGGACTGGTACTACATTTGAGAGTGTTATGACATTGCTTATCAAATTGGTGAATAATGAGGGAGAGTTATTTCCGGAGAAGAATACACCGTTTGTCACCAGAGCATTCTCTCGCCCAGTGGGAATTTCCGCTAACCATGAGCTACAGACGATCTCATCAATCCCGCCTCCGATTACTTGCAGCTCAGTTATTACTGAAGCTATCTTACAACAAACCCTATGAGGAGCTCATCACCCCACTCGACTTTAACAGACTAGCGTGTGTCGCTCAAGACAATTGCTTCGAAGTTCGTAATGGTTTTGTTAGCAAAGTTAAGAAATATCTCGGCACAAATAGACTCGCACCTAGGTACTATACAATCTTATTTCTCATGGCATATGAACCTGTTACGGAGGCCAAAAACGAAACAATCACCTGGATAAAGGCTCGCACAGCGCGCATGAAGTCAACAGACGGCACGATGGAAATCGTGTTCGCCAGGCTTCTAAGCTTACTCGCCCATCACCCGGACTTTGGCACAATGGTAGACGACCTCGCAGATTTTGCCAAGTAGGTTTTCTCTCCCTTTTTTTCATCTCGCTTTTCTTTTCTTTTCACCTTTCGTTCGGTATTCCTTGATTTTCCAAGTCATGTATGCAGGGTGGAAATAAACCTCCACACCCCTTTTCCAATTACGACGAAGTTTAGGGGGGAATGAAAATGCCGGGATAGAAATTTCCGAAACCGAGCAACAGAGATATACGGGGCTAATGAAAGTGTGCGCGCGTGGTTCTGCAGATTCATCCTCTTCTATCTAAAAGCCGTAGCGACTGAAGAAAACCTCAGCCTGATATATCACGTCGCCCAACGTGTCAAGCAATTCCGCGATGGGCTAAACAAAGACGACAGTGAGAACCTCTACTACGTCTCCGAGCTGGCTCAGGCAGTCGTACGCCGATACGCCGACTTCCACCACTGGAGCATTCAGATATGGCCGGGGAAGATGCCCCTCCCAGTAAAACTCTTCGCGCCCATGACCAGCGAGGAAATGAGCCGCAAGATCGCTATGAAAACGTTTCTCCCGGAGGGGATAGATATCAAGTTGGACAGTCTGATTAAACCTAGATCTGCCGGTCGACAGGGGAAGAAACGCAAGCCCGATCTTGCAGCCCCCTCGAGCCGCACCCCCTCCGCCACACCCGCGAGGAAGCGCTACAAAACCTCCCCATCGGCGGTAACCACCCAACCAACTGCTCCTAGAGAAGGGGCGGTAACCAAGGAGGCGGCCGGAGGGGCGGCAGAGAAACGCAAGCCCGGCCGCCCACCAAAAACCCCAAAGCAGAAGAAGCGCCCTTCGACGGAGGTGTCCGCCTCAGAGCGCAGACGCAGCGGAAGAGCCACTAAGAATGTCAAGTATGCAGAGGACGACGGGACCAGCGACAGCGAAGAGGAAGTCTCTCTCAACGACGACTCTGAAAGCGACGTTGAGATGGAGGACGGCGATGAGGTTTTTGATAAGGAAGCCTCACCTGAAGCCTCAGATGCCGAAGCCTCAGATGAGGCGGCGCCCGAGGAAGGGGCAGAAGAACAGGTGGGGGCAGAAAAGCCAAAGAGAGCAGCACGTGGCATCGGGCGGCCGAGGAAGGATGCTGTTGTGGCCGTTTCCTCCGGAAGACCGAAGCGGAAGGGTGTAACCACTGCCGCCAGCGCGAATGGCGGGAAGAAGGCCACGTTACCAGCCAAGAATAAAAGGCTGGAGGCGAAGAAGCGTGTGGAAGAGGAGGATGACGATAGTTCAGAGCTGTCGGATCCACCGTCGGAGTTGAATTAGCTTGTTTTGTTTTTGTCTTCTTTCCCCCCCCCCTGAATCCTTTGTCTGGGATATCTCCGTGGCAGTGAGTGGATAGAGCAGAGCAGAAGGAAGGCGAACTATAGTAATGAAAAGAAATAACGACGATCTTTGGCTGTGAACGGATGATTGGTTTTGTTGGGGGTGGCCCGCTTTGATTTTTTCTCTCCTCTAGGTTGGTTTCTTTGTCTCTTAATTGACTCATCTTTGTCAGTTAGTTTTACGTCGCGCGGTTTTGATGAATGGGTTGGGCCGGGGGTAATGTACGGTATATGTTCCAAACTGTGATTGTGCCGGATTCGGGATCGGCGAATTGGCCATGATTACTCTTTACTTCAAGATATCATACTTTATGACAAGATAGTCTAGATGTGGGCTCAACGGGAGGTTAAATTTAGCTCGTTTTTGTTTTGATTTACTCAACACCCATGTGGCCGATCGATTGGATGAATCACGGTTTGTCACTCGGTGCACGCGAAATTTTCGTAAGCGATGTTTTAAAATCGATCAGCTGCTAGTTTGGCGCTAGTAGCTAGTGTTCTCGAGATACGTACTACCTGGGGGATAGTAGCCCTGGTGAGAGGTGGTCATGCCTTTATCCACTCCGCCCGTCTCGGAACCCTTGCTAGAATGTGCCGGCCATGTACCCCGTCCTCAGCATGTTCAGGAAAAATTACTTGTCGCCCGGAGATACTAAAGATAGCTTGAGCTCTCCACTCACATACTCTATGGATATATACTCCCCCACTCACCATCTGGTAGCCAGCTCCTAGAAAATAAGTCCATAAGCAAGGCTTCAATCTAGCTAGGTAAGTCAATGTGCTAAAAAATGCTTAGGGATTCGGGTGGGAGGACTGGCGTCATGCTGTTATCGACACTGCGTAACTTGTCAAGGATGTCCGGTTAGTGTTGTAGTTTAGGTATTATATAACCTGAATATCAAACCTACAATACCCTGTCAGAACTAGCTTCCGGTCCGCTTTGCCTGCTCCATAGGCAAGGAAAATGGAAAATTAATATACCGGGCGTTTTACAATGAAGGTTTTTTTTTCTTTTTTTCTCCCTGCAGGACGGGAGGAGAACTAAAGTGTGAGTATTCCATTTTTGAGTTGCTGCGCAGACAGCGGATGGCAGTAGGGAAGGTCTGTGCTAATGGGTGGGTTTAAAAGAGATGTCGAAGACACCTGGCACTGCGGCGGGGGAGGGGGGGTGGTGGCGGACTTGTACTCGCAGATATGAATGAATATATACGTATCAAAAGTATCGCCCGGGCTGTGTGGTTTTATATCCTGCTATATGGTAGTGATGAGTACAGTACAAAAAGCGCCCGCCACTGTTGTTTAAAATTACAGAGAATCACCCATACTAAGGACATCCAGGGAGCAAAAAAAAAAAAAAGCCTCCATCGGAACCTTCTAACTGAGGAAGAAAAACACCACCCTTCCATTAAGATCCTAAATCTAGCTTTCAGTGGGATAAATATTAGTTCCCAAGTTGATATTCTATTAAATACCTAGCTGGTGCGGTGGTTAACATGTCAAGAACAAATTAACCCCTGTCGCAATTAGCAAGAGCTCAGAGGTTCATTCACGCTGACTATCAGTTATTATTATTGAACGATTCGTTATGTGGGGCAGGAGGATTCTGCGGCTATGGGGAACTATCATAATATTCTGCATGCTGAAATACCTATCCAAAGTAGCCTTCGCGAGTGAAAAAAAAACCTCTCGGCCCTAGGAGCGCTGGAAAGTAGCCTCTAGAGGTAGATGATTTAATATGCTGTGAGTCCTCTTGCTCTCTACGCACTAAAAGGGAGGTTGGGAGTGATGGAGAGAAATGCCCTAGGCGGTTTTCCTATCTGCGACGGAGGGAGGATGAGAGGAAAAGGTGAAAGGAGGAAAGGAGAACAGCGGAGAGGGTCGAGGACATTCAGTTCCCGCTACTGGGGAAATCGTACAAGGATGTAGCATGCTCAAGTGTATTGCACGATGATAGAGGGTGGCCGAGCGCAGTGGGAATCTACTTGCTCTCAGGATGTTCGACGCAAAGAGAGGCGGAAGGGGGGGGAGGGGAGGGGAGGGGAGAGAGCAAAAGGTCAGAAGGGATAACAACGCGAATTTGACGGAAGATTAGGAATGGGAATGATCGAATGGTGTCTCTCTGCAGGCGAAGGTTATAAGTGGAGTCTAGTAAAGTGGGTAATGGAATTTTTACCACCAGGACTACCGCACGCTATTTTTGCCATTCCTTCATGGCAGCGCAAGGAATAGCATCGAGAGTGGTACTTGTCCCTAGGCAAGCAGTATCCGAAAATATGGGTCTTGGGTTTGTGATATAATAATACCCAAGGATTTTTTGCCATATATTTTGCGACCCGTTGTCTCGGATACACTTCTTGCCTGGGACATGTATTACTTCTAGAAGTTGAGATCGACACCGCCTCGGCCCAGCGGCGTTATTACTACTTCTTTCCCCTTCTCAGGAACCAAAAGATGTGCGGCCACAATAACCTGCCCGGCTCGAACTCCCCTGTTCCATGCTTAGTTGTGCCTCTGAAAGTTCGTCGATTCCAAAACATGCAGAATAGTGCAATCGACGAAGCCCCGCAGAGCTCATCGATGGGCAAGGGTTGTTTTGCCAAATAAATCTACATGGCGGCAATATCTAACCTTTCAAGAGCACCGCTCTCCTTTTGTTATCCCTAGAATAGCTGTGTAGGCGCCGCTCAATCCTCTTTTCCTCTCACGGAGCTTCTTTCCTCTTCCTGTGGTGATCTCTCCTAATACCCAATCAGTCTGCCATGTGACTAGAATCCTCGGCCTATCTTTAGTTATAACGGCCTCAAGGACACTATCTGCACTATCCTTGTATTTCAGAAGAGTCTCTGGGGTTTTTCCCCATAATTTCCGATCTAGGGCTATCATCCGTTATCCCAGGATACGAAGCCTTATTACTCAAGTGCCTGGTACCTTTCGATATCACTAACACGAGGTTGACTAGAGATGGCGATCATATCCAACGGGATTTGGACCTTGCATCTCAGACTTAAAATGGGTCTCCCAGTAAGAAACAGTCTCGTATTCAGCGATTCCCCCAGGATCTGGTGCGGAAAGCGCAGAAACCCGACTCCCTGATTTGCTACAAACCCGTGTAGTGCATCAACACAGATGATTGCTTGCTGGAAGCACCCCAAAGCTGCAGGAAATAACCCCAGAAAAGCTGGCACTCAGAAGGCCTCGGTGGCCGCCCCCGGAATTCCCGGCTGCCCCGTCAGAAACTACCTCAGCAGGCTCCCGATCCCGACAGTTGGCATTTACTCCTTTTGTCTACTGCGGCTGTAGCATAAGCAATTAATTACAATATTCGGATCAAGTGTCTCATCACATAGAACATCGGTAATTGAGGAACTAGCATGTGTAAACAGTTGCTCGAGGATTACGAGCCCAATGCAAGCTTTTCCTATTCCTAGCGCCGCACCGTAAAACAGGATGGCGCCATTTGATAGGTCGTTCCTATCCTATCGCCAAACTTAGAACTCGCGAGCCTCCAGAACCACTCTCGGCACGAACACTAGTTACACCACTGTATCTTCCATGACCTCAAAGGTGAGACCAGAAATAGGATCCGTGATCCATCATCACTGAAAGTTGTGTAGTTGCGGGTGGTGGTGGTGGTGGTGGTGGTGGTGGTGTTACCCGCAACAAAAGAATTGTCGTTATGGTTGAGTAGGTGTTGACAAAGCTACGGTCCATATTCCCTCAATAGGATATGGCGATACCTGATAATACCCCTCCGGTTTAAAGAAAACAAACACCGAACTAAACCAGTGAGGTTTTTGCGGAGATGGTCAGCTTCTACCAAAGACGGGATGGCACTTTACTCGTACACTGGATGCGAAAAAGCAACATGCTTTACGAGTACTTTCTAGGCACAGTGCAGAGTAAATCTCTTAGCATAGACCCTCGACCCCAAGCGATTGGGCACAGAACCTGGAATCAGAATTAGAGTCATGAGGTCCCGAGCGGAGCACCGTTTCTTGAAAAGTCGCCTTATCTACCGACGGGTTCTTTAACCACATGATAGGGACCTACCGGTAGTGTTGTCAAAAAATGTGCCCGGGTGGGAAGGGAGCAAAGATGGAATCTGACTTGTTACACGAGTTTCATTACCGTTACCTAGTGGGAGGGTCGATCAGTGTTTTTAGTAAATTACTTCATGCTTTGGGTTGCAGATCGTTCCTGTAATAACTAACGACTAAGGTTACCTTCAACCCGCCGCCTTACCAGCAAGTCCATGCTCTTGAATGTCAGAATTTGTCCAAGGAGTTAACCTTTCCACCCTCTCCAAAACAGCATGGGCATGCAACAGGATCAAGTGCGTACCCTTACTCTGCCCGAAACTACTACGATCAGTAACCATCCATGAACCTTGCAAAGCACCACTTCAAGTATGACAATATCACAGACTCTCACTCGCGAATCCCCTTCAATATCACCCCTGCGGAAGAAATACGAGAGGAAGTGAAAAGTAAGATCGCTAATGTGTTCAGTGAGGGGCATTCCAGAACAGATGTCGGAGAGCCCGAGATGAAAACAAACAGGGGATTGAAGGAAGCCCTTCTCCTGACAAACTCTCCAGACACGACGAGAAAAAAACCGATAAAGAGCATGACAGGACAATGTCGCGCACAGGATAATATCGCATCTCTAAGGGTATTAGTAAGTAAACAGGATTTACTCTTCGTTGTTGCAACCAGATTTGCCATATGCGACATTATCCTGTCGACGACATTGTCCTATCATGCTCTTTTAGAAAGAACTTACGAGAATCTAAAGGCAAAAACCTAAAAAGCCAATGCTATACATAACTATCGGGAATCCCGAGAGCCTAGTGAAATCGCTAAAGCGCCTAGCATATAGCGGAGGCTTTCCTGACCTCTAACGCCCCTGCACCCATCCCGTACAAGGCAAACCACGATAACCACGAAACCAAATCCCCTCCAATTACCTTCTAGAAAGCCCATGCGTGGAAATTTCAATTCTCAGCCTTACTCAACCCCGAAGGCGATCCCGTATTCTACACGTACCCCCTTCCCGGATTTAATTGTACTCGAGAATAGGCATACCCCCGCCGTAGATCAAACACGCGCGCAAACCCGATCCTCGGAATACGAGATTTACAACATGCTTATCCTTTCTATCGCTCGCATCGTGCGGTGCGGATTTTGTCTTTGTGCGTCACAGGCCATGCCCCCCTCGAGGTGGCGCAGCGCTTTCGGCGGGCGCGCTCATTGGCATACCGGGATTGCAACCTAACGTGCGTGCTTACCGTCTATACGAGCAAGGAAAGGCGAATAGAATTGTGCGAAGGGATCAAAGGCTATTTCCTGGTTCCCGAATTTGTGATGGAGGGAAGTACGGGCAAGGGAATTGGGAATATAAAGAGCTAGTTACCGGCCAGCTGGATTTTGACACCATCCGGTAATTGGATAATTCGGCCCTTTAGTCTCTCTTTCCCTCACCTGCTCATTCGTTCATTTTCGACTCTTTCACCCAAAAACACGAGCGCAAAGAGCAAAGCGAGCGAGTAGCACTCAGAGCAAGCAAATTAAACACCATGAAGTCCTTCACAGCAATTAGTTTTATCCTTTCCATGGCAGCCGCTGCTGGAGCCTCGCCTCTGGAGCAGATTTTCGGAAGGGCTGTGGGAGATAAATGCTCTGCCCCCGAAGGCAGTGGGACTTGTAAGAGTACTTCGGCATGTGAGTGCGATAGTTGAAATTTTGTGTGCATATACCAACACTGACGCAACTCCCCAGGCAATGGGATATCTTACCCACAGGCATTATGCCCTAATGATCCTGACGACATACAAGTACCTAACCCCCCCACGATCTTGAAGCCGAGGTAGAATAGCTGCTGATATACACAAAGTGCTGCGTCGAAATTTCTTGCTCAGTTCCTGCTGGCAAGGGCTTCTGCCGTAGTCGCTCCCACGATGGCTGTTCCGGCGGTAGTTTCCACCCTGGCACTGGAGCTGTACCTCCCCCTCCCCTCAACATTCCTTTCCAAGCTAACTCCGCCCACTAGCCCTGGCCCTGTCCAGGCGGCGACGACATACAATGCTGCGTCAAATCTGGCACAACCCCCACCGACCCCCCCCCCGGTGACGTTGGAGCCAAAATCCTCGCCAAAGCCCTCACCGCGGCGGGCACACCCTATGCATGGGGTGGCGGGTCGTGCAACGGCCCATCAGAAGACAAACCACCTTACAAGCACGGCGAAATCGGCTACGACTGCTCTGGACTCCTCTGCTGGGCCGTATGTCAAGTCACTCACCACGACCTCTTCAAAGCCGAGCTCCGAGTCACTCATAGTATGTACTGTGCCCCCGATGCGACGCTTTCCAAATACAATATGCAGAAGGTGGATTATGCACAAAGGAAGGCAGGTGATGCGGTCTTCTTCGGCAATGCGTGCGATTGCACAGCTGGAAAGAGGGAGTCTATCCATCATGTCGGGATTATGATGTGAGTTTACTTCTGGGGGGGGGGGGGTTGATGGGGTTGATGCTAATCTTAGGGGGGATCAGGGACTCGGGAACGAGGATGTGGAACGCACCCAATGATCAGATCAATAAGGTTCTCGAGTCGGATATCTCGAAGTTTGGAGAGAAGCCGTGTCCGAAAGTTATTAGGTTTTCGTAAAGGTTGGACAGGTTCACGGAATCTCACTCGGCAGGCAGTCCGAATTTTGGCTAAATTGAAGGATAGTGGCAATTGGATAGCTGCTGGCTTGGTTGGGTGTCTTGTACTTCTTTTCTCTCTCTTTTGTTCCAATCTCCTTTTTATTTCCGACTTTATGGACAATATTGAACCTGGTTACTATAAACCTTCCCAAAGCTGGGCAAACATTGAGACGAGTCCTTACCGCCAGCAAAACCATTTCATTGCTCGTGCGCATCCATGACTTCCCAGACTGTCAGATACCCCCCACCGCACGGTTTGTGCAACTGTGCTTGTTGAATATTTCGTGGCTGCTCGTCTCCGCCACCATATACAAAACCACCATATTGCATCCCAATCAGGACCTATAGAAGGTTGATGAAACACATCCCAATCCCATCCAGCGAGGGACTCCAATGGGAAATAATAAATTCAAGTGAAACATCACTTACGAGCATTATTACCGGAATTTCTCACATGTGCTTAAGTTACCTTCCCATTCTCCCCACCTATCGATAGGAGGCGCACCCGCGAGGTAAGATGCGCAGGAAATTGGGAAATTCCTCTTCTCGGCGAGAGATTCTTGTGCAACTACCGTACTGGCCCAAAGCCGTATGCAAGTAGATTGTTGTGCTTCTGGTTTGTGAAGCTGAAGATGAATGATGAAGGTAACTGTAGGTCCAATGATATCCGCCCGAGCGACATCGGTGCTATATCCCAAAGTAGTGAGCCCCCTCCCCCTCGCAGTGAACCATACTCAAAAATACCAGCCACTATTACGATTTTGATTACAGGGCTAGCGAAAGATGGAGGATTTCGATTTTTCTTACCGCATCTATATGTCCCCGTACAGCACTGTATCTCACGATGTCCATTCAATAGATTCAGGAGGACTAAAAATTGTCAAAAAAAAAACTAATCCCACGGTATCTACCGTAACATATTTGTGGGACAGAAGCTCGAAATATTCTCAAGCCAGGTATTTTCTATGAGGATCAAAGTGAAATGCAGACCGACCGTTGGTACCTCGATTAGAATGCTTACTTGCGGGAACGGGGTTGCATTACCCCGTATCGCAGTTGAACGCAAAACCCAGGGAATTAACCTGCAGCAAGCTGAAGCTCGAATGCTTACTCTGCAGGGACGGTGCGAAGAGTGGGAAGGTATCATACGCAATATGGCTACTTGGTGAGGCTAAACCGCAGCAACCCTCGTTACACTGCCCTTATGCTCGGCTCTTTTGACGCCAGCCTCGTACAGTACAGCACAGCACAAGTATCCCCGCCTTTCTCCAGCTCTTGAGAACATTGTCAACCGCGTGCCCCCAATTCCTCGCTTATCGTTAACACCCCAGAAACAATGGGCGAAACATTCATCCACAACAGTAGTTTCAACAGCAATAATACATACAACAGCTACAATAGGTTCGACGATGAGAAAGCTCAGATTCTCGCTTGGTTGTCTCCCTTGGAATCCAGGAGCAGGCATCAGGATGTTCGCAATCGCCGGGTCGAGGGCGTGGGGAATTGGCTCTTGCAAACCGAAGAATTTCTGCACTGGCAGAAGGACACTTCGGCAAACAGCGCCTTGATCTGCTATGGGGATCCGGGGGTTGGGAAGACGTACATCAGGTGAGAAATGTCATCCTCGAGATGGAGTAGCACTCTAGTTGCTAACTAGCACTTTAGTTCTCTGGTGATCGACACATTATGTGATAAGAACACTGAGGGAAATGTTGCCGTCGTCTGTCTATACTGCGATTTCCTCTCCCAGAACGAACAGTCCATAACCAACATGATCGGGGCCATACTCAAGCAACTGGTGAATGGGCTCGATGGAGTTCCGGAAGAGCTAAAAGGGGCTTTCCGTAAGGGAAAAGGGAACATCGGCGGCCGGAGTCTTGGCCTTCCTGATCTTCTCAGAATTTTAAAGCCGGTCCTTGGATTATTTGAGCGCGTGTTTATCTGTATTGATGCACTGGACGAGCTTCTAGCTGAGAACCGGCTTGGGCTCATTGAGGAGCTGCATTGGATTTTACAAGAGTCACCAGACGTCCGGCTGTTCCTCACAGGGAGGCCACATGTTCGAGCAGAGGTTGAGAAACATCTCGCAGAATTCTCTCGGAGCGTGATAATACGGCCAACAAGGGAGGATATCATTATTTACCTAAAGGCGATGCTCGAGAAGGATGCGGAGCCGGATGCAATGGACAAGAGCCTGAAGGAGGATATTATGAGGGGCCTGTCGGGCGCGGTTGCAGAGATGTACGTAGGGTTAGCAACATACATTTTTAGGTTAATTACTTGCTGACTCTGGGATCAAGATTTCTGTTAGTCTCATTAAATATCGAGGCAATTTTGGGGGAGACAACTATCTCTCGGCGGAGGGAAAAGCTCCAGAAGATGACAAATGGTCAGGATCTTGGGGATGCGTACGATGCAACGCTAGAGCGCATAAAGGCCCAGAGGGGAAACAAATCGAGACTTGGAATGGCAATCCTCATGTGGATCTCGCATGCGGAGCGGCCTTTGCGGGTAGACGAGCTCCGCCACGCCCTGGCTGTAGAGATAGGATCTAAAGATCTTGATCCTCACAATATCCCATCGGCACGGACGCTGTTAAGTTGTTGCCTCGGACTTGTTACCATCGATAAGGCAGCGACAAGAGTCCGGTTAATACATTTCACACTTCAGGAATATCTCTTTGCCCATTCTGGTGTTTTCCAGAGCACTCACTCATTAATCGCTGAGGCTTCCTTAACGTACCTGAACTTTCAGTGCGTCAGGCAGCTTCCACCGACTCTCTTTAACGCACCACCAGAAGTCCCGTTTCTCGATTATGCTGCCTGCTATTGGGGAAGCCATGCGAGAAGGGGAACCACGGAATGCGTCAAAACACAGGCGCTCAAACTCTTTGAGGAATACGATAAGCATGTTTCGGCTACGCTTCTGTTAACAAAGACATGGCGGTTGGCCAAAGGCTTGCCTGAAGGATTTACTGCACTGCACTGCGTGGCACTCTTCGGCATTAATGAAATAGCAAGTGATTTAAGAAAGATAGGGGGGTGGAATATCAATGGGACGGATATCTTGGGAAACACACCACTTATATGGGCCGCGAGAGGTGGCCATTTAGAAATGACGAGACATTTGCTGGAATGGGCCGATATCAATCCAGACATGCCTGGCGAGAGCGATGGCCGAACTGCCCTATCTCAGGCCGCCTATAATGGACACGAGCGGATAGTAAAATTGTTAATGGAGCGAGAAGATGTGGACCCGAATTCGAGAGACGACGATGGCCAAACACCACTCTTGCTGGCTGCCGAGAATGGGCATGAAGGAGTTGTGACGCTGCTGCTGGAGAGAGGAGAGATTATCCCTGACATGCCAGACAATGGCGGACAAACCCCGCTCTCACGGGCCTCTAGAGGCGGGCAAGAAGAAGTCGTCAAGTTGTTACTAGAGCGCAGAGATGTTCAACCCGACGCGGCGGATAGCGATGGTCAGACGCCACTCTCATCGGCTGCTAGGCACGGACATGAGGGGGTGGTGAGGCTACTTCTTGATCGAAGAGATATCAGCCCAAACCAGACTGATAAGATATATGGCCAAACACCACTCTTGTGGGCCTCGATAAATGGGTATGAGGGGGTAGTAAGGGTACTCCTAGAACGAGAGGATATACGCCCTGAAATTGCAGACTTAGACGGTCAAACACCACTCCTGTGCGCAGCTAAGAATGGCCATGAGGAAGTCGTAAGGCTACTACTACAGCGCGAAGATGTTGACCCCAACAAGGCAGACCACGATGGCCGGACACCACTCTGGTGGGCTTCTCTACGCGGACGCGAGGCAGTAGTAGAGTTATTCTTAGAGCGAGAGGACGTAAACCCTAACATAGTATCCAATGATGGTCGAACACCGCTTTCATGGGCCATTAGACGTCCACACAAAAGCGTAGTTAAGCTATTACTCCAGCGGAAGGACGTGAATCCCAACTCGCTAGATGATCACGGCCAAACGCCGCTCACGCGAGCTTCTTGGAGGGGAAACGAGGGATTAGTCGAGCTGCTACTCGAACGAGAAGATCTAGACCCCAACAAGCCCGACACGGTATGCGGCCAAACACCCATTTCCTGGGCAGCTGAGAATGGTAACGAGGAAATCGTGAGACTGCTATTAGAGCGCGACGATCTCAACCCCAATCACCCGGACACCGAGTACGGCCAAACACCCCTCCTGTGGGCCGCGGAGAACGGACACGAGGGAATAGTGAATCTGCTGTTGCAACGAAGAGATCTCGACCTGAACCAGCCCGATACGGTATGTAACCGAACACCGCTCTCCCGGGCTGCCGAAAACGGACATGCAGAGATAGTGAAGCTTTTGTTGATGCGGGACGGCATCGACCCGAATAAGTCGGACAGTGACGACCGAACACCACTCTGGTGGGCTTCTCTACGCGGGCGTGAGGAGGTGGCGGAATTACTCCTGAAGACGGGAGACGTCCACCCCGACACTCAAGATAACGATGGTCGAACACCACTATCTTCAGCTGCTGCGAGTGGAAACGAAGGCGTCGTCAAGTTGCTCCTTCAGCAGAAGGACCTCAATCCCAACCAGCCCGACTCAGTCTGTCACAGAACACCACTCTTACGTGCCGCCAAGCGCGGACATGAAGGCGTGGTCAAGGCGCTTTTATCCCACACAGACGTAAACCCAAACTGCACAGACATCAACGGCCTAACTCCTCTCATATGGGCAGTCCGCAGATGCTACCCCCCGGTTGTCGAGCAACTACTATCATTAAATGCCCTAAACCCCAACCACCCGGATCCAGAGTACCTCCAGACACCACTACTCTGGGCGGTCAAGCAAGGCCACGAGGGGATCGTGAAACTGCTCCTAGAGAGGGAGGACCTCACACCCAATGTCCCGAACGCTCGCGGTAGGACCCCGCTCTGGTGGGCGGCAGTGAACGGGCTTCACGGGATCGTGGAGATGCTGCTGCGGAGGAGGGACATCAGATACGACGCTGGAGATAACACGGGGTGTGCACTACTGTGGTGGGCGATTTTGTCGGGGAGGGAGGGGGTAGTCAGGGCTTTGATTGGGCGGGGGATGCGGGAGGCGCCGAATAGCTTAATGCAGTTTATGGACAGGCGGCGGTCACTAGGGGTGAGGGGGGTGGGTTTGAGAGAGCCGTGAAAGGGTTCTTTTTTCGGTATGAAATCGAGATGTCCGGAACAAAATGCCGGCCGGGGGTCAGGCAGCCCTACTCAAGCAGGCTGGTTTCAGTCTACTCTTTCTAGAATAGGAATTGCCCACCTACCAATGCTAGAAAGCCTGTTAGTTGCGAGTGCCGCCGCTCTCACGTCCCGTCACTCGCCAATATCTCGTGATGACCAGTCTTCAAAGTTACGAGGGGCCCCCTCCGTAATGCGTTGGGCACTTTGGCGACCCCACTAAACTCCACGAAGAACCCACTAGTCAGGCTCACAGGTAGTCTTTTGCTTCCATGTTTCCCCCACCTCCTCTACCAGTAGCCTTGTTGTCATCTCTAGACCCTCCATTCCCTAATGATCACTTCTCCCTCTGTTTTTCACTCTAGGCCCTCCCAATCGATACCTGTACCGTAAAAACAGGAATGCCAGTAATTAAGAATCGTGCGAAGGCGTTGAAGCTGCCCCTCTTGGTACTGTCTGCTGCATCCCCCCCCCTCTCATCTGCCTACCAAATCCTTCCGCCATAATACGGTACCGGTGCTTCTATGCCCTAGTGCTTGCTTTATTAGTGTTGAGATACCCGGTGAGATTTGCGCATTTTCCGTTGTGTGCCGAGTAGCTTGGGCGCAAACCAGAAATTGGGACGGGATGACACTGATATCAATGTTGCAACCACGGCTTTTGGTTGCCATACAGTATACCGTTCCAACCATCAATCCGTGTCCAAGTATATACGGTATCGAAACACTATCTCTCCGCTCCTTGCGCGTTCCAGTATGAACCGTATCAAAAGCGCAATCCGCAAGCTCGCCACCACTCACCGTCAAAAGTGATGCGGGTGAATTTAATCCGAACATTTGCCCTCCATTAAGTCAACTTGTTACTCGTGTACTAGAAAATTTCAAAAGTATTCGGACACCTTGGGGCCAAGGCCACAGGGGGAGCCAAAATCCGGTATATTCAACACAATAACTAGCTAAGGAATTTGGTTCCGCCCGGCTTTTCAATCTATTTAACCATGAAATTTGTTTCCACCTTGCTGTTCAATACATTTAGCCTTCACTCTCGGAAGCTTAGATATCTCCTTGTTAACCTCTTGAACTGTAATCCGCTCCCATTCACGCTGTAATGTTTCCTTCATTTCAGTTATACTTGTAACTCGCTCATACCCCTGGTGTGTTTGTATTCGTGACTTCATTAACTGCCAGATATGTTCAATAGGATTAAAGTCAGGTGAATTGGGAGGCCAATCCACCTTGGGTATACCTGCTTTAACTCTTTCTAAGGTGGTAAAGTCTGAGTAATGGGCGGGGGCGTTATCTTCCATTAAAAGAAAATCCGGATTTTGCTGTAAACACTCCTTGCAGGTAGGCCAAAGCAGGGGTCGGGCAAGAGCAGTTACATATCTCCATGAATCCACTCCACGAGGATCACCTCTCTTGAGTGACTTTACCTTATACTTTTTCCCCCTCCATGACTGCGTAGTCTTGATCTTAACTCCAGTCTTTTGGGCTTCTGCCCTTGCCTCCCGTAGTGTCTTTAACTCCTGCTCTTTCAATTCCCTACACTGGACACTTAACTTCCACGAATCATTCAAATGCTTCTCCTCCACCATACAATTTATATTGTAAACCTTTATGGCCTTCATAGCATTAGCCTTCTCCTCCTCTGTTTCTTGTTCCCAAACCCAGAACGGCCCTTTCCAATTCCAACTAATCATTCCCCAGCACATCACCGCATTCCCCCTCTTCTTCTTTACCCCAAGGCAATCATCATGCCACTTCTCTCCTTTTTCTTGCCACACCGTAGAGGGGCCATAAAGCCCACCAATTTCGATAGACATCTCATCGGTAAAAGCGTAGTTGGCCTATTCTGTCTCCAGCAGCCAATCCACTCGAGGCAAACAGTAATTCTAATATCAATAATTAGCTACAACATCTCTGATTCTACTTGCAGATAGCTTACTGTAGCATAGAAAACATTATTAGAAAACAGGTTTGCTTACAAGACGTTTGATTTTATTTTCAGTGCTCAAAATAAACTTAAATATTTCTCGATATGCATGTATGCCACGCTCAGCCAATGCTCCAAAAACTGTTGAATCACTCACATGAGTAAAGCCAGATTCCCGTCGTATATCTCTTAGTGGCAAACGTTGTGAAATAAAGCCACTTTTCACAAATGTAATAAGCTCATCCTTATTAGACTCCGTTAAAAGTCGGGGGTGGCCAGGGCGTGGGGCTGGGTCTAATACACTCTTCTTGATCAGTTCAAGGAGTGAAAATTGTTTGTTATACTTAACACGAAGAGGAGATGTTGAGACCCGTGGAAGTGGTGCTTGAAGGAGCAAATTAGGTACAAGCGGAAGGAGCTCGGTAGCAGGTGCTGTTGGGGGAAGCTGCGCCTGGGGGGGTTGAGCTTGAGGGACAGGTAGCAGGCAGTGTCGTTCCAAGGGAGGCGGTGCTGGATGTGCTACCAGCAAAGGGAGCACTGAAGGAAGTGCTGCCAAAAGCGGTAGCATTGATGGAAGTGCTGCTGGAAGGGGCAGCACCGAAGGAAGTGCTGCCAGAAGAGACAACATTGATGGAAGTGGTGCTGAGTGAGACAGTACAGGAGCAAGTACTGCCGGAGATGGTAGCACCGATGGCAGTGCTTCTAGGAGACCTGGCACAGAGAAAGGTGGTGCGAGCAGCGGCAACTCAGAAGAAAGCGCCTCCTGGAAAGCGGGCACCATCAAAGGGCAAGGTGCTGGAAGAGGTGGCGCAAAAGAAAGCGCCGCCTGGCGTGGTAGCACCAATGGAAGTGCTGCTAGGAGCGGTGGCACTAAAGGAAAGGCTGCCGGGAGAGGCAAAGGGTGGGCTGCCGGGAGCGGCAAAGGGTGGGCTGCCGGGGGCGGCAAAGGGAGCGCTGCCGGGGGCGGCAAAGGAAGCGCTGCCGGGGGCGGCAAAGGGAGCGCTGCCGGGAGAGGCAAAGGGAGCGCTGCCGGGAGAGGCAAAGGGAGCGCTGCCGGGGGCGGCAAAGGAAGCGCTGCCGGGGGCGGCAAAGGGAGCGCTGCCGGGAGAGGCAAAGGGAGCGCTGCCGGGAGAGGC
>Ga0307517_10000072_pt1 | contig 137677 bp, 166 predicted proteins | sample 23_EM_MG_FD_194515 | JGI IMG/M metagenome (GOLD analysis project Ga0307517, IMG submission 194515) | Populus trichocarpa ectomycorrhiza microbial communities from riparian zone in the Pacific Northwest, United States - 23_EM | ecosystem: Host-associated > Plants > Roots > Unclassified... | reverse complement strand
GTAGGTTCATCCTTAATCATTCATCCTTCAAATGATATCTTGCCCTAGCGCTCCTACCCGGTGAAATAGACAGTGATGCAGATTCTGAAGGTGTTTATAATTTTATAAGGATTTATTCTTTTTTTTCACAACTTTTAGAGGATGTGCCGCTGCCTGATAAACTCCCTCCTGGTACAGAGCTCGTCACAAGCGATGATGACATACCGATGCCTGATGGACCTCCTCCGTGGGCTCTCCCTGATCCTCCACAACCAGTCATACCTATTCCTCTTCCACCGCCTGGCATTACTCTACCTCCAGCTGGTTTTCCACTCTGGAGTGCGAACTTGCCCGCACCTCCAGGTTTTCAACCCTACAATTTTCATGTTGCCCCACCACCACCGCCGCCGCCCAATTTTATGCCCCGCCAGCAAAATCCTTCATCTATTCAAGACCCGTTGTCATCTGTACCCCATCAGACCTTCCAAGCACATCGTGCAAGTCAATTATTTCCCCCTCCTCCTACACCACCTTCCCAACCTATACAGGCAAAAAGTGCCACAATACCCAATCACCCATCACTCCCTCCGAAACCAACATCAGCCGCACAGATGGCAGCTGCGACAATTGAGGGTGCACCTGAACTAAGGGACTTGAAGAAAGAGGCAACCGCATTCGTCCCAACTGCCGTGAAGCGGAAGAGGGCCCAACAAACTGCGTTACCATTGCCGGAGAATGAATAATCTAGTTTACCCATGTGCTACATCTTCATAATTCTAGGCGGCCGCACCTTTGAGTTTCAAGCGAACTCACGTGTGATGTGACTGCTTGAAAGTCGACCATATACCCGAATGATGATGTGAAGCCGCTTTCCCAATTCTCCCATGTATTTTATGCCAACCGCAGCAAGTATCCCTCCAAAGGATGCTCGAGTCAGACTCAAAGATTTAACTGGCGTTTCAGTCAATGTACAACCCTTGGTATGTGACAGATTGATTTATGTAATTGATTAGCACACCCATCCTAATCGTTATGACCTCGTAGAACCCACTCCATTTTATCCTGAGAGCCGCACAGGTATACCCTGAAAAGGTTGCATTGATGCATACAAATGTTGCAAAGCCAGTTGTATACACATTCTCTGTCTGGTAAGTCTATCCACTTACCTTCCCTTTCAGTTTCATGAGGAATTCGCAACTCAAGGGCACAACGTATTCAAAATTTGGCGTACGCACTGATCAAATTTGGAATTAAACCTGGAGACCGTGTAGGAGTCATTGCGCCAAATTCGTAAGTTAACACCATCATCGATCTGATCATTTGAATTGAACAAGACAGTCCATTGATTGCAGGTACGGCATACTCGTCCGTCCTACTTTTGGTAATACTCAGGTTATAATGTTAAGATGCCCACCATGGGATCATCGCCGCAAGAGCGATCATAACGCCCATAAACATACGGCTAAAACCATCTGAAGTGGCATACATCATTGACCATAGTGGATGCCGCCTACTCCTTGTGGATCACGAGTACTTGCATCTGGTCGATGGAACGAAGGTTCCTATCATAATTTCGAATGACACTGGTCGAGCTGCCGATCCGTACGAAGAATTTCTAACTGAAGGCAGGCGAAGCAGCAGTGAGAAAGGGTGGCCAGGCCTCGAAGCAGAACCGGACGAAAATGCAGGTGCCGCCCTTTGTTATACGTATGTATTATCACACTTTCGGCTTCTATGACATTGTGGTTAACAACACCAATCAGGTCGGGGACGACAGGCAGAGTAGGCTTTGTTTCGACGCACTGTTTTCAATGAACTGACTTGATTTCGACGTCCAGCCAAAAGGTGTATTGACTACTTTGCGAGGTTCGTAGTTTGCCTTGAATTCCCATCTGCGGTCTTGACTACTGAATACAGGATCCTATCTTGCCTCTATTGGAAATTCTGTAGAGGTTCAGTAAGTGATTAAAACCATTAAATATTCATCGGACCTCATCTACTCAAAGGCTGAGCCGGGAATCAACGTACTTGTGGTAAGGTATTCTTTTCATTCCGTTCATATGCTTCATTGACAATCTTCTAACTGAGAAGGGTATTGCCGATGTTTCATGCAGCTGGTTGGACATTCCCATGGGCCAATGTATTTGCATTCGCTACTCAGGTCTGCATCCCCCGATGTATACGGTGCACAACTTACACATCTATTCTGGTAGATTACATTACGCACTGTGGACTACACCTGCATCTGGAATCACTTCCTTCAATCTGGTGTTACACATTATTGTGGTGCGCCAACCGTCCAGGTATGGACGACCTCCAGCTTAAATACTGAACGTCACTGATGACCGTAGATTGGCATAGTCAATCATCCTCTTGCAAGGAAGGCCCCTCAACGTATAAAGACTGCTGTGGCTGGAGCTGCTCCGACTGCACACCTCATCGAGGAGCTCGAAAAAATAGGAATCGATCCTATACATGTGTATGGTTTAACGTATGTATTCGCCAAAGGTATTCGAATATATATTCACAATGGTCCCACAGAGAAGTCAGTCTTCATGAAAATGAAGTTGACCATTGCAAACGACTGACCCTCCCATAGACCCATGGCCCTTTTACCCGCAACTATGAACAACCATCATGGGTGACCCTAGGTCTGAGTGAACGCGCACGCCTTATGGCACGTCAGGGACACGCTTTTGCGACAGCAGATGAAGTGCGTGTTGTCTACGCAACCGAGGCCGATCATGTAGGACTTCTGGGAGATGTTCCGAGAGATGGAAAGACGATGGGTGAAGTTGTGATGAGAGGAAATATAGTTATGAAAGAGGTTTATCTAACTCTCTTTTGCTACTTTTCTCGCCTTTGACCAGATTACGGATTTATAGTACTTTCGGGATCCAGAGGCCACTAGGAAAGCATTTATTGGTGGGAGTTTCCACTCAGGCGACCTTGCAGTTGTCCACCCCGATGGAGCCATTGCCGTCTTGGACAGAAGCAAAGATATCATTATATCCGGGGGCGAGGTGAGATTGGCGCGAAAACAGTGTAAATTCAAAAGTTCTAACATTGTCAATCCAGAATGCTTCATCCCTGGCCATAGAGCAAGGTGCATATCAAAGATCTAGATCTTTGGAATGGGGTTATTAACTCGAAATTTATTGCAGAACTTTCTTCCCATCCTCACATTCTGGAGGTTAGCGTCGTGTCTCGCAAACACGCAAAGTGGGGAGAGCGACCGATGGCATTTGTTGTTATACATCCTGACCATGCATCCAAATGGAAGGGGCATCACGAAGACTTTGAGAAAGACTTGAAGGCATATGCAAAGAAGAGATTACCCGGATTTGCTTGTCCGGAGTGGGTCGAAGTTGTTTCAGAACTCCCTGTAAGCCGGTTTATCACCCTTTGTTCCATGCTGAAATTTTTTTATAGAAAACATCCACCGGTAAAATACTCAAGACAGAGTTGCGAATGACTGCGGCCAAACTTTAGATATTATCACATGAAGAGGGGAACTTAAAGTTTTAAACTCGTTCCAGTCTACATATATTCAGTAGATTCTGACCATGATATATAATATAAACCCAATATATCCAAAAATTAAATGTGCTGAAGATATTGCAAATGACGGCTGATGGGAAGTGGTATTATTAAATATAATTCAATGTTTCATGGAAGGAGCGTAGACTGCAAGGCCGTGTCATGAAATAGGAGATAACTGAATTATCCTGAACGAGGATGCGTTTCGTTCACAGACGTAAACGTCGTCTTCGTTGCGTCCCAGAAACAAGACCTCTTGTTGGTCTGTCTCCATGTCGGCGTTACTGTCCGCCTTGCCATTCACATTCTTGGTCGCGGCAATACTAGACTTTTTAGACGAATGGCCAAATGCCGCCTTTCCCCTCGTAGACATAGCATTAACAAGTGTAGCGGTGGGTGGGGACAAGGGATTGCCAATCTTCCAAACGAAAGGCGCGCGTCTGCCTACTGCACTGAGAGGGACGGTGTAGTTAGGTAGATTCGTCCTTGATTCGTCTGCTGGTTTCAGAAGAGCATCTCCAAGATCCACAACTTCCAATCCTCCCTTTCGAAGTGCGACGAGTAAGGAGCGTTCGCTGATATCAAATGATTCTAGGCGCTTGATGTCTCCCATCTTCCCGGATGACGCAAAGTTTGCGTCGTCATCACTACTCCAGAAGAACTTCCCTTTGAGCACTGACCGACCACGCGAGTCGACAATAGCCGTGCTATGACCACCCCGCGAGGAATAGAAGAGGGCAGGCGGTCCGAAATGCTTTGGTTGAGCTAAGAGTGATATAGGCGAAAGCAATGGTTTTTCGGACTTTGAGGTTTGTGGAAGTTTCGGTGAGGCGTTGCGGAAAGGTTGGGTTGGGTCGATGCATCGAAGTCGAAGCTCACCGAGCATGGTAAACTCTGCGTCCTCTTCACGTCTGACGGGAAGCTCAGGTGGAAGCAAACCGTCTTTATACCAAGCCTGCATAAGTGATGCTTTCCAGGGTCCTATGCTACATGTGAGCCAAGTAGATCATGAGATACCGGAATGAACTTACCGTGAATAACGTTCTTGGGGTCTCGATAGAACCATCTAGATGGCGCAGCAGGCGTAGGAACAGGAAGTCCAGGAGGGGTAAAATGGGCCTGTTCTGGTGTATGCGCTTCCACAACAACGTCGTCCTTCTTGTTCTCAGACTCGTACCTCAACTTGTAGTCGAGGACATCCGGGTATGTCGGAGGGATAGTGTACTCATCCGCGATGGAAGCAAGGGGAAACTTGGGAGTAAAGCTGAGTTGTTGGAAAGTTGTATATGCACCCATCTGAGCCGTTGTCAACACCAACACGTCTTCACCGTGTGGTGCTTGAGTTGCAAACCCAGGCTCAGGAGTTATTGGCCGACCTTCTTCACCACGGCGATCGTTTGTCGGGCTCTCGGGTCGTTCCACGGTGTTGGTTGGAGAACCAGATTGTGGTTCAGCAGAAAGGGAGACACCAATGCTGACATTGATGTTCGTTTCTTCTTCCTGCTCCGGATCACCTCTTTCAGTATTCCTATTCTCTCGGGCCCGTCGCCTCGCCGCTCTTCGTTCCGCACGTCCAATGCGCACCTCTCGAACTCGCACGGTGGCAGGTTCTAAACCAAAAACATTCTGAGCAAATACTAGGAATACTTCCACCAGGTCATCTCCTTGCAGTTGTAGTTCTAGTGAACGAGGAGAGTCGGGCAAAATAAACGTCCGGGATAGCCCAAGAGCTGTCCGATAGGTTCCCGCAAAAAGTTCCACTTTTTCGCCATGATCACCACAGAGAATTGCAAGGAAACTAAAATCATATATGAATTTACAGGTAAAGATGGAAAACGGTAGGCACCTACCTCTTCTTGGAGGTTTCTACAGCCTTGATGAGGACAGCACCTTTGGTTCCTGGAAGCTTCACATATTCTAACTTCGGAGGGGGGACTTGGTATGTAACTGCCGGGGCCCATCTTGAAGCGCCATCAGATAGCTCAGGGAGGCTTGCAGAAGTCGCGGGACGATCTTCAGATGTTCTTCCACTTAGAACGTTACTTAATATACGGGGAAGGAAACGGGATGAGCGACTCGTTTGAGGCATTGGGCTGGGGGCGTCACTATGCGACAGACTTGACGGGAGTGGCACTGGACTGGTGGGAGATAACCTTTGTAGATTTGAACGGCTGTTGGACCTCGACAAAGGTGCGGATGCAGGATGTTCTTGGGTATCTTCGGCAGTTGAATTATTAATCAGGAAGGACCACCTTCGCCGTCGCCTGGTCGAGCCACTTCTGTTTGATGCACGAGAATCCTCGTCTACGGATGGAGTAGGAGTATTTTGAGTACTCCTTGCACTACGACCAGGTGTAAGAAGGATGGCTTCTTGCGGTTGTCTGGTCCCAACTGGGGGAGCGTCAGGAAGTCGACTCTCCATCAATGCTTGGGCAAGGGTGATTTGCCCATTGGTTTCGTCGTCGTCGTCGTCAGCATCAGCGAAATTTGGTATCCTACTTGGGGCATTATCATTTGTTGGCGAGAGCTGTGACAAGGCACGCCTCAAGCTGAGCAAAGATGGAGCTGGTGAAGGTTCGGGTGGAGGAACTATGTCGATAGGGGTTGGTGACAGATTCAAGTTCGCGGGTCGCGGTCGTCTAGATGTTGTGCGGGGACGACTCGGAACAGGAACCGGGACAGGCTGAGGGTCACTAGGTCGAGGTGAAGTCAGAGCATGAGGACCCGAAGCCGAAAGTGTGGCACTCGTTCGTTCATCTAAATGGCTCCCACTTGGTCCAGCAGCTACGGGGTCAATGGCTTCTTCGTCACTAGAGTCTGTCCAATGAGTTTTTTCATCATCCAGATCCCGGGATTCTCCAAGTTGACTTGAAACTCGGGTTAGGGCATTGTTAACCGAATGAGATCCTGGTCTTGGTAAAAGCGAGACATAAGACTGTTGCCTCTCCAGCAATTGCAGATTTGGGGATTCATACGGTGGAGGATGTCCGCTGTGAGGTGAGATATGAGAATGTCCAATCGAGAGGTTGGGTTGCCTTTTAGCCGTTCGTCTTGTCGCTGGACGCGGAATTAGAGGAACAGGAGGGGTTTGGGACTCGGGCAAGTTGCGTTGTGAATATTTAAGAAGTAAATGGGGGAAAGGGTTTTCCGGCCCTCCTGGGAGAGGTGGGATGGACGCAGTGTCGCCTTTTACCCTTGAATCAGTCAGATCTGCGTAAGCATCCGACGTCCGGGTTGATGGCGTCTTCCTAGCATTTTCTCTGCGCTGACGGTCCCTTTCCCTTCTAATTTCGATTTCCATTCGCCACTCGATGACCCTTTTGACCTCTTCTAACGCGTAAACACGGACACCATCCCTCCGGCCAGCAATAGCTACAAGCACTCCACGCTGCTCCATAACAACTACGCTTTTGAAGTTGACTTTCCTTACAAGTGCATAAGGTTGGATTGCAGGAGCCGATAAAAGTGACAGCACATCGAGACCCTGGGGATGGCAAAGAAGGAGGTAGTGAGGCGAGAGAAAGGCACCACTAGAAGGCGGGGACGAGAAATGTGAAGGACAGAGATCGGTTGTGATCGCTGAGAGACAAAGACCAAGCTCGTGGAGAGTCGGAGGAGGAAGGGAGGGAGGGGGTGGGATAGTAGGGGTAATAATAGGTGGTGACGAAGATCGAGAGACTTGTTCAGAGTCAGGACTTGCATTTCCAAGACGAGAAGCACCATCGGGAAGAGGGTCGCGAGGATGCGTCGGTGTAGGGTCCCGACGGTGAATAAAATTTGATAAAAAGCCAGAGAGACGATTCGAGGAGCGAGACTATATAAAGTAATGAATTGGCACAGAGCAGAAGATGTATTGCTCACCTCTATGGCTGATCTACGCCGCGCTCTCCGTTGATGAGGAGTGGTGTATGGTTCCTCATGCAGAACAGAGGGTGAAGACGGCGGCGAACGTGTCGTGGAGATAAGCCCTGGTCCCGGCCTGTCTGGGGCAGACAACGACGGTTCTGTGACGTGGATGGTGGCCACACTGGCAGCATCTGACACCTGCTCTTCAGAGGGGCGTCCAGGATCTACCATTGGACTGTTGGGAGAGTCAACGGAGACCTTTACGTGGTCGAGAGAGACGTCTGGTGCCAAGGCATTGACGACCTGTATCTCCGTGTCGCAAGCCCCGTCGTGGTTGTCCGATACGGACGAGGGGGGCATTGATGGGCAAATGGATCACTTGGTGAAGCTTAAATAAAAACAAGGTACCTCGACGACAAATTACGTAATATTTCATTGGGTGTGCTCTTACACAGCAAGCAAACAGTGTACCAGGGTGTCTAATAAAAGTTTACCCACCATCAAATTCGATGCATACCAGTCCACTTGTTCCGCAAGGGCACGATGCACAGTTCTTTATTACATAATACTTACATCCTTTAACATGCTCGCAGCCAGTCGACTCCTCTGTCGCGCCCGTTATTCCACTCTTAATCCAGTCGCAGAGCAGGATGTGGCCCACTTTGCAGCGATCTTGTCCCCTTCCTCCATTATTTCCACGTTGTCCCCAATCTCCTGCCCCAGGGAAGATCTTGACTCTTATAATGTCGATTGGATTGGTAGACACAGAGGTCGTTCAACAACCGTCTTGAAGCCAAAATCCACTCAGGAAGTCAGTCACATTCTGAAATGGTGCAATGAAAAGCGCTTGGGTGTCGTGCCCCAAGGGGGTAACACTGGGCTTGTCGGAGGAAGTGTACCCCTCAACGATGAAGTTATTCTCTCCCTATCAAACATGAATAACGTTCGGTCGTTTGATGATGTATCTGGTCCCTCGATCTTAGCTCTTTCTTATTGCTTGTATTCACTTCTGGAACAGGCATTCTGGTTGCCGACGCTGGCTGTATTCTTCAATCCTTAACAGATTATATTGCTCCTCATGACCACATTATGCCTCTCGACCTGGGAGCGAAAGGGAGGTGCGTGTATCCAGTCAGCTAGATTCTCTGCCTGACCTCTGCGGACACTAGCTGTCAAATTGGGGGCAATGTCGCCACCAATGCCGGCGGACTACGACTTTTGCGTTATGGCTCTTTGCATGGTTCTGTTCTTGGTCTCGAAGTCGTCCTACCCGACGGTTCAATACTCGACCTACTTACAGCCTTGCGGAAAGATAATACCGGTAGTGTGGCATCTCCTTCAATCTGAGGCACCTTCTCACTTCTTGCAACTAGGATACGATCTCAAGCAGTTGTTCATAGGATCCGAAGGCACACTTGGTGTAATAACAGGTGTATCAATTCTTACGCCTCCTGCACCCCAAGCATCCAGCAACCTTATTCTTTCGCTCCCTTCGTTCAACAACGTTCTTCCTCTATTCCAAATCGTCAAGCGGCAACTCTCCGAAATCCTTTCAGCATTTGAATTCATTGACCGTACAGCTTACGATCTTGCTGTCAAGCATGGTCAAGGGAGAGCCTTGGCTGATGATGAAGTTGCGGGTGCTGAATGCTTCGTTTTGGTCGAGACAAGTGGAGGCAGGAGAGAGCACGACGAAGAGGTCTTTACTGCCATCTCTCTCTGTTCTCATCCTCACCCACCCTTCAGAAACTGGCCGATCTTCTAGAATCCCTCCTCAACATGGAGAAGCCTTTGGTGAATACGGGCGTGCTGTCTCAGTCTCCTGCCCAGTTCTCGTCATTATGGGCACTTCGTGAGGGTGTACCAGAAGCCGCTGGGAAGGAAGGAAAAGTATACAAATACGACATCTCTGTGCCTTTGTCCTCCTTCAAAGAGGTGGTCGACAACACCCGAGAACACCTGCGTTCAAAGGGTCTCCTCCACGACAAAGCCGTAAAGCACGTAATAGGATATGGTCACGTAGGGGATGGTAAACACTCGTCCTCTAAACGTCGGCGTTTCACCTAAGCCCTTTCCTGTAGGAAATCTCCATCTGAATGTCGTTGCGGACCAATACCTCCCAGAAATTGAAAGCGCACTCGAACCTTATGTGTACGAGATCGTTGGTATGTCCACATCTTCTCTGCACAAGATAATGATTTATTTAGTCATCTCAAGCTTCTCTACGCGGATCCATCTCCGCCGAACATGGGATTGGCGCAATGAAAAAGCACGCACTCCCGTACTCTAAAAGTGCACTCAGCATAGAGATGATGAAAAAAATCAAGCACCTCTTTGATTCGAAAGGAATTATGAATCCTGGAAAGGTGCTGGATTAGCTCATAGTATTTACATAAATTGAAATTCAATGCATAGAAATGTTGCTTACGTAAAAGCACCTAACCCTGGTTCAAACCCTAACACAACCCAACCTTAAACTCGGGGCATGGTGAGGACATTAATTGGACTGGTATGTTTTACGAAGTACACAGCTGATCTACGACATACAGCCTATCTTCCAAGACAACAATGGCCTTGCCGTCAAATTCTTTATCCAGAAGGATCTGCCAAGGGAGGTGCAGGCAGAGCTCTGCGAAACAATCACAGTGCGCATGTGTCGCCTAACCTTCTGCTCTCACTGATTATCCGTGTAGTCGCTTGGTGGTAGAGTCGAGGCGAAAGTACCAAGACAGGGGCACCTCCTAGTCCAGCCTGGCACAGCGGAAGAAGAACGACTTCGTCTCTGCTGGACAAGCTCAGACAGGCCAGATCGATTCTTCGTCCCATACACCTACGTTGAAGCCTGTAAGATCGCGGGCATGTTATTGAAGCAGATATTCATAGAACATGGTACTCCTATAACGATGCATATCCACCCCAGCATCGCAAATGTGAATGCCAGGAGTCATCTAGCCGCCCGCGTTATGGTTGGTACAGTTCTTCCGTCTTGCATGTATACTCGCTCAACGAATCCTGAAGCATTCAGGTGGCGACCCACACGCGTCTCTCCAATCCGCGCGTGTCATACTCGCGGATCCCCAGTCAGACGTATTCCACCACCTCGTGAAAACTTACCAAGATGTGGCAGACAAATATATCGAGTCGTACCTTTGGGTCAAAAAGTGTATCGAAAAAGGCACAGTCGTCTATACACCCATGGTTTACAAAAACCCAGGTGGCCGACGTCCTGGCGAAGAGTAGGTCTATATCTTATCTTGCCTTAATGCATACCGAACCATTTTTTATGACAGGCGGATGCAGTTCACCGAGGATGACGAAGAAAAGCTATGCGAGTGGATCGCTGCCAAGATACCTTACAAGGAAATTGGTGGACGTACTGGAAACCGTTTGTACCAACAACTTTGCGACCTCGTATGCTACCTCCTTCTTTCGTTTGTGTATTCCCTTTTGTCTAATACCACGTTTTCAGGTTGGTGAACCCGAATACGCGTGGGTCTCGCGACATACCTGGCAATCATGGCGAGAAAGATATAAGAAGAATGCCGAACGACTTGACAAGGTCATCGGTAGAATCGTTGAACAAAAAATGCCACAGCGCGGGGAGAAGGGTCAGTATGGTTACGTCCGTCAACCCGAAGAAAGGACAAGAAAAGTTAGAAAGAAGAAATCAAAGGCGATCGATCAACCCTCTACCCCTGATGAATGCTCCAACGAAATTGTGAATATGCTTGGAGGGGCGAGCCATTTACACCCAGCTATGGATCCTGGGATGGGTGTACGACCTCTTCATATTGCGTCTCTCCAGCAATTGGCAACTACAGGGAATCCATATCCTGGGGTTATAGCCCCACCTCCCGGTCCTACAGGCAATCCAGATGCGGGTTCAACTGAAGAAGAACTTGAAGATGATGGGACAGATTGGGCCGTCCGTATTGGTGATGCCCCTCCACCCATGTGGGGTAAAAGGACCTCACCTGATGAGAGAGATGAAGATGAAGATGAAGATGTCATTTACCACAAACGGCCACGTGTGGATAAGTAGGTTCGTTTGTCCCATCCTTCTTTCTGGCTATTGATCCTTTCACAGCGGAACGCCACCTGCGGCCGTTGTACCACTCACCCCCAGTGTATCAGAGCAACCTCCCTTGCCAGCAGCAACTCTCTTGACCATAGCCAAGCTACACGTTATCGATCAAAGCATCCGTGAAATTGCAAAAGACTTCCGCTTCACAGTAGAAGAAGTCCAAGAATACTACGATAAGTGTGCGGATATGGTTAAGACGAGATTGCGATTCCGGAGCATGCGAGAGGAACTGAACACAAAATTTCGTGATGATCTTCAATGATAATATATATACTTCTGTACTTTTTCTTTTGATGTTCTTTAATGGACTTCATCTAATTTCTTGATCTCTTTTTATTATCACCCTCTCATTCAATGTGTAACCTCTTGATAGTCATATGTCACAGTCCAAGGCAAAGGAAAATCAAGGACTCGTGGCAGAAATTTCATTTTGGAAAAGGTGATTCCCTCCACGTGGGGCAGTGGGGCTATCAAACGGTCTCCGTCGCCTAGTAGAAGATTTTAGGACAGTAAAAAAACCTTTGGTAGGAGAACTCACTTTTCACCAGCAGCAGCAGAAGGGAACGAGCCAAACAAGTCTGGGTGTTTGGGCAAGGGTGATTCACTTGAAAGAAGATGGATCGTCATTGCAAGGCACTCCGCAAATTGTGAATGAAGGTCACCTAAAGTACGGATGATCAAGGGCCTCCTCTGCGGATATCCTCCTCTCGGGGTCATATGTCAAAAATGACATCAGAAGATCAAGGCCTGCAGCCGTCAAGTACGGGAACTTTGTGCGAAATTGGTGAGGCTGGGGCGAAGGGAGTGAAATCGCCTTTGCCAGAGGCAAGGAAGAGTATTCTGGCCAGGAATTGTCGGTAGGCGGACCGAGAAGTTTAAATACCATGGAGATAAGTTGAAGCTCGCCCTGGGCCTGGAAGAGCGGCTCTTTGAGCAAGAGCTCGGCAAAGACACAACCGACCGACCACATGTCGACAGGTGTCGAATATGTGGTAGTACCTAACAAAATCTCCGGTGGCCTGTATAATATTTCAGTAAAACAATCGGTATGAGTTTATGAGTTTAAGTGTACCTATACCAAAGTGTCACCACCAGTTGGGTTAATCCCCCTATTCCTACAGGATCGCCGTATCTTCTCGCAAGACCGAAGTCTGCAACCTTGATAGTCCCTCTATTGTTCATCAACAAATTGCTGGTCTTCAAATCTCTGTGAAGGATCCAATTCTGGTGACAATGTTTCACGGCAGAGAGAAGTTGAAGCAGCAAGGTCTTGACCTCAGATTGAAGAAATGGAGACGGCATAACAGTCAACAAGGTTTTGAGGTCGTGTTCGATGAAGTCCATAACAACGAAGACCCTTTCCGGCATTCATATTGAGAATGAGAAAAAGTCCAACAGCAAATTGAGGGATCCAAAAATCGATAGATTTATGTGATTACACAAACTCTTAAAGAAAGCGAACAAGCTTGATACGCACTGCGTTAAGGTATCCCCAACTACGACTTCTCTTATCCCCACCACATGCTCATGTCGACAAGTCATAAGTGCATAAATCTCCCTCAGTGCAGTTATCGGAAACCCATTCTTTTCTTCTTCAAGTTTAAGTTTCTTCAAAGCGACGATATCACCCGTTTGTTTATCCCTTGCACGGAAGACGACACCATAAGAGCCTTCTTCGATTTGATTCAGCTTTTCGTAAGAAAAAACGGAGCGGGATGGTTGAATAGATGGATGGCGTGTTCGAGGGGGGACATATCTGCTATGTGACCTCACTCCGTGTTTCGATAAGGCAGAGGACAAGGGAGACGCAGGCCGGGATTGGTCGTCGTCCGTAGTTGTTGGCGGTGCCGCTCTGATGGATTTTGGCTTCAGCCGTCGTTTGGGTTGGGGTTGATAAGCGTGTTGACCGTCTTCGAAGTCAACCCCGTCCCACTTTGAGCGTTTGCTTGAGCTATTAGGTTCGGAGGACATGAGGTTGGAGGTGATGCACAAGAATAATTATCACAAGTCACATCACGTTGGTCATTTTCAAACCAAGGTAAATCTAAGTATTAAAGTAATCTGTATTTATGAATTCGAAGGCCTCAACTTTTGGTCCAGGCATTTTAATAAATGATGCCGTGTTTCTGTCATGTCGCAAGAATCTTTTCCTGACTTCGGCTCAGCGAAGAACGGCTCAATACAAACATTTGCTATGGCACCAAAGAGATCGACGAGTATCCAGTTTAGCCGAGATCCTGTGAGTTCAATGGCAGGCTCTGAGTTGATCTCTAGTATTTTGACATGGAAAGGGTTTGGTGATGGGTCCGAATTATGACTGACAAGGAAGTCAACACCAAAAAGTTCGAATGCATTTGGTAAGGGCTGCAACATTCGTCAATGACTGGAATCGCGCTTAACATAAGATACTCGCCTGAAAGTGAACAGGATTCTGCAATGCCGCTCGGAACACTTCTGCCACAACACTTGCCATCTGCTTGAGTAAATCATCGATATGGGACCGACTGAAAATACTCCCTTCTTCGTTACCAGAAAGAATGTGGCAACCTTCCAATTCATCTAACAATCGCACATTGCTCTCTCCGAACTCCGTCTGCAGTGAAGTATTGGTCAGGTGCGGTCGAAGATCGATGCGACCGCTTTCCCCTGTTGCAAATATGTCGAGAGGTGTGTATGCAGCAGAGGAAAATAAAGCCAATATGCGCGTATAAAGATAAACCTTGATATCGCCGGAAGAAATGCAATATGCTCTTAAATGGAACTGATGTATTAGCATAAGTTACTCATGAAGAGAAAGGAGGTTCGGACCACGAACCTTTCGGCCTATGGATCCACGCCTCTTATCCATTGATTCCAGAGGATCAAGGAGAAGGGGGTGTTGTATGTATTCCTTCAAGCTGGTCCAGTACGTCTGTCTCATAGAAATAAAGGAAGGCCGTACCTGGATGACAAAGTGCCGTAACTGTGATACAGCAATGGTTGTCGCGTTCAAGTTTTCATCTGTCTCTGTATCTGAATGGTCTTCAAAGGATTCTAGAATGCTCTGCAAGTCGTCCTTTGTATGGAGCAGGCGGATTCCCATCCCTCGATCAGCCATTCCGCTGCAGAATGAGTCGGTACAAAACCCTCTGAAGACAAACAAAGCTCACGGTTTAAGAATCCACCAAGATGAATTTGCTTCTAGCTCTAAACCTAGTTCCCATAACTCGTCAGCCCACATCTCGTCCAACTCATCCGCAAAAGAGATCTCCAGCTCAAAGGTGCGGGGACATGCCCAATTCAAGATGGATTGGGGTTTCTTTGTGAGGTAGCCTCTGATTATCCGAGATAGAAAATGTTTGCGAATGAGAGCTTTGCGGAATGTATAAGCAGAAGAAAGCAGAGTGTCTCGTTTGACCAAGGTAAGTTCATGATCGACTTCATCGTAGGTGGACCACTGCAGTGGTTTCTCTGCATCGTCTAAATCTCCTCTGTTGACGAATTTCACTGGCACCGATAACCCATGCAGTGCGCTGCGCACGAGAGAATCCGTCAGAGGAGCCGCTGGCCACGACACAGTGGCAGAGATCATCGTGCGGTGATGCTATTTTTAGCCAGTGCCGACAGCACGCGCTTTCTCTCCTTCCAGTTCAATGTCGCTCTCGTTCCCGCTGTTCTTCCAGCCAACTTTCACGCAGGGACTCGTCGTCGGACAGCTGTCTATCCTCCTCCTTCTTGGTGCTATCCTCAAGTACCTGTTCTTCGAACCGAGCCAAGATGACACGCAGCAGCCTGCCTCATATCATCAACAAGCTGGAGACGATGGTGCCTTCCTGCGTCATCGCCTTATCCACGCCCAAAAGACCGCAATACAGGAGGATATTCCAGCGTCAGAAACAACAGAATGGCTGAGCGTGCTTCTGAAACAGGCGAGTTTTTTATATTGATTGTCATTCAAGACTACATGTGCTACACCAGGTAGCCGACGTCTACAGAACAAAAATTCGAGGCGATATTGAGGGAATTGAAGGAGATGAGATTGCGCGGAAGCGCATTGAAGATTATGCCAACTCTATCCGTCCTAAAGGTTTTATAGTACGTCCTACTTGCCTGTTCGCTCAGCGACCCTTAAAATCACATTCAGGACCATGTCACCGTTCATTCCGTTGATCTTGGAATTTCTGCACCAAGACTAAGTCATGCTCACGTCCAAAGAAAGCAAGAAGATTCTTCGCTAGCTGTGAGTCTTGAACGATCCATCAAAGTACTTCCTGTTAGTGATTCTTTACAGGAAATAGAATTTGACATTGCGTACACCGACACACTCTCTGTCTCTCTGTCGACATCATATTTATTCAACTACCCAATGCAGTCATTCGCAAGACTCCCTATCTCTCTCACAATATCGCTGTCCCAATTCAAATCCACAGTCAGTACGATGTTATACATCCTTTATATTCCTTTCATTGCCAATGCGCCAGATCATCCTGCAGACACCTCTGACACCTTCGTCTCTCCCTGTCTTAACCTTCTCTATCTCGCCCGATTTCATCCTTGACCTCACAACTACATCTCTCATGGGTAGCCGTGCAAAGTTAGCCAACGTCCCTAAACTCCATGAACTCATTCAACACCAGGCGAGGCGCATACTCCTTGCCCACACGACATGGAAGGTGTTATTACCCCGATTAGCGAACGCGGGACTGGAAATCAAAGAAAATAGACTCCCACTCCCTCTGTAATATCCTGTGTACCCTACTTAGCCATAATAAAGACCTATTAAGGTCACCACATCTGATTTTACGGGCTGGAAATTTACAAAAGTGTAATCAAGGCCTGGCAAATGATTTTTTTTCTCTGGTAAAAAATACTTGTGACTGCAGTGACCTAGTCTCCCGTTGTCAGACCCCGAGACCCCGATACAGTTGATGACAAATCAACTGGTAATCGATCAACGCGACCCCCATACTGGAGCAACAATTTTTGTGCACAACTATTCCCACGATTAGATCATGTGATGCCATTAAATGCGTCTCTGTTTAAAAATAGTTGGGCATCTCTGCCACCTCAGAATGTCTACGTCTGGCACACCCTTTCCGTTTCTATGCACTTAATTCAACTAATATAATATCATATTCAGCATTTCTGACCCCCTCGACACCTGTGACACCCACTCCGGGTTCAAATCGAGGTTGGAAAGGAGAATGAGCTTCCTATGCATATCCCCTCAAAGGAGGCTAAAGTTGATCTGACAGACCTGGAGAAGGTTCGGATGTTTTATGGTTTCATTAAGGAAGAACTTGGTTGGACCTACAGTGAAACTCTCTGCAAAATGTCGGTATCCTTGGCCAACCTCAATAAAAGCCATAAGGCGGCTCTCGAAAAGCGGTCTGAGCTCAAGTATCATGCTACAGACAATCAAATCACATCAACAGTTCACCACTTCTTCAGTGGCAAAGAAGAATACACACCAGCAAAAATAATATCAAGTTGGTATCACCACCCATATGGGCATCTTGAACCTGAATCCGATCTCATGTTCTCAATCACGGTTCCGTACAAGGACATTGGCTTATACATTGTTTTTAAGCTTGTCAGCCTTCAAAAAACGCGTGATACGTGGCCATTCACGACACGATAGTAAATTTTCTGAGAGACTAATTAAGCACGCGTCTTTCGTGGGAATAGCACGTGACGTGTTGAGTTTGCTCCAGTAAAGGGGGCGCGTTTGTTTGCAGATTAGCAGTGACCTGATCGCTCAGATACAACAAACAATATTCAAACGTTCAAGAATATCGAAACATACGAAATGGCCACGACTGTCTCGAGCATCGTTTTCGAAGGCATGTTCTTTATAAATGCAATGGACACCGGAGGAAAAAAATTCGATAGAGGTTCGTGTGTAAATTCCTTGTACCAGAGTTGATTTAACATTTGCCAATAGTGTCAAGACTTTACGCACATTCCCAAAACGATGACATGGATTTAACACTTGATTACAATGTCGAATTGTTTTCACTGCAGATAGGAGAAAACTTTTCTCTCGCATTTTCGTCATCCCTCTCACGGACGGGGCCAACTGCAGGGGAGGAGGGTGCGGATGCAGATAATGCATGGAGACCAGACAGGCAGGGGAAGACTGGAGGCTTAGAAGATGACTACGACTATGTTATGTATGGGAAGGTGTGTCTTGCCTTACATTTCATATCTTGCTGATTGGAAAGCCGTTCAAGATTTATAAGTTCGATGCCGCTAGTGGTGAAATAGTGTAAGTCACTTTCCAAGTTCTCATTCTTCTTTTTTTTCAGCAACATTTTTGGATTAGCACGGCATATGCTTCTTTTGGTGGCCTTCTCATGTCGTTGACGGGTTCATTCCGACATATGACCGACATCGTGCTGTGGGATCCTGTCTACCTGTTGATGCGAAAATAGACCACATATCCAGATCTTTTCTGCAAGAAATCGTAGTTAATGTGGAAATACATTGTTCTCTACTATATTTTGTTCGCTACTATACATTATGTCCGGTATACAATGGTAAGGTATATCAGACCGTAAATTGTCATAATCGAATATCGGTGGTCAACAAGTAATAGATAAATTATAATGAGTAGGTGCCCAGTACCGCATTTCAACCTTGGTCGTTTTTGCCCTCAAAAACAGCCTTTAGCCGAGTTGACATGGTAAAATCGGAGGGAATGTGGATAAGGGAAACACGTTTGGCAACACGCGTCTTGTTCCAATCTTCCGCTTGTTCATCGTCGTCGCCTTGCGAAACAATCTCAGAGCTAGAATCTCGATACGGACGATCTTTAAGATCTTTCTGTGAACGTGAGGAGGGTGTCCCAAATAGCATATCCTCGTGTTCGGCTGCTGGGGCTACTTTATGGAAACTGGGTTTAGGCGAATTGTACAGGGAACTGTCACCCGCAACTTCAGGGGGCCAATCAAAAGCGCTCTCCCTTGCTGAATGGAAGGAGCCTGATGTTGAGTTCGACAACGATGCTGGTGTGCTGCTCTGCTTTCCAAGGTCATCATAAGTTTGTAACATTGTGGGTGCAGTTTTTGGGCGACGAAGCCGAAGGGGATCTGTAGCGGCGCGCAGTGTGGTTTGTTTGGGTTGTATCCTTAAGCGGCTTTCAGAAACGAGGTCACCGAGCAGAACGGCACGATAACATTGGAGTCTCTCCATTTCCAGACGCATTCGCATCAGTGGCTTGGCCAAATTCTGGACGACGGTCAAGAGCTTGGAGCGAGTAGTTTTCCGGAAAGGTGTCAGTATAGCAATGTTTCTTGCGTGTCGTTCGTCCGAGTCGAGGCGCAGTTGTAAAGCAGTAATCTTGGTATCCAATTCACGAATTTTCTTCATAACAATTTGAGAGCGAAGGGGGCCTCTGGGATTGTCGCTCGTGTGGTGGGAGTACATGAGGGAGGATTCTGAATTGTAATAGTCCTGCATCGGCGGTGAGTTCTTGTCCACTGGCGATGTTAGGATGGCCAAATCGGCCTTGAACATGGCCTTGAACAGGTCTGCATTGCCACCCTCCGGCGATGCTTGAGTGGAATGCAGACCATCTACCCGATTCTTGATAGTCGAAAGCCCTGGTCTGTTTTGAGCCTGACTCATCGACGAGTCCACAAACTCGTTCACGGTGACCGAGCGTGGTCTTTGGCCACCAACCTGCTTGTGCATGTCTCGCAAGTGAGGAGTTGAAGCAGCAGCACCAGTCATACGAATATCTCTATCTGATACACCAGTGGGGCGAATTCTCACACTGGCAGATTTGAATGTGCAGGCATAGTTGATACAAGAGATCCAATGCTGGAGGTCTTCGTTATTTGCAGCTTGCAGAAGGAGATGGCGTCCGTCAGGAAGGACAAATCTGAAGGTATGGTTGTACTGTCCTTCTATCAGTACATCTATGTGAATGATCTTTTTGTGAAACGCCACCTTTTTGTAGGAATGATCATAGACAGCGATGCTATCTTTCAGGGAATAGGTATCGTCGGGTCGAAATTTGGGGTCGTCATCGCCAACAGAGGGTTCTGGCAAGGGGTACGAGACTGGAACCAACGTAGGATCCCGACAAAATAAGAGCTGAGAATCGCTTAAGATGACACCCCATGTTTTCCACTTTCTACTCAATGCCTTCTTACCACCTTCCGCAAGATCGTCCTTCTTGTTGAGAACTCCTGCCTTTATCACCTTCAAACGGGATGTGTCCTGATATAATTGACAAGCGTCAGGTGAAACTGCAGGCACACCAGGGTATAGACTGAATATTGTAGATGAACGGAGAGTCGATGGAAGATCGATGTTGATTAATTGGGTATTTAGGAAAGTGTTGCGAAGACATTCTTCGTCCCATGGACCATTTGTACCTTCATATGTGAAAGGATTCTTCGAGGGAATATAGAAATTCACATCAACCCGGAGTGGATCGAGTAGGTCCTGAAAGAAAAAAGTTAGAGGAATTCCAGGAGAATATTTCCTACTCACGTTCATAATTAAGTAGTACGGATCTACTTTGTTCGTTGTTTTGAAAGGGGTGGTGGTACTGGGTAGAGATGTCGATGTGGAGACGGAACCCGTGAGGTCGGTGTCAATATCGTCCGGGTCTTCGATGAAGATGAAAGGAGCGAAGACAATATTATCAAAAAAGCACTGATAATCTGCGTTAAAAAAGAGGGGGGAAGATTACTATCCATCTCACATCTAAGACTTCGGTTGGAATTCCAGGAAGTTTTGTATTCTTAACGTAGTCGGCTTTTGTCATCTTCCGCCTATTTGATGGATTGAATGCATCTGTATGCAACATTATCAAACTGAATGCCAAGATGTACGGGTGGTCTGCAATCTAGAAGTCAGTATTTGCGAGGAGAAATAGGAAGGGTGACGCACCATCTGAGATAAAAAGGTTGGGATTACATTGACGGTATCGAAATGCAAAAGCTTCCATGACGCGATCTATCTGTTGTGTTTCACGAGGAAGTCCAACTTCCATAAGGAGTTTTCGAAGGGCGACATCTAAAGGGATGCCCAAGAAGTCGAACTGGTCGAGATAAGCTCTGAGGGCCCGCGTGTAAAAAACATTGGAGCTAAAAGTATGATTAAAAAGACCGAATGACTTAACACAAAAGCCTGGATACCTTGATGCAAGGACGCTTGCGACATCAGCCTTGCTGACATGCGTCTTAATGCGCAAGACATAACCCTCAGGAGTTTCAGCATCAAGCGAAGGCCGTGGAATCTGGGTGTTTAGTTTCGGAGGAGAAGGGAAAGGGACTAGTGTAGAAGAATGGGATTGGTTTGAGACCTTCGGACGAACTGTAGGTGACGGCTCTGGAGAAGAAAATACCCCGAAGGAAAGACGGTGAAGCAATGGAGGGGTCGTATGACCTCGAGGCGACCGTGACATGGATGAGGCTTCTTGGTTGGGTAAGGGTGCATCAACAACTTCGAAGCTGGTTGTCGAAGACGTGGTTGTTGACCAAGGAGTAGTTCGCTGAGTGGCAGCATGGTCTGGCCGAAGCGTTTGAAAAGGCGAGGCAATCATAGGTTTAGTGTTCGGATTGCCCAACTGAAATGGGTGTATTGTAAATTCTGGGGCGAAAGGCGATACATCCACTAGGGGCAATGGTAATATTGTTATGGCGCTGTCATTCTGTGGAGTTGAGGTTGCCGGTGTTGGTGTTGAGCTTTTCTTCCTTGACCAGAACGAAGGCTTGCGGGATAATGACTGGGGCAAGGGTTTGGGCAGATTAGGTGATGGTTCCAACTCCTTCCCTTTCCCCTTGGTTGTTGTATCAGTCGCACCAAAAGACAAGCCTCGACACCGCCGGTCAACAAGCTTTTCACTTGCTGCAGAACCATTGGGAGCCCGTAGTCGATGGGTACTTTTCGACCTTCGAAATTGTTGAGAAGTGTTTGACTCTACAAGAGTTGGGGTTGGGTGAAAAATAACTGGCGATGGGGTGTTCACTTCTGCATGCGCAGAAGGCGACAGCGATATACAAAGGCCTCGAGACGCTGGGAAAACGACAGATGCTGACTGTGGCGCATTTTGAATCTGTGATGTGTTTGATTCCTGCTGGTAAGGGGTTGATCGATGTAGCAGAACTTCAGGTTTGCCAAAAATTTTGGAGTCCCAATCTTCGTCAGAAGGCGTGGGTGGGAGCGACTTGTCCAACGACAGAAGGCGAGATGAATGTGATGTCGTTAGCCTTGCAGGAGAATTCTCCGACCGATGTTGAGGGGAAGTGGGCTGAGATAGATGGCGCCTTCGCCAATAGGGGAGCGAGAACCATTGCGTTGTAGTTTCCGTCGTCGTTGGTGGCACGATCCCCGATGACGTTCTTGTCGTTTCTGTTACCGATGATTGCTGTGGGATTTGGACAGGAGTCGCAGTTGTCTTGTTGGAGGAGCCCTTGCGGCTTCCTGGAAACATATTATGGGATCAGAGGAGGGCACGTCTGTATCGCAAAGTCAACATCGAGTGCCAGGGTGTGCGAGATGAGATTATTCGTTGCCAGCAAAACCGATTTGAACAAGAAAGGCTTTGACATATCTTCTCACGTGGACATAAACTAGTACAACATCTAATCTGCAAGCCTCTTCCTCTGTTTCAACACCTCTTTTCGCCGCTCTTCTAGTTTTAACCGCTAAAAAAATAACGAGTCAGATCAGGGGCAAATCATCTGAATGAGGGATCACCTCTGCCGTCTTCTTGGCCTGGCTGTACTTCATCTTCTCGTATAGCTTCCGTTGCTTGTTGCTCATCATCATCTTGTTCATATTATGTTCTGCCCCTTTCAATTGCTCGTCCGATTTTGTCGACTGTTTACGGATGGCTTGGTGGACTTCAGCTTCGAATTCTACGTAGCCAACACCAGCAGCTTCTGCCTCTAGCTCAGCAGCTATCAAAGCAGCAGCATCCCCACTTGCAACAGCGTTGGCCACAGCGTTGTCGACTTCGTCCCTGTCTTCGTCGCTAGACGTGGACACCTCGTCTCCCTGCCCGTCAGTTGCTCCCAGTGGATTATAAGCGCCCTCGCATTCGTCAAAGGGGCTCAAGTGGGGAGGTAGAACCTTCCCTTGCCCATATGGTTCTTCTAACAAGATCTTGCCGGCATTGACGCAGTCAACTATCCATTGTGGTTGGATATATTTCCTCCTAGCGCATAGCTCTCTTTGTATCGGATCGCCCTTCTTCTCGACGACGGGTCGGTCGGTGATTACATGCGTAATGTTGGGATGGGTTTCATCGAATGGCGAGCCTCCACCAGAGGATGATGGCCATCCTATCTGACCACCAAAGGACCGCACAACGAGTTCAAAAATTGATCGCGATACTTCTCTTGACAGCCAAAAGGTAAGTGGAGAGAAGAGGTTTGAGATCATCGTTTGTGGCAACCCCGAGAGCGTCTGAAGAGTAGGGAGTGTCGAAACACCCTCCTTGGAAACAGTGGATGTTTGGGGCACAAATTCTTCGTCTAGTTGTGTCGTGATGGGTGTGGAGGCGATCACATCTACCACAGGTACCCCTTCTGCGTTTACGTCGATGGTTTTGATCGTTTGTCGGACATCTTTTGCGCTGACTGATCGACCTTCCGCGGTAAGAACTTGCCCTGAAATAACAGGAAGCGAATGCGAGCTTGTCTTGATACTTAGGGCATCAATACCAGCACCACCTTCGTCCTTCTTCGGGTCCAATGGTGGCGGATACACCAAGCCAACGTCGGTATATAACTTGAAGAAGACAAAGCTCAGTAGTGTTTGGTATAGCTCCAGAAATGTCAGCATGACCCGGACATCTACATCAGCGGGAATCTGCAAATTCTGAGACTTTTGCTGCACGCTTTAAATTGGAAGGACGTACATTTTGTGTAAATTGATATGGAGTCAGCCAATTCACTGTCTGATCCATGACTTCAGCCTGAAAGTAAACGCCTTTTATTGATAGAAAAACTTTCCGCAGTGCCCTAGAATGCATGACGTAGAGTTGCCATTCGGACGCAAGGCGGGAACAGTTCTCAATTATCACTTTGGGCAAACGACCGTCACACGGGAGCGTTGAAAACAAGAATATCATGCACAAGGCGTCGTCGATATCTCGTACAGCATCAATAAAGGTGGGGTAACTATGTGGTTTGTCAGAAATATAATGTTAGTATTGTTGATGACAACCCACCGCTCCTTGATGATATGGTCCAACCGATAGATAGGTTTGTTTTGCTCTAAACTTTTAGCGCTACTCCATTCCCCCCTACCAAGCGCGCGAGCGAGCTTTTTCGCGAACGCTTTGTGCTCACGCAATTTTTTGAGAATCGGTTCATGGGCAAGGTATGCAATGTCTTTTGCATAATAAAATGATGCTGGAGCAGATGATCCTTTGTTAGCTTTTTTCCTACTACGGGGTTCTCTAGGAAATATCCCTTGTTCAAATATCGATGAGCTGAGTGGCAGGAGTAGGTCATAAATCGATCCATACCTTTTAAAATACATAAACGACGAAAATCGGCAAGGGAGCATTGAAGCTTTTTTATAGCAGCACTCCTCGTAGTGTAATTCCTAGCTGCTCCTGCCTTTCCCTTGATTTTTAGTCGTCCCATGACAGTAGAAGATGAAATTGAGATCTTGTTTGGCAACTTCGGCGGACGCAAATAATGTGAGCATTCCACTCTCCAACATTCATCGATATTCCAGGCATATCCTCACAACATGAGGTACACTGTTTCAAAGCTGTGATTTGCATTAAATAACCCCTTTCTTTCAGTCAGTATGTTCACGTTCCAAAATCTGAGCTTGATGAAGCTCAGATCCGGCTACTCGAGGAGCACGAAATATCGCAAGGGCCTCTGTCTGTGCTGCAGCAAGCCGTAAGAAACCATACGCAAGTCCTTATTTCACTCAGGAACAACAAAAAACTCCTCGCACGGGTCAAAGCCTTCGATAGACACAGCAATATGGTAAATTGATTCGTCGTTGTCTATGAATTTTGCTGATAGAACTTCGAAGGTGCTCGAAAATGTGAAAGAGGTACGATGTTTTTGTATACCATTTTGCACTTAACCAAGTTGAGTGGTAGATGTGGAGCGAAATACCTAAAGGGAAAAACAAGAAGCCTATTAACAAGGACAGGTTTATCAGTAAAATGTTTTTGCGGTACGCTTCAGGCTCTTTGCATTGTGACAATGCTGACAAGTAACCACAGTGGTGACTCCGTTATCCTAAGTAACAATTCATGTTCTCTATGGAATGCCCATCTAATGTGAACCACAGTCTTGCGCAATCAAGCATAGATGTCGTTTGTGGTGTACGAAAAGTGAACGCAACTTGGGAAAGGATATTCATGTGCTTGTCATTTTGTATCCTACAACTGCCTATTTTTCAATCCGTCTTCTACTTCTTTAATTGCTTCGAAAATAAGGCCAAGCGCAATCCAACCAAAACTCTTCGCACCAAATGAATCACCTTGTGCTTTGGAGAATTCCCATGCTGTCCAGGCCCTATAAAGACTTTCCTCCCCTTCAATGCTATCATCACCTGCCAACTCTTCTCGAATGCCCTGAACCAGACGATCCGTACTGTCGCGAACTTTCGCCATGAGTTCTTTCCTCTTCCGCGGCTGACTTGTCTGCTGCGAGATAGTCCCAACTACGACCTCCCCTTCTGACAGTTGGGTCGTTTGTGCATGAAGCGTGTTGGATATACACACAGCCTGGAGATGGACTGAGTAACTTCTGAAAAGTCTTGCAATGGAATCCACCAGCTCCTCGTCCACATCGGTGTCAATCTTTATTAATTCTTCAACCCGATCTTGAATCACTTGGAAGAGATAGCTCTTCCTCGCATCCTTCTGATCGAAGTTGTCAAATTCTGCTTCAAGCTGTTCGATATCCCTAGGTTGATCTTGTCTGCGTCGTCGCCTTGGCAGAGTAACCGGTTCCTGTTGCACAGGGAGGTCGATTGCATGGAATAGACGGCCTATCGCGCTGCGACTTCGGTAGAACCGTCTGTTAGAATCCTGATCTTTGACTTCAGGGGCACTCCAGTCAGGTCTGCGTTTGCCCTTGACCCTGGGGATTTTTTCCAAGGGCACAGGCTGGCCAGATTTCGGATAATCAACGGCATTACTGTGCAGGTTTGCCAGCGTAATGCAATCTTCATCAAAAATCCCGTCTCGACTTTGGTCTGCAATAATCAACCAGTTGATCGCAACAATTCCAACAACCTTTAAAAGAATTAATGGACTGGTAAGACATGTTGAGGGAACATTCATTCACTCACATCTGAACTAATGTACTCCATGACAAAATCGGCTACATCTTGCATAGTGCTTGGCCGACTTAGTGTTTTTCTTGGAGCCGCTTCGTAACTTGATGGGATGCTGATTGGCTTCCTTGGGAAGAAATCCCATAGCTCCGGAAGCTCTGGATCATCGAGAGGTATTAAATTGTAAAGGTCGCCATCTAGATCTCCTCCTCCCAAACATGATGGAAGGGGTCTGTCACCTGTCAAAAGGGCTAAGAAAAATAATAAATAATGAGACAAGAAAATCACCTTGTACACTGAAGACAACAGTGTTGGCCAGAGGTTCCTCTTCAAAACAGGAACCAGGCGGTGGAGCCCCAATTGCTTCAACAATCCTAACATCACCTGGGTGTATGGTTGGGGAACGCGAAATCAGAACTCGACCACTGAGATACTTCCTTCCTCCGCTGATAGGTTTAATACAAGTGAATATTTGGTTCTCTTGGAGATACCGATGGGTATCTGCAACACCAACAAGGGTCCAAGCTCCGGGAACTGGGATACGAGAGTGGTTTTTGAGGTCACGGAGGACATGGTGGGTCGCATATTCCAGCATCTTTTTATAGAAGTCATCATCCGGGATACTGTTCAAGCTTAGCTTTTCAAGATGATTAAGGATCCATGGCAAGCGATAGGAAGTGCCAAGACCATGACATTCGAGCAGTGATGCGGCCTCTTTGAGGGAACTGGCGGCCTTCCGGGTGGTCTGGACTGCCTCGTCTTGATATTTCTTGAAAATGTCGTAGGGAACACCAAGACCCTCCAAAAGCATTATAAGTGGTCGGTTCAGGAAGTATGGACCCGGTTTATCGAAGGCCCGTGCAATTTCAATGTCGTTTACTGCTTCTTCTGTAAGAAATTTTACCATTGAAGGACGCAAACAGATGACGGAGCCACTCAAGGTATGATCTACGGAGATCATGCCTTTGGACCCCATAAAACGAATTTGATATGCGGGAGGTACTTCCTTCGGCAGTCGCCTGCGCTTGGTTTTCTTTAATTGGGCCCAAATGTTGCGACTCAACTCCTTTGAGAGGGTGCCGACACCATCAGTGAACTGGTACTTCCCGTCACTTGTACAGATATCGTCTATATGGATAACTTCCTCGACATTGACCTTGACAGCGTCAGTTGCTGTAAACGCCTGGGACAGACGTGCTGCATATCGGGCAGGGCAATAGATCAAGTTTTTGTCGAAAGCCAAGTTGTGGAATGTTCCTAAGCTGGAGACGATGCGTGCTGCAGTCATCTCATCACTATTTGGATCCACTTTGAAAGGTTTAACAAACCTGAATGAAATCAGATACCGCACAATTCTGAAGAATATGACATACCAGACTGCATGCTCCTTCAGGGCCGATTGCGAATAGGCAAGGAAGTCGAATTTACGCCCAGCTATCTTGAGTCCGTTGCGAAATAAAGGTCCAATACGAGATGTGATAAATTCGCGGCCATCTACCTCGTGATCGAAGCGATATTGGAGATGAGTTTCGTCCACAAAACTTACCCGCAAAAAGCAATCTTGATATTTTACATCATAAGTACGGATGACGCGATTTGATTGCTCAACAAAAGGACCGTCGAGGTGCATCGTTGTCGGTGTTATGTCGACATGGAGTGCTTTGTACAGACTGCCATCGATTGGGTGTGGAGGATTATGAATGTCATCCTGATCCAATTGGTGCATGATGTTGCTGAATAACACCACAATCCCAATTGCAATATCATCCTCAGAATTGAAGAGGAGATAGGCCTCGTTCCTGAAGTTTCGCAACGCGGTCGCCACAAACTCTTTGCCCTTGTCCTCAACCGCCTGCAAAACCATGGGATACAATATGTTCGCTTCTTTAAAATCAATTGCCGTATTCCGAAGCAATGATTCCATCTGGAAAGCAACTATCCAGGGAAGGCGACAGAGGTGGTCGCGCATTGTGATCATATCCGCAACGCCAAAGAGATCCCTATGGTCAACAGGGTAATCGTAGTCATCGACTTTGTTGAGATGGGCAATGCTGCAAAGGTCCCGAAATTGTTGAATATCTTTCTGCGAGACGCAGACTATGCGAATAGCCATCGATGTGAAAGGTGCGAGTCGTTCATGAGCAGGTATGGGGAGGTAGGACAATTTGAGTCGTTTACCGCTGACCTGTTCCTTTTCATATGACGGCGGTGCATTCAGGTTGAAAACGAGGGCGTGTTCCCTGTCGAGATTAGTTGAAGTGGAGATATTGTTGATGGATGTAAATGAAATGACGACAAGGTAGAACTCCGCCAGGAAACGAAGGCGCATGCGAATTTGTCTGCGCTCGGGGTTGAACGTTATGTGACAGCGGTCAGTACAGTTTTCTTCACATTCAATAGAGAATGTGTGATCCCTGCAAATCCAGCCAAACTGAATGGCCTCCACCTTCAGAGCGGAAGAATCTTGCTCATTGTGCCATTGGCCTCGCTTCTCTCCTTCCCTAGGATTGGAAAAAGGCTGCAAGCTGATCTTTTCCACTATCTCGTTTTTCAATCCCTTCTTGCTCGCCGAAAATTTGATGTCCCTCCTGCCGATTCTAAGGGGGTTGTTGGAACTATGGAGAAATGCCTCCCCCAATTCGATAGAGGGTAACGTTAGCAGCCCTCTCCCACAGTTGTTGTGGAGCGGGTTCTTGGCTTTATAAAGGTGAACGTGAAAATTGAGGGGAGCATGTTCTTTGGAAGGCCTGAAGGGGTTGCTGTGGAAAACTTTTGCCAAAGCTTCAATAACCCGTGGCCTCGAAAGAGAAAATTCGAGGTTTGTAATGTCGATGTTCATGATGGTTGACGGGTGAGAGAGAAGGCGTTCTGAAGATCGCACGGATTATATATGGTTGACCAGTGATAAGCGCTGCAGAAAGCTAGATCCCTCCATTCCCAGATATGCATCCGATACCTCAAAATATGGATAAAAAGACGCGATAGGCAGAGCTGACTACTACATGGGCGTCATGTAGTCTCGGGATTGGCTAAAGTCATAAGATAGACCGTAATTCTCGCCGTATCATTCTTAGTTTGTCCTCGATGAGCGCCTACGAAGAAGATTATCGATGACAGAACATGGAGCCGTTTGAAATGACGAACCGTGTCGGTTAGATGTCTGTTCCGTTCAAATTCTGAGCGGATCCATGCGCGGGTCTCCTTCCTCGTCACGGGGTCACGAATAACTGTTGGCATAAGTCAGTCCTTGTTTGAAATTGAGGAAGAAAAGGAGGCAGACACCTCTACATCGTATTGCACTACGGTAGAGATCCAGCACTTGTTGTCTGAGAATAAAATGTTTGAGGGATGGGCCCGAAAACACCATATGCAGATGCTGATGGTGGTTACAAGTCAGTTTCGAGACCCGTGCTTTACGTCTTTCTTCTTACCCACATGTCCTCCCAACCGGCAACATCCAGCACATCTTCGCCAACCACAATGTCAGTGTTATTGCGCACAGACTCCCCGCCGTCTGCCCACGAACGACCCAGTCATCTTGACAACGTTACTCAGGAAAACAGCGATATTGCGGCGAATGCTGAAAGTCTTTCGTCTCCAAGACGCCCTCTGAGAATATACACACGACCCCAGTTGCTCTCGTTGTCACAATCACCGATGGTCAAACCTCCGCCAGACATGCCAGACCTCAGGACGTGGTTTGGGTAACCCCTCTTTTCGTTGTGCTTCATCTTTCTTATAACACCTACTTTAGCGTTGAGAATGAAAATCTCGTCAATAAGAAGGATGAACCCGCTGTCCCCAATTCTGCACGAGAAAGAAGGTTGGTGCTTCAAATGGCGTTCTTATTGTTGCTAAATGTTTTTGTCATTCCTAAGATTCCGCCGTGATGCTGAAGATGCAGGTGAGAAGTCTGCTTCTCTTCTTGATATGGTCCTGAGTCTTCGAATTCAGACACGTCCTCGAGGCCTACTTTTCGGTCTGCTTTGCAGCCTTCTCAAATGGGGAACTTTAAACATCAATCTCTTCGAGACCGGGATAGAGAGGCTGAAAAAGAACGAGACAAAGATGGACACGAACGCCTCCGTCATGTGCGTGACCATTATTCTCCAACGATATTGTGCTAAACGATTTGACAGTTGTCTGATAAATTTGACAGAGATAGGCTTCTTCCACTCTCAGGCTCGCGAAATAAAGACAGGGAACCAGCAACTCATGTCAATACGTCTACGAGAAGTCAACCTGCCCCACCTCCGAATGGCATATCTCGTCGAGCTGATGCTCGTGAATCTGTGAAGAAAAAAGTAGGCGAAGCAACTGAAGATTGGAGAAGAGGTAACATTGGTTTTATACGCATATATTTCATCACCGACGCACCCCTTCTAGGTGGAGAGACTCCTCGGTCAGCTCGTGAAGACCGTACGTATTTTCATTTTCCCTTTGTTTGCCCTGTTCAATGCTACTTTTCAGGGCCAGAAAATAGTCGGCGAGACAGAGACGATAGGAACAGGGACAGGGAGAGAGCCCGTTCCCGCCATCGGGATTCCTCTAGATCAAAGCGAGAGACATCTTCTTCACGGAGAGACAGGGATCGTGACGAAGATGACGACGGTCGTCATTGGAGAGACGACGGAAAGAGGGACGAGAGGATGGCTGCTCGGCGAGAACGAGAGCGTGCACGTGGACAGGAGCGCGAGTCGGACGATCGCCGTTGGCCTCCTGGTGAGGACCGTGATGGTGGACGCTATAAGAGAAACACTGGCCGCGAGCGGAAGACAGGAGATGATACGAAAGAAAAGGAGGATCGCCAGAAGGAAAAGGAACCAGCCTGGATGGACACTTACATTCCAAGCGAATCGACATCTGGAATTCTCGGAGGGCAGGACCCCAATGGCAAATTAGATGGCATCCAAGCTTGGAAGAAGGACATACGAGATAAGGAAACCTCGACAACCGCCGTTGGTCTTTCGAAGACTATTTCCGAACCCATCTCGTCCACATCCGATTTTGTAGACAATCACTTGGACGAAATCCAGATATTCCGATTGTTGATGAAGAAGGAAGAGGAAAAGAAACGTCTCGAAGATAATGCCACGGTCCTTGCAAGTGAAGCGTCCCGTTCCAGCAATGACGATGATAAAACACGTCAACGAAATACCAGCACAGGTATACCTTTCTACGCTGCTGCCTTGATTTGTAGCTCACGTATCATCAAGCAGACGACCTGACCACCAATGTGCCCTCTGTTCAAAGCAAGCCATCTCTCACATCACTTTCCTCGTCTGCGTCTATTCATGTATCACCCACACCACCCTTCAACCCCAAGGATCCCGCTGTTCTAACCTCTGTTAAAGTCAACCAGGATTCCCTGCATGACCGTGTAATTGGTCCAGCAAGAGCGCCTATTGCCGAGTCTAATTCTGTCGCTGCAACCAACAGTCCAAGCGAACTTGGAGGATCCGCTTTTCCGCCCGTCGGTTCTCGCGTTCTTGCAATGAAAAACAAGGCAACCTCTGCTGTTAACCCTGCATCAGGTCTTCAGGGCTTGAATGGTCAGTATCTGCGAATCGACTGGTCATCTTGTGTTCTAAAGCTCTTACTTTTAGGTTTACAAAACGCCATGCCGGAATCGCTTCAGATCTTTTCCAAAAACGAGGCCTTGCGACCACATGGTGCTTTTTCGCCTTTCGATGACCCAAACCGACCATCGTATCTTGATGATCCGCGAGATCTCTCACTTCCTCCAAATCAAGCCACTGGCCCTCAACGTCAACCAGTTGACCAACTCTTTCACAGCAGTACGAACTTGCAAACTGATGCGAACTATAACTCGTTGAGTAAAGGGAGCCGACTAGCCAAAATTTTTGAGAACAAGTCTCGTGATATGCCGGCGGTAACGTCAAAGCCACTTCATACCAGCCACATCCCACCTGTTTCCAACCAGACCCAAAGGCAGGAAATGAACAACCTCGGAGCTAATCCAGTCCATTCTGTTGAAGAGCTGATGGCAATGCTCAACAACTCTTCTCAGGTATGCCAGGTGATACCCGTTTTTCTCCAGTGCTGACATCCATAAAGCGAAACAATCTTGGGCTCCAATCTAATCCTCACCACAATTTGAATAATGGTGTTCCTGGCCTCCTCCCGCTTCAACGGCAACAGGTCCTTCAGCAGCAGCAACCTCCTACAAACCGTTTAGAGTCATTGTATGAGAGCAGGACAGAAGATCGCAGTTTTGTCCCAGATGGGATGGTCCCTGGACTTCGAACTGCAGCCCCTCCTCCCAGACGCGAAATTCTTGGACATTTTAACGATTCGCTCGATGAGTCCTTGCCCTATAATTTGCAACGGCTGACACAACAACCCCAAGTTCGCGGCGGCCTTGAGCAATTGTTCAACAATCCTGTCACTCCTTTGTTTACCCAACAAATCGGGCGACCTGGCAGCGGCATCCCTTTGCAACCTTTGCAACAAAATCAGTACCGCGGTGGCTCCTCACCCGCTTTAAACACCACCACCAGCGCACCGCAACGCCTACCCCCCGGTCTTGCCAATCTTGGCGGTCGACCCCCACATGACCCCTCGCAATATCTAGGGCTTCAACAGAATCTTCCTTCACTGGGACCGCAGCATGGCATTTATGCAAGTAACACAATTCCCCAGCACCAACTTCCCTTCAATGGCTACAATGTTTCGAATGCTGTCGGCCTCAGCAACGGTCCGTCCCGATTACCCGGTCAGAACAATCTCCTGCAAAATTCTGCTAGCCAACAATTCAACCTCGGTCATCACGGCCTCGACCCACGACTCTCAAACCATCACCACTTGATGGGTATCGGTGGATCTGGAATCACTGGCAACCGCATCAATGGCGGATTCCCTCCTCAACAAGTGCCTAATGGTCCCAATCATGTCGGCGTTCGTCCCCAGCAGCAGCAACTGCTCCCCCACGTATTGCCCCAGTTAATGCCACCCCATATGCAACAGGGCCATCCATCATCGAACGCTCAACAGAACCACGACCTGATGGCTGTTCTCATGGGTGCACCTCATAGAGAGTAAATGAGTCGCCTTCAGCCAACCTCCTTTGTAATCGTTTTTTAGTTGTTACATAATTGCAATACGATTCACCCAAACTTATTTTTACTTCTGCCGTTTGATTTCATAACAAACATATGTCCGACATAAGCATTGTGTGGATCCGGGAGTTTTTGTGGCCGAGATCCTTTATGTAAAAGATGTTTTTTCTTGCTCAAGATTTACAGAGGTCGCATGTCCAGTATTTAGATTGTGAAGCTTTCCGTTCCCCTCGGACGTGGGGCATTTCTCGCTTCATAATACATAAGAAAGCGCTCAAGCCTCAGCTGGTAATCGGTTGACGAGATGAGATGTCATTTTGATAAAGTGGGCGCTTGGGTGGTGGTACCTGGATCGTAAAGATAAGTGCGAACATATATATATATCTGCAGCTGTTACGGACTCATCCACATGCTTCTGTTATAATTGATAACTCTTTCGGAACATAATAAGGGGCTGTTTCTGTGGGCACAGGTGATATATAGCGCCCGGCATAATTCATTTCCATCGCATTATTTCTCGGACGACATGAGAAAGAATCTAGATCTGAAGTACATATGCGAAGTGCTCCACGAATGAAAGGTAGATAGCACAGGGGTGCCTTTGCTATCGTATTCGGTAGAGGCCACTGGGAATACGTCTGTACGTACGAAATGACATGAATCTTACAATTCTTTCCAAGTGGACAGTTATTTCTGACTGATGTGGTATCTGATGCAATCGATGACCTCGAGGCATGGCTGGGTTCTTGGCAAAGGGGCGAATTTGAGAGGAAAACACATCCACTGGGGCAAATGAAGCGACAAGTGGAATGGGACGGGCTGGCAGAGATTCGCACCGAATTGAGGGGAGAGAGAGAGCCGAAATGCACTGGGAGTTACATAAGCATGCGAAGAAACCTTGTCAAAAGATGCCTGCAGGCACGAAACGTGTTGGGCTGGGTATGAAAATAGGGATTGAACGTGGAAGTTGTGGCTGCTGAAGGCTGTTGCATCTTGTCACTCTTGTCCTTGTCCTTCAAAAGTTGCCAGTTGTTCAGTCGACGCAACTCTTTCATTCCCTTCTTTCGCCCGGCCTTTGCTGGTTTCCTAGCACCATCAGACAGCCAACGCTTGCTTCACTGCTAGCGTTTCCGATAGCACCACTGTTTCTGCCATTCGACTTGGCAACTACCGTAGACAACGCCTTGTCCCGTGTGCAGACCCAACTCACCTCCAGTCATTCCTTTGTCTTTTTTTCCTTCTTCCTTTACAACACAGCTCTTCCTTAATTTGTTCAATTGGTGCGTTCGTGCTGCCAATTGTTCGATCAGCTCACGTTGACCTCCAAAATAGCTTCCTCGACACCGTCTTCACTGGTGAGTGTCCCTGCCAGCGTCGTCCACATTGATTTCTCATCGTTCCCCAGAGTCCTTTTTGTTCAAGTGAGCACACTTCCTCCATCCATCTCTTTTCAATCGTAAAACGTGTAACGCGGCCCGGTTAGTTACATACTGATGGCTCGGTGATTTGACCTTTGAGTTCTGGCCGCAGCGTCGCCATGATGGGATGCGTGACAAGCCCCCAGACAGCGTGACAGTTATTAATTTATGATATATCCATCCCGCTCCTGTCCTTTCTTTCTTTCTTGTCCGTCGTTGTCGAGCACGTCTCCCTCAACGGTAGACTACCCTCCTCTCGACGGGTTTCCTTTTCTGCGCCAGCCAGAAGGCTGTGTGCCCCTCACGACCCTCACGCTGACCACGAAATCCCTCAGATCTGGTGGCTTGCAAGATCCTCATCCTGCAGCTCATCGTCTTCCTCACGTTTGACTTTATTGTCTGTTTTGCACATCCTGTGGGTCTCGTTTATTTATTTTTTTGTTGTGGCTCTTTGTTGTCTGCGTTCTTTTTTGATCGCTGGATGTGCAACGATCGTTCGCCGTATCAGTGGGGTGGAAAATCATGCTCGTGTCCCTCTCTCTCGGACCTCTCGCTTTTACGCGTTTTCCTTTTATTTTCAACTCGCCTTTGCCACCCCATGACTGACATCGCGTGCTCTTCTCTTTGTTCTTATAGCCGTCTCCCCGACACCGTCCACCTCGATATGAAAGACGTAACGTCAAACAGGCATTCTCGCCATTCCCTTGTGTACCCAAAGAAACGCCCGTCTCCCCATGGTGTTATTAAAACTCACAAGTCTCCTCTTGTTCCTCTTAACGGAGTCGCTCGTCGGACACCTCGAAACTCTAAACTCGCACTTTTGCAACAACGGCAACGCGAAGCACAAATACAGGCTTTGCGCCGGAACGGTATTTTTATTGAGGATGAATATATGGATGAAATTTATCGATATATGCTCGAAATGGAGGTTGGTCGTTTACTCCTTTTTCCCCCCAAGTCACACGCTAATTTCCACTATCAGCGGTACACCATGTCGTCCTTGCAGTCAATGGATCAACAACCAGAGATTAAGTGGCACATGAGACCGTGTCTTGTTGACTTCTTGGTTGAAATCCATTTCACATTCCGCCTGCGTCCAGAAACTCTTTACCTCACACTTAACATTGTGGACCGATACGTTTCCCGCCGCGTTGTGTACATCAAGCACTACCAACTTGTTGGCTGTGCTGCGCTCTGGATTGCTGCCAAGTTTGAAGACGCAAAAGATCGTGTCCCAACGTTGCAAGACCTTGTCCAGATTTGTCGGGAGACTTACGAGGAATCGGCCTTCATTCAAATGGAGGGTCATGTCCTTTCGACCATCCAATGGACCCTTGGCCATCCAACCGCAGAAGCTTGGCTGAGGTTACATTGTTGCGGCCCTTCTATTGAAGACCCAAAAGTCCAGCATGTGGCTCGCTTTTTGATGGAAATCACTCTGTTCTACCGTGAATTTGTCAAGTACACCCCGTCTACAATATCTCTCGCTGCTTTGACTCTAGCAAGATATCTCTGTGACAAACCCCGTCGTATCTGGGAAGAGACCTTGGAATGCGTCGAGGTCATCGAGTATTTGGACACCCGTCTTGCTCTTCATGTCAACGACTTGTCGGAGACTTTAGTGAAAAAGTACTCGTACGCTTTCTACTCTAAGGCCGCCACTTTTGTGGTGCAGTTTTATCTCCAAGGCGGTCGCTTCCCGTCTCGTGCTCCTCCATTTTTGCCAGTGACTCCCAAGCGAACATCCGTGTCTGCCATGAGTACCCCTGCGAGCACTACCACCACTGCTTCAGACATGTCCGACGACATGCCTATGACTCCCAAGACGCCTGCTTACAGCAGCGACCCTTTCTCATCGTCATATCCGTCAGACGACAAGGAAAACGTATCAACAACATTCGAGCCCATACTTAATAAGCTCCGCATCGACCACCCTCCCGAGCAATTTCTTCCGCACGATTTTGTTTCGTTCGGGAGGCCAGCGTTGCACAGTCTCAACAACATCTCGTCGCCTCGTATGGCCCTCGTGTCATAACGGTCAGAAGAAGGCCGTTATTGTTTCACTATCGTCAAGTTTTCCTGTCTTTGTCAAAATGCAAGCAATACCAGCAAAATGTAATACCAATACATGTCGCACCGACAATCCTCGCAATTTGTTTCTGCAATTCATCATCCATGCATCCACTCATCACTTTCCCTTGCAACTTTCTCACTCTCATCGACCGCACCATTATACTACCTGGCGAACACCCTATATGATGGCTGTGGGGGCGAATATGAGTATAGAGGGACGGGTAATCTTCGAACGATGAAACAATACATCATCAAGAAGGTACAAGAGACAGTTTTAGTTTATCTGCCTTACTACCATAGACCCTTTGCGCTTTTTATTCAGCCTTCCCTTGGCTGGCCGTCTTCGTCCACATCATCTTCCCGAGTCTACATTCATTCCCTGTCACTCTATGCATCTATCATCCACATCATCGTCCTCCTTTGTCAGCAACTATCTCATTCCCTTCGCGCACTCCACCAACAGACACTCCCACGACGGGATCCCAAGTAGCATTCGCGCTCGCTTTAAAGAATATCTTATTCTTTACATTATCGTATTTCCTTATTCTCTTTATTGACATCGGTGCCGATGAGCCTTATTACCCCCGCCAGAAACTCGTTTCTTTTTCTTGATTCATTCCAGCTGTACACAACTTCCCGAATCATCCGCATAAAGGCCCATCGGTACCTTTTTAGCACTGTTCGCTAGCGCGTTGTTACTGGAGTTCTTTCGTGTCAAATATCCAACCACACAATGATCACAGAATGACATCAAGATATTCTTGTGCCTCATGCCTGCTAGCTCAGTGTCTTGTATCTGTTTGTTAAGAAAGACAAGATTTTGTTTGTCTGTTCCGCCTTTCGATGGAATCATTTGGAAAATGAGAGTGGGATTGATCGAAATATTCCACGACAAAATACTAGTGCCATCCTACACAGCATCAATTACAGGAATATTGGAACCAGCGAGGGGTTTTGAACGATCTTCATCCTGAACGACTCTCATGCGGAGAAAACCCGATCTACTCCAGAATCCACTGATCGCCATCCTTCCTAATGCCAACTGGCCTTGCCTCATCCAAACTAATACGTCCGGCGTGCAGGATTGCGGTAGTTAACACCGTATTGGCAATCGTCGGCAAACCAAGCTTATCATAGTCCTCAGCTTTCGCTATTCCAGCATTGACAGCCCTGGCTGCATCGATAAACTTCTCGATGGAAATGTAACCATACCCACGTTGGCCGTCGAAATGGCCGGTCTCAGAAGGAGAATATTTCATGCTGTGCGCAGTTGACATGCAATGACGTTGTCATTATGGTTTTGGAGTGATACCGGAAGTCGGCGTATCAGATCCTGTTAGGGACTGTTGCACACCGAGAATAACAACACTCACTAGAACGGGTTGTACCAGGCTTTGCCAGTCTCATCTACTGTGACATCGTACCCACGATGGGCTTGATCGACGACGATCTCACCCTGAAGTGAGATGCGAGAGATCAGAGCAATGATAAAAAAATTGTCGGATGCGAGATACCTTCTCAGCCATGTAGTACCAGTGCTGTGCAGAATGAACCCCGGATTTGAGTGGAGCCGTCCAGCTCGCTGAATACACAGCGGTACCCCTGTGATTCTGGCTTTTCGTTGATTGCCAATCGACAAGAAGCGTGACGGTATCCTCCGTTTGAGAGACACAGTTAAAGGGTTCACTTGTGGCGATCCCGGTTGCGGCGCTTGCAACAACGCGGGTAGGTACGGCGATGTCTTGTAAGATCCAGCAGCAGATATCAATATGGTGAGATGAAAGGTAGTAGCTGTGGAAATTGAAGTTAGGAGCGCTGGGGTCCTAACGATCGGGTGAATCGGTACTGACCTGATATCTGAATCTTTCCCCGCCCAGGCCTTGAAAGTCGTGAGCTGGCTTTTTGGTTGACTCATCCAGGCGTTGAAGAAATTGAATTCACCGAGGGTGGCAGCTTTCGCCTTCGCATCGCTGTAAACGGGATCATACCTGATCCAACCAACTTTGAGAAAATACATCTGAATAGATTGCCTTGACCCACCTCTTATGGTGTTCCACCCAGCACACAACGTTATTCTTCTTTGCCAAGGAGATCAAGTCTTTGTGGTCAGATAAGAGCTTGGTAGCAGGTTTTGTAACGAGAACATGAAGGCCGTGTTCAATAGCATAGACGGCGATGGGGTAGTGAGTAGCTGAATCCAAATTTAAATAATGGGGTGTGCTCAAAAGTTGATACACACGCACGGTCGGGCGTAAAGATGACAACAGCCTCCCCTGACTTCATCTGGTCAATGGCAGTTTTGTCTACAAAGATAAAAATAGTGAACGATCTGAAGGATAGAGTTGGATTGCCTACATGCTTCTGGATCTATAGCATTGTTTTTCGGGAATTCGTTGAATCTGGTTGTCATGGGTCAGAGATCATAAATCGCCAAAATATTCTTACGAGACGTCCATGTCCTTGTAAGCGCCAGCAATGTTCTTTTGCAAGTGCTCTCGAATTGCAGGAAACTTCTTTCCATTGACACCGACCATGCCAAGTTGGCCGACCTACTCCCAATTTGTAAAGATGGCATGAGATATGGGCAGACAATAATAACCTTTCCCCGTCGCTTCAGGTCGAACAACGTGAGGGCAACGACCTGGAAACTATCAACATCGTGTTTATTCATGAGCTTGTCCAAAACGTACGCCGATCTAAAGGAATATATTCAAATCCTGTGGTGCGAAATTTGATTATAATTTTTGCCTTCTTATCAGATTGTGAAGCACCAGAGCCAGTCCACCCCGTCGTATATTCGCCGGTGCCACCTGAGATTGCGCATTAGAACGCACTTGTGCCGGAAATCACTACGTACACATAAGAACGTTGAGTCTTTGTTCGGTTTCTGTCATTTCTGATTCCTGAAGCAGTAGTATGAGATTGAGAATAGGTTGATGCCACATGTCTGCAAGGCGACGAGCACGTGTTCATCATAGATATTCTTGACGTCAAACATAATAAGATATGGATACTCACCGGAAATGCAATCCATCCATTTCCAATGTCAACCATACAACCTGCAACGCCCTCATTCACGCCTAGAAAAGAATTCTTACGGGTCCCCAAGCATACTAGAAACACCTTTGCGCTCCTTGCTTTCTCTAGTGCAAATTGTGTCCGCTTGCATTCCTTCGCTGAGCACACAGTCCAAGCAGTCCGCCTTGTTTTGGAGCAATTTGCTCCACTTCTTGCAGTCTGCGAAGATGCCCCAAATAACCTCTGCGAATTCACCATAGACAAAAAACCATGGACAAATTCAAGATCTGTGCCATCGGAGAAGTTGCTTGTGGACATTTTACGTGCTATCTATCAATCTGGGCATACGTATCTGTCTACTATGGATTACGGGAGGGATGTCGATGATCGCCTCGTTATGGTTTTCTCCAAGACGGAGCAAGTTGTGCCGCCCCTATCTAGGTCTGCCATGCCCCAAAATCCAAACCTCGTGTCGAGGAATGAGAGTTCGACCAGCTCGTTGGGCGAGAATCTTCCAATCAAACAGATCCCTTTTGCTATCTCCTTTTCCTCGATGACCGTCATGCGGGTCATCTCTCCACCTCTCCATCTCACTCCTGCCATTCTCCAGGCCTGTCGTGGAGCTTGGCCAAGAGGAGTCGCCTCTGAAAAGACTGTTCATGGAAATTCGTATGAATTCAAGCTAAAGGGTTATGGATGTAAGTTAAAATACATTCGTCCGTAGTCATACTCAAAAGCGAGTCAGTATTTGAACAGGATACATTCTCAGTGGATTCATTGCAACACATCCTTACTCTCCTGTCCTCTCTTGACGCTCAGTCATTCTCCTTGATAGCGTCCATTTCTTTGACAGGTCACTCCAGAAGCAAAGATTTGTGGTTATTCACCGCTCCTGCTCCTGACGATACACCATCAGACACACTTGAACCACCAACATCCGAGTCCCCCCTTCGGAGGTATTCCTTTCCGCCGGGACAGGTGGATCCTCAACACAAACAGACCACAGAACCTTCACCTGACGTTCCGCTTACTGGATATCACAACAAGTCATCCAGTGAGGGTTCCCAACGACGCGCCTTGACTGCCACTCACCAAGCCAACGTCCTTCGAAAGGCCAGCCCTCGTGTTCAAGCTCCTGTCGATTTTCGGAATTCGGAGCTCTTTCGCAAAGACGATAACGTTCCTATTCGCACCCATTTGCCCAGCGTTGTACCCGTTGGGGCGGTTGACATGACCGGTGTTGGTTCTGGCCAGACACCGGATGTCTTGTACGAAACGTCACCTCATTCCCCTACTGGCACGCAACACAACCATCCTGTTGCCTCAGGCCCAGAACCATCGACTATCCGACAAGCAGGCTCTAGTTCCCCAGGAATACCTCCACCGCTTTTGGCATCATCTTCTATTGGTTCGAAACGGCCTCTCTCACAAAAGGAACCCATCATGGGTAGCCACGTTGCAGAAAAAAGTACCGCAGCACCGCTCCTTGGTTCTATGGCGTTCAGAGACTCATCGATGACATCTGACACAGACCTGACGAGAGAGATACCCATCAAGTGGACGGGTTCGTTAACTGAGGGCGATAAACCAAAGGGAAGAGAGAGCCGGATTGCGGACGCTCATGCGATAATACCTGGGGGATGGCAGGATCCAATAGCAGAGCAAAACGAAGAACGAAGAGAGACACCGGTTTTCGAGAATGAGTCACGTGTCGAAGCACCAGAGATTGTTCAACCCAACGTAGAATTCAGGAAGAGTGAAGCGGCGCTTGTTGGACTTATCCAGTCAACGACGCCTGCGCAGAACAAAGAGAAAGACAGCACCGCCGCGGGTGCCTCTGGGAGCAGTGGAAAAGGATGGGTATTGGTAAACGTTGAAGAGACACCGTCCAGCCGGCCTGAATCGAACGGCGGCAGTGAAAGCAAGGTTGCTAGTGTAGCAGAGATAGGGCAAGAACCTCGTCCGAAGCCAGCATCCCCAGAGGCGAAGGCGATCGTCGTTGTCGACTTGCTGAGCTTGAAAAACCAGACAGCCACTGCGTCGATAGAGGCGTCGAAAGATGGAGATTCGAGTGTGAAACGGTTGTTTTCATTGGGGCGGAAGAACTCTGTGAGTGTGTCTGTCTGATTTGTGATTTCGCTGACAATGGAGTCGAAGCAGAAGAAGGGTCTGAAATGATATATAATATGTTTTCATGTGAGATGGGAAAGTTGTGCAATCAGTCGCGTCTCAGAATGTAATTCGCTCAGTAACACTATGGAGAAACATTCTGAATTATTTCGTATGGCTGCTGTGGGCTGCAGGATGTAGTGTACGACGACGAACGGGGATGAAATGAGAATGTCGGCAGGAGGGGCCCTGGAACAGCACCCAAGCCCGTGCGAGGCAACCGTTCCTCCGACCAGCCACCTGTCCCTTTTCTTCTGCCGCCTTGCCATCATCCCTCCCTTTTCCTCCCACCACCACCCGCCCTTCCTCCCCAGTCTGCTCCCCGTCCTGCTCCTCCTGCCTCCATGCCCACCTGTCGTCGCAAGCGCGTCGTCCTCACTGAGCCCCCAGACGCCCTCTTACAGGCTGTCCACTCTGATCCACGTAGACCCGTCTTTTATCTGCACCAAACCGGCGAGCTGTTCGAGACTTATGAGTATGTACATCCCAACATCCCTCTCCTCCTCTTACAACTCCCCGCCTCCTCTAGGGCCTATGCTGCGCGCATGTCGTTTTACCGCATGAAACAATTCCAGTGCGAAGTAACTGGAAAGAGCGGTCTGGATTACTTTCAGGCCGTAGAAAGTGAGCGTCAGGAAGCAAAAACATTACACGCCAGGTTCTCAGAACCTCTAAAACCCGCTGTTCTCAGGGCTGTTCAATGGCGTACGTTCTCCCCTCCCTTTTTCAGCGGTGTTGATTGTCATCCTTTCCGACTCCAACAGAGGTCATGGGGCGTCTAGACCATCTAGTAGACGCTGTCTACGAGCGCTTCAAAGATCGTTTCTTTCCCGGAGAGAGTACGTTATCCCCCCATGCATGTCTCCATTCCACGTTTCTCATTTCCCACTAGGGGTCATCATCGACCTGTCTGGAGTCAAGTGTGTCCTTTCTCTCCCCTCTCTCCCAATTCTCTAACGTCAACACAGGTATTTTGCCCGGGTTGACAAAGTGCATCCCCCAAAATACAATGCGGATCCCAAAGCAAGAGACGCGCACATGGATAACCCATCTTCTTCCAGTCTTGATGACGACCCACCTCATTTGATTGGCTGCGACCTTAAAATTTCGAACGAAGAGGCCATCGCCAATGACAAACCTTCATTGTATTACTATTGGGTCTTCCTGACAGAACTCGAACGGGATAAAGGCCACGAAAAAGCAAAAACATCCATGATTGACAAACCACTCGTCGGGAGCTTGATTGAGGTGAGCTGCAAAACCATCAGGTAGGTTTCCCTGATTATGTCTTATGGTTGTCTTTGTATTCACACCCCTTTGGGACCAGCCGTGATCGACTCTCATTTTCGAAGTCCATTCTTCGACGATTTATTCGTGATTGCGTGGACCGAGATGCTGCTGTGGCATCGCCGTGGACTGTCAAACCGGCGATTGCAACGAGATACGGTGTGGAATCTGTCATGCCAGAGGAAACGCGTCAAGGAGTCGAGAATATCAAAAAAGGAGAAATAGACAAGAGAAAGAAGGTCTGGGAAGAGAAGGAAGGTCCCCCAACGAAAAAGTTCAAAATGTCCAACTCGAAAACCGAAAAGAGTTTGTGGTTCTTTGATAACTGGTCAATTCATCTAATTCTGATCTTTTCCTGTGGAATACAGTGAAAATGCAGAAGAAATCTCAGAAATCGAAAGAGGAATTGGAATTGGAAGAGGAACGGCTTGCTGCTGAGAAAAAGAAAAAGAAGCCAGTTCGTTATCCTACCGAGGATCTGGACGTTCGTGTGACAGAAAAGGACATCAAAGCAGGCATGAGTCTTAAGAAACCTCCACCAAACGTCGCAATGCCTTTCAATCAACCAAATTTCGAGCTCTTCTTGATGTCCTGGAACTTTTTAGTCGTCTACGGGTACGTGGTTTCTTTCAATTCAGATCCAGTAATTCACAAATTCCACAGACAACCACTCCATCTGTCTTCATTCACTCTTGATGAATTTGAATTCGCCATGCGTCACTCTTCTGCAGATCAGCCTTGCGCGTTGCTTGCGGAAGTTCATTCGAACTTGATCTATAATCTTCGGACTGTTACCTTTATGAGACATAGCGCAACCGTTTCTCTTTTGCGACAGAAAGAAGAATTAGAAGACGATGGACGGGAGTCAAAGCCCGTCTTTGGCGTGAAGTTGGACGATTTGCTCGCTGCAATGGCTGATGTTGGTAATAATTGGGAAAGGGTTCCCCTACGGCATGGAGAAGGTCGTGAAGGCTGGGAAGATGCACTTGTTGGTTGTCTCAAGGATGTTCGTGTCATTGTTATCCCTCCCTTTAGTCTTGGATCGCTGAGACAGTTTGTAGCATGCCAATGTCTCCAATTTCCCAAATCTTCAGGAAATTTTGACGAGATTGCTCTTCGCTCCAAAGGAGATTGATGAACATCAACCGTTTGATATCGATGTTTTGGATACTGTCGCATCCCCAAGACAGAGGTACTATTATCTCCCTCCTGAGGACCGCATTGCAATCTTGTCTTTTATGTGCAATCTGGCCATTTCATCCAAATCCATCCATGCTTATCTCGAAACCTGTGAAGAACAGCTAACTGCTCTCAGGAAGGAGAAGATTGAAGTTAATCGACTCAAAAAACACCAGTACGTTTTATTAATCCATTTCCATCATTGTTACCTCCTTGCCTGATAATGACTTCAGTCAGGAGGAAATGGCATCGTTGATTGGAGAGACCAAAGACGAAACATTGAACGGCAATCAATCTCCAGTCGTGCCGGATTCCAGTGAACTCTCAGATACATCAGAAGGGGGTTCAGAGTCGACCTCTGCCACTGGCAAAAGGGGATCGCGTTCCAAGGATCTGCGTGTGAAAGCCCACACCATTGCACACTCTAAGGAACGAGAAGCTGCAAGAGCAAAACAGGCTTCGCAGAAGCAAGCCGTTGCAGAGCATCGACGTCTGGACGAAGAAGTTAATAAGCTAGAACGACGACTCGAAGCTATTGAACGAGAATTCCGGAAGCTATTAGGCTCTATCCGGGTAAAGCCTCTCGGGAAAGACCGCTTTTACAACCGCATCTGGTGGTTTGATGGCATGGGCTCAGCATCTTTGGTCGGAAGTGGGGGCATTACGCTGTATGGAACTGGGCGCGTGTTCCTTCAGGGTCCAAGTCACTTGGATCTCCAGTTGCTGGAGAGGAGAGCCCGTGTTGAAGATGAAAACATCAATGCTCGGCGATTAGAGGAAGAAGGTATTCCAGGAAAGCTCCAGACTGAGCATTGGGCCGAATATACAACAGTTCAGGAGGTTGGTTTTGTTGACCATTTATCTCATGACCTAGTCGGCTGACTCTTATCTCGCCATAGCTGGAGGATCTACTTGCCTGGTTGAATCCCAAGGGTCAACGGGAATATGCTACAAGGGCCGCTCTTACCAAATGGTGGCCGCATATAACGGCAGGCGTTCGTAAACGATTGGCGGTAGGTGATAAGATGACTTTCTCACTACTTTTTGTTCAATCAGACTTTCTAGGATCTGACGGCGAACACCAAGCTACCGGATGCCCGCAGGAGCTCACGTAAAAGCTCACAAGGAGATATTGCTAAACAGCCGTATATGTTGTGGATGAACCGAAGGGCGTTGAACAACTCCTAATCAAATTTACGTCTGCCTCAACCCACAGCCCTAGGTTATCCGCATACGTTTAGAACATATTCTACAAGTACTTCACATACCCTTGCCAAAATAGAATCAGCACACACCCTTGTCACTATCAAGCATTGTTTGAGGAATTTGAAATTTTCAGGGCGGAGTCATTTCCGGATGATCGGGCAGGTATCCACTGGTATAATTGCAACTCAAGATCCGCCTCCGTGCTGAAGCAAAGGTTTTTTTGTCCTTCGTGCATGTCCTCCTTCTCAGCACCGTTTGTAGGATCCGCCTCGAGCGCGAGATCGAATGTGAGGGAAGTCATTCAGTCCTGTGAGTGATTCTACATTCAATTTGATTGCCGGACACTTATCGCCTTTGAAGACCGACGTTCACAATATCTTGTTGCGGGTTCGAACCTCCCATCCAATTCAGACTCGTCCGACTTTGAGGATGATGAAGAAGCACAAATTCAGCATCCCAGTCGGCGATTTCTCGATGAGGACGACTTTGAAGAGAGTGAGACACTCCCTGGGCCTGCGGCAATACGCGATGACTCTTTTATCGGTCAAGTGAACTGGGATGAAGACAACGATCAAGTTCATCCCAAGCACACTTTTCGAAAGGAGGGCATATCGCCTGCGAATACTAAGTTGACTGGCACCCTCCCCACTGAGCAAACTGCCCTACTTGGGAAGGTCTCCAGAATCTCGTTCTCGAACCTTCCCCGTCCTACACATCCTGCGGTGCATGATTCGCAGGTTAATTCTCTGGGGGTTGGCCCCAGTTACCAGACGGCACCTCAGCCTCCCACACGCCGAATGTCCAGTACCTCCGTTCGGTCCGTTTCAGGTCTCAACTATGATTTCGGAGGCCAAAGTACCTACGGACAAACGGTTTGCATGCATATTGCTTTGTGTCAAAAGCCTATTAACACTTTCTTGTAGCTGTTCAACTCTATTGCGATACTCCTCGGAATTGGAATGCTCTCAGAGCCTTTGGCGTTCGCTTATGCTGGTTGGATCGCGGGAACCATCCTTATCGTCTCGTATGGTTATGTGGCTTGTTATACGTGCGTTTAATCCAACAATGGTTGAACTTCTTGAGCTTCACGTTCTTTTCCAGCGCCAAGATTCTTGCTCATATAATCCTCGCTGACCCTCGGATTCGTTCATACGCAGACGTTGGTCGAAAGGCTTTCGGGCCTGCAGCCACCCCTGCTATCAGCTTCATGTTCTGTCTGGAACTATTTTCTGTTAGGTCAGTATTTGTCATTTTGGCGATTAACATGTTGATCGTAGAACTCTCATTATAGTGTCGTTCTCGTCACCTTGTATGGTGATTCTCTCCATTCTCTGTTACCACAGCAATCCTCGAACACTTATAAGGCCTGGGGAATCATATTGTAATTTACTGCGATTTCTCTCTTGCCTCCTGCCTCTAATCATTACTCCTTTATTTAGCCTTTTACCGAGTGTCTTCCTCCCTCTGTCATTGCTCTCGTATACTTCAATATTGGGCATCCTGTCCACTTTTCTTCTACTCTTCGTCATCTTTTTTGACGGTTTCTCAAAAACGAGTGCACCAGGGAGTCTTTGGCAACCTAATCCAACCGATCTCGGCGTCCAAAGCGTCTCCAAACTCGGCGTCGCATTTGGTCTGTTCATGGCCGGCGTAAGCGATTCTCTTTGACTGTAATCGTTTTTTGTCGTTAACTTTTGCTGTCTAGTTTTCTGGTCATGCCGTCATTCCTTCCCTAGCAAGGGATATGATTGACCCTAGTCAATTCGACCACATGATTAATCGCGCATTTGTGGGTCTACAAAGCCACTTCTTGATGTTGTGTTCTAAGGTCATATAGATTGTTGCGACATGTGTATACACAATTATGGGGTATGTCGGGTACCTTATGTTTGGTCGGGATGTCAGCGATGAGGTATGCCCTGATCAACCTGCCTTTATTATTGCCTATTGAATTTCGTAATAGATTAGTATAGATCTGCTGGCAACACCTGGGTATAACCCTCTTCTCAATACCCTCTGCCTCTGGCTCCTGGTCGTGAGCCCTTTGTATGTCCCCTCTCAGTCAGAAATCGTGCACCATATTTAACTTTTTTTAGGTCAAAATTCGGACTCAATACGCAACCGGTATGATTATTCATTCGTGATAACTTTCGGTATGTTGACGTCTTTGCAACAGCTAAACTCAACCATCGAAATACTGCTTGGACTTGATGCACCGCTAGCATCTCCCGGGGACCTTGCAGTGAAGCCAAATGGTCATTCTGTAACACCAAAAAGGTCACACTTTGGTCGATGGAGACGATTTCTAGCCGTTATTCAGCGCGTACTTGTAACGTCACTGTCAATTACAGTGTCTATCATGATCCCAGAATTTAGCTCGATGATGGCTTTCGTTGGTTCATTCTCTGCTTTCATGATTTCTATCGTTGGCCCAGTCATCGCTAAAGTCATGATAGACAGAAGATGTGGTTGTTTTGATACCTTCATCATTGTTTTTGGCACTATCATGGCTGTATGGGGGACCGTAGCTGCTTTCTCATAGATGGACGAACAAGGTTTTGTTAGAGCCTACGATCTACACGTTTTGCAACGACCTGTGGACACTACTGTATATAGGACTAGCTTTTATAGTGTGCAATGATTTTCACCAGTTCTGAAAGAAAGTTTGAGTAACCTCCCTAGGGACGGCATTAAGGTAGACTTACGAGGAAGCTTGATGGACTCTTGTACCACAGTTGCCTCGATCTGGTTGTCGGGATTGGGAGGGATGATGACCACATTTGAAGTTGGATCAATGGTCCAACCTAACGCCTCGATGTATTGAACAAGGTCGTCACCTAAAAGGAATTAACAAACTCTTTCACGACTGAAGATAAGGAATTGTACCTGACAAGTCCAAGTAAGACCCTAATCGATCTGCGTTGATGCGAGTGAAAGTTGCTCTAACTGCCCGAATTGCGGCTGCCCTGACGGCATTTTCAAAACCGATGATTTCGACTGTGTAGTTTTCTCGAAGGTTTTCCAGTTCGTCCGAATGGTATGTTTGCCAGAAGGCGGGGAAACGGCAACGATAGAGTAGGCTATGTAGATCTTTCAAAATAGGAAGAACTACTGGAAGAGGATCGGGCTCGTCGAGTTGTACGTTTATCGGGCGGTCGTCGAGTAGTGATATACAAAGGTTGAAATCAGGGGAAGGGCATGCCGTGAGAGCTTTTATTAAAATGTTTATGACGACGTCGGGGTTATATAGTTCGGTATTGAATTGATATCTGTAAATTTTTCGTAAGAGAAGTAAAAAAGACACGACCAAGGAAATAAAGCGAACAATTTCAGAATAGCTAGGTTGGCCAGGCAGTCGTACTGTTCTGTTCTCAGCTGGAGGTAGAGATAGTCTTCAAGGATGTTGACGTTTGCAGGATTGTAGCGATCTGAACAGACGCGCTTTAGGCTCAGTCTCATTGCAAGATATAAAACAAACTCACCAACACCGGATACGAGATTTTCAATTATTTCAGTACGTGCTGGAGGCGACAAACATTCTGGAGTCATGGTAGGTTAAAAAGCCTTTGGTTGTCACACCATGTCACAAGGTGTTTGAATATTGATGAGACTTGAATTTCTTCAACACCATGTCCAATTCTTTTAGAAAATAAAAACATGCAATCGGAAACAGCGCACGACCCTGAGGGAGCTCAAGTGAAACAGGAAACAGGGCAGGGACTACCATGCAATATTAATGGTCCAAAATATCAATTACGCTTGATTCTCAGTGGTCACCGCAGGTCTGTGTCATCATTAAAGTTTAGCCCTGATGGGTCGATGCTGGCGTCTGCAGGTGAGTCGCTTGCTTCGTTTTCTTCTCGCTGAACATCTGTGGCGGAAAGGTGCCGACAAGTTGATCAAGTTATGGGAGATACCTTCTGGAGAGTTTATCCAGACGTTGGAAGGACATACAGAGGGCATCTCGGATATTGCATGGTCCCATGACGGAGAACATCTAGCATCTGCATCGGATGACAAAACTATCAGGATATGGAGTGCGGAAGAGGTATGTTGGTGTTATGATATCAAATAGTTGTTGATTAAGCGCGCCCATTGTCTGCAGCGGGCAGAAATCAGAACACTGACTGGACATACGAACTTTGTGTTCTGCCTGAACTACAACCCGAATTCAAATCTTCTCGTATCGGGGGGCTTTGACGAGACAGTGAGAATATGGGACGTGGCAAGAGGTCTGCCTTCGAGCTGCTTCATGCATTCGCATATTAAGTAATTGAATTTGATAGGGAGACCCTTGAAAGTTCTCCCCGCCCATTCGGACCCTGTTACAGCAGTCAGCTTTAGTCATGACGGGACTCTTGTTGTCTCCTGCGCAATGGATGGACTAATGTAAGCCACATTATTAATACGCATTCATTAGGACTCACCTCAGGTCATCCAGACGCATCTGGGATGCTGAATCAGGTCAATGTCTGAAGACGTTGGTAGACGATGATAATCCAATTTGGTAGGCACTCGTTGCCTTGATCCTCGGGCAGTGTTCTAATTTTCCATCGTTTTTCAGCTCCCATGTTAAATTCTCGCCGAACTCCGCATTTGTTCTTGCATCGACCCAGGATTCCACAATACGGCTCTGGAATTACCAGAGTTCAAAATGTGTCAAAACTTATACTGGGCATACCAACAGAACGTACTGCATTCCGGCATGCTTTATCACGACAAAAGGTAAATACATAGTTAGCGGAAGTGAGGACAACAAAATATATATCTGGGATTTGCAAAGCCGGAAGGTCTTGCAGATTTTGGAAGGACACCGCGGTCAGTGTTTGTTGTCAAAATCAATCAGAAGGCAGTTCACTCAAGAAATGTAGATGTCGTTTTGGCCGTGGCCGTAAGTTTCCAATAAGAATCTTTGTTGCGATTTGCGATTTATTTTATCCAGACGCACCCGTACAACAGCATAATTGCGTCTGCTGGAACAGAAAAAGACATGACAATTAGATTGTGGTTTGATGAATGAAATATTTCTTTTTACATATGCGAATGTTCTAGAGGCGCAGTGCCTTGACTCATCAATGCAGTGTATAATTAAAACTCCGCTTGAACATGCGTATAAAGACTCGCTCCCTGTTTCATTCTATTCATTCCGAACTCTCCCCGTTGCCACTACTTTGAACACCATGCAAATCTTCGTTAAGACTCTCACCGGCAAAACCATCACTCTCGAGGTTGAGTCCTCTGATACCATCGATAATGTCAAGGCCAAGATCCAGGACAAGGAAGGGTAAGCACGTTCTTTCTCCTTTTACGTGGACAGACGCTGAACGCCATCGCAGCATCCCTCCCGACCAGCAACGTCTTATTTTCGCTGGAAAGCAACTGGAGGATGGCCGAACGCTATCCGATTATAACATCCAGAAGGAGTCGACGCTCCACCTTGTTCTCCGCCTTCGTGGAGGCATGCAGATCTTCGTGAAGACGTTGACGGGCAAGACCATCACCCTCGAAGTCGAGTCCTCTGATACGATTGACAACGTGAAGGCCAAAATCCAGGACAAGGAAGGGTTAGTGCTTGATTTCTTGGTTCTGAAGTTATTACTAATTCTTGCCTGCTAGCATTCCCCCCGATCAGCAACGCCTCATCTTCGCAGGAAAACAACTCGAAGACGGTAGAACTCTCTCCGACTACAACATTCAGAAGGAGTCTACGCTTCACCTTGTTCTCCGTCTTCGTGGCGGGATGCAAATCTTCGTGAAGACTCTTACTGGCAAGACAATCACCCTGGAGGTCGAGTCCTCCGACACCATCGACAATGTGAAGGCCAAGATTCAAGACAAGGAAGGCATTCCCCCAGACCAGCAACGCCTTATCTTCGCTGGCAAGCAGCTCGAGGATGGGCGCACTCTGTCCGACTATAATATCCAAAAAGAGTCCACTCTTCACCTCGTTCTTCGTCTCCGTGGTGGAATGCAAATATTCGTGAAGACGCTCACTGGCAAGACGATCACGCTGGAGGTCGAGTCCTCCGACACTATCGACAACGTCAAGGCGAAGATTCAGGACAAGGAGGGCATTCCGCCTGACCAGCAGCGCCTTATCTTTGCCGGTAAACAGCTGGAGGATGGTCGTACCCTTTCCGACTACAATATTCAGAAGGAGTCTACTTTACATCTCGTCCTCCGTCTCCGGGGTGGCGAATGAACGCCTCGACTTGCACTATCTATCGTCTTAGCCTCCCTTCAGTTGTATAATAATGTAGTGTTCTTCAATACCATCATGATCAATAGCTTTCATTTCAGAGTCTACATACGTCTGAGTCTACAATGTCGTTTTCCTCCGCTTGCGCTTTCTTTTTGCTGTGCTGTATGTCAAGGCTTCATCCACATCATGTTCACTGTCATCTTCCGCTTTTCTCTTTCTTCCAGTCGAAATCGGTACCTGCAAGGATTGCTGAGGTCCTGTTACAAGAGACTTTTTCTTTTTGACGCTCAGCGGATTCGGACCTTTGGGTCCCTTTTTCTTCTTGGCGGGTTCAATCATGAGAGGTTCAACTGAGGCTAATTCTGGTACAGTCGCATGAAGCTTTTTCTCTTCTTCCTGATCAGGATGTTTATTAAGGCTCATGTTGACTAATGAAGCACTTACCGTCTCCTTTGCTCTCAGAGTAGCATCGCTGATTGGTTCTAGAATCATGACAGACCGGGTGAGATGCACAAGCGGCGTAGCGGGTACCTCGCGTAAATTGACGCGAAGCGAGTGCGATTGTGTCGCTACGATATAACGGTGTTTGTTATCACCACCTACGTAGGTTGAGTCGGAATAGACTCAAAAGAAAATTAGAAATACCTATAACGTTCTGCAGACATTCATCACCTGGAATCGCCTCTCGATGGTTACATTTACGTCTCTCAAAGGACTTGGCGAGATCGACTGCCGGTTGGTGTGCCTTTCCCTGGAGATAGAGTTCATGAATGCAGCACTGAGTGATCACTAACGGAGAATGAGGACGGCTTTCCGTGCCGTCATAAACAGTCAATCTCGGAGTTCAGTGGAAACTGTTGGATATGTAAGACGCACTCAGTTTAACATCCCCTTGAACCACATTGTGTAGCTGCTTTGCAAGATCTACTTTATGCGATATAGACTCTTTGCACATTTCTGAGTCCACTGTAAGAAAGTCAGCCGTGAATAATGGAGACAAAGATGACATACCTAGAACTTGGTAAGGTTGTCTGAAACCAAAGAACATGGAATACGTTTGCATAAGTCTGCGATATGCCTTTGCTCTTTTCTGCCGCATTTTGGAGGTGATCTAGTATGTGCGGTGACAAGGTACTGTATGTGACAAGTCACATCATTTCAAATAACCGCCGTCACAATAACCCTTAGATGTTGCGTGGCATAAGTATAGGTCTTCTCTTACTTGTCTGGTAGGATTGAAATTCTCACTTGGTTGCGTTTCTCATTGTTTTACTACAGGTGTGCACTGGCTTGGGCTGTTGACATCACTGGTCAGATTCGGTGGAACGACGTGTGTCCAAGTTTGTTATATTGTCTTCCTGCAATTTCTCGCCTTCTGATGGGATATGCAAGATGCAACAGCTCTTGGTCGTGCAAGAGCATTATTGGACGAAGGGGTATATTATGGGAGTATTACCTCCAATGGAAAATTTGTTATGTACGTCTCTGGGCAACATTGGATTCTCTTATACCTGAAATTCGTGCAGACCAGATGCTCCTGATGGAACCTACATCTTGTCGATAGATTCGCATGACTATGCCTTTGACCTGGTATGTTCTGATGATGTATATTTATGACAGCGGACAGAACGAATTCATACATCCCCAGTACAGAATAGATATAAACCAGGGTTCTATATCCCCAGTTGAAGCTCGACCCTATACCCTTGGCACACCCATGGATCCACCTTCTAATATTCTCCTTCCTTATCCTCTATCGATTACCGCCAAAGAGAAATACGTGTATTTTTTGCCACAGGAAAGCTTCAATCTTGGAGGGATGTTGCTGAACCCCATGATGCTTGCCATGATCTTTTGCGGTATTCTAGTCCTGGCTATGCCCTACATAATGGTAAGTTGGTTCTGTTCTTTCTTGACCCATTCGAAATTCAGAGGGTATGTGATACAGAAAAATTTGGATCCTGAAACGCTCGAAGAATTCAAAAAGGAGCAAACGAGATTGAGCAGGACAATTCAACAAGGAAACACGAATTCTAGGTCGGTTTGGCTTTCCTACTCTTCCTGGAAATAATTCTTATCGGATTTGTTACCAGCTCATCTGCATCATCCTCTGTCGTAGAAGTCAATACTCCTCCTCGGATAAATAAATCGGCATCCAACTCAAAACCGAAGGGAGGAGGCAAGAAAGGTAAAAAGTAGATTGCAGGACTATTGGGCGTCTTATCTGTAGCATTGATTATTTTAATGAGGGTCCGATGAATCCGTCTCAATTGTCGTTTCCGAGTTTACTACCGCATGAATATCCTCTACACGTGAACGGCTCATAGGGTATTCGAGTACACGACGAAGCATTCTGTTTCTGTTGAACAGTTAATATCATAAAGAAAGGTGTGTAGATACAAGTGCGACATTACCTGTGCTTAAATTGCGCTAGTGTTGCCTGCAAAGCCCTCCTGTCTGGATGAGACGCGACCATAAGACTGGAAAGAAGAAGAAATAAAGCGGAGGGTGTAGAAGGGTACAGGAGAATCCACCTACTGATCATTTGTTGTCGTTTCGATTACAAACATGGACGTGTTCTTCTGCATCTTTGAGTCATCTGCCGCAGCACCAGGTGCATCTTCAAGCATTAGACCCGTCGTCACCAGGCTATCAGAGATGCTGTTCACAGTGGGCTGGGAAGATACTGGGTCGTAATCGAGAATAAGAACATTCTCATCTGGATGAGTTGGTAAGATAGACAGTGGCGAGTCATCCGCATAATGATATTGCACCACGGGGTGAGCTAGAGTATTCGAGAGTGCACCAGACGGTATATTAGACAGAGGAGAATGCGCTAGGAGAACGTAGAATGGTGGTGGCGGATGATTGACCGGCATACTGGTCACGCGACTTGCCATCTCACCTCCATATTATCATATTGTTCGTGCAGCTCCGCGCCTTGCCTCCGCGTGGCATGGGTTCTCAAGGTATAAATAATGGCTCCAAATAAAGCTTGTTCGATCCCCCACAAGGTTTCCGGGAATGCAGCGGCAGCACCAACATCCTTGGCATTTTCATTTTACAAGTGGTATCCGACAATTGTGATGTGGGACTTCAAACAAAGCTTCAAACATTGGTTAGTAAATGGTCAGTAACGATGGGCAGCGTGGCAAATCCAGGGTTGTTAACACCAGTGCTGGAAGACGTGGCCGTTTGTCCTATAGGTACCCGACAACATCATGATATAGATCATGGTACAGCAGTTTCCATGGACTCTAATTTGGAGAAGATCTACCCAAGGCATGCAGGGCGCGTAGAAACTGCGGAAATGGTATTTGGCGCGGCCAACCTGGTGAACTAACTTGGACATAAATGGGATGTGCCAGTGGCTGTGCCCATTCCACTAGTATTCCTGCCAATTTCTAACCATATGTTTCCTTCAACCGTTCATCATGGATATCGTTCAAAGTACGTCTCAGTATCATATTCTTTACGAGTCTACTTATGGAGATCATCAGTCGGCCACCGTGTGCCTCCCCCGTTTCATAGCAACCTGTGAATAATTAAGTACATCAGGAAAACCTTTGATTTCGATTCCCCCCCTGAGTATGAACCATCGCGCCCTGTCATCAAGATCTGGTAGCAATGGATACTTGCAAGTACGAATACTATTTAATCACCAATGCGAACCTTGACACTTTCATAGTCAATTTCCTCCCTTCAATCTTCGGGCTTGACGGTTGTTCAGAGTCCCTTCTCATTCGTTTTAAACACATTCTTTTGTCTTTAAGTTGGATTGCCAGAGATGCGCCATTTCAGCCTCTTCCTTTTTACTTTGGCGTCTGTATCGAGCATCCTGCCAAGCGTGCTTGCACTCCCGCGTCGTTCAAGTTGCCCCTCTGACAAAGGACCTCCGTCTCCGTCCCCCTCCTTTTCTCTACCTCCAAATGTTGTCGTTCCAGGTAATCCGGGCTTGACCCCTTCACCAATCATACCCGAAAGCACGAGCACTCCTTTGCCTACGACTACTAGCATTCCTGGGGGCGGATCGACTCTAGTCACTTCACCAGACATCAAGGCTTACCTCGATGCCCATAATACCGTCCGGGCTAATCATGGTGCTTCGCCTCTAGAGTGGAGTGATGATTTGGCTAGCAAAGCCCAACAGTGGGCCGCAAGGTGCCAGTTTGAGCATTCTAGAGGGCAACTTGGACAATTCGGAGGTTCGCATTTGAAATCAGTTGAATATTATTCTTGGTTTATTCAATTGTTTTTACAGAGAATTTAGCTGCGGGGACTGCTGGAGACTACGACATTGCTGCCGCCGTAAAGTCTTGGACGGATGAAGTCTGTAAGTGATACGTCACTCGACAGTAGGATGATTTTGATCTTTTTCGGTTTTCAGCTTCTTACAATCCAAATAACCCTGATCCGTCACACTTCACTCAGGTAGTGTGGAAGTCGACTACGCACCTGGGGTGTTTCCTTCAGATTTGCAATAACAATAACATCTTTGACGCATCTGTCTACGGGGTAAGTTGCTTTCTCCTTTGTTAATTCTAAATGTTTACTCCTCGTAGCCAACGAAATTCGTTGTTTGCGAGTATTCCCTCCCGGGAAATGTAATCGGTCAATTCGGGTCAGTTTCATATCCTCATAAATCTCAAGCAAATCTGATAAACTATCCAACTTGATCTTGAATAGCGAAAACGTCCAGGCTTAAAATATTATTCTGGTCTTTACTCAATTGTTTTACTCCTGCGCTATCGCAGGCGTTGCGCTTTCAGAACCAAACCTTGGGTGACTGGATGTCACTTCTCCTTTCTTCTTCGTTATCCCGCAAGAGTCCGGGAATTATTCTGCGACAAACCCGCTGAACACAGCATGAATAGCATCGTCCATAGTCATTGTCAAAAATATACCCACTTTCTTCAACACAACCAAGCTAAGGAGCGTGTTAACAAAAATAGGATAAGCGGATCAACAGTCGATCATCCCTTAATTTTCTCCGTCGTCCATGTACTTCCCGACATGTTCAAGCTGTCACCTCTCCTCTTGAGGACAATATCGGAAACAATATATGCTTTCGTTATTCTTCTCATTGTCGTGGCTGCTGGATTATCATGCGCTGCTATCATCTCCCAAGCTGTTCGAACATCACCTAGAGGAGATTGGATTGGAAACCTGAATGCGGTAGTTGTAGGTGCTTCGTACATCATTTTAGTGAGTTTTTGTATTCATTTGTCTGCTATAACATTCGTATCGTTAACTTATTAAATCATCGTGGACAGTTAGCCGTCTCGCTGTTGTTCTGTGTCAAGCGGCGTGTTGCTGTTCGGCTAAAGCTGCAACGTATCTCGAAGACCTTCCGTACTATTGGGAAAGACGATTTACCCAATGTACGCTTTCAGCACTCCCTGCATGCCCATTCTGTCGTGTAGTCGTGCTGTCTTATGTCAAAAGCGTACCTGTTCTGACTACATGTGTTCTCCGTTTCAGTCTGTGCACAAGTACGTAACGCAGGAGTATGTCCGTGCTTGTCTCGTTTCCTACGGTTCGTTGCCAAAGGATGTATATCACGAGGGATGGGGTAGGCCAGGTTCGTTCTCGTACTCGTCCTAACCCTTACCCTCTCTCACGTAACAATGCACTTCTCCTTGATCTGACTGCCTGTTCTGTTTTCATGGACCATCCGCATGTTTTGATTCCGTTCATCTGGCTTTTGTTTTCCTGGAACTAATATGCAACCTCACGGCAATGAAACCTGTATTAAACTTCAACTCGCAAATCGAAGGTACCAAATACAGTGGAATCCGTTTTAGGGCTGCCCTCCTTGATACCATTCCGCACATTGGTGAGCAACGACCTTTTCCCCCGTGGTTTCGAAACTTGGCGATCAAGCTTCTTCGAGTTCTTTGAGATGAAAACCCGCCTGTCTCTTGGGTGCATGGTTACTTTCATGTGTCCTCGATCTCGTGGTCTGGTCCATGAGACGACTTGGCAAGGGATGAGCCATGAAGCTTAATGAGCGATTCCTACTCATGAATCCTAAGAACGAATTGTGAAGTTTGTTTATTGAAAGCTCGTATGAAACACGATTCCTTTTGTGTTCGGCATTCATTTCACCTGATCCTGCTCACCTATTTTGCTTTGTTTCGTGTTTTCTCCAGATTCACTCGCACATATCGTCATACCCCTTCACCCGAAACTTAAACCACACTCACGCATGCTGCATCATTTCCGATTTCTGAATCCTCTCTTGCCCAAGGACGAAGATGGAATGACGCCTTTGCATTATTTTGACTCTGCGATTCAATTAGCTAGGAATTCGGCGAGGGAGCTAAAGGAGGAAGAGTTCGAGATTGGAATGAATGCTGCCACCCAGATTGAGAAAAGGTTAGATCCTATTATATGAATTTGAACATGCTCTCATTTGTTTCTAATTTGAAGCTTGAACGAGTGCCGCCTGGAAATGTTGGAACCAGATTCAATAATTCAGGTCGAGACTTAGTGAAGGCGTATGATATTTTGAAGACACGATCTTTTGTATTGCAATAATTGCACAATCTACTTGTCTAAATTTGTCTATATACAATTCCAGAAAAGTTAGAAGGCGAACACCTACGAAAAATGATGAGAAATTGCGGATAAAACACATTTTTGCTAGTACCTTATCATGAAGCTTGCTGATGGTATTAGGAACCGGGTAAGCAAGTTCTTCGAGATTTTTCCTGATGGCAACGTCAGAAACTTTACGTTGAAATTGGAAAATGGACTCACTTCATTGCGGCAACCATGGGAGGAGGACCTAGAGAGAAGGTGACTAAGGCGACAAATTGCAGCTTTAATCTTACCACAAATTAGGAGCCTGCTGTCGGTGGTATCGGGATTCGGTATGTGCTCTCTAATATGCTCCTTTGTTACGAAACCAACACCACCTTTCCAATTTAGAGGCGGAGTGTTCAAAACGTAATAAAGCTTGAGTCTATCCAGTCCGTGAATTTCCTGCAGTTCCTCAAGATCTGTCTTGAGAAGGATATCTTCCTCGGTAACGTTGGCGTAGATTAGGGTAATTTTGGAATGATCAGACGGATTCCTGAGGCAAGCGCGGATGACTTGTATCATGGGAGCGATGCCGGTACCACCGGCAATCATTGTAATATGTTTAACAAGATTGGGGGTATACAAGAAGTTTCCTTTCGGGCCTTTGACACGAATGGACTGGCCGAGTTTGAGAAGTGAGACGTGTTTCGATATGTTTCCCTTTTCATATGTCTGAATAAATAAATAAATTGAGTCGGAGGAGTAGAATAAATGAGAGGAGGAAGACCTTTATAATGACTTCAAAGTAACCGCGGTCATTTTCTAGACTGATGGGGGTATAGTTTCTTATGATATTTTTTCCGTTTATTTCCGCAGAGACGGAGATGTGCTGACCAATTGGAAGGCCAAGGACATCGTCACGGTGGGGAAGTTTGAAACGATAGCTAATAAAATCAACGTCATTTTTGGAATACACAATCGAGAAGGATGTATCACATTGCCGTGTTTGGGGAAACCTGAACCTTCTTCTCCAGGGGAAATTCTTTCCATTTGTTTGGGTCCAAGGGTTTGGAACGAGCTACTTTCGTCAGAGAAAAATGAAAACAGACAAAAAGAAACAAACCTGAGCGGAGAAACTTGTTGTATACTATGGTGAGCAGAACAAGTGACGCAGTAACGAGGAGAGCAGGTACGGCGAAGGAAGACATGCTTCGCTGGCTTTTGGTGTCTTCGTTATTGAGACCAATGAGAATGAGATGAGAAATTGGGTAACCTGCTTCCCTGAGCTTCGCTGCGATAACTTGGGAGACGAGCACCAGGAATGCCAGAGTCAAAACAAAGGAGGAGAGAAAGACCCACTGTAGCTGATTTGGCATCATGAAATGGGAATTATTAACCTCGGCCCGGAATTCATTGTTTGAATCGGACACGTGATAATTCACACCATCTTCTTTCTCGACCCAACGCTGGACGCTGGGCATGCAGCCGTCGTCGCCGCAGCTGCCAGCCTCGAGCGAGAATGTGCTCAACAAGCGGAAAGGCGTGGCAAACACACTGCGTATCCAGGCACCCGCCCAGCTCCCTCAAATAGCCCTGGCTCTTGGCGATTCTAACCCTTCAACACTCTCTTCCGCTGATTCAGACCTCCCCCCTTTTGACAGAACTGCCGCTCAAAGGTCGGCAAAGAAAAATATGAAAAAACTATCTTTGAATCTTCCCTCGGCCCAGTCTTCGGTGCAGTCTTTGTCGTCGACCGATATTCTCCCAATGAGCAGAGAAAAGCCACGGAGGCCTTCCATTGCTTCATTGCCCGCCATTTCCCTCTTCCATCGCAAAGACGAGGACCCAGGCTCTCCAGTACCCTACGCAGATGGTCCGGTACAGGTCATCCCAGGAGTGTGGATCGGTTCAGAGGATAATGCACGGGACTGGAAGGGCCTTCTCGAACGACGCATCCGTTCAATCCTAAACGTGGCAAAGGAGGTTTCGTCCCCATTTGACTCCTTCCCTGCCTCTCAGGCTCTCAGGTCTACCATATCAACACCAAACTTCAGATCTCGTGGTGAATCTGATTCCACATACTATCCACCTCATGTGCCTAGTGGCAGGCCAGGGATGCATTACCTCAAGCTCGATTGGTCTCATGGACAGCAGGATCTTGTCAATCGCGGTTTTAAAGACGGCATGGCCTTTGTGGACGCGGCTCTTGAACGTGGCGAGGGCTGTCTCATTCAGTATGGGGTTTTTGATGTCTATCCTTATTTTCAATGACTAATCTCATTTGTACCTAGCTGTCAATGTGGCATCTCCCGCTCCGCCACTATGGTCATTGCATTGGTTATGCGTGCAGCAGCTGAACGTCGTTCTTCCGTTCCGCCAGATATTTGGGCTCTGCGAGGCATGCAGGCTGCGTATGACTATGTCAAAGTAAAGAGCCCCTGTGTAGGTCCCAATATGTCGTACGTTTTCAATTTTACGCTGGTCCTTCTTGGATTGATTCATTTCTGCAAAGTCTTATCTATCAACTTTTGGAATATGAGAAAGCGCTGAAACGAAGCAAGGGGTCGCCTCATGATTCCGATACTTCATCAATTGCAGAAGATGAGGAAGAGTGGACCAGACGGCGTAGGCTCCTAGACGAAGTACCCGATCATGAAGAAAACGACCGGGAAAGCATTGTGATACAGGAAGCTGAGGCCCTTGACAAAGCCATGGAAGATCGGATTGTTGCCCGAAAATCATCCGCATCATCGATGAGCTCCATTGGATCTGCCTCCACTCCCGGCATGAGTTTTGTTTGGAGAAGTCGTCATGCTCGTAAACGTACGCAATCGACGACAAGCGACAAGACGAATGGGTCCATGAGCGAGGATCTCGTCGAAGAGGAGGAGGAGGAAGCCTTGCTTGGAATCGGGGGTGATTTCGACAATGATAGTCATCGGACCGGAGAGGATTCTTCCTCGTCCTCGCCCGACGACGATCATACAGGCACACCTCGTAACCCTTCAATTTTATCAATCCGCCCACCGCCCACCGGCGCTGTATGGAAATCAAATTTCACATGCCCGTCACCTCTCACCGCTATTCGTGCTACTTTTGAAGCACCCTTTCCCCGTGTCTCTCCTCCAAAGTCAAAGGTCAAACAGCGTCCGGTCAGCCTTGGTATCTTGCCTCCTGTCCCTGCCTCTCCAGTTACCGTAGAGGCAGACATGGCAGACCCGAAAGGTGGCACTAAACGGATACCTCGGCCTACACGACGTCAGTCCGAATCTCGGATATCACCCCAATTCCAACGCCAAAATTTAATTCTACAGAAAGGAATTCCAACCAGCCATTCCGCCGATTCCTTTGCAACAGCGGCTGGAAATCCGTCTCAAACGTTGTTCGTCTTCCCACCTTCTCCAACATTCACGAGTACTCGCGGGCCTTCTACGATGACATTGTTGTCGAATCCTTCCAAACCCATCCCGTTCCCAATGCTGCAGACGCCGCGCGTGTCTACTTTTAATAGCAAGGGAAAAAGGAGATCCTTCATTGGTTTAACCTCCCCTCCCACACCGACGATAGGATTGGCCAAGGTGGATGCACGTGGCTATGTCGGCTTTGAGGTTTCATCTCTATGATTCTCATTTATTTCACGCAATTACGCTGATAATTCGCATTGTACTTCTGTAAACCCTATGCATATGCGGTTTCTTTCTCTCTTTCTATGGACGCTATTTGGTCCTCATTTCACGATGGACATTTGCTATAGCATTGCTTTTTTATTTCTCAACTTCTTGATTTCACTTTATTTTATTCATCACCAGGTTTTCACTTGTTCCTATACAAAAGTCCCATATGGCACCCTTTGACTCAACAGATCTTGCATCCAATGACTGAATTCTGCATGTTTCACTTTCCTCTACGTATTATAAGAAAATTTGTTCAGGATCATGGACGACAAACCTCTCCGGGTAAACAATACCTGAGCTGATCAGGCGGCGCATTGGAAAAAAATGACATGAGATTCATAAACTCGACAAGTTACAACTGCTAAGGCTGACTTGAAACCACTGAACTGGATTACTCTGATTTTCCCCGTGTCCTCAAAGAGGAAGTTGAATTGAGACCCTTGTAGCCAAAGTCTTTAACGCGGAAGACTTGACGGAATATCACCCCACTGGATATACTGGCAAACCCCTTTCCAAGGAGCTTCTTGATGGGATTTGTTTTGCGTAAAAGCTTCGTCCCTAAGAGGAAAAAACACACTCTGCAGCGATCCGGTTATACCAGGTGTCTGTGCGCATCACAGTATTGGATACCGAGAAAATAGCAGGGCCAGTTTCTCGGAAGGGGCTGAACGGTATTCAGTGATCACAGACATGATCAAGTAAGGTCACATGTGACATCCTAAAGTCTTGTGGTGACCATGATGTTGGGTTTACCTGCAACACTTCAAGGACTTATTTCTGCTGTCCTATGGGCCACTACGCCTCCCCAGGCTACCAACTCTGCTTTGACGTTTCGCCTCCGGCACCAGCATGCAGTTGTGAACGATTCGCTCATCGTTTTCTCAGATGTACTGAGGGGAGCTTCGTATTCTGAAGATCAAACAGGGTTTACTGTTCCAACACTCACAACAACCATTCCACGTCCCAAATCCTTTGAAGCATTCACAAGTGCCAGACATGACTGGAAACCAGGGTCGACACCAGAATCCACCTGGGAGCATTGGGATGTGCTTGCTCCGGATGTGTCAAAACGCAGTACCCTTCTTCAACTGGCGAAGATGTCGGCGAATTCGTATGTTTTGGACAACTCGACCTCAGATTGGTACGACCTGTTCGACGGTTGGCGCTCGACGCCTCACGGATGGCTCCCTGAGGATGATGGCTTGCGTGGCCATGTTTTTGTTTCTGACGATAATTCGACTGTTGTAATCTCTATGAAAGGAACGTCTGCCGGTAGGCTTGCTGGGGGTGGAGGTCCTACAGTTCATAGGGATAAACTGAACGACAACCTCCTTTTCTCCTGTTGCTGCGGCCGTGTCGGTCCAACGTGGTCCACCGTTTGTGATTGTTACAAAGGGAACAATCTTTGTGATTCGGATTGTATAGAAGAAGCTCTTAAGGATGATAGCCTCTTCTATCCAATTGGATTGGTAAGTAAAGCATTTTCAGTCTTCTCAGGACCTCACAAAGTTTTTAGAACCTCTATAATAACGTCACCTACCTCTACCCCAACGCCAACATCTGGTTAACGGGCCATTCTCTTGGAGGTGGGCTTGCTGCTCTTATGGGAGCAACTTTCGGAGCACCTGTGGTTGCATTCGAAGCACCTGCAGAGAGGAAGGCTTGGCAGAGGCTGCATCTTCCCATTCCAGTATGTTTTTCATCATCCCTGATCAACGATTGTTAACTTTTCTCAGCCCTCGACCAGCCATATTACTCATGTGTACAATACAGGCGATGTTAGTCTTCAACTTTCCTTCTTTCATATTTATGTAACTCTGTTCACAGCCCATCCCTCAAGGTGTTTGTGTTGGCATGACCTCCTTATGTTCAATTGGCGGATTCGCTCTCGAAACTCGTTGTCACACTGGCCAAGTCATACTTTACGATACGGTTCAAAAGCTCGGCTGGTCTGTTGATATTCGCAATCATCCTATCAAAGTTGTTTTGGACAGAATACTCAGTGAGGATGCAGATTGGAAACCGGAGTTTAACGAGGAGCTAGAGGGAGACACATTCAAGGGCTCGTTTGGTGGCCTACGGTGGGGTTGGTGGCCGGGTGGAAAGTCTGATGAGAAAGATAAGAATGACGGGAAACGATATCGGGAAGTGCCACTGCCTCGACCTGCAGTCGAGGTTGAAGGGAGTGACGGAGTTTGCACTGTAAGTTCTCTCTCTCTCTACTGCGCTTTTGTGATGTTTATGTCCTTTTAGGATTGTTTTAACTGGGATTACAATGTTTTTAAGAATACCAATGCACCCTCCAGCTGTCGTTGATATCTGACATGCTAAAGGGCGCACTTCATGCTTATGACTGTATTTTCATATAATTTCTGAGAGATGAAACTTTTGTAGCGAACAAATGCAATGGCACATAGAGCTAAAGCAATTCTATACCGCTAATCGACTTTTGTTTGTTTGTTACAAGTAATTATAAGGCGATGATGTCACATGTCACCAATGTGACGCGCTGAGATATGATGGTTGGAACTGCAGCATTGCTCTTTGCCCGGAGCCGTATTCACATAGTCAAAGGTGAGCCTGATTTCTCTAGACGAACGGTATGAGGTCTGAATCCGTCAATATAGTGTTAGGCTGGTCCTATACTACCATCTAAGATGCAATTATCACTATCCTCAGTATTCGTTCTGGCAATCGCTACCGTCGCATTGGGCGCCCCAGTGGTGAGCGACATACTCGGTGCCAAGCGTTTTCCAACATTTTCACTCTAATTTTTCTCTCTTAGCCGGTCCAGGACTTGGATCGGCGCGCCTCTGACTTGGAAGCTCGGGCTCCAGTTCACTGGATGAACATCCGACTGCACAGATTGGATGAACCAAAGGCCCGCCGTCCAGGAAGCCAGAGAACTATGGATATAGCGGGTCATGATGTCTGGCTTCGGGACTTGGAGGAGGAGGAAGAGTTTGAGGCAAGTTTAGCCCTCTTTTTTGGCATGTCGTGATATCGGGGCTGACTACGGTTTCTTCTGCTTAGGAGAGGGATCCCTTTGATGTTAGCCATTTTCGTATTGGTACAGTGATCCTGAATTGAGTTCGACTTTGAGGCTTGATTAAGTTGCTTTGTGATTCAATAACTTGAAGGATGATCCTCTCAAAATTGAGCAGTATAAAGATAATAAACCAACGGTCAGTGAGTATGAATTTTTGGGGTATTCATGTAGCCTTTTTGTTAGCCAAATGTTACGTTCTTTCTGCACGAAGGATATTATATAGCTGCAAGTTTTGACGTATGAACGGCGGTGTATATAATGTCAAGAACCGAAAACCCTGCCCACACTCTTCTTGACTGCACCCGTCAAGATCTGACCACCAATCCCGCTGATTCCAAGGTTCCATGCACCGCTCGTGACGCTATTCGCCCACTTTTGTTTTGCATCTCGGTCCCTGAGGTTTATCAGAGTAAATCGGAAGTAAAAGGATGCGGGCAAGTCTTACGCATAAGTGAAGCCGACAACATTTGTGATATTGAATACCAAGGCAAGTATGACAATGGGTATAAAGCTGATTTTTTAAAAGAACAAAGATCAGAAAAATCGTTGTTTGGATGACAGACGCAGGGATACGCACTCCACTCTCAATTTTAATAGTAATACTATTAGCAGGGCGATCCATAGAGCTGGAAATGTGTATAATGCAACCTGCAACGGTCCTGAGTACATGTGCTCGACAGGCAATGTAGAAGAAACGAACCCAAAACATCCTGTGATAATGACCGCAAGGGAGCGGTAAGAGTTAGTTTTTTGGAACAATATAGCCATTTCAACCGTACTTTGAATCTGTTGGGTTTGCGGGTCTTGAAGGCTGCGCATATTGGTACTTGAATCAGTTGGTGACTGAGAATTGTGAATTCGTACATCTCGATTTTCAAATACCCAATAACTCTCTCCGTCCTCGTCTACTTGATTCCAGAATCGCAGTCCAACTAATGTTCGTCCCGAGACGTTCTGAAATACCAAGACTTGAGTGGAACGAGGTCTAAGGAATAGATAACGTACTCGACAATTCCAAAAGTCCATGGCTAGTAATACAACGACTATCACAGTCTGAATGGGAATGAATGTAAACGCCATCAAAGGGTATGAAACAAAACGTACAGTCAAGACGTAGGAGTCTCCAAACCATCCTGAGATCAAGTACACCGTTATTGCGGCTATACGGAAAAAGTAGAGGAAGAAGAGTGCCATTGGATGTGCGGACTGGTATGAAGTAAAACCAAGCCAGCTTCCAAGAAGAAGCGGGACGCACTGATCTAAATACTCCTGCAATGCCTAGGTAGACAGTTCAGATAATATTCATGATTTGGAATATAAAACTACTTGCCTGACTCTGCATCGCCCTCCGTTGCGGCCATTTGGCCAGAACTCGCCGTGTTGGTTGTGGGTGTGAGGACGACCGGAGTCATGTTGTTCTTCTTTTGCGCATTTGAGGACGAGCGTTCTAATGTTGTTGGATCATCTGCCTCAATGGTTTGGAGAAGGGGTTGAGATGCGCTCATTGTCACGAACAGTGTTGAGGTATGAATGCTATTTGGTTTTCTAAATATGTCCAAACTTCAGATAGGGACCCCTCTCCCAAATTTCTATCTGTTACCAACCTGTTGCACAAATTTCACAAATTCCAGTCTTGAAAACCATATCATATGTCTATTCAGCGATTCCTGTCTCCTAATACGTATCTGGCTGTGTGAAATTTCTCGACGCCTTGTTTGGTGGCTCTTGTTGCAAATTAGGAAAGGAACAATGCACCTTGGACACAAAACTCTGCCACTCGATTAGAGCACAAGACAACTCCTTTTCCTCTCTACCAATATCATGACATCGATAGGACACAGTACCGAGTCCCCCTACCAAAACAAATCCTCATTTTTCCGTGCCCTAAACGCGCCTTTCACTCCGACACCCTTCTTGGAGGATGAACCAGGTGCAAGAATGCCGAGAGTTGGTGGTCCTGCCACCTCAAAAGGGCTGGAGCCGCTCGCAATCCCAATTTACACGTCCACAGGTCAATGGGAGTGGCTAAATGGGCAGACATTCTGTGATATTCGCGACCTGGCTACCATTCATGGTGTGTGGCATCTTCGGCTTGTCGTTATCACCTCTTAGAGTTTTGCCACAGATGATCGGGTGCAAAAGACAACTTTAAGAGGATGTAGAGCTAGTGATCGTACACTTGCTTATATTAACAAATCGTTCGTTCTGTTCGGTCTCCTCTGCATTCACTGTTGACGATCACCTTTTACCACAGATGGAGTGTAGATGCGCGTCTTCCTGGAATTGCAAGAGAGGTGAGTCTATCCGCTTTCTCCTAGTCTTTCATTTAATCTTCTTTGCTAGCTTTGGCTATACAAATTCCCTCTCAAAGATCTAATGGGAAATTGCGTACCCAAGCTCATCGCAGTTCGCGCAGCCCCTGGCACATTCAACCTCGCCTTTGAACTGCCCCATCAAACATTCCTCATTGAACCCTCTGCCGATATGCCAAATGTTCTAAAACGAAGAATAATAAAATCCCTCCAAAAGCTCCACGCCAAAGGCGTTTGCCACAACGCCCTCAACCTCGACAATATCCTCATCGGTGGCGATGGGAATATTTACTTCTACAATTTCCATCACGCGCGATATAGTGGGGGCCAGCCTGCAGTGGAGCTTAGAGAGGCAAAGGACATTGACTTTGCGTTGGAGAAGCGAAGGCTCGAGTTCCAGTTGGATTATGAGAATGCAAGGAAGAAGGAGAAACACAGGCTTGCTATTGCCATTCAGACGCAGAGGAGCAACGACATTGAGATGAGGAAGCAGCAAATGGACCCGTCCTATGAACCTAGGTTTACTATGCTGCAGCCGACGCCACCCCTCACTCTGCCGAGATTCGAAGCATGGGTTGAAAAACTGGATCGCGAGCCAAGACGGTTCATCATGCCTGGTCAAACGGTAGAAGACTTCGAATGGGAGCTGAAGAGATTCTACAATATCCTTCAGAAGATGGAGGACTTAGATAGTGCTGCTGGATTGGTGATAGGTGCTGCAGACACGCCAGCTGAAATGGGGCCTGAAGATGGGATGATCGAGTTTGATTACGAGAATGTGGAGAAGGACCCCATTGTGGCTTCGAATACGCAGCGTCGGTCTTTGAAGCGCAGGCGTTCGACAGAACCATCGTTGTCCCAACCGTCAGTTAGTAAACGAATGAGGCGAGCCTCTTGGTCGACCATTGACTCTTCGACATCCCAAGCAAGGAGGCAATTCAAGAATGAGGAGCTACGCCCAGGCAAGCTTCTAGAATATGATTCCCATTATCAATCGTTGACCGTTGTCTAACAGATGTTAAGCTAGTGTCTTCTCATGAGATCGAACCTTCCGTACAGGAAAATAATGTGGTATCTCAGTGGCCCATTGTCGTTGTGCGTGACTTCGGGGATCAACCTCTCCCGGAGATTGGGGTGGCATTGGAGGCCCTTGTGAAAAGAAACTCTGATAAATTCAGGGAAGATCAAGCTCGAGAGAAAGTAAAGCATGAGACAGAACGAAAAACTGGCTCGTCGTGGACTTCGTTATGGAATCCTTTGCGGTATATTTTCTGGGGATCGCAAGGTGACAAAACCAGACAGGAGAAGGAAGGCGAGTTATTCCTCGTTTTTTAAGTTGCCTTACTGACCCGTATCTTAGACTTGAAGCCCATTCGCACAAGAGGAGATCCCCTCAGGAGACACGAGACACTCTTGTTTATACCTGCTAAGTCTTAGTAACGTTGTCATCTCGGTTTACATTGTGGTTGGATATATCAGAACCGGTTTTCGCATTCATGTCCAAGAAATTTAATGGTCTCGATGCACTTTTCTTGCGAGGTACTTGGAAGGCAACCATGTCCGAATAAAAATAAAAGATTGTAATCTGTAATAGCAAGTCCCAGGAAGGAAGTCTTTATTTACCAAAACTAGTATGTTTGTCCCAATGGGTTATAATTCTCAAGAGTTTTTCTACGTTTCCGCGGTCATAACGGTTGTCCTTTAGCCTCAATTCTATAAGCATCCGTTGTCATCTCATTCCCGATATTTCCGATGACCGATATTTTCCGAGTCGGCGAAAAATTGCAGAGTAATATAATAAGAAATAATTTAATTGCTCTAATAGACATCCAGCTCCGTAAGTATCTGTGAATTAGATAATCCAAAGTCAAAAGTAGGTACAGCATCTGGTAAACCCCCAAGCACAAACGAAATTAAGATCGAGGGGACTCTAATAGGAGTACGCTAGGGAATAATTAGTCTACCAAGTCATCAATCAGAAAAGGCAACTTCGGTTTTTAGCAAATCCTGCCAACTGGGCAAAGAGAACATGGACGGCAGGTCATCCCACATGTGCTGAATCTCCTGGGTATAAGTTTTTTCAAAAGCTGCGCTGCACGCAGCGCAAATATCTTCGGCGTAGGAATCGACGTTGTCTTCCAAGTAGTCGAGGAAGCCAGCCGATTCCAAGGAGCAAAGGCCCTCTGCGCAACGAAATCTCGTCGTTGGGCAATCAGAACGATTGCAATCCCCTACTGGGTTATTGGCGGTTTTAGCCAATTGAATAGCATGTTGACCTTGCATCACAAGGAGTTTTTGACGGCCCGTGATGCACATGCGCTTATCGGGCCAATCGAAACTGATCTCTTCGTCTGCAAAGACAGCGTGGTCGAGAGTTTTATCGATTGGGTGGGAGCTGATGCAGTATAGGATGGAGGGGAGGAGCCAGTCGAGCTGGAAAGTTTTAGCTATAGCGAAAGCGGCGAATGGGGTGTTGTCTAGGGGGGGTATAGTGCGTGATTTCTCGCGGAATTTCCATCCAGCGAGGGTGGTGGGAAATGTTGAATTAAGATGGGACAATGCCCGGCGTTTAAGGTATTGAACATCGTACTTGAGACTCAAACGTAGAATGCTCTCGACAATATACAAATTTGTGTGGGACGGAGGCGGCTCAAAGAAGCTGAACGAAAGATGAACAGAGACTGAATGTGGGCTGGTGACAACTCACCTGGAATCGAAGACGGCTCTGAGGAAATAAGCAAGGTCGTTGGGTGAATCGTACACAAAGACGATTGGACAGCCGTCGCATGTTGGGTTCCCTTCCTCGGGTGGGGGAAAGGACAACATATCACGAAAGACGGAGGATCTGGCAGCGAGGAAGCCAGCATATATACGAAACTGGGTATCTCCAGCCTTGAGAATGAGATTTCCGTCGTCAAACCAGAGATCCTCCGCTCTGTCTGGCTCGTCGAAGGCATTTGGGTCCTGCGACACCATCCCAGAATTAAAAATGAGAGCAAGGAGAGATCCCGATCAGATCCGCGTGTATATGTGTGTCACGTGACTTTTGAAAAGCATCGCGCATCTATTCTTGGACCTCGTATTCGGGCCCATATAACACCACCGCCATGTCTTCTGTTCCTTGTATCCCCCACTGCAATGTCAGGCGACGAGAAAGAAAAGTCCTCCCCAAGCAGAGTCGCAGACGCAGAGTCCCTCGATGGCCCTGCTGTCCTTCATGGCGACCTTCATCTGGTCAGGCAGCTCAAGAATCGTCATATTGCCATGATCAGCATTGGTGGGGTCATTGGCACAGGTCAGTGCTACCTTCTCGTCCTGCCATCTCGTAACACCCTCTCCAGGTCTCTTCTTGGGTACCGGCAGCTCTCTGCAAAAAGGTGGTCCGCTCGGTCTGCTTCTAGGCTACATGACAATGGGTACCATTTGTTATTCTGTCATGGTAAGAACCCCCCCATCGCTCCTCCAGCTTTATAGATCAACTCGTTCTCACAGGTTTCTCTGGGTGAAATGGTTGCCTATCTTCCCATCGAAGGTGGCCACATCAAGCTCGCCGAACGCTTCGTTGACCCCGCTTTCTCGTTCACCATGGGTTGGAACTACTGGTACAACTGGGTCATCATCTTGCCCGCAGAGTTGAGCGCAGCTGCGGTCCTTATCTCATACTGGAACAATTCCATCAACCCTGCCGTTTGGGTCACCATGTGTTTAGTTGTCGTTGTCGGAATCAACCTCCTGGGAGCCGGTAAACCGTTCACAGCCCTTGAATAGATGCTTTTAAGACTGACGAACACCCAAAGGTGCCTATGGAGAGGCAGAATTCGTCTTTGCGTAAGTTACCCAAAGTAACACGGTAATACCTAGGAATGTAATGGAACCCATCCCACAGCTCCATCAAGGTTATTACTATTGTTGGCCTTATCATCTTGGGCATCGTCCTCGATCTCGGAGGCAGGTACCCCAATACGACGAGTGGAGCCCGTGTTAACCTGCTATTTTTACTTCACAGGTGGCCCTGACCACGACCGTATTGGATTCCGTTACTGGAAGAACCCAGGTCCCTTTGTCCAATTCTCTGGTATTCAAGGCGCAAAGGGTCGCTTCCTCGGCTGGTGGGCCGTACTTACTCAAGCTGCTTTTTCCTACATCGGTACAGAGATTGTTGCCGTAAGTTCACGCACAATTCCACGTTCCGAACCGAATAATCTCTCAACTTTTCTAGATCGCTGCTGGCGAAGCCAAAAATCCCCGCCGTAACCTCCCAAGGGCTATCAAGCGTGTCTATATCCGTACGTTGTGAATTTGATTCAATGTCTTTGCGCCTAATTACTTCTGGGAACGGGTACAGGCATCCTGGTTTTTTATATTTTAGGAACATTCATCATAGGTCTACTTGTCCCATCTAGCGATCCTGGTTTGAGTGACGAAAAAAGCACCGGTACCGCTGCTGCTTCGCCTTTCGTTATCGCCATCTCAAGGTCTGGCATCAAGGGTTTACCTTCCGTCATCAACGCCTGTCTATTAACCTCAGCATGGTCTGCTGCTTCCAGTGATTTGTACACCAGTTCCCGTGCCCTTTGTAAGTCCCACATATGATGAGATACATCATAACCTGAGATCACACAGACGGTCTCGCTTTGTCTGGAAACGCTCCCAAAATCTTCCTCAGAACGTCCCGCACTGGTCTTCCCTATGCATCCGTCATCCTCTGCTCCGTATTTGCGCTTCTGGGCTACATGGTTGTATCAGCCGGTGCCGACAAGGTTTTCCGCTGGTTCTCTAGCATGACCGCCATAGCAGGGCTCACGACCTGGTTTGGTATCTCCTTGACTTACCTGAGATTCTACGCTGGTCTCAAGGCCCAAAATATCAATCGTAAGGATCTTCCTTTTTACACCAATGTCCAGCCCTTCGCAGCCTGGTACGCCATGATAGCGTGCATTCTCATCTGCTTCGTACGTTCTGATCGCATTCTCATGTAATGGCGCCGATCTAATTCTGGGAACACTTGCATAGCTGAGCGGATGGTCCGTATTTCTCAAGGGAAAATGGGCTACCGACACCTTTGTCACAAACTACCTTCCTCTCGCCCTCTTCCCCATCATGTATATCATAGCAAAGATCATCTACCGCGACCCTTACAAAAAGCCGCACGAGATGGACTTTATCACTAATATCAAAGAAATCGAAGCTGCCACGTCGGTGTTTTTTTGAATCCGGTGTCGGTGTCCTTTTGCTAACGACCTATTTTCAGCTTCGATGAACCTCCTCCGAGGAACAAGGCTGAAGCTTTCTGGCAATGGCTGGTAATTTTTTTTCAATCTTAACCCCTCCCACCAAGCGCTGATTTTCTTGTTGCAGATGTGAATTATATCCTTAGAGTCTACATATCTCAAAGGCTTCTATATCACTTAATAATGTAATATAACAAGTGATTACTGTAAGAAGCTGATTTCTACTGTAATATACACCGAAGTTTCCTTTTCTCCTACTTAATGATCGCTTTGGCTGATAAGTCGGAGTTTAAAACATACTTCATGAAGGATGGCTATCTCGACGACGTTTTCGATGTCTTGGATGCACACCGCCATCCATGCATCTTACTGGGACGCTTTGCTTTATTATGGATGGGTGCAGCTGTATTCCAGGAGTCTGTGAGTTGTACCCACAGCCCGACTCAGGACACTCTGATTTGAGGTTCTCCGAGACAGTGCCTCGATCTCCTGATTCGTAACGATCAAGTTGCCTCGATTTCTGCAGACATGCAAACAACAGGAAGCTGGGAAGAGGTTCCTCTTGTTCGTACATTCGGGGAGGACTATCTGCAACCACCACCACGCGTCTTCAAGCAAATCGATACCGATCACCCCTTCTTCATTAAGATATGGAGTGAAGAAACCGTCCACTTGTCTGTAGACGTCGGCCCTCCTGCTAATGGGGACATCCATACTCGGCCGTTCTTGATCGAGGCTCCATGGTGTGAGGCTCTCAACCCTGTTCTACTCGAAACAGATATGCACCCTGGTCCCGAGATCTCTCCATACAAACCAAATTTGCTGACTACACCCAATATTCGCTTCCTGCCCAACATCCGTTGTCAATCAGCGAGCCGTCAGCCGCATTCCGAGGTGTACATTCCTACAATTTTGCGGTACCTAGATGCGCTTGTCTCTCAGCACCAATGGCTGAAAGAAAATGAACATCATGATGTGTGGCGCCGAAAGGGACCAAACTTGGATGTGAGCAACTTGATACGATATTTGTTCTTGGAGATGCCAGGCCAAAGAAAAAAGATATTGCCTTTACTGAACGGTGAATCAAGGAGTCGGCTGGAAGAGATTTTGGATCGGTATAAGAGGACATACAAAAACCCGATCACCGTCGAGAGGGAGTGAGGTCAATGAAAGCACCCGTCCGCTTATTTTTCTCTTTCTATGATTGTTGTAAAGGCAGTAACACTTTAAATTTCTACTGCAATACACTCTAATTCTCTAGTGGGTTCAATGTAGATATCGCATACCATGATTGGAAGGAGAATGGAATGAAACAAGTGAGAAAATTCACCGCAGAAGATAGAAGGATAACAACAGAAAGACTCGAAGGTAGTATTATTTGACAATTGGACAAAATGCGAGTTTCCTCTCTCACTGGCGAAAGTAAAACCACCGGATTTGATTGATGCATACGAAATTAAAAATATGGAATCCATAACGACAAATTGTAATCTGAAATTGAACCGACCGCATGAAACATTATGCTTTCGAGGCAGGGATGTGCAGATTGATAGCTATCAAAACGAGAGGGTTTGTCAACTCCTCGCAAAGACAAAGTGGAGACAGGAGTAACTAGAACTGACCTCGATACCAGTTCAACGCATCTGATGGTGACGGCGCATCAAAGTACAGAATAGCTTTATTGTCCACCAGTCTTAGGGCGTTGCCGTGAACGATACTTGCTGGTTGTGGTAGCGTCTGCATCCGAAGCACAGCCCAAAGATCCACAGGTGACGAGGGATCTTGGCCCTCTGAAGGGTCGCGACAGAGAACCAACAGGTCATTGCACAATATCCCAATTAAGGGTCGGGGGGTTAGTTCGGGAGCCAGACAGTCCACCTGGACAGTAGCTGAATCCCCTTGAGCGGTGATGGCTTCAAATGAAACCACTGCTTTTCGAACAACGCGTGTCAAGAGTAATGGGCCATCCATGATAAGTTTCCTGCAAAAGTTTGTATCAAAAGCAACCATCAAGACAATAAGGTGCTTACCTGTGGGGTTGTACAAGTGGGCTGGGAAACTTTCCACGGATTCTCGACTGCCATCGGACCAATTTTCTTCGGGACTCCGCTTCACGTTTTCCCTCATTCATATTACTGGCCAAGGCGGAGATTTCGGACAAAGCGCGGTCAAGGGGGTCATCGAGATATTCGTAAATTGGGGGTGGGGTATTTCGAACAAGTTCTTCAAGCTGTGCAGTGATGAGAATGCTGAGTGCAGGGGGAGAATGGAAATTGTACATACCAAAAGCTTGTAGCGGGGAACCCGCTGCACAGGAAGCAAAAGATAACCCTCCAGATTAAGCTGAGTGTGTCGTGGGTTGAGGCGGCACCGTTTTAGGTACGACTTTATCCTTTTCCGCTGACCCGTTGACAAGTTTGGAATACCTGCAGATGTAGGCAGGCTATCGGCCAGGGCGTTTGGTGCAGTGGACATGGCCATGCTAATCCCGAGACCAACGAGGTGGGCACTGCTGGAAGCTGGTGTGAGGGCATTGCCCGGGCTTGAATTTCCTGAAGCGTACTTGTCAGAAGTCCAGTACTTTACACGCTGCAAAGAGCTGTCAAAGTTACTGTGCAAAGCAACCGTCATCACCCAGAAACAGTTAGAACACATATGAAGCCTTACTTGATGTAACTTGAATACATCTTCATGAACGCAGCATGTTTCACGAAGATGTTGCCCACTGCCTTCGCCACATTCAATGACAGCTGACCATCAGCATCCAACTCCAGTAGCTCAGCAGATGGTCTCATCAAAGGTGCGGCTGCGCCTTCTAGTGCAGGCAAGAAACTATCATTATGGAATGAAAAGAGAGAATCGATGCCGTTAAAGACGACCCTTCGCTCAGAAGCTGGAACGACGGAATCCTTGCTTCCACTGAGCACATTGACAGTTGCACACGCTGGCTGGATATAGATGTCGACAAGCTCATTCAAGCCTTTGACATAGGTTCTTTCCGTGCTGCATCAAGAATCAGAATTTCGTACGTAAATCAGATCATAATGCAACCACTCACACCACAATCTCCCTAATAACCATGGCTCTCTTGGACCTATCATCCTTGAACTTCCTCTCGTCTTGCGATCCAGTACTATCAGTCGTTGCCACACTCAAAGTCTGACTGGACGAGCCACTCCTCATCCCAGCAATCGACTCGGCAGACCTCAGTTGAGTAGAGCAGTCGGTAGTTGACCCTCCACTCGAGCCCATTGAACTCTCCCTTGTATCAACCATCGTCGGTCTCCTCGACCGTGGGTGAGGGACTTCATCCGAAGAGGAACCATACATGCTCAGAGGGTTGGACTGCTGGGCCTGTGAAAGGTCATTCATATCCTTGAGATAGGCCATGACGGAGCGTAAAGCGCGCATATAAGCATCTCTCGCGCGTTCCTCCTCCTTCCGACGTATCTGTTCAACATCAACAGACAGGGTTGGCATTGCGCGGCTACCACGAGTGGAATCAGTTCCATTCAGTGGCTGCTCTTCGCCATCATGCGAGATTACAACTCCAGACACGAACTTGGAATTTTCCGGAATGCTCAGTGAAATCTGTCCAGGTGCGTCGATAGGGAGGAAACTTCGCCTTTTAGCTGTCCGTGGTGCAGACAAAAGACCGTTCGATGCAGCAGCGGATGGAGGTGGCGGAGGGGATGGTTTTTCAAGAATTGGAGAAGGCGGGGAAAGAGGAGTTGAGTTGAGCGACTGAGAAGTGAGATCGAGTGCCCCAGTTGTCGAAAAGCGAACATCGATTTGAGGGATATGACTGACTGAGCCAAACTGTCTCGATGGGGAACCATTGGTTGTAACTGGTCGACCAATACGTGAGGCATTTGGCGAAACTGAGGGCGAAGGTATAGGTGCATCTGGCTTTATTTTGCCCATGGACATCTTCTTCAAAAAGCCCCATCGAGTATTCTTCTCCTTCATTCCTCGATTCTGTTTTTGAGGTGGCCTAAGATCCTCCATTTTGAGTGGTTCTACTTTAGGGGGATATACCATCGAAGCCGCCGGATTGTAGGACGATGACCGCGTCAACTGGCCGTTCTCCGTCACACCGTTGTAAACTGATGGTTCCCAGACTGATTGGCTCAACTGCGGTCGCCCTCCAGCGGTTTGGGGTCGCTTTGTAGGAAGTGGCGGCCTTGACGAAAGTTGTGAATTCGGACCTAGACTTGTGAACCTTTTTGGATAAGGACTGTCAAGTGACGCCGCCAGATTGGGATTAGGAACGGGAGCACCAGAACCACCCGCCACAAGTAGGTTTGAACTAGAAAGAGAGGTGGTATACTGCGAAATCGGAGGGCGTGGCGGCATGTCGGAGCCATTGTGAGTGGTAGCGGCCCGGGCCCTGCGTAGATCGCCAGCACTCTTCATTTTTCGAATCTCGCTTGCGCCACCATATGGTTCGTCGGGTCTTCCCGAGTTGGCTTGATGGACAACCTGATCTGAAGGGAGACCAGCACTTGATTTTGCCCGATTCTGGTCGTAATAGGCACGGTTTGGGGTCGTACGCGTTCGGGTAAGCGGTTTCGAAGTCTGTTGAGTAGCTTGATCCAATGGATAAGGCGAATTTTGAGTTCGTCCAAGTAAAGCACGCTCGACAGTGACCGTCTGGTCGTCATCGACCGGAGGAGCAATGAAAGAAGGTACAGCATCCTGGTCGGACAGTTCCTCGACATCCGTGCCGTCGTTTTCGTTTGCTGGACTGCTGGATTGAGGGCTTTGTATGGCCGCTGATAAGGGCATCATAGGGGTGGACGGGGGGTAGACAGGTGTAGTTGGGACTTTGGCTAGCAACGGGTCGACAAGGGCTTTCCACGGCCCCTGAAAGGGATTACCATCCACACAGAGAGTTTGCAGAGCAGGAAGTAGACATAGCCAGCTTGGCAGAGCGTGAAGTTTATTTCTTCGGATGCTAATAGTATGGAGTTTGTCGAGATCGACAAGAGTGTCGGGCAAAGTCATGATGCCGGTCGAGTCTGCAATGAGAACCCGAAGATTTATGAGATCAGCAAGGAACACAGGAAGGACTCGGAGTGGATTTGATGCGACATTTAGCTCTTCCAGGGTCTCACAGAGGGCAAGGACCGGGGGTAGGGCGGCAAGAAAGTTAGCAGATATATCGAGAGCGAGGAGACTATGAGCAATTTGAGGGAGAGTGGAAGAAAGGAAAGCGGGGACAGCATTGGGGGTGGTGGAAGATCCAATCAACAGATGGGTTGTACCTGCAGGGGATACGTGAAGCTTAGTGGACAGATGACAACGTGGAGAGAGAAGGGTGACAGACCTGGTTGTATCTGGAGCTGAAAAATGGGAACACGGTCAGCGTCGACGATGAGACCACGGCCCTGCTCTGCGACAATGACAGCAGATGTGGGCTCGGGGTCTTCCTTTGGGTCAGAGTCGTCGTCGAGGTTGTCGAGGGTGTGTTCGTCGTCGGTCTCCTCCTCTGAGATGGCGATCTCGTCCTTCTCGTCGACGGACTGCCAGCCCAAGTCGTAGCTTGGCTTCTGGGAGAGAGGGGGAGGGGAGACGTCATGGTAGCTGTTTCCGATGGAGGAAGAACGCGACCGAGGAGCAGAGGCCGAGTAAGAAGAGGACCACCTATTCGGATCCTGGGGCCTGTGGTGGAGCGGCTGACCTGGGGTGGCAACGGGGGGGGAGTGGCGGGGAAGTAGGTCGTTGAGGACGGGGGTGAGGATGGAATCGTCGTCGGGGGGGTAGGTGGAGGGGCCATAGTGGTTGGCAGCGGGGTGTTTTAGAAAGGGGACATGGAAGGGGGGGCTGTCGAGGAGGCCCCTGGGGAGGTCGGCGGGGACGATGTTCCTGGAGTGGGAACGGGCATGGGTCTGTGCGTCGTCTGTGAAGGGCATCGAGGGCAGCTGCTCGTCGTCAGAGATGGTAGCCTTGGCGAAACTCATGCGCACAAACACACACACACATCAGAATTCATACAGATCAGTCGCAAAGCCAACTACTTTCTGCTTCTTCTCTCGCACACGTCGCTCCCCCGTCCCCCCCTCGATGTCCAGGTGCACCGTCTCCACTACCAGCCGCCGTCGTGTGCACCTGAACCCAACATTGTTCTCCCCGCTCGCCCTCAGCCCCCGCAGAGACGACAGCCGGTCGCTTGGCGTGTTGTAAGTGTGCGCCCCAGGCAGTCGCTGTATCTGCACTAGCCCATGGTGTGTCGGAAACACGCTCGACAGCCCCGGGTTTCCTGCCCAGTATTAGCTCCCTGTCTTCCCACATCCAGTCTCATACCTGTAAATGCACCCATGCTCACCAGTCCATCGCTCGTCCACCCCACCTTCTCCAGCCATCCCTCGCCGCCCCAGTTCTTCTCAGACAAGCGCGGACACAACCCCACGGCCGCACACCCGTGTCCATACTTCCGCAATCGTCCCCTCACTCCGTGCAGCAGCCAAAGGATACTCTACTTCCACTCTCAGTCTCCATAGAAGTAGCCCGCTCGCATCACTCACCTGACCCGTTAATTCCCCCCAATTAGGGGCCCCCATCGTCGGTATGCATACGCGCACTGGCGCCGATGTATCCGAGGAGAGGTACTCCGTCATCTCCTCAAGCACCCCTCTTCCCCCAGTCACGTTTATCAGATGAAGTCGATCCGTCTTCAGTGCATCATCAACCACTTCTTCGGGTATAGTACTGCATAGGTCAAACGTTTGGCAATACGATTCCCCATTTCTAATCCAACTCCAAAGTTAAGCATCCTATAACCAAGTAAAATGTCCACCTACGGGCTCCAATTCCCGACACTAGTCTTGAACTGTTTCATTTTTTCATATCTCCAAGCAATCTTAACCTTTTCGAGCTCCTCATCCCCATTCCCTTCCCCTTCCTCGTCATCATTTACATCGTCCTTCGACAACCACATACAGTCTCTCACAAACCTCATAAGCTCATCTTCGCTACCCCCAATAAGACACACCCTGTGCCCACTCACCAACCCCTGCGACACAAAGTACCGCATCACCATCTCCCCGTACGATGAATGTACATCCGGTGCAGCGATCACGAGAGAGCATGTCAAAGGCAATCCGCCACCGAGAACGTCATCTAGCGAGGCGATCCCCGTAGATGTGAGAAGTGTTTGCGACGAGCCTGGTTGAATACGTGTGCCAGGGTATCCCTGAACTGCTGAAGTCCCTTTCCGCTTGAAAGATGACATTTATGTAAGAGTGAGGTTAGCAGATAGGTATCAGACGAATTGAATTAAATATTAATTGATTATATAAACGTTCTAACTTCTCAACTACTACCGTCAGATGGACAAAGATACTGCGGATGATACATCTATCTAACATACGATATAAAACCACATGCTTCCCATCGACGAATCTAAATGTATCCTGATCACCGGCGCTACTTCTGGCATCGGACGCGCACTGGCCCTCAATATCGCCAAGCTTCCAAGCCAGCCTGTCGTTATCGGGACTGGACGGAGGAAGGAGCGCCTCGAAGAGATTGGGAAAGCAGGGATCCACCCTGTCAAGCTTGACATCACTTCGGATTTTGAAGCGTTGAAAGTAAAAGTGGATGAGATTGTCAAGAATTATCCTGATGTGGGCGCTTGAAACACTTCATTTCATTTCACAACTTGACAATCCGGAACAGCTGGATACGGTCATCCTAAATGCTGGTGTCCAGCACGAGTTTAATTTCAAAAAGGGCGTTGATATGACCAGTACGTTTTCCGGATTCGCCTCGAGTGTGCACATAGAACCGTGAATTTCCAGAGTTGGTTGAAGAAATGACGATCAACTATCTCTCAGTTGTGGCTTTCGTTAATTATATCATGCCCCATTTTTTGAAGCTTTCGGTACGCCATTCAGGATCTCGAAAACCTCATATCAAACCGGATTTTTTTAGGATGAAGGACGATCTACTTCGATCATCATCATGACTTCTGGGCTTTGTGTCGTGCCGGCTGCATGGGTCCCCAATTATTCCGCGTCAAAAGCAGCGCTGCACAGCTTCACGATGTCCCTTCGTGCCCAACTCCACGATAAGAAGATCAGTGTGATTGAAATCGTTCCTCCGTAAGTACATTTTAAATGACAGTTGATCACAATCAGTCCCAACTTGATTTTTACGTAGTCTTGTCGAGTCAGAACTTCATGATGGTGAGAAAAAAAAGATCCACTGTTTTCCTAAAAGCTAAATGCTGTGTTTCCGCCAGCGTACGGAACAACGGAAAAATATTCCAAATTCTGGATGCCATTGAGTGAATTCACCAATACCGCGATGGATGGATTGCACAAGGGGGAGGATGTTATCAGCATGAGCGTTGTGAAGATGTTGTATGAAAAGTTTGAAAAAGAGAAGGAAGGGATGGTCCTTCAAATGGTGCAAAAGTCTGAGAGTGCGGAGGATCACCAGTAAGGACTAGTATTAAGCGCCTGTCAGGGACAGTTTGTGTGTAGTCAGTGTACGGTCTTTGGAAATTTCATAACATGTACAGCACCCAAACACTGGCAATCGATAATCCGGCCCGAGCAGTTTAAAAACTCCCCGATTCTCATCGCGAAAGTTGTATAACCATCCCAAGAATGCCCGAAAAACCAACCTTTTGGCTACGCTGCGAAAAGAAGGAATTTGAGCGTCGTGCGGCGCTGACTCCAACTACCGCAAAGAAGCTCATAGATGCCGGATTTGAAATTTTTGTCGAACGTGATGATCAACGCATCTTTGACGATAAAGAATACGAGGTGTCAGTCATATCCACTTTTTTTTGGACCTCTAATTTAAAAGGATTTTTTTTTAGTGTGGGCTGCAAGCTGGTTGATAACAATTCCTGGCCAAGTGCACCTTCGCAGATCCCCATCATCGGGTTGAAGGAACTGCCTGAGTCAACTTCTCCGCTCACACACACACACATCCTTTTTGGACACTGTTACAAAAATCAAGCAGGGTGGACCAAGCTCCTGTCCAGATTCGATCGGGGTGGAGGCACTCTGTATGATATTGAATTCCTGAACGACGAGAATGGTCGCAGAGTTGCTGCCTTTGGTTTCCATGCAGGGTTTGCAGGGGCAGCAGCCGGGGCTTTGGCGTATGCGGCACAGAAGAAGGGCGAAACCCTTGGACTTTTGTCCCCATATGAGAATGAAACAGCTATGGTCGATGACATCAAAAAGAATATAGGAAGCGGCAAGGGGATCAAGGCCCTTGTTATTGGAGCACTTGGTCGTTGTGGACGCGGGGCGGTGGATCTGTTCAGAAAGATCGGACTAGACGAGTAAGTGAATGCATTCGGTTTAATATGGTTATATGAACATGGGTATTAGGGAAGATATCGTCAAGTGGGATATGGCAGAGACGGAGAAAGGGGGACCTTTCGATGAGATATTGGGCGTTGACATATTTGTCAACTGTATTTATCTGAACAGCCAGATCGCACCGTTCGTGACAGATGAAACGATTGCGAAGGCTGGGAAAAACCGATTGCTGTCTGTGGTTGTGGACGTCAGTTGCGACACTACGAATCCATTCAACCCGATTCCGATCTATTCAATCAACACCACATTCGACAAACCAACTGTTCCAGTCGAAGTGAGGTGAGTGGCAAATGTTTTGATGGGTGATGTCTTCTCAGGCCTGTAATAGTGAGGGAAGTCTAAGTGTGGTATCGATTGACCACCTGCCGACACTCTTGCCGCGGGAGGCGTCTGAGCAGTTTAGCAACGACCTGCTGCCGTCGCTTCTCTCGTTCCCGTCTGAGAGGGTGTGGGTTGAGTCTGAGCTGCTGTTCCAGGCGAAGGTGAAGGAGGCAGCGGGGTTGTGATGGTCACAGCATGGATCATGATGAACTGATCCCGTGCTTCTTCCTTTCTCTTCCCTATATTTGTACTTCGTTCTACGAGCCATTAATCCCCAACCAATCCCATTTTCTTTTGGTGCTGGTCGCTTTTCGTCCCTTAATCACTTCCATTACCTATGTATTACCCTCAAGTTCCCAGAATTTCCATCTCTCCTCCTCCGCCTGAAGAACCCCTTTTCGAACCATATTCCCCCTTCGCCTTCATCCCTCAGGTCCTTGTCGACAACGGCAGCTTCAGACCCGTTCTCCTTACCCCGCCCTGTACAACCCAATATTTGAAGCCTGAGGGCAACAGGAGGCGTGAAGCTCGTGGCATTGGTCTCGAAAGCCAACGCTTCCAGCAGTTGCTCAAGGCAACCAGAGAGAGGAAAGCAGCCGTCCATTTCCGCAAAGAGCTGGCTTTAAAGAACAACCAAGGTATATTCTCCTTTGCTACCCGCGGAGGAATACAATCCTCTAAACTGCTTTGTCTAGCTGAGCGACGTGCCATCTTCCTCTCAAAAGTACAGGCCCCTCCATCTCCCACGGCGACCACAACTCCATCGACTCCTCCCGATTCTCCCTCAGTCTTTCACTACACCCTCCCTTCTCCAGGTCTCGTTTCCCCGTTCTCCGTTTTCGAAACTGTTGATAAAGACACCTGCGGAGGTTGGGTCGAGACTGTTTACTTTGATAAGCAATGCGCACATGACGACGACACTCACAACGACAATTCCTTGACTGAAAAACGAAAGAGTCGGGCAAACGTTCCTTCTCTCGAGCAAATCTCTGCGAGAATGATGCCATCCACCACTGCTGATACTCACGATACTCCTATCATAATCCCCACGTCTCACAAGAGACCTCTTATCGGCGTCGGAAGATTGAGAATGCCTCTGCGCGCATCACAGTCTCAACCACTCGCTCCTCAATCAGAGCCATCCTCTCAACCCACACTTCGCATGACCACCGTTGTCCAGAACACAGCCAATTCCATCCCATCCAACACCAAACTGACCGAAACAAATCTCTCCGCTTTCAACGTTCGTGGCCAGAAGGCCCATGACATGCTTTGCACTTTACGCAAGAGGACTTTGCCCTTTGCAACAAAAGCTCTTTTTTGCACTGACGAAGACAACAAGCGGCACAGCGCTCCTCCCGAAATGACCTCTCATCCTCGCATTGGCTTTTCCCATCCTGTTCTCGCCTTGCCTGGAAGTTTCTGACAACATGTGTTTTGTTGTTTTAGCTGTTGTTTCATGGCCCTTCGTTTTTAATTTATGTTTCTCTGTTCTTCAGCGGGTCACATTCTTTTACATTGTCGATATCCATCCGGCGTAACATTCTTTTCTCAAGCCATTTTACATTGTGTAGTAGGAAGTGGGACTGGGACTGGAGCCCATTATTTTTAAATTATTGTATTACGTTGATGCAACTATTACTAGCTTTTTACGACATTAGTTATCTGAGAATCTTCGCTTTCGTTTGAAGAAAAAAAAAGAAGAATCCATCGCAGACGGACAACAAGACAAAAAGATTGAAATGGGATCTAAGGTTCAGAGTGGCGTAGATGGTTGTTTCCGGATTCGTGATAAAACATCTAAACGTCGGGCTTGAAAAAATTCATTAGAGGAATGTCAAAAAAAAAGGTTCAATAGAGACTCACCAATATCAATCCGCTTATTGTAATCCATCTCTTCGTCGTCCGAGTCGACCAGAGGATCTACAGTTTTTACTACATGCCAAGCCTCTGCAATATAGTCGGGTTTAATTAAGAGTTAAATGAAATGTGCTCCAGACCCACGTTGGAACATCGTGCGTTCTCCTTCGGCACTCGATTGATGGTAAGCTACAAAAAGGTATAAAAGAAATGGCTTTTGAAAATCGAGAATGGCTTACATTTTTGCGGTTGTTCTGGTTCAACTTCTTGACTTGGGACATAAAAGAGGAAAGATCGTTCATCGGCTGGTTCGTCTAATAATTGACGTTGCGACCTTGGCATATTGTTTCCGGTTTCTATAGTAAAAAAAAATGAGTGATTGCTTGAATGAAGTGCAAATGAAAAATCCCCACCTGTAACATAATGTGCGTGCGGCTTTGTCTTCTTATCGGATTCAACGATGAGTCTTTGGAGAAACATATTACGATGATGGGACATGGTGTTACCCCATTCGATCTCCTCTTCCGTATCAATATTTTCTCTCTCTACCGGGGATAGGGTTCTAAGAGCAGGTATCCTGCCGGGATGGCGGGCGGAGTAGTGATCGTCAAACGGGTTTGGGCCGGTATTGCTTTCCAAGTAGTGGTAGAGAAGCCAGAGGATGACCCGTGCGCGGTCAGCTGAGGCAAGGCAGGTGCTCGGAAGGAAAAGATCGAGGAAATTAATTTGACCGTCGAAATGAATGGTGGATAATGGCTATTCATATATGGTGGGTAAAAAACACTATGTTTGGATGGTTCTGAGAATGACTTACTACCGCGTGGTGCGAAAGGACGAAGATAAGGTTGACGACACTCGTGGGTGGCCGGTGACCTTGTTTCTACGATCATGATGAAGCGGGGAAGTTGTGATAAGAAACTTTGGAGACGTACGAGTATCTGCAAAATTTCATCTGGACTCGAAGGAGGGTCTCCTTCAGAAGGGAGGAGAGCCGCTTTCAGGCAATTCTTTATCCGCGGCGCGTCCTGCGCATTGCCGTCTGTCTTTTGCAATGAAGGCACCGGGTGATATGTTCTTAAAGCCGTCTTCATCTCCGGAAAGACTGCGATGTCGTCATCCATCAAACAGTCATTTAGCAAAAGGAGAGATAGAGGCCGTTCGGAAAGAGGATTGAAGTCAGCAGATGCAAAAAAATCGGAAGTAAACAACGTGTCTTTACTTACAGGCCATGGTAGTATTGATGCGCCCAACGTTGGTCAGTAGAGCGAGCTTTGAGAACTCGATACTGAAGGCGGGTGTTTCGTACATCTTGTCCTTCAAGACTTTGGAGCATCTACTCGAGTTGTAGAGGGCGTGGACGTATAGATTGCCAAAGGTGACTTTTTCGATCCTCGAATGGCTGGGCTTGGTGAAGACTGCATTGGGATCGGAGAACAGGTAGGCGAGGAGATCGTATTGGACGTCTTCGCGTGTCAGTGGCTCAGCGTCGTTGCGTTTGATAGGGACGGGTTTGCGGCTTTGATAGCCGGCCCTGGAGGAAGAGGGAACGGTTATTGATCAGTCTCGAGTTTGAGAGATGGAGGGTGGACATATTACTGACGGGGTTTGGGGGCTGGCCTCTGGAGGCCAGGCAGACATCAGACCCGAGTGTGTTGAATTCGAATTCGAGGAAGACGTCGATGGGCACATCATCATGGCTTTTGAAGCAATTTGAGGAGCGGAATTCGGAGGGATCGAGAGCAGGCAAGCAAGCAAGCAGGTAGGGAAAGGGTATACGCAATAAATGATAAAATAAAAAAGGCCACGAGGTGATTGGTGGTATTATGTCTATGGTCGGCGAGGCCTGAAGGTTAAACTGGGAAGGGAAAATTTCCCCTTTGATCCCGACTTTCCCTGCAGGTATGCACTTCTTTTGACTCGGTCGAGCCGTCCTGTGGGTGGGTTGGTGTGGTTCGCTTAACGGGGCCGTAAACAGAGTAAATTGAGCCCAAGAAGGAATTTCCACGTGTAGGACGACGAGGTGCTGCCTGCTGGCGATAAACACCTCTCCCCCCAACCCAGCCCGGTCCCTTGGCAAGGAGGAGCCTGAGGGAGAGGGAGGGCTTTGATTGGAATCGGCAGATGAGGTCACACCGGGCGGGTTGGAAAGGAACGTTTTATCCTTATCTTTATCGTGAACGTTGTGGACCGTGAACGTTAAAAAGAGAAAACCTTGTACGTCCCAAGAAGCTGGTTCCTAATAAATAAAAGGCAGCACAAGGCTCTGGACTTGTGGCCGATAGATTTAGGGTATTATATTGTATTCCGCCCGGTGGTCGTCACAGTCTGTCGGGAAGGAGGGGCGTGTGTATAATGCGGGATTGAAGGGTTGTGTAGCCGACCTGAATTTTTATTATTGAATTGACCGGAGATACCGAACACCTCGAGGCTCGCGCTCGGCCTCGTTTTTCTTGTTAGAGTTCAAGAAAGGGGGAATACGAACCCGGAGGAAAGGAACACCTGACAACTGCTATCAATTTAACTGTAAAACTGGTTAGGAGATATTTGTTTTGACGTCGCTTAAGAAAACAATTTAAACGCGCGTACGTTATGCAGCACCCGCAGTGCATTCCAAGTTTTTTCTTTCCATCCGCTGAACTGAGATAAAAGAGTGATCAAAAACTACAATTATAGCACGCTTACTGCTTTTGAGCCTACTGCGGCATTTGCCGTTGGTCAGGAGTTGCCTTTCTCGGACATCGCTTATTTTGTTCGTTACGTCAGCTGACCTTTCCGTCTGCCAACCTACATCGACATGTCTGACGCTCTCAATTTCGACGAGGCAACCAAAGTGAGTCATTTTTCATATCTTACGATTTTCAATCTCATATCCCGAAAGAAAGAGCTCGCTACCTTCCTCGAGGCCACTCAAGGGCAGGTACGTGTGCCCGCGTGTCATGCCACGCAGTCCAAGTATGAACTCACGAGTTCATTCACAGGCTAGAATGAATGCCCAAATCCATCAGTTTACTTCCATGTGTTGGGACAAGTCCGTATTCCTTTCCCCGTTTTTAAATTCCTACTAACCATCTCAGGTGCGTAACGGGCGCACCGTCTACAAGGTTCTCAAGGAGCGAAGAGAGCTGCCTTGCAAACTGTGTCGATCGGTTTTTGGACACTAGTATGGTTTTGGTGAACTATGTGGAGCAAAAGCGACTGGAGACCGGGCAATAAATTCACTACAACTACATTTAAGCAAAAACAGTCTAGATTGTTCGACGTCATCTTGTCCTACTCAGGACCTTCGCCTCCACAGATACGCAATGCTTGCAGGCAAAAAGAAACAAAATGCTTCCAAAATCTCGCTCCTATGCCTCAATTTAAGCGGGATCTTTACAATCGGAGTTAAATCTGCCTCCTTAGCATTAAAACTCCCTGTATCAAGAAACCTCTCCATATCCTCATCCTTTGACTCCCAAAGATCTCGGAGCCACTTATCAAACACCTCCTTTTCTTGAGGTGGAATGTCAACTTCCACAGTGCGCCTCGCTTGAGGATCCGGAGGAGCTGCACTAGACGCGGCAGCCAAGTTGCCGATTGGAACAGTCTGAATCCCAGCGTCACCACCGTTTAATGTCGGGGTTGTCGCTGGGACGTCAAAAATGCGCAAGTGAAGATGGATCGCAGGTGGTGGGATTCCATCAAAGAAAATTGACCGGAGTGTGAAGTAATCTTGGCCGTAGCCGAGTTTTGGGATGCCTGATATGAGAGATGAGGTCATGTGGGCTTGGGGGAAACTGGTTTACCTGGATAGGCCATGGTCATGTCCAAGAGCTTCAAACCAGGTATTTTCGGAGCAAGGGAACGTAAACTGTAATGTAACCCGGTTGATCTTGGAAGAAGCACATTCCTCATGTCTGGCTATTAATTAAACCACTTCAATTACATTAAAAACGAGGAGGGATTTAAAGACTCACAATTCCCATTTTGTCTGCAAACTTCTTACTTATCGGTCGGGTATCTTTGCTGATGAGAGTGCCTTCGGGGTATACGAGGAAACACAATGGAGTGTTTTCACTTTCTGCTTCGCGTCCTAGGGAAGCGAGGGAGATTGATAGTTGCTTCCTATCAGATGCCCAGGAACGTGCTAAGAAGATGAATCCGAAAAATTGCATGCCCTGAATATTAAAACCAATTTAGTTTGCCCATCATATGATGTGGTGTGTTTTACGTACCCAACCAATAATTGGGACCCAGCGGAGACTATTCTTGAGGGTGATGTACACGTAACGGTGGACACTGTGCGGGCTCATAAAGTAGGTGAAGCACCAGGCGTACCACCAATCTGCGTAGATCTATGGACATAGAAACAGGACACGTGGGGAAGAATCAGATGGCAATCTACCTGGTGGTTTGCGATTAGGACGAATTTGGTGGGTAGGTCGAGGGCGATAGGGTTGTCATTGTGGTCTTTGATGGTGTACTGGTCGATGTCATGTTGTGAGAAAGCGCCTTGTCCTTGTGTTTCAAAAGTGATGACGAGATTTGTGGGAGAGAACCATTCGCACATGAGGACTAGCATAGCAACCATTAGCTAGAGAGAAGAAGCAGGGTTCGGGAGTTGCAAACTTTGTAAGCAACCAAAAGCGCCTTTTGTATACCGAATACCGGTGTTATAAAGGTGCTTGGACCATTGAAACGGGAGTAGCAAGAGTGGGAGAAGTAAGACGAATTGGAAGGCGTTGACGATGAAACAGCCAGTGGAGAATATGAGATAGAAGAGAGTAGCCTTGACGAGTCTTGACCACGACGCTGGAGGCCGTTTGGCGATAGGAATAGAGTTTAAAGGAGTAGGGGGGTTCACGACCATGGCAATATGGGAAGAGCAAGGCGTGCGCGTGATGGGCTATTTTTAGTACCCACAGCACTCGGACATGGCAGTTCCGCGCACAACTATTGTTTGATCACTTGGAGTCATGAAGTACGAGTTTATAGAGGACCTTATACCGCTCATACTGGATGCGGATGAACACTGGTGGCAAAGCCATCTTGCGGCGCTCGCGACGGTTTCGCAGGCATGGCTGTACTACGTGCGGAAGAGACTGTACGCGTGCCCTGATATACGGACGTTCGGCGGGGTGCAGAAGCTGGCGGATGCAGTGGAGGCGAACGAGTACCTGGGGACGCTTGTGAAGGGGATATCGCTACAGCCGCTGATGAGCAACTCGCCTGAGCCGGTGTGGCGGGGGATGGTTGGAGCACGGAGGGGTATGCGGATACTGCTAGGACTGGAAGGGCTGAAGAAGATCACGCTTGGAGGAGACATGGGAATGAAGGCGGACAGATACATACGGTACATTGGGAAACCGGAGGGGGTGGAAGAGATGCACCTGAATGGATCTCGACAGCTGATTTGGCCACGGGTGGTGGGGTGGGACGAGATGCTGATGTTTGGGTTTCCGAGGCTGAAGAGGATACGGCTGAGCGAGGTGGATGTGGACGTGTCGACGGCGGGGGTGGGGTACCCTGCGAGCTTTACTGAGCTGATCCTGGAGGACGTGCACATCATGTACGGTCGACTGGTGCAGATGCTGAACGGGGCGTCACGGTTGCGGTGTCTGCATGTGAGCATCGGCAGCTACGGACTGGTGGACGAGGAGCAGCTGAGGGAGGTGCTCATGTCGTGTGCGGTCGAGTGTCTGCACTACGACGTCCGGCGGGGCAGCACGCGGTGGAACCCGTTCGCAGACCTGGACGGGGAGTGCGGCCGGCGGGTGCGGTGTCTGCACCTCGACGGGCACATGATGGATGCGGGCAGTCTCGACACGCTGCGGCGCGTGTTCGGCAACGTGGAGGAGCTCGTCGTCGGCGGGCGGCTTGTGCGCGTGTCTGCCGGGGAGTGGGCGCGGTTCGTGGCGGGCGGCGCACTGGGCTCGCTGCGGCGGTTGCGGCTTCCCGGGGGCACGAACTGGCCGCCGTATGCGCAGTGGTCGACGGCCGAGGTGGAGGACATCCGGGCAGCCTGTGGGCTTCGGGGCATCGAGCGTGGAAAAGTCATATGATACCTTGTTTTTTATTATTACCACCATGTTTCCTAGAAAATCATCTGTCCTGTCCCTGCGCAGAGAACGAGAGAGGGCTGCCCCGTCTGCCTATCCCCAGCGCAGGTGGGATCCTGCCCCAGACGACTATCATGACTTCGACCTCTTCCCCGTCGTCGTCGCTGCACCCGTCTCCGGCGTAGAGACCATGGACGCTCTCGTCGACGGCATGAACGGTGCCGACGTCATCTCCCCCCGCTCCTCTGCTCGCCACGGTCTCGGTCCCATCCCCAACCACCATCCACTCTACCAGCCCCCTCTCCCAACCCCCCCTCCGGGCATCGTTCTCGGTGGCGGAAAAACACGCAAACCGCCCAAGAAGATCACTCCTGATTCAACTGACGACGACGACGACGACGACGACTACTACACCCCCACCTCCTCTTCTTCTCGATCCCGCAGACGCCGCCAGCGTCCTAGTTCCTCGCGAACCCCGTCCAACTCCACCATCACCGCCTTGGATGTCCGCGACTCCTTCCACTCACACACGCGCACCACAAGTAAAGACATCCACCGACACGTCCCCACTCATTCACGTCGTCCTTCCGCCTCCGAATTCGAAAAGTTCCCCCCCACTGAACTACCACGACCACATACCGCTTCTTCTGTAGAGAACCGGAAAGTCTTCGTCCCCTCCATCTCAGAAATCGTCAGAAACTTTGCTCCCCCTTCCGCTCATATGACCCGTCCCTATATAACGCGCTCCTCCTCCCTCTATACCCCCAGCTCCCATGGCCATTCTACCCTCCTTGACGACCCAGATTCAGATCCTGAATTCCAATCACGTGCTGCTACAAGTGCAGGGGCAGAAGGAGATGCCGAGATAGAATTCCTTTCTCGCTCCTCCATTGATAGTGTCGCTGATGAAGTCCAGCGCACGATTCGCAACCAGAATCAGATCCGTCCCCATCCGCATTCCCTTCCTCCCCCTACCCCCACCACCTTTAGAAACCGCTATTCCACCATATCTGACAACGCAAGCAGTATATATTCCCCCCGGTCAGACCCAGGCACCGCCCCCTCCGTATACTCCTTCTCTGCTCCGTCTTCCTATTTTGCGTCTTCCCCGCTCGATTCCACTTTTTTAAATATGACAAAACCGACTGCTTCACAAGCAGTTGCGCAGTACTTGCGTTCTACGAGGCTTACCACTCTTCTGAAATTGACTCGGTCTCCTCATGCATCAGCAGACAATCCTCTGTTGGTTAGTCTGTCTGATTTGGGAAGCGCGAATGGCTTTCCGGTCGTCGTCTTCCTCGGCCTCGGATGTGTGCGCCATATCATGGGTCTCTACGATGAGATGGCACAATGCATGGGCTTGAGATTAATCACCATAGACAGGTTTGCAATATCTTTATTTCTCAATATTTTGTTTCTAACCATGTCGCAGGTGGGGTCTTGGTCGAACTGAACCTCGGTCAAAGTCCGCCAAAGGCATCATTCAATGGGCAGCGGCAGTAGAAGAGGTCCTCGACCTGCTCCGCATCGAAAAATGTAGCGTCATGGCACATTCAGCTGGCGCACCATATGCATTGTCATTTGCCAACCGGGTCGCTTCACGTATCCGCGGTGATATCTGTCTGCTTGCTCCTTGGGTCGGAGGCAGTGAAAATAGTCAGTTTTTTAAATCCCATCCTAACTTGATGATTTTCACCGAGGCTATCACTCTTCCAGACGGTTATAAATGGCTCAAGTACGTACCGAACAGCATATTGAAAACTGCCCAGGCTGCAGAGTGGAAGATACAAGCTTGGATGATTGGCAAACCTCCGACGTTGACGTACGAGGGTATTGGATATACCCTTCCCTTGGTGTCGAAACAGGGCTCTGAAAGATCATCACCTGTACCAAACGGAAACCTCAACGTTATTTATCCTTCCACTGGCGAATCTCGTCCGCGGCCGAGCATCGGTTCCAGCAGTCTGAGCGAATACGATGATTTGCGCGATTTCGAAGGACAATTCGGGAGTCGGAGTACGTTGGCTTTGACGCCACCTGGGAAACCACAGGATGGTGGTGTGCATTTTAAAAGAAAACCTTCCAAGGGGCTTTTTGAAAGACTGAAAGGATCACCTTCGTCATCGTTCCAGAACCAAGAAAAGGACAAGGAAAAGGAAAAGGAGAAACCAATATCAGCGGCATCATCTTCTACTAGGAAGCTAAGGGCGCTGACGTCGATGGGATCACTCAAGAACCGGGGCCAGGGACATGCGTCGCGCAAGTCGGAGCCGTCAAGCCCTCAATTGCCACCTGCACTAAGAATTGATGTAGGGCTCGGGTTGGAGGATTTGTCCTGGGTGCATAGGATACCAGTACAGTCCGATGACCATACACCGCGTGTGGTGTCGAATGGGAGTTTTGGATCTGGCTCGGGGTCAGGATCTGTTTCGAATCCGAGAAGTTCAGGGAGACGTTCGATATCGTTTACATCCTCTACGAATGGGGCGTCTCTTGGTCCACCGCCTTCGCCACAGGCTAGCGTGTTTTCTTCGTCTGCCGGTCCCGTGGGTTGTGGACCTTCTGTTTCTTCTGTGGCGTTGCAGAATAGTGAAGCGAATTTCCAAGCACAGCTAGGCAACGCGCTCATTGCCGCTTCACATGCCGAATCTTCGAAAGGGACGACGAATGATCTCTTGCAGATTCTGAACCACGAGAACCACTCGTGGGGATTTTCGTATGCCAACTATCCTCATAGGGTGAGGGTATGGTATGGTGATAAGGACGAGAAGATCGCGGAGAATGCGGTGAGGTGGATGGAGAAGACGATGGGCCCTGACAGATGTTCGGTCAAGGTGGTGAAGGGCGCAGACCATGGATTGATGTACAGGAGTGGAGCGGTCGTGGATGTGCTGGAGTGGATTCAGAGTGCGTGGAGGGATGATAGGAAGATGCTGCCTTTTGAATTTCGAAGACGGTGAGGATACTTGAATTTTTTTAAAAATTTTCTGGCCATGGAATTATAATAAGTTTAGGGAATTTTTATATTTTAGATTATGCACTATTAGCACACATTCTACCATTCTTCGATTTCTTCGCAAGGATATATCCATCTCTTTCGTTTTCCTTGCTGTACTCATAGAAAGTAATAATACTAGACGTACCCATTCGTGTAACTTTATATCAAATGTTTGAAACTGTTTGTTTTGCCACTGCATCTCCTTGATCTCATATTTTATTATTAACCTCCCTCCCGAGCTCGAATGGCCGCCCACAACAGGCGCGCAGCCAGTCCCAGCAGTAGCAGTGCGCCTGGCCATACCGCTCCCCGCAAAGTCGTCCCTATCAAACACCCCGATGGCCAACCTCTAACCCGCGCTGACCTCCAGTTCGACTTTCTGAACGCCGTATTTACCGATTCTCATGCGGTTTTCACCAACCCTTACACAACACCTTCTGCCCGGTCTGACAACGGCTCAGACCACATCACAACCAAGATTACCTTTCGGGAACTCTATGTCAAGTCCATTCTCCATTCCCCAAAGGCCACCAAGGTTCTCAAGGACAAGATGGCCGAATCGACCATGTTCGCTGTCGATTTTGCCATGTTGGCATTGTTGGTTAATGTCGGACGCGTCAATACCACCATGAGCTGTGAGCCGATACGTCTTCTTCTGTCTGACTAAACTCTGATGCTGTTGCCGTGGTCAGTCTTTCCTGGTATGAAGACCACCATACGAACATACCATCCTATTCCGGCTTTGTCGAGGACAGACGGGAATTTGCAGGATGCACCGCGTATCAAGCATGTCCTCAAGAGTAGTCTGTTGCCGACCGATGCGAAGATTGCGCCAGCGACACCGGGTGATATTTTGGCTCGACACGTTCGTTTCGATCTCTTTTTTTCTTCTTGGTTCTGATGTGATTTGGTTTGTTCATCCAGAAAGCCGGAAAGCTTCCCTCCACCAGTGTCACTAACCTGATTTTTGTCCTCACTCATCATACTGGGGTATGTCTTCCCATCCTTTTTCTGCATCCCGTTGAATTCAAACCTGTTCATAGCCAATTGGTCAAACCCATTTTGACGGTCACATCAGTTTCCTCGACCTATTCCTCCGCACAGACACATCGTCCGAATCTCGCGCACTCATCTTCCTCTGGCTCTGCTACAACTACCTTGAATCACCATCCCTATCCGACTCAGACACCAACCCCTTCTCCGACCCTGCAAAGAAACATGCGCCTCCTCCTCTCACTCTGCTAACGCCAGAGGAAATGGCATTGGAGAATAGAGAGACAGCGGAAGATATGACCGTTACGGATCGTTTGCTAAGTGAGAGGAATCGGGTTGTTCTTTCACAGTCGGTGAAAGAGGCTATGAAAGAGTCTGCAGCGAAAGCCTCCATGAACGGTAGTGTGGTTGGTGATGAGGATGAAGATGCAGCGATTTCGCTGGTGGGTGAGGATATTAAGGGAAAGGGAAGGGCGAAGAAGGGGGCTGCTGCTGCTGCTTCGCATACCAAAGGAAAAGGCAAACGCATGGTCCCTGCTACCACTACTTCCTCGAAGGACAAGAAGGTTACTTTGACTATCGAGAAGTCCAAGGCGAGGCCACCAGCAGCAATGCTCATCCCTGATCTGGATGAAGACGAGAAGATTGACGCTTTCGTTAAACGTGGGTTTCATATTCCTTTTTTTTTTTTTTGCTCAGTGGCTGATGCTGCCGGTTTTTCGAACAGAACGTCCAGCCGCACTTCCACATATCGGTTCAGAGCCCTTCCAACATCCCTCTGCCCTCTTTGCAACTGTCCCAAGTCAGCTCATGAGCAGAACCGCTTCAGACTCACGCAGTCACCATTCTCATTCTCGATATTCGCCTTACGCACGCCACTCTCCCTCTTCTACATCTTCATTAAGCGATACGAGGCCTAGATCGCGGACCATGTTTCAACGTGCGTCTCTCCTTCTCTGTCCTCTTCCCCTTCTGATTCTTTTTCTTACTTCAGAGGCATGGCACATCATCACATCGACAGACCCACTTATTGATTCTGACAATGAATCGGGTGGTGATGAATATGTGAGGGATGATTATCGTGAGTTTTGATGCCTTCTCAGGAGTAATTAATAAACTTGTCCATCTCGATAGTCCAACGCCTAGAAGTCATTAAACGATTCTCCCACCAACCTTGGTCCCAACAACAACCACCGCCTTCACTGCAACCTCACCCTTCCGAAATCGAAACCGAATCTTGAACCTCAACTAGTAGTTTCGTCCCTTCGCTTCCCCGCTCTTCCTCTATTTATGCATATCATATATTCAAAAGTCTGTCCTCCTGACACGATTTTATCTCCTTTTCTTTTCTTATTATTTATTCGTATGTTATCCTCTACCTACATCATTTTAATCCCTTTCCTCTCTTAATAATACAGTGCGTCTTGCCCTGGCGTTACGTAGATGTAGTTGCCAATTGGTTGATAATGCAAAACATCAATTACAAGGTCAAGTTGAATTTTTGCTGTAACTTATCTTACAACAAGAGAATCCCTAGGTATGTAAACGCACAATCAAAAAGAAAGAAAGAACAAGGAAAGTAAAATCACAGGATATGAGCAGGGTTGAGGCAAAATAGAATATAATGAGATATCCAACAAAAGGAAGATGATGGGTTGAGAGATTTCTGATTGCGATGTACAAATACCACAATCTATCCTTTGCAGACAAAAAGAATCGGAAACTTGCACAAGTTTTTCTAAAAAGTCTCTTCTTGTCGCAGACTCGGGGTCGTGTTTTACTCCTCTAACCATTTCTCGCATTTCTTGACATATTTGTCAAGCAGCTGAGAAAGGTCCCGAATGACAAACGTTAGCACCACGCCTGCGAAGAACTCTGACAACCGCTTCAGTCGTTTTTCCACTGAGGAACGAATGTCGACTGGGATGGCGGCGTACAACTGCGAGATCGGTTGGGAATTGACGGCCCTTGTGTGTTCGTCCAATAGCTGAACGAGTTGGAATAGCTTTTTGAGTCCTTGTACGTATGCTGCTGGTGAATCGAGACTTTTTTTTAAAAAAAAAAAAAGTGGTAGAGCATCAGCAAAATTGAATGATCAGAAAACGCGAACAGAAAAAAACTTACTTCTTTGCGTTAGTAAATTTATCCAATCCCCTGGTGATCTTGTCTCCCAACGTAATTTTCCTCGTCACAAAACCCTCTCCGACCCCAAGCTTCTTTCCAAACTGGGACACAACGCCAACACAGACACTTGAGAATTCCTCTAGCCTCGCCAGCCAAACTTCAGCTTCCTTTCGCCCAATGCTTCCTATTCCGAGCGCAAGCCCACTGCTCACATTTCCTGCCCCGAAGTATTCACTACTACTGTTCTGTAGGTCTTCCAGAGCTCCACAGAGGATGTTGACCACTCGAATCTTCTCGTCGAGGTTCGTAAGCTTCGCCCCGCCCTGAGACCAGACTTCGAAAGGTACATGCAATCGACGGGTAAGGTAACCACCCGTCTGCGAAGTCATAGTAATTCTTAACAGATTCATCATATGATAAGGTTTGAGAAGTGGGTCAGGAGGGGGTGCTGGAGGAAGTGGAGAAACGGGGGTGGTAGGCAAGGTGCTAGACAGGGTTAGGGAGCTACTCTGAAGAAAATTGGGGTCTATTTGCAGTGGTTGAACGATGGTCAGCTTCGAGGACCCAGACGTTTTTCGAGGTGTCCCATTCCGCCCTGCGGAGATAGGAAGCGGAGGTCGTTCTTCTTGTATGATTTGTCCACCCACTATTGATGGTCGTCGACCTGGCTGGGATGAAGAACGACTCCGAACAGTGAAGCCACTGTTCGTAGGCATCGTAGAAACTGATGGCATCTGATATGGCACTGAAGCAGCCGATGCGGTGGAATCAGCAGGTGAGGCGGAACGTGCACTCGGAGGGTTTCTCCGTTGCGAAATGGATCCATTTGACACGGGAAGTACATGGGGCGCGAAAACGGTCTCATTGCGTGTTTGAAGAGATGCCCCTCTTGGACGAGGGGATATGACATTAGAGGAAGATGGCGGTCTCGATAATGGTACGGCTCGTGGATGTGAGGTCGAATCCGGTGTTGGTGGAGGTAAGAGTGGTAAAGGTGGTAAAGGTGGTGACTCCCCCTTGTATGTAAAACTTGGGAATTCGTCTTCAATCAGTCGGTTCGCGGAGCGATTCACATCTTCATTTTCCTCTTCCAAGGCACCGAGACCAGACAGCATCTTGTGCCTTGCGACCTCAGGATGACCGGGTTCCCCTGAACGTAGTTGAGGACCGTCGCGTTTGCTTTGTGAAGGTGGATCAAAATGGTCTTCGGTTATGACAGGGGCCTGGGGTAAGGATAGGGCTGGAGGGGGCGATTTCGGAGGTAAATTAGAGCCAGCTCTTGTCCTTCGATTAATGACGGAGACTCGGTTGGATATAGTTTGCATCTGAGGCACTGAATCGTACTGCACAGAATACGGGTGTTGAGTTCCAGAAGTCGAACGTCCTGGAGAGCCTCGTAGCACTGACTCGTCAAGGTAGACCGCATCAGCATTGTCAGAATCTTGCTTTTGTGTGTCGGTCAAGTACAGGTGTGATTCATCTGTGCTATGTTGTTGGACGTAGGGTGTTGATATTGTTTGAGGAAAATTATCGGGTGGAGGAGAGGTTGACGTGGAAGGTAAAGTTGACGCAGTAGTGTCAGAAATTGCACTTGAATACAGAGACGCTGATGCGTAAGGCACGGCAGGTATGCTATAAATGATGCTCAGGATGTTCATCCGATCTGCATAGGTGTCATGCTAGAATCCCAGTCAGATACTGAATAAAAACTTTAAAAGATATAGCTGACGATATTCTGCAAACGCCTTATCTCCTCTTCTTGAGCTGCTACACTCCTACGCCTTCGTCTCCTATGCGAGTCGGTCGTCTCCTCTCCACTCCTAACTCTTTCCATGACAGCGCTAAGCAATGCAACACTTTGCGCGTATGCATGGACTGCTGCTTCTGGATCTTCGTTTGTTGAATCCAGCTGAACGGCCTCACGAGCCAGCTCGAGTGCCCGTGTCAGGGCACGTCGCGATGATGGACGGTGTTCTGAGCGGTGGGAGTGGTCTGCGTGAGGCGCTAGCAATGACGGGCCTCTGTCCCGATTTCTTATTGACTGGGATTGGGATGCTTGTGACTCACTAGCCCTATCGCTAGGCCGCGAAGAGGAATGAAGATAAGACTGCGGAGGCGGGTCTGACAGATCATCTAAAGAGGAATTCATGGATGGTAACTGATTGTGAAATGTCGCCTGGCGCGCTTGCGAAAAAACTGCCACGGCTGATAGATTCGGTGATGCAGTAGGTCGTCCAAGCGAACTTGACAGTGTACTTCGGGTCGTATATGTAGCAGATTGAGTTTCGGGAACAAATTGACCAGGTCCTTGATTGGTTGCGGTCGCAGTCGGCGGCAGACTCGGTATGGGAACGTCAGGAGGGGGACCAGCTGGACGCAGAATGGCGGCTGTTGAACGACGGCGCGAGTAGAAAGATGGAGGGGACGAGGGAACAAAGTTGGACTGAGGCGGGGAGACCGCAACAGGAGGTGATGATAGGGAGTCTGACCATTGTTGGCGGGGATCCAGCCTGCTCTGGTAGGGGAATATCTCCATGTCGAGCTCCATGCTTCGGGGGACGAGAGCAACGGTGAGCGTGGTCGATGGCGGCCTGCCTGGCGATTTCGAATGCTCGGCCTTGTTTGGTTATCAAACAAAGTAGCCATATTTGCATCAAGGCACACTCATCACCCGGAGACCGGAGACTCAGTAGGTCAGATTTAAAATGAGTGTAAAACTATCCACAATAAAGGTATCGGGCTACTAAGGAGTGGCTAGAAGGTGGGGTATGTTGTATGCCTCGTGCAGCTTTTCACCAACTATCAATCACGGAAATCTGCGTGTCCTTGAGCAGCAAGGCGACTCTCCAAGTTTCTGGAGAACCCGAATAAGCGAAAATCCTCGGGCAAAAACAGGGCAATTACCTGAGGGACTCCTCCTTGGCCAAGAGCTCCTGCCTCTTCTCGTTAATCTCGCGCTGCACCTTGAGCTCAATCTCGCGCAGCTGGTAACAAGTCATCAGAAATGTAAACAAAATACAGACATGCGCTAACCTTCTCTTCTTCGCGACGCAATTGCTCTTCCTTAAGACGCACACTCTGAGAAGCAAGTTCCTCAGGGAGAATAGACGAGTCGCTGAAAGCAGGGAGTCAGACGATCAAAGCAATATTGTAGTATATACACATACTGCGTCTCCGTGTGCACCGTTCTGGACAGTTTCTCGGTACGGTAGGTCTCATACAACACATCGTGAGTCAGTGACTTCAAATCAGCAAGGTGAGAGCTAGATTTAGTGTCAGTTTCATTCACTTGATGTATAAAAATAAACAAATTCACTTCAGAAGAGCACTCCTGAGTCTGCTGAAGTCGGAGTGTTTGGGGTTGTCGACTTCTGCAATCCCCCAGGGGTAAATGCGAGCACGGACACGTTCTCCCTCAACCTCAATCTCTTCCTCCGAGCCAATAATAGCGAAAGGCATGAGGGCCTAGAACAGAATATGTTGCTTAGTAGAATGGGAAGGCAATAAACTTCAAACATACCCTCAATTCGCTGTTGTCTTGGATGGTTTCCTCGTCATCCTCTTCAACATCATAAGGGAAGTTGTACACAGGAATGCCGTAGTGTTCAATGTCTTCCATAATCTGTCATCTATATTTAGGAACAGTCGAGACGTTTAATTTCGTCGTAACACTCACCCTCTTTTTGAAACCTTTCAGCTCACTGGGTGTCAAAGAGTCGGCCTTTCCAATGACAGGAATAACGTTGACTCGAGGGGAGAGACGACGCATAAGTTCAATATCCATTTCTCGCAAACTAAAGTGGATTGAGTGAGTTGGAAATGGGTAAAAGACGATGCGACACGCACGCATGACCAGTAGGTGGGATAAAGTACAAGAGAGCGTGGACTCGGTTATCCCTGAAGCGTGGATTACGCTTGATACGGGACTCTTCTGCAAGGATATCATCATATTGGCGCTCAAGGTGGCCAACAATTTCTTGGAAACTAAGTGACGTGTGAGAAAATGAGATTGTGCAAGCAGCTTGAAGACAACGTACGCAAATTCATTGTCGATGTTGTCACCAAAGCCGGGAGTATCAACAACGGTCAAAGCGATGCGGACGCCATCCTCCTCGAGCTCTAGGGTTGTCAATTCAGGAGGCAATGCAACGAGGACAATTCGCGTAATGTGTACGCACCGACATTGACGGGCTTGATTCGAATTCCCTCCTCAACATGGGCCGTCTCAGGAGAGTCGGAGACCTTGTGGGCCAAGACCTCAGACTCGCAGAGGGTGTTGACGAAGGTCGTTCTCCCAGTCCCGGAGGAACCTGGAGGAAGCGTTAACGACGCGAAGCAGGTGAACAAGATAGAGTTGACGTGCCAACGACCATAATGGTGTACTGGACACCCTTCTTGACCTTATTTCCCCTACGTCTTCCTGCGAACGACATTTTTTTCGAACGTTGAGCGGAGCGATTTGCGAGTTGAAATGTGTGCTGGCTTCTTTTCTTGAAACTCCGCCTGTGACGTGACTTTATGTCACACACGTGAGGGTGCTTCTTGACGCGTCGATTCTCAAAAAAATGTAATTTGTGCCACGCCTAAATCTACATGGTTTTGACGCGTCTCCGCCATATCCCCTTGTCCCAGCTTAAGAAGTCGAGACTCCTTGTCCCTGCCACGCGCCAATCATCGTCGCTGAGTGAGGTTCCCCGAGTGAGAAAAAAGGGACAGAAAATCGTAAAGAGAGTTGCAGATCTACCAAGTGTCTACGTCAATGAGGCTGGTGTAGCAGCCACTCCTCTGCCTCAATGGAACCCAACATATATTGTGCCCCCCCCTCCTGGTTGGTTTCTTGTATATCATAAGGCCCTTACTTACAGCGCAATGCTAGATGCAGATGTTGGCGAAGGGGAGCCAAAACCTAAACGCAAGGCCCGAAAAAAGAAAGAGGTCAAAAATAATGAACAAAACGCAACGAAAATTATCGATTCAGGTTTGGTCATTTTCCCTGGCGCTAACTGTCTCTGATTCAGTCTTAGCCAATAAAGCCCCCAAACCTGTAACATTCCTTTCCAGAGAAATCCTTTCTAACCTGCGGCGTTTTCCTCACTGCTTGCTCCTCACGAAAGTCGGTAATTTCTATGAGGTGGGGATTTGTGTTTTATGGCTCCAAATTTCCAATTTATCACCGCATGTCAGTCTTATTTCGACCAAGCGGTGGAAGTGGCTCACCTCCTCAATATCAAACTCACCAGCAGAAAATGGAACGGAGAACGAGTCGCCATGTGTGGTTTTCCTGTACCACATCTCGATAGGTATTTGAAAACACTTGTCCAACAGGAGCATCGATTCGTCGCGATGTGCGAAGAATTCGTCCGCTACGACTCTAACGGCCTAAAGGAATTCGAAAGGCGTATCTCCCGCATTGTCACGCCTGGAACCCTCATAGACGAATCATTCGTTGATCCATACAACAACAACTATTTACTCGCAGTACATGTACCCTTGACGACACCGCCACCCGAGTCCATAGGACTTGCCTGGATTGATATTTCCACTGGCGAATTTTTCTCAAAAGAATGTACTTTCGAAAACCTCAAGGATGAACTTGCGCGACTTGCTCCTCGTGAAATTGTGCTTGACGACTCCATGAAGAAACACACTGAACATCCCATCGTTGCGGCCTTGAAAGAGGCGAATCGCTTGGTCTCGTATTGTTCTTCTACAGTTCCCCCATCTGGTGACACTTCTACGGCTTCTGGGTCTCCTCAGGTTCAAGGCACATTCAACCAAACAATGATCCCCGATGAAAGCCCCCATGCTGACTTCGGCACACGAAGTCAAACTCGTCTCGCAGCTGAACTCTCTCGTGAGACGGACTCCATCCCTGACCAAGAGACCTCCGCCATTCAGCTGCTCACAAGGTTTTTGCAAGCAAATCTCTTGGAACACATGCCTCTCCTTAATGCACCACACCATGAGGACATCCGGGATCGAATGCAAATTGACTCGCACACCATTCAAGGACTAGAAATCCGAGAGGTTGGCCATGAAGGAATTACCAAAGGCAGCTTGCTGAGCGTGGTGAAACGCACGTTGACAAGTGGTGGGACAAGGCTGCTGTCTCGATGGCTTTGTAGGTTATTATGCATCTCAAATATACATATCTGATTTCCCACCTTTAGGTTCACCTAGCACATCAATAGCCGAAATCAAGGGCCGACAATCTCTGGTCTCTTTCTTTCATAGGCGGCAACACTTTCGTACCGATATGTGTGAGATCTTGAAGGAAATGGATGATGTGTCTCGGCTTTGCCAACGATTCCTACTTGGCAGGGCCGATTTCAATGACCTTATTGCAATTAAATCTGCTATTGGGGCTTGGGAAACGATGAAGCAGAACTGTCTGAATGAAAGGCTTTTGGAGGCCACAGAGAATCGGTTGCCTTTATATTCTAAGGAGTGGGCCAGCCTCGAGTCGCTGTTGCAGCGGATGGACGATCTCACCAATCTTCACAATAAGATTTCGGAAGCCATTATCGTCAATTGCGACTCCACCGAACTCTCTCTCGGGGAAGAAAGTAACGTTGTCGAAGAAGTTGACCCGAAAGATCAAATGCCAACCACAGGGAAAAAATGGACCATCAATCCCAGGTAAACCTTGTCCAGCTGCAAACTGTTTCACACCTAAGTGCTTCGCAGCTTTTCTAAGAAGTTGTCAAAGGTTCATGCCGCCCTTGTTTGTTTGACCTCACAAAAGGAGGAACTAGAGAAGAATCTACAAAGCAAATACGGCAAGTTTTAACGATTCTAATTGCTCACGAAATGGTTCAACGCATTATTTACAGGTTCTCCGTCTCTAACTCTTCGATCTAGTAGTCAGCTGGGTATGTTCGTGCACCTGTCCAGGGCAAAGCGAGATAGGAAGAGGCTGGATCAAGATCCAACGTTTTATTGTGTTGGAGAATCGCTCAGCACGAAGAGCTACTTCTACAGAGTGAAACTGGTTTTTTTTCTGACACTAACCTCCGTTAATTTTTTTTTTTTGGGTTAGGACTGGACACAACTGGGCAACAGCATAACAGAAGCAACAATTGCTTTGAATGCTGCAGAAAAAGAAGTTTTCGATATGCTTCGTTTAGAGGTGAGCTATATTGGCCCGAAAGGTTTCAGAACATACCTTGTATATACAGGTGATAGAACATTCCGATCAACTTCAGCAAAATGCTCGCACCATTGACGAGCTCGATGTTTCCATATCCTTTGCCAATCTTGCGGAGGAGATGAATTTTGTTCGACCCGAAATTGTTGAAGAGTGAGCGTCTTCGATCAGAAACGAATTGTTATGACCAAATCTCATTAAAGTGCTTGCTACACCGTCGTAAACGGTCGGCACCCAGCCGTAGAAATGGGCCTTCTCTCGGCTGGTCGTCAATTCACCCCCAACTCAGTTGAAATGACTCCTTCCTCCAATCTCCACGTAATCACGGGCCCAAATATGGCCGGGAAGTCTACATTCCTTCGCCAAACAGCTTTAATTGCCATCTTGGCACAAGTCGGTTCCTTCGTCCCGGCTGACTATGCTCGCATTGGCATTGTGGACAAGCTATTCTCAAGAATTGGTGCCAAAGACGATCTGTATCACGATCGCAGTACTTTCATGGTTGAAATGCTGGAAACAGCAGAAATTCTCGGTCGAGCAACTGATAGAAGCCTTGTAGGTCACCTGAATTACTGATAACACCGCTTTATTCACGGGTTGCTTGTCAGATTATTATGGATGAAGTTGGACGAGGAACGACGGTCAGAGACGGTCTTGCTATTGCATTTGCTTCTCTTCATCACATCGCTACCGTGACAAAGAGTCGTTGCTTATTTGCAACTCATTTTCATGAATTGGCTGAGATGCTTGGGAACATCGACAATGAAAGAGGGACTGGTATCTTTCCCAATGTCCGATTTTATTGCAGCGACGTGGATGACGCTGAGGTATGTGACACTAGCTCAGACGAGGGTTGATGTTGAAACGAATGAACTAGGACAATCATTTCGCGTATTCGTATAGATTACAGCCTGGAATCAACCGTGATAGCCACGGTCTGAAGGTAGCCCACCTTGCAGGTGTTCCTTCTTCTGCCATGGAAGTGGCCACAGACACTCTATCCTGGCTCAGAACGCGAGGCACGGACAACATCCAATCAAACTACGAAGACTTCTTGCAATCTACAATAAGGTCTACTGTTTGACATATTAAATCGTATCTATTCACATGATAGATTTGGAACGGATATAATTCAGGGCTGATCCTGCTCTCAACCATTTCAGTTGATCAGATGAGAGGGTATGCCTAGTCGGAATTTCAAAAGTCGAGTTGTCAGGCTTGGTCACCTTGACTTTGATGACTCCGTCAGGTTTTCCAGTCAATACATCGGCGAGTCCGATTGTTTCCAAAACATCACCCGAACCAATTTTCGAATAGTCCGACTTGTCGAAAAACCATAGTGGTAGCACTCCTTGTTTCTGGAGGAAAACATTAGTTACTTGTCAACTTCAGAAGTGGTTGCCAAAGATTCACTTTCAAATTGGTTTCATGAATCCGGGCAAATGAGCGAGCCAAAATCATTGCGCAGCCTTCAAGTCAGTCAGCAGTGAAAACTATGAAGCAGTGAACCCATACTATTACTAACCATAGAACCGAGGTTGAAGAGCTGCGTGCTCACGAGCACTCCCTTCACCATAATTCTCGTCAACAATCAAAGCCCACGGTTGACTACGAGCTTTAAATTGCTTCGCGACTTCCGGAATTGTTCCTGATGTGTTGGTATCTGGGTCGAAAGCGACATTCATTTCTCCTCCTTCATCGTTAATGGCCTGACCCCAGCGTCATGTCTTAGCCAATTGCATACAGGGATGAACGCACCGTAATCACTAGACACAGGGTTAAAGGACAATCTAATGACTCCAATAAGGGACTCACGCAAGTTTTCAGAAATGTTGGTGAGATGACCTTTATATTTAAGCCACGGTCCCTGAGCAGAAGTATGTCAGGAGACTATTCATGTTTGAAACCGAAAAAAAAAACATACAGCAGCTGATATATGGTCAGTTGTGCACTTTCCGCGAACGCGAAGTAGAACTTTGAGGGAAGGTAATTCTAGTCCTCTAGGATTTGACTTTACAAAATGACTGGGGAATGGCTGAAGAATTTCTAGTCTCTGAGAATCCTGCTTGATCACAATCTGAACTTCCGGTTGAGGGGTGGGTATGGGCGCCGGATAATATGTGCGGTCACCAGGTGTGAAACCATTTGAAGGGAGGTCCTGACCAGAGGGAGGAGTAAATTTGAAGTTCTTGCCAGAAGGCAAAGAAATGGAGTCTTTTAGCGGATCAAAAGATAGTTTTCCAGAGAAGGCCATAGCAGTGACGATGGTGGGTGATGCCAGAAAATTCATGGTCTTACTGTTCCCATCATTCCTAGACTTAAAGTTGCGGTTGAAACTGGTCATTATTGCTGTTGAGTTATCAATCAAGTAAATGTCCAATATTTGAATAGAGAGGTACCACACCATTCTCTTCGTTCTTCTTGTCTTCTCGCTTCCACTGCGAAATGTGTAAGTGGTATTGACTGTAATGTTACAACATCCCCTACCTGGCCAATGCATGGCCCACAAGCATTTGCGAGAACAACCGCCCCAACATCTTCAAGCGTAGAGGTGATATTATCGCGTTCCATGGTGGCCCGAATTTGTTCAGACCCGGGTGTACAGAGGAAAGGCACCTGAACTACATGAATTCAATAGCATGAAGGAGACTTGAAACTTTACCGTGGTAGTTAATCCAGCTTCCTTCGCTTGTTTTGCAAGTTCAGCAACCCGGGTCTAAAGAAGTCAAAGGTATCAGAATGAAATTCGGGATGGAAACCTCGTACCATATCTTCATAAGAGCTGTTGGTACAAGACCCAATAAGAGCTGCAGAAAATTCATCCTTCCAGCCATTCTCCCTAATAAACTGTCCAAACTTCGATAGAGGTGTAGCGAGATCCGGAGTAAATGGGCCGTTAATGGTCGGTTCGAGCTCAGAAAGATTCTAAATCGTCAAATTTAGTAACCGTATTATGGGGTATAAAAGAGATACTGACAATTTCGATGACATCGTCATATTCTGCTCCTTCGTCTGCAACCAAGAAACCCTTCGATGCTGCATCATCTGCTGCTTCTGCAACAGCAGACCTTCCGGTTGCCTTTAAATAATTTCGCATATTCGATGAATAGGGAAATGTGGACGTCGTCGCACCGACTTCAGCTCCCATGTTGGCCATTGTTGCAAGACCTGTTTTGTCGTTAAGTTCGTTCTCTTGATAGTCAAAGCGAAATTATGTTACCAGTACATGATTGCGCCGCAACTCCTGGTCCAAAGTACTCGAGTATACTTCCCGTACCACCCTTTGTAGGTCGAGTAAATTTATACGGGGAATAACCCAGGAACACTCACTCTAACAGTCAACTTTCCAGCAAGATGGAGAATGACGTCTTTCGGGGTGACCCAGCCATTCAATCGACCTGTCAACTTAATGCCTATCATCGAAAGTTGAGACGGTCATCGAAAGAGAAGGAGAAACAGTCTGACCGATTATATTCGGTGCCTTCAGTTCCCATGGTGTCCCGGTCATAGCGTCAACCGCATCAGCACCACCGACACCTATGGCAACAGTTCCAAGGCCTCCAGCATTTGGGGTATGCGAATCTAGATAGTGTAAGAACAGGGAACCTGACCTGGAAAATTACCTACCTGTCCCCAACCTAGAAATCTTGTTAAAGTACTCAAGCAATACATATGGTCAGAAGGCTCACATTAACAAGCCTGGTGCAGCGTAGTTTTCCAACACTATTTGGTGAATGATCCCCGATCCAGGTTTCCAGAATTCTATACCATATTTTAACGACGCGCTCTGAAGAAAGTCGAAAACCTCTTGATTTGTGACGATGGAACGCTGAAGAGGTTGATTAGAGTTTGCAAATAATTCGTGGGATATGAATAACCTGCAGGTCGGATTCAGCGCCGTCCGCTGCTTGAATAAGGTGGTCACAATGAATGCTTGTAGGAACAGCACATTGCCCCAATCCAGCACTCATAAACTGAAGTCTGAACATATTTTAGGAAAAAATTCATCAAAAAAAAAGAATCCTCACAATGCCATCCTGCAATTTTATGAGTATTGGAATTTATGTAATCAAAAAAAAACAAACTGTGCAGATGCATCTTGCATTGCAACTCTCTCAGGACGTAATTGGAGGTAAGTTTCTCCTCTGATCCTGCCACCATCAGAAAGAGTAGCCTTTGGGTCGATGAGATGACTATAGAGTATTTTTTCCGCAAGTGTCAAGGGACGCTTGAGCACTTTCCGAACTTCGTTGATTCTCTGGATCAACAAATCATATGGCGGAGTTATGGAAGTACAATCTTTGTCAATCTGAGAAACATGAGTCGCAAAGAAACGAGCGAAAGAACGAGACCCTCGGCCAATTCGTGGAAGCATGTCTGCCTCAGGCTCAGTCCAAGTCCGAGTCCATCGTTGTCTGCATGCTCCATGTCAAGCGGTCCGGCAATCACCGGCACCATTTGTCCTGTTGAAATAATTCCTATGAATGAGTGTGTATTCGCCAAAATACAAAAGTCTTTCAAATTGATCTTATGTAGTGTAAGAAAAAGCTTTCCTGTCGAGTGCGGACAGCACCGTCTATTTCGTCGAACTAGTACTTCTCCTCCTTGTGCTGTTCGTTGCCGATGCACCAATCTGGACGTGTTTGGTACGCCCGGGACGCTTGTAGAGACCGAATCCATATTCTCAGGTTGCATTGGCGTGACTGCCACCCCTTTTTCGCCAAAGTAGACATTTTTCTTCTTGGAAAATCATGCAACTTATCTTAATCCGAACCCACATCTCTATATCATTGTTGCCTTCCTGACACCCCAGCTCCTGAGCACTGGGGTCGCCTAACGTCTGCTTTATCCTTCATCCATGTCTGAGAAGGAAGATTCTGCGTTATAAAAGGATGGGACCTGGCTTTATGGAGCAATCAGAATGCATGGAAAAGAAATATATATGTTCAATATAATACATAGATAAAGGCCCTTCACCACAAGGGCGCAATGGTCTCTTTTGTCCAACCCTTTGCGCGTGCTTCCCAATAACCGCCAACATACTCCCACTCATCACCTACCTGTCTAAACCACTTTGGTTGACGCTCATTTCCATTACTTCTCCGTGCCCGTTGCAGCTGCTCTACTCGGCTCTTCTCTTTCTCCGCTAGTTCTGGTTGGCCATTTTCCAACGCCCTGACATCAGGTCGATACCTCGAGTCCGTAGGAGGGAGTTTCCCAATTAGATCGTCAGTAATCTCGTTGAGTGTCATGCCATAGAAGGTGAAACCGTAGAAGTCTAACAGATCCTCAGGAAATGGCGCCATCTTCCAGAGGACGCGAAGATGTGATCCTGAATGATCCAAGATTTGGCAAATCTGATCATCCCATTTTCCATCGAGTTGGCCAACAATATCACCATTGGCATTGTGAATCGTCCCAGAAACAACGTTGGTTGGACCCCAGTAACCATTTTGTTTGAAGTCCACGATGCAACGTTCTCCAGTTGAGATGTCTTCTATGGTCATTTGGCCGCAATGTTCAAAATATTTCGAGCCCACCATAAGATTCCTCATAAAAGAAGATGGCTTCTTCCTATTTATAGATTTAAAAAAAGTCCACAGTGGTCCGTCAATAGAAGGGGATAACTAACCAGGTGTAAGTATCTGCACCGATCTTCAATCGATTCGTTCCTAAAGGCACGATCTCCAGGCTCTTGCCTGTGAGAGATGATGCGAAATATTTAAAAGACATATGTTTACATACCCCAAAATTTTGTCTTCCCGCAAGTCGTCGCGGACAACTCCCATTCGTCTCCTTCTGCATGGTACGCAATCTCAAGAGGATTGTGACGGACCTTCTCCGCAATGAACCTCATGCGAACATCTTCGAAAGTCTCGGCTAACATGGGGTTGCTTTAAAAAAAAAGAATCAGCAAGCCATGAGTGGTAAGGCCGTGAATGTCTTACAATCCTTTTCGTCCAGTTCGGTGTCGAGTGTGTGCGTAGCTAGATATAGCAAACGCAGCGACATAGGCCATCCTGCCGATGGGATTTATTGTTCGCGCGGCTTCGTCGAGAAGTTGGTAATATTCAACTTCCTCAGCAGCCCTTTGGAGCATTGTCAACGGTTCGTTGAACGTAACTGGAAAAGTTATTGCGGAAAGATCCTGAATGATCGGTTTGTCACTGATAAATCCCAAAAGGAAAAATTCCACTGACCTTCCCGACATTCTTTTTCAAAATAGCAAACAAACTACCCTCGTCACCTGGAGAAAGACATGGTAATTGAGTCCGTCGAACCACTTGCAGTTTATCCTGGTTTAAAAGTCCCTCAGAAACGGGAGAGGCTAGACGCTCGTGTTTCGCTATGTCAGTGTTCACACTAGAATCATCATCGTCCACTGGAACAAGTCGGCTGAAAGGTTCGGACACCTCTACTCCCACATCCATGACAAACTCTTGGGGACCTTCATCTTCTGCATCAAACCACTCTACAAAGCTCTCGCTGGCAGTTGTATCAAAGGAATTTCGCACCGACCTACGGCTGGCAGATACGGATTTGGTTGTAGGAGCTCGTTTGACAAAAACCTCCTCCTCGGGAGTGATAGAAAGGGGGAAAGTTGCATGAGCTGTCTCTTGCATCGAACCATGCATTACTTTCACCAAGGCGACATACTGCGCTTTCAAGTGATCAAATTTTGTTCTGATCTCCTGAACAGTCTCCACTGAGGATTGATTTGGATCAGCTTCACCTAGTCCAGAATGACTATGGGCTAATATAATGGGTCAGTTTCGTAACATTCCAGAACGCTGCACGACATACACCGCCAAAATAATCCGAACTTGTGCTTCTCTGATTTCTTGGCCGTCTGCCCCTTAGGTGGGTTAACTTCAAGACACAAGGTTAGGATTGCAGCTTCTAAGTCGTTGAACCTCTTGCAGCCAAAATTAGAACTAAATTGGTGCTGCTGATGGGTAAACTTACCGCCCCCATTTCTTCCAACAAGGCACCTGAACGACTATTGCTCATACTAGCTTTCCTAGTGTTACGACGCATCGTGGTAGACTTTTTGGCTTCAATGCCAATGGAAATGAATGTCCTAACATCTAGTCAATACGTATGAACTAGGAGACGCGGACGAGAAGTGTCAGTACCGGAATGCATACAACCACTCGTCAAAATCTTCTGTGCTCAAACACTTTATGTGGAAAGTTGCGGTATTGGAATCAATATGAATATCCTTCCGACCTGGGGCTGTGGAAATTGCTGCCTGGTGGAGGTATATTTGGTCCCGAATTGGTTGTCCGGGTTCGAAGGAGTATGAGAGCAGTCCAGACTGGTATAGAGTAAAGTAGCGACGTGCAAACCCTATATGAGGAGTAAATTCAACCAAGTGCAGCACCACAAGAAGTCCCACCTTGCATCTTCTTCCTTCTTTTTTTCAAAACCCAACCTTCGTGAAGAATGCCGACGGGCTCCGTAAGGTCAATCCCAATCGCGGCAGCTGAGAAGTCTATGGCGGGGGCAACATTGCGATGGTTGGTTTCTTTCATGGTCGCCTTGACGGGAAAGATATTTCCAAAGTGGGAATCCGAAATGGTATGACAAATTAGATCTAGATTAAGATGTGTAAGGCTGTGTAGGTGTGCAAACCAATCTCTCTCTACACCATCATGTCTAAGTATGTTCTTCGATTCCACCTCCATTGGTTTTCTTGATTGAATGGATCTAGTTGTGATATCGGTCTCATCGGCTTGGCCGTCATGGTATCTATCGCATTTTCGTCTACATCCGTGTCTTATCACGTTCTCGTAGGGCCAAAATTTGATTCTGAACATGAACGATAAAGGGTTCAAGGTCGTTTGTTATAACCGCACTACAAGCAAAGTTGACCATTTCTTGGTAAACGAGGCTAAAGGTCCAGAATACCAGTTTTGCATCCTCGAGCAGCGTATCTGACCATCAGCAATAGGCACAAATGTCGAGGGTGCACACTCCATCGAGGAGTTAACTGCAAAGCTAAAAAGGCCCCGCAAGATAATTCTCCTTGTCAAAGCAGGACAAGCCGTTGATGACTTCATCCATCAACTCGAACCTTACCTCGAGAAAGGCGATATCATTATAGATGGCGGAAATTCACACTATCCTGATTCTGTTCGTCGTTCCAAGGAACTTGAGGCTAAGGGTCTTCTTTTCATTGGCTCTGGTGTCTCTGGCGGTGAAGAGGGTGCTCGGTATGGCCCGTCACTCATGCCAGGTGGCTCTCCTGCTGCCTGGCCTGCCATCAAAGAGATCTTCCAGAAAACTGCCGCTCAAGTCAAAGGTGAACCTTGCTGCGACTGGGTAGGCGAGAGTGGCTCAGGTCACTACGTGAAGATGGTTCACAACGGTAAATTTTCCTTTGAGGGGACACTGCTTTGCTTAACATGTTAAAAGGCATCGAGTACGGTGATATGCAATTGATCGCCGAAGCATATGATATTCTTAAACGCGGCTTGGGGCTGAGTGAGGACGAAATATCAGACATTTTTGCGAAGTGGAATAAGGGCGTCCTTGATTCCTTCCTGATCGAGATTACGTCGAACATTCTTAAATTCAAGGACGATGATGGCGAAGCTGTTGTTAATAAGATCCTCGACAAAGCGGGCCAGAAAGGAACTGGAAAATGGACAGCAATTGCTGCACTTGAAGCAGGAACACCCGGCAAGTCTCCATAAACTGAATGCAATTTCTTACACTAAGATGATCAACAGTTACCCTCATTGGAGAGGCTGTCTTTGCTCGGTGCCTTTCTGCTATTAAGGACGAGCGCGTTCGCGCCAACAAGGTTCTAGCCGGCCCTCCCAAGGAGGCATTCCGTGGCGACAAGGCCCTCTTCATTGATGACCTAGAGCAGGCGCTGTATGCATCGAAAATAATTTCTTATACGCAAGGCTTTATGTTGATGAGGGAGACATCGAAGGAGGTCAGTTATTCTGTGAAATATACGAAAGACAGTCTGATTGTGGTTTGTCTAAGCTTTCCTGGCATCTCAATTACGCCGGCATCGCAAAAATGTGGCGCGGTGGTTGCATTATTAAAGTCAGTCTAGATGTGATCCCTTCGTGGACCAATAATTCAACTTTTTCCGCAGAGTGTTTTCTTAAGCGACATCTCTGCGGCCTACCAGAAAAACCCACAACTGGAATCTCTCCTTTTTGATGATTTCTTCAACAAAGGTATTTGCGATTGGCATAGTGGACGAAAAACCGCTGATCCCCACCAGCTGTCCATCATGCACAACCTGGATGGAGGCGTGTAATAGCTCAAGCCGTCCTCTGGGGAATTCCTACTCCGGCTTTCAGCACGGCTCTCGCATTCTTCGATGGCTACAAGAGTGATATCCTTCCGGCCAATCTCTTACAGGCGCAGGTGCGTTAATTGCTTTTGTTTCGATTCTTGCGACTTAGTCATACTCAGCGTGACTACTTCGGTGCTCACACTTTCCGTGTCCTTCCTGGAAAGGAGAACGAGAGATTTAAGCCGAATGAGGATATTCGTACGTACTTTTTCTCATTGATGAGTTTTCATCGTAAGACGCCTTCGAACAGATGTTAACTGGACTGGCCGTGGTGGAAATGTATCAGCTTCTTCCTACAACACGTGAGTGGACACGCAGGACTGGACAGACATAGGTGAGGTGCTTAGGTGCCAGGTTGTACGTGTATGTGTACCAGTTGTTCGTAAATCAAATTGTAAAATCATGTTTTTTGTGAATTGTTTGACTCGGACATATCATCCAAATTAGGACTCCGTCCGAACATATCCAAAGTTTTAAGTTACATCCATGTGTGGAATCTTTGTCTCTGCCATATGCTCAAAGAACAGCGAGGGTGGCGCAGATTCGGCGTTTCAACACATTTGTTCCAAGCTGCGGAACGTGAACGCGCTACGTGGTACTTTCGGCTCTGGTTCCTTTATCATCCATCAGAATTTTGAGTTTTTCTTAGGTCCTGATGCTCAGACTTCGTGCTGGCTAAAATCAAGCATTGAAAAGCAATCAGGCCCCCTTTATTCAGATGTGCACCTGCATTTGGAACTTCATGCGTCTGAATTACGCTTAAGGGGCAATTCACCTGTGGTTCAACCCCATATGAAGGACGGCAACATCCTTTGCTGGAATGGAGAGGTGATTTATTTATTTCACATAGTCTGCAGATAGCGTCTGAACATTGATAGGTTTTTGAAGGGATCGAGGTGAATTCTGTCGCTCTTTCACAATGAATACGAGTTTAACTCTCAATTAAAGATTGCCGCTGAAGAGAACGACGGACTCAAACTCGCCGAACTCCTTTATTCACTCAAAACCTTAGAGCAAATACGAGATCTACTCGGTACTATTGAAGGGCCGTGAGTTCTATAATGCCGTTGAGATGTAGAAAAATTGTTAATTACTGAAAATCAGATATGCCTTTGTTTTTTATCATGTAGGTTTCGTCGTGCAGAGAGTTTGCCTGTTGCTAATATCTGCGTTAGGCACTCTCTGAGCGACTGTACTTCGCTCGCGATCCATTAGGTCGCAGATCGTTACTCATTCACAGACCATCTACGAAAACGCCTTATTTTTTGTTGTCATCTGTCTCGGACGGACAAAGTCTATTTTATGAATTTTCTGAGCTGTCTTCCCAGAGTTTATTCGTTCTCGACATTGGACGCCTCAAGAGGCACGAAAACGTAGGCAACTTTTTATCTTCGGAGAATCACTTGAATTAATCATTTCCAGATTGTCGATAGTTTCTATCAAGCTCTTGTCGAGATACCAAGAATCAATACGGTTTCTGATAGAAGTCGTACCTTCGTTCGTTCAGCCCCCGAGTTTATTTGCCACCTCATTGAATGCTGCAACAGGCTGAAGCAGCAAGAGTGAATGCAGAAATACCTCCCGAGCTTCCGTGCCCGATTTCTCTTGATGATATGCCAGGAAATATTTCTTGTGCAGCTGAGGACCTTATCAAACATCTAGACAGAAGTGTTATGCTTCGCGTTCGTGATGTACCATCTTATTCGTGTGTCTGATTTTATTTTTATGCATTTCTCTAACTACCCCAGTAGTATGAAATCAGGCAAAGCGCGAGTAGCAGTTCTTTTCAGTGGAGGTATAGATTCTACTGTAATAGCCTACCTTGCGCATAGGTGCGTCGGTCTCTATGCATTTCCGTTGCTACTTATATATTGTAGGCATATACCACTAGATCAGCCCATCGACCTTCTTAACGTTGCTTTCGAGAATCCTCGAAAGATCAAGATCCAGCAGGAAGGGAACATTGGAGGCACTTCTCGACGGTCTACGAAGTCCAAGCCAGAAAGTAAAGGAAATAACACTCACACGCTGTACGAAGTACCAGATAGGATAACTGGGACAACTGAAGTAGAAGAACTTCGTCGGTTATGTCCTGGAAGGACTTGGAATTTTGTATGTCTTGTCCACGTGGAGTCGTTAATCTTGCTGACTGGTCTAGGTGGAAGTCAACGTTCCCTACAAGGTAGTCCCACGTTTTCTGATTTCGCTTTGAATTAATAATGGTACTTAGGAATGTCAGGCCGCCCGACAGTTAGTAGAAGCATTAATGGCGCCGGGACGAACTGTCATGGATCTGGTAAATTCACCCCGATCCTTTGTATGCGTTTCACTTTATTTTTGATAGAGTCTAGCCCTCGCATTGTATTTCGCATCAAGAGGGGAAGGGCAAATACGACACGAACCGCACCTGGAACCAGTTCCGTATACAAGTGAAGCTAGAGTTCTGCTAAATGGCCTCGGTTCAGACGAACTTCTGGGAGGGTATGGACGGCATCGTTCGGTTTATAATTCTGGGGGTTGGGAGGCCACCATTTCAGAAGTGAGTATCAGGTGGATACCTTGATCAGCGCTGATGCCGAAGCTTGTACAGCTGCAGCAAGAGATAGAGAGGATCCCGACTAGGAACCTGGGACGAGACGATCGTGTTATCTCATCCCATGGCAAGGAAACGAGACATCCATTTCTCTCACTGACTTTTGTATCCTTTGTTGCCTCCTTACCTATCCATTACAAGATGGATCCTCGCTTGGACCTTGGTTTCGGTGATAAGATGTTGTTGAGGGTGGCTGCAAGAAAGCTAGGCCTCCTTGAGGCTAGTGCTCGAAAGAAGCGGGCTATGCAATTTGGGAGTCATTCTGCCCGAATGGATGGCGAACGGAGGGGTGATGTCGAACTAGAGTGACTATTTAACTATCAATTAACTATGTGTTAAGTAAAATTTGACGATGCCAGTCAAATGCCAGTCAAATGCCAGTGGGCCGGCAATATCGGTCCGCCAGTGCGTGCGAATTGAGTTTATTGCTGGAATTGCTGGAAATTCCCGTCTTCATCCTACAAGGACTTGACAAGGACTCACAAAACCTACTGTCGCACCATGGCATTTGCTCAAACTGCGTCTAGAGCTCTAGGTTAGTACTTGAATTATTACATATGATGCTCCTTGCTCACATAAATTGAAGTTCCATTGGCAATTGGTTTTGCTACACTCCAAGCAAGCATTTACGACGTTCCTGGAGGGTATCGCGCAGTCATGTTCGATAGATTCTCAGGAGTCAAGGATACGGTATGCGTCTTGATATTGATTTTGACCTGGAAGTCTTATATTTACTCAGGCTGTTGGAGAGGGGACACACCTGCTTGTTCCATGGCTTCAACGTGCCATTTTATATGATTGTCGCATCAAACCGAGAGTACGTCATCTATTCGTCCTCGTTAGGCATCCTGGTGACGATTGTACACAGAACATAGCGACAACAACTGGCTCCAAGGACATGCAAATGGTCTCAATCACCCTTCGCGTCCTTTCACGGCCAGATGTTGAACACCTTCCGAAGATTTATCAAAGTTTGGGCTTGGACTATGATGAAAGGGTTCTTCCGTCTATTGGGAACGAGATTTTGAAAAGCATTGTCGCTCAATTTGACGCAGCGGAGCTCATTACTCAAAGAGAAATTGTACGTATCTCAAAATATGTTCACCTTTACTGGTTGGCATTTAAAAAGGAATTGCCAGGTATCCTCTCGTATTAGCGATGATTTGCGACAACGCGCTGGAGAGTTCCACATCAAGTTGGAGGATGTGTCAATTACGCATCTGACATTTGGCCAGGTGGGTTTACTTGTCTTTCCAAATCCACAGACATCTCATTGTCTGAATTTTTTTAGGAATTCACCCAAGCCGTGGAAGCCAAACAGATTGCTCAACAAGGTATACCTTTCATGTTATGAGTTGGGCGAACATTCCTCATTGCGTACTAGATGCCGAGCGAGCCAAATTTATTGTTGAGAAGGTCAGGTAATGTCTGATTCAAGAAAAATAGCATCTGACAATTTTTTCAGGCCGAACAAGAAAGGCAGGCTGCCATTATTCGAGCCGAAGGGGAGGCCGACGCCGCTTTTGTAATTTCCAAGTCTCTTGCAAAGGCTGGCGAGGCATTTGTTGCACTCCGAAAAATTGAAGCGAGCAAAGCCATAGTGAACTCACTCGCGAGCAATCCTAATGTTTCCTACATTCCTAGTGGGGACGGTAATGTGCTATTAAACGTTACGCCACGCCAGTAGATAGCAACACGTGTAGTAAGTTACTAGTAACACTATAATATGTTGTGACCATCTGTGTGTCATCGAAGGCTCCCACGGATCCGTTCAGCTCTGCTCCGCTTCGTCGTCTCTCGGTATCTCCTTCTCTTTTCTTTTCTCTCGTCTCTCGTCTCTTTCCTCTCCTGTGACGGACTTGTCTATCATATTAAGTCTCATTTCCTGTCTTTTGTGAGCAAAATTTTCTGTTTTTACACGTCAGGACTCATCCCACGCCCTTGCTTTGTCCCAGGTCTCGTTTTCCTTCATCCTTATATAAATCATGAATCCAATGAGCATGGCCGGTATCGCTGAGGCACCTGTACGTCATTTTTCCTTCTTTTTCTTGGAATCTTGTCTGATCTATTATATCAACCCAACTTTTATCTCGTATGCGATGCTCTCTCTGTTTCCAACGTATTTCCCCATCATCGTTCTTCAGAGGCGCGCGCATCTCTATGTCGGAAATCTGAGTCCCCGCGTCACTGAATATATGCTAACGGAAATTTTTGCTGTTGCTGGACCGGTTCAACATGTGAAAATTATTCCAGACAAAAACTACCAGCATGGAGGTCTCAACTACGGTTTCGTTGAATACATCGACATGCGAGCGGCAGAAACTGCGCTTCAAACTCTCAACGGTCGAAAAATCTTTGATACCGAAATTCGGGTCAATTGGGCTTACCAAGGCTCGCAAAATAAGGAGGACACCACGGGTCACTACCACGTCTTCGTTGGAGATCTCAGTCCTGAAGTTAACGACGAAGTCCTTGGGAAGGCCTTCAGCGCTTTTGGAACACTCTCAGATGCCCGTGTTATGTGGGATATGAATTCAGGGAAGTCCCGTGGATATGGTTTCCTAGCTTTCCGTGACAAGACCGATGCCGAGCAGGCCATCGCAACCATGAATGGAGAATGGCTCGGCTCGCGTGCGATCCGCGTTAATTGGGCAAATCAAAAGACACAAGGTCTGCCAGGTGGCACAGTGGCAGCTCGACCTGTTACAGGGGGTCCTGTTAGTAGTGGTGGTGGTGGTAGTGGTGGTAGTGGTGGTGGTGGTGGTGGTGCTCCAGCCCCAATCAACTTCCAGGGCGGTCCGCTTTCTTACGAGGTCGTAGTCCAGCAAACCCCAGCATACAACACGACCGTTTACGTGGGAAACCTTGTCCCATATTGCACTCAAGCAGATTTGATCCCATTATTCCAATCCATTGGATACCTATCAGAGATCCGCATGCAGGCCGATCGTGGTTTTGCCTTCGTCAAATTGGATACTCATGAACATGCTGCTATGGCAATTGTTCAGTTACAGGGGCAGATGGTTCATGGGCGACCGATCAAGTGCAGTTGGGGCAAGGATCGCGCTGATGGCGCTGCTGCGACAGCAACTCCGGTTACACCAACGGCGGCGACGGCCCCCTATAACATAGTATGTTCATGAAATTATTCCTTTTACAATGTCATCTAACGGAGATCAGCAGCCTATGTATGGGATGCCTCAACCGACGGCCTACGGGCAGTATGGATTCACAGGTTATACGGGTTTCCCCGGGCAGACTGGTGCTACTCCAGGAGCCCCAGGTCCTGGTTCTCCGGGAATGCCTCAGGCGCCTGGGTCAACTGCACCAGGGCTGGGACTCAATGTTGGTGCCCAGCAGCCTGGTGCTGATCTCACAGGTGCCAATCCTGCACAGCCAAACCAACCCCAATGGGGTGCCACAGACCCCAATTATTATTCGGGTTACTGGGGAGGTGCGTTATCTTATGATCAATTACAGTTATCTCTTGACTGATCATTCTTCAGGTTATTACGGCCAACAAGCTGCAGCTCCTGGCCAACAGCCCACTGGTGATGCAATGTCAGGACAGAGTGGTTGAGTGGTTAGACTACAATCCATGTCTGTGAATCATTATATTCTGTCTCTTTATTTACACTGTCCCCTCCTCCGTCTCATGCTCTTTCTTTGCTCAATAATACTCTTTGAACATGTAGCTCTCTTGTCTTGACTCTTTTTTCTTCGACAATATCGTCAGCAATTTTTTCTTTCCCTTACTCTGACTAACGGCAATGGAAGGAGTTGGAATGAAGGAAAGTAATATTGAGGAGGGTATACTGAAACAAAATCTGCCCGTAGTAATCCAATGAGAAAGTTCCTTCAGTTTGCTTCTACTATCAACCATTCGGTGTATGATCCATTTTCTTTGCCGCTGGAAACAGTGGCCCATTCTTCGTCGTCGCTACTTGACTCGGTGGAATTCCCGACCCTTTTCCCGACCCCGACGTAAGACGGTTGGGAATATCGTCTGGTGGCTCCCCGTCGTGTGAATCGTCGCGCCATGAAATTACCGTGTCACGACGAGAACGCATAGTTTCGTAAAACTCATTTGCTTCGTTCATCCTGTTTGCTTCAACCTGTTTGGCATCAAGCCAACGTTGGAGCAACTTGGCGTTATCCTTCGCAAGATTCTGGTTCCTCTCCTCGACTTGGCCAAGTTCCAGGAGGGCGGTGCTTATTTCGTCATGAAGGATCTGCACACTCGATTCATACAAATTTGTAAGGAAGTATTCAACAAACGCACTTGTACTGTTCTATCCTTTTCTGTCATGAGTTCACCATGCTGTTCGACTTTCTTTCGAAGAACGGTTATCTCTTCTCCAGCTTTGCGGAAATTTTCTGCATCAATTCGGGAAAGTTCTTCCTTCTCTCGCAAAGTTTCGTTCATGGATAGGAGGCGCTGAGCGTTCTGTCCCTGTGTTTTGTAAAGATTTGCAAGCTCGTCGCGTAAAGATGAAATCTGAGTCTCGAGCGAGGTGGTATAAGCAGCACGAACTGGATTACTGTAAAATGATGAGCGAAAGATCGAACCACGCGATTGACAATTGCGCACTCCTCTCCAGCACCTGAGGAATTCCCTGCTCCTTTTACTGCAGCTGCGGCCCCTAGAAGATGTGCATTCCGTTCTTTCAGCAATTTTGTCTGCAAAGCCAGTCTCCGGTCTGGGAAGAAGACAGATCACTCAAATCCAGCCAGGGTCACCAAGGAACGTACACTGCTCAATTATAGGGGCAAAAGCAGACTCTCTATTATTCCTCTCTACCAGGCGGAGTCGCAAAGTGTCTTGCCAGGTTGCCTCAGCCATTGAATTTGAACGATGATTGGTGCGGTTTGAAGAATGTGCGGAGTTTGAACCGCCCAATGTTAGACACTGGAAGGAATGACTCTTTGCAGTGTACACTTCAGCTTTAACCAGTCGTCCACCACCGTCTCTGCTTTACTTCATTTTCTGTGATGGGTCGTGTATTGCTCAAGGTATTTCAGCGTTTCGGCGTCTTCTTTCTTCCTTCTCACTCTATGTAGGTCATCATTCTCGGAGACAGCGGGTTCGTGGTCCTGTACTTTCAGTTCTTCTGTTCATGGATCTCGTTTTGTCAAACCCCAGTGTCGGGAAGACATCCCTCATGAATCAGTATGTGAACAAGCGCTTCAGCAACCAATATAAAGCGACTATCGGCGCCGACTTGTATGCCTATCCTCCCATGACGACATTCACACTTACATGTTTTCATTAATCAGCTTGACAAAGGAAGTCATGGTAGACGACAGGCTAGTTACAATGCAGGTATGCATACCCGACTTCAGTGCACACTCCGACCCTCCCTTATCCTTGCACAGCTCTGGGATACTGCGGGTCAAGAACGCTTCCAATCACTTGGAGTTGCATTCTATCGTGGAGCTGACTGTTGCGTTCTCGTTTATGATGTGAATAGTTCCAAATCGTTTGAGACCCTTGACAGCTGGCGAGACGAATTCCTCATCCAAGCAAGCCCACATGATCCAGACAACTTCCCGTTCGTTGTGCTTGGAAATAAGATCGATGTGGAAGAAGGGAAACGCCAGGTTAATGGTTTCCATCCTTGAGTGTTTTGTGCTAAAATGTCCTTTAGGTTACGCAGAAACGTGCCATGACGTGGTGTCAGTCGAAGGGCAACATCCCTTACTTCGAGACGTCGGCCAAGGAGGCTATCAACGTTGAGCAGGCTTTCCAGACTATCGCCAAGAATGCTTTGCAACAGGAGGCCGAGGAACAACTGTATGTGAAAAGACGTGCTTATGAGTTGGAGTTGGATCCTAATACTCTTGATAGATACGTGGACTATCCTGATCCCATCCAACTCGATTCGGAAAGTTCTCAGAATTACGGGTGTAACTGTTAATGACTTGATTCACGATTGCCCCTCTTCCATGATGCCATTGCAATTCTAGGACTCGATCCAATTACTGTCCCGATATTTTCAAGTCTTTTGTTGCACATACTCCCATTACTCATTATATAAGTTTGTTACGCCATCGTAATATATACCTTTGGGCAATTTTCTAAAAATTTGAAACCGCAAGGAGTCAAGGACAAGGTTGCCTATGTAATCGCAACATTGATGTTACGCTTGTAACACTTGAGTGCTAGCTCTACTTTTGTCCACATCCAACACATGACTTTTGATTCATGGCTAAAGGTAACAAAAACTCCAAGAAGAGGTCGAGAAAGTCTCTGGACGGAGGTGAAGAAGAGGTGTTCCACGTCGGTTCGTCCCAGTCCCTCCAGACGAATGACGCTTCTCATCCGTTTTATCATTGCCAGAGGTTATAACAATGGCAAGGGTCGCACAAGATAATGACGTTGAGCAAGCTAGATGGGCAAGAAACACGCTTTAAGTCTTGTTTTGTACTTACAGCCTTCCTCAGGAATACCGTGTTAAGGTGACCCTTCTCGCCTCTTCCCGATAAATCACATTTTCATGCGGAGAGCAGTGGGGTGGCTACTCATCGGATGCCGATACGTACGTTTCTTTGCAAAATTATTTCCTCATGATATATTCTCTTCAAATAGATGGGAACCTGAGAGAAATCTCCGAGGTTGCCCCCGGCTGCTTGAAAGCTTTTGGAAAGCCGTTGGTACTGACAATCGCGATTATCCAATTGGTTACATTGCCAAACCCAGCGATGCTTGGATTGGTGAGTTTATCACATATCTTTCATTTTATATCTGAAAGGTTTCCTCAGAGAAAGAAAAGGCATTCTTCGCAAAAGAATACCAAGCTACTTTGGCCAACGAAACAAAGCCCAAGAAGGAAAGCCGCAAGGAGAAGGACAAGAAGAAGGTGAATTGGCCTTTTGGTAGACCAGCCATTTTGACTGATTCAATAAGACCAAGCCTGAGGTCAAGACGGAGGGATCTGGAAATAAAGGGGAAGCGTCACGCACAGTAAGCAATGTTAGGCATGTTTATCCAATTTACTTGACACACAAAATATTAGACAAGTGCCAAAGGAACTGAAACCTCTTCAGATGAGGAGGTACCACTTCAACAGGCTCTCAAGATACGACTTCCATCCAACAAGAAGAGAAGGATAGTTGACTCCGATGAAGACTTGTTTAATGTACGGAAACATGACTTTATCGTTGAGCGTTGACAATTTATGACATACAGGAACAACCGACAGGCCAAAGCGAGGAACCTGCTATGGAAGACATAAGAAACACTGAGGCATCATACGTAAGCTTTTTTATGAACATTCTGTCTACCGTCCGAATCCGAATTGATCCAATGGAAAAACAGGCCCAGTCGCATTCTGGAGGAGGATCGCCAATGATGCAATCTGGATTACCATCGCCTGTCATGGCCTTTTCCAACCAAGGGTCCCCACAATTACAACCTACCGCTAATACAGAGAAGCCTTCTTCTAAGCCGACTGCAATAAAGATACCCCGTCGATCGAGCCAACCTTCGATGACAGTCAATGAGACCACGTTCCAACCTGTGAAGAACGTACCTTCTGGAGGGATATCAACGAAGCAAAGATTGGCCCAAGCTGCTCTGGCTGCCTTTAAGCCAAAATCAGTCTCTGCCATCGAACTGGGCCCATTGAAGAAAGGCCCGAAACCACTACCGGGTCGGGCTAGTGCCTCAAGTCTCATGAATTTAAGTTTCAAGAAGAATCCTCTGCCCATCACAATACCTAGCAGAAATTCCCCACATCAATCAGCATCGGACTACTATGGTGATATGGGAACACCTTCCCGGTCTCCTGGTTTGCTGCAAATGTTGTCACAATCAACCACTCCCCCCGCAGCTTCAATGGTCTTTGACACAGACGCCATCTCCCAGAGCCCATTGAACATGTCACCTCCGACCATAGATACGAATTTGCCTAGTAGGGCTACCGCAGCAGCGCCTGTCGATATCTTCGGTTTGGCTTCCCTTCCAATTGACGAGTTGAGACCACCTGCTAATGCGACAATGTTGGCCGTTCGTGTTCTCCGATCTATTTTCCATTCTAATTCCCGCCTATTTAGCAATCCCGCTGAGATGTTGTCAGAAGCCGACAAATTTCTGCAGGAGATCATGCCTGAAAGGTATGCACCATCATGGTCTTGTTGTGAGAGATGTACTAATAGGCATGTGCAGCCTGGCTGGTCCGTTAGAGTAAGCCTTGAGGGTTTGGTTCCCGTTATCTCAATTGATATTTATCTCATAGACCAGAATTAGAATTAGAGTCAGTCATAGAACCCGTTCCAAAGCCTTTGCATACCAAAGCACCTCTTCCGGGACGGTATGCACTTTTTTCCACTCCCTCAGCCCCTAATATATTCCTCCCAGGATTACTAAGAAATGGAAGTGGTCAGGGCCATTCTATCTAAATCCTGACGAACCGCCATTGTGTAGCGTCCATCTGCATGACCCCACTCAGGAACAAAAAGGACTTCGCTTTTCGATAGCCTTCCAGGATGTACAGAAGATTGAGCTGACTGATCTTTACAACAATGCTGATATCAGTGCCATCATTCCGGCCTTTAGAGTATCGCCGCAGAAAGCCTTGTTAAGTGCAGACGGTGACACCAATGCCGAGTCGTTCAAGACGGTGGTCAGATACCTCGGCAAGGTCCAGAAAGTTAGTTATTCCTCTCGTTAACCCAACTCATATTCACACTTCTTTAGTCTTTCATGCTACCAACTGTACTGGACAACAATGTCGTTGGCTACACCTTGTTCATACACCCTACTTTTAAGCATATCACAAACGGGTTTCGAATTCCTCTTGACTTTGCACAACCCGGAGACCTGATCGCGATTATTCTTCCATGGACCCTTTCCCCAGAACAGTTAGAAAACCGTGTTGGCAGTCAGAAAATACGACTGCCGCCTTCTCCGCTCCCTATCGTTGACGAAAAGCGTTGGACACATCTTCTGCAAACTAATCCATCCTATCACAATGGCCTGCGAACACTCAGTTTTCCGAAAGAGTTGTACGACTTTATATCTCAGAGAGAAGGCCTAACCTACTGTGTCTGGGCTGAAGTACAACCTGGGGCCAGACGGGTAAACACGGAAGCGAAGATGCTTGACGATATTTTGAAACAACTCAAATCTCGCAAGGTACCTGGAGGCTCCAATTGCAGAATAGTTTTCGTCCATCTTGGTGCTTTGAAAACATTGAACCGTTTTCCAGGTCTTGCTTCGAAACGCGCTCAACATCACCAAACGACTTTTTATACATTCGGAACGCAAGAAGGCACAGCACCTCAATTTTGGCGCATGGAGGAGATCTATCCTTGTGGTAAATTCACCCTTATTTTCACTCCTACATTGATATGATACCACAACTAAATCATAGGTGGTGTTGTCACCTTCACCTCCGCCAGTCTCTATCGAGACCCACTCAAAATCCTTCATCGGATAGAGCAGTTCGCAAAGCATCCTCTGTGGGTGTCCTATATTCTCCCTGAGGCATTGGGCGTGCTTGCAAAATTGGAATGCGGCGCAAATGACCCAATCCTCAAGCTCGCAGAGTAAGTAACACTCCAGTCCACCCGAAACAGCCTTCCTCATTTCTTCGTCAAGGGGAACCCTTCGCATGCAAACGGTCCTCCAAAATATTGAAGAAGGCCTCGTTTCTCTCGTTCAATCTCCTCCCGAGCTTTATACAGACTGCCCTGACTTGAAGGCCCGTCACGCATGGACCAAGCAGTACACGAGCTTCCGAAACCCTTCTCAGAAGGAAGCCTTGAAATTGGGTATCAAAGCATTCTTGGAAAAGCCCCATTTATCTTCCTTCTCTGAATTAGAGAAGTATATTGCGAGTGACATGATGAGTCTGCAGAGGCAGCCAGGGATAATGCATCGGTATAGACGATACGTCGTGATAAATGCACAAATGGACGGGGTACGTTCCTGTGGGGATTCTGACGGGGTAAGCCATACTTTTCTGTCTCGATTCTCGTTTTGAGGAGTCTCTTTTATATAGCTAGAGTGGACGACGGCAAAAGACTTTGACTTTCAGGATGACTTTTATCCGAAACAAACCACTGCCTAAGCTGGCAGGCTTCGGCGACTCATTCCAGTGTAATAAACTTTGTATTCAGTGAACAGACGCAATAATTTCAAACCAACCCAGAGTCCTGCAAAATCTGTCTCAAATTTTCATCTCTCTCCACTTCATCGCATCCATGAATCTATGAAATATGACATCGTGATGTTAATGCCGACGAGAGAAGTGAAACAAACTTTCTCAAGGACCTGCTGACGAGAAGGCTCATGAAGCTCTCCAGCTAGAATGAGTTGATCAAGGGCCTAAAGATAACCTAATCTGACGCCACATCAAGAATAAAAGACTCACTGAGTGAGCTTTCTCAAAATTGAAGATCCTGTAAAAGTATGATGACACAGGTTTCCCAGAACTCCTCACGGAAAAGGTGCCCTACAGATCAAGTTCGCAGACCTAGACGAATTGTCAAAAGGGCAGAAATTTATTCAAAACCGGCACATACTTCACCAAAATATCGATCGAGTACCTCCACATATCTATGAATGATTTCTAGGGTTGCCAGTTCGTTGTCGAACTCGTCAATCTCACAGATAAAGAACAAGGAGGCGTAGCGGCGATAAACGATCTGGCAGTTTGTTCAGGTTGCAACTGCAAGGAGATGGAATACACACTTTTCTCCCTGCATTGATGGTGCAGAAGCCAAAGTAAGGTGGTTGATAACAGTAATCAAGGAGTGAGTACGCGCCTTTGTACTCCAGGAAATTACACACTCGTCCTTGTCTTCCTAGTGCCAAAGTTATCACGTCCTTGATTATTTTGGCTTTGTCTTTTGAAGAGAGCGTGATATACCATTTCTGTAGGCGGAGTTTCCCTGTTTGGCGATGTCAGGGTATGGGGAGGGCTTATTAGACAATGTAACTTACCTTGTCGCGATACAAGCAAGAAATAATTGATCATTCAGAAAGAAATTGGCAGTTATTTAAAACAATGGAGGTGTTAGGAATCTTAGTTGCCCACAAGCCGTCTATGGTATCTGAAGTCGCTTTCAAGTCGCTATGCTGGTTGGAGTTGAACGTTGAACGTTGACGTTGAGGACTTGATACCGGCCCGCTTTTGATGCGGACAACAAAGTCACCAAATTATCATTGTGTGATCATGAGCAGGTACTTCAATCTATGAGCATTATATAAGAAAATATCAGAGGAAATTCGAATCTCGTGTGTACTCCCTTCGGCAGTGCCCGGTGGGCAAGGGCAATTCGATTTCTCAGGTCGGGTGGTCTTGCTTTTGGAATCCTCGACCCGACCGACGAACTGAAGTGATCGATCATCAAATATCCACTTTCTCAGAATGGCAATTCAGGACCATTTTGAGAGATGTTTCAGTGTTGCCAAATAATTGGTACTAATCATGACATTTGGTCGATCTGATCTTTAATAGGGCGGCCACAGGAAGTTTCTTGGTCGTTTCATGGTCTTTTTTTTACTTGTCGGAATTTATTCGAATGACGGGATGAATTGGTCTACAAGATTCCCGGATTGACCGACTGCCTCTCGGTCGTCCAGACGGTTTTCAAATTTCCATAGTGGACGAGGAATAAACTTATATTACAGATTAAGCCATATTTTTTTTTGACTCGGTCGCTGCGCTCGAGGGATATGAAACGAAAGTCTAAAACGAAAAGGAACTAGGATTTCCGGATTCTATTTCTTCAAACTTCAGACGCCTTTTTGACATACTCCACCCCCTCACAAGCTTCATTGTCCACAAACCAGAATAAGCGGCCAGACACCGGTTTGACTTTAGATGCGGGAAATTTAGCGCCTTCCCCGTCTGGAGAGTCCAAGATAGCCTTGAGTGCCGAGTTCTTCTCTTTACCTGCTGCAACGAATACGACCCTGACAGCATGGTTAATGGCGGGAAAGGTCAATGTGATTCTTTTCGGAGGAGGTTTAGGGGAGTCCTCTATCGGGGCTACCCATCTATCGCTTTCAAGAAGGAGGGGGTGATCAGGGAAGAGGGAGGCGGTGTGCCCATCTGGACCCATGCCCAGGAGGATGAGATCGAATACTGGAAAGCGAGCCGAGTCTTTCATTGCGAATTTGCGAATGAGGGTTTGTTCGTATGCGTCCGAGAGCTCTTCAAGGTCGTCGAGGAGGGTTGGATCGATGGTGTGGATGTTGTCCTTAGGAATTCTGACTTTGGAGAAAAGCGAGTTCATACAAGCATTGTGGTTCGAATCGGGGTGATCAAGGGGGACAGCACGTTCGTCAACGTAGTAGACCTGCCTATTAATTTAGCAAAAAAGTCAGAGTTAGTTGGGAGGCATTTCGGTTGACGAAGATGTATGCAGTACCAGAAATCCCACTTTACTTGTTCGTTTCCAATGAGACCTCCCAGCATGTTGGGCAGTGATCCCCCGGACAAGGCTACAGTGAACCTGCCCTTCTTATCGATCGATTCCTTCTGAGCTTTGATGATGAATTCTGCGAGAGACGAGGTGAGAACGTCTTTCGTAGGAAAGGAACAGACTACTGGTGGGTGGCGTGAAGGCATGGTGGTGGTTGTCAACGTTGAATGAAACCCCAAGGATGTGATCTATTATGATGTCATCAGTCACGGTTCTTCTTGTTGGCAGATATCTTATGCGATACCAGGTCAAGGCATATGGAATTTCATGAGCACACAAATATTAATTCAGGCTCATGATCAGTCAAAGTACAGAATCATTTACATACTGCCACCTAAAGGATTCTCAAAACAGGGGTAGCTGCCAAATTCGGAATATCACACGGCCATGACTCACCGTGAAGTTCTCCACACATTTCCCTGAGTACAGGAGATGGCGCTAAGATCAAAGACCCATAAGTAGGCCTATGGGTCCATATGAGTGTCGTTGCCGGATTTGAAAGGGGGGTGTGCTAGAATTTGAAAGACCTCGATATTGCCACTCCGGAGAGGAACCGACCCAATGGGATCTGTTCGTCGGATTGAAAGCTACTAGTACTGGACGCTATTCCAACAAACGAGAGACACAGGAAAAGCTGAGCGATTAAAACGTTGATAACTGTGCCCAATTTGGACGGATAGAATTTGGGCCGCTGTCACAGTCAGCTGGTTGGGCCCTGTTTGTGGGAAGCCAATCCTTGGACCCACATCTGTCATGCCACTTCCCACCTCGAATTCTGCGTTATGGCCTCCATTCAAACAACATTCCTAACCTCCCTTTCTGGCTATCAACGCATGTTCTAGTCCCCCGAAATTACTCAAGTAAGGATAACAATGCAGCGTTCAATGTCATGACCAATGTCATAGCCATAGGTTCCTCGGCCGAGCGAATATATTTCCCCCCCAAATGTCAGCCGACTGTGATAGTCCAACCAGTGGATGTCCAAAACTTGTCCTGTTATCAAGTTGACTGTCGCGCTTGGGTTTTGGTCCTGACTGATAATTGTAGCTTACACTTGCTAAAAGGTTGCCTGAGCGAAAACACCAACCGCCAACTCAGACATGAGACCATCCTCCTTCTAGACTTTGCGACGGTGACTCAAAATTCAGTTACGCAAAGAGAAGAACGACCAGGACGAGGAATCTTTTAGGCGCATAGAGAAAAAAGGGTCGTCCGTTGGTAGTGCATTCGTGGCGGACAGTTTAAGAGAATCTCGGGATGAAGCAAGCAGGTATGGGGAAACTTCCAATAATCCTCACAAACTGACAAGCATACAAGCAGCTGTTCCCAGCTTATATGACAATGCTCATCGTACGAAATCAAAATCCATGGAATTTCGACTTTCGTTTCCCATTACGGAATCATCCCGCCTCCCGACATTTCCAAAATTAGAAATGGTCGTCGGTCAATGACTCGCCAAGCGATACTGACTCAGATATGCCATATACCAAAAGCGGCTTTGGACAAGAAGCAACAATGGGAACCAGAAGAAGACCCCTTTCCTAGGTTTAGGAGAACGCAAGCTGCAACCACATGATTTCCACTGGAAAGCAGAGAAGGTGACGTCGTGCACCGTGGCCGATAGGACATACAACTCTCTTTTCAGCAAGTATCGCGGACAAGTTTTGTACTCCGTCCCTTCGTAGCTGTTGTGGCAATGAGGTTCAAAGCAAGACCCGATCATTGTTCCTTTGGACCTCAGACTATTTAGGGCCTGGGACGTGTCTTTACCGCATAAAGGAGTCAAGGAACCTCGTTGTGGATTGCCGTACATCAATTGTCCGCGATATATGAGTTCGTATTGCGATGTGAATTGGTCAAGGCATATCCCGCTTGACATTGTTTGATTTCCGGAGACTCGATAAATCCCCCGTTTTCTCACATTCCGTTTAGGAATATTTGACGTAACGAATGTTTTTTCTGCAAAGGACCACCAGTTACAACTGAACCCCCACCAACATTCGCTTAGCCATGGATACATCGACGTCCGTTGACACATTGAACCCTCCCGAATTCCTCAACCAGTCGCCGCTCGACACCTCGCCAACTGGCAGCTACAAACGACCTGCTATCCGTGTTTTGGCCGGTCCAATTAGACTCGCTACCTATCAACAATTCCCAATTCTGTTGGACGCGAGTGACCCTCTTGTGGTAGGTTTTCAGTCATGCAGCAGGGTTTTCTTACTGATGTACGCATTGTTGACCCCATAGCAAGAATCCGGACTGCATAATGACCACATCTTCACGCTGGTCAGTCCTCAACCTCTTCCACAACACCCCATACGCGTAAGACATGTTTGTTCAATTGCTTCGTTTGTCGGGAAGCTCATAAATTGGATTCTTTTGAAGGCTAACGGTGTTACGGATTGGACGAGTCGGATCAAGATTCAACTTTCTGCCTTCGCAACGGTATGTCGTCGTGAACTTATCTTAAAGTTCTAAATCCCGAACCTCTCTTTCAGCGTGCCGTTGCACGTTTGCGACGTGTCCTAGACCGTGAATGAAATGCCCCTCGCTTGATAAGAATGTTCAATATCCCCATTGCAATCAATGTCTTTGGCCATTCCTTTCATACAGCAACCCTCTCGGACATCCAACTTTCTTTCATTAATGTCTTCTTGCAATAACTTCAAATTGGCTTTCGTTTCTTTTTCACACACGCTATCTAAAACGCTATTCCCCCGTGCTAATAATGTAATTTACCCACATTAACCATACTTTCAAGTGGGGTTTCTTGGTGTTGTATAATTTCTGCGCACTTTTATATAGTTAATTATTCTTGAGTCTTGTTGAAATAAAAGCCACACATGAGAGTTGGAGGCGCCTGTTACCAAAAAGTTCTAACTCCATTCTAACGACATTTACGGCATCATGCGTGATGACTTCCGGATCCGAATCATCGATGCGAGCATTGAGCAAGGGACCTACTAGTCACTCATCGTGCCTTTTGCCCGGTACAGACGAATATTCGTGCGTTAATTTCCCTCTACCAGGTTTCGGAAAATTTAGTTGGTCCTCGATATCGTTTCCACTGTCAATATTAGGCGATCCAGGCCTTCTAACTCAGACAAAGGTCAGGTTAAAACCTAACTCGAAGGGAATAGAGCTCCGTACCCAGGGTAGTTTAAGGGACCCATAATTGACTGCTTGTTGTTGAAATGAGAGCGTTTTGTTCCCAAATGAAGTTCAAGACCCCACACTCAACGAATTGGGGACCGTGATAGAAGGGTCCAGAAAAATGTGAGGATAGCGGTAATGGCGTAGTAAGTTTGTCATCGTTTTTCCAAAGAGGCTGAGAACAAAATGCAAAAGGAAAGGACAGGGCAACGCACAGGGTGAATGCCGGATAATCACACTTTAGCTTGACGCGGTCGTAGAGTTTCCACAGGTATATGGGTCGCATTAGATGAGTTTACGATGGGGAATTGTCTTGAAGACTCTGTTTTCGGGAGGACAACGATGCCACCATTGTCGTGGGCCAAGGCGAGTTAAATTGAACCTCAATTTGAGGTCGGATGCGTAATAAAAATATGAGGAAGAGAATGCCGTCCTCTATTCACATTTCCTTTGATAATAATTCATGCAAAGCAGCGAGGAGTGGCACACAGTGAAATTTGCCGACTGTAGGTGGAGGTCCGAGTCGGAGTTGATTTGTGGCTTGACTGGTGACCGTTACTGTTGTTTCGAATTACCTTCCTTCTTCCTTTGCCTTCAGAACTCAAATTCCAGCGACAAGCTTTTAATGTTCCAGGGCTTGCAATTTAGAAGATCGAAATATTTCATTCACAGTGTTCTGTTTTCCATCCAGTCGGTCCATCCAGTTTTGGGACAACATGCCACCGTTCCACCTATTCGAAGCAAAGTCACGGTCAAACAAATTTAACGGTTGGAATACTGCAGCGAAGGGAGACCGTGTATGATTTCCATAGTGGAAACCAATGTTGGGCCAAGGTCGTCTCAGGCGCATGGACTCTGGCAGAGACTTGCTCTGCTCGGTAAGTGGCATGTTTTGCCACTTGGATCGCTTGTTGACCGAGGCAATTGCATACTGTGCATAGCGGTTGGAGCCATCTCTGAATTTTGACGTCAAGCCTCCGTATTCGAGTTCAAATTATCCCACCATTTGGACAGCTTTCGGCTTGAAGAAATTAAGAACCTCGGGGAAAAGAACAAAAGGATGCAACAGCGCCAAGGACACCGGAGGTAGCAGCAGGTCAATTACTATCCCAGTCGCCCCGCTACCAGTAGTCCCAACCCATAGGAGTTAAGGTTCTTGACTGCAAAAGTCTCTGGCGTTGATTGCTGGATGTTGATTATCATGGACGACCAGAGTGTTCCTTGAAGTGAGTCCATTTTATCAGCCTTCGATTTCCTTAGTCTCTGCTCGATGAGCTTCCCAGAGCTTCCGGGACACGCCTGGAACGGCTGTTTGATGAAATGCCAACAGGCGGTTTTCAGACACCAAAAATCTGACATCCATCACCGTTTCATACTTTCTTTTTTGCCAAACATGTTGGAAGTGAAAGGAAGAAAGAGCTGACATTGATTTCCCATAGACTCGAAATATAGAGGGTAACTTGACTCGTGTTGGGAGGCCACCTTCCATATATGGTCATCCCGAACTAGGGTGAATTTCATAAACCAATCAACGGCCAGGTCGACAAAGGCGAGCGGTCTTGTCGCAGAGGCCTTGCAGTTAGTTCCTAAATCTATGCAAAGCCAGAGGTTCTACCAATGCCATCGAGATACAGCCAAGCCGCAAAATATCTTGTGTTGATGAAGAACTATGCTGGTGCACATGAAGACCGCCTACGCCGCTCGGAAACTAGCGGTCTGTTAGAATGCCCAATACCGAATCACCCTAGTAACCAGTCAAATGGTCAACCCAGACCGAGCAGGATCGAAAGACGAGTGACGAAACAGAGACTTCAAGTTATCCACGTCTCGAGCAACAGTTTATGGCCAAGTTCTCTGGGGGCAATGAGAGAATCGAGGGGCACTAACAGATACAAAATTCCTGCAAGCTTGGGATCACTAGAGGCAATATCATTGTCAAGACTGGTAAGTCGCCTATCAGCACAGCGTACTCAATGGAAATAACGGAGCCAACGCGTAGGTTATGTCGCAACATCATGACATGAATGCATTCATGCTGCATTCGGTTCTCCGAATGATGAATCGCGTTCAATGTGCATGTTTCATTTCCTGTTTGCGGTGCAGCAAATATGATCAAGTTGAAAGAGGTTTGGTCACATTTGGACAGAATCCCGCGTTTTTTTTTCGCCTTAGCTGACAGGGTCCGCTCCGGAGACTTAAAAGTTTAGGGCCCGTCGCTGTGTTTTATTCCTTCCTTTTCCTTTACTCCCATGCAAGTCTCTCCAAATATGGGTTCTTCCAACTATAACACCATCATTGATACACCAGAAGAACCTCTCCTTCCCTCCTATGAAGCAGCAATGGACATTCTGGACACCACGAAGCTGCCTAGGTATAGGCGAACTTTCTCTGCTCGATTCCATCCGTATAGACGGCCTCGTCTGAAAAATTTCGACGAGCGAGATCGGTTATTCGTAAGTTTCTCATACCTTTTGCCCACGGCCCACCTTAAAAATGTGGTTTTTGTGGGTTTGGTTAGATATTGACACACAACTTTTCAAGAACACCATATTCGATGAGGAGGGCATCCTGCTCAATGTCCCCACTGTCCGTCGTAGGGGGGAATCTGGGTCAATTCAGGTACGTGGATTTTTCTGTCTTCCTGCGTTCTGTGTTTTCAACTGGCTTGAATAACAGATAATAGACGATGGGGAGGCAACACAACGCCTCATTGATATAGAACAAACCGAGTTACGCCTCCGGCGACTTGATTTGACAATTGTTGTATGTCACGAAACCCTGAATCTAACCATATTCCTCATTCCGTTTTCCTTAGGACTTTGTAGATGGGGTGAGGCGTGCCCACATCCCTCAATGAACCTCCAACGGAGTTTCTTGCATACTCTCTGGTCCTTCGCCCGTCCAGCCTCTCCGCAACTTTACCATCTAACAACATACGTATTTTCCCCGTGCCGTTGTTGTCCGCCGATTTTCAATCAACGACACTACCCACTAGAATTAATGGTAACATGACCGCCAACGGCCTCAAGAACGGCCTGCTCAAGGATCCGAGCGATTATGGCCATCGACTTGATCACTTTTTTGACATTTTCTTGACACATTTATACACGCATTCAATGTTTTATAGAGAGCTATCTACCCTGTAATATAAATGTTACTGACCCGGGCCCGCATGTCCTGTCAACTTAAATTGAACTTTGGTAGAATAAAGTTTGGCTTTATTTGTGCTTTCACTTTTTCGGAAAGCCGATGTAGAAACGAACTTAATTCATGCTTTTCGATGGCCCACCTGCGGAAAGGGATTCCACCAGAAGTCGAATTACGGACGGTCAAAGAGGAACTCGATCTCGCAAAGGAGACAATAGATCGGTATACACATTTAAGTATGAAATTCGGTGCTTGTCATGTAAGGGCTAATCTCTAAATGTAGTCACGAAGCTCTATGATGAACTAGATACATTGCGCAACGACATTTGCAATACTTGCAAAGCGAAATTTGTACCTGGTGCTGCTTCCTCTTCCTCTAGCAGTCATGGCTCTTCCGATCCCAGTCCCGTTCTACTCTGGCGGAAGGTGTTTGGGGGTCGGACGAGTGCCCAACCCCAGAATAAGTCTGGCACCGCACAATCTGAGGACCCTCGCAATGCAGAACCATCCGCCGAAGTCTTTCTCGAACCGACTTTGGTTGCTCCTCCTGCTGCGGCTATCACAACCATAAAGGAGCCCGATGAGGCTACTTGGTCTGTGGAATACAACCCCGAAGTCAGACAGACCCTGAGTGTTCGTCTCGCCCATACCCTTAAGATGAAGTCCGCGGTATATAATCTCAAGTTTAGTCGGGCAGGGAAGTATCTGGCAGTCGGCCTTCGCTCTGGGGAGGCGTATATATATGACATGAAGACATTATCATACAAGTATATTCCTTTCTGCATTTGGAGTGGAATATTGGCTGACCTTATTGTAAGGATCTTAACCATAGTGGAATATCCTGCAAAGGAACAACCACCTATTTATTCCATGGAATTTAGTCCAGATGACAAGTACATCGCTACTGGAGGAAAAACTGGTCAAATTAGAGTACGTTTTTTACTTTGATTGGAATATATGTCCTGATTCGCTTCTGCCTCCTTCAAGGTATGGGGTGTTGCAGAGAGACGCGTCCTCGCAATGTTTAAAGGGCATACAGACGGCGTCCTGACCGTCGATTTCTCCCCGGATAGTCGATTCCTTTTGTCCACCTCCTTGGACAAGTCGGTTCGCATCTGGTGCATGCGCGACGGGTCATGCAAGCGACTGTTAGACACTGACATGACTTATATCACCTCTGCTGCAATGAGTCTTGATTCTGGGCGGTACATAGCTGCAGGAGACTACTATGGCGTGGTAAGTATATGGGACTTCCGCACCAGACACGTGGTGCAAAAGTGGAAGGCTGGTCGAAAATCACAACATTTGTGGTCTGTGCAGTTCACATTGGACGGGAAAGGGTTGCTGGGCGGGGGGAAAGGCGGGACGCTCAAGTACTGGGACATCAGCTCGCTTCTGGCCAGTCAGCCAGGGTCGACGATAGGGGAACTAGTCAGTGGCAACATATATGAGGAAATGGAATGTTTAACACTTCAGGGGCACACGGTGCGTCCACCATTCGCATCTTTTATATTTGGACTCTAATCCCGTTTGTAGGCCAGTGTTAATTCAATTTCGGTCTTCCCTAACGATCGATGGGTTCTTTCCGGTTCTGGCGACTTTACTGCACGTATATGGGATTTGCAGACTGGTACTTGGCAGTGCATACTAAATGGACATCAGAGAAGTGTTTGGGCGGCTGCTAGTCCTGACGGGGAACACCTAGCAACTGGGTTTCGTGATGGTTTGGTCAGGATTTGGAGGTACGAGCACACTAACTCGGAGTAGAATGACCCATTTCACGGGCCCAAAAACGTGTTCAAATAGAACTACCAATAACATGATACCTTTGCCCTCATGTACCCAGAACCTTTCGGTGGAAGGGGGACATCGATGGTCTGGTGATTGTAGATCTTGAATGATGCAATCAACCACCTTACTCCGAGTCGGAGTCCGATCATAGTAATCAATGGCTCAGCAAAGGATTCCACAAGAACTTGAAGTCGAATTACGGGCGGTCAAGGGGGAACTCGATCTCGCAAAAAAGACAATAGATCGGTATGCACATTTAGGTACGAAATACGGTGCGCTGGTTGTCATACACGTTTACTTAATCCTCAAAATTCAGTCGCAAAGCTTTATGATGAACTAGATACACTGCACAATGGTATCTGCAATACGTGTAAAGCGAAATTTGTACCTGGTTCCACCTCTTCTTCCTCTGGCAGACATGGCTCTTCCGGTCCCAGTCCCATTCCTCTCTCGCAGCGGGTGTTTGGAGGTTGGTCGAGTGCTCAACTCCAGACTGGCAGTCCACAATCTGAGAGTACATCCGACTCTCGCGATCCAGAACCACCCACCGAACAGGTTCCCTTCGAACCGAGTTCTGTTCCTCCTCCCGCTGAGCCCGATAAGGTTGATTTGGTGGAATACAACCGGGATGTCAGGCAGTCCCTGAGTGTTCATCTGGTCCACACCCTTAAAGTGAAGTCTGCTGTATTAAACCTCAAGTTTAGTCGAGCTGGGAAGTATCTGGCAGTCGGACTCTCCACTGGGGAGACATATATATATGATATGAAGACATTATCGTACAGGTATATTCCGACCTTCCTGCATTTGGACTAGAGGCTGACTTTATTGTAAGGATTTTAACCACAGTGGAATATCCTGCAAAGAAACAACCACCTATTTATTGCATGGATTTTAGCCCAAACGACAAATACATCGCTACTGGGGAAATAACTGGTCAAATTAGAGTGTGGTTTTTTTCTTTAATTGTAATATATGTTCTGATTCGCTTCTCCTTCTTTCAAGGTATGGAACATTGCAGAGAGACGCGTGCTCGCAACATTCAAAGGGCATACAAATAGCGTCTTCACCATCGATTTCTCGCCAGATGGTCGATTCCTTTCGTCCACTGCCTCCTTGGACAGGTCGGTTCACATTTGGTGCATGCGCGATGGGTCATCGAAGCAACTGTTGGACACCGAGATGTCTTCCATCACCTCCTGTGTAATGAGTCCAGACTCTGGGCGATACGTGGCGGCTGGAGACGGCGGGGGCATGGTAAGGATATGGGATTTCCGTAGTGGGCAACTGATACAGAGGTGGAATACCAAGGGGGGTCTACTTTGGTCTTTGGCATTCACAGTGGATGGGAAAGGATTGCTGACCGGGGGACCCGACAAGACTTTGAGGCGTTGGGATACCAGTTCGCTTACAGGGTCAAGGAGAGGGGAACTGGTCGGCAACATAGATGAGGAAATGAAATGTTTGACGTTTCGGGGACACACAGTGCGTCCACCGTTTGCATCTTTTTTATTTGGACTTTAATCCCGCTTGTAGGCCAGTGTTAATTCAATTTCGGTCTTCCCTAACGATCGATGGGTTCTTTCCGGTTCTAGCGACTTTACTGCACGTATATGGGATTTGCGGACTTGTACTTGGCAGTGCATACTGAATGGACATCAGAGAAGAGTTTGGGTAGCTGCCAGTCCTGACACGCAACATCTAGCAACTGGGTCTCGTAACGGTTTGATCAGGGTTTGGAAATACGAGAACATTGAGTAGGATATGCGTGTAGACTCTTTCGGTGGGCGCCTAATTATAATGACGTCAATGGATTCATTTAGGGAATGTGAATAGTAGTAGATATAAAGTCCATGTGTAAATAAATTATACCTCTAAGGGAGGTACGGGGATGGGTATATCAGCCGTTACGGCGGTGGGTATAGGAACGGGATTGAAGCTGTCGGGAGTGTTGACACTGGTGCTTGAATACGAGGATGTAGAGACAGCACCCGGGTCTAAAGCGATATTAATATCGGAAGGGTTGGCAGAGGAATTGGGGAGTGTGGGTGCGAGTGACCTGGGTAGGGTGGAGGAGGAAGAAGAGGGGATGAGGGGACTTGGTGCCCTGCGGTGGGAGGGAGCGGGAATGGAAGTGTCTGTTGTTAGGAGGTGAGTAACAGGGATGGTATGGGAGGAAAGGACTCACCGATGGCCAGGGTGTAAGAATCGGTGGAAGGGGTGGGCAGCCACCGGTCAACGAAGGACATGCTGCGTCTGTCGTGTTCTGAGCTGACGTCGAGGA
>Ga0307517_10000071_pt1 | contig 138548 bp, 143 predicted proteins | sample 23_EM_MG_FD_194515 | JGI IMG/M metagenome (GOLD analysis project Ga0307517, IMG submission 194515) | Populus trichocarpa ectomycorrhiza microbial communities from riparian zone in the Pacific Northwest, United States - 23_EM | ecosystem: Host-associated > Plants > Roots > Unclassified... | reverse complement strand
AGTATCCGTGGCATGACTGACCACCTCGGCGGAACCGTCCACGCCTTCCGGCTCCGCTGCAACTCCACAACGAAGGCGACAGATCACGAGCTACAAAAGTACGACATCTTCACCCGCTACGGACAGCCTTCATTGCGGTCAATTCGTCCATAGACGGCGGGTGTTACTGACGTAATCCTGCCATTTCAGCGCGGCTGGCACGATCACCGTTGTTCTATACAACCGTCAAAACGGCCTATACTTGTCCGAACTGGATGCGGCCGGAGCCAGCAAAAGGAGACTTTCGTGACGGGAACTGCGACGGCACAGGCCTATGAGCCGCGCTACATCAGGCTCGACCCCAGGGACAATGTCGCGATCGTGGTCAACGATCTGGGGCTGCCTGCCAAGAGCCGTTTCGCCTGCGGCCTCGAGCTGCGCAATTTCGTGCCGCAGGGCCACAAGGTGGCGCTGTCGGACATTGCACAGGGCGCGCCGATCCGCCGTTACAACGAGGTGATCGGTACCGCCGCGCGGCCGATCCTGGCCGGCGAATGGGTGGACGAGGCGCGGATCGACATGCCGACGCCGCCGGAACTCGACAAACTCGAACTCGCCACCGCCGTCCCTGCCCCGCAACCGCCGCTCGAGGGCTACACCTTCGAAGGCTTTCGCAATCCCGACGGTTCGGTGGGTACCAAGAATGTGCTGGCGATCTCGACCAGCGTGCAATGCGTCGCCGGCACGCTGCAGTTTGCGATCAAGCGCATCAAGGCGGAGCTGCTCCCCAAATATCCTGATGTCGATGACGTCGTCGGCCTCACGCACAATTACGGCTGCGGCGTTGCGATCAACGCGCCGCTGGCGATCGTGCCGATACGGACGCTGCAGAACCTCGCGCTGAACCCGAATTTCGGCGGCGAAGTCATGGTCGTCGGCCTCGGCTGCGAGAAGCTCGTTCCCGAACGGCTGCTGCCGGAAGGGACAGACAGCAGCGTCGTGCGGATGCAGGATGAGGCGTTCGACGGTTTCGGCGCCATCGTCGACGCCATCATGGCGATGGCCGACGCGCGGCTTGCCGTGCTCAACGAACGCCGCCGCGAAACCTGTCCCGCCTCCGACCTCGTGATCGGCCTGCAATGCGGCGGCTCCGATGCCTTCTCCGGCGTCACCGCCAATCCCGCGCTGGGCTTCGCCGCCGACCTGCTGGTGCGCGCAGGCGCCGCCGTCATGTTCTCCGAAGTCACTGAGGTCCGCGACGCCATTCATCTGCTGACGCGCCGCGCCGCCAACGAAGACGTCGGCCGCGCGTTAATCCGCGAAATGGATTGGTATGACGGCTATCTTGCCAAGGGCGACGCCGACCGCAGCGCCAATACCACGCCCGGCAACAAGAAGGGCGGGCTCGCCAACATCGTGGAGAAATCACTGGGCTCGATCGTCAAGTCCGGCACGTCAGCGATCGTCGACGTTCTGTCGCCGGGTGAGCGTGTGCGCACGAAAGGCATGATCTTTGCGGCGACGCCCGCCAGCGACTTCATCTGCGGCACGCTGCAGCTCGCCTCGGGAATGACGTTGCAGGTCTTCACCACCGGGCGCGGCACGCCCTATGGACTCGCAGCCGCCCCGGTCATCAAGGTGTCGACGCGCACCGAACTGGCGCGCCGCTGGAAGGATTTGATCGATTTCGACGCCGGCCGCATCGCCACCGGCGAAGCCACGATCGAGGAAACCGGCTGGGACCTGTTCCGCCTGATCCTCGACGTCGCGAGCGGCCACACCAAAGTGTGGTCCGACCGCTGGGGCATTCATAACGATCTCACGCTGTTCACACCGGGGCCGGTGACGTGAGCCGGACGGCCATGCTACTCGCGTCAGGCGGCGCGGATCGTCATCAGGAATTGGCGGACTTCGCTGCGCAGCACTTCGGCCTGGGTGGCGACATGGTCGGCGGATATCACGACCTGTTCGGCGGCGGCACCCGCGTCCGATACGGCTGACGTCACCACCCCGATGTCGTTTGTCACCTGATCGGTGCCGGTGGCGGCGCGCTGCACGCTGCGCGCGATCTCCTGCGTCGCCGACCCCTGCTCGGAAACGGCGTTGGCGATCGAGGTGGAGATTTCACTGACCTCCGAGATCGTGGCGCAAATGACCTGGATGGCTTCGACCGCCTGTTTGGTCTCGTGCTGGATCACGGAAATCTGCTGGCCGATCTCGTCGGTGGCTTTCGCGGTCTGGTTGGCCAGCGCCTTCACTTCGCTCGCTACCACGGCAAAACCCCGCCCCGCCTCGCCCGCCCGTGCCGCCTCGATGGTGGCGTTCAGCGCCAGCAGATTGGTCTGGCTGGCGATGTTGTTGATCAGTTCGACGATCTCGCCGATTTTCTGCGCCGCCGTTGCAAGTCCCTGCACGGTGGTATTGGTGCGCTCACGCTCCTCCGCGGCCCGGCCGACGATTTGCGAGGCCTGGGCGACCTGGCGCGTGATTTCCGTAATCGAGGACGACAATTGCTCGGCGGCGGACGCCACCGTCTGCACGTTCGCGGATGTCTCCTGCGAGGCGCGCGTCACCGCCAGCGACTGCTGCTTGGCGCTGGCCGCGGTGCCTGACATCGACTGCGCGGTGGCCTTCATCGACCCTGCCGATGTCGACACCGTCTCGGCGACGCCCTGCACGCTGGCCTCGAAGCGGTCGGCGAGGCCCGCCATCGCGGCCCGCTTCTCGGCTTCCGCATCGCGCTTCATGCGCTCCTGCTCGGTACGCAGACCCGCCATCTTGATGGCATTTTCCCTGAACACATTGACCGCCTGCGCCATCCGGCCGACTTCGTCGCGGCGTTCGCAATCCGGCAGCTCGATCTCATGCGTGCCCTCGGCGAGCTTGCGCATCGCTTCGGTGATGGTCAGGATCGGGCGCGAAATGCTGCCTGATATCACCAGCCCGGCGATGCATGCGATCAGGATCGCGAGCGTTGCCGCCGCGATCGCCATCAGCTGCGCATCGTTGACGGAAGAGACATAGGCGCTGTTGTCCATCACGATTTCGACCGCGCCGATCGCCTTGCCGGAGAAGTCTGTGATCGGACCCAGCAGCGCCGCGACCGGCGTGGTGCCGAGTTCGCCCTTGCGCAGCAGGAACTGGCCACCCGCGGCATCCCTGTATTCGCGCTGGGAATAGAAAGTTTGCTGGCCGAGCGTTCCGCCGAAGGTCGCAAAGCTCTCCTTGTCGGCAAGATGAAACACCGTATCAACGCCGCGGCTCTTCTTGAAATTCTCGAAGAATTGCTGCCCGAAGGACAGACCGAACTCGACCGATCCCACCTGCTTGCCGGCATGAGCGACCGGCACGACGCCGCGAATGCCAAGGCCCGCCACGCCGCCTTCGAGGCCCAGCACCGTCTTGCCCTGGGTATTGGTTTCGACCACGGTCTTGCGGAACGACGAAAGATCGTCACCGAATTTGGCCGGCTGATGCACGCGCAGGAATGAGAATGCCGGCGCCTTGTGGAACTGGAATTGTTCGACTTCGTAGGTTTTCTTCAGTTCGGCAAAGCCGGCCCCAAAATAACCGAGCAGCGCCGCGCGGTCGTCGCGCGACATTGCTTCCTGCACTTGGGGAATGGCGGCGACCACCGCACTCATCGCCGCGGCGCGGCGGGATTCCTGCACGAGGCGCGATTGCAGCGCGTCGTAATGGCTGCGCAGCTCGCGCTCATCGGCGCGGTTGACGATGCCATTGATGATCCAGAGCACGCCGATCAGCACCAGCACGGCCGCTCCCGCCGAGGCCGCGGCCAGCGCCAGCGTGATCCGCGTTCTCAAGCCAACATTGCGAAACGGCGATTTCATCGCGGAACCCCGGAAAGACCAGACGGAAAGGTCCCTTGTTCCAGATTGCGATGAATTTCACGTTAACTATTCCGCCGGACGAAATTGTGCACGGAGACCCTCTGATAGGGCCGCGGCTCGCGCGCAAGCCGTAAGGACCCACTGCTGACGACGTGGGCGCGTTCCGAAACGAGGTCGCCGGCTAACGGCGATCTTGCAGGCAGGACCTATTTCGATTCCTGCAAGGCCAAATCGTACGCGTTGATCGTTGCCTTGGCGCGTTCAGCCACTTCAGCTGCCGTCATCCCCGGCTTGTAAAGGCTGGTGCCGAGGCCGAACGCATGAATTCCGGCCTTGGTGTATTCTACGAAATTCTTGTCGGAAATTCCACCGACCGCGGCGATCATCAGGTTTGCGGGAAGAACGGCGCGGATCGCTGTTATCCCCGAGGCGCCAAGGACTCCAGCCGGAAAGAACTTGAGGCCGGAGGCCCCCGACTTCGCCGCCAGCAGCGCCTCTGTCGCCGTAAACACACCGGGCATCGTGACCATGCCGCGGTCCCAGGCGCTGGCAATGACTTCGGGGTCGACGTTCGGGGACACCATCAGCCGCCCGCCAACATCATGGAGGCGCTCGACATCTTCCGGCGTCAGCACGGTACCCGCACCGATCAAGAGCCCAGCAGGCGCCTTCTTCACCGCGATCTCGATGGAGCGGAACGGATCCGGCGAGTTGAGCGGTATCTCGATCGCGGTCATACCGTTTTCGATCAGCACATCGACAATGCCCTCCGCCTCGTCGGGCCTCACGCCGCGCAGGATCGCGACCAGCGGGCGCTTCATCGGCGGGAATGGAATTGGGTTCACGCGTTGGATCCTTCTACAATGTCCAGATCGCTTTGGCGGCGATCGAAAGCCCGCGACGGGACGCCTCTTCGGAATCGATCGATTGGACCGCAACGGAAAGGGTGTCAAACGCCAATCGATACAACTCCCCGAGACCGCCTGCTGCAACCAGGGTGATGCCGCGCTTCGGCTCGTCGCCGGCAAGTCCTGCCGCCAATTCGAGCCCGATCAGGGTTCCCGATATCCGCTCGCGGGCCGAGGCAGGACTGCCGCCATAGAGAAGCTGACCTGAGCGCACCCGGAACAGCAAATTGGCCACGAACGCAGGCGCCTCAAAGGCGGCGACGACCGCCGATTTGAATGCCTGGGTATCCACGGCTTCATCCGCGCCAGCTATAGCCAGCGACAGGATCGTCTCGCGCGAGACAACACTGAAGAGTTCGCCGGTCATGAATGTGGTGAAGCGTTCTACCGTCCCGCCGCGCACGCCTGCCCACTTCGAATGGGTACCCGGCATGCAGACCAGCGCTTCGCCATCCGCGCCGAGCGCACCGAGCAACTGGGTTTCTTCGCCCCGCATCACATCCGGCGCCTTGGGGTCGCGCTGCGCGACGCCAGGAAGGATCCGGATATCACGCGACTGATCGGGAACCGGGATGGCACGTTGCAGGATGGATACGAGATGTGCGGGCGTGTCGATATATCCAGCCTCCACCCATCCCTGTCGGGCACCCGCCATGCCGCAGATGACGACGGGCAAATGATCGGCGGCGCCGACGGCATCGAGATGCGACTGCAATACGGCCGAGAAGCCGATCTTGGCCGCCGCCATCATACCTTCCTGGCTGCGCCTTTCCGCCAGCACGTCGCCAGCCAGGTTCATCAGCCAAAGCCGGAAGCTGCTCGTACCCCAATCGACGGCGACGTAGGCAGCTTCACTCATTTCGAAATCCGTCCCGCTGTTTGCGCCGCCTGGATCGCACTCCACACCCGATACGGCGTCGCCGGCATGTCCAGTTCATCAATACCGAGCAGTGACAGGGCATCAAGCACCGCGTTCATGATGGTTTGCGGCGCGGCGATGCTGCCGGCCTGCCCGGTTCCTTTGACACCGAGCGGGTTCGACTTGGTCGGCACCGATTCGTTCAAACCGCCGGCAAAGTTCGGCAGATCTTGCGCGCGCGGCAACGTGTAATCCATGAAGGAGCCGCTGAGCAATTGACCCTCGGGGTCGAACACGACGTGCTCCAGCAGCGACTGCCCAATGCCTTGCACCACGCCGCCATGCACCTGGCTCAGCGCCACGCGCGGATTGATGAGGCTGCCGAAATCATCTGCGATGGTGTAGCGATCGAGCCGCACAACGCCGGTATCGGGATCGATTTCGACTTCCGCCACATGGCAACCGTTCGGAAAATTGTAGAGATCGGAACTGTTCGTTGCGCTTCCATCGAGTCCCGACGTCATTCCTTCCGGAAGATTGGCGACATCCCGCGCGGCATCTGCCACCTTGCCGATCTCGATGGCGCGCGCGGTGCCTCGCACCACAAAGCGGCCATCGGCGAAAGACACCTGATCCGCCGGCGCCTGCAGAAGATGCGCTGATATCAGCCGGCCCTTCTCGATCAGCTTTTCAATCGCCATGACAAGCGCGGTGCCGCCCATATGCATCGAACGCGCGCCGCCATGGCCGTGGCCGCCGGGCAGAAAGTCCGTGTCGCCCTGGTGGAAGCGGAAGGCCGCAATCGGCAATCCCAGCATGTCGGCTGCGACTTGCGGATAGGCGGTCTCGTGACCCTGCCCGTTGGACTGCGTACCGACCGCCAGCGACACCGTGCCGTCAGCCTCGAACGCCGCCCGGGCCATCTCGGATGGCACGCCGCGGGACGTTTCGAGGAAGCAGGCAACGCCGAGGCCGCGCAGCAAGCCGGCTTTCCCTGATTGCTTGCGCCGCTTGCGAAAGCCGTCGCGATCGGCGAGCGCGATCGCGTCGTCCAGATTGGCCTTGAAGCGGCCGCCGTCGATCTTCATGCCCATCGCCGTGCGATGCGGAAACCTGCTGACGATGTTGCGGCGGCGCAGCTTGACGGCGTCGATGCCTGTCTTGATCGAGGCGAGGTTCACAAGCCGTTCGATCAGATAATTGGCTTCGGGCTTGCCGGCGCCGCGATAGGCGTCGATCGGCGGCGTGTTGGTGAAAGCGCCACGCACCTCGTAAAACACCGATGGGATGTCGTAGACGCCGCCGATCGCGCTGCCGGCCGCATTGGTGGAACTGATCGGACCGCTGGTCGACAGGTACGCGCCCATATTGGCGACCGCCTTCACTTCCAGCGCCAGAAACCGGCCATCCCTGTCGAGCGCGAGCCGCGCGCGCGAAAAGAAATCGCGGCCGTGCGCGGAGCTGACGAAATCCTCTGATCGTTCGCAGACCCAGCGCACCGGGCGGCCGAGTTTTCGTGCCGCCCACAGCACCAGCGCATATTCGGGATAGACGTAGTTCTTCATCCCGAAGCCACCGCCGACATCCGGCACCACCACGCGGACGCGCTCGAGCGGAATCTTGAAGACCGAGTTCGCGAGCACCCGGCGCGTGTCGTGAACGGCCTGGCCGGTCACCGACAGCAGAAATTGATCGGCCTTGCGATCATGGAAGCCGATCGCGGCGCGCGTCTCCAGGGGCGCGGCCACCACACGGTTGTTGAAAAGGTCGCACTCGACGATATGTGCGGCCTGTGCCATCGCCGCGGCAACAGCCGCCGCCTCGCCTTTGCGGAACAGGAAGGCGGAATTGCCCGGCGCCTCCTGCCACAGCAGCGGCGCATCCGGCATCAGCGCCGCGGTCGCTACGGTGACGCAGGACAGCGGCTCATAGCCGATGTCGACCGCTTCGCCGGCCGCCACCGCCGCCTCCAGCGATTCGGCGACAATGAGCACGACGGGATCGCCGACGTGCCGCACGACGCCACGGGCCAGCGCCGGGCGCGGCGGCGCGATGATCGGCTCGACCGCATCGATGACGGTGACGCAGGGCAACTCACCGATACCATCGGCCGCAAGGTCGGCCTCGGAAAGCACCGTCACGACGCCGGGAAGCGCCCGCGCCGCGTCCAGACCGAGCCTGACGATACGCGCGAAAGCGTGGGGCGAGCGGACCACATGGGCGTGCAGCACATCAGGCACGTGATCATTGGCGACATACGTCCCGCGCCCGGTGAGGAAACGGAGATCCTCTAGCCGGTTCAGGGACTGACCTTGATAACGCTCGCGCAACCGCTCACCTCCTCGCCGTGAAATCATCTCGTTTGGTGATCGCGCGCATCTTGAGACTGTATTGGCCTTTTGCAACCGTCACGGCGACATTGCGCCTCGCATAATTACCACGTCAGGAGCCAAAGACGATGCCGCAATCGAATGCCGTCGAAATCGCAGGCCTCGACCACATCAACATCCAGACCCCCGTTGTCGAAGAAACCTGCGTGTTCTTCGAGAAGATCGTCGGATTGAAGCGTGGGTTTCGCCCCGACTTTCCGTTTCCGGGGGCCTGGCTCTATCTCGGCGAAAAAGCGGTCGTCCACATCATTGGAATGACCGACGAAAAGGCCGGCGCCGCCGGCTCGGGTCGGGTGAACCATGTCGGCTTCATGGCTTCCGGCTACATGAACCTGCTCGATCGCGTGCGCAACGCCGGGATCGCGCATGAAATCCGCGATGTGCCCGGCGCCAATCAGCGGCAGGTATTCATGAAGGACCCGAACGGCGTGTCGGTCGAGTTGGCTTTTGACGCGGCCGAGGCGACGGACGGGGCTGCGGGGGTCTTTCAACCCTAGCGGCCAGGATCCCAGCCTTCACCATGACGTCGACCTCCTCCTGCACGGCCTTCGCAAGGCTCTGCGTAATGCGGCTGACGGGCCGGCTGGTGGGCATCGCCAGGCCACGATGGCCCCGCAACCCCCGCAATGTCGCCGCCTTGAATTCACCCGCGGCGACTTCATGGCGGATGGTCCAGGTCGGCACGACGCCGAAGCCGATCCCGCCGCGCACCATCTGTTTCATGCAATTCATGCTGACGACCTCGACGCGCGGCCACAATTTGTGAACGCGTTCGCCAAGCATGGTTTGCAGCCTCGGCAGCCACGGCATTCCGCTCGGCACCACCAGCGGCAATCCCAGCAGCACTTCGGGATGCACCTCGCCTGACGGCAACTCGCTCGCGCCCGCCGGACCGAACACGCAGAACTGCTCATGGAACAGGGGCGTGAAGAGGATGCCATCGGTGGAAGCGGGACGCCCCACGATCGCCAGATCGAGATCGCCATTCATCAGGCTCGTCAGCGGATCCGGCGTGATCGTCTCGATCAGTTGCAACCGAACGCGTGGAAACCGGACCAGAAAGCGCGACGTGAGCGGCTGATACAGCAATTCACCGACGCTTGGCGTCGAGCCGAGCCGAACGGTGCCACGGGGATTTGCGTTCTCGGCCTGGACCTCGCTGCGCGCCTCCTCGACCTGCTGCAGCAGGAAGGATGCGCGCTGCAACAGCACGCGGCCCGATGGCGTGAGCGCGACGCCATGCACGCCGCGTTCGAACAGCGCCCCGCCACATTCCGCCTCGAGCAAGGCCACATGGCGCGACAAAGCGGATTGCGCGATGCGCAGCACCGCGGCCGCGGCGCTGAAACCGCCGCAATCCGCAACGGCCCTGAAGTAGCGCAGTTGCCGCAGGTCCATGGGGCATCTCGTAATGTGATCGAACGGATATCTTTATTCTATTTGTGAGATGCGTTCAAGACGCGCACGATGCGTCAACGGAAAGCGGAGGCGACATGAACGAGACATCGGTATTCATCGTCGGCGGCGGCCCGGTGGGGCTGGCCATGGGTTTGCTACTGCACCGCTTCGGCATTCCCTGCGTCGTCGTCGAGCGCAGCGAGGGCACCACCACCCATCCGAAATCGCGCGGCTGCTTCGTTCGGAGCATGGAGCTGTTCCGGCAGTGGGGCGTCGAGGAGCCGATCCGCGAGCGCGGCCTGCCGCCGCATGCCGACGTCTGGGTCTGCGCGAAGACCTTCGCCGGCGAGGAACTGGGCCGAACCACGCCCGAGCCGAACCTCGGACACAGCCCGAGCTGGAAGAGCATGGTCTCGCAGGACGTCGTCGAAGAGGAGTTCCTGCGCAAGATCGAGGGTTCACCCACCACCACGGTGCTTTACGGCACCGAGGCGTTCGACGTCGAAGAAGGTACCGTTGGCGTCACCATTCGTACCCGCACGATCGCGACCGGCGAGGAAAAACGCTGGCGCGCCACCTATCTGATCGCGGCCGACGGTGCGGCAAGCCAGACACGCCGTGACGTCGGCCTCTCGATGGTCGGCCCGGCCTGTCTCGCCGTGATGTCGAACGATTACTGGCACGGCGACATGTCGCACGTTGCGCGCGCGCGCGACATCGCGGGTTGCCGGGTCTTCCTGGATGAGCCCGGCATGCCGTCGAGCACCATCCTCAACACCAACGGACGCGATCGCTGGCTCAGCCTGACCCAGATCGGCGGACCGAATGACGAGCGGCGCGAACTGCCCGAGGAAGGCGGCACCATCGAACGCATTCGCAAGCAGACGGGAATTCCCGGTCTGCCGATCAAGATGATCAGCCGCTCGGTATGGCGGATGAGCCGTCAGATCGCTGAACGCTTTCGCAAGGGCCGGGTCTTCCTGGTCGGGGACGCGGCGCACCGGTTTCCGCCGACTGGCGGATACGGCCTGAACTCAGGCGTGCAGGATGCCCACAACCTCGCATGGAAGCTTGCCTTCGTGCTGCGCGGCCAGGCCGATGCGCGGTTGCTGGAAAGCTACGACACGGAACGGCGGCCGGTCGCGCAATCGAATGCCGACTTCAGCATGGGCAACCGCATCCGTATCGAGACGATGGAGAAGGCGCTGCGATCCGGCGACCAGGACTGGATCGCCTTCTGGATGGAGGATTTCGACAATCATCTGCACAGCATCGGCCAATCGCTCGGATTTCGTTACGAGGACGGCGCGCTGCTGCCCGATGGCACGGCATCGACGCCGGTCCAGCCGCGCGTCTACACCCCGAGCGACCGGCCCGGTGGACGCTTCCCGCACATCTGGCTGGACCCCGCACGGCAGCACTCAACGCTCGACTGGTTCGACACCGAACTGACGCTGGTCACAGGGACCGCCGGGCAGGAATGGATGGAGGCGGGACGCAGCGTCGCGCAGCGCAGCCGGACGCCGCTCGCGCTGCGGCAGCTTCCGCGCGACGGCCGTGACGCCGGCCTTCACATGGGACCGCGCGGCGCCGTGCTGGTGCGACCAGATGGGCACGTGGCGTGGCGCAGCCCTTATTTGCCGACAGATCCGGAGCGGCATTTGCAAAAAGCCATACAGGGATTGTTCGCCTGATGCCCCACATCGCACACGACGGAATCGAGACGTTCTATGCCGAGCACGGCGCAGGTTCGCCTGTCGTGCTGATACACGGCGCCGAAGCGGATCACAGCATGTTCGACCGGCTGGTTCCGCATCTTTCACCACGCTGGCGCTGCCTTGCCTACGACCAGCGCGACTCCGGCCGCACGCGCAACGGTGCGGAGGAATATCAGATCGAGCAACTGGCCGATGACGTCGCCGGTTTTATCGCGACCCTCGGCCTTCCCCGCGCGCATGTGCTCGGCACCTCGCTCGGCAGCGTCGTCGCGCAGCATCTTGCGGTGCGCCATCCGCAGCGTGTCGACCGGCTGGTGCTTTCCAGCGCCATCCGCGCCGGCCAGGTCATGACGGACTTCGCGCCGGAGACCGCCGCGCGCCTCGCCACGCTGCGGGCCGATCCGGTGGCCAACGCCGATGCGCTGGCTGCGCATTTCTTTCCGCCGGCGCACCTGAAGGAGCATCCCGGCCTGTTCGCGTCGCTGCGCAGCCCGCGATCTCCGGAGCAGGCCGCGCGGCGCGCCGGCCTGCTCCGTCGCCGCTACGATCTCGACATCTCCGGGATCACCACCCCAACGCTTATTCTCGCCGGCGCCAAGGATGGATTGATTCCGCCCGCCCACAGCCTGTCGATCGCCGACGAAATACAGGGCGCCGAGCGGCACGTTCTCGAAGGCGTCGGACATGTCGGCAGCGTGCAGGCCCCCGAAGCGACCGCAAAGATCATCGAAAGGTTCCTGAGCACACGGAGGTAGCGACAGATGAGTGTCTCTCGACGCGAATTTCTCGGCTCTCTCGCGGCAGGCGCCGCGACAACAGCGCTGCCGGCAGGCGAAAGCGCGTGGGCCAACGACGAAGCCTATCCAAAGCGCTATGTCAAATTGCTGGTGCCCTACCCCGCGACCGGCACCGCGCCCGATCTGCACGCGCGGATTTTCGCCGAGCCGATGAGCGCGCGGCTTGGGCAACGGCTGGTCGTCGAGAACCGCGGCGGCGCCGGCGGCACGATCGGCGCTGCCGCAGCCGCACGCGCGCCGGCGGACGGCTACACGATATTGTGGGCGGCCGGCAGCCTGTTTGCCTGCAATCCGTTCCTCTACAAGAACATCCAATACTCATTCGAAGACTTCACAGCGATCGGTTGCTTTTCGGATTGCAGTTTCGTGCTGTTCGCGCGCAAGGGCCTCGGCGTTGCAACGCTCGCCGAGCTTCTGGCCAAGATGCGCGCGGAGCCCGGCGCGGTCCGCTTTGCCAATGGTGGGATCGGCAGTCAGTTGCACCTGACCTGGGAACGGCTCTTGAAGCTGGCGAAGGTCGAGGGCCTGAACGTGCCGTTCCAGACCGGCGGCACGCTGACGGCACTGCTCGGCGACAGCGTGGACGTCGGCGTTTCCGTGCTCGATCCGGGCCTGATCCAGTATTTTGCGGCCGGCTCGCTGGTGCCGCTTGCGATCACCAGTCCGGCGCGCAGGCCGCAGCTACCGAATGTTCCAACATTCATCGAACAGGGATTCCCCGGCTTTACGGCCAGCGGCGGATACGCAGCCTTGGTCCCGCGCGGCACGCCTGACGCGATTGTTACGCGGCTGCAGACTGACTTCGACGCAGTGACAAGTGATCCGGCCATCATCGCCAAGCTTGACGAACTGGTCGCCGAGGTCCCGCGATGGCGGCGCGCAGCCGATTATAACGCGTGGTTCGTCGGAGATCGCGAGCTATGGCGGCGGACCATCGAGGAGACCGGAATCAAGTTCGGTTGAGGTGTGACATCGAGCGTGTGCGTGCCACCGCAGAACCCGCGCCTCGTCTCGACGACGTTGATCGTGCCGCAGCGGGAGCGGCAGAGCGTGCAGAAGCCGGGCTTTTCCTGCGTCGACATCCTCAGGCCTTGGTTGCCGCGCCCCGCGCTCGCGAGGCTACGCGTGTGAACTCGGATCGGCCTCGTTCAGCAGCAGGCTTGCAGCCGCGAGATCCTCGATCGCCGCGCCCACCGATTTGAACAGGGTGATGTCGTCACGGTCAAGGCGGCCTGACTTGGTGCCATTCGTCAGTTCGTGCAGATCGCCGCAGATCCTGCCGGCGCTCCAGGTTCCGGCGGCGATGGGTTGCAGCAGGTCGCCGGCTTCGGCGAGCGCACCCGGATAGGTATCGACGAAGACGCGGCTGCGCGAAATCGCCCCGTCGTCGGTTTCGCGCATCTGCGGCGTAAAGGCGCCGACCAGGTCGAGATGGGTTCCCGGTCGCAGCAGCGCGCCTTTGATCAAAGCTTCGGTCGAGGTCGTGGCGCAGCTCACGATGTCGGCCTGTGGGAGAGCCAGGTCAAGATCGGCCACCGCAGCTGTGTTCACACCCTGCCGGGCAAGCGCATCGGCCAGGGCCTGCGCGCGCTCCGGATTGCGTCCCCAGACCAGCACCTTCTCGATCGGCCGCACGGCGCGATGCGCGGCGGCAAGATGGTGCGCGACATGGCCGGTTCCGACGATCAGCAGCGTGCGGCTGTCCGCGCGCGACAGATAGCCGGATGCGAGTGCCGAAGCGGCGGCCGTGCGGCGGTTGGTCAGGGCCTCGCCGTCGATCATCGCGCGCGGTTGGCCGGTCTGGCCGTCGAGCAGGAAATAAAGCGACGACACCGCACCAAGCCCGCGCTCGGCATTCTGCGGAAACACCGTGACAAGCTTGACGCCGAGGGCTTCGCCGCGGATCCAGGCCGGCATCGTCAGGAGACGCCCCGGCGATCCATCGACACCAACGTCATAGGCCTGCCGCAACGGCATCGGCTCGCCGTCGCGCTTGAAAGCCTCGCGCAGCGCCTCGATCAGGCGGGGAAAAGCGAGTGCAGCATGGACTTCGGCAGCGGAGTAGCTGCGTAGCATCGGCATTGTTCCTGTCCTAGAGAATCACGAGAGTGCGGCGATGCCGGTGCATATCCAGATGACCTCGGCATCTTCCTTGCCCAGCGACACGATGGCGTGGCCCATCTTGCTGTCGAAATAAGTGCTGTCGCCGACCTCGAGCGTGACGAGTGGCGCACGTCCGAATCCTGGATTGGAAAATCTGGTTTGGACCAGACTGCGGGCGCATCCTTGCTCATCCTTTGGCAAAAGCTTCCTATCGTCAACTGGTTTCCGATACGATCGTTTTTTCCGTTCTTGAATTCCAGAATTCGGTGGCCGATCTACCGCCGCGCCTGAATCAGATGAAGGAGCTGCGCCCCGACCTCGTAATAGGCCGATTTGGCGCTACGAAAGCTGGGCGTCGTCGGCTTTGATGCCGGAAGCGGCAGATCTTGCTCGTCGAGTTGTCCGAGCGTGTGGAGGGCGAGCAGACGTCCGAACGTCGTGCCGGGCGCAATGCCGCGCCCGTTGTAGCCGCTGAAGCCGATCACATTTTCAGCGAGCTTGTGGAATCGCGGAAGGTGATCATCGGTCATTCCGATCAGACCGTACCATTCAGATTCAAATCTGACGTCGCCGATTTGCGGAAAGAGTTTTTTGAGCGCCCGCTTTGCCCAGGATCGGTGGACCGCCGCACCGGTGCCTCGGAGCGCACCGCAGCTTCCGAACACGAGGCGGCCGGCGCGGTCAAAGCGAAACGAACTCAGCACCTCATTGGTGTCCCAGGCCCCCTGCCGTTCGGGAAGGATGGAGGCGCGGACGTTGTCCGACAACGGCTGGGTGGCGAAGTTGAAATAGGGCAGATGGATCTGCTCCGTTGTCACTTCGGACCAGGGCCCCGTCGCATAGGCATCGGTGGCCACGATGACGCGTTCGGCGATGACGTCACCATCCGCGGTTTGCAATTTCCATTGTCCGCCCATTCGCTCGGCCGAGAGGACCGCGCTGCGGGTGAATATCTTCGCGCCGGCGTTCAGGGCGCTGCGCGCTAGACCCCGCGCATAGGCCAGCGGCTGGATCGTCCCCGCGCGCCGGTCCCACAGCGATCCGGTGTAAGCCGATGAGCCAATTTTTGCGGCGGTGTCGGCGGCGTTCAGCAATTCCACCGGCGCGCCGCGGCGGCTCCACTGAGCTGCGCGCGCCTCCAGTTCCTTCAGCCCTTTGAGACCGACGGCGCAATGCAGCGTACCGGCCCGCTCGACCTCGCATTCGATGCGATGACGGTCGATCAGATCGAACACCAGCTTCGGCGCATCGCCCAGCAGTCCGAGCAGGCGCTCGCCGTAATCGTGGCCGAGCATATCGGCGAGCACATCGGGCATCACCCACATGCCGGCATTGACCAAACCGACATTTCGGCCAGCCCCGCCAAAGCCGATCTCCACCGCCTCCAGCAATGCGACGTTGGCCCCCGCCTCCGCGAGATGGAGCGCCGCCGAGAGGCCGGTATATCCGCCGCCGACGATGGCGGTATCGACCTTGATCGATCCACGCAGCCCGGCGGTTTCAGGCGGCGGCGGTGCGGTCAATTCCCAGAGACCGTGGGATCTGGCGTTGTCTAGCATCGTCTCCGGTGTCCTCGTCTGGTACCGCCCGCAAGGTCGCGTTTTCGGAAGGCCGCGTTGACTGGTTCATTCCAATTCGGCAAGTTGGATGCCGACCGCCGAAGAGATGCCGAAAATCTGACGGCGAGGCCAGGCGGAAATCTAGCGTTGCCGACGGCGGCGGGCCAAGCGATGTTTGGTCAAGACCTCATTCGGCTGGAGAATGACGTGCAGGGCCCCCGCCGCTTTTTGCCTTCGCTGCCTTTGCTGTCCGCGTTCGAAGCGGCGGCGCGGACCGGAAGCATCACAGCCGCCGCCAAGGAACTGTCGCTGACGCAAGGCGCGGTGAGCCGTCAGGTCAAGGCGCTGGAAGAGCAGCTCGAGGTCGAGCTGTTTCATCGCGAACGGCAGACTATCCGTCTCACCGTGGGTGGCGACGCCTATGCCCGCGAGATACGCGATGCGCTGCGCAAGATCAGCAACGCCTCGCTCAATCTGCGCGCCAATCCGTTCGGCGGCACGCTGACCCTGGCGATCCTGCCGACCTTCGGCACCAGATGGCTGGCGCCGCGGCTTCCCAAATTCCTCGCGGGCAATCCCGGCATCACCATCAATCTGGTCACGCGGCTATCGAACTTCGACTTCAGGCTGGAGCCTGTCGACGCCGCGATCCATTTCGGGCGCCCGGAATGGCAAGGGGGTGAACTGGCGTTGCTGCGGTCGGAGACCGTGGTCCCCGCCTGCAGCGCCGAGCTGCGAAGCCAATATGGCTTCAAGCGCGCAAGCGACCTGCGGAAAGCCCCGTTGCTGCACCTGACGACGCGGCCGGACGCGTGGGAACAATGGCTGACGCTGCACGGCGTGGATGCCCATGCCGTCCATGGCATGCTGCTGGACCAGTTCGCCACCGCATCTCAGGCGGCCATTTCCGGGCTGGGCGTCGCGCTGCTTCCCGAATTTCTCATCGAGGAAGAGCTGAGCACCGGCAAGCTGGTGCGCGCGCTCGATCTGCCGATGAAAAGCGCCGAGGCCTACTATCTGGTGTGGCCGACCGATCGGGCGTCCCATCCGCCACTTGTTGCCTTCCGGGAATGGCTTCTTTCGGAAACGGCCCCAGACCGCTAAAGGGTCGTCCCCTGACGAGGTCAGGTCTGCGAGCGCGCCCTCAACTCCCGGCCATTTAGGCCTTTGCCACCAGTCATTCATCACTGGAATGACTTATTGAACTTCTATCGTTTGAAAAACGCCGGATTATTGTCCTCTCTATGAGGGTGGGACACCGCCTTCACAGGCGCCGCCCTTGAGAACGATCATAGCCCTCGGAAAGAGTCCCCCATGTCAGACAAACAATCCGCCCAAGCCAAAGACCTCTCGCTCAAGGCCGAGGTCGATGCGCTTCTGGTCGAGCTCGGCGTCGAACCCGTCGGCTATACCGGCGGGACGCTGGTTGCGAAAACCCCGATCACCGGCGAAACCGTCGCGCATGTCAGGGAAGTCGACGCCGCCGGCGCGATCGCGGCGATCGAAAAGGCCCACGCGGCTTTCCTTCAATGGCGCCTGGTCCCTGCGCCCAAGCGCGGTGAACTGGTGCGGCTGCTGGGCGAAGAGCTGCGCATCAACAAGCGCGCGCTTGGAAGGCTGGTTTCCATCGAGGCCGGCAAGATCGAGTCCGAAGGTCTCGGCGAAGTCCAGGAGATGATCGACATTTGCGACTATGCCGTGGGGCTTTCCCGCCAGCTCTATGGCTTGACGATCGCCACCGAGCGCCACGAGCACCGGATGGCGGAGACCTGGCATCCGCTCGGTGTCACCGGCATCATCTCGGCGTTCAATTTTCCGGTCGCGGTCTGGTCATGGAATGCTGCGCTGGCACTGGTGTGCGGCAACAGCATCGTCTGGAAGCCGTCGGAGAAGACTCCCCTCACCGCGTTGGCAACGGACGCTCTGTTCGGACGCGCCCTGCGGCGGTTCAAGGCCGAGGGCGGCGCAGCACCCGACGGACTATCCGCCGTGCTGGTCGGAGGACGTGAGATCGGTGAGGCGCTCGTCAACAACCCCAGGGTTCCCCTGGTCTCGGCAACCGGTTCGACCGCCATGGGACGCGCTGTCGCTCCGAAGCTGGCGCAGCGTTTTGCCCGCGCCATTCTGGAACTCGGCGGCAACAACGCGGCGATCGTGACGCCGACCGCCGATCTCGACCTGACGCTGCGCGGTGTTGCCTTTGCGGCCATGGGCACGGCAGGCCAGCGCTGCACCACGCTGCGACGCCTCTTCGTTCACGAGAGCGTCTATGACAGCTTCGTGCCGCGTCTGAAGAAGGTCTATCAGTCCGTCTCGGTCGGCAATCCCCTCACCGGCAATCTGGTCGGCCCTCTCATCGACGGCCTCGCTTATGAGGCGATGCAGCGCGCCCTCGGCGAAGCCAAGGCCGCAGGCGGTGCGATCGTCGGCGGTGAGCGCGTCGCCGTCGCAGGCGCCGACGGGGCGTTCTACGTCCGGCCAGCGTTGATCGAGATCAGCGGACAGACCGGAACGGTCGAGCGCGAGACTTTTGCGCCGATCCTCTATGTCATCAAATACAGCGACTTCGATGCCGTGATCGAATTGCACAATGCCGTCCCGCAGGGACTATCGTCCTCGATCTTCACCAATGATCTGCGCGAGGCTGAAGCCTTCCTGTCGGCGCGCGGCTCCGATTGCGGGATCGCCAATGTGAACATCGGCCCCTCCGGCGCCGAGATCGGCGGCGCATTCGGCGGCGAGAAGGAAACCGGCGGCGGACGCGAATCCGGGTCGGATGCCTGGAAGGCCTACATGCGCCGCGCCACCAACACGATCAATTATGGCCGCACGCTGCCGCTCGCCCAGGGCGTCAAGTTCGATGTGGATTGAACAGCCCCGCGCGGTCTGCAACGGCGGCTAGGATCATTTGCGGTTCACGACAACGAGCACCGTGGCGTTGGGCGTCTTGCTTTGTGTCGAATGCCTGAGGGTGCCGGGAAATTCGATGTAGTCTCCCGTCCGAAGACGGAACACGCGCTCTGCGACTTCAATCTCGACCTCGCCATCGAGAACATAGAAGCTTTCGTTGCCGCCGTGAGTAACCTTGCCGTCGACATTCACGCCGGCCGTGAGTTCAACCGTGAACACCTCCAGGCCGGCCTCATCCGAACGGCTCAGCAGGGCGAAGCGGTAGCCTCCCTCTTCAGCGGCGACGCGACTTGTCCGGCGATCCTGAACGCGCACGAGATGGATCGCATCCGTGTCGATGCTCTCGCCGAGAAGGACCGAAACCGACGTGCCCAGAGCCTGAGCGAGCCGCATGAGAGCCGCCACGGAGAGCGATTTCTCCCCTCTCTCGAAACGCGACAGGTGTCCCTTGCTCAAACCCGTGAGCTCAGCGAGTTGATCGAGCGTGAGCTTTCGTCTTAGCCGCAACGCCCGCGCGCTTGCGCCTTCGCCGGGATTCGCGCGCTGCGGCTGTTGTCCAATTTCGGGGGCATCATTTATCGGCACACATTGGTCCCCTGTCATGCCCTTGCGAATCTCCGCGTAGACCGGCCGCACGCACTTTCACATCTCGCCTGAAAATAGTGAGCTATGCCAGCGAATTAGGCACGATTTGGGTGGAAAACAAGCTTGCATCATCTCGGCTATTGCCTTTTAGTTGCCTTTAGGACAACTTAGTTGTCTATTGGGGCAACCATGGGAGGCACACGATGACTGCGACATCCATCGCCGATGAAGTGGATACGGCAGACCATGCAGGGGGACGCATGCTGACACGCGTAGCCCTCGCAACGATTGTCGGATCAGCCATCGAAGCTTTTGACTTTCTCGCCTACGGCACCGCCGCCGCCCTGATCTTCAACAAACTGTTCTTTCCGAACTTTGATCCAAACGTCGGAACGCTCGTGGCGTTCGGATCTTTCGCTGCGGGATTTTTTGCCCGACCCGTCGGCGGCCTCATCTTCGGTCATTTCGGAGATCGTCTGGGCCGGAAGGTCATGCTGACCCTGAGCCTTGTCTTGATGGGCGCCGCGACCGTGCTGATCGGTTGCCTCCCCACTTACGAAAATATCGGAATTTGGGCGGCGGTGCTGCTCATCGTCTTGCGGATCGCCCAAGGCATATCGTTCGGGGGCGAGCTTGCCGGTGCCATGCTGATGGCCGTAGAGCACGCCCCCGCCGGCCGAAAGTCTTTCTTCGGCAGCCTGCCACAGGGAGGTACGCCGGTTGGCTTGTTGCTGTCGACCGGAGCTTTCGCACTCGCCACGCAGTTGCCCGAGCAGGATTTCCTGAGTTGGGGGTGGCGCCTCCCCTTCCTGGCCAGCGCGATCCTTGTCGCCGTCGGCATCTTCATTCGATTGAGGGTGGCGGAATCGCCCGAGTTCCTTCGGATGCGCGCGTCAGGTGCCACCGTCCGCGTTCCCGCTCGAGATGTCTTCGTCAAGCATTGGCGCGCACTGCTCCTGACGATCGGCGGTAAATTGGGCGAAGTGACGCTCTATTTCACCATCGTGGTGTTTTCACTATCGTTCGTCACGTCCAAGCTGGGCTTCTCACGCGGAGAAGCTCTGCAAGCGATTACGATCGGAGCGGCGTTTCAGATCGTCATGATCCCGTTCTTCGGCTGGCTCGGTGACAAGGTGGGAGCGCGCCGCCTGTATGTCTGCGGCGGAATTCTGCTAGCGATCATGGCGGTCCCTCTCTTCCAGGCGATCGGCAGTGGCTCTCGGTTTGCCTACCAGATGGCGGTGATCCTTGGTCTGGCTATCAACTATGCGATCATGTTCGGGCCACAGTCGCAGCTTTACGCAGCCCAGTTTCCGGCGGCTTTGCGCTATTCCGGAATGTCCCTGGGTATCCAGATAGCCGCAGCATTGGGTGGTGGACTGGCACCCGTCGTGGCGACCACGTTGCTCGGCACCTACGGGAGCCTGACCTCCGTGGGCATATATCTCGGCGCATTGGGGATGCTATCGGCTACCTGCGCTTGCCTGATGCGGTCGACGCCCGCGGACTAAGCTCAAAGGCCAATCTCATCATTGATCCCGCCTCGGCCCATCTCGCTCTCCGTCGATGGCGCAGAACAGAAATCAAACCGAATAAAGGAATCATCTCATGCATGTTCAGCCCAAGGAGCTCATTGCATCGCGTCTTGACACTGAGATGGAGGCACTTGCGGGCTCGACCTGGACGCTGCGCCAGAAGCTGGCGTTGGCGAGTCGCATTTTGTGTTCCGAAGGCCATTGGCGAGGTTTGGCAGGACAAATTACCTGCCGCGCGAACGAGCCATCCAACATGCTGACGCTCGGGTTTGGCGTTGGCTTCGACGAAGCCTGTGCGAGCACACTCTCGCTGGTCGACAAAACCTTGACCCCGGTCGACGGAAGCCAGATGCCCAATCCAGGCGTTCGCTTTCACGCCTGGATCTACGCCAAACGTCCGGATGTCAGAGCTATTGTCCATACGCATCCGCCCGCCTGCGCGGCGCTCTCGATGATCGGCGAACCCCTGGCGGTCGCTCACATGGATGCGACACCGCTGTTCGATGATTGCGCGTTTCTCGCTGAATGGCCGGGATTGCCGATCGGCGACGACGAAGGCCGCATCATTTCCGAAGCCATGGGCGGCAAGCACGCGATCCTGCTCGCAAATCACGGACTGCTGACGGCGGGTGAGACCGTCGAGGAAGCGACGATGCTGGCTGTCTGGATGGAACATGCAGCCGAGATGCAGCTGCGCGCCCGCGCGATCGGCCCGATCAGGGAGCTCGCTCCCGAACTCGCGATCGAGTCGCGGGACTTTCTGCGAAAACCAAAAGTTCTCAACCTGACGTTTGCCTATTTTGCCAGACGTGAACTACGCAAAGACCCGCGCGCGATCCTTTGATCGCGCCACGGACGCACCACAGTCTTGGCCCGACGGAAGTTTGGCATTGACCCGCTTGGGCTTGTCGAACCGGGTACTCGCCGCAGCATCGTGCGGGCGAACGGCCGAAATCTGTCGTTCTCTCATCGCCGCAAAGCCAAATTCATTTTGGCAACGAACGCTCTATGATGCTTCTATGAACGACTTGCCGCTCATTTCGCTGCGCATTTCGTTGCGTGCAAAAATTATCAAAAGTATAAGCATTTGAAATCTTGGTCGGAGTGGCAGGATTCGAACCTGCGACCCCTGCGTCCCGAACGCAGTGAGTATCTTCTAACTAATTGATATTTCAGACACGGGCGTGGGTTCTGTCCCGTTCTGTTCACGCCGTTTCCGGCCAATTCATTGCGATATCGTTGCGCCGTTCTCGGTCACTGCAGGCAAGCCCGAGATCAGTTTCACAAGCGCAAATGTCGGACCCGGAACAGCCATCTCCAAAGATTGTCGCCCATAGCAATTTCGCTACGGCTGTGAAGGTTCTAGTCGCGGCGCAGGTGCTGCTGGACATTATCGACGCCAGTTAAGCACCCCGAAAAGCACCACTATTTGTCAGAAGCTGCTCGGCGCGACGGGACGTCGGGTTTGGCCAAAAACTCTCCAACCTTCCGAATTGGGCCCTCAAAAACTAGCTCGTCCTTGTTTAGCTTCATGGCTTCCGTGAATTGGCTCAGCAATGCAGATCCGATGGGTTGCAAGGTCTCAACACTCGATTGGCTCCAGCCCAAGATCAAACGAAAAGCCGAAGTAGGGTGGCTTTCAAAATATTCCTCAAGCTGGCCTAAACTGTACGAGCCAATCTCTTCGGGGAAATACACTAGTTCAGTTAGCTCAGGCGTTTGCAATAACCCGACAGCTTCACTCCGATATTTTGACCATGCTTCTGCTAGAGATTTGTGGATCGAAGAACACGCCGCTAGGTATTCCGGGGTAATGACTTTGAATACATCCCACCCTCCCGAAATTTTGCTGTCTTCCTCAAGGTAGCTTCCGCTTTCGTCAGTTTCAGCGTGTTTTAGCGCATGCTGAAGATTTACAATCTTTGCCTGCACCTTATCTCGTAGAAGGCCGGCGAGATTCTGTGAAAGAGCGCGAGCCAATACGTCTCTGATAAATTCGGAGCGATCCTTGTAGACGGCCGCTTCTCGTCTCACGAGGCTATCGATTTTATCGATGTCAGTAACCGGCAACCAAAGCGTTACCCGACGTAACTCGTCCTTGATAGTTTTTGGCCGTCCACGCGGCTTCTTGGTTTGTCGCTTCTTAAGCGTTTGTGATTTCGCCAATCTATCCACCTGTCAAATGATCATCACTTGACGAATTTGCTGCCGGTCCCATACTTCAAAACAATCCAACACTTTTCAACGGCCTCGTGGCCCGCATCACGCCTTCCGGCGAGATGTGAAGGGCCAAGGACGGCGTATGCCTAGAAACTCGAATGACCGCAGACGTCGCGGTCGACCCAAAACTCATGAAAACATGCAGCGTGTGACGATCTGGTTGCCATTGGCAGCGTTGCGCATGATCGATTCCGTCGTTCAACAGAATCCTATCGTTTTCCGGGACCGATCTGATCTCATACGCAATTTGATCACAAGGGGGTTAGCGACAGATCCGACAAAGCTCGCCCAGGAGCGCTTAGGTTCCCTTAAACCCTTGAAATAAAATCATAATCTATTGTTGAAGCCCCGCATCAAACGGGGCTTCAACAGCTTTTGACAAATTAGGTATGATTAGGTATGACTTAATTATAGTAACGAAGTTATCCGGTCGCGGCTGATGGGAGCCCTCCATGAAAGACTTTGATGTTGTCAAACTTCATTGCCTGGCCCTCGAAATTCTGAGCCAAATTAGCGACTTGCCTGTCGTGCAAGCACCGGACACTGCGAACGATCCTATCGACGAAGCATCGCTGAAAGACTTTCGGCCTGTCCATAAACTGTCGGCCGGCATGCGCGAAGCCAAGTACCAGCGGATGGGCCGATGGGGCGACGGCAATGCTGTCGCATACTACCAGGCCGTTTGCCGTAACCCTGAGACGGGCAAGTTTGAACGGTATGCCTGGCGCTACATGCTGCTGAGCGGCCAGTTGATCCTGCACAAAACCTTCCCCGTCGTTGTCCAAGACTGGAAGGATCAAAAAGCTGGTATCGCCCGGGTCGCTAAGTGAGCGATCACGCGATGTCCGTCGATCCGACTCATGATGGTCAGTATGCCCTCGACGATGATTTGTCGGGCATTGCACCCGATCATTTGGACTACGGGCGAATTGACCACACCAAGCCGAATCGCCTGCGCCGGATAGGCGATCAGATCGGCAGCAGCTTCCTGAACATGGGCGCCGAGCACGCCGGCCGTGGCAGCCGCATGTGCCAGTGCGGGGCCCTTCTGGAATTCGACTGCTATAAGATTGGCGATTGCGAAGAGCCGAAGCGGGTGTTGGTGAACGCCTCGTTTTGTCGTGAGCGCCTGTGCCCGATGTGCATGTGGCGCCACAGTCTGTGGCTCCACATGATGCTGTGTGCGCTGCTGGCCGCATACTTGAACATCAAGCCGCAACACCAAGCGCTGCTGCTGACCTTGACTATCAAGAATGTGCCGGCCAGTGAGCTGAAGGGCGCCATCGACCGGCTGCTCAAAGCCTATCGCAAGCTGATGCGTTACAAGCGCGTCGCCGGCGCCATCGACGCCTGGTACCGCGTGCTGGAAATCACCCGCAATCTCGACACCGGCGAGTTCCACCCGCACCTGCACGTGATCCTGCTGGTGCCGCCGACCTACTTCCGGCGGTCGGGCTCGCTGTACATCGGCCAGGCCGATTGGGTCGCCTTGTTCCGCAAGGCGCTCAAGGTCGACTACGACCCGATGTGCGACATCCGCGCCATGGTCGGCGTCGGCGGCGGCGCGCCGCTCGACGAGATCGGCAAGAAGTCGCTGTTCGAGGCCTGCAAATACGTTTGCGAGCCCGGCATGTTCATTGACGGCGAGATCGCAGACTTCCCGCTGCGCGAACTGCATGAGGCGATCACCGGCCGGCGCCTGGTCGGTATGTCCAAATCGCTGCGGCACCTGTCGAAAGAACTCAACCAGACCGAAGAGATGCCGGACGATTTCATGCCGGATCGCCGCTTGCCTGATGACGCGGTCTATCTCGGCCGCGAGACCTACCAATGGCAGCGCGGCCAGACCCATGCGGAGAGCCGCTACGTGCTTGTGCGCTTCCGCGAATGGGACCCGCAACCCCAAACGACGGAGGCCGGCATGTCCACCGCTTCATCTGCCTGATTACGCCTACGGACGTCCCCCTCACCCCGTTCAAAGGAAGATCACCATGTTGGATACCAAGGCCTACCTGGAAGGAACCATCGTCGGACGCCGCCACGGCGTCTTCAAGGCGCCCGACGGCTCCAAGGAAGAGCCCTACGGCGTCGTGCAGATGACCGGTCGCGACAAGGAAGCGGCGAAGATGTTCGAAGTCACCCTGGCGCCGGGCTTCGACATCGATCGCTACGTCCCCGGCACCAAGGCGAAGATCGAGGTCACGATCGGCGCTTCGAAGGACGGCCGCCGCCTCTATTTCCGTGAGGTCCCGGCCGCCGACACCACCGCCAAGACCACCAGCACCAGCAACCGCACCGACGACCTGCGCACTGCCCCTAAGCTGTAAGCCCGCCTGCTACCGAACCCGCGTAATTGCGGGTTCGGTTCTGCCTTCCCTATCAACCTACGGAGAGAGCAATGACCAAATTCGGCGACTACTTGAATGAAGTGAGCAGCGGTGCCATTTCGCATCGGGAGCACATGAAAAACGTGCACCGCGCCAATGCGCACATCGAACATCCGATCGGCTATCGCTTGGCCATGAAGGGCCTGATCGGGCACGAGTGCACGGACGGCTACTGGAAGGCGACTGGTGAACCGGCTCCGGTGCCGCAGATGCTGGTCGGCCGCCTCAAGCGCGTCACTGTCTTCCAGATGGAAGAAGTCGGCGAGGTTTTCGAGCCGAAGGCGACCAATTATGCGAACCGCGCGCCCTGGCTTTACCGCCACCTGCACCGCAGCCTGGTCGAGACCCATGAGCACTATATCGAGTATGCGCCCGGCGTCAGCGTCCGCCTGAACGATACCGAGATAGACAAGCTGCGCCCGCAGCCGCTGGGCACCGCGCCGCATTATGACAGCGACCTCAAGCCGACCCCGAAGTTGCTGGAACTGTTCAACGCGATCTGCCGCCGCTGAGCCCATGGGCATTTGGCAGCACCTCCTGACGGGCGGCTCGCCCCCTGACATCACCGTGTCGGGGGGCGACGGCTGGCAGGTGCGTTGCGTGTGGTCCGCTGAGCAATTGACCGGGGACTTCCCCTATGACCCTCATTGCTGGTTCAGCGTCGATACCAGCGAGTTTACCTACTTCATCGATCACGAGCGCAAGTTCGTGCTGGCATGTGGCGTCGGCGGCATTAACGGTTCGTGTAATGCCGGCTACGGAACCATCCGCAATCGCGTGCGTCGCGCGGCGGAGCAGATCGTCCGCCAGCATTTGCCCGCCGCCCGGCGCTACGCCGAGAAATGCAAGCAAGAGGCCGCCAAAGCTGAACAGCTGCGGAGCGAGCAGGCTGCCGAAACGCAGCGGTGGGCGGAATCCAACGAGCGCTTCACTCGCGCGCTGGCAGATGATGTCGCCAAGGTCATCGCCGCGTTGAACGCCGGCCGCCACCTCGAATTCAAGATGCCGGATCGCATTATGGATTTGCCTTCCTGGCAGCAAAAGGAACTACGGGATGCCGTTGACCAGATCGAGACCGTCCGGCGCCGGATCAGACAGGATCAGGAAAGCGCCCGGCAGGCGGCGGAACTGGCCCGGCTCGCCGAACGCGAACGCCGTCTGTCCAAGCCAATCCCGCTTGCGCCGAGCAGCGACGGTATCGTCTTCGGCACCCTTATCAAGGACGGCATCGACTTTGTCGTACCTGTCCGCCAAATCCGCCATACCCTTTTGGCCGGCGTTTCAAACGCAGGCAAATCGGTTCTGCTTAAGAGCATCATCTACCAGCTGATCCGCTCGCCGGAGACCGAACGTCTCGTGCTGATAGACCTCAAGGAAGGCGTCAGCTTCTTCGGGTTCAAGGACAGCCCGAAATGCGAAATGATCGACGAGCTGCCTGACGCCATGCGCGTCATCGCAGAGCTGATGCCGATCATGAAGCAGCGCCTACGCAGCATGCGCGAAACTGGCACTGAGCTGTATAGAGGCAAGCGGATTTTTGTCCTCATCGACGAATACACGGAAATTCAATCGGCGATCGACCGATCCGACAAGCGCAGCCCCGTGCGCGAATTTGCGGACAACCTGGAAAATCTCAGCCGGCGCGCGCGTGCTGCCGGCATTGTGATTATCTGCGCCCTTCAACGGCCGACGCTCGATGGAATATCCGCCGCGATCAGGGGCAACATGGATTGTAGGCTGGTGATGAGAACGGCGACGAGCCAGTTGGCGGCGTCGATGCTGGAAGAGCTGGATGACTTGCCGGTGAAGCCGACCCAGCTGCCCAATGGCCGATACTATTATTTTGACGCAAGCAGAGGGGTCAGGCGCCTGTTGCAAGCGCATGTCGCACCCGGCACGGATCTCGGCGATGCATCGTAGCAATCAAAACGACGACGGCGAGCACGGCGCGCGCCAGCGCGCCGCGCGCAGCCGTCGTATTTATCTTGAGAATATAGAAACTATAGGCCATCGGACACCGGGCAGGCTGACGATTGAACGTTGCTGGCGATATCGGCGACACGATGCAGAGCGTAGCAGAATGGCGGCGCGTGGGCACCGTGTCTGCTCATCCCGGCACCAATCGTGAGAATGGCAGCGAGCATGACTAAGAGGCCGAAGGAACCGATTGCGAGCTTTCCCAGGCGACTCCGAGGCTCGGAGAGTCCCGGCCATTCGTCATACTTGCCCTGGTCGGCCCTCCAGGGTTCGCCGGGTAAAATCGGCCGTTTAATTTTGAACGTGCAGAATGCGCCTTCATATTCGGCATTGTTCTTGAGAACTGTCAGGATGAACTTCGACAGCACATCTGCATTGCGGCTAGGTACTGGTGGCGCGTGCTGCGCTAGCGACTCTCGTATGCGGGCAATATCGCGCGGTTCGGATTCAATCGTAAGAGTAGTCAGCCATGTCTGGATGGTCATGGGTTCTTGCTTTCATTGTTTTGATTTGAACCAGGGAGCGCGTCGCTGTCCGTGCGCAGCAGCGCACGGCAGCAAGCGCTTCCTGATTTGCCTTGTTACCCGCGCAAACACCGGGGTTGGGCAAGCGCGGAAGCTGAGCTACAATAGATGCGGGCCCTGGCTGGATGCAGGGCCCTCTTCGTTGTCAGCCTCAGCCCCGTCAACCGTTCATTCTGAGGGAAGGAGCTGAGCTATGGACAACGATCAAAACTGGCTGTCACCAAAATCGCCGCCGACGTCGAACGACCCGCTCGCGGACACCGTCGCGGTTTTCCTGCTGTACGAGGACGATTTTATCCTGAATGGCTTTTTCATCCTGCCGCAAGGAAAGGGCGATGAAGGATTGTTCATGTCAGCCCTGTTCATGACAACCGACGCCTACACCAAGGAATTCCTGGCGCCCTACCGCAATGAGCAGATCAAGCTGGTGGGCTGGCGGCTCGCCAACTGATTTCCTGACAGGTTGAATTCAGCGTCGGCCGTCCCATACTGTTTTCACCACCAATACCGTTTAACCACTTTGCGCATGACCTCAATGGAGACCAACCATGTATGTTTTCCGGCCGGGCGGAGGACCGCCAGGTTACAAGTGGCATTTCCCGATGGACCACACGAATTCCGACGAAGGCATCGACCTGACCGGCTGTCAACTCGGCACGATGGGAAAGTGCATCACCGTGAACGGCGATCTTATCTTGCGGGATACCGGCCTGAAGGAATTGCCTGAACAACTCACGGTGACGGGCGACATCGACCTGACCGGCACCGAAGTCACGTCCATTCCCGCCGATGCCAAGATCGGCGGCAAGATCATCGGGCTCAAGATTCTCGAATTCAAGAGCCGTTTTCCTAAATAAGCGAAGAGCGCCCTTGGGCGCTCTTCGTGTATTAACGGTACGAGCGTTCAACTATGGCCGTCGCGTCAGCCTTCGCACCACGTCCGCAGGATCAAATCCAATAGCCTTCCCCAGCTCGATCAGCTCGACAACGTCAATTCGGCGCTGGCCGGATTCCAGATGGGTGACCCAGGACTGGTAGACCCCCAACTTTTTGGCCAAATCGACCTGCCGCAGCCCAGCCTTCTGCCTCTGCTCAACCAGCATCGCCGCGAGTCGCTTTTGAAGCGGGGACGTCAGGGTTTTGGGCATTGGGCCTCCCGTAGGGGGCCAGACACATAAACCGACTTTTCAGATACCTAAAAATTCGGTATGGCATACGGCCCTTTCCTCGGAGGTCCCGTATGCGATTGCTTGCCTTTACAGCCTCGATTGTAGCCCTCAGCCAGGCCGCCCTGGCCGATACCGCTACCGACACGGCCTTTTCCGGCCAGTGCCTGGGCATGTTTCAGAACGCCGCAAAATGCCGATGCATGGCCGTAGCGGCAATTGAACAGCTACCAAACGAGAATGAACGGTCGATCTATTACTCGACCCTGCTGCGCCGCGACACCTTCAACCAGATCAGGGCCCTGGCGGATATGAACGGGTATGTCGCCCGATCGAACGCGGCGACGAACGCGATGATGACCCGCCCCTGCCCTGGCGCCGGTTAGAGGCCGGTCATGGAAAGAGTCGCCAAATATCTCACCCTCGTCGGATTAGTGCTACTGGTCGGTGCGACCGGCGCCTGGATGCTGTTCTATGTCCAGCTGCGCAACGCCATTCCCGTCACGATTGAGGCCGCCCTTCCCTGCCTCTTCGCGACCAGCAATGACTGCCTCGCCGGCCTTCAACTGACGGGCGCAACGACGAGCCCGCTGGCGTTCTGGGCCGGCTTTTTCCTTGTTTGGCTCGGCGGAAGTGCCTGGATGATTGCCTTTGCCGAGCGTGAGGGACGAACCTTCGTCCGTCGCTGATTTTTTGCCGAATGTTGTCGTGAAATCGTGTCCACGATTTCACGACAACACGATTCCATATCGCAGCGTCCCGGGAAGGCCGGCTAGTACTCATCGGCCCGCATGATGGTCAGAACGCGGTGGGTCACGGCCAAGTCGGCCGGATCAGGCGAACCCACGGTCCGCGAAAGATCGTAGTAATCGATTTTGAAAAAATAAGTCACGGCGCCAAGGTCAATGGCGCCGAAGTCGTGTTCGCCGTGCGGATCGTTGTCAAGCGTGAACTTATCGAACTTGCGAACCTGTTCCAGCAGCTCAGCCTTGCACTGGCTATCAAGGCAGGCAACGCCCGTGGTGAGCATCACTGACCCGCCAAACGCCATGCTGCGGCGGAAGCAGTCGTTGAGGCGGCGGATTTTCTCGGTGGTGGTGTAGGCGTTCATTGCTTTCTCCCGTTGTTGCCGGCTGCGCCATCCGCGCCGGTCGGGAGAATGCAAGGCCTGCAGATTGAGCGGCCAGGCACAGGGAGGGTCCGCGTGCCCTTGCCGCGTGGATGCCCTTGCCGGGACGCGCTGCCGGCCTATTCACCCGAACCTGCCGGCCGGGTGGCGCTGACGAAACGGGAGCAAAAGCAACTTACGCACGGTGTGATTGCTTCGGACGTCACTACCGATCGCGCATTTCAGCCACGCTGGCAGTGACATTGCGCTTGAACTGAAGCGCCGAATCTCGGCGAGTAAGGCAATGAAATTCGGCTTCCTTCCTCGCTCGCTGGACATAGCAGCTGGTGATTTCACCATCACCACCATCGCGGACTGGCGCACTGCCGTTGCTGAAATAGAGGCGCAGGGGCATGTCGCAAAGGGATGGCTATTCAAGCCAAGCCGGCATGACGGCCCGCAGCCTGTCGGACGCTTTCAGTTGCCTATTACGCACGAGGTGCTGTCAGCCTCGGACAACGATCCGGAAAGGATGCGATTTGTCGTGCTGGTGCTGGGATTTTTGCTTGGTCTGCGGCTCCTGCCGGAAGGGTGGGGTCACCTGCATGGCACCGCGGTTGAGTGTGGCAAGTGTAATGGCTTCTTGATCGCCGACAGTGAAATTATCCCCTGCCTGGAACTGGCAGCGGCGTTCTTCGCCAGCAACCGACAGAACCGTAACGTAAAGCGAATTCAATCTGCCATTTCCCTGATCCAGTGGAGCAAGGGGCAAGAGCACTATTTCGACTCGTTCAACTACCTTTATATGGCGATCGACGCCTGCTGGGCCGTCTGCGCGGACGCACATGCGGCGGCTGTCGCATCAATCGCGAAAAGCGGCCGAGTACCTCACGTCCTCCGCCCACAAGTGATGCAGCAGATTCTAGGTCTTCAGTTGCCGGCCATTTTTGATCCCAATGCGCAGGTCAATGCGGCGTCAATCCGGAACGATCTGATCCACGAAGGTCTGGTCGGCGATATGCCGTTGGGATTATCTGTAATGCCGCACTGTGAGCATGAGATGCGGGAATTTGCAGACAAACTCATATTGGCGTTGCTTGGCGTGAAGGCGGGCTATATCGGTACCGCTGGAGGGGATCGGCAGCGACACGCGCTGGACTTGAAACCGTAAGGTTAGCACTCGTCTTGCCAACCTAGCGCCACCTTTGCTGTTCATCTCGGAAGCGTTGCTTCGACGTTCGTTCGTCGTCCACTTCCTCGACTTCTTCCAGCTCCAGCCACAGCATTAGCAACGCGTAGCCGTCTTGTTGCGGATAAAGCTGCTCGAACAACTCGGCGCGCTGTCCCGACTTAAGGTCAACCCAGTGCTCGGGGATGATTACCGAAAGCTCGCTTGCCACCCGCTCGCGCTGGTTCTTGCTGTGGAAAACGGATGCGCGCGGTACGGGCTTGCCATACGGCACTGATATCCAAGGAAACGTGGGCTTTTTATGCGCACGTTTCACAATCCCGTCCTTGATCACCACGATGGCGATCTCTTCGGGATGATACCGCGCGTAGGCGCGTGCCGCGGCTTCTTTGCTGACGTCGAAATGCCTTGCAACCAGCGGCACATGCTGAAGCGTAGGGTCGCCTTTCGGGATGAACTTCCGCAAGGCCGGCGGCGGGATCAGAATGAGGCCGGAGAACTCGTTGGCCTCGGCCTCCATTCGTTTATAGCGATCACTCTGGTCCAGCGACCAGTTGGCCATATCAGCGCGCGAGCAAAGAAACTTCCCGGCCTCAACAGGCTTGTGCGTTACAATCAGGAAATGACCCAGTTCATGTCCGATAGTGAACCGGCGGCGGCCACCGGTCGCGGCCTTGTTGACGAGGATGATGCCGGTCGACCGATCTTCGTCGGTAAGCAACCCGCCCTCGAACCCCTCGGTCTCAAGGGCGGCGATGTCCTGAACATCAAGCTGCCGAGCCAATTCCTCGATCGGCACCGGAACCGGCATGTCCTTCTCGACAGACAGAATCTTGGTGACCAAGCCAAGCGGTGAGCCTGTGTCAGCGAGATCCATCCGTGAGATTTTCATGCTCTATCCCTTCGGTTTCCTGCTTTTTAGGTGGTCCATCATGGTTTGGATCGCCTGACGGTCCCCCGGACTTAACTCCTTCAATTCGCGGTACATGGCGACAACCTGCGGATCGACGTCCTTGCCGGCGGGATTTTCTCCAATCATGTCAGAAACACTAACGCCGAAACACTTCGCAAGCTTGGTCAGCAAATCGATCGACGGATTACTGCTCTTACCGGTTTCAAGGTCCCATATGTGAGCCTTGGAGGCGCCGACCTCGTCGGCCACGTCCTGGAGCGACTTTTTCTTTTTGACGCGTAGTTCTTTAATTTTTGAAGCCAGCGACATCCCCACCCTCTGCTCGAATCATTACGGCGCGGACTGGGCCGCGCCGTTCATCTGACGATTTTGTACCACGGGCATTGACAGTGAGCAACCGTCAGATATAGTTGTACGGAATCGTCGACATGAGGTCGGGGGTCTTAAGGAGTTAAAATGGCAAAATCTTCCAAGGGCAGCGGGCCCTATCGCAGCGCAACGAGCGGGCAATATGTGACGCCCAAGTATGGCCGCAGCCACCCCAGCAACACTGTTCATGAAGCTGCCGGTAAGCACGGGTCCAGTGGGCCGCATTTCCGCAGCGCGATCTCTGGCCGCTATGTCACGACCAAGCACGGCCAGTCCCATCCGAACACGACCGTGAAAGACAAATAGCCATGGACTATCGCATCGATTGCGTGAACAAGCCGAATCGCAGCAGCGCCCACGAGCACATCACTCACGTCGGCGGGCCTAACCCCAATGGAGGAGGCCGTTGGAAAGACACCGCACCCAACGTGATCCGCTTTATCGAGAATAAGGAGCACCGTTTCTATACCCGCGAGGGGAACGCTTCCGCCTGGGTCGGCGTGCGCACCAGCGCGGCCGGCAACAAGTTCTTGCAAACCTACGCCGATGGCGTCTGGAAGGACAATCTCCTCGCGCTCGATGAATGCTCGGCCTAACACCCTGGAGGTTTCAGATGGTGAAGATCACTGGATTAGACAGCTTGCAAAGGCAGCTCAAAGAAGCGCGAAAAGCCTTCGGTACCCTCGACGGTCAATTCGCGACGGTGAGTTTTGACCCCGAAAACCCCGAGAGCATCGGCGAGGCGATCCGAGAGATGGAGAGAGCGATCGACGCCAAGGTTGCGCCCTTCCGCAGCAATCCTCTGGTGGCCAACATTGTCCCACAGCTCAAGGATAAGTACCGCGCGGCGATTCAGGAGCGTGCCAAGGCGGCGAAGGCGTCATAGTATCTTGCGGACAGCAGGCGTTACGCCACTTGATAAACATAGGTAATGGGCTGCAGATGTTTGTCATCTGGCTCCCAAGGCCACCGGACGACTGCAACCCCACCGGTAGCCTTACCCCGCTTCAAGACGATGCTGTGGAGGATGAATAGGGCGCAGGCATGCCGCTCGTCTTGAGCTTGTTTGACCTCGTTTCTGGTCAGCAACACTTGCGAACCGGGCGTGGTCGTGCCCTTCACCTCGACGTGCAACACCTGATTTTTCTTCGAGCACTCCAAGTCATAACTGCGCGACCTTGAGACGTTCTGAATCGCGAACCCTTGGTCCCGAAAATAGCGATCAGCCCTTTTCATCGCATGGTCTTCAACGGCGCGTCGATCGGCTGGCTTTAATCCAAAGCCCTGACCGCTGGAAATTGCATCGCCAATGAGGCCATCTGGCTCGACCAGCTGATTGGGGCCTTCGTATCCTGCAATGTAATCGACAGCGCTACCAATCCAGGAACCGGCTTTTTCGCTACCGTCAGCCTCCAATGAATAACAAACATTCGAGCGCCCAAAGCCACCGGTTACTTGCACCGGAATTGGAAATTCGCGCTTGTTGGTCGGCAACAGGACACAGTCCGCCGCCAAGGCTTCACTGAAGTGGCCCAGCTTCTTTGGCTTTCCCGGCGACGGCGATATGCGCTGGCGCCACAACTTCGCGTTTCTGTACCAACCGACAATCACAGATCCTCCACGGACTGGGTTGCGTGCGAGGAAGACGACCAACACGCCGTCAACACTCGACGATTGCGCTGCGGTCGGCGCAATGCGTCCTAGGTTGATGTTGTCGGCGCTGCTCATGCTCGGCTGAAAGAAGCCGTATAAGCGCCCTTTCGTCACCCGGAAATTGTAAGCCTCATCGCCGATGTTGCCATTGTTATAGCTTCCGCCGCCGATGGGCTGGCCATCGCCTGGCTGTGGCCCATCATACGCAATCATCCAACCAACTCTGGCGAATATCACGCGTGGACGTTTTCCCATGTTCGGCATGCCCCCTCCCTATCGCCGCAAACAGTATCAGCTTCGTCGCGGCATTCTGCGCACAAAGTGGCCGATAAGCGCAATGTCCGCTGACCGCCCGTCGTAGACGTCAGTGCCGATCGCGGACGGGGCCACTGGCAGTGACATATTCTGCCGGTTGAAACGGATGGTCGCTAACGGATAAAAGCCGCTACGGGTGTCCAGCCGAAGGAGCAGTTACATGGCGGGATGGATGGTGACGGTTTCGGTTGTCAGGGATGGCGACAAAATCGGCCATGAAATGTACGCCGTCGCAATCGACGATCCGGCCCAAGCTGTGAAGTCAGCGTTGAAGGCCGCCAACGGCGAGGCAGCGGTGGTGAACGGTGAGATTGACGAAGCGTCGATGAAAACAATGGGGCTAGAGGCCGGCGACGTTTTGAAGGTGTTGGACGAGGAGTCCGACCCGCTTACCAGCCGCACCACGCGTCACTAGCCCATGACAAGGTCACAGCGTTAGAGACCCTGCGCCATTTCATCAATGCGGGAGCTGACTTTGAGCTGGGTAAAACGAGCGTGATGGATGCGTTCAAAAATCTTCAATGTGCAAATACCCAGCTGACTCGCGGTACGCAGCCAGTGATCAAGGGCGGTCCCGTCACCCTGCAGGTAGACCTGGTTAAGCTTGGTTTCTCCATCACCTTTTTCGATCGTAAGGCTTGAAGTGACGGACTTTTCGTTGGGATGTGCGCCGAACTGGATCAATCGCTCGTATAACTCGCTGTAGGCCGCCGATGTCTTCGGGTCCAACTTAGTGAGGGACGCCTTGATCTTCCCGGCCTGGAATTCATCCCGAACGCGCTTCTTCGCTTTCGCATCCGTGTCCCGGTCAAACCATGGGAGGGCAAGGGTGGGATCGTCGGCAATCAACGCAGCATACCCGGCGAATTCCAGTGATAGCCGGAGCACGGCCATGCCCTCGACCAGCGCGCCGCCGAATCCCAGCGCAGCGGCCGATCTGAAGGCCGAATGCGATCGGAAAAACATCATCAACGGCACGATGGTTTCGACCGTGGGTGAAGCCGGTTTCCAGTTCTCGGAAATTTCCGCCATCACGTCGTCGATGCTGCACACCCTGTGTGCTTCGCGCTTATTGTGGAAGACGGCTAGGGAGTTCTCCCACAGGCTTTCTAGATAGCCGGTGAGCTTTGGCTCTGCCCAGCCTGGCGGACGGTGAGAGGGTAGTGTCATGCCTGTTATCCTGTCACGCGGCCCGCAATCGAGCCTGAGCAGCAGCGATCAACACTGCAGCTGGTTTAGAACGAGTTGGCCAGCGCGATCTCGCGCTTGAGCGCCTCGATGCGCCGCGCGGCTTCCCTGCTGGTGAGGTCTTCAGCGAACAGCTTAGGCTGGTAAGCCTCGACGCTGAGGGCGCGCAGGGTCGCCAGCTGGGGCCGGGTCATCGGGGCGTCGATCTGGTCAGGCAGGCGAGACATGCGAACTCCAAAGATTCTTCAGTCGAGACCGCATTCTTAACTTGAAATCTGTTCTTATTTTGTTCTCTATAGGCCTCCATTCCAGCAAGGATGAGCCATGGACAACCGAATTAACAAAATTCGCAATAAAATCAGAGCATTGCGGATAAGCATGCTGCAGGCTGAGGGCATCATGCACGAGCAAATCAACCGGGATGAGGAATGCTCGGAAATCGCCGGGGAGATCATGGTGATGCGCGCCGCCATGAGCACGCTGGTGCTGGAACGGCAGCGCCTTGGCGACCGCGAGCCCATCTTGGTCAACTGCTTCTTCATTCCGCGGCGCGCTCCAGCGGCGCCACGGCCGGTTTCCGGCCGTCCAGAGAAGCGCCACCTGGTCGCCGCTGAAAAACGTGTCCGATGAGCTGCAGATACTGAAGCTGCGAGGTGAGCTGCTCGAACTCGGTTCGACGGTTCGCCAGCTCAAGCAGGCAGGTCTTGATGGCGCGGCTGCGCAGCTCCTGTTGTCGCGGAAGCGGGCCGAGTTGGAAGATGTGATGCACCGGAGGAAGAATGCCGCCCGAACCTCCCAAATGGTACGACGAGAATGTAACTGACCCGTGGCTGCGGTCTCTGTCTGAAACCCGCCGCCTCGCTGCCCGGCAGGGCTGGTGTTACCAGCACGTCCAGGCCCTCATCGTCGCCATTGACCAGTATGCGGAAGCCGCCACCGGCAATCGATCCTATTTTCTGGACAAACCGCAGAGCATCGGCGGAAGCCGAAGGAACACCGATGTTCCGTAGGCGTTAAAGACTCGTGGGAAAAGCGTGAGTAGACTGCCCGTCGTTGGCCCCCTCAACGGCGGGCTTTTTGTGAGTTGCGTTTGTGGCAAAGCGTTTGGAGATGCCGGGGTTCATTAAACCCCAGCTCGCGACCCTGAAGGGCAAGGCCCCTAAGGGTGAGCAATGGATTCACGAAATCAAATACGACGGCTATCGGGTCCAGCTGCACGTCAACGCCGGGAAGAAGAAGATCTATACCCGTAACGGCCTGGACTGGACCAAGCGGTTCTCCACCATTGCCGGCGCCCTCGACATCCCAGGCCAGGCCATCATCGACGGCGAAGTCGTGGTGGTCCATGAAGGCCGGACCAACTTCTCGGAATTGCAGGCAGAGCTTGCACGCGGTGGTCAGGACCGCCTGGTGTATTATGCCTTCGACCTGCTCTGGCGCGACGGCGATCTGCGCAAGCTGCCGCAGCTGGATCGCAAGCAGATCCTCGCCGATCTGCTGGGGGAGAACGATATCGGGCTTCCGGTCCTGTATTCCGAACATCTGACCGGCGACGGGCAGGAAATGTTCGAACACGCCGCCAAGCTCGGCTGGGAAGGAATCGTCTCCAAACGAGCGGATGCGCCGTACCGATCGGAACGGACGGAAGCATGGCTCAAGATCAAAACGGTCCAGAAGGGCAAATTCCCGGTTATCGGGTTTGTGAAAGACCCGACCGGCGTTGCCGCACTTTACCTCGGCAAACGGGAGGGAAAGGACCTGGTTTACATGGGCAAGGTAGGCACGGGATGGTCACGCACGGTGTCTAGCCAAATCAGAAAGCAGCTGGATACGGTGGTCAGCCCGAAATCCAAATTGACCAGGCCGATCCGCAAGCCAAAGGCAACGTGGGTCGAGCCGGCGTTCACGGCCGAGGTGGAATTCCGCGATATCACCTCAGAAGGCCTGCTGCGACAAAGCTCCTTCAAAGGACTTTCGAAAAGGCGCACGAATCAGGCTTAAACTTGGTTGCCCAGGGAGGCAACCATGAGCAAGACTCCGCCGATGAAGCCGCCAGCGAAAGATCATCCCGACGATCGGGCGCGCGTTCCACTGGAAGCCGCTCTCTCCCTCATTCCCGGCATGAGCAGCGTTTTCAAGCTGATCAACGAGCGGTTTCCAACCCAAGCGCAAAAATCACGGAGCCAATGGGAAGGCGCTGTAACCGCGCAAACTAACGACCATACCGAACGCCTCGATGGGCACGACGAGGCGCTTAACCCCAAAACAACGCTAACCGGTGTGGCTGTGCAGCTGGCAGTGGCGTTGGCGCGTGCGCCAGGCGACGGCATGGCCGGCCGAGGCCGCATGCTGGCCGATCTGTGCGCGTTGTTGCCTGATGTGGACCGCAAAGAAGTTGAGCAGGCCGCCTTCGAGTTGCACTCACACGGCCTTGTCAGCATCGATCGCGCACTCGCCAGAGATAACTGGTGGTTACGTTTGACGCAGAAGTTTTACGAACAGGTCGATCATCAGGTTATGGGCTGGGAATCCTCGACAGAGGACGATGCCCGCGCCTTGGCTAGACTGTTGCTTGAGGATGAAGCCCGCGAGTGGATACCCACGTTGCATGCCGCAAGCGGCTGGGAACGCCGCCGGTTTAATCCGGCGTTGCAGGCGGTACTGCGCCATGTGCCCGAGGAACGGGTGAGCCAGGAGGTCCAGCCTGATTATCCGGCCCGGAGCCTTTGCCTGATTGATGAGGATCGCGCGGCTCTACGAAGATTTTCCGGGTTAAGCTGAGGCTTACACCACTGCCGGCAGCAGTGCTGAAATGCCCACGATCTGAACGGTTCTTTTAGGCAAGCCCGCCATATTTGATGCCTAACTCTTGACGAACGCGGTACAATGCCGCTGGAACTGAAGAAATGGCGAAAAGCGTAAAGGCCCTTATCAACCCGACCATGCTGACATGGGCACGGGAGCAAGCCGGGTACGGCCTGGCAGATGCCGCGCATAAGCTCGGCATTGATGAGACGCGCCTGCAAGCGCTCGAGGAAGACCAGGAAACGCCGACGTTCGCCAAGCTGCTGGACATGGCGGACCTGTATAAGCGCCCCGTCAGCCTGTTCTATCTCAAGAAGCCGCCGAAAGGCTGGCAGCCGATCCAGGATTTCAGGCGGCTGCCCGGCGCTGAAGGCACCTTTTCTCCGCAACTGACCTATACCATCCGCCAGGCGCGCGAACGCCGCGAGGTCGCATTAGCGGTCAAGAAGGAGTTGAACGAGCCCGTACGCGAGTTCACGCTGCGCGCCACCTTGGCAACCAATGTCGAGACACTGGGCGCCCGTATCCGTGAGTTTCTGGAAGTCAACGAAGCCAAACAGCAGCGCTTCGCCAAAAAGGCTTTCGAGGGCTGGCGGGCCGCGATCGAAGCCAAAGACATTTTAGTCTTCGTCGTGCCTCGCCTCAAGATCAAGGAGATGCGCGGTACAGCCTTGGCCGAATCCACGCTGCCGGTGATCCTGGTCAACGGCAAGGATCGCGGCAATGGTCGCGTGTTCACCCTGCTGCACGAGTTCTGCCACCTAGCACTTCGGCAGAGCGGGGTAAGCAACGTGGGCGGCGATCGGAACGACGCGCCCAACCCCGCTGTTGAAAAATTCTGCAACGCTGTCGCAGCCGCGGCGCTGATGCCCAGCGAGTGGCTTCTGCGCGAACATCTGGTGGTGAATAAGGGTAGCGCTAAAACCTGGGATGATGACGAGCTGGATGCGTTGGCACGCCGTTTTGGTGTAAGCGCCGAAGCCGTCTTGCGCCGGCTGCTAACGCTTGGCCGCACAACGCAAAGCTTCTATGACAGCAAGCGCGCGGTCTTTCAGAAGTTCTACGACGATTTAGAAGAGAAGAAAGAGAAGTCTACAGGCGGCCCGGAATATCACCTGGCTGTATTGGGCCAGCTCGGCCGCACGTTTACTCAGTTAGTTTTTCAGGGCTATCACGATCGTTATTTCACGCTGCGCGATGTCGCAGGGCTTTTAAACATGAAGGTCACGACCGTTCCAGTCATGGAAAAAGCGGCCTTTGGTGTGGCGGGGTAAAACCTCGTGGCAAAAACCTATTGCATCGATACCAGCGCGCTGATTGCGGCATGGTACGAACGGTACAAACCCAATCGATTTCCAAAGCTGTGGGAGCAATTGGACCAGCTAATTCAGGATGGACGTTTGGTGTCGTCAACGCTGGTGCTGCGCGAATGCAGTAAGCAGCGATCGGAAGAGCTGCACGACTGGTTACAGCCGCGTGCGGCGATGTTCCAGACGCCCGATGAAACGGTGCAGGGCCAGGTGGATCATATCGTCAACACCTACACAGGGTTGGTGACGGCCGGCAAAGAGAAATTCCAGGCCGACCCCTTCGTGATCGCTCTGGCCAAGGTCAACGGCTACACCGTGATTACAGAAGAGACCGGGATCGGCAGCCTGGGTAAAATTCCCGGCGTCTGTAACGCCATGAAGGTCGATTGCATCAACCTGATGCAGTTGATCGACGCTGAGGACTGGGTACTCGGCTAGAAGAAGCCGCCAGCCCGCGAAAGGAGCTTTCCCCCTGGTGCGGAACAGGGGTGAGCCGGGCCTATCTGGTCGAAAAGTCTAACCCTGATACCCCTACGACAGGTTGAAATGTCTGCAGAATTGGTCGAATGTTCAACCTAGGGGGGAGACATGGGGCTTCGGTTCCGAAGATCGATCAAGCTGGTTCCTGGAGTGCGCCTGAACATTGGATTGAGGCGTGCAAGTCTCTCCATTGGCGGCAAAGGCTTCACCTATAACGTTGGCTCCACCGGCTCGCGCGTCACGGTCGGTATCCCCGGTTCAGGCTTATCGTATTCCACAAATCTACAGCACCAGAACCCGGCGACACTTCTTGCCAACACAATGCCGGCGCGTAAGCGTTATTCGGCGACGCCTTTCGTGGTCATGGCGTTCGTTCTGGGGTTGATTTACATCGCCTACCAGCCGACAAGCCCTGCTGGGAAATCGGTCCCCGCAAATACTTCTGCGCCACCCTCATCACGGGCAGATATCACCGGCACCATCGCTCAGCCGGTTTTGGAAGAGAACCGCGCCATTGAAGGACCTATTCCTCTTCCCCGACCACGAACGCGGTCAAGGGACGACGGTGTCGGTCCGCCGCTACAGTTAGTACCGCAACAGTGAATGGAACAATGATGTCCGGTTTTGAGCAAGTAGGCTTTGGAAGCGAAGATTTCACGACTAATCCGGAGCCAAGATGTCCGTGCCTGCTGCTTTTGGATACTTCGCATTCAATGCAAGGGCGAGCGATCTCGGAACTGAATCGCGGCATCGTGACGCTAAAGGATCAGTTGGCAGGCGACGCGCTTGCGATGAAGCGTGTCGAAATAGCAGTTGTCACCTTTGGTCCCGTGCACATCGACTCCAGTTTTCAAACACCTGATTTTTGGCAGCCGACAACCCTTTCCACAACCGGCGACACGCCCATAGGAGCGGCGATCGAGCAAGGCATCGAGTTGCTCAAAGAGCGCAAGCAAAGGTACAAGGACAACGGCATCTCGTACTACCGGCCCTGGATTTTCCTGATCACGGACGGCGCTCCGACCGACAGTTGGCAACGGGCTGCGCAGCTTGTCCGCGACGGCGAAGAGAAGAAGGAATTCTCATTCTTTGCGATAGGTGTGGCAGGTGCAGACATGGGCGTCCTTGCCCAGATTGCACCGCGCGGTCCGCTGAAACTCGACGGCCTCAATTTCCGGGAATTGTTCATGTGGCTGTCGAGTTCGTTGAGCCGCGTCTCAGCTTCGAATACCGGCGATCGTGTAGCGTTGCCGCCTCCGAGCGGCTGGACCGAAGTTTAGTTCGATGACATGGCGGATAGCCGCCACATCGGTCATTGGCACCTCGCACACCAAGACCGGTCAGCAGTGTCAGGACAGCGTGCGGGTTCGGCTGGTCGACACGTTGGCCGGTCCTATCCTGATCTCCGCAGTCTCGGATGGCGCTGGCAGTGCCGCCCACTCCGAGATTGGATCCCGTGCCGCAGTGACAACAGCCAGCTACTTGGTTGAAAATTTTCTTGAAGCGGGCGGTAACGTCGGTTCGATAGAACGGGACACCGCGCTAAGCTGGCTTGCACAGATTCAGACGGTTATATCGAGGTTCGCTGCCGAACAAGGCGCGCCAGTGAGGGAATTTGCGTGTACCCTCCTCGTTGCGATTATAGCGCCCGACAGCGCCGCTTTTTTTCAAGTTGGCGACGGCGCCATGGTTGTTCGTGAGCACGGCGACGATGGCTGGTCTTACATCTTTTGGCCGCAGCATGGCGAATACATCAACACAACCAATTTCATCACAACGAGCAACGCTTCCGAAGTGATGGAGTTTGCATCAGCGCCCCGTAGGATTGAGAGCTTTTCTTCCTTTTCAGACGGTATTGAGAGCCTGGTCCTGCACTATGCGACCAAGACGGTCCACGACCCTTTCTTTAACAAGATGATGGCTCCCGTTTGCGAAGTCCTTACTGCGGGCCTGGATGATGGCTTGTCGCTGAGCCTTTCAAACTACCTGTCCTCCGAACTTGTGTGCTCTCGCACCGACGACGATAAGTCGCTGGTGCTCGCCACGCGCACTGAACCCAAGCCCCCTGCTGTCAATGCCGCCCCCTGAAGTAGTTGACATGTCTGGTCGTGAAATTCGCCTCAGCGACGTGGTCGGTCGAGGCGGCGAGGGAATCGTTTATGGCATCACGTCATCGGACGAGCTTGTTGCCAAGATTTACCACACTCCCCTTTCCGCTGAGAGAACCGCCAAAATACAAGTGATGTCGGGTCTCTCAAACGGCATCTTGAAGCAAGTGTCGGCGTGGCCTGAGGGTCTTCTGCTCTCCAAGGCCGGGCGCGTCCCCGTCGGACTCTTGTTGCCACGGGTCAAGAACGCCAAGGACATTCACAAGCTGTACAGCCCCAAAAGCCGTCTGACGGAGTTTACAAGGGCTGATTGGCGGTTTCTGGTTCGCGCTTGCGCTAACACAGCGCGATCTTTCGGCGCCATCCACGCCACAGGCAGTATCATCGGCGACATCAATGAAGGCAGCGTCCTGGTCGCCCCAGATGCCACCGTCAAGCTGATCGATTGCGATAGCTTCCAAATCATTGCTCAGGGCAAGCGATACCCCTGCGAAGTCGGCGTCGAAACGTTTACGCCACCCGAACTTCAAGGGAAAAACCTCCGGGAGGTCATTAGAACGGCGAACCACGACGGCTTCGGCCTCGCTGTCATGATTTTCCTCCTTCTGTTTATGGGACGGCATCCATTCGCCGGCCGCTTCCTCGGCCGCGGCGACATGCCGATCCCGAAGGCCATATCGGAACTTCGATTCGCATACAGCGCGATGCGCGCTGACGTACAAATGGATCGGCCCCCAAATACGCCCGCCCTGTCGATCGTCGGCGACGATGTCGCGTTTCTATTTGAGCGAGCCTTCGCGAAGCAGATGGTCAACGGCGGCAGGCCGGAACCGCAGGAATGGGTGCAGGCCTTAACTGGCCTTGAAAAGAACCTTACTCAATGCCGCGCCAACCCCTCGCATTGGCATCACAAGGCTGGCGCATGCCCGTGGTGCCCGATGGAAACCGTCACGCACGTGGAGCTGTTTCCATTTGTTCCGTTGGCAGGCGAGGTTACTGCTCTCGACCTAACAACGCTCTGGCGCCAGATAGAAGCCCTGCAAAGCCCAGGGCCTGCGCCCGACATAAACGTCGCCCGCCCGCCACCCAGCGCTGAAGCTGTTGCGGTGGCGAACTCGTTCCGCCGTGCCAACATCCTCGCCTTTGGCCTGGCACTGGTGGTGGGTGCAATAGGCGTCTTTGGCGGCATGAGCGCGCCAGCGCCACTTCTATTTCTCATTGCTGCGCTGGTCTCATTCTTCGGTGCTCGCAGATGGCTCGACAAATCGAGTGACGTGTACAAATTCCGTGATGCCGAGGCAAAAGCGCGAGACGTCTGGAAACGCGCCCATCAGCATTGGACCGAAAGGACAGGATCGGCCGCGTTCGATAGCAGGAGGCAGGAGGTTCTAAAATTAAAAACAGCGGTCGACTATCTCCCCACCCTCAAGAAATCGAAACTCGATCAACTGAGGAAGTCGGTCAAGCAAGCCCAGCTCACCCGCTATCTCGACAACTACGAGATCGACAAGGCGAGCATTGAGGGAATAGGCGATGGGCGCAAACGCACGCTGCAGTCCTACGGGATTGAAACGGCTGCCGACCTGCTGACCACGACCGTCGAAACCGTTCCGGGCTTTGGCCCGAAATTGTGCGGCGCTCTGTATGCGTGGCGGCAGTCACTGGAAGCCAGATTTACGTTCAATCCCGCGACCGGTGTTGACCGGCGTGATATCGACAAAATCGAGCACGAGATGACCATGGAGCGGCGAAAGCTAGAGCAAGCGGTGCGCAGCGGTTACGAGGAATTGAGGCAGTTGCATGCGCGGACGCTTAACGCGCGCACGCAACTCCGGGCGCCAGTTGAAGCTGCCTACGCTGAATATCTCCAGGCTGACGAAAACTATAAAGCCGTATCCCATTGACGGACGTTACTGCTTCCAGCCGATAACAACCCCGTTCTCCAGAAAAACGCGATTGCTGAAGCGATTTCGTCCGGTCTGCCCGTACTTCCACGTTTCCTTGGTCGTGGTTTTCCTGATTTCGCGATCCTTGTCCGCAGGCCCGCCCCAGGACTCTAGCAATTGCTCTTCGGTCATTCCCTGCCAGATTGTATGCGCAAGGATGCGGTCGGCGATCTCATCGCCGTACTTGTCGACCAGCCGCTGCCGTTCCGCGGCACGCCGTCTCTCCTCCTCTCGCCGCCTGATGTTGTTGAAAACGACAATGCCGCCGATGACAGCCCCCACAATAAAAATCCCCACAAAGAGAGGATTGATTCCGCTGGATGGCTGAGGTGCAGGATTCGGCTTTGACACTGCAGACACATCCGGACCGCGTTGTGCGGCGGGAGGCGCAACGACGGGCGGAACGTTCTGCGCCCTGGGCTGTGGAAACGGTGAAGGTGAAGCCACTGGCGTCGGATCAACACTCGCCGGCGGCGCCTCCGATAGCGCTGCAATGCGCTGCTTGGTCATATCCAGCACACAGGACCAGACAGCTGTGCCGGCGACCCCGCCACAAGCGGCATTTCTTTGTTGTATCCACGACCGCTGGCTCGCGATCAAAGCCTGAGAATCCGGTCCCTTCCTGGCTCGAAGCGCCTGCTGATATTGCTGCCCCATCCGCAGGTCCCAATCCGAAAGCGTAGGGTCTCCGCAAATCGCGCGCTCGATGGACGTTGTCGCCATTCTACAGTCGTAACTGGGTCCCGCTTGCGTCGGCCGCGATCGATTGGAATTCTGCGCTGGATCAGGATCGTTTCCCCTGCCCTCCAGGCAATCAATCCGCTCGTTCACATCCTGGATAGCCACGCACCGAGCAATGCGGCCTGACTCTTGCGCGGTTGCCGGAACTGTAAAGACCGAACCAGTAAGCAGGACGGCCACAAATAACTTCAGCGCACGCACAACCTCCCCCGTTCCGAAATTCAGCGGCGAAATAGAAACGCTTGGAAATAGCGACTTTTGCGAAGAAACATGGTTGAGAGTAAGCGAATATTGGCAACCAACCAACGTCGTTGCTTGAACGCCACTGCCAATCGCAATTGGCTGGCAGTGAGCCGCCGCCCCAAACGACTACACACCATGCTGATGCCGTGCACGACAGAGCTGTATCCGAAAGAGACGGCGGCGGCCGGGTTCCGGGTCATTCTCTCCCTAGTTGGACGCTGGTCGTCGTCATTCGGATCATATCCACCAAATATGGGCCGAAGGGCGTTGGAGGACCCTACGGCTTGTGATTCAATATCTTTGCTGATTCGGTGATGGCAGCTCAGCGCCAAGCAAGGTGGAAGCCGTCGCCAGGACGATGGTTCTGGTTCGGGAAAAAACGCTTGACTCGATTTGAAAATTTGTTCGAATCACGGCCGAGGGCTGCCTTGGCAGTTTCTCGACAACCTATGATTAACCGGCTGTCCGCCGGCCGCGGCCGTTCTGGCCGAAGTCGCTGGCGAATACGCGGATCAAATGAGGCGCAGATCTGGTTCACGGTGCTTTTGGCACCCAATGCACGTCACGCCGGTAGCGCCGGCGCATTTTTCGTTTGACTAGAGAAGCACTTGTTCTCATTTTGTTCTAGATAACTGATCTTTCGTTTGACCCTTTTCGAGTTGCTTTGACGTCGGCCGTGTCTAGGGCGAAGCCAAAGCCCCCAGGTCGTGGCGACCTGGGGATCAACGGAGGCCCCAAGCCTCCATCGAAGACCCTCGTGGCTAACGCCTCGGGGGTTTTCGTATGCGTGAATTTCGAATCGTTGACTCTATTCCCCGGCCTTTGGTATCTTGGCAGTTAACCGAGTTCTAAACTCGGCTGCGGACGCCACGCCGCTATTCCAAGTCCCTAGACACTGTGAAAGTCATGGCCGACCCGGGAATATATCCTCCTAATAATTTCGAAGAGCCTCAATGGCCGCGCGAATGCGCGGCCATTTGCTTTTCGGGTCGGCATGATCCTTCGGCACATCAAAGCGAGGGTTCCTGCCATGTCAAACTATTCGGAGCCGTACCAGCGCCACCTGAGCACCCTTGAGACGCGCGTAAGCCTGGTGTTGGCGAATTCCAACCCGCAGGTTGTCCGTGATGAGCTTCGTTACCTGTACGGCCGCTATGTCCGTCAGGACGCCGAGAACCCGTGGGACCGCCTGCCGGGTTCGTTCGCTCGCTAACGAGGGCTATCGGTATCCGCGCTTTTGCTTCTCGAACCACTTCGAAATGAGCGCGATGTCGGCCGCGCCCCGCGTATGGTGCAACTCGGTTCGCACGGTGCCGGCGCGTCCAATGCGGCCCCATTCGCGTACGACCGACCATTCCCCAAACAGTGTCGGCTGAACGTCCAGCTTGTAGAACCGCGCCATATTGCGGCGCCTGTTTACCTTGGTCAGCATGATCGCCGTCATGCCATTTCCTCCTTTTTTGATTTCAGAATAGGTGCCGGCGTTGTTAGCTTGCGGATCGTGTGACCCCGAAGATACCGATGAACCGTCTCGCGGCTCACATTGTACTCGCGTGCGAGAGCGGCCTTCTTGCCTCCATCCGCGACTTTGAGCCGTACCTGCTCGATCTGGTCGGCCGACAGCGCGCGTTTCCGCCCCCTGTACACGCCTTTGACCTTGGCAATCGCAATGCCCTCTCGTTGCCGTTCGCGAATAAGCGCCCGTTCGAACTCGGCGAATGAGCCCATCACGTTCAAGAGCAACTGAGACATCGGTGACGCTTCTGCGGTGAATGTCAGGCTTTCCTTCAGAAACTGCACCCGCACGCCCTTCCCGGTCAGATCCCTAACCAAACGGCGAAGGTCTTCTAGATTTCGGGCGAGCCGGTCCATTGAGTGAACCACTACCGTGTCCCCTTCCCGCACGTACGCGACCATCTGCGCGAGTTCGGGCCTGTCGGTGTCCTTACCCGAGGCGTGATCAGAGAAGATGCGATTGAGGTATATACCGACGAGTTGGCGATCGGTCTTCTGGTCGAGCGTGCTTACCCGTACGTAACCGACAATCTGCCCCGTCAACTCCTACGCTTTCATTTTGTGGCAAGAAGTCTGAGAGGTGATGTCTCACCTGTCAAGAAAATCCGAAATCAAACCCTAATGACACAAGTTCTTTGAGGATAAGCAGTGTGGCAGATGGGTGCACCCTAGTAGTACGGGCCTGAAGTTCTCTTCGAGGCGCCCTTATCAACAGACCTGTAACGGTCAAAGCCATTGCTAAAAAGGATCTTACCCATGTTGCATGTATTGTGACTTACGCAACGCTTAGCATGGTGGAAAACAGCAAGACCGGTTCCTCAAGATTTCTGGCCACCGTCAATTGACACGGGCCCAAAAGAAAAAGACAACTAGTGCGATAGGGAGCGCAACCAATGATGAAGCAAATTTCAGTTGGAATTATAGCTGCGATCGGATTTTGCACTGCGGTACAAAGTCAAACCAGCCCAGCCAATGACGTGTCGTCGTTGCGAACAGTTCAACTCGTGGTTACTCACGACTGTGAAACAGCTCGGCAAGTGATCGCCAATTCCGCAGAGCTGATAAAACTGAATATTGATGACAGGCAGGCGCTCTACATCGCTGTCGAGCAATGCGCGGTAAATGAGCGAAATGCTCTCCTCGCAAAAGAGCCTGAAAAGCAGGAAGTTACTGTTGTAGCACCTGATGAGGACGGCAGGATATTTTTCAAATCCATAAAACGTACTGATGCGGAAGCGTTGGCAGACATTTGCAAAACGGTTTCTAGAGTTGCTATCGGGCTAATTCCTGACTTAAGCACACAAGCGTTGTCGGCAAAACTGGATGCGGGCAAGGTTCAGTGCCAGTCACTTTTGAAATCTGCTGTGAATGATAATCCGCTTATTATATTGGCGCCCGAATATGTGACTGGTCCAGCGATGACTGTAGCAGCGCTACGCGCAATCGGGTTGAAAAAACCTGCCGCAGAAATACAGAAGCAAATCACGGATGTCGACCAGCGCATCGGGCAGATTAGTCGAGAAACAGGAGCTGAAATAAAAAAGCACCCACTTATACTTCTCGCTGGCCCGACAGGTGTCGCAGCTACAGCAGTAGTCAAAGCAGTCGGGAAAGATATGTGCCGCCTAAAAATTTCATGTAAAAAAGTATGGAAATGTAAGCATACTTGTTCGTAACCTGTTGCTTCATGCGTTTGAAGTTTCCTAAGTGTGCTCACTTCGTTTACGCCGGGCTAAGCCACATTTCGGCTTAGAGCGATGGCAGCCCCTCGCCTCACCGTCACGGCCGGGTCAAGGCCGCGAAGCGCCCGGAGGGCTTGGCCTTGATGCGGTTGGGACAGTGTGGCTCTTGCCCTTCATCGTTGCGCCGGCAGCACCGGCGCTGCTTCGGAGATGAAGGAGCATGGCCCGGAACGCAGCGAGGACCATTCTCCGGCCGTGAGACCGGTTAAAACGGCACCCGCAGGAGCGGCAGTGATAGCGATAGCCGCTGGCGGACGCGGGCCCCGAGTGCCTCCGGCGAAGGGTTCAGCATTTTTTTGCGTGAGGGATTGTCACCCGCATGGGCGGAGATAGCTACGCAGCTCCGGGCGAAGCCTAAAGCCCGGCCACAGGCCACGCCTCAGTTGCTTGGTGAGTACAACGGTGTCCATGCCGGCTTCGGTGTCGGCATCAGTTGAACAGGCGGTTTGAGAGGAGCCGGTTTGGGCGTGGGCACTACTTGTACGGGCTGCACCGACGGAACTGGTTTTGGGGTTGGCGACAATACCACGGATGGATTCGGAGACGGAAGTGCAGCAGTGACTTCGCGAGGTGAGGACTTACGCAAACGGATTTCGATGCGGCGACGTTGAGCGTCCTCACGGGACATTCCCTGTATCGCTAACGTCTCATCCGTGTTTACGAGTTGGGCACCCGAAAGCGGTATGAGCTTGTAATGCGAAAGCAAAGGGCTCTGTCGAAGCACGCTCACAACCGAGACAGCTCTTGCTAATCCTAACCCAGCATTGTCGGCTGGAATAAGCGTTGCAATAGTGTTCGGGCTTTTGAGCACTGACAGAAGGTCACGATCAAGATTGGATGCCCGAGGACCCAGGGGCTGCTCGTCCGTGTGACCGACGACTTCGATGACGTCGACATCGTATTTCTTGATGTAGTTGAGGATTTCAGTAGGCGTCGTTGTGGTCAGCGCTTCTTGCAGGTTCGATGAAAGTTCCGCGCTGCCGCTCTTAAAGGAATAGCCTGCAGCGTCGTTCAACGTGATGATGGGCGGCCACTGATGCCCGCTCGGACCCACCCCTTTCTCAACCTTGTCGGGACGCTCAATCGCCGCCAAAATTTCTATTGTCGAAGGCAACGGTTGTCCTGGCTTCGCCATAGCGCGATTGATCGCGTCAATCTTCTCCCTGTCACGGATAGCCTTGTCGACGTCGAGGTTGCGCGACTTCAGCTTTTCGAGGTCCGCAATGCGGTCTCGCACCTCTTTGATTGAAACACCGCTTTTCGCCAACTCGGCCATCGCCGTTTGGCTGTCGACCAACTCCCACCAATATTTGTCGATCTCTTTCGGGTCAGTCAGGCCAGAAATGCTCTTCATCTTCTCGAAGATGACGGAGTTCTGCTTCAATCCCGCCAGCGTGTCGCGGTCCCGCTGGCCCTGTGCAATCTGCTGCTCCAATTGCTTCTCGGCCACCAACCGCTTGTCTTGCTCCCGCTTCAAGTAAGTTGCCATCGCAATGAGGAGACAAAACACCAACAACAACATGATTTCGGCCATGGTGAGGCCAAGTACGAGACCCTGCCGGTACGATGAGCGCTGTTGAAGAATTTCGCCGTCCATTGCCGTTCTCGCTCGTTATGCCGGACTGTTGCTGGAGCCCCATGGTCCCGTAGGCACGCGCACGGCTTCCGCAGCCCGGAGCTCTTGCAGCAGACGCTCGACCGCGGCGCCGACTACCCGGGTATGCTGAAGGTTCTCGCTGATCGCCTTTTCCTGCAGTTCGGCGCTTTTGCTGAAAGCATTTATGGCCTTCGTTAATCCCGAGACCACAGGTGAAAGCTTAATTTCGATGATCTGCTCTGGTGTTTGCAGCGAAGCCAACTTGGCCGTAAGGCCATCAATGGCCGTTACCATGCCGGCGGTGCTCCGCGACAGCTGGTCAGTTTCACGGACAAGACGTGCGGATACCGCATCTAGGGTATCGACAACCCTCTCATTCAGATCGTCGAGCGATTTGCCGGACCTCTGGGACGCTTCTTCGAGGGGTTTGCCGGCCGTTTGTGCAAACGTCCTAATCTCGGTTGCGAGCTTATCACTAGCGCTGCCGAGAGACTCATTGATCTCGTCTAGAGCATCAGTGATTGACTGCTGTGTCATGCGTCGAAAATAGCCGAACTCCAGGACGGTACTCTCTAGCTCCCGCTTCACTTTCCGCGAAGCATCGGCCAACTCCAAACGCGCTGTAGCCTCAACCTCGATGGGATCGCGCCGCATTTGATTGAACAGGATACGCAAGGTGATGCCGGCGATTGTCGACGCGATGGCGATGCCGAAATTAGAAACGATCTTCTCGGCTGCGCCTTCAGCGCTGAATTGGTAGAGCGATACCGCTAAGCTAGTCAGCGTGAATAGAAAGCCCATATAGTAGAGGTTGTCGCCAGATTGGTCGTCCCGGAGACGGAACAGGCGCGCGACCCCTAGGACCAACGCGTACGCGACCATGATAAGCACCGGCACAGACGTCACATAGAGGGGGTCGATACCTCTCAATTTCGAAAGGACGATGTAACCGCTACCTAAAAGGACCACCGCAAAGAATAATAGTCCACTCACCAAGCCAGGTGGAGTGCGGCGGATGGTGTCCTGGATCGCCATGCCTAAGCCCCCTGAAGCCGTTTGACTTCAACGGACGCTGCACCGCTATCCTTCATCCACTGAATCCAAAACTCAGCGTGCTTCAAGTCATTCAGGATCGGCTGCCCCTTGGCATTCTGGCGCGTCACGTATCGAATGGTCGTGGCAGCGCCGTGCAAATCGGTGCGGTATTTGAGATAGGCGGGCGACCGTTTGTAGCGATCAAAGGAAAGATCGCCTTGATACTGGCCATAATCACGCGTGTACTCGATCATGTCGGAAATCACAATCAACGACTTCTGAGCGCTTTGGTTCGCGGCACTGGAGAACTCGCTTATGGCAATATCCTGAATGGCGCCCATCAGCGGCGAACTCGCCGCTTTAGCGGACGCAACGCTGCTCTTGACCGCATCAGCCGCGGGCTTTCGAAAACTTTCGATCCAGCGCATCCGAGCGATACGGGGATTGCTTGTCCATTCGCTTAGGCCTGCGCCGTCTCCGGGATTGCACTTGGAAAAGAGCGATCGACTGCGCCCGCCAGCAATATCCAGAACGCGAATATCCAGCTTGTAGAGTGGCGGTAAGGTAGCAATCAGGTCGTCGAGAATGACTTGCACTTCACGGCGCGTCGTTTCGGGGAGTTCGTCAGAGGTATCGACCAAAACAACGGTGATGCCACGGGGGCCGTCGACCGGGCACAAGCTTTGAGCATCGAGCACCGGTGGCTTAGGGGTCGAGAAATGGAAATACGCGAGCGCGCCACCACAGGCGATTGCAAGGACAATGAGAGCGATACCGCCCACCCCTGCCCAGCCGATGTCCGAGCCCTTCTGTAGTTTAGGCCGCTTTTTGGCCACTTTTTTTCTCCGCCAAAAGCTCGTCTATTTCACGATAGGTTTTCATCGCATCATCGAACGCGGTGTGAATGGCCTTGATCTGATCCTTCAGCAGTTGCTGTGTCTCGGCAATCATGGCCTGCAGATGTTCTCTTGTAGTCGAGTCCGGTTCACCTCCGGCGTATATGATGCGGTCCATAGAGTATGCCCGCGCAAATGTGCTCGGCGCAGGTGTGGTTCGAGCGCGCCGATTTGCTTCACGGTACTTCGCTAGCAGGGCATGAGCCGTCTGCTCGATTTGATTTTGATGTTCGCTGAAACGCTGTGCGAGCCGACCTCGGCCTTTGAGCATCGAATCGTAGTCACTGCGCCTAGCCGCTAGGCTACTCGCCGCATCGTTCATCGTTTGAGTGGAGGTCTCCCTAATATCTCGAAGGCGCTCGATCAACTCACTACGAGCATCGGCAAATTTATTGTTCGCGTTGAGCCATCTGCGCTCCAATGAGGCGTAGCCGATATACGGATCGAAAAACATCAAGCCGTCGGCCATAGCGACAAGGGAGAAAATGAAGCCGATGCTGAAAAACACCCAGGAATTTATATCCGCGAGGACATGGGGCGCGGTTTGAAGACGACGAAGCACTTCCTGCCCGACATCGCTACCAATTGTCGGGGGGATTTCGCGCAAATGGGCGAGGGTAAGGTTGAGGGCGACCGCGAACGCCAGATAGGCAAAGCAAGACAAGACGCCGAGAAGCTTTTGGAAAATGTTTCGGCGGTTGACGAGACGTATGAGAACCATGCCCCAAAGGAAACTAGCCAATATGTTCAAGGCAGCGAAAACATTGGCTTGAACAATACCGCCGAGCAGGCCGCCCATATTTGCGTTAGCGAGAAAGCTGCCGTTCACAACGACTTCAATGATAAACAAAATTGCCAGAACACCAATTTTGAGGATGATTTTACCTAAACTGGCAAGACGTGCAGGTCGCTCGATTTTGTGATGCGCTCGAAAGCTATCGCGTTCGGCCTCTGACTCGTTGAGCCACCGACGTAATACAAACAGGTGGTCGCGACCAACCGTCGCTTCCGCTTTAAAGTCACCCACAGCTTCCGGCGCCGCCTGCTGTATGATTGCAAAGCTTCCTTCGAAGCTGAGAGCCGTTATGCGATCGTCATATGTATGAAGATGATCGAGATAGATCGAATGCGATTGTTGCTTATGCGCCGTGACCCTTTCCATAATCTGACGCTCAATATCGTCCAATGCCTGGGTGTCGGAAGCAGGCCGGTTTTGCGCCCCGCGTTCCTTCCCAAGCTCGGCCAGCCGCATTTCGTCGGCTATGCGATCGACGTTTAGATCGAGGAAAATGTCTGTCGCCGGCCGATAGGGATGTACGGGTTCGCTGAAAATGCTGCGTAAGCGCTCTAGGGCTGACTGCCGGTTACTATTGGGACTCATAATGACTCAGCCATGAATTAGATCTTCGATTTACGGCAACCGGCGGCCTCGGCCTCCGCTACCGAGCAAAACCAACGGCGATCTGAGATGCGATCCATCGAAAGCCGATTATAAAATTTCCCGCCGGGCACATGATAAATACATTGATTGGCAGCCTTGAGATTACCCTTGATGGCGCAATCGGGCGAAGGCGGCTCGGCGACTACAGGCAGTAGCGCCTGCTGCGCGTGAACGGGGATTGAACTCGACCCTAGAATCTCAGTGTCAGGATTTCTGTGCCGCCAGTCCCAAGGCGCGATAAACGTTCCGCTCCACAGGCCCAACTTGTGCTGCTGTGCGAAATGCTCGTCGGCAACGTAGGCCATCGAGTATTTGCGAAACGCAAGCGCCCAGCCATTTCGAACAAGCCACCGAGAGATGTCTTCCCCGGCAACCTTGCAACCGCCCAAATGGCGCTTGTAGAGGTCAAGACCCGAAAGTTCACAGGTCCAAACCTTCGCAGTAGTGTGCGATCGAAGTTGGTTTCTAGCTTCGATGCCGCAATCCCACGTCTTACCGGCGGAATCCAAACAGACCTGATCGGTCTCCGGGGCATCGATACCACTCAGGCGTACTTTTTTGGTGCCAGCCCAGATCGTATCCGCATCGACGATATCAGGCACGGCTTTCACTTCTTTGCCCAGCGCAGGCGAAAAGCTAAGCAAACACAGGACGATAGCTACCGCAGAGCGCATTACCACCGCAGAAAAACTAGAGAGAAGCCGATGGTAAACAATCTATTACACTTTTTTGGCGAGAACTAGGAAAGGACCATCTCCCGAGTGTGTGGCGTCGGACATGGTTAATCCGCCGACGTAAAGAGGCCCTCACGTGGAGGGCCTCTTGAGCTTCGACAAAGTGGCGCTAACCGCGCTCCTGATCGTCCTGAGTACGGGGTTCGCGGAGCACGATTTTGCCCGACACCGCGACGCCTGGCGCGATCACGATGTTGAATCCCTTGCCGTCGTCGTTCGGCCACGCTGCACCTACGCGGGTCCAAGTTGCTTTCCGACCGTCGCCACTAACAACAAACGCGTCGTGCGAGGGTGTTCTACTGTCGGCCATGGGTTTCCTTTTCAAATGTGAGGGTGTTTCCAGCGACGTGCTGTGTACACATGCTGACGCAACGTCACGACCGGTAAAGCTGTCAGGACGGTTTGTTGCCCAAGCAGGCGGCACCTAATCTCGATACGTGCTGGGGTGCCGGGGCGTCCCCGGCCGCGAGAGGTGTGGAGCGTCGCGCTCGCGCTCCGCTGGCCGCTGGGTGGCAGCGCCCTAAGCGGCCATAGGAAGGGTTTGGGAAGGCACCCCTTCCCGATCCGGCGTTGCACGCCGGACACAGCGGCAAAAGCCGCCCTCACTACGAGTGAGCGCTAGTAGTGAGGGCGCGGGCCAAGAACGCCACGCGGAAATAAACAGCCTCGATATTCGCAAGGCGGGATCTTGTTTTCTGCCGGTGTGGCCACCTGTCAGGATGACCTGTCAGGAATGAGTGACGGCGAGTGACACAAGCCGCCGAACGGCCTTGAACGGGGTCGTTCCGGTAACACACCGCCAGGCCTTCGGGCCGGGGAAGCGTGACACACCCGGCCGCGAGGCCACTCACATTTGGAGGACGAACATGACGACGTTGCACAGACAACCAAGCGCGCCGGACGCATTCCGGCGAACACGCCCCCATAGGCAACCCCACGGGCAATGCTGGCGGCGAACCCTAGCGAGGTAAGTGATGACAAGGAGACGCAACACGATGGCGATGCACGGCACGGCAATGGAAGGGCTGGCCGCATTCCCTGGGCGATCCGATTACAGACTGGAAGACGACTGCGCGGCCTAATTAGCCGCAAAGTCTGACCTCTCCGCTGGGAACGGCGGGCTGCAGTGGCCAAGGCTCCTGTGGCGGTCATAAACACTAAAGAACAAAAGAAAGAACGAGAGATGGACGCGTTAGCTTACGACCTGAAGAACATTGCCCTGGGCAGTGGTGAAGGAGCGTACCTGACGCGAATGCAACGGCACCGGGGCTTGCAACTGGTCGCCCGTGAATTGAACGGGCTTGGGTTCAAGTTACCGGGTGCCGGCTCTCTCAAGCCGCGCCACGTGGAAGCGCTGACCGCGAGCTGGAAGGCCGCAAGACTTTCAAACGGAACACTCAAGAACCGCCTGAGCTGGGTACGGTTCTGGGCTGGCAAGGTGCGTAAGCCCAACGTGATCGCACGCAGCAACAGTGAGCTGGGCATTGAGGATAAGCGCGCCTTCAACGGCAACCGCGCGCACGTCACCACGGGCAACAAGCTAGCCGCCCTCCCCCAACGAATGCAGCTGGCACTACGCCTGCAAATGGCGTTCGGCCTGCGGCTGGAAGAGTCGCTGAAATTCCGCGTCGCCCAGGCCGACCAGGGCGACAGCATCGCCCTGCAGTCGAGCTGGTGCAAAGGCGGCCGGGCGCGCGTCGTGCCACTCACCCATCCTCGCCAGCGTGCGCTGCTCGATGAGCTGCGCAAGGAATGCCGTGACGGCTCGCTGATCCCGAACGGGCAGACATTCATTGAGTTTCGCAAATCAGTTGAATTCACGACCTGGGGCGCCGGCATCCGCAATATGCACGGGCACCGGCACTGGTACGCGCAATGGCGCTACCAGACATTGACCGGCCGGCAATGCCCGGCAGCCGGTGGTGCGACCTATGAGCGTCTGAACCGCGCCGAACGCAGCCAGGATTTCCGCGCCCGCATGCAAATTAGCAGTGAGCTTGGCCACGGTCGCCTTGCGGTAACCGATACCTATCTGGGCAGTCGCTTCGCTGGGAAGGCCGGTGGGCGATGAAGGATCTCCGCACCAAACTCCTTCCCGTCTTACAGCAGGAATCACGCGCCGCGATCGAAAAGCGGGCCGAGGTCGAACTAAACCCGAGCGTTGTTCGGGTGGCTATGATGAACGCCGCCAAAGCCGGTCAAACTGCGATGCGTGTGAAGATGCCGAACAATCTCGACGTGACCGGTACGGAAGCCAAGGCCCTCTTTGTAAAATGGTGCAAGGACGAAGGGCTTGCCCTCAGCTGGGAGAGTCGCAGCGTTGACCTCGACGACGGCCGGCGTGTAACCGTCTGGGAGCCCGAAATCAGTTGGGTCGTGAAATCGTGAATACGATTACACGACCGGGACTACCGACTATTCCGAAGGGTTAGATGAATCATGATTGGAGTGCGTGGGACCCTCTAGAAAGATACTTGTCGCACGTTTTAGTTTACAACGATCTGGTCATTGGAGGGGAGAAATGGATTTCGGTGGGGGTGCAAGGAGAGATATTGCAGTCCATGAGTCCGGTCATGCCGTTGCCCGCATTCTGTCGATAGGCCGCGTAGGCATCACCAATGAAAACGCTATCCGTTGGATAGAGATGGACTGTGGCACTCCACACTGCTCCGTGTTCGAGCTTCCGCTGAACAAGCCCGGGCTAAAGGAATTTGGAGAGCGCGAAGGCATCAGGGAAGGCAAATGGCCGACGGTAGAACAATGGCGCAAGCTGTTTTTCTACATGGGCATCGATCCATTGGAATGGGCAAGCGTGCGGCTTTTTGAGATTACTGCCGGAGCAGCGGCGCAAGCAAAATTTGTAGGCGTCTCATTCGACTGGGTCTGGCATGATAGCGGGTGCAGCGATGATCGTCAGAAAGCCAGTGAAACTTGTCAAAGGGTCGGCTTGAACGAGGCAGAGGCAACAGGACTGTTCGTGGAGCAGTCCAAAGCAGCGTGCACCGTAATGGACAAAACCGACGTGTGGCGCGCGGTGCTGACTTTAGCCGAGCAATTGCCGACCACCGGCCGAATGCCGGGCAACACCGTTGTTTCTATCGTTCAAAATGCATTGCGTGCCTTGTGAGAACGACGCATCCCGGGACAAATCCGCTGACGGGCATTCGTTCTAGCTGTCGATACCAAATCGTGAAATCGTGTTGTCGTGAATGCGATTATGCGACCGCTGAGCCACAGTAGTTGCCTGCTTATTCGGCACTTCGACTGCAAAATCCCGAAATCGTGTCATCGTGTAATCGTGAAAACGATTGCAAGAACATGATCATTGGTGTGCTCAACCAAAAGGGTGGCGTGGGCAAAACCACGATCGCCGTCAACTTGGCTGCGGTGTACGCCCAGGCGGGCCAACGCGTGTTGCTGGTCGATGCCGACCCCCAGGGCAGTTCTCTCGCCTGGTCGTCAGCGAGGGAAGGGAAGCCGCTTTTCACGGTCGTCGGGATGCCCAAGCCGACGCTTCACAAAGACATGCCGAGCATCGCCCGCGACTACGACATGGTGATCATCGATGGTGCACCACGGGTTAGCGAACTCGGCCGCGCCGCGATCATGGCAAGCGATCTGGTCGTCATTCCGGTTCAACCGTCGCCTTATGACGTCTGGGCCTCGGCCGACACCGTCCAACTGATCAAGGAAGCCCAGCAATTCAAGGCAAAACTGCAAGCGGTATTTGTCATCAATCGCAAAATTGCGAATACGGCTATCGGCCGCGACGTCAACAAAGCGCTGGCCAATTTCGATTTGCCAGTTTGCGAGTACGCTCTCAACCAGCGTGTGGCTTACGCCGAAAGCGCGGCACGCGGCCTGGCCGTAATCGAGGCCGAACCCAAGAGTGAAGCCGCAAAGGAGATCACACGACTGGCGCGCTGCCTGTCGAATACGAACGCTAAGAAAGCCGCAGCATGAGCAAAACCGTCGCATTCAAAATGCCCGCACCGAAAACCCAAGGGGCTGACGCCTGGGTCGGTGAAGGTGTCGAGCCACACTTGAAGGCCTTGAAGGCCGAGAAAGCCACCGCTTCTGTGCCGGCCCCCATCAAGCGGCTCACGCTCGATATTCCCGCAGAGCTGCACGCGCGCGTCAAGCTGGGCTGCGTTCAGCGCGACAAAACAATGTTGGAAGTAATATGTCGATTCCTGGACGCCGAATTTCCGGCCTCATCGTGAAATCGTAAACACGATTAATCGTGGACACGATTACTACGCCCGGTCAATTGATTGCTGAACGCCTCAAGGCGCAGCTTGGCAAAGACACCTTTTCATCGTGGCTACAGGATTCAACAATTGAGCTGACCGATGACAGAGTCACCGTGACGGTCGCCACCAAAACCGCGGCCCACCTCATTTCCGTCAACCTGGCGGAGGCTGTAAGGGCTGCTGCATCACACGTCGCGGGCAAACCGGTAACGGTCACCGTTGTTGAACGCGGGCGAGAGCCAACCGTCGATGTCACACCAATTGAAACCATCCTGCGCGCGGTCGCGCCCGATGATGCCCAGCGCGATTTCTTCATCCCCGAGCTGTCCGAACTGGCGCTGAAAGATGATGTCCATCTCATGGAGATGACGCCGTTTACACTCGACCGGCGCAAGGAAAACCGGACTGAGCTGGTCTATACGACGCCACAGGGCGTAACCATTCGCGTTAAGGCCATCGGCGATCACTCCCTACCGACCATCGATGATTACGACCTGGTTCTGATGATGCAGACCTGGCTCGCCAATTTGGCCAACCAGTATCGCAGCCAACTGGAACGCTACGAGGCCGAGAAGAAGGCCGGCCGTTCGCCCGCAACGCCAACCGCGCCGCCGCGCACATTTGACGTGAGTATCAGCGAGGTGGTGAGGTTCAAGCGGCGCAAGTGGGGCGGCTCGATCAGCGAGGATGTTCTGGGCAGCCTCGATCGGCTCTGGAACGCCGAGGTGGTGGTCGACCCGTTAAAGGGCACCAAGTATCGGGGCGGCAAATTCCGGTTGGTTGGCAGCGCCTACGAAAAACTGGCGGAGACAAATACCGGCGCCGCGACACGCATCCGCGTGGCCGTCCCAGACTGGATATATGCCGGCATTGTTGAGCGTGCGGTGCCGATGCTGAAAACCTTCAACCGCGATTACATGATCCTCGCGCAGCCGCTGCATCGTGCGCTATATCGCTTTTTGTCATTGAAGGTGCCGAAGGATGGCGCGCCTTACAACGTGTCGCTGATGGAGCTAGCCGGGCGCTTCCAGTCCAAGCAGGAACAGAAGTATTTCAACCGTGATGTGATAAAGGCCGTGGCTGGTTGTCCAAATGGGCGGCTTTTGGAGTTTCAGCTGGAGCTGATTGGCAAGGGCAGCAGGCGGATGCTCCGAGCCTGGCGACCGCTGCAAGTCGAGTAAGCATCGCACCCGTCGCATACACTGCGCCAGACCTCACCTTGATCTGGTAACTGTATGAAATGAAAGAGATGACGTTGTGCCGGACCTCACCTCCGTTGCGTCGTCGTTACCCGAGACTGCGCCAGACCTCACCTTTCATAAGCTAACTACATGAAATGATACGGATGGCGACTGCGCGAGTTCTCTCCCACACCAGGTTGGTCACCGAGACTGCGCCAGACCTCACCCTGGACTGCGCTAGACCTCACCCTTGGCTGCGCTAGACCTCACCCGAGACTGCGCCAGACCTCACCTTTGGCTGCGCCAGACCTCACCCGAGACTGCGCCAGACCTCACCTTTGGCTGCGCCAGACCTCACCTGAAAGTTGTCCAAGCATTTGAAATGCAAAACATCATGGGGCCCTATCCTTATATCCTTAGAAATCCCTTCTTCCGCGCAAGCGCTGCGCGTGGCGCAAACCGGCCCTACCAGGAAGGGGCCGGTTGCCCCCGCGCTGGAGACCCCAGCAAGCACCGCGCAGCTGGCAGATCGCAAAGGAAGAGTTCACCACTGCCCAAGCCAGTGCTGCGGATTTTTGAACCTCGATCTTGAAAGGCAAGACCCCGCGCCCCACCTCTCAATGGCTAGGGCTCCACAGAAGCGCATTTAAAGCATTATCGGCCACCCGGCGTAATCGCCATCATTCCCGGCCAGCAAAAGCTTCGAAAATTCGACCCAGCCCGCCAGAGCAGCAATCCCAAAGCGACAGCCGCTGAATTTCAGCCATTTGTCTTCCCGAGCGGTTGCAGCCCGTGAAAGCCGGCTGCATTTCATGGCGAAACGCCAAGATCAGGAAGCGTGGCGAGTGCGCTTTGATGGAGGACGGCCATGGGCCGCCCCAGCCGGGACAAGCTGTGCCGCGTTAAGCTTCGGCCGACGCCGATCCAGTGGCGGGACGATGAGGCCATGACACTGATCGAAGCAGTGGCCGTGTTTTTCCCTGATGGCCCGCTGACAATATCGTCGCTTCGTACAGCTATTGCTGCCGGGACTCTTGAAGTTGCGCACGTAGCAGGTAAGATTCTGACCACTCCCCAAGCCGTCAAAAAACTGGTGACACCGTCATGCCGGGCCGCAAAGCCAAGCCGCCACGACTCTGGTTCCGCGAGGACGATGAAAGCTGGATCATCCTCGACCGCGGCCGGCACATCCGCACAGGCTGCGGCCGCGACGACATTGACGGCGCTGCGAAGGCGCTTGAAACCTACATCGGCGGAAAACACACAACCACAATCGGCGCAACCGACCCTGGCGCCCTCGCCATAGCCGACGTGCTCACCGCCTACGAGACATCCAAACGACCGAAGGAAAAGAACGACGAGCGCGCCTGGGCGCAACACGACCTGTTGCTGATCCGCTTGCTCGATCTCAACAACTTCTTCGGCGACAAGACGGTGGGCAAGCTCAAGGCCCAGCTGTGCCGCGACTTCGTGGACTGGTCCACCGGCACGGTAAACGACAACAACAAGCAAGCCGGGATCAAGCCGCGCGAAGGCAAGGTGTCCGATCAAACCGCTCGGCGCCGGCTTGAGGATTTGCGTGCAGCCGTTAATGCCTACCACGCCGAGCATACGCTGAGCGTGGTGCCAAAGATCACCCTGCCGCCCAAGGCGGAGGGTCGCCACCGCTGGCTGACGCGCAACGAAGCGGCGCGGTTGCTTGGCGCGGCGATCGGCTATGTGTGGGATGAGGCGCGCGGGTCGTGGAAGCGTAAAGACGACAATGCGCTTTTCCGTCGTGAACGCTGGATCATCCGGCGCCGTTATCCGGCCGCGCGGTTTTGCCTGATTGGCGTCTACAGCGCACGGCGTGAGGAAACGATCCGGCGCACACAGTGGCTGCCGACCACCACGCATCCGTGGATGAACCTCGACGCGATGGTTTACCAGGGCAAGGGTGCGCTGGAGCGATCGACCAAGAAGCGGCGACCACCGGCGAAAATCGCCAGCCGTCTGCGCCCGCACCTGGTTCGGTGGCACAGGATCGACCAGGCGCGATCGGCCGAACTGCGTGCGGCCGGCATTCTCGCAAACGGCGAGCAAATCCGGTTCGTGGTCAACCGCATGAACGATGGCCAGCCGCTGGCCGGCAAGATCAGGTCAGCCTGGGAAGGCATTCTTGAGGATGCCGGCCTAGGCGATGATGTCGTGCGGCATTCGCTCCGCCACACAGCCGCCACGTGGCTGATGCAAGCCGGGGTCGATTTGTGGGAGGCCGCGGGCTGGCTCGGAATGACGGTCGAGCAACTTGAGGCCAACTACGGCCATCACCACCCGGAATTTCAAGAAGATGCTGCCGACGCTTTTGGAGGGCGGCGGCAAGCATGAAAGATGTCGCCTAAAGGACGGGTTGGATGCGAAAAGCGAAACTGAAAGACGGTGGCAGCGCGCTGACTCTCGACGAGGTCTTGAATCTTCCACTCGGAGATACGGACCGAACCCTTTTGGCGTTTGGCAAAGCCATGGCCGCATGGGCTCGAATTGAAATTGGTTTTTACACCTGGTTTGAGCACATCGGGGCTTTCGATCTACGACAGGCCAAGCCCATCTACTACTCTGCGACAAATTTTAAGTCGCGGATGGACTTGATACGCGCCGCGATGGAAGGCGTGACCCTGGAACACGACGAAGATGAGTTTATCAGGGCGGCTATGAAGGTGGCGGTAAGCTACAACTCGTTTCGCAACAAGTTGGCGCACGGTGAGTTCACCTTTGACGGCCTGCTTGTCGAAGGAAAGCACGTCGACCGGCGCAAGGCGCGCGCCGAGGCGATTTCGGCCGCCGAACTGCAAGCCTTTGCCAACTTGGCAAACGAGTTCTCAACGATCCTCTACGCGGCCCGGGACGTAGCGCTAGGTTTCACGGAAGAGGATCAGGAAATCACCAGTTTGGCTCAGTGCACTGAAAGGGTGAAAGCCCTGCCGCGCAGCTTCAAATAGCTCAAATCATTGCGCATTTCATTGCGCCTCAAAAGCTTGGAAAGTATAAGTGATTGAAATCTTGGTCGGAGTGGCAGGATTCGAACCTGCGACCCCTGCGTCCCGAACGCAGTGCTCTACCGGGCTGAGCCACACTCCGACTAAGAACGCGGCTTATAGCCTTGGCTTTCGGCTACCGCAAGGCGCCGATTTGAGGAATTAATCCCTGTGAATACAAGCCTGAAAACGTCGGTTTTGCCCGCCAATGAGGCTGCGGTGGCCGCGGCTGCGCGTTCCCTGCGCGAAGGCGGGCTGGTCGCGTTCCCGACCGAGACCGTTTATGGGCTCGGCGCGGATGCCACCAATGCAGCCGCGATCGCCCGGCTTTACCAGGCCAAGGGTCGGCCCGCCTTCAATCCGCTGATCGCCCATGTCGGCGATCTCGCCGCTGCGCGTGAAATCGGCCGTTTTGACGCATCCGCCATGCGGCTGGCCGAGGCGTTCTGGCCCGGGCCGCTGACGCTGGTGCTGCCGAAGACGGACAGCTGCGCGGTGGCAGATCTCGCGACCGCCGGCCTCGACACCGTCGCGATCCGGATACCGGCGCACCCGGTCGCGCGCGACATCCTGCGCGTCTTCGGCCGTCCCGTGGTGGCGCCGTCGGCCAATCTGTCCGGTCACGTCTCGCCGACCACCGCAGCCCATGTGCAAAGCGACCTCGAGGGACGGATCGACCTGATCGTCGACGGCGGCGCGGTCGCGGTCGGTGTCGAATCGACCATTGTCGGGATTTTCGACGAGCCGATGCTGCTGCGCCCCGGCGGCCTGTCCCGCGCCGACGTTGAACGCATACTGGGCCGTGCGCTGAAACAACCGCCCGAGGATGCCGAGAGCGACAGCGGACAGCCGCTGGCGCCGGGCATGCTGGCGTCACATTATGCTCCGAGAACGCGCGTGCGGCTCGGTGCAATACGGGTCGAGCCCGGCGAGGCGCTGCTGGCGTTCGGCAGCGATGCAGTTTCGGGAATTGACGCCGCCGCCGCGGTGATGAATCTGTCCCTACGCGGCGACCTTGCGGAGGCTGCGGCCAATCTGTTCGGCTATCTTCGCGCGCTCGACAGCAAGGCGACGCAAACCATCGCCGTGATGCCCATACCCAACGATGGATTGGGCGAAGCCATCAATGACCGGCTCCGTCGCGCTGCAGTCGGGCGCGAGTGAATCGGACGGGAGTGAGACAAGACCATGAACATCGTCCAGCCCGCCGTGCCGCCGCTCCCGCCGGAACTGATCGCGAAATTCCGCGCGATCGTCGGCGACAAATATACGGTGACGGATGCGGCCGATATCGCGCCCTATGTCACCGAGGAGCGCGATCTGTTCCACGGAAAATCTCCGCTGGTGTTGCGGCCCGGAACGACAGCGGAAGTATCCGAGATCTGCAAGCTCGCCAGCGCGCATAAAATCGCGCTGGTGCCGCAGGGCGGCAATACCGGGCTGGTCGGCGGCCAGACGCCGCATAATGGCGAAGTCGTCGTCTCGCTGCGGCGGCTCGACAAGATTCGCGAGGTCGACGCCGCGTCCAACACCATGACCTGCGAGGCCGGCGTGGTGCTGCAAATCGCCCAGCAGCGCGCCCGCGACGTCGACCGCCTGTTTCCGCTGTCGCTCGGCGCGGAAGGAAGCTGCACCATCGGCGGCAATCTCTCGACCAATGCCGGCGGCACTGCCGCGTTGGCTTACGGCGTGGCGCGCGAGATGGCGCTGGGGCTGGAAGTGGTGCTGGCCGACGGGCGGATCCTGAACTCGCTGTCGAAACTGAAAAAAGACAACACCGGCTACGATCTGCGCAATCTCTTCATCGGCGCCGAAGGCACGCTCGGCATCATCACCGCGGCGACGCTAAAGCTGTTCCCAAATCCGCGCGCGATCGAGACCGCTTACGTCGGCCTGAAGTCACCGGCGCAGGCGCTGAAATTGCTGTCGATCGCGCAGAACGAGGCGGCCGGGAGCCTGACCAGCTTCGAACTGCTGGCCGACATCGCCGTGGATTTCAGCATCCGCCACGGCATCGACATCCGCGATCCCCTCGCCGGCAAGCACCCCTGGTACGTGCTGATGGAGCTGTCGTCCTCGCGCGACGACGCCCGCGATGCGCTGGAATCGATCCTGGCCAAGGGCATGGAGGAAGGCATCGTCGATGACGCCGTGATCGCGGCCAATCTCAGCCAGCGCAGCGCATTCTGGAAGCTGCGCGACGAAATGTCGGCAGCGCAAAAGCCCGAGGGCGGTTCGATCAAGCACGACATTTCCGTGCCGGTCGCCGCCGTGCCCGACTTCATCGAAGAAGCCAACGCGGCCGTGGTGAAGCTGATCCCGGGCTCGCGGCCGGTGCCGTTCGGCCATCTCGGCGACGGCAATATCCACTACAATGTCAGCCAGCCTATCGGTGGTAATACCGCGGATTTCCTGGCGCGCTGGCACGAGGTCAACGAGGTCGTGTTCACGATCGTGCTGCGGATGGGCGGATCGATTTCCGCCGAGCACGGCATCGGCGTGCTCAAGCGCGACGAACTGCCCGACGTGAAAGACAAGGTTGCGATCGAACTGATGCGCAGCATCAAGGCGATGCTCGATCCGCTCGGAATCATGAACCCCGGGAAGGTGCTGTGAACCCGCCAGCACCAAAGCCGCTTCCGGCACTGGCCATCACGGCGATCGCGGACAGCGACATTCCCGATGTCGCCGCCTTGTGGCAGGCCTGCGGATTGACGCGGCCATGGAACGACCCGGCGTCCGACATCGCGCTGGCGCGGCGCGAGGCGAATTCGACGGTGCTGATCGGCCGCGACGGCGGCGCGATCGTGGCGACCGCCATGGTCGGCCATGACGGCCATCGCGGCTGGGTCTATTACGTCGCCACCGATCCGGAACGCCGCAGCCGCGGCTATGGCCGCGTCATCATGAACGCCGCCGAGGATTGGCTGCGCGCCGCCGGCCTCGCCAAAGTGCAATTGATGGTCCGGCGCGAGAACGCCAAGGCGGGCGCATTCTACCAATCGATCGGCTATGCCGAAGGGCAGACGATCGTTTTCGCCAAATGGCTCGACGGGCGCGAGCCGACGCCGTAACTGCGAAAGGATTTCGATGAGCATTTCCGATCGGGTACGCGTCAAGGACGTCAAAATCCTCTCCGATGCCCGTTACCTGTTGAAGAACATCACGTTCGATTATCGCCGCGGCAACGGCGAATGGCAGAGGCAAACCCGCGAAGTCTATGACCGCGGCAATGCCGCGGCGTTGCTGCCGTATAACCTTGCCTCGCGTACCGTGGTGCTGGTGCGGCAGCTCCGCCTTCCGGCCTACATCAACGGCTATGACGATCTGATCATCGAGGCGGCCGCCGGCATGCTCGACAATGCATCGCCGGAGGAAAGAATCCGTGCCGAGGTCGAGGAGGAAGCCGGCTATCGCCTCCACGACGTCAGGAAGGTATTCGAAGCCTTCATGAGCCCCGGCGCGGTGACGGAGAAAATCCACTGCTTCGTTGCCGAATATGATCCCTCGATGCGGATCAACGACGGCGGCGGCCTCGCCGACGAGGGCGAAGACATCGAGGTGCTGGAACTACCGATCGATTCCGCGCTCGCGATGATCACCGACGGCCGCATTGTGGATGCCAAGACCATCATGCTGCTGCAATATGCGGCGCTGAATATTTTCAAATAGCTGTCGCCCCGAGGTAGCTGTCGTCCCGGCTCAAGGCCGGGACGACACCGGAGCTAGAACAAACTCCCCTGCCCTTCGTCCTCAGGCGCCGAGGATGCCGTCTTGCGCGCGGCCTTCTTCGGCTTCGGTGCTTCGGCTTCGCGCTCTTCGTCCGTGATCGGCAGCAGCAATTGCGCGTCGTCATTGACGACGCGATTGACGCGCGTCGAAATCTCATGCCAGGCGAACTCGCCTTCGGCCGGGCCGGTCAGCAAGGCCATGACGTCATCGGCATCGTTGGCGCGGGCATCTAACCAGCGCTCGAATTCGTCGGGCGCGATCGTCACCGGCACGCGGTGATGCAGCGCCGCGAGATCGCGGCTGGCCGGCGCGGTGACGATCGCGACGCTGTCGATCTCCTCGCCATTCGGACCCATCCAGGTTTCGGCCAATGCGGCAAAGCCCACCGGCTTTCCATCGCGGCGCTGGATGAAGAACGGCCGTTTGCGGCCGCTCGAATCCTGCCATTCGTAATAGCCGTCGGCCGGGATCAGGCAGCGCCGCCGCTTGATGGCATTCTTGAAGGCAGGCTTTTCCCGCACCGTCTCGGAGCGTGCATTGATCAGCAGCGCGAACTTGCGCGGGTCTTTGACCCAGGCCGGAACCAGCCCCCAGCGCATCAATCGGAAGTGCCGGCCGCCATTCTCCAGCATCACCACCGGGATCGGCTGGGTCGGCGCAATATTGTACCGCGGCGGGAAATTGGGCTGTTCGGCATAGCCGAAAATCTGCCTAAGTGCCGCCGGGGGCGAGGTAATTACGAACCGTCCGCACATTCTCCAACCCAAATGGGAATTCGTTTAATCCGTCTTAACCCCAAGTGTTAACACTGGAACAGATGAGTTCAACGGCCGCCACACAAGCGCGATCCGCTTCCCCGACACCGCCGCCGACGAGCCTCATCGATGAGGCCCGTGCCGCGGTGCTGCGCGCCGCCAACATCAATCCCCGCACCGGGCTCGCCACCGACTATCTGAATCATTTCAACGAAGCCATCATGCTGCTCGAAATGATTCCGGACATGCCGGAATGCGCCGAGGATTTTCTAACCTGGAGTCCGCTGTCCTACGCCGAGCATTTCTGGGCTTCCAATTTCAAGGCCCGCGATCTCGCGATCGAGGCCTACGAATTGGCCGACCCCAGGATTCGCACCGAGTTCGACAAGATCGCCGACAGCATGACCTCGATCCTGACCGCGGTCGGCTCGGCCATGCGCGAAGCCCGCCAGGACAAGACCCGCGCCACGCTCGCCGAGCAGGCCACAGGCTGGGTCAAGCCGCTGGTGGCGCTGGCCGGCGGCATCATCAACGGCGCCTCCGAGGCCGACGTCGAAACCATCATGGCGAATTAGCCGCCTCCATTTTTGACGTGTTTTCTTCACGCGAACTGCTACCCACTTCGCTCGAAAACGCTATGCATTAGACCTTGCCGCATCGATCGGGCATGATCGGGTCCGGAACTCACTTCCACGGATCACGCCTTGGATTCCATTGCCCCACCGACCCGTCCCCAGCTCGCCGTCAGCGGCGCGGTCTTTCGCGACGGCAAGGTGTTGCTGGTCCGCCGTTCGCGCTCGCCGGGCAAGGGCTTTTATTCGTTCCCCGGCGGCCGGGTCGAATTCGGCGAATCGCTGCACACGGCGCTGCATCGCGAGGTCGACGAGGAAACCGGACTGCGAATCGAGATTCTGGAGCTCGCCGGCTGGCGCGAGGTGCTGCCGGGAACCGGCGGCGGCCATTACCTGATCATGTCGTTCGCAGCGCGCTGGACCGCCCGGGAGCCGGTCCTGAACGACGAGCACGATGATTTCGGATGGTTCGACCCCGATGCCTTAGGCGATCTCAAGGTCACCGGCGGCCTCCTGGAGGTCATATCCGCGGCACGGAAGCTGGTTTAGGCCCAAGATCTTAGTTTTGACGCGTTTTCTTCACGCGAACCGGTACCCACTTCGCTCGAAAACGCTATCTTGCCTCCGGCGCATTGAGGGGGCATATCGGGCGGGTTCTGGACCTCCAAATGCGCAAGCACTTTTTCGCCCTTCTCATCCTCATCTCGGCCTGCCATCTGGTCCCTGCGCGGGCCCAGGATGCCGCCGCGCCGTTCGACGGCGATCTGCAGCGGCTGGCCGAGATCCTCGGCACGCTGCACTATTTGCGCGGTATCTGCGGCAACAATGAAGGCGCGAAATGGCGCAACGAAATGCAGGCGCTGGTCGACGCCGAAACGCCTTCCGGTGAACGCCGCGCGCGGATGATCGCCGGCTTCAACCGCGGCTATAACGGCTTTCAGCAGACCTATCGCACCTGCACCCCCGCCGCCTCGATCGCGATCCGCCGCTACATCGAGGAAGGCTCCAAGATCTCGCGCGACCTGACCGCGCGCTACGCGAACTGACATGACCCTCGACGCTGTTTATTTCGACCTCGACGGCACGCTGACGGACCCCAAGCCCGGCATCACCCGCTCGATCCAGTATGCGCTGCAGAAGCTCGACCATCACACCATCCCGACCGAGGACGAACTGACCTGGTGCATCGGTCCGCCGCTGCGCGCCAGTTTTGTCAGGATACTTGGCGGGGAGGATGATGCCGACCGCGCCGTGTCGCTTTATCGCGAGCGGTTTTCCGATATCGGTCTCTACGAGAACGGCGTCTACGATGGGATCAGCGAGGTGCTGACAACGCTGAGCCAGTCCGGCCAGCGGTTGTTCGTCGCTACCAGCAAGCCGCATGTGTTCGCGACACGCATCGTCGAGCATTTCGGGCTGCGCCACCATTTCGAGCACGTGTTCGGCTCCGAACTCGACGGCACCCGCGTCGACAAGTCCGATCTGCTGCAATACGCGCTCAAGATCGCGGCTGTCGATCCGTCCAAAGCCGTGATGATCGGCGACCGCAGCCACGACATGGTCGGCGCCGGAAATAACGGCATGAAGAGGATCGGCGTGCTCTATGGCTATGGCAGCAAGGATGAGCTGATCGGAGCCGGCGCGCTGCATGTCTGCGCCACGCCGCAGGCAATTCTGGGTTGCCTTTCCTGAGATTTTTTCCGAGATTTTTCCGCGGAACCGGCGAGCGATTCAAATGCCGGAACGGCCGTTAACCTTTCTTAAAGATGTGGCCTAGCAGGCCCCGCGGCGCATGCTACAGCTTGGCGATCAGACGCGCTCCGCCGGGGAACGCGCGCAACGTCTGCCAAGGTTTCATGAGCCATCCTGCGTCCTATCCGATCGCCCGCGACCCGCTGCCCGACCATGAACAGAAGCAGGCGGCGCTTAGCTATCTCAACGAGGCCTGGGCCGAGGCGCGCCATGATGGCGTCGACGGCGACTGCCTCGCGCAGGCCAGCCTGTTCACGGCGCTCGCCGAACTGGTCTCGACCTATGGCGAGGACGCGGTGGCGAAATTCGTCGAAGGCCTTGCCGCGCGCGTGCGCAATGGCGAGTTCTCGCTGGCGCTGGCGAAGCAGTAGACTTGCTCCGCTGTCATCGCCCGCGAAGGCGGGCGACCCAGTATTCCAGAGACGTCAGCGATTGAATCGATATGCTGCGGCGTACTGGATCACCCGCCTTCGCGGGTGACGACAAGTGTGGTTGAGGCGACGCTTTGCTCTCACCCAAATTCACTTACGCCTTCAACGTCTCCAGGAATCGCACCGGTTCGCCGGTCGATGGCGTCATCAGTTCGCCCTGCCACATCACGCGCTTGCCGCGCACAAAGGTGCCGACGGGCCAGCCGGTGACGCGGACGCCGTCATAGGGCGTCCACCCCGCCTTCGAAGCCACCCATTTGTTCGTAATGGTTTCAGAGCGTTTGAGATCGACGATCGTGAAATCCGCATCATAGCCGGCCGCAATCCGCCCCTTGGTCGCGATGTTGTAGAGTCGCGCGGGCCCCGCGCTGGAGAGATCGACGAAGCGCGCCAGCGACAGGCGCCCGGCATTGACGTGGTCGAGCATCAAGGGCACCAGCGTCTGCACCCCCGTCATGCCCGAGGGCGAGGCCGGATAGGTTTTCGCCTTCTCCTCCAGCGTATGCGGCGCGTGGTCGGAGCCGAGCACGTCGATAATGCCCTGCTCGATGCCATACCAGATGTGGTCGCGGTGATCGGCCGAGCGCACCGGCGGGTTCATCTGGGCGTGGGTGCCGAGCCGCTCGTAGCATTCGGGCGCTACCAGCGTCAGATGATGCGGCGTCGCCTCGCAGGACGCGACATCCTTGTGATCCCTTAAGTAATCGATCTCCTGCTTGGTCGAGATATGCAGCACGTGAATCCGCTTGCCGCTCTCGCGCGCAATATTGACCAGGCGCTGCGTCGCCATCAGCGCCGCGGTCTCGTCGCGCCATACCGGATGCGAGCGCGGATCGCCCTCGATGCGCAGCGACTTGCGCTCGTTGAGGCGGTATTCGTCTTCGGCGTGGAAGGCGGCGCGGCGCTTGATGACCGCAAAGATCCGCCGCAGGCTCTCATCGTCCTCGACCAATAGCGCGCCGGTGGAAGAACCGATGAACACCTTGACGCCGGCGCAGCCCGGCGCACGTTCCAGCGCCGGCAAGTCCTGTACATTCTCGCGGGTGCCGCCAATGAAGAACGCGAAATCGCAATGCATGCGATGATGGGCGCGCTTGATCTTGTCGCTGAAGGTCGCCTCGGTGACGGTCAGGGGATCGGTGTTCGGCATTTCGAACACGGCGGTGACCCCGCCCATCACGGCGCTGCGCGATCCCGTTTCCAGGTCTTCCTTCTGGGTCTGGCCGGGCTCGCGGAAATGCACCTGGGTGTCGATCACGCCGGGCAGGATGTGCAGCCCCTTGCAGTCAACAGTCTCGGCGGCGGAAGCCTGCCCCAGGCCGCCGATCGCGGCAATCCGACCATTGACGATGCCGATGTCGCGGATGCCCTCGCCGTCCTGATTGACCACGGTGCCGGATTTTAGAATGGTATCAAATCGCTGATTCATTGGACCTCGTTCGGGCTCCTCGTCCTGAGGAGCCGCGCAAGCGGCGTCTCGAAGGATGAGATACACTCACTGCCCGCTGCCATCCTTCGAGACGCGGGCTCCGCCCGCTCCTCAGGATGAGGGCGTTACCAAGCCTTCGCGGGGCTTGTTGACGGCACCTTAGCGCCTTACGTTCCGATGTGATATCCGGCACCTGTATTTCCCCAGGAACTTGCAGAGAACTTTCACGAGAAGTTCGAAGCAGAACCTCCAAAATAGGCCTTTTCAGCGCATGAAAGCAGCGTTTCTTACCGACCGGGGCGTGGTCAAGGTCTCAGGCGAGGACGCCCGCGACTTCCTCAATGGCCTCGTCACGACCGACGTCACGCTGCTGCGGCCCGGCCTTGGCCGGTTCGGCGCGCTGCTGACGCCGCAGGGCAAGATCATTGCGGATTTCCTGATCACCGAGGCCCCTGATGGGCATGGCGGCGGGTTCCTGATCGATGTGCCTCGGCCGCTGGCCAAGGGCCTTGCCGACAAGCTCGGTTTCTACAAGCTGCGCGCCAAGGTCGCGGTGGAAAACCTGTCCGACAGCCTCGGCGTGCTTGCGGTGTGGGACGGCGAGCCCTCGATGAAGCCGGATCTTTCGTTCGCCGACCCGCGCAACGAGACGCTGGGGCGGCGCATCCTCGTTCCCGAAGACCTCAAGCAAAAGGTCGCTGATGTCTGCGGCGCCGACCTCGTCGACGAAGCCGCCTATGAAGTCCATCGCATCGCCAATGGCGTGCCGCGCGGCGGGCTCGATTTCATGTACAGCGATGCGTTCCCGCATGAGACCAATATGGACCGCCTGCACGGCGTCGATTTCGACAAGGGCTGCTATGTCGGGCAAGAGGTAGTGTCGCGGATGCAGCATCGCGGCACCGCGCGCACCCGCACGGTCCGGATCACGCTGGAAGATTTTTCGCCGGAAGCCGGCATCCCCGTCGTCGCAGGCGACAAGCCGGTCGGCACCATGGGATCGACCGCCGGCGGCCATGGCATCGCACTGGTGCGCACCGACCGCGTCGCCGACGCGCTCGACGCAGGCCTGACGCTGTCCGCGGGCGGGCTTGCGATCCGCCTCACCGATCCGAACGACGTGCGCACCCCGCCGAAGCAGACCGTCGCATGAGCCAAATCTTATGAGTAGATCTGCTCGCCTGCATGCCGATGGCAAGACGCGGTGCCCGTGGCCGGGTGAAGACCCGTTCTACATGGCCTATCACGACACCGAATGGGGCGTGCCGGAGTATGACGACCGCGCGCTGTATGAAAAGCTGATCCTCGACGGTTTTCAGGCCGGCCTTTCCTGGATCACGATCCTGCGCAAGCGCGAGAATTTCCGCAAAGCTTTCGACGATTTCGTGCCTGAGAAGATCGCGCGCTACAATGAGAAGAAGGTCCACGCACTGATGAACGATGCCGGCATCGTCCGCAACCGTGCCAAGATCGAAGGCGCGATCAATAGCGCCAAGGGCTATCTCAAGATCATGGAAGATGGCGCGGGGTTCTCGAAGCTCCTGTGGGACTTCGTCGACGGCAAGCCGAAGCTCAACCAGTTCAAGACCACCGCCAGCGTGCCGGCCTCGACGCCGCTCTCGATCAAGATTTCCAAGGAACTCGGTGCGCTCGGATTCAAGTTCGTCGGCCCGACCATCGTCTACGCCTTCATGCAAGCCACCGGCATGGTCAACGACCATCTGGTCACGTGCTTCTGCCACGAGACCTGCAGCGGTCAACATCGCAAGCCCCGCCTCAAGATCAAATGACGACACGAAAAGCTTCCGATGTTTCGACCCGGGCCTGGCAGCGGATGCTGTCGGGACGACGGCTCGACCTGCTCGACCCCTCGCCGCTCGATATCGAGATCGCCGATATCGCCCACGGCCTGGCGCGCGTCGCGCGCTGGAACGGCCAGACCAGCGGCACGCATATTTTCTCGGTGGCGCAGCACACGCTGCTGGTGGAAGTGGTGCTGCGCGAGCTGATGCCGCGCGTCGATCTGAAATTTCGGCTCGCCGCCTTGCTGCATGACGCGCCGGAATATGTCATCGGCGACATGATCTCGCCGTTCAAGGCGGTGCTCGGCGGCGACTACAAGGTGGTGGAAAAACGCCTGCTGGCCGCGATCCATATCCGTTTCGGCCTGCCGCCGGTGCTGACTGAGACCATCACGCAGGCGATCAAGGCCGCCGACCGCGGCGCCGCCTATCTCGAAGCCACGCATCTGGCAGGCTTTGCCGAAGCCGAAGCCAAGCGCCTGTTCGGCAGGGACCCCAGCCTGCCCGAACCGACGGTGCGCGAATATCTGACGCCCTGGACCGCGGCCAAGGCGGAGAAGCAGTTTCTGGCGCGATTTAGCGCGGTGGCATTGGTGTAGCGGTTGCGGCCCGAGCTTCATCAACGCGTCGTCCCGGCCTTGAGCTCAGATGCGCAATTGCACATCTGAGCTCAAGGCCGGGACGACGTGAGGAGAATTTCTGCTTCATATCGAGAGAGCCGCTGGCGGCCTGATATCCCGAGCTGTTCCGCCCGGTTGAACCCGCTTTGACCGGCCCCCACGCCGGCCTATAATGACGATTGCTCCCTGGACGGTCCGCAACGGACCGCTCCCCAAAAGGATCGCCATGCTTCACGTCTGCTCGCTCGCCGCCCTTCCCGAGACCGTCAAGGCCACCGGCGCCAGCCATGTCCTCACCGTGATGGCCAATGTCGATCAGGTGATGCGGCCGGAATCGGTGCTCGCAGCCAACCATCTCAAAGTGTCGATGGATGACATCACCGAGGTGATGGATGGCTTTCTGGCGCCGTCGGATGCGCATATCGAGAAGGTGCTGAACTTCGTGCGCGGCTGGGACCGCAGCGCGCCGATGGTGGTGCATTGCTATGCCGGCATCAGCCGTTCGACCGCCAGCGCCTTCGCGGCGGCCTGCATGCTCAATCCGCACCGCGACGAGATCTCGATTGCGCGGCAGATCCGCGCCGCCTCCCCGATCGCCCAGCCCAACCGGCTGATCGTCAGCCTCGCCGACAAGGCGCTCGGGCGCGAGGGGCGGATGCTGCGCGCACTGGACGAGATGGGCCCGGGCAGCATGACCGTCGAAGGCCGACCCTTCCGCGTCGATATCGAATAGTCTTGCTCGAATAGCGCGCTAAAATGCCGCTCGCGGCGGTTTGAACTTTTTACGGGCAAACCTGCACACACAGCATTGCGACGGGCCGCTCAATTGACCGGTTAACGGTTCTGCGCGCCCGCCTGGAGGCCTGATGTTCGATAACCCGCTCGACGTTCTTCCATTCATCCTCGCGATTGTCGCCCTTGCCATCGCTGTAAAAGCGATGAACCAGATCGCGGAGTTGCGGACGCGGCTGGACAGGATGGAAGCGATGGCGGCTGTCGCCAGGCCCGTGCCGCCACCGCTTCCCCAAATGTTCGAGCAAGATACTGCGCCTGCCTCTCCCGGCGTCGCGGCCGAACCGCCGCCGATCGCGCCAGAAGCTGAATGGCTCCCTCCCGACTCATGGACGCCGGCCGAAGCGGTGGCTGACACGGCAGACGGTCCGCCAGCCGCACCGCCGCCGCCCTTGCCAGAGCCCGATCGCGGCTTTGAGGAAACCATCGGCACCCGCTGGGTGGTGTGGATCGGCGGCCTGACGCTGGCGCTCGGCGGCATCTTCATGGTGCGCTATTCGATCGAAGCGGGGCTGATCAGCAACGAAGTGCGCATCTTCCTCGGCGGCCTGTTCGCGCTGGCGCTACTCGCCGTCGGCGAGTGGTCGCGCCGCAAGGAAAGCATCTCCGCGATCGCAGCACTGCCGATCGCCAACATTCCGGCCATTCTCTCCGCCGCCGGCACAGCGGTGGCCTTCGGCACCGTCTATGCGGCCTATGCGGCGTACGGCTTCCTGGTGCCCGCCACCGCGTTCGTCCTGCTCGGGCTGGTAGCGCTGGGCACGCTGGCCGCCGCATTGCTGCACGGGCCGGCGCTGGCCGGGCTCGGCATCGCCGCCGCCTTCGTGACCCCGATCCTGGTCTCGTCCGGCAACGCCGACTACTGGGCGCTCTACCTCTATCTCGCGATCGTCACCGCCGCCGCGTTCGGCCTGGCGCGCGTACGGATGTGGCGCTGGCTTGCGGTCACCACGATCGCGTTCGCACTGTTGTGGACGTTCCCCTGCCTGCAATGCGGCCCGTCGATGGTCGCTCCGCATGCATTCCATGTGATCGCGGGCTTCATCCTCGCTGCGCTACTCGTGGTGTGCGGGTTCATGTTCGGGCCTTCGGCGCAAGAAGGCGAGATCGAACCGATTTCGTCCGGCGCGCTCGCGGCCTATTTGCTCGGCGCGACCTTGATCGTGCTGAACAGTTTTCATGCCGACGTCGCCATGGTCGCGTTCGGCCTGCTGGTGGCCGGCAGCCTGATCGTCGCCTGGCGCACCGACGCCGCGGTCGGCGCGGTTGGTGCTGCGGCTGGTTTGGTGTTCGTGGTGTTCGCCGAATGGGCGATCCGCGCCAATCCCGACATGCTGGTGCTGCCCGGCGGCCCGATCGCGGGCATCGGGCCGAGCGCCACGGACGGATCGGTGTCGCTGCATCTGATATCGGCCGCGATCTTCGCCATTGGTTTCGGCGCCGCCGGATTTCTGGCACAGGGCCGTTCGGCCAGCCCCATTATTCCCGTGGTCTGGTCGGCGACGGCCGTGTTCACGCCGCTGGCATTGCTGATCGCGCTCTATGCCCGCATCGCGTATCTCGACCGCTCGATACCCTTCGCCATCCTCGCGGTGATCCTCGCAGCAGGCTTTGCCGCGGCGACGGAGATCCTGAGCAAGCGCGAGGAGCGCCCGGGCTTGCCGGCCTCGATCGCGCTGTTTGCAACCGGCACGCTCGCAGCGCTCGCGCTGGCATTGACGTTCGCGCTGGAAAAAGGCTGGCTCACGATTGCGCTGGCGTTGATGTCGCTGGGCACCGCCTGGATCTCGTTGCAGCGGCCGATCCCGTTCCTGCGCTCGCTGGCCGCGATCCTCGCCGCCATCGTGGTGCTGCGGATCGGCTACGAGCCGCGCATCGTCGGCCATGCCGTCGGCACCACTCCGATCTTCAACTGGCTGCTCTGGGGCTATGGCATTCCGGCGGCATCGTTCTGGGCCGGCAGCATCTTCCTGCGCCGCGGCGGCGACGATGCGCCGCTGCGCACGGTGGAAGCGGCTGCGGTCCTGTTCACGGTGCTGCTGGCGTTCATGGAGATCCGCCATGCCGTCAATAATGGCGACGTCTATAGCTATAGCGCCGGGTTCACCGAGGTCGCGCTGCAGGTCTGCGTGGCGCTGGCGATGGCGATCGGGCTGGAGCGCCTGCGATTGCGCACCGGCAGCGTCATTCACACTGCCGGCGCGACCCTGCTCACGGTGTTTGCCGGCCTGGCAGCGCTGTTCGGGCTGCTGGTCTGGCAAAACCCGCTGCTGCGCTGGATGGAAATCGGCGGTGTCGTCATCAACCTCTTGCTGCTCGGCTACGCCCTGCCCGCCGTGCTCGCGCTGCTATTGTCCTACGCGGTCGCAGGCCGCCGCGCCGTGCCTTACGCCAACACGATCGCGGCGGGTGCGCTCATTCTCGCACTTGCCTATGTGACGTTTGAGATCAGGAGAATCTATCACGGCCCGGTCCTCTCCGTCGGCCAGACCACTGGCGCCGAGCAATATACCTACTCGATCGCGTACCTGGCGTTCGGCGTCGCATTGCTCGGGATCGGTATTCTCTTCAACTCGCAGCGCGCGCGGCTGGCGTCGGCCGTCGTGATCGGACTGACGATCCTGAAAGCCTTCCTGATCGACATGTCGACCCTGACCGGCGTCTATCGCGCGCTATCCTTCATGTGCCTCGGCCTGGTGCTGGTGGCGATCGGCTGGCTCTACCAGCGGATCCTGTTCCGCAGGCAGGCGGCAGCCGTGCCTGCGGCACCGGCAGGTGGTTAGGGCGTCAAGCTGCGCGCACCGAGTCGAGGAACTTGCCGACCTCGAGCTTCAGCCGGTTGCTGTCGCTCGACAGCGACTTCGCGGCCGAATGAACCTGCGCGGAGGCTGAGCCGGTCTCGGTTGCGCCGTGTTGCACGTCGGTGATGTTGGCAGAGACCAGTTGCGTGCCCGCCGCGGCGTGCTGGATGTTGCGCGATATTTCCTGCGTGGCTGCGCCCTGCTCTTCGACAGCCGCGGCAATGGTCGAGGAGATCTCCGACATGCGGCCGATGGTGCCGCTGATCTCCCTGATCGCTGCGACCGATTCCTGGGTCGCGGCCTGGATGCCCGAGATCTGCTGGCTGATCTCGCCGGTCGCCTTCGCGGTCTGCTCGGCGAGCGCCTTTACTTCCGACGCCACCACGGCAAAGCCGCGGCCGGCCTCGCCGGCGCGCGCCGCCTCGATCGTGGCGTTCAGCGCCAGCAAATTGGTCTGGCCGGCGATGGTGTTGATCAGTTCGACCACGTCGCCGATGCGGCTGGCCGCCTTCGACAGTTCGCTGACGCGGTTATTGGTCTTCTCTGCCTGATCCACAGCTTCACTGGCGACGCGGGAGGATTCCTGGACCTGGCGGCTGATCTCGTTGACCGAAATGCTCAACTCCTCGCTGGCCGCAGATACCGACTGCACATTGGTGGAGGCTTCCTCGGAAGCCGCGGCGACCGCGATGGCCAATTCTTGCGAGCGTTCGGCAGTGGCGGTCAGCGTGCCCGCGGACGCCTCGAGTTCGGTGGAGGCCGACGACACGGTCTCGACGATCTCGCCGACGGCGGCCTCGAAGGAGTCGGCCAACCTGACCATCTCGGCCTTGCGCTGTTGCGCGGCGATCTGATCCTGCTTGATCTGGGCTTCGGCTTCGTCGCGGGCCTTCTGCTCCGCCTTTATCTTGAAGGTTTCGACCGCCTGCGCCATGTCGCCGACTTCGTCGCCACGGCCGAGGCCGGGTAACACGACCTGGAAATTTCCGTTGGCGAGTTCGCGCATCCCGTTGCACAGCCCTACCACCGGCTTCGCGATCGCGCGTCCAATCAGCCATGCGAGCGCCATGCCCAGCACCAGGCTGGCGATCGCTATCGTCAGGATCATGTTCTCGGTCGACACAATCAGGCTCTCCGTTTCGTGCTCGATCTTCACTTCGTCCGCGATGCCGGATACCTTGATGGCCTCGGCGGTGGCGGCGATCGCCTGCGCGGCCTTCGCCATCTCGCCATTGGCGAGAACTTCGACTTCGTGCGCATCCTGCGCCGCCTTGTGATAAGCGTCGGTGTACTTCTGAATGTCGCCGTTGGCGTTTTCAAATATCTTGCGGACGTCGTCACCGGCGATCCCCGCGCCGACTGCGGTCAACGCTGTCTTGAGCGCAGCGAGGGCCTTTTCAGCGCTATCGGCCGAACTCTGCTCGTGGCGGCCGAGCAATTTGTTGACATTGAGCCGCGCCAGCAGCAATTGCTTCAGAGCTTCGCTGGCCGAGTTCGTCGCGTTCGCGTTGCTGCCCGCCATCACTTGCAGCTTTTCGATCCCGGCGAGCGACTTCAGCCCGAGCGGATCGAGAACCTCCCTGGTCAGCTTGTTCTGTTCCTGCTTCAGCACAACCAGCTTGTCGAAGTCCTTGGCGTAAAGCTCGAACTGCCCGTTCAGCTCCACCATCTTCTGGTGGCGCTCGGGGTTCTTGATTTCATCGAGACCTCGCTGGATGCTCCTGGCAAGCACCGGCTGCTCTTTCCGCGCTTCGGCGATCAAGCTTTCGTCTCCGGAGACGGAGAATTCGCGAACGAACCTGCGGAATGAAACGAAGCCGCGATCGACCTCGCGTACGATGCCGACCACCTTGACGCGCTGGTTGAAAATCTGGAAACCGTCGGAGACTTTGCTGAAGCCGCGATAGGACATCGCCGACAACACCACGGTCAGCGCCAGCACGGCCGCAAAGCCGATCATGATCTTGGTGTTGATCCTGCGGTTGGTGAAGAAGCCGAACAGACCCGACGTAGTGGCGAGGGTCTGGGAAGGATTGGCCATGTGCGCACCCTTTGAAGAATGAATGGATCCACGCGGCGATCACAAACCAGCCGCAACATTCCGTGGTTGATCGACTGACATCGTTCACCCAACTTGGCGAACGGCTTCCAATTCAACTGTGGGCCGCAACGAGATGACCCGCCTTCAAATATCGGGGAATGACGGGTAACAGGCGGCACACGACTCAGAACACGCGCTTTCCTTAGTCCAGCATAGCGGTCCAGCCCCGCATTAACATTAACGCTGAACCCGTAGGACTACTCAGATTTGTACGAAAACGCCCGCAAATCGGCACGTTAGGCGTGTCACGATTGAGGGCGCACGCTGAGATGAAAGAGCGATGCAATCGGCCGTGATGCTCTCTAGCTGACCGATTCCGCGACGAGGCGGATTCTGAACACCGGCTTCTTGGACTCGTCCAGCAGTTCCATCTGCCATTCGGCATTCTGCTTCAGGCTGCGCGAAATGCTGCCGAGCAGGTTGCCGCACACTTTGGTCATCTCGGACCATGCGGCTTCGCGGCTTTCGAATTCGGAGCCCTGGTCGGACGCGCCGGCGTAGCGACCATTGCTAATTCGAAAAAAGTATTGCGGCATGACAAATCCCAAATACGAGCCACCCCGGCCTTCATTGACCGCCACGGTGAAGCTAAACTCGCTACCAGGACATGAATTAGCCAGCCCGTATCACTACGGGCCGATTTACCCAATTTCGGGCTTCATTTCGCCCGAATGGATGACAGCGTTTTCGAGCGATGCATGCCCAAAACAAGAGACTAGTCGGTGGAGCGGCGCAACTCCGGCGCGCTTTCGGCTTTCGCCGGCTCCGCCTTGGTCTCGGATTTGACCGGCTCAAGCTTGGCGCTCTCGACCGCCGGCGTCTCGACGCGGGCCGTCACTTCGGCGCGCGACGACGCTTCGGCCGAGCGCGTCGGCTCCGGCGCGTGCAGCGAGCGCGGACGCGCCACCGAGCGGGCCATCAGCATCTGCTGCGCGCCCTGGTGGCGGAAATCGCAATAGGCGAAGCCCATGCCCGACACCGAGCCGCGGAACGTGCGATCATCGCGCTTATCGAGATTGAAGCACGGCTCGAACGGAAGCCCCTTGATGGAAGCGCAAACGGCCTGGCCGCGGATCTGCAGCGTATTGCCGGGCAGTCGCACATGACGGACCGGCCCCGCGCCGCTGAACTGGATCGAGCCGGCGGCGCCGAGATCGTCCATCACCCGGCCTGCGCCGCGGGTGCCGTCAAAACAGGTAAAGGCGAAAACCTTGCCGCTGACAAACCTGCGGGCTTCATCGGCATTCATCATCCCGGCCAGCGCCGGCGCCACCATCGCCCCGGCCGTGACGGCCCCCAACACCAAACGCGCAAGCATGCAGCAACTCCAACTTACCGAGCGCGGGCACCCGCCTTCTGTGAGCATGATCTCCGTGCAAACGCTTCGCGTTTGTCGCCAGCGATCATGCAGGCATCTTTACCCGCTGCTTACCATACGAACCGTGGCAACATTGGAGCAGCATGGTTGGTAAAGTCTGAACGCCGTTAGAGAATTTTTACCACGATTCGACCGCGGACCTGGCCGGCGAGGATTTTGGCGCCGGCGTCGATCACCTGGTCCAGGCCGATTTCATGAGTAATATCAGCTAGTTTGCCGCGATCCAAATCGCTGGCGAGACGGCTCCAGGCGAGTTTGCGCTGCTCAATCGGGCACATCACGGAATCGATGCCGAGAAGGCACACTCCACGCAAAATAAACGGCGCCACCGAAGAAGGCAGGTCCATGCCGGCGGCAAGGCCGCAGGCGGCAATGGCGCCGCCATATTTCGTCATCGAGAGCAGGTTGGCGAGCGTGGTCGATCCGACGCTGTCGATGCCGCCGGCCCAGCGCTCTTTCGCCAGCGGCTTGGCGGGGCCTGACAGTTCCGCCCGATCGATCACCTCGGCGGCGCCGAGACCCTTCAGATAGTCTGCCTCCGACATCCGCCCGGTGGAGGCGATGACGTGATAGCCGAGCTTGGACAGCACGGCAGTGGCGACCGAACCGACGCCCCCGGCCGCACCCGTGACCACGACGGGGCCGCTCTTGGGCGTCAGGCCGTGCTTCTCCAGCGCCAGCACCGACAGCATCGCGGTGTAGCCGGCGGTGCCGACCGCCATTGCGTCGCGGGTCGAGATGCTGTCGGGCAGCCGCACCAACCAGTCGCCCTTGACGCGGGCCTTTTCGGCGTAGCTGCCGAGATGGGTCTCGCCCATGCCCCAGCCGTTGCAGACCACCCTGTCGCCGGCCTTCCACTGCGGATGCGAGGATTGTTCGACGATGCCGGCGAAGTCGATGCCGGCGATCATCGGGAAACGGCGCACCACCGGCGCCTTGCCGGTGACGGCCAGACCGTCCTTGTAGTTCAGCGTCGACCATTCGACAGCGACGGTGACGTCGCCTTCCATCAATTCGGCTTCGTCGAACTGCGTCAGCGCGGCGGTGGTGCCTTTTTCCGCTTTGTCGATCCTGATGGCCTTGAATGTTCCCACGGCGAACTCTCCCCGAACTTTTTGATCTCGGAGAGTGTTTACCGGATCAGGCGGGCTGCGCAACTGCCCGCGCCACAGGCGCTTCCACGATCGGCAAATTGATCAGTGCCGACAGCACCCCGAACAGCACTGAGAGCCACCAGATCGGCGTGTAGGATCCATAGCTCTCGAACACGATGCCGCCGAGCCAGACGCCGAGGAAGCCGCCGACCTGATGGCTGACAAAGGCAAAGCCATAGAGGGTTGCGAACCAGCGGGTGCCGAACATCAGCGCCACCAGCGCCGAGGTCGGTGGCACCGTCGACAGCCAGGCCAGACCGGTGACGGCGCCGAACATGATCGCGGATAACGGCGTGATCGGGAACGAGATGAACGCAACGATCGCCATCGCCCGCACGAGGTACAGCACCGATAGAATGTAGCGCTTCGGAAACTTGTTCTGCAGCACACCGACGCTGAGCGAGCCGATAATATTGAACAGGCCAACCGCGGCTATCACCCAACCGCCGGTTTGCGCGGATATGCCGCGATCGGCCAGATAGGCCGGCAGATGCACCGTGATGAAGGCGAGCTGGAAGCCGCAGGTGAAGAAGCCGAGCACCAGCAGCACGTAGGAGCGATGGCCGAACGCTTCCGCCAGCGCCGTCCTGAACGATTGCTGATCGGCGGCGGGAACGTCCGACGGCGCCGCCGGCGGCGTCGAGAGCGCCAGCGACAGCGGCACGATCAAGAGCATCAGCAGCGCGAATACGGTCAGCGCCGACTGCCATCCGAAATTGTCGATGAGCGCCACACCGAACGGAGCGAACAGGAATTGCCCGAACGAGCCGGCGGCGGTGCCGGCGCCGAGCGCGACACCACGCTTCTCCGGCGGCAGCAATTTGCTGAACGCCGACAGCACGAGGTTGAACGAACAGCCTGAGAGTCCAAAGCCGATCAGGACGCCGGCGCCGAGATCGAGCGAGCCAGGCGTGGAGGCATAGCGCATCACCAACAGGCCGCCGGCATAGAGCAGCGCACCGACCACCATCACGCGCATCACGCCGAAGCGGTCGGCGATCGCGCCGGCAATTGGCTGGCCCAGCCCCCACAACAGGTTTTGCAGCGCCAGCGCCAGGCCGAACACGTCGCGGCCCCAGGTAAACTCGCGGCTCATCGGCTGAATGAAGAAACCGAGACTCGATCGCGGTCCGAAACTCAACAGCGCGATCACGCACCCGCAAATGATGATCACCAGCGGCGTCCGCCAGCTCGCGGCCACGGCGCGAGGATTGTCTGCGGTGACGGCCATGTGTTTCCTCGATGCTTGGCGCCCGACAAGGGATCGAGCGGATCCGTCCGGAGCAGTTAATGCATTCGCATGGAAATCCCAAGAGCGATGGCACGGGAATTACGCCGTTGCAGGGCAGCCCTGCAAAATCGTCGAGTGCAATTTGGGGGCGCGACCGAGCCAGGGCGCGCGCCGAGAACTCAACTCGTCGTCCCGGCCTCGCGCCGGGACCCATAGCCACAGAGCGTCGTTGTTGAACGAAGGCGTCAACCACCGCATCTCATCATGAGGGCCGCGGCGTATGGGTCCCGGCGCAAGGCCGGGACGACAATCACTACCTTTTCGCACTCGCCTGCTCCGCCGAGCTCTGCGCAGCTTCGGCGAGCTTGGCGGAAATTTGCGCCGTCTCCGCGGCGGTGCCCCAACTCGGGGCGTCGCTGCCATCGCCCCAGTTGCGGGGCCGGTAGAAGGTGTGCACGCCGGTCTTGTACATCTTCTTCATTTCGCTGACCCAGGACGGACGCACCCAATAGGCGTGGTAGTGCGTCGAGCGGTCGACCTCAGGCAGCCAGAGTTGCCCGTCGAGCATGGCCTTCGCGATCTTCTGCGCGCGTTCCCACATGTCGGGCTCTTTCACCACGTCGGCGTTGTTGTCGCAGGCGAACGTGAACTGGCAGGCGAGATGGCGGTGCTTGTTCTGGTAGACCACGCCGCACACCGTATCCGGATATTTGCCGGAGAAGGCGCGGTTCAACACCACTTGCGCCACCGCGATCTGGCCGCGCACCGCTTCGCCGCGGGCTTCGAAATAGATAACCTCGGTCAGGCATTTCTCCGACTTGGCGCGCGATTTCTCGTCGAACAGGCCGAGCCGCTCGGCCGGCGTCTTGGCACGCTGGTTGTCGGAATTGACCTCACCCTTCGGCGCGACGCTGACGCCCATTTCGCCGGCCTTCACCGGCCCGTCGGCGTCGACCGGCAGTGACGCCATGATCTTCATATCGGGATCGGCAACCACCGCGCTCGGCAGCATGACGATCGGCTCTTCGCCGGGCCGCCAGCGCTCGATGGTCTCAGGGGAACCGAGCGAAGATCCGAAAAACAGGCTTGAAGTCTTGAAGGAGAAATTGTCGCGCGGCGGCGCGGGCGCGAGTGCCACCGACGGCGTCGCGGGAGCGGCCTTGAGGTTGGCCTTGAGGCCGTCAAGCGGCTTGTCCTCGGCCGGCATGGTCTCGAGCGACATCGAAACATCATATTGCGGCAGCGGCGGCGCGCTCAGCGCGGCCTGAAGTTCGGGATCGAGCGGTGCAGGTTCAACCGAAGGCGCGGCGGCGGTCTTTTGGCCTTTAACGGAAGCGTTTGAGGACGCAGGATCCTCGATCGCCGGCGCGCTCCCGGCAGGGATTCCGGTCTCCGCATCCGCAGGCGGCGCGACGGCAAGGCGGTCGCCCTTCAGGGTGCGGTCGACCTTGGGAAAATCGGCGGCATGATAACGCGCCGGCGGCACGACGATCGGGTTGCGCGTCACTGAACCGGTGATGTCGATACCCTGATTGTCGAGGCTGGCGAGCCGGTAGGTGGCGGTCTGCGGCGAAGCGGTTCCGATCGGACGGCCGAAGCTGAAGGTCGCGACCTGGATATTGCCGGCGGCGGAGAACACACGCTTCTGCCAACGCTCCGCGACGCCCGGCTGCCGGGCCAGCAGTGACGCGATATCCTGATATCCGATCTCGGTCGGCATCAATGCGAAGATGCAAAGACCGAGACCGAAGGACGCGAACCGCGCGCCCTTCGGCTGGTTACGCAACACATTCATCGATACGCTCTACGCAACGCTTACAAAACGCGATCGAACGTCAGTACATCCGTGCAATTCGACCTTTTTTGTTGGTATCGAATTTAGGTTGCCGCGGAGTTAATCGGCGTGGCCCGCGTGCACCACGCAAGAAATCGCGCGCATTCGCTTCAGCGCATGAAAAGTCTTGGTAAACGGACGGGCGATGAAAGTGGTAAACATCCCGTCAACGAAGATGATGAAGAGAATGTTGCGGGTTCCCGTGTGACTACGGAGCAAGTAATAGCGGCATGAGGCCATCGAGCGACCCCGCAAATCTACGCGCGACACAAAAGACGAAAATGGCCGGAGAAAATCCCCGGCCATTTCAATTTCGCATGCTGTTGTCGCTTACGCCTAGCTGACCATCGATTGGCAGATGCGATGCCTTAATCCTTGAGCGAAGTCTTGATGGCAAGCAACGCTTTCTTAAGCGCCGGGAGATCGTCCTTCACGGCATTCCAGATGATCTGGCCATCAACCCGCTGGTACTCGTGGCGCAGGATGTTGCCAATGCCGGCGATATCCTTCCAGCGTACATCCTTGTGCTGCGACTTGAGCTCACGGCCAAGATGACGGCTCGCTTCGGAAATCACTTCGATACCGCGCTCGACAGCAGACCGCAAAACCCAGGAGCGTTCGAAATCGCGGAAACTCTTGCCGGCGACAGCTTTTTCGATTCCCCGGATACTCTCCAGCATGTCGTGGATGCGGAGCAGAGGGGACCGGGTCGCCATCAAAAAACCCGCATAGCCTCGGCTTCAACCTTCTTGCGAATAAGAGGGTGCAGCCCCTTGCGCGTGGTCAGGTCTACATCGACTCCCAAGCCCTCCTGGAGCAGACGTCGGCTGGCGACCAGGTCAAAAGCGTTGAATTTACTGCGGGGGTCATAATCGATGAACAGGTCCAGGTCGCTTTTCGCGCCAGCCTTGTTCTTGGCCGTGGAACCAAACAGGTAAAGCGACGTCGCGCCCCGCGCCTTCAGTGCGCCAGCGAAAGTACGTAGCTTCTTGAGAGCTTCTGCTCGGTTCATGCACTTCTTCTACCACAAAGATACGGGAAGCAGCAAAAATGAAAATGGCCGGGATATCCCGGCCATTTCAATTTCACACGCTCTTGCCGCTTACGCCTGGCTCGCCACCGTCTTGCCGAGCGCGGCTTGCGCTGCCGCGAGCCGCGCGATCGGTACGCGATAGGGCGAGCACGAGACGTAGTCGAGGCCGATCTCGTGGCAGAACGCCACCGATGCGGGGTCGCCGCCATGCTCGCCGCAAATCCCGACCTTGAGGTTGGGCCGCGTCTTGCGACCGCGCGCGACGCCGATCTTGACGAGTTCGCCGACGCCATCGCGATCGACCGAGATGAACGGGTCGATCTCGAGGATCCCCTTGCTGACATACGTGCCGAGGAAGCTCGCGGCGTCGTCGCGGCTGATGCCGTAGGTGGTCTGCGTCAAATCGTTGGTGCCGAAGGAGAAGAACTCCGCGGTCTGCGCGACGTCGCCGGCCATCAGGCAGGCGCGGGGAAGTTCAATCATCGTCCCGACCTGATAGGCGATCTTTTTGCCGGTCTCCTTCATCACCGCCTGCGCCATCGCGTCGATCCGCGCCTTGACCAGATCGAACTCGGCCTTGGTCGCGATCAAGGGCACCATCACTTCGAGGCCGACGGCCTTACTGGTGCGCTTTTCGGCTTCGACCGCGGCTTCGAAGATCGCGCGTGCCTGCATCTCGGCGATTTCCGGATAGGCGATCGCAAGACGGCAACCGCGGAAACCCAGCATCGGGTTGAACTCGGCGAGATCGCGGGCGCGATCGGCGAGCTTGCGCGGATCGGTGTTCATCGCACGCGCGACTTCCTCGATCTCGGCCTGGGTGTGCGGCAGGAACTCGTGCAAGGGCGGATCGAGCAGACGGATCGTGACGGGCAGCCCCTTCATGATCTCGAACAGCTCGACGAAATCCGCCCGCTGCATCGGCAACAATTTTGACAGCGCCTGACGGCGTGACTGTTCGTCCTCGGAAAGGATCATCTCGCGCACGGTGCGGATGCGGGTTTCCTCGAAGAACATGTGCTCGGTGCGGCAAAGGCCAATGCCCTCGCCGCCGAACTTGATCGCGGTGCGCGCATCTTCCGGCGTATCGGCGTTGACGCGAACGCCGAGCTTGCGGACGGCATCGGCCCAGCCCATCAGCGTGCCGAATTCGCCCGACAGTTTCGGCTCGATCATCGGCATCCGCCCGGCCAGCACCTGGCCGACCGAACCGTCGATGGTGATGACGTCGCCGGTCTTGAAGGTACGCGAGCCGATGCTCATGGTGCCACGGCCGTAATCGACGCGGATGGTGCCGCAGCCGGAGACGCAGGGCTTGCCCATGCCGCGCGCCACCACGGCGGCGTGCGAGGTCATGCCGCCGCGGGTGGTGAGAATGCCTTCAGCGGCGTGCATGCCGTGAATGTCTTCCGGGCTGGTCTCGACCCGCACCAAAATCACCTTGCGTCCGTCGGCCTGCAGTTTGGCGGCTTCATCGGACGAGAACACGATTTCGCCGGAGGCGGCACCAGGTGAGGCCGGCAGGCCGGTCGCGATGACGTCGCGCTTGGCCGCGGGATCGATGGTCGGATGCAACAGCTGGTCGAGCGAAGCGGGATCGATCCGCATCACCGCGTCCTTTTTCGAGATCAGGCCTTCATTGGCGAGCTCGACCGCAATGCGCAGCGCCGCCTTGGCGGTACGCTTGCCGCCGCGGGTCTGCAGCATCCACAATTTTCCCTGCTCGACCGTGAACTCCATGTCCTGCATGTCGCGGTAATGCTTTTCGAGCAGCGTGTAAATCCGCGTCAGCTCCTTGAACGCCTCGGGCATCGCGCTTTCCATCGACGCCTTGTCGGAGCCGGATTCCTTGCGCGCGTCTTCGGTGATGTCCTGCGGGGTGCGGATGCCCGCCACCACGTCTTCGCCCTGTGCGTTGATCAGGAATTCGCCGTACAGCTTGCTCTCGCCGGTCGAGGGGTTGCGCGTGAATGCAACGCCGGTCGCCGAGGTCTCGCCCATATTGCCGAACACCATGGCCTGAATGTTGACCGCGGTGCCCCAGGATTCCGGAATGTCGTGCAGCCTACGGTAGGTAACCGCGCGCGCGTTCATCCAGGATGAGAACACCGCGCCGACCGCGCCCCACAATTGCGCGTGCGGATCCTGCGGGAAATCATGGCCGGTCTCGCGCGCCACCGCATCCTTGTAGCGGCCGACCAGTTCGACCCAGTCGTCGCCGGTGAGATCCGTGTCGAGCGTATAGCCCTGGCCGTCCTTGAAGGTGTCGAGGATGTCTTCGAAATGATGATGCTCGAAGCCGAGCACGACATCCGAATACATGGTGATGAAACGGCGATAGCTGTCATACGCGAAGCGGCGGTCGCCGGACAATTCGGCGAGCGCTTCGACGGTCTGGTCGTTGAGACCGAGATTGAGCACGGTATCCATCATGCCAGGCATGGAGGCGCGGCCGCCGGAGCGGACGGAAACCAGCAGCGGATTCTTGGAATCGCCGAACGATTTGCCGGCGAGCTTGCCGACATGATCCAGCGCCTTCTCGACCTGCGCCTTCAGCGCGGCCGGATAGGATTTGTCGTGGGCGTAAAAGTAAGTGCAGACCGAGGTCGGAATGGTGAAGCCCGGAGGCACCGGCAGGCCGAGATTGGCCATTTCGGCGAGGTTGGCGCCCTTTCCGCCGAGCAGATCGCGCAGGCCCGCTTTGCCTTCGGCCTTGCCGTCGCCGAACGTATAGACCCACTTGCCGGATTTTACCGTTTCCACCGCCGGCTTGCTGACCGGGGCCTTCTTCATCGTCTTGCTCGGAGCCTTGCTGACAGCCTTGGGTGCGGGCTTGGCCTTGCTAGCTACCTTGGGGGCCGCCTTGGCAACTGGCTTGGTCATTGGCTTAGTAACTGCCTTGGCGACCGGCCTTGCCGGAGCCTTCGTCAGCGCCTTGCGCGCCGAGGCCGCCGGCGCGGCTTTGCCCTGCGCAGATGACTTTGATTTCGCTACCGTTTTCTTGGTCTTCGCAACCGCTTTGGCCATGGCAGATTACAATCCGAAAAGAGGGGAGAAGATGCGCGCCTTACACCACTTTGAGGGGTTCCGCGCAAGCTGCGAAACCCTTCTTTCCCAGCCAGCGGCCTAGAAGCGAAGCATCTTGAACACGCCAAGACCGGCCAGGCCGACGACGATCAAGTAGATCGCGACGATGAAATTCAGGAACCGCGGCATGATCAGGATCAGGACTCCCGCGATCAGAGCGACGATCGGGGAAATATGCGCAGCGGTGAGTGTCATCTGAATTTCTCCGGGAGATGAATGGATCATCGAATCGAGGGCGGCAACATAACCGCTGGCGCGGTTCCGGAATAGGAGACGCCTGTCGCGCCAAGGGGTTCCGGCGTTCGCAAAAATTGCTCGAAATTGCCGCGTTTGAGGCGGCCGTTTTTCCGGAACTATGCCGCGCGCGATGAATTGGCTCGCATATGCGCTGGCTTGCCGGCGTCGGAGCGTTTTCAAGCGAAGTGGACACCGGTTCGCGTCAAGAAAACGCAGGTCAAACTCACGAAAGCGCGCGAGGAGTACAGCATGCGGAATAGACTACTTGCCATTGCAGCGATCGCCGGCGCGATGGCTGCACCGATCGCGGCACAGGCGCAGAGCGATACCGTAGGTGTGGTTCGTGGCGGTGGCGTCGTTCTCGGCGACCAGGAGGGCATCACCGTCGAACAGCGGCCGGCGTTCCGTGAATACGTCGTGCGCGAGCGCGTGCCGACTTTCACCATTCCGGATCGCGTGATCGTCGGCAGCGTGCTACCGGAAGCCGGCATCACTTATTACGACGTGCCGCAGACTTATGCCGCGACGCCCTATCGCTACACCGTGGTGAACGGTCAGACGGTATTGGTCGAGCCGCGTTCGCGTCGCATCGTTCAGGTCGTCGACTAGTCCCAATGACCTGAACGACTAGTCCGGGCGCCGCGCAAGCGGATGTGCGCGAGAAACGACCGGACAAGAAAGCCCCGCCCGGCCTTCCCCCTGGGCGGGGCTTTTCGTTGTGTAGTTCGTCATTCCGGGGCGCGCGAGCGCGAACCCGGAATCTATTCATCTACGCAACTTGCCGCCTAATGGATTCCGGGCTCGCGCTACGCGCGCCCCGGAATGACGACTTTGCTTATTCCCTGATCTCGAGACCCGGCTTCTTGGCGACGAGACGATGGATCTTCTTGCCCGACGAAGCGCTGACGACCTCTTCATCGAGCAACAGCGCGGTCGTTTTCAATTCCGCCATCACCAACGCGGTGTCGAACGCCGCATAAAGACGCCCCTGGGGATCCCGCAGGTCGGCATCGTCGGTGATCCGCCAGCTCAGATAGAGGATGCCGCTGGGCTTGACGACGCCGAGCAGGCGGCGGACCGCAGCCGCGATCTGCGACTGTTCGAGATGCATGATCACGGTTTCGCACAGCACGTTGTCGTAGGTGCCGATGCCCTTCAGGTCGGGCAATGCGGCTGTTGCGAATTTCAAACCGGGATAACGCCGCCGCGCTTCCGTCAGCAGGCCTTCCGAGGCGTCGAAGCCCACGGCCGAGAAACCGTTGGCATTGAGCCAGCCGACCTCGCGGCCGCTGCCGCAGCCGATATCGGCTGAATTGCCGCCGCGCACGAAATACCGCTCGACGATTTCCTGCAGATCAACGGGGGCCGGCTGCTCGTGCCAATCCTTGGCGAACGCCGCCGCATCCGAATCGTAAGCGGCCAGCGTCTTGCGGTCCACGTCTTAGCCCTCGATCTTCGAAAAATCCGCCACCGCGCGCGTCGCCGCGCGGATTTCGTTCAAGACCTTCAGTCGGTTCTCGCGGACTTTTGGTTCATCGTCATTGACCTTGACCTTGTCAAAGAACGCATCCACCGCCGGACGCAGCTTGGCCATCGCGCTCATCGCGGCGGCAAAATCTTCCTTGGCCACCGCAGCACCGGCTTCGCTTTTCACCTGATCGATCGCCTTCGCCAGCGCCTTCTCTTCGTCGAGCTTGTAGAGCGCCGTATCCGGCGCGCCGTCGAACGTGCGCTTGTCCTTTTTCTCCTCGATCGCAAGGATGTTGCTGGCGCGTTTTGTTCCCGCGAGCAGGTTCTTGCCGTCGTCGGTGTCGAGGAATTTGGCGAGTGCTTCGACGCGGGAGACAACAAGCAAAAGATCGTCCTGCATTTCTTCCGAAACCGGAGGCTCGCTATCGAGTTCCGCCTCGCTACCCTCCGCCTCGATTAGATCGAGCTTGCCAGCACCGCTGCGGGCCGCATCTCCCCGCGACCATGGAGACGGCGTACTTGCAAATACGGCATCCACAAGATCGTGACGCGCGCCTTGCTCCCGGAGTTGAACCTTTAGGCGATCAGCAAAAAAGGAGACCAGGTCAACAATGGTCGATGGCACGGCACGTCGACCGAACGTAAGCATGCGCGCAGACACTACGAACTTCGTAAAGCCCGGATGCTCAACGCCCTCCGATTTAGGCGGCTGAACATCACGAGCGCGCTTTTCTGTCGCGGCTTGCCAGAAATGCGGCCCGCAAATGTCTGCGAGACGGATTCGCAAATCGTTCTCGAGAATGATTCGAATCACACCCAATGCCGCACGTCTCAACGCGTACGGATCCTTGCTGCCGGTCGGTTTTTCATCAATCGCCCAGAAGCCGACTAAGGTGTCTAGCTTGTCGGCCAAGGCAACCGCAACGCTCACGCGATCGGTCGGCACCCGATCCGCAGGCCCCTGCGGCTTGTAATGCTCTTCGCTTGCCGCAGCGACGGAAGCATCCTCGCCCTGTGCCAGCGCGTAGTACTTGCCCATCAAGCCTTGCAGCTCCGGGAACTCGCCAACGACTTCCGTTAGCAAATCCGCCTTTGCCAGATGGGCGGCGCGTTTCGTCTTCTCGACATCGGCGCCGACCAGCGGCGCGATTTCCGCCGCCAGCCGCTCGATGCGCTTGATGCGCTCGCCCTGCGTGCCGAGCTTCTCGTGAAACACGATGTTCTCGAATTTCGGCAAGCGCTCTTCGAGCTTCGTCTTCAGATCGGTCTCATAGAAGAATTTCGCATCGCTGAGCCGCGCACGGATCACGCGCTCGTTGCCGGCGATGATGGCCTTGCCGTCGTCGCTGGCCTCGATATTAGCGGTGAGGATGAACTTGTTGGTGAGCTTCCCGGTTTTGGGATCGCTGACCACGAAGCATTTCTGGTTGTTGCGGATGGTGGCGCGGATCACCTCGCCCGGGATCGACAAATATTCCTCGTCGAACGATCCCATCAGTACGACCGGCCATTCGACGAGGCCTGCGACCTCGTCAAGCAGCACCTGGTCCTCGACCAGCTCAAAGCCCTGCGCGAACGCCAACTGCTTGGCGTCGGCCAAAATAATATCCTTGCGCGCCTGCGGATCGAGCACGACCTTGGCGGCTTTCAGCTTCGCCTCGTAGTCCTCGAAGCGGCGCACGGAGATCGCCGATGGCGCCATGAAGCGGTGACCATAAGTGGTCTGGCCGGCCTCGATGCCGTCGATCGAGAACTTTACCACCTCGGGCTCTTCAGTCTCCGGACCGAAGGTCGCGATGATCGTATGCAGCGGCCGCACCCAGGTCAGCGCGCCCGGCTTTGCCGAGCGTTCGCCCCAGCGCATCGATTTCGGCCACGGGAAGGTGCGCACGATCACCGGCAGGATATCGGCGAGCACGTCGAGCGTCGGACGGCCGGGCTTCTCGATCAGCGCGATATAGAAGTCACCCTTGGGGTCGCGCTGGATGTTGGCTTCGTCGAGCGATTTCAAACCCGTCGCTTTCAAAAAGCCCTGCACCGCCGCATCGGGCGCGCCAATTTTCGGACCCTTGCGTTCGGTCTTCAGGTCGGATTGCCGCGCCGGAATGCCGTGCACCGTGAGCGCCAGCCGCCGCGGCGTCACGAAGGCCTTGGCGCCCTCGTAGACGAGGCCCTCGGCAACGAGCTTGTCGGTCACCATGCGGCGCAGATCGTCCGCCGCCTTCGCCTGCATGCGCGCGGGGATTTCTTCGGAAAACAGTTCGAGCAAAAGATCAGGCATCAGGCTGCCCTGCCCGCTTCGGTGTGGATCCAGGCGTCGCCGCAAGCCTTGGCGAGATCGCGGACGCGGCCGATGTAGCTTGCCCGCTCGGTCACCGAGATCACGCCGCGGGCATCGAGCAGGTTGAAGACGTGGCTTGCCTTGATGCACTGGTCATAGGCCGGCAGCGCCATCAGGTGGGCCTCACGCTTGCCGTCTTTCCATCCGGCCGCGAGATATTTCTTGCAGGCCTCTTCGGCCATCACGAACTGCTTGAACAGCATGTCGGAATCGGAGTGCTCGAAATTGTGCCGGGAATATTCCTGCTCGGCCTGCAGGAAGACGTCGCCATAGGTTACCTTGTCGGCGCCTTCGCGGCCGTTGAAGTTGAGGTCATAGACGCGGTCGACGCCCTGCACATACATGGCGAGACGCTCGAGCCCATAGGTGAGTTCGCCGGCGACCGGCGCGCATTCGACGCCCGCGACTTGTTGGAAGTAAGTGAACTGGCTGACTTCCATGCCGTCGCACCAGCACTCCCAGCCCAGCCCCCAGGCGCCCAGCGTCGGGCTTTCCCAATCGTCCTCGACAAAGCGAATGTCGTGCAGGCTGGAATCGAGGCCGATCGCGGCGAGCGACTTCAGGTACAGGTCCTGAAGGTCCGGCGGCGATGGCTTCATGATCACCTGATACTGGTAATAATGCTGCAGCCGGTTCGGATTTTCGCCGTAGCGGCCGTCCTTGGGCCTGCGCGAGGGCTGCACATAGGCGGCCCGCCACGGTTTCGGCCCGAGCGCGCGCAAGGTCGTCGCCGGATGAAAGGTGCCCGCGCCCATTTCCATGTCGTAGGGCTGCAGGATCACGCAGCCCTGTTCGGCCCAGAACCGCTGCAGAGCGAGAATGAAGCCCTGGAACGAACGTTCCGGGCGCATATGGGCAGGCAATTCATCCATCGGCAGAATCGGTCTCGCGAGGGGGTTTTGGGCGCGCGGGACCGTATCGGCGGTGGCGAGGGGAATCAAGGCGATGTGAACCCCGTTCCTCATGGTGAGGAGCGCGACTTCGCGCGTCTCGAACCATGAGGCCCCGGTGTTCGGGGCCATCCTTCGAGACGCGGGCTTGCGCCCGCTCCTCCAGCGACAACGGCAAAGCCGTTGCGCGGGGATGAGGATTTTTGCTTGGCTAGCCCGGTCGGTACGCCCCGGTGACGGGGTCTCGGCGCAGGGTTGGAATTTCGTTCGCCCGGGCGGCCTCGGCGACGCGGGCCAGGCGCGCTTCCTCCAGCTCCCGGTTGATCCGGATGGCAGTCTTGTAAGCCCAGCGGACCACGGCGAGCCCACCCAGGGCCCCTGCGAATGCGATCAACGGTGGCATCGGTCGATCCTTGTCGTTCACGTCGGTCACGCCCCCAATAGCCACATTCTCGCGCAAGCCGGGCCGCGCCGCAATTCCCGCCTTTAGGACTAAATGGCGCGGTCCTGCCGGGTCCTAAAACCCGAATTTGGCCCAAATTGCCCGGGTTTCGAGCGCGGAAATCAAATCGTCCGGGAGGCCCCCGATACCATCGAACACGCCCATGGAACCCGCCCCCGGCGACCGCCGGCCGAGCAGGCCGGACAGCATCCCGCTGGCAGGCGCAATCACCGGCGTCAGCACCTTGTCGCCATAGCGGGCACGCAGCGTCGACCGCAAATCGCCGATCGCGTCCGCAAGCCCCAGCGATACCGACGTCTCCCCGGCCCAATACTCACCGGTGAACAGCACGTCGTCGGCGCCCTTGAGTCGGCCAGCCCGGCTTTGCTTGACCAGCGCGATGAAAATGGCGTGGATCTCGCGCTGAAGCGCCTTCACACGCGCCACGTCGTCAGGGTTTTCGGGCAGGAACGGATCGAGCATCGCCTTGTGGGTGCCTGCCGTATAAAGCCGGCGCTCGACACCGATTTTCTGGATCAATTCCTGAAAGCCAAAGCTGCCGCCGACCACGCCGATCGAACCCAGGATCGAGGACGGATCGCAGAAAATCTCGTCGCCGGCGCAGGCGATCATGTAGCCGCCGGACGCGGCAACGTCTTCGACGAACACCAGCACCGGCAAATTCTTTTCCGCCGCGAGCTGCCTGATCCGCAAATAGATCTGGCGCGATTGCACCGGCGAGCCGCCGGGCGAGTTGATCACGAGTGCGACGGCCTTGGCATTCTTGGTCGCGAACGCGCGTTCGAGCGTCTTGGCGACGCCGGCCAGCGACATGCCCGGCCGTAGCGGCGTCACCGCCCCGATCACGCCGGACAATCGCACCACCGGCACGACCGCGGCCCCGCGCCGGAATTTGGCCGGGACCAATCCCTTCAGCCGCTCGACAAGGCCCGGCAATCCCGCGCGATCACTTAATTGTTCACTCATGCCGTTACCTCGAATTAACCATTTTTTATCACGCCACTGTCATTGGAAGAGCCGGAACAAACTTGGCAGGAATGCCTTGTGCAACGTGGCCGTTACGGCTGCAATGGTGCAGCGGAGAGTGACATGAAAATCTACCTGCTGATAATGTTGATCGGCACAATCCTGACCGCGGTTCACTTTACTTCGGCGCCGAAACGCCAGTCGGAAACACTTCCGCAATAAGGCCTTTCCGCTTCCTGTCGCGTTCGAGACGTGAACGAGACACGCTTCCCTGGGCCGCCCCTATGGGGTGGCCAATGACAACATCCCCCTTCCCGCCAAAATCTCCTGCACCTCTTTATTAGGCACACCTTGCTCATCATTGAGCATCAGGCCGGGGTGAATTTGCGTCGGCGCGCGACCACCCTTGGTAGCGCGAATCAAAACGCGGTTCGCCGGCGCCTTCACATCGCCGTGAACCGGCAGGATTTCCAGACTGCCAAAACCGTGATCGAGCGCGGCCAGCACCTCGGCAATCCCATCGGCGCGCCAGATCAGCGTCAGCACGCCCCGGGATTTGAGGATGCGCCGGCCGGCATGAATCCAGTTCGAAAGCGTGGTCGCGGTCGCCACATGCGCGATGCCGCGCGCGCGGTCCGGCGAAATCCGATGCCGCGCGGAATCGTTGAACGGCGGATTCATCAAGACGATATCAACGCTGTCAGGATGCAAATTCGCAGCCGCAAAGGCGGCGGCGGCCGATTCGACATCGAGCACGATCACCTCGGCAGCAAGCGCGTTCGCTTCTGCATTGGCGCGCGCAAGGCCTGCCAGCGTGGTATCGATCTCGACCAGCACGAGATCGATGTCGCCTACGCGCCTGGCCACCGCCAGGCCCGCGGCGCCAACGCCAGCACCGAGATCGGCCACCCGATCGCCCGGGCGTGCCGGCGTCGCCGCCGCCAGCAGCATGGCATCGTGACCGGCGCGGTGCCCCGATTTCAATTGCCGCAGGCGCAAGCCCCCGCCGAGGAACGCGTCTTCGGTAATATCGGTGACATCGGGGGCGTTGTTGTTTTGACGCGTTTTCTTCACGCGAACCGGTCCCCACTTCGCTCGAAAACGCTATGAGTCATCGGCCCGCAATTCATGGGCAAGGCCGGCATCGGCCAAAAGCTGGCGCGCCTCGCGGTTATCGTCCTCATGGACCAGGATGCGGCGTGGCAGGACGCCCAGCGATCCCTCGATGACGCTCATGTTCTGGTCCAGCACCAGATGGTGGATATTGGCCCCATCCAGCAGCGCGCCTACCGCGGAAACCAGCACAATATCGTTGGTCCGAACCAATTCCCGCAATTTGCGTTCTCCTCAATTGGCCCGGTGCCAGGGGTAGCCGGCCCATGTCAACCGCTACGTGCCCTTGCCGCTTCAGCCTGCACTTTCTATTGTAGGTAAGGATAGTGCGAATTGGCCAGATTTGGAGACCCGCGTGGCGGTTATTGTACCCTTCGAGAGCCCGTCCAACGCTTCGATCGATGAACTGGTCGGGCTCGTCGCCGCCGACATGGAGCGGGTCAACGCCACGATCCTGTCGCGGACCGGGTCGGAAGTCACCATGATCCCCGAGGTCGCCAACCACCTGATTTCCTCCGGCGGCAAGCGACTGCGCCCGATGCTGACGCTGGCGATGGCGGGCCTCACCGGCTATTCCGGCGACGGCCATATCAAGCTCGCCGCCTCGGTCGAGTTCATGCATACCGCGACATTGCTCCATGACGACGTGGTCGACGAGAGCGAACTGCGGCGCGGCAAATTGTCGGCGCGGATGCTGTGGGGCAATGAGGCGAGCGTGCTGGTCGGCGACTTCCTGCTCGGCCAGGCTTTTCGAATGATGGTCGAGGTCGGCTCGTTGCGGGCGCTCGACATCTTGTCGTCGGCCGCCGCCACCATCGCCGAGGGCGAGGTGATGCAGCTCGCGGCCGCCAAGAACACCGCGACCACCGAGGACGAATATCTCGCTGTGATCCGCGGCAAGACCGCTGAATTGTTCGCAGCGGCGTGCGAGGTCGGTCCCGTGATCGCCAACCGGCCGAAGGCCGAGCAAACCGCCTGCCGTTCGGTCGGCATGAATCTCGGCATCGCGTTCCAACTGGTGGACGACGTGCTGGACTATGGCGGCAAATCCGCAAAACTCGGCAAGAACGTCGGCGACGATTTCCGCGAGGGCAAGATCACGCTACCGGTGGTACTGGCATTCCGCCGCGGCAACGCCAGCGAACGCGCATTCTGGGTCAAGGCGCTGGAGCGCGGCGAGATCGGCGCCAACGATCTCGATCACGCCATCGGCTTGATGACCAAGCATCGCGCACTGGAAGACACGATCAGCCGCGCCCATCATTACGGCGCGATGGCCGTCGATGCGCTGGCGCTGTTTCCGGCCTCCCCGATGAAGACCGCACTCGAGCAGGTCGTGGCGTTCTGCCTGGCAAGATCGCATTGAGCTGGATGCGCAAGCTTCGTGGATAGGACGCAGCGAAACCCATCCAGACCGTCATTGCGAGCGAAGCGAAGCAATCCATCTCACCACGAAGGAAAGAGTGGATTGCTTCGTCGCGTTGCTCCCTTGCACAAACGCTTCGCGTTTGTTGCAGGCAATGACGGGGTCGCGCCTAGCTCAACGTGCCCGCGTGCACCCACCAGGTGGGATGATCGCGCCGGATTTTCTCCGCGGCGCGGCCGGCGTCGGCGGTGTTTTCGTAGATCGCAAAACAGGTCGCGCCCGAGCCCGACATCCGCGCCAGCCAGGCGCCATTGGTGGCGTTGAGGGCTGATATCACTTCGCCGATGACCGGCTGAATGCGGGTCGCCGGGGCTTCCAGATCGTTGGTGCTGGCCGCCAGCACTTCGACCCAATCCTCGACCGAGGCGCCGGCTTCCGGCCAGTCGGTGCCGCGGAAAATGTCGGTGGCGCCGACCAGCAATTCGCCGTTACGCAGGCCGAGCGCCTTGAACACGTCCTTGGTTGGAACGGGGACGCCGGGGTTGATCATCACGCAGGGCAGGATCGGCAAGCTCAGCGGCGTCAGGGTCTCGCCGACACCGGTCATGTCGCAGGCGCGCGAGGCAAGGCAGACCGGCACGTCGGCGCCGGTCGCAAGCGCTACCTCGAGCAGCCGCTCGTCATCGAGCGACAGCCCATTCAATTTTGCCAATAGCCGAAGGGCCGCCGCCGCATCGGCCGAACCGCCGCCGATTCCGGCCGCGACCGGCAAGACCTTTTCGAGCACGAAAGTTCCGGACTTCAGGTCGGGCACGCGCTCCGCCAGCAGGCGGGTCGCCTTCAGCACCAGATTGTCCGACGTCTCGCCGCAGGCCTGCGCCAGCGGTCCGGACATTTGCAATGTCAGCTCGGAGCCCGGCGTCAGCGTCAGGCGATCGGCGCAGTCGGCAAACGCCACCACGCTTTCGAGATCATGAAAACCGTCGGTACGGCGGCCAACCACCCGCAAGGTCAGGTTGACCTTGGCACGCCCCTCATCAATCAACGCCGGCATTACCGAACACGCCCCCCAAAGCCTTCGATCTAGCCGCCCTTGCCGTCTTCTTTTTTCTTGTCGGCGGAAGCCGCATTCGAAGTGTCCTCAGGCAGGCCGTTGGCGATCTTGGCCTCGATCTTCGGCAATTCTTCCGCCTCGGGCTTCAGGTCGCGGGCATGGGCCCACTGGAACTTGGCTTCCAGCGTGCGGCCGACGCGCCAATAGGCGTCGCCGAGATGGTCGTTGATGGTGGGATCCTCGGGCTTGAGATCGATCGCGCGCTCGAGGTTCTTCACCGCGTCTTCGAAATTGCCGATGCGGAAGAACGCCCAGCCCAGCGAGTCGACGATGTAGCCGTCGTCAGGACGCTGGTCGACGGCGCGCTTGATCATCTTCATGCCTTCGTCGAGATTGATGCCCTGATCGATCCAGGAATAGCCGAGATAGTTCAGCACATGCGGCTGCTCGGGCTGCAGCTCGAGCGCCTTGCGCATGTCAGCCTCGGCCTTGTTCCACTGCTTGGAGCGCTCCTCGCAAATGCCGCGATAATAATAGGTGACCCAGGTGTTCTTGTCGGACACGCCGGGCATCACGTCGATCGCCCTGGAATAGGTCGTCGCGCAATCGGCGAATTTCTTGCGGCCACGCTCGATGTTGCCGAGCGCCATGATGGCTTCGATGTCCTTGGGATCTTCGGCGGTGACGTCCTTCAGGATCTTGATCGCCTGTTCGCTGCGATCGGCGGCGTCGAGGTTGGTGGCGAGCTGGATCTGCGCGTTGCGCTTCAGCGGCGAACTCGCCGGCATCCGCTCATAGACCTTGATCGCCATCTGAGGCTTCTTCACCGATTCATAGAGATCGGCGAGCGACAGCAGCGCCAGCGCGTGATTGGGCTGCAGGTAAAGCGAGAGCTGCAGATAGACCAGCGCCAGATCCTCGCCGCCGCGGCGGGTCAGCGTGGCCCCGATGCCGTACAGCGCCTCGGCCGCACCGGCCTGCGCCGATTCGATCAGCGGCGGCAGCTTCTTGCCGGCCCTGGTCTCGCGCAGCGCCTCCTGTACCAGCGGATGCCGCGGAAGCTTCTTGTCGAACGCCTCGTAGATGCCGACCGCCGACGCCGAATCCTTGTTGCGCGACAGCCAGCGCCCATAGGCGTCGGACACGCGCAGCATGGAATCGTCGAGCTTGTAGGCCCGCTCGAAGCGCGTGCCGGCGTCTTTTTCCTTGTTGGCGAGTTCCAGGATCAGGCCGGTGTGGAGGTCCTTGAAGATCGGATACCACTCCGGCCCGGTCAGCTTGTCGATGTTGGCGACCGCAGCCTTGGAGTCGCCCGCGCCGAAGCTGGCCCAGCCCGACAGCAGCGTCGCGACCAGGTCGGTGATCGGTCCGCGGATCGATTGATTGATGTTGATCTGCGCGGTCGCGTATTTCTTCTGCTTCAGGTCGCGGACGCCGACGACCAGCCGCGCCACGCGGTTGGATTTATCCAGCGTCAGGATGCGGTCGGCGAGCTTGACGGCCTCGTCGATGTCGCCATCCGCGAGCGAAGAGATGAAGGCGCGGTCGAGCAACTCGTTGTTCTTCGGATCGGTGCGCAGCGCCGAGCGATAGAACGCCGCCGCAGAGTTGGCGTCGCGTTCGACGCTGGCATGGCGGGCCGCCAGATAGCTGCCGGATGTGGTCAGCGATTTCAGATCGCTCTTGCTCGGAAACTGCGCCGAGTTGTCGCCGGTGTGCTCGGGCGTCTGCGCCAAAAGCGCGCCGGGGGCGGCAAGGGCGGCGACGGTAACAGCGGCGATCGTCCAGCGATTGAAACGAGTGGAAAGCATCACGGTTCGCCTAGCTCCAGGATTTGTAGCGGGATCTTTTCGATCGCTCGAATGCGGACATACGCGGCGGCATCAAGGCTCAGCGACAATGCCGCTTTTGGCGCTCAACCGCAAGGATACGGGGTGGCGAATCGATTGGCAGAGGCCCCCAAAGCTCCAATGAGGCCGCCGATAATCCCGCCGATTTGGCCCATGGCCCCCGAAGACGCTTGTACTGTGGCGGTATCGTGGCCGGTGCCGGGATTACCCGGCCACCGGCGCAGGCATCGGCCATTAACTCACGCAATCGTGGTCACATCGCCTCGTAATTGGGCCCGCCGCCGCCCTCCGGCGGAACCCAGGTGATGTTGCCGTTCGGGTCCTTTACGTCGCAGGTTTTGCAGTGGACGCAGTTCTGGGCATTGATCTGGAAGCGCGGACCGGAGGCCTCCTCGACCCATTCGTAGACGCCGGCCGGACAATAGCGGTTGGACGGGCCGGCAAAAACGTCGTGTTCGGAGGCCTTCTGCAAGTTCATGTCGGCGACCTTGAGGTGAACCGGCTGGTCCTCCTCATGGTTGGTGTTGGACAGGAACACCGACGAAAGCTTGTCGAAGGTGAGCTTGCCGTCCGGCTTCGGCGGCGCGACCGGCGTATGCGTCTTGGCTGGATCGAGCGTCTTGCGGTCGGGCTTGGCGTGCGACAGGGTTCCGAACAGCGAGAAGCCGAACAGCGTGTTGGTCCACATGTCGAGGCCGGAGAATGCCATGCCGAACATGGTGCCGAACTTCGACAACAGCGGCTTGGCATTGCGGACCTTGAACAGATCCTTGCCGATCGCGGAATCGCGCCAGGCGTTCTCGTAATCGACGAGCTCGTCATTGGCGCGTCCGGCGCCAAGCGCGGAGACGACGTGTTCGGCCGCCAGCATGCCGCTGCCCATCGCATTGTGCACGCCCTTGATGCGCGGCACGTTGACGAATCCGGCTGCGCAGCCGATCAGCGCGCCGCCCGGGAAGCTTAGCCGCGGCACCGATTGATAGCCGCCTTCGGTGATGGCGCGCGCGCCATAGGCCAGCCGCTTGCCGCCTTCGAACAACGGACGGATTGAAGGATGGGTCTTGAAGCGCTGGAATTCGTCGAACGGCGACAGATACGGGTCATCGTAATTGAGATGGACGACGAAGCCGACCGCGACCTTGTTCTCGTCGTAGTGATAAAGGAACGAGCCGCCGCCGGTCTTGTCGTTCAGCGGCCAGCCCAGCGTATGCTGCACCAGGCCCTTCTGGTGCTTGGCGGGATCGATCTCCCAGACTTCCTTCAGCCCGATGCCGAATTTCGGCGGTTCGCTGTTGGCATCGAGCGAGAATTTCGCGATCAGCTGCTTGGAGAGGCTGCCGCGGGCGCCTTCGGCGAACAGCGTGTACTTGCCGAGCAGTTCCATGCCGCGAGTGAACGAATCCTTATGACTGCCGTCCCTGGCGATGCCCATGTCGCCGGTCGCGATGCCGCGCACCGCGCCCTTTTCATCGTAGAGCACCTCAGTCGCGGCAAAGCCCGGATAGATCTCGACGCCGAGCGCTTCGGCTTTCGGCGCCAGCCAGCGGCAGACATTGCCGAGCGAGCCGATATAGCAATGATGATTGTCCATCAGCGGCGGCATCGCGAAATTCGGCAGCCGAAACGCGCTGCCTGCCGTCGCCCAGTAGAAGCGGTCGTCCTTGACTTGGGTCTTCAGCGGGCAATCGGCGTCCTCGCGCCAGTCCGGAACCAGTTTGTCGAGCGAGACCGGATCGATCACGGCGCCCGACAGAATATGCGCGCCGACTTCCGAGCCCTTCTCCACCACGACGATGTTGAGGTCGGCGTTGAGTTGCTTGAGCCGGATCGCAGCCGCCAGGCCCGACGGCCCGGCACCGACGATCACGACGTCAAATTCCATGGACTCACGTGGCGGTAATTCTTCGGTGCTCATGTTCTGGTCTCAGCCCAATTGAGAACGGCTCTAAGGTTTGTTTGTTTCCGATTTTTGCGTCGAGAACAACCATGGAAATGAAATGTAAGGCGTTTCGCGACGGGCCAATCCATCCTAGAGCCTGTTCGGTTCTGATTGGATCAGAACCGGGCTCTAGTCTTTTGTTTTGACGCGTTTTCTTTACGCGAACCGGTACCCACTTCGCTCGAAAACGCTATATAGATTGGCATAATGAACCCCACGCCCGAACCAGCCCCTACTATTCAGCAATTGTTGGCCTTTTATCTCGAGGCCGGGGTCGATTGCGCGCTGGCCGATGAGCCGATCGACCGGCTTGCCGAGCCCGACAGCGCTACCATCGCCGCGCCCCGCGAAAATCCTGTTCAGAGGCCCCTCCGGGAAATGCCCGCAGCGGCACCGGCAGTTTCGCGCAGCGAAATAGCACCGGCGCCGGAAGCCGCGATCGCCTCGGCGCGGGAAGCGGCACGAACCGCGCCATCATTAGAGGCGTTGCGCGCGCTGCTGGAGAAGTTCGACGGCTGCGCGCTCAAGCACACCGCAACCCGGCTGGTGTTCTCCGACGGCAATCCGCAGGCGCGCATCATGTTCGTCGGCGAAGCCCCCGGACGCGATGAGGATATCGAGGGCCTGCCGTTCGTCGGCCGTTCCGGCAAATTGCTCGACCGCATGATCGCGGCGATCGGGCTCGACCGCAGCAAAGCTTATATCGCCAACGTGATTCCATGGCGGCCGCCCGGCAACCGCACGCCGACGCCGCAGGAAACCCAAATCTGCCTGCCGTTCATTCAGCGACAGATCGAACTGGTCAATCCGGACGTGCTGGTGACGCTCGGCAATCCCTCGACGCAGACGTTGCTGTCGACCCGCGAGGGCATCATGAAGACCCGCGGCAAATGGTTCGACTACGACACCGGCACCCGCACCATTCGCGCCATCGCGACGTTCCACCCGGCCTATCTGCTGCGCTCGCCGTCGTACAAGCGGATGACGTGGCAGGATCTGCGCGCCATCGCGAAGCAATTGGAGCAAGGAGCCTCTTCCTCATCCTGAGAGCGTCAGCGTGCGTCTCGAAGGATGGGCGGCATCGGGACTTTCATGGTTCGAGACGGCGCTTGCGCGCCTCCTCACCATGAGGATCGGGCTTAAGGCGCTTTCGGGCGCACGATGGCCCAGCCGACGCGCAACAAGGGCTGCCTGCCGTTCACCATCCATTCGAACACGCGCGGCACTTCCGGCACCAGGCCCGGAAACCGCGCCGCGATCTCGGGCGGCGGCGTGCCTGAGGTGTCGGAGGCGCGCCAGACCACGACGCCGCCGGTTTCATTGAATTTTGCGACCGAGAGCCACGGCGTCTTCTCGGGTGTTGCATCGAGCAACAGATGCGGACGGCCGGTATCCAGCGCGACGAAGCTCGCCAGTTGCGGATCACCGGCCACCGCGCGCAGCCGCTGGTTGGTGCGCCGTTCAAAATTGTCGCCGAAGAAATGCGCGATGGCGCGCGCCGGCAGCGCGGTCGGCATCTCGCTGCTGGCGGTCCAGGGCAGGAACAGCGTGGCCGCGATCGCCGCGAAAGCAGGTGCGACCAGCGCCGCGGCCCACACCGTGCGCAGCAGCCGCTGGCGCCGCAGGTAGATCAAATCGCCGGTCGCCACGATCACGGCCAGCCCCGACATCAGCAGCGCGACGCCGGCGCCGCCGGTGACACGGTCGAGATTGAACATGCCCGCGATCAGGCTGCCAAACAGCGCCGGGCCGATCGCAAACGTATAAACGAACTCGCGCGCCAGCGGATCGACCCGCGGCCGGTAGATGATCGGCGCTTCCTCGGCGTTGCGGGCAAACCAGCCCGAATTGAGGATCGCCAGCACCACGATGCCGGCCATCGCCAGCAACAGGCCGCCGAGCAGCCCGCCCCAGTGCATCGCCCTGCCGGTGAGATCATCGATTGCCGGCCAGGGCGGCATCGCCAGCACATCGGCGCGAAGCACCCAGATCAGATAGGGCAGCACCAATACGACGATCACCAACAGCGCATAGAGCGGGTCGAGCGACATCAAAAGACGCCGCCCGCGCGCGGTGGCGACGAAAAATCCGACGATCAGCAACAGCAGTCCGATCGCAGCTGACGTCGTCAGCAGCAGCAGGCCTGCCTCGATCGACCATGCGAACCACGCGCTGCGCCGGTCCTGGCCGATCAATCGCCAGGAATGCAGCAACAACAGCGCCCACAGCGGCCGCGCCAGCACCAGCGGCCCGAATTCGACGCCGGGCGAGCTGAAGGCCACCACGGTCATGCTGAGAAGCACCGCGAGCACCGCCTGCTGGCCGCCGACGATCGCGCGTGCGAGTTGATAGAAGCTCCAGAAGGTCACGACCGCGCAGATCTGCGCCAGCAGATAGACGCCGAACACATGATTGCCGACGGCGCGGTAGGCGATATCGGCGATCCAGAACGCCAGCGGCGGGCCGAAATAGGTTCCGACCTGATATTCCCTGCCGAACGCCAGAACCGTGGCGATATCGCCGGGCGGGCTGCGATAGAGCACCATCGGCAGGATCAGCCACATGGCCGCCTGCAGCAGCACCACGAGCCAGACCACCAGCCGCGGCCGGGCGCGGATCAGTTCGACAACCAGGGAGGTGAAACGCATGAAACGTCCGAGATACCCGCACCGATGCCGTCAGCCGGCCTATTGCTGAACGTTTGATAGAGCGCGCAAGGCTTCGAAGCAACCTGCCTTAGATCGCCACTGATGCCTCGGCATCGATATGCGTTTCGACCGTGAACAGATCGGGCTCGACGGTGCTACCGGGCTGATGTTTCTCGCGCGCGGCGATGACGGGCGCGAAGAAACGGCGGTGATGGACGCTGGGTCCGAGCCGGTCCAGCGCCTCGCGATGCTCCGGCACGGCGTAACCCTTGTGGGTTTCGAAACCGTAGCCCGGGCAATCCAGCGCCAGCGCGCGCATCAGGCGGTCGCGTGTCACCTTGGCGATGATCGATGCGGCCGCGATCGACATCACGATCCCATCGCCGCCGATCACGGCGTCGCAGTCGCAGGGTGCGTCGATGCGGTCGCGGCCGTCGACGAACACATGTTTGGGAATTTCCGGCAGACCATGCACGGCGCGCGAAAGCGCCCACAGCGAGGCGCGCAGAATATTGTCGCGATCGATTCGCGCCGGCGAGGCGAACGCGACCGCAAACGACGAGGTCGCGCAAATCTCCTCGAATAGTTCCTCGCGGCGCTCCGCCGTCAGCCGCTTCGAATCGTCGATGCCTTTGGGGATTCGCTTCGGATCGAGCACGACTGCGGCCGCCACCACGGGACCGGCCAAAGGACCGCGCCCGGCCTCGTCGCAACCGGCGATCGGCCAGACGCCGCGCTTGATCAGCGCCCGCTCGCGCCGAAAGCTCGGCGGCGCGACCGCGATCACGCCCTTCGGCAGTTTTGCCGGTTTGGCTATTGGCTTCTTGGAAGATTTTTCCCGAATCATGCCGGGATGGTGGTCAAGCGCGCGTTACGGCGCAACCGGGAACCGCGCTCAATTCCCGTTATTCAATTCCCGTCGTCCCGGCCTCCGAGCCGGGACCCACAACCCCGGTCGGTTGTGATTACGTGAGGTCGTCCAACAGCATCATCAAATCGATAAATCACGCGGTATGGGTCCCGGCTCGGAGGCCGGGACGACGGGAAGTTATGCTAAAACAAACTCAGTTGCTGTCCGCTGCGCTTCGGCTTGACGAAATGGTCGGTCGTCAGTTTCGAACGGCGCTTGTTGAGGCCGAGCTTTTCGCAGGCGATTTCGAAGCGGCGTCCGATCATCCAGGCCATCGGGCCGGTGCCCTTCATCCGCGTTCCCCATTGCGAGTCGTAGTCGCGGCCGCCGCGCATGTCGCGGATCAGGGTGAAGACGTGGCGATAGCGGTCGGGATAATTCGCCATCAGCCATTCGCGAAAGAGATCGCGCACTTCCAGCGGCAGCCGCAGCAGCACGTAGCTGGCTTCCTTGGCGCCGGCATGGGCGGCGGCATCCAGAATGCGCTCGATCTCGGAATCGTTCAGCGCGGGGATCACCGGCGCCACCATCACGGTCGCGGGAATGCCGGCCTCCGTCAGTTGCCGTATCGCCTCCAGCCGCTTCGGCGGCGTCGAGGCCCGCGGCTCCATGCTGCGCGCGAGTTTGGCGTCCAGCGTCGTCACTGAAATCGCGACCTTGACCAGATTGCGTTTCGCCATTCGCTGGAGAATATCGATGTCGCGCGTCACCAGCGCCGATTTGGTGACGATGCCGACCGGATGGCCGGCGCGCTCCAGCACTTCGAGAATGCCGCGCATGATTTTGTATTCGCGCTCGATCGGCTGATAGGGATCGGTGTTGGTACCGATCGCGATCATGCGCGGCTCGTAGTCCGAAGCCGCCAGTTCCTTTTCAAGCAGCGCGGGCGCATCGGGCTTCGCAAGCAACTTCGATTCGAAATCGAGCCCGGGCGACAGCCCGAGATAAGCGTGGGTCGGCCGCGCGAAGCAGTAGACGCAGCCATGCTCGCAGCCGCGATAGGGGTTGATCGAGCGGTCGAAACCGATGTCGGGGGAATCGTTGCGGGTGATGACCTTGCGCGAGGTGTCGATCCCGACCGTGGTCTTGAACACCGGCAGGTCTTCCAGGCTCTGCCAGCCATCGTCGAAGGCGACGCGGGCTTCGGCCTCGAAGCGGCCGCTGTCGTTGGACTGGGCGCCGCGACCGCGCCGCCGCTCGCGGTCGATCGCAACCGCGAGCTCAGGAACGAGCTCAGGAACGAGCTCAGGAAAAGGAGTCGCACCCGCCGGTTCGGAGGGCGCCGTGACCGGCGGGTGCTTGAGGGCATGAGAGGATGCTCGGCTCATGTTCGGAACGTAACACGCCCAAAGAACAAATCAAGAACATCAATCGATAAATCCACAACGCGACTGCCACAAAAATCTGCAGGCCCGCGGATGTGTTGCGGATGTGTCGAGTGTGACAAGGTGATAACAAGCGGCGTTTTTATCCATTTGAGCCCAACGAAGCCTCCATTCATGCTGAGCGTGATCATTCCCACCGAAGGCGTCGAGCAGCCCGCCGTCGCGACGCTGGCGGCCCTGGTGCCGGGTGCCGCGGCCGGTTTGATCCGCGAGGTCGTGCTGGTCGACCGTTCAGCGAGCGGCGTGATCGAGCGGGTGGCCGATGTGGCCGGCTGCCGCTTCCTCGCTTTCGAAGGGACACGCGCCGCGGCATTGGCGGCGGGCGCGCGGCAGGCGCGCTCACCCTGGCTGATGTTCCTGCATGCCGGCGCGGTGCTCGATTCGGGCTGGATCGACGAGACCGCGCAATTCATCCAGGGCGTATCGAGCAGCGGCCGGCCGCGGGCCGGGATCTTCCGCTATGCCCGCTCGCCATATACCGATGCAGGCTTCCGCGACGGCCTCAAATTCGTCGCCCGCATGTTCACCGGTCCCTCGGTCGAACAGGGCCTTCTCATCGCACACGATCATTACGACCGGCTCGGCGGCTACCGGCCCGATGTCCGCCGCTCCGAGGCCCGGCTGCTGCGGCAGCTCGGCCGGCGCTCCCGTACCATGCTGCGCAGCCGGATCATGGTGGTGGCCTAGCTTCAGCGGGACGCCACGGCGCGCCTTGATTCAAAATATCGAAAACAACCCCATGCAAAGATAGGAGTGGGCAGGTTCGCACCAAAATATACTTTCCAAAGTCAAATAATTGATTGACTATGGCAAGTATCGAGGTGTGCCATGTCCCAGAACCATTCCGACCAGGAGGTCGCGGCGGTCCGCGCCTTCAACCGCTTCTACACCCGCAAGCTCGGCGTGCTCGATCAGCAGCTGATGAAGAGCCCGTTCTCGCTCAGCGAAGCGCGGGTACTGTACGAACTCGCCCATCGCGACGAGCTCTCGGCCAAGGAGATCGGCGCCGAACTCGGCCTCGATGCCGGCTATCTCAGCCGGATCGTCCAGAACTTCGACGAGAACGGACTGATCACCCGCCAGCCGCTGCCGGCCGACCGCCGACAATATCAACTCGCCCTCACCGCCAAGGGACGTCAGGCGTTCGCCGAACTCGAAAGCAGTTCACAGGACGACGTCGGGGCGATGCTCGCGGCGTTGCCGCGCGGCGGCAGCCAGAAACTCGTCGGCGCGATGGCCGAGATCGAGCGGCTGCTCGGCGAGCCCGGCGCGGTATCAAAGCCTGCGATCCTGCGCAACCATCGCCCGGGCGACATGGGCTGGGTGGTGCAGAGCCACGGCGCGTTCTACGCCAACGAATATGGTTTCGACTCCTCGTTCGAAGCGCTGGTGGCGGAGATCGCGGCGAAATTCCTGACCTCGTTCGACGCCTCGCGCGAGCATTGCTGGATTGCCGAACTGGATGGCGTGCAGGTCGGCTCGGTGTTTCTGGTCAAGCACAGCGACGATGTCGCCAAGCTGCGCCTGCTGCTGGTCGATCCAGCCGGGCGCGGGCATGGCTTGGGTCAGCGGCTGGTCGACGAATGCGTCGCGTTCGCGCGAGCCACCGGCTATCGCAAGATCACGCTGTGGACCCAGAGCATCCTGGTCGCCGCCCGCAAGATTTATCAGGACGCCGGCTTCGTGCTGGTTGCGACCGAGCCGCATCGCAGTTTTGGTCAAAGCCTTGTTGGCGAGACCTGGGAACGCGACCTGTGAAGCCGGGGCGCCGCAACACACCGCGGCGCATCACGCCGGATCTGATGGCCTTCTATAAGAAGAGGGCAAAGCAGCTTCGCGATGAAGCGTACCGGGACATGTGGCGCGCGATATGGGCGTGGTTGACGAGAACCAGCCGGCGTTGGTGAGCCGCCGTCCGCCAGGCAAATGGCGTCAAGCCAATTCACGGCAGACCGCCTGAATGGCTGCCGCCGTTTCGCCAGGCCTGAGTGTCGGGTCGAGATGTGTTCCCTGCAATCGCCTGAGCGGCCAGGCACGGCGCGACGCTTCGTCGGCGGCATGGTCATAGATCGGCGAGAGCTGGATGTAGCCCGCTGGAATGTGATCCCAAGGCGCCAGATCGATGGCATCGTCGAACCAACCCTGTGTCATCCGCGGCAAATCCATCTCAAACGAACGGAATGCATCGGGATCATGCGCAAGCGCATCGATGCCTACCAGCTTTGCACGACTGATGTCGTTGACCCACCACCGCGACCAGGGTGGCAACAGGCCATTTTCGTCGGCGAGACCGGCAATGAAATCTCGAAGTGCCGGCCGGACAGGTCGCGCCAAACCACTGGGGGGCGGAATATCCCCATCGACAATGATCACGCCGCGAACTCTCATCTTGGTCGCGAGATCAACAACCAGCGTGCTTGCCGAGCTATGACCAACCAGGATCGGGGCTTCTTCTGCCGAGGACTGATCCAGAAGATGGGACGTCCATTCACGCCACGACGGTACGTGGCCCGTGCCGGCCAGAACATCGGGAATGTGAACACGCACGCCGGCAGCACGAAGCCGGTTTGCGGTAGGCTCCCAGCTGGACGCGCCAACAAGCGGACCGGCGACAAGAACGATACCAGGTTGCATGAGCACTTTCTAGAAACGTGACACTGTTGATAGGGTCGGTCGGCCGAAACGGAATGATGGGTTTCGCTGCGCTCTCCCCATCCTACGAATTATTGACGAAGGTCATCGGGTGACGGTGACTGGCCTCTCCTTCGTCATTCCGGGACGCGCCACTTGGCGCGGGCCCGGAATCCATTCATCCATATAACTTGCCGCCCGATGGATTCCGGGTTCGCGCTTCGCGCGCCCCGGAATGACGGCGATGAAACTACACCGACGCCCCCTGCGCTTTCGGGCGGCGCAGATGTTCGTCGAGCCGCGGCATGATCTCGACGAAGTTGCAGGGGCGCGTGCGGTAGTCGAGTTGGGGGCCAAGGATGCCGTCCCAGCCGTCGCGGCAGGCGCCGGGTGAGCCCGGCAGGCAGAAGATGAAGGTCGCGCCCGCAACGCCGGCGGTGGCGCGGCTCTGGACCGTCGAGGCGCCAATCTTGGCGTGGCTCAGCATGTGGAAAGCGATCGAAAAACCATCCATCCGCTTTTCGAACAGCGGCTCGACCGCCTCCGGCGTGACGTCGCGGCCGGTGAAGCCGGTGCCGCCGGTCGTGATGACGACATCGACATCCGGATCGGCGATCCAGCGCCGGATAATGATGCGGATCGCATCGACGTCGTCGACAATGATCTCGCGCGCGGCGAGATGGTGACCCGCGGCCGTCAGCCGCTCCGCCAGCGTCATTCCCGATTTGTCATCGGACAGCGAGCGCGTGTCCGAGATTGTCAGCACCGCGATGTTGAGCGGGATGAATTGTTTGGTTTCGTCGATGGAGGACATGATTTTTTCACCTCAAACTCTGACGTCATCCTGAGGTGCGCGCACTTGCGCGCCTCGAAGGATGGGCCGCGGGCACTTTCATCCTTCGAGGCTCGCCGAAGAGGCGAGCACCTCAGGATGACGTGATCAATCACAGCGCCCCCGCGCCAAATGTGTTGCAGGACTCCACGGTGCCCTGCTTGTAACCGGTCAGGAACCATTGCTTGCGCTGCGCGGCGGAGCCGTGGGTGAATGAGTCAGGCACCACCCTGCCCGTCGCCTGCCGCTGCAGCGTGTCGTCGCCGATCGCGGTGGCCGTGGCCAGTGCGGCTTCGATGTCTCCGGGCTCGACGAAGCCGGGACGTTTCTTTTCCTCGCGGTTGACCCAGACGCCGGACAGGCAATCGGCCTGCAGCTCGACCTTGACCTGCAGCGCGTTGGCTTCCGCCTTGCTGCCGGCCTGCTCCTGCAGCCGCTGCACGCGCGGCAGGATGCCGAGCAGGTTCTGGATGTGATGGCCGGCCTCATGCGCGATGATATAGGCTGTCGTGAATTTGCAGGCGTTGCCCGAACAGCCGCGAAACTTCGTCTCGACGTCGCGGAAGAAAGCGGTGTCGAGGAATATCTGTTTGTCCGGCGGGCAGTAGAACGGCCCCATCGCCGATTGCGCCATGCCGCAGCGCCCGCCATTGGTGGCGTTGCGGAACAGCACGATGCGCGGCCCCTTATAGGTTTGCCCGCGTCCCTGGAAAATTTCGTTCCAGCGATCGTCGATCTCGCCGAGAACGCCCGATATCATGCTGCCCATCTCGTCCTTGGGCGCGCCGGTCTTGGCCGGACCCGAGCGGCGATCGGTCTGATAGCTCGGCGCCTGCTGCTGGCCACCGGTGAGGATTTCGGCGCCGCCGATCAGGATGCGCGGATCGATGCCGAAGGCATAGCCGAGCAGGCCGAGCACGATGATGGTGCCGATGCCGAGCCCACCGCCGCCGCCCATCGGAATGCCGAAGCCGCCGCCACCGCCCCCTCCGCCGCTGTCGTCGCGACGGTCGTCGATATCGTCGCTGCGGCGGAAATCATCGTAACGCATGGCGCTAATTCCTCATCCCGGCTGATAGCCCTTGGATACCCAACGCAGCACTGACGTAAAAATTTCCAATCCATTAATCAATAACCCGCCCGGCAATTATTGCCTAGCGCCGTTTCCGTTCCGATTGGATCGAAACGGACTCTAGATTCTTTGTTTTGACGCGTTTTCTGAGCGCGAACCGGTATCCACTTCGCTTGGTGCGCATAAACATCAATCTGATCTCGGCAAATCTGCCCGAGTAGCAATACCGATTAAGTCGATTTTTACTTTGCCCGTTCACTGTAACGCCAGTCGGTTGTTTAGTCCCGCGTCGCCGACAGCGTCGCCTGAGTCAGAGTAGTTGAGTCATGGTAGTGTCGCGTCGCGGGGCGTCTGCAAGGGCGCCCCGCACTAAATTTGAGTCCGAGTCGAGTGCACGTATCGTCGTCGGCGATTGCGTCGCCGAGATGTCGAAGCTTCCGGCCGGTTCGGTCGATCTGGTGTTCGCAGATCCGCCGTATAATCTGCAGCTGAAGGGCGACCTCAAGCGCCCCGACGAATCCCATGTCGATGCCGTCAACGACGACTGGGACAAGTTTTCATCCTTTGCCGCCTATGACGACTTCACCCGCGCCTGGCTGCTGGCCTGCCGCCGCATCATGAAGCCATCGGCGACGCTGTGGGTGATCGGCTCCTACCACAACATTTTCCGCGTCGGCTCGATCATGCAGGACCTCGGCTTCTGGGTTCTCAATGATATTGTCTGGCGCAAGACCAATCCGATGCCGAATTTCCGCGGCCGCCGCTTCACCAACGCCCACGAAACCATGATCTGGGCCGCGCGCGACGAAAAGGCCAAAGGCTATACCTTCAACTATGAAGCGCTGAAGGCCGCCAACGAGGACGTGCAGGCGCGTTCCGACTGGCTGATCCCGCTTTGCACCGGCGACGAACGCCTCAAGGGCGAAGACGGCAAGAAAGTGCATCCGACCCAGAAGCCCGAGGGCCTGCTGGCGCGCGTGCTGCTGTCATCATCGAAGCCCGGCGATCTCGTGATCGATCCCTTTAACGGCACCGGCACCACCGGCGCCGTGGCAAAACGCCTCGGCCGCCGCTACATCGGCTTCGAGCGCGACAAGACCTATGCGAGCGCGGCCGAAGCCCGCATCGCGGCGATCGAACCGCTGCCGGAAGCCACCCTGGCGCCGTTCATGACCGCGCGCGACGCGCCCCGCGTCGCGTTCTCCGAACTGATCGAACGCGGCATGATCTCGCCCGGCACCAAACTGGTCGATTCCAAGAAGCGCCACGGCGCTTTGGTGCGCGCCGACGGCGCCATCATGCTCGGCGACAAGGTCGGCTCGATCCATCGCATGGGCGCGGTGGCCCAGGGTTCGGAAGCCTGCAACGGCTGGACCTTCTGGCATGTCGAGACCAAGAAAGGCCTCAAGCTGATCGACGAGCTGCGCGCCGAGATCCGCTCCGGGATGGCGGCGGGCTAACGCCGCCGCTGCTTTCTTCATCCTGCCTGCAACATGGACACCGCGCCGCCACAAGCGAGATGGCAGCCCTGTGATTTCCGCAGGCTGCTGCACCCTGTTTTGCCGTGATTCGTTGCTATATTAGTTACTTCCTTAATCCCATACAGGCCGTCATTTGCGGCCACAAAGAAGCACTCCGATGCGCGCCCAATCCGATTCATGGCTGATCTTGCCCCTGCTGCCGATCTTTCTGATCGGCGTGCCACCGATGCTGCTGTTCAGCCTGCTGGGCTTTCCCGGCATCGTCATCCTCGGTGTTCTCCTGATCTCCGTCGGGCTGACCGAGCGGCTGGAAGCCAACAGCGATTTCAACCAGCAGATCATCGTCCACGGTTATGCGCGCCAATCCGAACGAAATTTGCAGGCGTCGAATTTGCATTCGGCCGTTCGCTTCGCAACGCTCGTGGATTTGGCGGGTGCGGGATTGATCGCCGTAGGCGTGCTGGGCTTTTATTATTTCGGCTGAGCGGCGATGGGCATCTCTGTCCATCCGGCCCTTGCCTCACGAACTCGTCGGTTGCGCTCCTTGCAAAAATTTGGGCATGGACAGGTCGCTCTGCAATAGGGTCACCGCGTCCTGATTTCGCAAGCGCGTTCGCCGCAAGTTGGCGGCAGGCAAGAAGCAAAGGGAGTTTTCCAAAAATGCTCAAATTCTATTTCAACGGCTCGCCCAACCCGACCAAGGTCGCGCTCTTCCTCGAGGAAGCTGCAATCGCCTTTGAACCTGTCGCCGTCGACACCCGTGCCGGCGACCAGTTCAAGCCGGAATATCTCGCGATCAATCCGAACGCCAAGGTGCCTGCGATCGATGACGACGGCGTCAAGGTGTTCGACAGCAACGCCATCCTGCTTTACCTCGCCGAAAAGACCGGCAAGTTTCTGCCCGCCAACCGTGCCGAATTGCTGTCCTGGCTGATGTTCGTCGCCACCGGCGTCGGGCCGTATAGCGGCCAGGCCGTTCACTTCAAGCACTTCTCGCCGGAGAAGATCGATTACGCCCATAACCGCTACCAGTTCGAGGCGCAGCGGCATTTCGCCATTCTCGACGAGCACCTCGCCAAAAACCGCTACATGGTCGGCGACGCCTACAGCATCGTCGACATGGCCGTGTGGGGCTGGGCCCGCATGATCCCGCTCATCCTGGGCGAGGACGGCTTTGCGAAATATCCCAACGTCAAGCGGCTGGTCGAGGAAATCTCGGCACGGCCCGCGGCGGCCAAGGCGATAGCACTGAAGGACAAGTTCAAGTTCAAGGCTGACATGGACGACGAGGCACGCCGCAACATGTTCAAGCACCTCTCGATCAGGGCGGCCTGATCGACAACTGGCAACAAAACAAAACGGCGCCCCTTCGGGCGCCGTTTTCGTTTTAAGAGAGTGATGTGGTAGCAGCCGCGAAGGAACTGCGCCCCCTCTCCCGCTTGCGAGGGAGGGCTGGGGTGGGGGTGTCGCCGCGAGTCATCAGGTGGAGAGAGCCCCCACCCGCCGCGCTTCGCGCGTCGACCTAAGAGCGAGCTTCGCTCGTCTCGACCCCCGCAAGCGGGAGAGGTGCAGCGAGTCTGCCGCCACACCGATTCAACTTAGCCTCATCAACCATCAATCGATCGCCGCCACCACTTCGATCTCGATCAGCCAGCCCGGGCGGGCCAGACGGCTGACGACCACGAGCGTGCTCGCCGGCGGCTTTTCCTTGTTCAGGTAGCGGTCGCGGATCGCCCGCATTTTCGGCAAATCGTCCTGGCTGACCTCGGCGACGAGATAGGTGTTCAGCTTGACGATATCGGCCATGGTGGCGCCGGCGGCGTCCAGCGCGAGCTTGAGGTTCGTGAACACCTGCTCGACCTGCGCCTCGAAATTGCCCTCGCCGACCAGCTTGCCGGATGCGTCGGCCGATACCTGACCCGCCACATAGATCAGCGTGCCCTTGTTCACCTTCGCGATGTGCGAATAACCGGTCGGCGGCGGCAGCGTTGCCGGGCTGAAGATTTCCTTGCTCATATCGATCTCCCGTTTTTATTTCCGCCAGAACGGCTTGCCGATCTCGTGCATCATCTCGGGTTGGCAGAGTCCGATATCCCTTAACTCGCGATCGCTCATGGCCGAGAGTTGACGCCGGGCACGGCGGCGTTCCCGCCAGCCCCGGACGAGCGCCATGGTAGCCGCGATAGCGGCGCGCGTCGAACCCTTGCGTGTTCGCACCCGCTGTCGTTGCCGGTCGCCGGCGCGGACGCTGCTCAACGCGTCAGCCCGCCAGCTTCCGCGCCTTCAAGTTTTCCTTGGGAAACGGCCCGAGCACGCGCTCGCACAGGGCCGAGTCGTTGTACTCACGGATTTCGCGAATCTTGCCGTCCGCGATCCGGTAGATCAGGCAATAATGATTGTCGTAGCGCTCTCCGGCGAGGGTCACCATATCGCCCCGCGCCTCCACCGCGACCCATTCATCATCAGCGATGAGCCGGAACGGAACGGTGCGGCGATGCTTCAGCAACGAGGCGACATAGCCGTAGAGATCGCGAAGCACCGATTCCTTGCCATGAAAGGTCTGCGACCAGGAGTACTGTCCGGTGACGGTCATGGTGACGTCATCGGCCAGGCTGTCGACGTACAGGCTACGGTCACCGGCCGCAACGCTGGCGAAAATCGTCTCCATCATTTTCTTGTTGTCGGCGGCGCTCATGGGCGGCTTCTCCTGTGATCTGATGTTTCAGATCATCGCGCGCCCTACGGCATTCTTCCAATCGATAAAGGATATGATATATATTCACCTGATGAATTTGAATTCGCTTGACCTCAATCTATTGGTCGCGCTCGACGCGCTGCTGCTGGAAGGCAATGTCAGCCGGGCGGCGATGCGGATCGGGCTGTCGCAGCCGGCCACCAGCCATGCGCTGCAGCGGCTGCGCGACCTGATCGGCGATCCCTTGCTGGTGCGCAACGGCGCGCGCATGGAGCCGACGCCCCGCGCGCTGGCGTTGCGCGGCCCGCTGACGCAGGCGCTCGACCAGGTGCGCTCCCTGTTTATCCCTGACGATTTCGACGCGGCGCGGAGCGAACGGCATTTTCGGCTGATGATGCCTGATCTGGCGGTCGAGCTGCTGATGCCGCCGCTGATGGCAAAGATCACCAGACTAGCCCCGAACGTCCGGATCGACGTGGTGCCGTGGCGGAGTTCTGCGATCTTCACCGCCGAATTCGCCCGCACCATCGATCTCGTGATCTCCATCGGCGACGCCTTTCGCGGCTTTCACCGCCAGCGCCTCTATACGGATAGCGACGCGCTGGCGGTGCGGCGCGGCCACCCCGCCGCCGCCAAATTAAAGAAGCGCGACGGCTTCCTGAGCGCGCGGCATGTCGCGGTTGTGATCCGCGGCCAGAGCGAGGATTTGATCGACATCTGGTTGCGGCCGAAAGGGATCGAACGGAAGATCGCGCTGGTGGTGCCCGGCTATATCGAGGCGCTGCACGTCACCGCGCGGACGGATCTCGTCGCCTTCGTGCCGCGCCGGCTGATCGGCGCACTGTCCAGGCAATTGTCGCTGGCGACCATCACCCCGCCGTTCGATCCCGGGATCGACGAGCAGTTCATGTTCTACCCGACCCGCGCCCAGATGGACCCCGGCTCGATCTGGCTGCGCACCATCATGCTCGGTATTGGTCGCGAGATGGAAAGGGAGAAGAGAAAGGCGGCGTAGCGGCGTACTCGACTGCTTCGTCGTCCCGGCGAAGGCCGGGACCCATACTCCGCGGCCTTAGTTAGGGAAGGCAACTGCCAGTGTGCCCTAATGATGGGACACGGTGTATGGGTCCCGGCCTTCGCCGGGACGACTGGATTTCAACCCTTCTCTTCCGCCAGCACCTTTTGCACGGCCGGACGGTCCGCCATCCGCTTGCGGTGATCGGCGACTTTCGGCAGCGTCGAAATATCGACGCTGTCGCCTTCCAGCCATCCGGCCAGCGTAAACAGATAGGGATCGCAGATCGTGTAGGTCTCGCCCATCACCCACGGCCCTTTCAGCATGTCGCGCTCGATCAGCGCAAAGGCGGCGCCGACGGTCTGCGGAACCTTGCGCTTCATGTCGGCGAAGGAGGATTCCTCGGTCGCCCAGCGTGCCCCGCGCATTTTGTGGGCATGGTTGGTGTGCACCGTGGAACAGAGATAGCTGTTGAAGGACTGCACCTGTGCAAACGCATAGGCATCGTCGAACGGCGCCAGTTTCGCCTTGGGAAAACTCTGCGCGATGAAGGCGAGCATTGCCGGCGTCTCGGTCAGGATGCCGCGATCGGTGACCAGCGACGGCACCCGGCCTTTCGGATTGATCGCGAGATATTCCGGGCTGTTCTGCTGGTTGATTTTGAAATCAACCCGCTCGGTGGTGTAGTCGGCGCCGGCCTCGGCCAGCGTGATATGCGAAGCGAGCGCGCAGGTGCCGGGGGCATAATAGAGCTTGAGCATGTTGGACCTCACGGGGGAAGGCCAGAGGTTAGCGGCAAGGCCTGCCGCCGTCCATCCCGGAAGCCGCTGACGCGATCCTCATTTCAGGCGCGCGGCTGCAGCTTTCCTTCGATGTAGACGCTGACGATGGTGTCATCCGCGGGATAATACTCCGGCGCCACCGCCTGGATTTGGGCCTGGATGCACTTCCACGCACCGTTCTCGAACAGATAGGTATCGGTATAGGTGGTCATACCGGTCACTTCGTTTCCGTCGCGGCGGCGGATGGCCTTGTTGGTGGAGCGCACCAGCGCCACGTTGCCGATCACGGTAATGAGTTCATCGCGGACGTCCCAGTAAGGGATCACTTTGGGATCGAACGCGGTCGCCCAGTATTTCAGATAGGTCGCGCGGTCCCAGCGCTGGCCCGTGGGCCAGATGTTGATGAAGGCGGGATGCAGAATGGCGTCGTGCGAGGCGACGTCGTTGGTCACGAAGTTATGGATGAAGCGGGCGTTCAATGCGCGCAGCTCGTCCATCGTCTCGGCGGATCGATCCTTAGGTGTGGCCAATTGCATTTTCATCTCCTTCAATCGTCAGAGCGCCATCTGGCGCGCCTGCTCTGCGGTAGCGTCATCAGCGGGAAAAAAGCATTCGAGCTTGATCTGTTGCAGCGCCGCGTCGGTCGGCATCGCGAGCGTCGTGAAGGTGGAAAAGAACGCGAGCCGGAAGTCGCCCTTGGCGAGCTGCATGATCATGACGGGAGACGTGGCCTGCGCCTGGCGCGGAAGCCGCCATTCGGCCGACAGCCCGGGATAGGCCATGATCTCCTCGAACAGCCGGGCGGCAGCGCGGCTGCCTTGCGCGACGTCGCGATGCAGGATCTGGATCATCTGGCCGGCGAACTCGTCCCAATTGACGATGAACTGCCGCAGGCCCTTCGGATGGAAGACGACGTGCATGGCGTTGTCGGCGACCGCAGGCGCCATCTCATAGCCATCGCGAAACGGCTTGAGCATGCGGGCGGAGCCCTGATTGCGCATGCGAACGTCCCAGTGCCCGTCGACCACAATCCCCGGGTACGGCTCCTGCTGCCGCAGCATGAAATCCAGCGCCTGCTGCACCGGCTGCAGATTATCCGCCGCCAGCCCCTTGTCGCCATACGGCGGCACGAAGCCCGCTGCGACATGCAGGGCATTGCGCTCCTCGAGCGGCAGATCGAGCGCGCTGCCGAGCAACTGCACCATCTCGCGGCTCGGTTGCGACCGGCCCGTTTCGAGGAAGCAAACGTGCCGCGCCGACACGTTGGCATCGACAGCCAGTTCGATCTGGGTGAGCCGGCGCACGCTGCGCCAATGCTTCAGCAGGCTACTGAAATGCCCGGCCGCGGCGTCCTGGGAATCCTGTCTGGGCATGCTCATGTGCCGCAATCTAGACCATCAGGTCAGAACGGCAATTACCTCGGATGTAAGTGACCGGCCGACAATTCCTTGCAGGAATGTATCATCGGCTGCTTCGGCGCCCTGCTTTCACTGACGTTAAACGTCTCGCGAGGGATATTTGCCGGGGGGTTCGCAGTTGCCCCCTGTCGTCCCTCATGTCATGACGCCACTGACGTAACAGGGGCGTAGACATGACCGTACTCATCGCCGGCGGCGGTATCGGCGGGCTGACGCTGGCGCTCAGCCTGCATCAGATCGGCGTTCCCGCACGCGTCTTTGAAAGCGTGCCGGAGCTTCGGCCGCTCGGCGTCGGCATCAACGTGCTGCCGCATGCGGTGCGCGAGCTGATCGAGCTCGGCCTGCACGACCGGCTCGACGCGGCCGCCGTCCGCACCAAGGAACTGGCGTATTTCTCCAAGCACGGCAAACCGATCTGGAGCGAACCGCGCGGCGTCGAGGCCGGTTACAAATGGCCGCAATTCTCCATCCACCGCGGCACGCTGCAGCAGATCCTGCTCGATGCCGCGACCGAGCGGCTGGGAAAAGAAAACATCCTCACCAGCCATCATCTCACCGGCTGGACCGAGACGGATGGCGGCGTGCGCGCCGAATTCATCGACAAGGCGACCGGGAAATCCGTCGGCCATCATGACGGCGTGTTGCTGATCGCGGCCGACGGCATTCATTCAGCTATCCGCGAAAAGCTCTATTCCTCGGAAGGCCCGCCGATCTGGAACGGTCGCATCCTGTGGCGCGGTATCACCACCTCAGACGCTTTCCTGTCCGGCCGCACCATGATCATGGCCGGCCATGAGATCCTGAAATTCGTCTGCTATCCCATCACCAAGGAAGCCGACGCGTCAGGCAAATTCAACATCAACTGGGTGGCCGAGCGGCACATGCCGCCGACCTACCAGTGGCGGCGCGAGGATTATAACCGGAAGGCTGACCTCAACGAGTTCCTGCCCTGGTTCGAAGACTGGAAATTCGACTGGCTCGACGTGCCCGGCCTGATCCGCGATTGCCCGCACGCCTACGAATATCCGCTGGTCGACCGCGATCCAATCCCGCAATGGACGTTCGGGAAGGTCACGCTGATGGGCGACGCCGCGCATCCGATGTATCCGATCGGCTCCAACGGCGCCTCGCAGGCGATTTTGGATGCCCGCGTCATCACGCGCGAAATCCTGACGCACGGCCCGACCAACGCGGCACTCGTTGCCTATGAGGCCGAACGCCGGCCCGCGACCACGGACCTCGTGATGCTGAACCGCCGCAACGGCCCGGAACAAGTGATGCAGATGGTCGAGGAACGCGCGCCCGACGGCTATGAGGTCGTCACCGACGTGCTGTCGCTGCAAGAGCTGGAAGACATCGCCGCCAACTACAAGCGCGTCGCCGGCTTCCAGGTCGAAGGCCTCAACGCCAAGCCGCCGATCGTGCAGCTCGGGAGTTAGAGGCTGCGAGCCAGCTATCGAATAGCCTTCGCCATCTCAACCAGCCGCGCGCTGGTGCTGGCGGTGGCGAGCAACGTGCCATCCTCGGCCATCAACCTGCCCTCGACGAAGGCCACGGTCTTGCCGAGCTGGGTCACGGTCGCTTCACCAATGATCTTGCCCGGCTTGGCCGGCGCCAGAAAATTCACGGTAATGGTGATGGTCGCGGTGTAGAGCCTGCCCTCGGACATGACGAGCACCGCCGGACCCATGGTGTCGTCGAGCATGGCGGAAAGAATGCCGCCCTGCACGAAGCCCGCCGGGTTGCAGAAATCCCGCTTGCCATCGAAGCCGATCCGGATCCAGCCCTCTTTGGGACGCGCGTCGAGCAAATGCCAGCCGAGCAGCTTGGCGCATGGTGGGGCGGTGAAATTGTCGAGCGCGGTTGCGATCATGAAATCCTCCTGATCGCACCGCTTTAGCGGATGCCTGCTGACAGCGTGATGTCAGCAGGCCATTCCCGGTTTCTAAATATCCAGCCCGTGCGCGATCGCTTTGCGCATCACATTCGGCAACGCTTCATCGGCAAGCGTCGCGACCGGCACCCAGCGCATTCCCTCCGGCGCCCGCGTGCGTGCCGCCACCTTCGCCGTGTAGATCACCAGCTCGAGCGGGAAATGCGTGAACACATGCGTGACGACGCCTGTCTTGCGATGCCATTTTGGGGTGCCCTTGAGCGCGGGCGCCTGCTGCAAGGCGGCCTTGTCGTCGTGGCCGGCGAGCCAGTCCGAGCCCGGCACCTCGGTCATGCCGCCGAGCAGGCCTTTTTCCGCGCGGGTGCGAACCAGCAATTCATCGCCGCGCGTGACGATGAAGGCCGCACCCCGGCGCAGCGTTCCAGACTTCTTCGGCGCCTTGCGCGGAAAGGTCTCCTGGTCACCGCGCGTGCGCGCGAGGCAATCATCATTCAGCGGACACAGCACACAGGCCGGCTTCTTCGGCGTGCAGATCGAGGAGCCGAGATCCATCAACGCCTGCGCGCTATCGCCGGCGCGAGACCTCTCGTCGCCGGCGCGAGAGGGGCCGAGCAGCGTCGCCGCCAATTGCTGGATCAGCGGCTTCGCCTGCGGCAGCGGCTCCTCGACTCTGAACAGCCGCGACACCACGCGCTCGATATTGCCGTCGACCGGCATGGTTCTGATATCGAACGCGATCGCCGAGATTGCCGCCGCAGTGTAAGGCCCGATCCCCGGCAGCGTGCGCAGGCCTTCTTCGGTATCGGGAAACACCCCGCCATGGTCGCGCAACACCGCGACCGCGCAGGCGTGCAGATTGCGCGCCCGCGAATAGTAGCCGAGCCCGGCCCACATCCGCAGCACGTCATCGAGCGATGCCCGGCCAAGGGCGGCCACATCGGGCCAGCGCGCGAGGAACTTCAGGAAATACGGCCCGACGGTTTTGACGCCGGTTTGCTGCAGCATGATTTCCGACAGCCAGACCCGGTACGGATCCGCACGCTCCCCCGCCGGCGGCCGCCACGGCAGCACGCGGCGATGGCGGTCGTACCAATCGAGCAGCAGCGCGGGACGGGCGGCCGCACTTTCGGCGCCGGTCTGTTTCGCATGCTTGACGGCGCGCAATGGGGGCATGATTCCATTTTAGGGCTGGAATCGTTCCATGACCAGATTGAAAGCTATAACGCGCTGCGTTATAGTTGGCTATGATTCAGGGCTTCGCCGATTCCGAGACGGAGTTGATCTGGTCCGGGCGGCGGAGCCGGAAATTGCCGCCGGACATTCAGAACGTCGCGCTGAGGAAACTTCGTCTCCTGAATCAAGCCCGCGTGCTCGCCGATTTGCGCGTGCCGCCCGGGAACCGTCTTGAGGCATTGCGGGCGGATCGGCAAGGACAGCACTCGATCCGCATCAACGATCAATGGCGGATTTGCTTTGTCTGGGATGAAGGAGGACCGACGCATGTCGAAATCGTCGACTACCACGTCTAGAAGCGGGCTGCTGCGCAACCCGCACCCCGGCGAAATCCTGATGGAAGAGTTCCTCAAGCCGATGGGTTTGAGCCAGAATGGATTGGCGCGCGCCGTCCACGTCGCCCCCCGCCGTATCAACGAAATCGTGCTGGGCAAGCGCGACATCACCGCGGACACCGACCTCAGGCTCGCGCGCTATTTTGGAATGTCGGAAGGGTTCTTCCTCGGGCTGCAGATGGACTACGACCTGATGCAGCGACGGCGAGAGATCGACCGTGACCTCAAGGCGATCCGCCCCCGCGCAGCATGATACGGGCTGCCGCTGCCCGGCAGTGGTGCTATAAGCCCCCCATGGCAAAACCCGGCCCCATTTCCGCAAAACCGCTTTCCGTCCTGCTCGGCGACGTCTTTTCCGACGCCTATGCCAAGCAGGGGTTTGCCGCGCGCGAACTGGTGACGCGCTGGGCCGAGATTGCCGGGCGGGAGATTGCGGCCCATTCGGAGCCCCTGAAGATGCAATGGCCGCGGCCGGTCGAGGGCCAGCCGCAGGAACCGGCCACGCTGATCCTGCGGGTGGAAGGTCCGATGGCGCTGGAAATCCAGCATTCGTCCGATGTCATCCTGGAGCGGGTCAACCGCTTCTTCGGCTGGAGCGCGGTCGGGCGGCTGGCGCTGCGGCAGGCGCCGCTGTCGCGCCGGGACCGGCCAAAACCCTCCCGCGAGCCGGATCCGAAGGCGGTGGCCGAGATCGCTAAAACCCTGTCCTCGGTGGAAGATGACGAATTGCGCGCCGCGCTGGCGCGGCTCGGTGCCTCGATCAAGCGAAATTGAGCCTGAAGCGCGCCTGCGCCACTGCCTCCTGCCATTGCCACAATTATCGTTTCAAGCTAGCGAAGGCTTCCTTTTTCGTACTTCTTCGGGCGTGAACGCGCCAATCGGGAGCTGACCTTGATCATCACGCGCCGCGCCTTCACCGCCGCCCTTTCGCTGACCGGGCTTGCCGCCCTCGCCGGCTTCTCGCCGCTGCGGCTGATTTCGGACGCGATGGCGCAAAGCGCGTCGGATGTTGCCAAGCCGGTGTCGCTGCCGGACATGGCGATCGGCCCGGCGAACGCCACCGTCACCATGACCGAATTTGCGTCGATGACCTGTCCGCATTGCGCGCACTTCAACGAAACCGTCTTCCCGAAAATCAAGTCGGAATATATCGACACCGGCAAGATGCGTTACGTGTTCCGCGAATTTCCGCTCGACATCAAGGCCGCCGCGGGCTCGATGCTGGCGCGTTGCATCGCCAAGGACGACGCGCCGAAATATTTCGCGGTCATCGACCTCTTGTTCAAGCAGCAGAACGACTGGGTGCTGAAGAACACCACGGAGACGCTGACGCGAATCGGCAAGCAGGCCGGCCTCACCCAGCAGGCCGTGGAAGATTGCCTCAAGGACCAGAAGCTGCTCGACAAGATCGCAGCCGACCAGAAATTTGCCGCTGAAGTTTTGAAGGTCAGTTCGACGCCGACCTTCTTCATCAATGGCGAGATGGTCAAAGGCGCGGTCTCGTTCGAAGATTTCGACAAGGTGATCAAGCCGCTGCTGAAGAGCTGATCAGCCCGCCCGGCGCGTCAAATCCTGTTGAAAACCTGATTCGTGCACCGGATTTATACGGGCCGATAAGCCGCGCAAAAGCCTCGACAAAAAGGCTTCGCAAAACCGTTCTCAAAACCCTTCTCAAAACCCTTGGGAAAAGCCCTTCGCGGGCGTTGCCCTTCGGCCCCGGCCTCGCCATTGTCGCGGGCCATAAGAGCCGCAACGCGCGACTCGTCCACACACCGACTTTGCCTTCCATGGTATTGTCACGGCAGGGAGATTCGCGCCCGCCAACAGAGAATCGTGTTCATGAAACTCACGCGCCTCCGCCTTCACGGTTTCAAGTCGTTCGTTGAACCCACCGACTTCATGATCGAGCCGGGCTTGACCGGCGTGGTTGGACCGAACGGCTGCGGCAAATCCAATCTGGTCGAGGCGCTGCGTTGGGCGATGGGCGAGACCTCGCACAAATCGCTGCGCGCCGCCGACATGGACGCGGTGATCTTTGCGGGTTCCGGCAACCGTCCGGCGCGCAACCACGCCGAAGTCGTGATGACGATCGACAATGCCGACCGCTCGGCGCCGGCGGCGATGAACGATCGCGAGATTCTGGAAATTTCCCGACGCATTGAGCGCGAGGCCGGCTCGGTCTATCGCATCAACGGCCGCGACGTGCGCGCGCGTGACGTGCAGATCCTGTTTGCCGACGCCGCCACCGGCGCGCGTTCGCCGGCGCTGGTTCACCAGGGCAAGATCGGCGAAATCATTCAGGCCAAACCCGAACAGCGCCGCCGCGTGCTGGAAGACGCCGCGGGCGTCGCCGGCCTGCACGCCCGCCGCCATGAAGCCGAATTGCGGCTGCGCGCCGCCGAGACCAACCTCACCCGCGTCGAGGACGTGATCGGCCAGCTCGCCGGCCAGGTCGACGGCTTGAAAAAGCAGGCGCGGCAGGCGATCCGGTTCCGCGAAGTCGCTGCCAAGGTGCGCAAGGCCGAGGCTACGCTGTTCCATCTGCGCTGGCTCGAAGCCAATACGGATGTGGCGGAAGCCGCACGCACCCATGACCTCAACGTTCGCGAGATGGCCGAACGCACCCGCGAACAGGCCGAGGCCGCCCGCATTCAGGCGATCCGCGCCTCCGAACTGCCGGAACTGCGCGATGGCGAAGCCCGCGCCGCGGCCGGACTGCAGCGCCTCACCAATGCCCGCGAGCAACTCGATCGCGAGGAAGCGCGCGCCAGGGAGCGCGTCGCCGAACTCGACCGGCGCCTGACGCAGTTCGCAGCCGACATCGAGCGCGAACAGCAGCAGACCTCGGATGCCGAGATCGCCCTGCAGCGGCTCGACACCGAGGATTCCGAAATCAAGGAAGAGATCAAGTCGCGCGTCGAGAAGCGCAGCGGCGTCGATGAACGCGTCTCCGAGGCGGAAGCGACGCTTGCCGCCGCCGAGCGCATGTTCTCGGAACTGACGACGGTACTCGCCGACCTCACTGCCAAGCGCAACCAACTCGAAGCCGGCGTGCGCACCCATCGCGACCGGCTGGCCCGGCTCGATCAGGAAATCGCCAACGTCCAGGCCGAGGAAACCAGGCTCGCGCAGGAAACCGGCAATCTCGGCGACATCGATGTGCTCGTCGGCGCCATGGAGACCGCGCAGGAAACGCTCGCGGCTTCGGAAGCTGCTGCGCAGGCTAATGAAGCCGGCCATGTCGCCGCGCGCGCACGGCTGGAAGCGTCACGTTCGCCGCTGGTGGAAGCCGACAAGCGCGTGCAGCGGCTGGAAACCGAAGCCCGCACGATCTCAAAGCTGGTCAACGGCGAGACCAAGAACCTGTGGCCGCCGATCATCGACGGCGTCACCGTCACCAAGGGCTATGAAAAAGCGATCGGCGCCGTGCTCGGCGACGACCTCGACGCGCCGATCGATCCCTCCGCGCCGATGCGCTGGACCAATGCCGGTGCGACCTTCGACGATCCGGCGCTGCCCGCCGGCGTCGAGGCGCTCGCCGCCCATGTCGAGGCCCCGTCCGAACTGGCGCGGCGCTTGGCGCAGATCGGCGTCGTCGCCAAGGAGCGCGGCGCGGAACTGGTGTCGCAACTCAAGACCGGCCAGCGGCTGGTGTCGCTGGAAGGCGACGTCTGGCGCTGGGACGGCTTTGTCGCCGCCGCCCACGCCCCGACCGGCGCCGCGCGGCGTCTGGCCGAACGCGCGCGTCTGGTCGATATCGAAAACGAGCTGGAGCAGGCCCGCGCCGATGCGGCCGCCAAGCGGCAAGCGCTGGAAGACGCCGAGAGCGAGTTGAAGGTGGCATCGGGCGCCGAGTCCGCCGCCCGTGACGCCTGGCGTGCCGCGCAACGCGAGGCCGATGCCGCACGCGAACGCCACGCCGCGACCGAGCGCGAGATCAACCGCCATGCCGCGCGCAAATCGGCGCTGACCGAGGCCCACACCCGCCTTGCCGCCGACCGCGCCGAGGCCGAAGCCGCGCATGAGAATGCCAATGCGGCGCTCGACGAATTGCCGCCGAGCCTCGAGACCGAAACCAGGCTTTCCACCGTTCGCACCGACATCGAGGGCCATCGCCGTTTCGCAGCCCAAGTGCGCGCCGAAGCCCAGGCATTGGCGCGCGAGGCCGAGCTTGCCGACCGCCGCGTGCAGGCGATCGTCGCCGAGCGCAACGAATGGCAGAACCGCCAGCAGAGCGCGGCCTCGCAGGTCGCCACCATCGAAGCCCGCGTCACGGAAGTCACTGCCGAACGCGCCGAGCTCGACAATGCGCCGGCGCTGTTTGCCGAAAAACGCCGTGCGCTGATCAACGAGATCGAATCCGCCGAAAGCGCCCGCCGCGTTGCCGCCGACGCGCTGGCTGCGGCCGAGAGCGTGATGGCGGAGACCGACCGCGAGGCAAAGGCTTCGCTGGAAGCGCTCTCCAGCGCCCGCGAGGCTTGCGCCCGCGCCGAGGAACGCATGGACGGCACCAAGCGCCGGCTTGCCGATATCGAGCGCGAAATCCACGACATGCTCGAAGTCGAGCCGCACGCGGTCGCGGCGCTGGCCGAGATCGAGCCGGGCGCGGAACTGCCGCCGCTGGGCGAGATCGAGGAGAACCTCGAAAAGTTGCGCCGCGACCGCGAGCGGCTTGGTGCCGTCAACCTGCGCGCCGAGGAAGAGCTGCGCGAAGTGGAAACCCAGCACACGGCATTGACCACCGAGCGTGACGATCTGGTCGAAGCCATCAAGCGGCTGCGCCAGGGCATCACGAGCCTCAACAAGGAAGCCCGCGAGCGGCTCTTGACCTCGTTCGAGAGCGTCAACGAGCACTTCAAACGGATGTTCGTGGAGCTGTTCGGCGGCGGAGAGGCTGCATTGCACCTGATCGAAAGCGACGATCCGCTGGAAGCCGGCCTCGAAATCATCGCCAAACCGCCCGGCAAGAAGCCGCAGACGCTGTCGCTGCTCTCGGGCGGCGAGCAGGCGCTGACCGCGCTGGCATTGATTTTCGCGGTGTTCCTCACCAACCCGTCGCCGATCTGCGTGCTGGACGAAGTCGACGCGCCGCTCGACGACCACAATGTGGAGCGGTTCTGCAACCTGTTGCACGAAATGACGTCCTCGACCGAAACCCGCTTCATCATCATCACGCATAATCCGATCACGATGGCGCGGATGAACCGGCTGTTCGGCGTCACCATGGCCGAACGCGGCGTCTCGCAACTGGTCTCGGTCGGCCTCGACGATGCCGTGAAGATCCTCGATCAGCACGTGGCGTGAGATTACGCTTTCGTCGCGACAACCAATGATGTCATCATCCGCGAAAGCGGATGATCCAGTACGCTGCGCCATTTGTGAGACTCTCAACCTTCTCGGCGTACTGGATGCCCGCCGGAGCCTGTCATCGGGCGGCCATTCGGCCGACCCGTTGGCGGGCATGACGAGAACAGATGACCTCACCCGACCTCCCCGCCGAACTCAAAGCCGCGCTTGATGCCAAGCTGCGCGGCTTCTCGCGCAACGATGCGGCCGAGCGCTCAGCATCCATCTCGAAAAACTACCGCGACGGCGGCGGCTCCGGCGCGATCCGCTCCGAGACCGACGCGCTGGCCTATGCGCTGGCGCGGATGCCCGCGACCTATGCCGCGGTCACCGCCAGCCTGAACGCGCTCAGCGAAATCCGCCCGGACTTTGCGCCGAAGAGCCTGCTCGATATCGGCGCCGGACCGGGCACCGCGAGCTGGGCTGCGGCGGAAGCATTCTCGACGTTGCAAGATTTCACCCTGCTCGACGCCAACGACGCGTTGCGCAAGCTGGCGCTCGACCTTTTCGGCGAGAGCTATCGCCTGCGCGAGCTCAGCTACGAACGGGGCGAAGCCCGCAGCTCACTGATCAAGGCGGAACCCGCGGACCTCGTCATCGCGAGCTACATGATCGGCGAGATCAGTGCCGCCGAACAGAGCGTGCTGGCCACGCTGATGTGGGAAAAGACCCGCGATACGTTGCTGGTGGTCGAACCCGGCACGCCCGCCGGCTATGCGCGGATCATCGCGTTGCGCGAACGCCTGATCGCTGATGGTGCGCATGTCGTCGCTCCCTGCCCGCATGACGGCAAGTGCCCGCTTGCCGCGCCGGACTGGTGCCATTTCACCCAGCGCCTGCAGCGTTCGCGTGCGCACAAGCAGGTCAAGGGCGCGGAGCTGCCGTTTGAGGACGAAAAATTCGCCTATGTGGCGCTGACGCGCAGCCCCCTTGCGGCTCGGCCGGCACGGGTGCTGGCGCAGCCTGATGTCTCCAAGGTCGAAGTCACGGCCAAGCTTTGCACGCCGGCCGGTCTCGTCGTCAGCCGGACGCCCCGCCGTGCCAAGGCGGATTATGCCACTGCCCGGCGCTGGCGCTGGGGCGATGCGGTGATGCGGTGATGGAGCAAACTCCTATCGCGGGTCGTCCCGGCGAAGGCCGGGACCCATAACCACCGGCGCCAATCGTTAAGGAAACCGTTGGCCAGAGTGCCCTATGAGAGGCCGCGGCGTATGGGCCCCGGCTCAAGGCCGGGGCGACGAAAGAGTGAACTTATCTCGCCCAGGCCCCGACTAAAACGCAGCCCCACGTCGCGGCGGGCTGCCGCGCGCCCTGGTTTTCGTCTAGGTTCCACGCATTGTTCGTCTCATCAGGAGTTGTTTGCCATGTCGACCGGCTGGATCGTTCTCGGCGTCATCGTCATCCTCGTTCTCTTCGCGTTCGGTGCCTATAACCGGCTGGTCGCGCTGAGCCAGCGTGTCGGCCAGGCCTTTGCCGACATCGACGTGCAGCTCAAGCAGCGCCACGATCTGATCCCGAACCTGGTCGAGACCGTGAAGGGTTATGCCAGCCACGAGCGCGGCACGCTCGACGACGTCATCAAGGCCCGCAATTCGGCGATGTCGGCGCAGGGGCCGGCGCAGGTCGGCGCCGCCGAAAACCAGCTAAGCGGCGCGCTCGGCCGGCTGATCGCGCTGTCGGAGGCCTATCCGGACCTCAAGGCCAACGCCAATTTCCAGCAGCTCGCCGGCGAACTGTCCGACCTCGAAAACAAGATCGCCTCGAGCCGCCGCTTCTTCAACAACGCGGTTCAGGAATACAACACCGGCATCCAGCAGATGCCGGCCGCGCTGTTCGCCGGCATGTTCGGATTCACCAAAAAGGATTTCTTCGATCTCGGCGCCAGCCGCACCGAAGTCGAGACCGTGCCGACCGTGAAATTCTGAGATCTGGTCAACATGGCGCCCCACCACTGCGGTCATTCCGGGACGATGCAAAGCATCGAACCCGGAATCTCATCCCGTGCACTAATCTCGAGATTCCGGGTCCGGTCCTTCGGACCGTCCCGGAATGACTGTGCCTAGCGAAAGCAGATCATGGCCGCGTACGGGCTCTACACGCATATCGCATCGAACAAGTTTCGTTCGATGCTGCTGCTCGGCGGCCTGTTCCTGCTGATCTATGTGCTGGTCTATGCCGGCGCGCTGATCGCGGAAGTCGTGATCCGCAGCGACGCCCCGGTCGACTATTATCTGCGGGCCGCAGCACGCGACCTGGTCACGGCCTTTCCCTATGCGACCGGCATCGCCGCGCTGTGGATCGTGATCGCATACTTCTTCCACCAGAACATGATCGACGCCGTCACCGGCGGCGAGGACGTGACGCGCAAGCAGCAGCCGCGGCTTTATAATCTGCTCGAAAATCTCTGCATCTCGCGCGGCATTCCGATGCCGAAGCTGAAGGTGATGGACAGCCCGGCGCTGAACGCGTTCGCGAGCGGCCTCAACCGGCGGCAATATGCCGTCACCGTCACCACGGGCCTGCTCAGGACGCTCAACGATCAGGAGATCGAGGCGGTGCTGGGCCACGAGCTAACCCATATCCGCAACGGCGACGTGCAGCTGATGGTAATCGCGGTCATCATCGCCGGCGTGGTCGGCTTCTTCGGCGAATTGTTCTTCCGGATGTTCACCAATTTGTCGTGGAATTCGTCCGGCGGCTCCTGGTCGTCCTCGTCCTCGCGTTCGTCGTCTTCGGACAGCGACAGCAAGGGCTCCGGCGGTGGCGGCGCCATCATCGTCGTCATCATTGCGGTTGCGCTGATTCTGCTGGCCTGGCTGTTGTCGCAGGTGGTCAAGCTGGCGCTGTCGCGGTCGCGCGAATTGCTGGCCGATGCAGGCTCGGTCGAGCTGACCAAGAACCCCGACGCCATGATCTCGGCGCTGCGCAAGATCGAGAATCGCGGCGAGCTTGACGGCGCCACCTCGGCTGTCATGGAGCTGTGCTTCGACAATCCCCGCGAAGGGTTTGCCGATTTGTTCGCCACCCATCCGTCGGTGGCTTCGCGGGTCAAGGCGCTGGTGCAGTACGCCGGCGGCCGCGATCCCGGCCCGCTGGCGTTGCCGGACGATTCCGCCGACGAGACTGAGGATGAGGCGGAACCGCAGTCGGCCGATCAGCAGGCACCCCCGGTCCCCCGCGGTCCCTGGAGCGATGCCACAGCACCAGCGGGAAATACGCCAGCGACACGGCAGGGCCCGCGCTGGGGGCCTTGGGGCCGGCACAGTTGAGCTGTCGCTAATCCCGTCTAATCTTTTGGCCTGATCCCTCTTGCGGCATTAACGAATTCCGTATGAATAACGCTGGCGCAGGCTTAGGGAATTGAATTCTCCCTTGTTTCTGCCATGTTCGCGCCCAAAGCAGGTATGGGGACTGCCGATCGCTCCCGCGATCGGGGCGCGTAGTAGGGAATTCCATGGCAAAGCCAGTCGTGATTGTGGTGGGCGCGGACAAGGGCGGGGTCGGCAAGACGACCGTGTCGCGGACGCTGCTGGATTATTTCAGCGCCAACAACGTGCCGACGCGGGCGTTCGATACCGAATCGCCGCGCGGGACGCTGATGCGCTTCCACCCCGACATCACCCAGATCGTCGACATGACGACGACGTCTGACCAGATGAAGATCTTCGACACGCTCAATGCCGGAACCTCGGTGACCGTGATCGACGTCCGCGCCGGACTGCTATCGCCGGCGCTGGCTTCGTTGCGCGACATCGGCTTTCTCGATGCGGCCAAGGCCGGCCAGATCACCTTTGCCGTGTTCCATATACTGGGCCCCTCGATCGCCTCGCTCGACGAAATCGCCGAGACCGCGAATTTCATGCAGGGCGCCAAATACTATCTGGTGAAGAACTTCATCAACGACACCCAGTTCTTCCAGTGGGACCAGGCGACCTACAATTCCTATTTCCACCGCATCAAGGATGCCACCGAGCTCACGATCCCCAAGCTCAACGAAATGGCTTATGAGCAGGTCGAGGTTTCGTCGGTGCCGTTCCTCAAATTCGTCGCGAATAAAGGCACCAATGACGAGGCCGCGAACTATTCGTTCGTGCTGCGCGGCTATGTCCGGCACTGGCTCGCCAATGTCTGGAGCGAGTTCGACCGCATCAAGCTGACCGACCTGGTCGGCGGCAAGTCCAGCACCCGCGGCGGCGAAAAATAATCGCGCCGGATGCGCGATGGGGCTGGATTAGGCGGGAAAATCGCCTGATATAGCCCGTGATGACCCCCACGCCCGTCTACATCATCTGCTCGCCTCGCCCGCTGGTCGGCAAGACGCTGATCGCGCGGCTGCTGAGCGAATTCCTGCTGTTGAAGAACGGCACGGTGATCTCCTTCGACATCAATCTGAAGGAACCCTCGCTGCTGGAATATCTGCCGCGCACCACCGAGACCGCCGATGTCATCGACACCTTCGGCAAGATGCAGCTGATGGACCGGCTGATCGTCAACGACAGCGTCGCCAAGGTGCTCGACCTCGGCTTCCACGCCTTCGACGAGTTCTTCAAGATGACCGACGAGATCGGCTTCATGAAGGAAGCGGTGCGCCGCGGCGTCGCGCCCGTCATCCTGTTCGTGGCCGATACCGACCGCACCTCGGCCGCCGGCTATCATATGCTCCAGCAACAAATTCCGCCGAATGCGCTGATCGCGATCGACAACGAACATATCGTTCGCGGCGAACTGCCCCAGGCCATGGAACGGGGCCGCGTGCTGCGGATCTCGGCGCTGCCGGTGTTCCTGAAGACCTATATCGACCGGCTGACCTTCTCGTTCACCGGCTATCTGCGCCAGGAGAAGGATTCCTCGACCGAGCTGCATCAATGGATCCGCAGGAACTACACCGCCTTCCGCGAGCTGGAGCTCAGCCTGATCCTGCAGCGGTCGTGAGACGGCTTCGAGTAATATTACCCGGATAATATTGACGTGGCCCTGCCGGGCTGGTATCGCCTTCGCGGCAGCAACCCCGCGCGAGGCCCTCCGGTGACATCTGACAGAAAAGCCGCCATCGCCGCCTACAAGGAGCGGAAAACCATCGCGGGGATTTTCGTGATCCGCAGCAAGGCCTCGGCGGAGCAATGGGTCGGGCAGGCTCCCAACCTCGAAAAAATCCAGAACCGGATCTGGTTTTCGCTGCGCCAGGGCAGCCACACCTGCCGCAGCCTGCAGGCGGCATGGACCGCGCACGGACCCGACAATCTATCGTTCGAAGAGTGCGAGCGGCTGGAAGAGGAAGAGACGCCCTATGTGCGGGCTGCACTGTTGAGGGAGCGCATGCTGCATTGGCGCGCGCAACTCGGCGCCGAGGCGGTGTAGTCTAGCCGTCGTCCCGGCCTAGTGCGCAATTGCGCACGGGGGGCCGGGACCCATACCGCGTTGCTCGCGCGATCAAGGCAGGCTGGCTGACGTCCTCTTCTAACAATTGCCCACGGTGGCTATGGGTCCCGGCCCCCCGTGCGCAATTGCGCACTAGGCCGGGACGACATGGAGAGAGTTTTGCGCGAAGAACCTCAATGCCCTTCGAAACTCATCAGCGTTCGCACCGGCACATCCATCGCCCGCAGCTTGTCGGCGCCGCCGAGATCCGGCAGGTCGATGATGAAGCAGGCCGCGACCACGTTGGCGCCGATCTGGCGCAGCAGCTTCACCGCGCCCTCCGCGGTGCCGCCGGTGGCAATGAGATCGTCGACCAGGATGACGCGCTCGCCGGGATGCACGGCGTCGGCATGCATCTCCATTTCATCGAGGCCGTATTCCAGCGAATAGGCGATCCGCACCGTGGTGTGCGGCAGCTTGCCTTTCTTGCGGATCGGCACGAAGCCGGCCGAGACCTGATGCGCCACCGCGCCGCCGAGGATGAAGCCCCTCGCCTCGATGCCCGCGACCTTGTCGATCTTGTTGCCGGCCCAGGGCTGCACCAGTTCATCGACCGAGCGGCGGAACGCGCGCGCGTCCGCCAAGAGCGTGGTGATGTCGCGAAACAGGATGCCCGGTTTCGGGTAATCCGGAATGGTGCGGACGGTGGCTTTCAGATCATGGTCAAACGTCATCGGTGTCTCTTTTCCAACTGTCATTCCGGGATGGTGCGCCAGCACCAGACCCGGAATGACGAGCGTAAACGTTTTGCACTCAATTCGCCTTAACATGCAGCCGGAACGCGTTCTCGACAATACGCAAACCCACCTCACCGCCGAGCGACATCAGCGATTCCGGATGAAACTGCACGCCGCCGACCGGCAGGGTCTTGTGTTCGATCGCCATCGCGACACCGTCCTCGGTGGTCGCGGTGACCGTGAGCACGTCGGGCACGCTGTCGCGCTCGACATAGAGCGAGTGATAGCGGCCGATCACGATTTCATTCGGCAGGTTCTGCATCAGCCGCCCGCCGCGCACCTGGACCCGTGACGGCCGTCCATGCGCGGGCTGACCGAGCTGGCCGAGCTGGCCGCCGAAGTATTCGCCGATCGCCTGGACGCCGAGGCAGACGCCGAAGATCGGCAGCTGCTTCTCCAGCGCCGTTCCAATGGTTTTCGAAATCCCGAAATCCTCAGGCCTTCCCGGTCCGGGCGACAGCACCAGCAGATCCCAGCTCTTTTGGTTGAGCATCTGCTGCGCATGAACGTGCCGGACGACCGTAACGCTCGCACCGACCTGCCGGAAATAATCCGCCAGCATGTGCACAAAGCTGTCGTCGTGATCGATCAACAGCACCTTCTTGCCCGAGCCGGTCGCATCAGGCGCGAATGCCGACAGCGGCTTCGGCGGATCGCCGCGCAGCGCCTGGAATAAGGCCGCCGACTTGACCTGGCATTCCCGGTCTTCGGCGGCGGGATCTGAATCGAACAAACAGGTGGCGCCGACGCGCACTTCGGCGAGGCCATCCTTCATGCGGATGGTGCGGATAGTGAGGCCGGTATTGATGCTGCCGTCGAAATTCACCGCACCGATCGCGCCGGCATACCAGCGCCGCGACGACCGCTCATTGTCCTCGACGAACTGCATCGCCCACAATTTCGGCGCGCCCGTCACCGTCACCGCCCAGCAGTGGGTCAGGAACGCATCGAGCGAGTCGAAGCCGGGACGCAGGATGCCTTCGACATGGTCGACGGTGTGGAACAGCTTTGAGTAGGTCTCGATCTGGCGCCGCGCCAGGACCTTGATGGTGCCGGGTACGCAGACGCGCGCCTTGTCGTTGCGGTCGACGTCGGTGCACATGTTGAGTTCGAATTCGTCTTTTTCCGAATTCAGCAATTGCCGGATCTGCTCGGCATCGCCGATCGCATCGACACCGCGCGCGATGGTGCCCGAGATCGGACAGGTCTCGACCCGCCGCCCGTCGGAGCGCACGAACATCTCCGGGGAAGCTGCGACCAGAAACTCACCCCCACCCAGATTCATCAGGGCGCCATAGGGCGACGGATTGATACGGCAGAGCCGCTGGAACACTTCGGCCGGCGAACGCTCGCACGGTTCGGCGAATAATTGCCCGGGTACCGCCTCGAACAGATCGCCACGCGCGAACGCGGCACGCGCGGTCTCCACCGTCGCCTGGTATTCACCGGGCGCGTGATCGGCAAAGCCCTGCCGCGGCGTCCTGGCGTAGACGCTCTCGGCGGTGTCGCGCGGCAGGCCGGCGGTGGTCTTGCCGTTCCAGCTGAAATCGTAGCTCAGCACCACGCCGCGGCCGGTGGCGCGGTCATAGGCCAGCAGGCGATCCGGCACATACAGCACGATGTCTCGCTGGTCGGCCTCTCGCGCACGCTTCTGCACGAGGTCTTCGATCTGGAACACGAGGTCATAGGCGAAGGCGCCGAACAAGCCGAGCAGCGGATCGTCATTCGCCGTGAACGCCGCAACCAGATCGCGCACCAGCGACATCACGCTGGCGCGGCGGGTGCGCTGGTCTTCGTCGATCGGCGCCGCGCCCCGGATAATATGACCGGCAAGACGTGACGCGCTCTTTTCTGAAATGACGACGCACGGCTCACGCAGGACGTCGCCGAGAAAGGCGATCAAGACTTCGCCACGTCCGTTCAGCGCATGAAGCGTGAAATTCGCGCCTTCGGTTTCCAGCACCAGCGGCGGATCGGAAAAGCCGAGGTCAAAACTTTCGTAGCGGCCCGGCACCGTGGTGCCCGAGGACAGCACCACGCCGCGGCGGCGATCCAGCAAGTCGATCAGATCATCGAGCCGCTTGGCATCGCCGGAAAACTGCTCGACGGCGCGCGAGATAGCAAGACCACTGGCGGTCCGGTATTCGCTGTGTTCTGGCAGGGAGAAGGCGGTCCTGTTCATGTGATCCTCTTACGAAACTTGGTGAGGGAACGCCACACAGGACAAACGAAGGGGCAAATAAACAAACCGTCGCTCGCACTGCGATGGCGACCTTCGACGATTGTTAAAATGAAATCGCACCGGCCACCTCTTTAAGAGGTGCGCCACCAAAGACGGGATGGGCTGACAACGGTGTTCATGGCGCTTAATCACCATCCGCCGCGCGCGATGTCAAGGGAGGCGCCAGGGTCCAGACCGGCCGGCCGCCCAACTTTTGGGGTTTGAAGCGGCCAGAGCCTTTTCCGTTCCGATTGAATCGGACTGGGGCTCTAGATTCTTGTTTTGACGCGTTTTCTTCACGCGAACCGGGGGCCACTTCGCTGGAAAACGCTCTGGAATCCGCGTAGCATTCGGCCAAAGCGGCGGCGGCAACGACGCCCGAAAACAACAAATCGGCGGGAGACGCAGGATGGCATTGCTGGGTCTGGGATACGCGGGCTTCGGATCGGATGCGCTGGAGGACTGGCGGCAGTTCGGGACCTCCCTGGTCGGCCTGCAGGCCGTCGAGCGCGGCAATTCGCTGCTGGCCTTCCGGATGGACGACCGCAAGCAACGCATCGTGATCGACCGCGCAATGGGCGAAGGCGCGCGCTTTTTCGGCTGGGAAGTCGCCGATGCGGCAAGCCTCGACCAGCTCGCCGCCCGGCTGGAAGCGGCCGGCGTCCACGTCACGGCCGGGCCGCAGACGCTGGCGGACGCCAGGCGCGTGCGCGGCCTGATCTCGTTTCGCGATCCCGGCGGCAACCGCCTCGAGGCATTTTACGGCGCCGAGATCGACGACACGCCGTTCAGCCCGGGCCGCTCGATCTCGGGTTTCCGCACCGGCCCGCTCGGCCTCGGACATGCGGTGCTGACGGTCGAGAATATCGATCCGATGATGGCGTTCTATGTCGATGTGCTCGGCTTCGGGCTTTCCGACTACATCGAAAAGCCGTTCCGCGCCTATTTCTTCCACGTCAACGCGCGGCATCACTCGCTGGCGCTGATCGAGACCGGCAAGAACGGCATGCATCATCTGATGGTGGAGTTGTTCTCGCTCGACGATGTCGGGCAATCCTACGACATCGCCATGATGCAGCCCGACCGCATCGGCGTCACGCTCGGCCGTCACACCAACGACTTCATGACGTCGTTCTACGCCAAGACGCCGTCCTCCTTCATGATCGAGTGCGGCTGGGGCGGCCGCGAGATCGATCCGTCGACCTGGAAGCCGGTCGAGATGCATCACGGCCCGAGCCTGTGGGGACACGAGCGCGTCTGGCTGCCGCCGAAAGACCGCGAGACCGCACGCGAGATGCGCATGCAAGCCGCGACCGAAGGCCTGCGCGCACCGGTGCAGGTGATCGAAGGCAATTACCAGCTGATGTCGGGGACGTGCGCGTGGTGGGATGGGGTGAAGCAGTAAGGCACGGCTGGCGCCGCTCGTCGTCCCGGCGAAGGCCGGGACCCATAGCCACTAACGGTCGTGGTTACGGGAAGTCGTCGAACACCGTCTTCTAAGACGATAAGCCGCGGCGTATGGGTCCCGGCCTGCGCCGGGACGAGTGCGTCCGTGAGGACGCTTTGACTGAACGGTGTAAGTCCGTTCTGGAGTTGGTCGCAACTCCACAATCGAAGGAAACTGCGTCGCCGAGAGGCGGGGTGGAGAGCATCCGGAGGT